>Ga0209575_10000007_pt1 | contig 381872 bp, 285 predicted proteins | sample Medcelwee11metaG_FD_187172 | JGI IMG/M metagenome (GOLD analysis project Ga0209575, IMG submission 187172) | Freshwater pond sediment microbial communities from the University of Edinburgh, under environmental carbon perturbations - Medium... | ecosystem: Environmental > Aquatic > Freshwater... | reverse complement strand
GAAGAAGAACCATTGTTTGAAGACGACCGAGCCGAAGATCCCGATCGTCGTGGTGGGTCCGTTCTCACGGGCGTAGGTGGGTCAGTTTTGGGTAGCGGCGAAGTTCTCCGCAGCAGTTCGACCCCGGTACTCACTTCGGGCACACGGTACAAGGGCCCGATCAGGGGCCCAGCACAGAGGCCAGGTTCTCGATCGAGAGGAGAACACGATCCTCAGGGCGTTCCAGAAATGGGCGAACGTCCCGCCGAAGCACGTCGACGTCCAGCGCATTGAGCCGCTCCCTCACTTGCTCCCGCCAACGACTCGCATCGTATGTGCCTGCACCCTGGGTCTGGTCGAGGGCGTGTTGCAGGAACCCGAGGTTGGGCTCCACGGGGGGACGACGCCCACGGTACCAGAGCAAGTCGAACCAATCGCGCCCTTTGGGATAAGACCGGGTCAGCAGCGCGTGAACCTTGCCTGCCATGAGCGAGGAAAGATCGTGGTGACACACCACGAACGTCACCTGACCGGAAACGACAGTGCGAGCGAGCGACGCGCCCTCGGGCGGCCGTGTGTCGATCTCCAGCTTGATGGAGAGCTTCTGCTCAGGACGAGCTGCGATTCCCGCGTCCTGCATGAGACCTGCGAAACGAAGCCAGGCCACGTTCACCGTCTTGCGGTCGTTCCAGCGGATCGTGCATTCGTAGCCCGCCAGGGACATCTCCGTCTGGAGCTTGCGCAGCCATCGCACGGGTGCATAGCCCGACGCATCGACCACGGAGAAGTCAAGGTCCTCGGAGAACCGCGGCAGGCGTTCGAGAAAGCGCAACGCCGTGCCTCCCACGAACGCGATCGATCGAAACGCTTCTTGCTCATGCAGCGACCGCAGGACCCAAGCCTGAAGGTACTCACGCAGCAGGTTGAGCTTTCGCGCAGGGTCCTCCACATGCGCCACCTGAGCGAGAGCCTCGTCCTTCACAGCACGACCCCTTCCTCTTCGACCGCTTGAACCTGCGCCAGACGCGATACCGCTCGCCGCACGCGAGGGCTTCCTTCGCGAGAAGCCAGGCTCGTGAGTTTCGCCAGATCGAAGTTGTCGTCCACCGAGACCCTCATCTCTCGCCACCGATCCGACGTCCACTCCCCCTTCGACAGGTGCAGATAGTCGAACAAGGCCTTCTCGGGACCGGCCACGAGCACCGAGGCTCCCGACATCACCACCGCGTGGTATCCACCGAAAATCTCCTGCTTGACGTTGCGGAACACGAACTCGCCGAACGCGTTCACGAAGCGACGAGGCACGCGCGACGTCACGCTGGTGTAGACCATGACCGCCTCGGGGATGATGCCGTGATAGGACAGGGCCCACTCGCAAGAGAGGTACGAAGGCCGATAGATCGCGTTCGCGAGAGCAGCGGGCTGGACCGGCACCTTGCGATGCGACTCGGCGAGCGTGTAGAGGCCTCGCCGAAGCGGCAGCACGCGTCCGGCTCGCGAGAGACGATATAGCTGGTTGGTGAGGCTCTCTCGACGCTCCCCTGACAGCTGCACCAGGGTGGCCAGGTCGAACCACGGGAGGTGGCCCACCTGCCGCATGAGGTCGTCGAGATTCATTTCGGATAATCTACATGGATGTAGATTATTGTAAATGACTCTCGACCCTCAATCCCGGTGCCACTCGCGCTTGCGGGCGATCGTACCCAGGTCCTTGGCTATCTGCTCTGCGACCGCGGCATCGGTCGCCGTGAACCCCGCCTTCGACTCGAGCCCGAGCTCGAGCATGACGAGCAGCTGGCCCCCTGCCAGAACCGGCACCATCAGCACCGCCATTGGCGAGATGCCCGTCGCCAGGATACGAGCCGCCACCGCCGAACCGACCACGCCAGGGATCGGCTCGCTCAATACGAGCCGGCCATCCCGCGCGACTCGCAACGCCTGGTCCGACGGGTCGATCGTGCGTCCGACCCCGAACTGTGCGCGCGGCCCGATGCCCTCGAGCGTGATCATCGCGCCCCCCGCCTGCCTCGAGTAGACGTGGACCCAGCCGCAATCCGCGCCGGTCACCGCGGAAGCCAGCTGCAGGAACTTGCTCGCGGCCTCGTTGAGCGTCCGGCAATCGCGCAGCGACTGCGCCTGCGCGTCGGTCGAGGGCAGCTGCAGCGGGTACAGGTCGCTCACGCGGGCGAGCTTCGAGCTAGCCTTCGCCTCCTCTCGGCTCGGCAACATCCCAAGTTCGGCCGCGAACTCGGACACGAGCCGCCACCGGCCCCACCCCGTCGACCACACCATCGCGTCCAGGGGAACTTTGCCCGCGTGAATGCCCCGCGCCAGAAGCTCTCCGTCCACCGGGCCGATCGTCGCGTCCCCGTCCGTCACGAAGTACCGCTCGCCGGTCGTCGCTTGCTCTTGACTCACCTGGTCCTCACTGCCGGCCTCATTCACGAAAGGCGTCTCGGTGTCGTTCTGTGCATCGGTCGCTGCATCCTGCATGACAAGCCCCCAACTGTTCCTGGCTAGATTCGTGAACGGTACGCGTATGTAAACAAACGGGATACCTTGTCAAGTGACAACGTCACGGGCAGCGACGAACCGCTGCGGGATGGCTACACTTGCCGCCATCGCACAAGTCGCCGCATGCTGACGCCGACCGAGGCATTCCTTGACGTATCCCCAGCCGCCTTCCCCTGAACCACGCTATCCCCACACCGGGATCGCGCCCGGTTTCGCGCCGGGCATGCCCGGGACCGCCCCCGGCATGGCTCCACCCCCACCGCCGGCCCCGACTAGCGCAGCGGCGACGGCGTCGCTCGTGCTCGCCATCCTTGGGTCCATGTGCCTCGGCCCCATCGGCGCCATCGCAGCCATCATCTTGGGAGCGGTCGCTCTCTGGGACATCCATTCGTCCCAAGGCAAGAAGTCCGGCTCCGTTCTCGCCTGGGTCGGGCTCGTGATCGGTAGCTTCACGACCCTCGCCTACGCCGCCGTCATCCTCTTGCTCGTGTACACCGGAAGCTCGGCAGCCTCCTCGCCCGCGACGCCGCCGATCTACATGCCCCCGCTTCCCACGGCCACCGCGGTTCCGTCCCCCACGCCGGGTACTGGCACCACGGAGACGCTCGAAGTCCGAACCACGGAGACCCGCGTCGGTGCGGTGACCGTGGTCGACATCGGTCTGTCGGAAACGTCTCTCGACGCGGCGCTGCGCAAGCAACGATCCATCGCGGAGCGCGAGGGTCACAAGCTGGTGCTACAAACGACGTCGTCGCGTTGCCGCCCTTGCCAGGGCGTAGCGGCGGCGCTTTCAGACCCGAAGATGCAGACCGCGCTGACTGGTGTGCGCCTCGTGCGCGTAGACGTGCGCGACTTCAACGAAGAGCTAACAGATTTGGGCATCCCCCACGAGTCGATCCCAGGCTTCTTCTTCTTGGGCACGGACATGTCGCCGCGCGACGGCATCCACGGTGGCGAGTGGGACGACGACGTCGCCGACAACATCGCGCCGGTAGTCGGGCCCTTCGTGCGAGGGACGTACGCACGAAGGCGACACCCGTACCTCGCGCCACGCGGTCCGACGCCGCGCGGCACGGCGTTGTAGGTCCCCTACCCCTCGGAGCCCGCGCGACGACGCTTGCCTCGCGCTCGCTTCTCGTCCTTGGGCGCATCGGACGCGGCTGCATCCGACGATGGGGAGCGCGGCCACGACTCGCACGCGCCACGCTGGTTCGATGGGCATGCGATGCGGACGTGGAAGTGATCGGCGTGCGGCGTGGTTCCGTCGGGTTGCGACATGACGCGCGCGGCCTCCAACCGGATCCGTCGCGGCGCACGCTGTCGCTCGGCTTCCAAGAGCAAGCGCTTGCGAAGATCGTTGGACACGAAGATCTGTTGCACGCGCGCCTTCGGGTCGCGCAGCAAGGCCTCCAGGAGCGTCCAGTTGCGTGCGTCGTCGAAGCGCGCCTCGGGGTGGTTGGTCGCCCGCCCGTTCGCGTCGAAAGCCACGAACGTGTGGTGGTAGAGCGGCTTGCCTCGACGGTCGGTCATGTAGAACGCGATGTCGACGTCGCGCCCGCTCTGGTGGGACCGGTGCTTTCGTAGCGTCCCACCGCCGCGACTCGAGAGGTCCCCGACGCTCATCGAGCACGGGCCGTGCTTCTCATGAACCTCGAGGGCAGCCCTGCGCACCATGCCGACAAGCTCGGGCAGGCCCCACCGGAAGTCCGGGTGATTCCACGCGGGCACGACGCGAACGTGGTCGGAGGGTTCGAGCTTGGCGCCGCGCACGAGGCGACCGGCGTTGGGGGCGCCGAGGGACAGGGCGCTGCTCGAGCGAAGCAGAGCCGTAGGCGCACTCGGGGCCGAGGCCACGTCGATGGGAGCGAGCAGCACGGAGGCTATGATCGCAAGGGTTCCTGGGATCGATTGCAGACGCACCCGTGTCGGATAGGGGTTTGGAGGGGGGTGGGCCAAGTTTGGGGCTCTGGAACTCCCGCGTGCCTTGGCCCCCCGGCTCCTCCATGCGTTCTAACGAAAACTCGATCGGCTTCGGCCGTCCACAGCGCCTGCTTGACTGCACAACCGGAAACGTCCAATCAGCATCACGTCCTCTTTCGCATCGACGTAGAATCCTTGCATGAGTGGAGGTTCAAACTGAGTCAAGACAGGCGACCCTTCTCCCGTAGAGCACAGCACGACACGCGGTCCGGCCGCCAATCGTGAAGACAGGGGGTTGGCCGGAGGGCTCATTCGCGGGCTGCCACTGGTCTGCGCCGCGGTCGTCGGAGCCTGGTCGTGGCAGTTTCGTGGTGCGGGACATGATGACCTGTGGATCATGCTTTCCGCCGGCAAGTCACTCCATCACGGAGGATGGTTCCTCAACCCCAACGGCCTTCCTGAAGAGACTTCGACCAGCTTCCTTGGGGCCCTCATCGCCGCGGCCGTCACTGCCGTCGCCAGTGACGAGAATCTCGTTGCCTTCTGGAAGATCACGATGTGGATTCCTGGGCTCGCAGCGGCTGCACTTGTTGCCCGCACCACGGTGGGGGTGGCTGGTGCTGTGGCAACAGTGTGTGCGGTCCTTCTTCTGGCTGCTGTCCCTGACTGGAGCTACTGGCTTTGGGGCGGGCTTGAGAACGGCCTATTTGGCCTTGTGTGTCTCCTGCTCGCGACGGCATCCGCACGGTACGTTTCTGCCAAGTCGGGCTGGCGGAGCGGAGCAGAACTGGCGTTGGCAACGATCCTCGTCGCCCTGACACGAGCGGACGGTATCTGGGCCCTGGGAATCACGGCGGCCGCGTGCTTCCTTCAGCGGGGAAGGCGATTTCGGGCGTGGCCGTTGGCCGTGAGCATCTTTGTCCTTTCAGACATTCATGGGATCCGTTTCGGGTTCACAGGACTGCTGTTCCCAACTCCTACCTATGCCAAGATGTCTATTTCCCTCGAGACCGCGCTGCGAGGACTCAGCTACCTGACTGACTTCGGGTCGCAGTCGTTGCTTCATGGAGTCTTCACGTTCGTCCTTCCCGCAGTGGGCGTGACCGTCTTGACCCGCGCCCTAATCTTCGTGAAGCGACCAAGCCGGTTCGTTGATCTCGGGTCGGCCACACCATGGGCTCTTGCTGTGGCGATGTGCATCGATGCGTCGACCATCGCCGTCGGCGGCGACTGGGATGGGATACTACCGATTCGCCACTCGAAGCCTGCCCGTCAAGACCATCATTCTCGCCGTCGTCTTGGGCTGGCTTTTCTCGCTAGCGCGCGAACGATGGCGGAAATGGGTGCCTTTCGTGGCTGGATCGTTGATTGTGGTAGGGCTCGCCGGCAACGCGAGCGCAGCGCGAGGCACTGTGGCGATGGAAAAAGGAAGGTCCTGCGGACAGCATACTCAGACTGTTCTCGAAGTAGCCGGGAAGCCATGGTCTTCGTACACGCATGCCAACCTGCCATGGCTCCGAGATCAACGCCTACTTCTTCCGTTCATTGACACGCGTCTTCCAACGTTGGTGGACCAGGCCCGCGCACAGGGGCGCTTGCCCTTGAAGATCGCCTCGTACCAAGGCGGGATCTTCGTGTGGGAACTCCGGAAGCGATACGCGCCGAGCACGGTGCTTTTCCTGGACCTTGCAGGCGTGACGGATAGCCACTTCGCGAAACTGCCGGGCGCCCGGACGCCTCTCGGCCTGTCGGAAGCGACGTACGACTGGTCCCAATCGATTTCTCAAGCCAGCGGCAGTTTGGGTAGAGCCTTGTCAACGTGTAGGCCCGACGTGGTGTACGTGCTCGGATGCAACCGCTTCGACCTTCGGGTCATGAGTCAAACGGGATATGAGTTGGAATACGCTCAGACCCTCGGGATCGATGGAGTGGACCACCGGGCCACGGTCTTCGTCGCTTCCACCGCGATTCCGGGTTGCCAGCTCCTCGGTGTTCCGGCACCGTAACTGAGGCGCAGCAGCGTCACACAGCCTACCAGCATTCCGCCGCCCCCCACTGTGCCAGCCCCAATGGCGCCCCAGCCGCGACTCCGCGGAATACTGGGCGTTCCATCTCCACCAGGAGTGCTGCCGCAATCACCTAAACCGCTATCCGAACTCGAAACGGAGAACCCCGATGCCGCCGCCTCCTCCGGCCGAAGCGCTCCTGCGGAGAATCAAGTGATCACTGCCCCGTTCGGAAGGAGCCGCACCGCACCCACTGGTTTTCCTGTGGCGGTACCCTTCTTGAGTGAGGAGGGGGGACCTTCACCAAGCCAACAGACAGGAGCGAGGGCTCGAATCGTGCCGCCATGCTGCTCCGTACGGCCATTGCCCATCCGGCACCGGGGAAGTCGTACACGACGTATTCCGCATAAAAGTCGCCATCGAATACCGCAGCCCACTCGGCAATGCGCCCGGTTCCCTTTTGCCATGTGTCATGAAAACATCAGGACGCACCACATTCACGGTGTAGTGTTTGTCTGTGCGACCAAACATTACCGCGAAGTGGCTGCCACGATCTGCCAGGTAAGCATCCGTCAGGCCAAGGGGATCGTGCACATAGTTGTAGGGCGCGTAGAATCCTGCACGCCCCAGAGCCTCTGCGCACAGAAGTTCAGTGCCGAGCAGAGATGGGGCCAGAGCCCGGGTTGCTATTGTGTAGTGATTGCGCGATTCGTCCAAACGAAATTCAGGATGGTCCTCCCAGACGTAGGGCCCCACCGACACCAACACGGTTGCGAGCAGCGAAAGCCCGGATGCGCAGAGTGTTGCGAACCGGGAGATCCTGCTGGTGCTTGCTCTCATCTGCCGCGTTGGTCATTGTCGGGCTCCCGCGTCGCGAAGATGCCGCCGCTCGAGCGCGAAGCTGCCCAGGTCCCGTAGATCATGTCACGGACCCGCGCCGGCAAGCAACCCTCCGGAGCAGGCCGCCAGAATGGCCTGCCACTTCCCCGCACCCCGGGAACGCTCCCGGTCGACGTCGAAGCCCTGCTCATTCATTCATCGATTCCGCCCCCCTTGCCTCCCGCCGCCAAGCATCGTAGGACGCCCCCATTCTTCCACCCCGAAACGAGCCATGAACAAAGTCTACAAGAACGCGCGTGAAGCCTGCGCGGACATCCCTTCGGGCGCCACCATGCTGCTCGGGGGATTCGGTCTGTGCGGGATCCCCGAAAACTGCATCCTGGCCCTGCGGGACCTCGGCATCAAAGACATCGTGATGATCTCGAACAACTGCGGGGTCGACGACTTCGGGTCGGGCGTCCTCTTGCAGACGCGACAGATCAGGAAGATGGTCTCGTCCTACGTCGGCGAGAACAAGGAGTTCGAGCGCCAGTTCCTGCAGGGCGAGCTCGAGGTCGAGCTGGTGCCGCAGGGCACGCTGGCCGAGCGCATCCGCGCGGGTGGCGCCGGCATTCCCGCATTCTACACGCCCGCGGGTGTGGGAACCGCGGTGGCCGAAGGCGGCCTGCCGATGCTCCACGACAAGGACGGCAACGTCATCAAGGCGTCGGAGCCCAAGGACGTCCGCGTGTTCGACGGCAAGATGTACGTGCTGGAGCGCGGCATCACGGCGGACTACGCGCTGGTGAAGGCCTGGAAGGGCGATCGGATGGGCAACCTCGTGTACCGCCACACCGCGGCCAACTTCAATCCGATGATGGCGATGGCCGGTAGGATCACGATCGCGGAGGTGGAAGAACTGGTGGAGGTGGGTGAGCTCGACCCCGACCACATCCACACGCCCAGTCTCTACGTCCAGAGGATCTTCCGGGGCGAGAACTACGAGAAGCGCATCGAGCGCCGAACCCTGAGGAAGTCGTAGGCCGTTCCACCGGCGAAGGAGCTCTCATGGCAGCACTGACACGTGACCAGATCGCCAAGCGAGCCGCCGCGGAGTTGCGCGACGGCTACTACGTCAACCTCGGCATCGGCATGCCCACACTGGTGTCCAACTTCATTCCCGAGGGGATGCAGGTGTTCATGCAGAGCGAGAACGGCTTGCTCGGGATGGGCCCCTACCCCACGGAAGCGGAGCTCGACCCTGACCTCATCAACGCGGGCAAGGAGACCGTCACGATGGTCCCGGGCGCTTCGATCTTCTCGAGCGCCGACTCGTTCGCGCAGATCCGGGGTGGCCACATCAACCTCGCGATCCTCGGCGCGATGCAGGTGTCGGAGTTCGGGGACCTCGCCAACTGGATGATCCCGGGCAAGATGGTGAAGGGCATGGGCGGCGCGATGGATCTCGTGGCCGCGGCGCGTCGCGTGGTGGTCATCATGGACCACTGCTCGAAGGCGGGTGAGCCAAAGATCTTGCGGTCTTGCAGCTTGCCGCTCACGGGAAGACGCGTCGTGCATCGCATCATCACGGACCTGGCGGTGATCGACGTGACCCCGAAGGGGCTCGTGCTTCGGGAGCTCGTGGAGGGGATGACGCCCGAGGAGATTCAGAAGAAGACCGAGCCGAAGCTCAAGGTGCCGGCGGATGTGAAGACCATTGCCGTCGGGTGATGGCGCTCCCTGACCTTCTCGCCCGCGTGTACGCACGCGCTCCCCGAGGCATCGAGCTCGGGCTCGACCGCGTGCGTCAAGCCGTGGACGCGCTGGGTCATCCTGAGCGCGCATGGGGTGTTCTTCACATCGCAGGAACCAACGGCAAGGGAAGCGTCGCAGCGATCTCGTCGCTGGCTCTGGAACGTGCGGGCTATCGGGTGGGACTCTTCACGTCGCCCCACTTGCACCGGTTCGCAGAGCGGATACGCGTCAACCAGGAGCCAATCGGCGACGATCTGCTCGCGCACTGCCTCGCGCAGGCGCTGGCTTTCGACCTGACGTTCTTCGAGGTCGCCTTCGTGGCTTCGCTGATCGCGTTTCGGGAGTCTGGCGTGGACTGCGCCGTGCTCGAGGTAGGAATGGGCGGCAGGCTGGACGCGACGAACGTCGTCGAGGCCCCTGTCGCAACCGCGGTCACCCGGATCGCGCTGGATCACACGTCGGTGCTGGGCGGCACGTTGCGCGAGATCGCTTACGAGAAGGCCCGCATCGCAAAGCTTGGGTGCCCGATGGTGATCGGGGCCATGGATGAAGTCGCACGAGATGAGGTTCGTCGCGTCGCGACGGAGCGAAGAGCCTCGCCTGTGGAGTGGGCGGAACGCACGCCTTGGGGTGCCGTACAGATGAGAACAGCGCTTGCGGGACGGCATCAACAGGACAACGCGTCCTTGACAGCGGCACTCTGCTTCCACGCCGCACGAAAGTTCGATCGCTTGACGCTCACGCACGTGCAGGAAGCGGTCGCAAGCGTCTCGTGGCCTGGTCGGATGGAGTCGATTCACAGGGATGGCGTGGAGATCCTGCTCGATGGTGCGCACAACCCGGATGGAATCGAGGCTCTTGCTTCGCACATGGAGAGCCGTTGCGTCGATCCGTCACGCGTGGCCATTGTGTTCGGGGCGATGCGGGACAAGGCGTGGGCGGTGATGGTGAAGCGACTCCAATCGGTAGCCGTCCAACGATTCTATGTGGAGCCTAGGGGTCGGGCGCCCGCTTCGTGGGAGGAACTGAGCGAGGTCGCGGACGGGCGCGGGTGCCGTTCGGTAGAAGAGGCGATTGAGCGAGCGTCGTCTTCTGTTGGTGCGGAAGGGCTTGTGGTGGTGTGTGGGTCGCTCTTTCTCGTGGCGGAGGCGCGCGCCATGTTGCTTGGTCTCGAATCGGATCCCATGGTTGCGCTGTGAGTGATGCCTCGAAGCGGACAACAATGCCACCTGCGGCCCTCGCGGTGTGGACCCTGGGTGTTGCGGCGACGGGGCTCGCAGTATCGGCGAGGAGACTCGGCGACTTCGACCTGCCCTGGCACCTGGCTTTCGGACGGCTCATCGCTTCCACCAAGTCCATCCCCCGGGTCGATGACCTTGCCTACACGCACCGTCCCATCGAGTACGCGGAGTTCGTGGCGGACCTTTTCCTCTACGGACTGATGAGGCTCGGAGGACCGCTCGGGTTGCAGGTATTCGGCGGCGTGCTCACCATGCTGGTTCTCTGGGTAGTGTCCATCAAGCTTCGCAGTGGGCCCGCTGGCATCCTCATGGCGGCATCGGCGATCGCGGCAGCAGGCGCGTGGTTCATCGTACGTCCCGCGACGCTCTCCTTCGTCCTCATCGCGTGGACAGCCGTCGCCCTGGAGATCCACCTTTCAAGTCCGCGATCGCGCGCAGGGCGGGCCACTCTGGCTTCGCTTGTTCCGGTGCACTTGGTCTGGGCCAACCTGCACGGGTTCGTCGTGATTGGGGCAGCCTTGGTGTTTGCCTACGCTTCGTATCGATCCGCCTGTGCGGCAGCGCGGGGACGTCTTCCCAAGCTGCTGCCGTCCACAGACGCGACAGATCTCCGATGGACGCTGGGGGTTACCGGCGGCGTGCTGGGCGCGTCCATGATCAACCTGGCCGGCCCCAAGCTGTTGCTGGGACCGCTGCGCGCAATCCCGGACGTGGGCAGGGTCACGGAATGGGAGCCAACCTCCCTCGGGTTCTTGCTGCACCATGAGCCTGTCGCACTGGCCTACGCAATCCTGGTGCTGGCCTTGCTGTTGCTTGGTCGCGAGCCGGCGTCGGAAGTTCGGACCCTGTCGGCCTGGGACGTCGGCGTCGCCCTCCTGGGATTGGTTCTGGCATCCTCCGCAGTTCGCCTCGTTGCGGTCGCGGCGATTCTCACCGCGCCCATGGCAGCACGGCGACTCGCGGGGGTACTGCCGTGCACCCCGATGACCTGGCTCACGTCGAGCCTCGCCCCCGTGCTTCTCGCGTTGTGGATGCTGATGCGTCCGGGAACCACCTTTGGGGTCGGGTTCGAAGCGGATCACTTCCCGGAGGCAGCGGTCCAGTTCGTGCGCGAGCGGAATCCTGTCGGCCCCATGTGGAACTCTTCCGTCTATGGGGGCTACCTCTCCTGGCGTCTGTACCCCGAGCATCGCGTCCTGATCGACGGGCGGACGGGCTGGGTACACGACCCTCGGGTGGTTGCGCTGGCGTCGCGAAGCGAACGCGACTCGAACGCGTTTCGATTGCTGGACCAAGAGTTCGGCTTCCAGTGGGCGATCTGCCGCACGTTCGAGGGGGAGGTTTTCGGGGCACCCATCGCGAGGGACGAGGCTTGGACGATGGTGTTCTGGGATGACGTGGGTGCTGTCTACGTGCGGCGGGATGGGGTCAACCGCGAGATTGCCGCATCGGGGTATCGGCTGCTTCGGCACCTGACCCCGCTCTCTGCGGTGGTGGACCTTGCAGTTCGAGGGAAGCGAGTGGCGGATCTTGGGCACGACGCGGGGCTGGCGACGGACCAAGCGCCGGCGAGTGCACGCGCAGCCTTCCTGGTGGCTTGCGCCGCGATCGCGCGACGCGACGCAACCGGTTATGCTCGGGCCATGGATCGACTGCGAGAGTTGTCAACCACCGTCGGGCCGATGGAGGTTCTGGAGAGGGCGTGGAGTGGAACCTGAGGATCGACGGGCAGGATTGGCCTCGTCTTCGATTCCGTGAAAGCCGGCGCATGAACGGTGACATCAGAATGGGAAAACGAAGAGAGAAAGCATGGACGGCCGCAATCATCGTCCTTGGAGTCTCCATCTACCTGAGCACGCTGGCGGCTGGCTTCACGTACGACGACATCCAGACCATCCTGAACAACCAGACCGTCCGCGGCCCCTTCTCGGTTGAGAAGCTGCTGCTTCGCGATTTCTGGGGACGATCCTTCGAACAGACAATCGGAACGTGGAGGCCCGTCGCAACCTTGTCGTTCTGGTTGGACTGGCATCTTGCCGAAGGACACCCTTTGCCCTTCCACGTGACGAACCTGATTGCCTACGGGTCGTTACTTGTCATCACAAACGCGTTTCTCGCACGCTGGGGAGGCGATCGGTTGACGGTTCATGCGCGCTTGCTGGCCGTCGCTGCGTTTGCCGCGCTGGTCATCCACGTCGACGTGGTACCCGGAGCGACGGGTCGGACCGAGATGTTCGCTGCCGCATTCTCGCTGGGCGCGATGCTCGTGGCCATGCCGGAGCGCTCCCCCTTGCGCCCGTGGCGGATGCTCGTGGCCACCGCGTTTCTGACACTGGCGATGGCGTCGAAGGAGTCGGCCTTTCCGATGGCTATCGTGGTTCCCTGGATGGTCGGGCGCTACCTACGGCGCAACGGGGTGTTCACATGGAGACCGTTCACGTTGTTCACCCTCGCCTGCCTGACCGTTCTGGGCGGCATGACCATCTTTCGAATGGGGCGATTACCCTTCGCCAAGGTGTCTCCGGCTCTCCAGCCGGACAACCCGCTCGTCGTGATGCCATGGTGGGAGCAGAAGCTCGCAGCGGCGGAAGTCTTCACGCACTACTTGGAGCACACTTTGACGGGCCTCGACCTCGTGCCGGACTACAGCTACTTCGCTGTCTCAGTACTCGACGGGGGACCGGGCCCCCGCGTGGCGCTTGGGGCGTTTGCCATCGCCGCTTTGGCGTTTCTGACTGTTCGCGGCTGGCGAGCCTGTCCCCTGGCAACGGACGCGGTCGTCGGCTTTGCCGGCGCCTTTCTCGCTGCTTCCCACTTCCTGGTTCCGGCGTCCGCGATGCTTGCCGATCGCTTGTTCTTCTTTCCGTCGTTCTGGCTGACCGTGATCGTCGCCGTCCTTCTCGATCAGCTCCCGAAGCTCACCCCAGGGTCCCCCCTAAGCGCTCACCGCATCGGAGTTCGCAGGCTCGCCGCGGTGGGAATCGCTGCCTGGATCGTCGTACAGGGAATCATCGCCACGGCAGCTGCGACGATGTGGAGAGACGACGCCGTCCTGTTCACGCAGGCTATTCAGACGTACCCGACCGTCTCCCGCACGCGCGTCAACTTCTCGCAGACACTGGCGTCGGCTGGCCGACACGAAGAAGCCGCATGGCACCTGCTCCTCTCACGAGCCTACTACGCTCGGTTTCCCCACCCCATCCGGCAAGACGACTTTCCCTTGTGGTGGGACGATCTTCCCATTCCGCTCCGGCTGAACGCCCTCCGTGAGCGCCTCGGAGACTCGATGTTCGCCACAGTCATCGACAGTGCTCTCGCCTTCTGCGCCACATGGCGCCTCCACCCTCAGGCCGCCGTTCTTCGCTCCTGGCGCTCGTTGTTGAACCGTCCGGACTCGCCGGCTCTCCCTGTGATCCCACCGCCGCCCCTCCCGTAGGCGCGCTCTTGCCAAACAACACCAGTCTCGACATCACAAAGCTACTGTGCCATGCTTTTTTGACACTACTCTCCGTTGTGACACGACTCGTCGCCATGCCCAAGCGCACAACCATTGCCAACGCAGGGGCATTGTTTCAACGCTCACCCAATCCATCTTCTCCCTCTGCCAGCTTGCGAACTCAACTTGTACGCGACGGGCTGGCCAGTCTTGCTCTCCGAGTCTCAGCCGCTTGCCTCGCTCTTCTCCTTTCCACCATCTTGGCTCGTGGTTTGGGCCCCGAGGGCTACGGCACCTATTCCTTCATTCTATCGCTTGTGCTCGTCGCAGTCGTCCCCGCTCAACTCGGCCTTCCAGAGCTTCTAGTCCGGGAGACAGCAAGGGCCACCCTTGCAGCCGACTGGCCACTCCTGCGCGGTATTTGGCGCTGGGCAACCGTTGCCATCATCGCTTCGTCCCTTCTAACGATCCTCCTTGGCCTTGCTTTCGCGATTACGTTCGGAGCCGAATCGCACCTCCTTTCGCCGACGACGCTCCTCTGGGGCCTCATCCTGATACCGCTCATCTCACTCACGAGGCTCTGCGGTGGCATGCTCCAAGGGCTTCGCAGAATCGTCGCCGGCCAAGTGCCCGACGGAATAGCCCTTCCCGCATTCCTTCTTGCGATCGTTTCCATCCTCCTGATCCTCGACTCGTCCACCCGTTTGAGTCCTCCTATCGTCCTGGCTCTCCATACTGCCAGCGCGGCCCTCGCGCTCGCCATGGCGGCATGGCTTGCCCGACGTTTTCGTCCACCACAGATCACTCACAACACTGTTCCCGTCTACCGCGCCAGACACTGGCTCGCCAGCGCCCTGCCTCTGGCGTTTGTCGCGGGAATGGCCGTCGTCAACACACAAACTGACACCATCATGCTCGGGATCCTCATGACGCCAGAGGATGTTGGCCTTTATCGCGTCGCGGCTCAAGGGTCTGCGCTCGTATCGCTGGGGTTAGGAGCGATAGCGATGCTGGCCATGCCTTACTATGCACAATTCCATGCAGCACGCGAGATTGGGCAACTCCAACACTTTGCAACGGCCGTGGCACGCGCCACGCTCGCCCTCGCCATTCCGGTTGCGCTCGTCTTCGTCGTCCTTGGGAAGCCGATTCTGCGGTCCCTGTTTGGCGCCGATTACCTTCCTGCATACCCAGCTCTCGTCATACTGTCACTCTCTCACGTCATCCACGCGTATTTCGGTCTCCTTGGGCCTCTTCTGAACATGGCCGGCCACGAACGCGTGACGGCTGCCGGCATTGCCTTTGCCTCCGTATGCAACGTGGCCTTCAACCTCATAGCGATCCCGTTGTATGGCGTCACAGGCGCTGCCGGTGCCACAGCCGCTACGCTCGTCATTTGGAATCTCGTCCTCTGGACTGCCATTCGCCGCAGACTTGGCGTCGATACCTCAGCATTCATTTTCCGTCCGACCGCGCTTCCCAAAATCTCTGGTAGCCACGATACCGATCACTCCTGACGCAATGAGCTTCTGATGACCATCGATCGATACGTCTCCAACCCCACCACGGGTTCACGAGGGCTCTACCGCTTGTCACCCGACTCGGGCGTCGAGTACAGCGACGGGGATCGCGCGGAAGCCTACGTATCACGCGTCATCCGGAATTCTCGCGACCTCTCGAGCGACTCGACGGAGTTGCAAGCATACGTTAGGGATTGGCCGAGCCGATACCATCTTTCGAGGGAACGATCGCTGGCGTACCGCACGCTGAAGATCTCCCCTACCGCTGCAGTCCTCGAAGTTGGCAGCGGCACCGGGGCCATCGCACGGTTCCTGGGCGAGACCGCGGGTTGGGTGCTGGCCTTGGAGGGTAGCCCGCGTCGGGCAGCGATTTGCCGTGACCGGACTCGTGACCTAGAGAACGTGGACGTCCTCTGCGCATCTTTCGAAGACGTCACATTCTCAAAGACATTCGACCTCGTCGTCTGCAATGGAGTCTTCGAGTACGCCGCCCTCTTCATGAGGACCAGCGATCCCTTTCGCCGCATGCTGGCGATGCTCTCCCGCCTCGTGGCCCCGGGAGGAGCATTGGTCATTGCCATAGAAAATCAACTTGGGTTGCGATACTTTTCGAGTGGCAAAGAAGAGCACACCAATCTCATGTTTGATGGACTCGAGGGCTACCCAGCAAGACCCAATGGCCCTAGGACGTTTGGCGTCGTCGAACTGACCCAGATGTTGCGGCACCATTTCACTACCATCCAAACGCTCATCCCCCTACCCGACTACAAGCTTCCGACCGCGCTCGTGCGGGATGACCTCCTGGCGCGTGTCGGCTGTGCCGAGCTTTTCGCCAACACGGCTCGATTTGACTACGGCTCGCGCGTCGCTCCCCGAATGCACGAGCGCCTGGTGTGGCACGAGTTGCAGAAGAACTCGCTGCTGAAGACGTTTGCCAACTCCCTCTTTCTCGTCGCAGGGAACGGTGGCACCGCGCTTCTCGAACCGAACTGGATGGGTCGCATCTACGCGATTCATCGCAAGGCCGAGTGGACTGTCGGGACAAACATAGCTACATCATCAGATGGCACCGTCTTCGCAGAAAAGTCCTATCTTTGTCCTAGGCGTTCACGGCCAACCAACTTGCTATTTCGTCACGACTGCGGGCGCGAAATGTGGGTCGAAGGGCACTCTGTTCACACGGCCGTGGTCAGAGCGCTTTGCGGCCGTGGTATCGAACGCCTGGAACTCCGATTGCGCTCCCCCATCGTTGCATGGTGGAACGCCATCGAGAAGACTTCGCCGTCGCGGAATCCTGACAAGGTTGGCGGGCTAGCCCTCGATCGGCATTGGACCAACTCGATACTCGCACAAGAAGGGGTGAGATTCGTTGACCGCGAATGGACCTGGACCGAAGACATTGACAAGCTCTGGCTCATTTATCGGGTCGTTGCGAAGTTCGCTGACGATGAGAGCCCCTTCATACACCGATGGAACGTCACCTATCGGTGGTCTTCCTTCTTTCGATTGGTCGAAGCCGTCTCTACCATTCTCCGCGTCAAAATTTCTGTTCCGAGATTGGGTCGAGCCGTCGACATGGAACGCGTGTTCCAGCAAGCCGTGACCGGCACCTTGCCAGGCAGGAGGCATACGATGTTGGGAATGCTCGAACCCCTTCGAACGAGGCAACTGAGAAAGCTATGCGGCACGTGCCCATCGCTAGTCCGCCAACCCCAACCAACTGGCGAGTCGAACGATGACACGACGAACCGCAGGGCGCCCGCCAGAGAGTCGCTCGACACTCCTCCGCAGGGCGGAGAAGACTTTGGCTTGTAGCGTGGGACTCTCAGAGCGCGACGCACCGCGACGAAGCACGGCGACGACCTCCGCCAGCGGCGCGCCAGAGAGCTCTTGTTCGACGTCGCTCGGCACCTCTCCTAATGCCTTACCCATGCCGTTCCACAGTCGAGATTTCTCGGCCGCATCCTGCCGCGCCGCACGCGTGCTTCGAAGCCAGGCAAAGCCGTATTCGACGTCCGGTTCCAGGTGACATCCCTCTGCCCACTCGTTCCATGCATTGACAAACACAATTGGCGCCGGGAGCGTCGCATCCTCCGCCGCCGACCGGATCGCCTCAGCCAGCCAGGCCCGATACCGAAGCGGTGTCCCACCGTGGTACACGTGCGCCCGTTCGCCCTTTCGAGCTGTATTGTCCCAGCTTGGCATCACGCCGGGGAAGACTGGCACATTCGAGCTACGCTTCCTCAAGGCGTCCCGAACAATGTCATGGAAGTCGAAGACTCGACCCCGAAACCTCGGATCAACGTGGGTGATGGACGCCGTCAACTCGGCAGCCACGCATCCATGGGGCGGAAACTCAACCAACGCATCGACGTCGCATTTTTTCGGATCGGGCATCCCGAATCGGCGGACCGCGCATAGGAAAATTTCGCCAACACTGCTGCGGCGACACGCGTCTCGCCAGCACTTGATTGTCGCACCGGGGTCCGGGAGAAGGTCCAGCCGATAGATGATCATGAGGGGCTTGCCATCGATTCGAATGTAGCGATGGTCCTTGAAGTGTCGAATCAAGTCCTCGGCGATCGCCAGATCGTCTTCGGCAGAGTGCACCTGGGAAATCAATACCTCTTGTTCCTTGCCATCCCACCGGCGAGTCCAGTTTTCGTTTGCCCAGCACAAACAGAAGGGAGTCTCCGGGGCGCCACCCGATAGCATCGCCTCGACGGGACGCTCGAGGAGACGCTTGCCCGCAAACCAGTAGTAGTAGTAGCAGAACCCATCGATCCCGTACTGACTCGCCAACTCGGCCTGAGACTTCCGCACGTCATCGTCGAGCAGATTGTAATAGCCAAGAGCACCGGGCAGCTGCGGTTGCCGGTGGTCCGGGTAGAAGGGCTTTCCTTTGACGACGTTCGTCCACTCCGTGAATCCAGCGCCCCACCATCGGTCATTCTCAGGAATGGCGTGAAACTGAGTCAAGTAGAAAGCAATGAGCTTTACGTTCTTCATCAGAGGAATTGGATTGTGGCGTCACCGCGAGTCGCTACGCACGTAAGAAACTCGCTACGAGTAGGACAAAGATCACAAAAATACTCTGCGATCAGCGAAGTCGGCTGCAGCCGCAAAAGGCGTGTCAGCGCGCCAGATTCTCCCGGGGAAACTTTCGCCGCAATTTCTCTGCTCGTCTCCCAAATAAATAGAGCGGTCGCGGGGTGCGTCTTGAACTCGAGATCCCGAAATCCAGCTGCCTTGAGCGCAATTCTCAAAGAACTGCGATTGAATAGGACAAGATGGCGCGGCGGCTCCAACCCGCGCCAGGAAGCCCCAAACGCGGCGTGACCAAAGCTGTCGAGGTTCGGCGTCTCGAGCCATAGTCGCCCCCCAGGAGCTAGCAGAGCGAAGCAGTGTCGCAGCAATGCAACCGGGGCCGACACGTGCTCTATGACGTGACTCAGCGTCAATTGGTGGTACCGGCCGCGCCGCCCTTCGACGAAGCTGCCTATGTCTTGGCACCACGCTCTGCATCCGGTTGCCCTTGCTTCCTTTGCCGCAACCGGGTCGGTATCGAGACCCTCTGCCTCCCATCCGAGAGCCTGGGCGCACCGCAAGAAGTCGCCATTCCCACACCCCACGTCAAGCAATCGGTTTCTACCTTGAGGTGGTGACTGTAGGTGCCTGGCATAGCTCACGTCGAGGTGGCGTCGCAGCCGCGGAAGCAGCCGGATTACCCAATGCGCCCCAGGAAACGCGTTAGGGAAATGGGTCCCAAAGCGGTGATTGAGGTACGAGGACTCTAGACTGCCGCGCACTTGGCTCATCCTGCTACGGTGCCCCCTCTCGGACCCGCGACGATTGTGGGTGAAGTAACTCACGTACGCAAGCGGAAGGGTTTCCGTCGTCGGGCGCGGGTCTAGGTAGAAGGAACCGCAGCCAGTGCACTTCTTCAGAGACCATCGTGCAGGGACTGATTGGAAGCTATGGTCGACCAGGTTCTCGTAAACGCGTTCGTGTCCAGTACAACTGCACACCGGACATTCCGAAACCGCCTCAACCCCATCAACCGGCCACTCGGCGGGAATCTCCTTGGAGGATTCAGCAGCCATCTGGGTAACCATGGTAGTCCTCTGCGATGATCGGGCCGAGGCTGCGAGAGTCAGGTTGCATTTGAGCGGTACGAGTGGCGATAGATTCCTGCAATCGTTGCCGCAACTGGGCGCGAGTGAAAGCGTTCGAACATTTTCCTGTCTTCGAGGTGACGGCGCCGCGTCTTGATCAGCGAAGAGGTCTCGCTGCTGGGGTGAATGCGCTTGGTAACCAGTCTTTGCCGAACATAAAGGAAGTCGCCATTCATTTCGGCGAGCCGTGCCCATGCTTCCCAGTCGAGATTGCTCTCATAACCCGGTGCAAACCGGAACTCCGGCAGCCGCGATCGGTTCAGTATGACACTTGGACAGCAAATCGGGTTGCCCCAGGAGAGCAGTCGTCGCTTACGCGCGGGGTTCGAAATCGCATTGGCAGAACCGAATGCCCACCTGCACAACGATCGCTTGACCAAGATGTTCAGGTTGGTCTCCCGTGGTCCCGCCGGGGACCACTCGGAATAGTCGCTGAACCCGATCAGCGCGGCCGGATGCTGCTTCATTGCGCCCCCCAGGAGCTCCACGTAGTCAGCAGCGTAGAGGTCATCTTGATGAGCAAGCGTTATCCACGCGGTGTTGGCGGAGCATAGAGCGAAGTTCCAGTCGGAGGCGATGCCCGCCTGGACAGGGTTCACCAGCACGCGCAAACCATTCTTCTCAGCAACGCTCCGTATCCAGGGACAGGGAGTCGACGTCGCCAGGAATACTTCGCTGCTTGACCGCGTCTGCTGCAAGACAGACGTCACGCAGTCCGCCAGGAACGGAGAGCATCCATGGGCAAGGATGGCAAACGTGTGGTGCATGACGATCCAGGCGTAGAACCCTCCGAGTCAGCCGAGCTCCGACCCGAAATTTCGGACCCTAGCTTGCTCTGATGCCCGACCAGATGCAATACTTTCTTGGCTTCCTTTGGGAACATGCGACGCACCGTTCACCGAGAGTACACGTTGTCGAAAAGGTGTTCGAAATCGCCGATCTCTGCAGGTTCGACCTTGGCTCCCAGGTCTGCGGGAAGCAATAGACAACCTTCGCAATTCGAAACGCTTACGAGGAACCACCCCACCCCCAAACTCACCTCTGCGTCCAGGGCATCGATCCACGTGCCGTCGATTCGCAGTCGTCTCGTTACGCGGTGGCCGCGCCCATCGTACACTGCGTAGCGGCCCTCCCACCAGTTCACGAACTCCGCGTCGGCGCCGTCTGTGTGAAGCTTGATGCCTGACACGAGCAGGTTCGGCTCGAGTGGAATGTAGGACCTAGAGACGTACGGCTCGAGCTCCGCACGCAACTCCTTGGTCCGGTACGACCAGATGATGATCTTCGGACCTCCAGCGAAGACGCTGTCGAGATCGGATCGGTCGCCGCCTCGGACCTTTCTCTTGATCAGGTCGATCCCAGGTCCATCCCACCAGGCCCGACGGGTTTGTCGGCGCGTCACCACCATGCCGATGCCGTCAACGTACTTGTCGCCCAACCCGAGGTACCGCTCCGCCTGGGTTACGACTTCGTTCTGCTGCCTGTTGTCCTCAAGAAGAAAGGGCACGTTACGCGCAAAGGACCACATGAAGAACGCCAGGAGGACGGCTGGGGAAAGACGGATCCACGCAGAAGCGCGCGAAAGTGTAACGACTTCAACAGACCACAGGGCAACGAACGGGATCGCGAAGGTGAACACGTAGGGCCAAGGCTGGTTGTGGCTGAACACCAGAACGGTAATCACTCCCGAGAACGTCCACGCAACACGCGTCTCTTCGGCCGCCCGCAAGAGTCGTTTCGCGACGGTCAGCCATCCCACCAAGCAGACAAGGTACAGAACCTGGTTTCGCTGATAGGTCTGGTGAACATACAGTCCCACCGCATGGTAGTAGTCGCCGCCGTGCAGCGCCAAGTCCATCGGCCTGAAGAACATGTGGCGCAGCACCACGACGAATTCCTCACCGCGAAACGAGAGAGCGTAGACCAGCACCGCACTGCACCACCCGGCGAGCAGCAACGCGCTGCGCCCCAGCGAGAGCAGGAAGCGTTTGTTCAGCAGCCCATCGAGGACCCAGCCAAGACCAAGCGCCACGCTGAACCACACGGCCTTCTGGGTGGACAAGAAAGCCAAGCCGCAGAGAATTCCTGACACAACCAAGCGCAGCCACTCGCGCTTCAGCAAGCTTCCGCGCCGCAGACTCACCCACAGCGCCGCTGTGCCAAGCATGAGCGCCAGAGGCTCGGAACGAACGCGATAACACCGCTCCATGAACGTCGAGAATGCCACCGTGCAAGCAACCACGAGCAGCGCCTCGTTTCGCGTCCTTCCGATCGAGCGGGCGCAGCCGTACAGAAGGCCCAAAGAGGCGAGGACGAGAGCTACGGTTTGAAGCCGCATGGCAACCATCAAGGACACCGCCTCGTCCGCAATCCAACGGGCGGGCAAGTAGTAGTAAGCATAAAGAACCGTCTTGAACGGCCAGATTTTGTCGTAGAAGCCATCCCCGACGTGTTGCGAGTAGCCGCCTTGTTGGTACTCGTCCATCACGAAGAAGCCATTGATCGCGAACCCCACTAGCAGTCCTACCTTGGCAGAAAGGTAGAGAGTGATGAGGGCCACAAACACTCGCGGAGCGCCGTCATGCACAGCCTTGTAGACTTCGCGCGCGCGCGCCACACTGACCGCCGAGAGGCTCCTCATCCACCTGCCCCTTCTGTTGTCCGCGTGAGCATCTCGCCCCCCCCCCCCAACGCAAGGCCTCTCACACGGGGGCGGGTGGCCCCTGTAGTTGTGCGATTTCGGCTGAGCGGTCGGCTGACATCACGTGGGCCACCACGACCTCGGTGCACCCCCGCTGATGCCGCGGAAGCATAGAGGACTCCGAGGCGATGCGCCAGCGGGCCTTGCCCGTTCGTCGCTAGCGTCACGGACGAGATCAGCAAAGCCTGGGCGCCAGTGAATGCCAAATCAGACCTCGGGTTCGTCATGTCGCTTGTCGAGGAGGATCTTGAGCACCATCCCATGCACGACCGTCGAGGCGCCGAGGGTGGCAAGCATCGTAGCGAGGAACGCCACCGGAACAGAGTCTTCCATGGGCTGCCTGACGAAAATCCAACGATAGGCCAGCACCGCATCGATGAGCAAGCCTCCAAGGAGCAACAGGTTGCCGACGAGCATGGGCCACTCAAGCGCATAGTGCACAGTCAACCATCGGACAACGCGGTCGTCGACCACCGGCATGTCGCGCCAAATCGCCACCTTCGCGACGATCCCAAGCGCGGTGGTGTGAAATCCGAGCATCGCCAGCATGGATCCCAGCGCCACGAAGTGCGGTCCCAGGAAGAACCCTCCGATCGTGAGCGGACCGCGTGCAAGGGCCACGCAGAGCATCGCTCCGACGCCGAAAGCCGCCAGCCCAGGGACAATGTAGGTATAGTTAGGCGCGTAGGTCAGGAGAAACCGTAGATGTCGCCACCCGTCGCGAAACGATCGAAGGTGGGGGGGACGACTACGCTTGTCCGGATAGAGCCGAATAGGAATCTCCTTGATTCGGAGCCCAGCCCACGCACAGCGGACCACCATCTCGCTGGCAAACTCCATACCCCGTGTTTGCAGCCGCATCCTCAGGTACGCATCCTTCGAGAATGCTCTCATGCCGCAATGGAAGTCCCCGATGGGCACGCCGAACAAGAGTCGACCCACCAGGGACAGCACTGGGTTGCCGACGTACCTGTGCAGGGGCGGCATCGCACCCGGCATCACGCCTCCCTTGAAACGATTGCCGATCACGAAATCCGCGCCGTCTTCCAGCGCACCAAGAAATGGCGCGATGTCGCTCCAATCGTAGGAGTCGTCGGCGTCAGCCATAATGATCCATGCCCCGCGGGCATCACGGATCCCAGTATCCAACGCAGCACCGTAGCCGCGTTTGGGTTCGATCGCCACGCGCGCGCCATGTTCCCGAGCAACCTCAATTGATCGGTCGGTCGAACCGTTGTCCGCAACGACCACCTCCCCTTCGACACCGAGGGCGGCGAACGCCCTCTGCACCTTCTGGATGCAAATCCCGACCGTCTCCTCTTCGTTCAGGCATGGGATCACGGCAGACACTCGTGGTCGAGGAGCACCGTCCGTCTCGCGCAGGCGTGTGGTGCACGAAGCGGTCGCCAAACATCTGTTCGAGGGATCCTGTCCAATCACGGCAGCTGCGGGAAGCATACCGTCCAACGGTCCTCAAGGGAAGGCTGCGTCAGCACTTGCTTTCCCAATGCCTGGTCTACTGCTAACCTTTTTCAAACCCAGCATGTTCTCGGCGTCGGCAGACAGCACGAATCTCGAACCCGCCCAAAGCCAGCGGGCGTGGATCGTGCTTTCTTGCCGAATTTTTTCCCTGCTCTTGCTTCACGAGGTCGCGCTCCTCGGCGTCGCGCTGCACACTGGAAGCCCTCCTTACGGCAGCACTCGGCTTTTCGACCAGGTCTGGCCGGCATTTCTCATCTCGTCGGTCTATGTCGCAGCTGGCGGGACACTCGCCACCTTGGTATGGCTTGTTCTCGCTCGACGAATTCCCTGGCGGGGCGCACAGCGCATCGCTTGGATCCTTGCACTCGCAGGGATCTTGTCGCCCGCCATCAACGTTGCGTTCTTCTGTGTGACGCGTTCCCTCGCATCCTTGGGTTGGATCGCCGGATACGCCTGGATCTACATGGTACACGCACCGACCGCACACCGCTTGGCGCTCGCAGCGGGATCGGTTCTCTTCGCTGTCGCCGTCGGCGTTGGACACCGCATCGACGCCCTATGTTGGAAGGCAATTGCCAGTCATCCCGTTTCTCGACAGTCGCTGTCCTGGATCGCAGGAGGGACGCTGATGATGATCGTGGCCAATTCCGCGCTGGCCCGGGCCTGGCCCAACCTCGGGCGCACGTACACCACGCAGGCCCATCCCATCACCGCCTATCTTCCGCCCGCGCCCCTCGTCTTCGCTTCCGTGGGCACACCTTGGGACGAACGCAAGATAGATCCCGCTGCACTCGATCTGGCTGAGCTAGGGGTCGTTGATGCCTACCTCCAAGACGTGGCCCGCGATCGCGATCGCCACCTTCCCAATGTCCTGCTCATCATGCTCGAGAGCATTCCCGCACAACGGATGGGGTATTTGGGGTACGGGCGGGACACGACCCCCGCCATCGATTCGATCGCTGCCGACGGTGTCGTCTTCGAACGATGCATGGCGGCGGCCAACGAGTCACAGCGCGGTCAGACCTCCATCCACGCAAGTGTCTGGCCCATGCGGGGAAAAAACGCATGGTTCGACGACATCACATATCCCAGGCTGCTCGTCTGGCAGGTCTTCAAGGCCCTCGGTTACCACACAGCGCTCATATCAACGCAAAACGAGCACTGGACGCATATGTCTTCCTTTCACCTTTCAGCTGGCGATGCGCCAGATATCTACTTGCACGCCCCTGACATTCCCGAGGGCCCCTCCTACGAAACACTTGGGAAGAAGGACGCCGAAACCATCAATCGCCGACTGCTGGAGTACGTTCGGGATCGCACGCGGGAGGGACGTCGTTGGCTCCTCCTTACCAACTACCAGCGCACCCACTTTCCAATGCCGCTACCTCCCAAGCACGATCCGAAGTTCAAGCCCGCAGGCGATGATGTGCAATTCTCACACTTCCGCCGCCTGAGGCAAGACGAGCTTTCTGTGGCGTCGAACCGATTCGATAGCGCTCTGACCTACGTAGACCACCACGTAGGTCGCTTGGTGCACGGTCTCGATGAGTTGGGAGTTCTTGAGAATACCATCGTAGTAGTCGTCTCGGATCATGGATCGGGCTTCGAAGCAAACAAGTTCCCTGTATCGGAATCGCTAGCGGACACCTACGTGCGCGTTCCCTGTCTTATTCGGTACCCACGGGTCCTTCATGCACAGCGGTTCGCGGGGACTGTGTCGACAATTGACCTAGTGCCCACCGTGCTTGGGGTGCTCGGGGTTCCCCCCTCCCCTGCATGGGACGGTACGGACGTGCTCGCTCTGGGCGAGGCCGGCTGCGGAAGGCGTCCAGTGTTCACAGCTAACTTGACGTGGCGCAATCAGTGGCTGGTCACGCGTGGGGCGACGAAGCTTGTCTTCGACATCCCCGAAAGCAGCGCGACAGCCTATGAACTCGGCGACTCGACCCTGGCGCGACCACGTGTCCTGACAGAGCGTGAAATCGAGAGCGTCGGAGCCACGTTCTTTCGACTTCTCAACGAGCGCTACTACTACTACACGCACCCTTACCTTCACGACCGCTTCCTCTATCCGGTGTACACGGCTCGAGACTGGAATTGACTTGGATGATGAGTCCATTCTGCAACAGAGTGCAATTGTCAGATCGCACACGCGCGACTGTGCTCGTCACGCCACGAACACGACTCACAACGTGTGACTAAGTGACCACGCCAACCGCCAACCGCTGGACGGCGCCTGGAGGGACTTGCCTCTTCTGAAACGCGCGGCGACGATATTCGCACGCCCACATCGTTGCTGTGCGGTGATCGTTCAACCTCGTCTGTTGCGCATGTCGTAGCCGAACTTCGATTTCGCCAGATTGATTGCCGCGTAACGAATTCTCGACAGACAACGCTCAAAAAGGTTGCTGTTTGGGCGAAAAGTGATGTGGTCGTCCAGATTGAACTCTTCCTCTCCATCCATCTCGGCGCCGCCTCGTTCTATGACGACCAGGTCTGCATAGGTGGTGACGCTTTGGATGAGCGGATTTATGGTTTTTTGCTGTGGGTTGCTTGGTTCACGGCTTACGAAACGTTGCATGCTGCCGGTGGCGTCGACGATCGAATGGATCAGCTTGGGTAGTTCCGTGCCGGCGGGCAGAAAAGTTGTAGGCAGCTCCGGCCAGCATCCCCACGACCAGTCTTCTATGATGTAAAGGCCGCCTGGCCTCAACCGCGGGAAGAGCGTCTCGAAGCTTGCCCTTGTTTCAGAGTAAAGGTGCGAGGCGTCATCGATAACGAGGTCGAGGGGGCCGTCGAACTCGGCAGCAACGATTGCGCGCAGCGCGTCCCGATCGCCCTGGTTTGTTTTCCATACCGTCTTGATTCTGTTTTCAAGCTGACGGGAAGTAATATATTTACTAAAATATTCGGTATTTTTCCAGGCCGCCAAGTCGAGCGCAACGTATTTTTTTGGCTGCAAGAGCTCAAACCAGAAGGCAATGCTACCCCCTCCATAGATGCCCAACTCCAGCACGTTGCTGACCCGCATTGCTGGTCGCTGTTGCCACATTGCCATGTACTGGCGCAGAAGTCGCACGGGTTTGACCAGCAGGAAACCGTTTGTTGGGTCGCACGTATTTTGGTCCAGATAGAACACCAGATCATTCAGAAGAATGCGGTCCCCCTTCCATTCAAGCTTTTCAAACATGGTCGTGTCCTTATTTGGTCTGGGTAACGTGGAACTGGCTATCCTAGCCGACGTGTCGCCTCCCCACCCCACAATTCGAGCATCGGCTGTTTTCATCATTCATCACAACGAACTCTCGATTGCCGCCGGTCCCAAATCCCGGTCTGAGTTGTGCCAGCAGGGCGCCGCGCGAAGGCACGCGCCCCTCGTAACAGATTGGCGTTGTGGGGTACGTCGGCGACCAGGACTACGCGGCCCGAGGACTTTCTCGAAACGCGCAAGGGCTACGTCGTGGCGGATCCATCGAACCTTTTCGACGTGGCGTTCAAGTCGCCCGAGCGCATCGATGTGGTGCAACACACACCCGAGCGGGGGTTTGTGAAGGCGCTGGACGCTGGTGACCTGCGCGCATCGGTCCCCATTGCCGCCTTCAAGGCGCTTTACGACGTTGAAGCGGACTGCGCAGGCATGGCCCCGAGATGCAGTTGCGCGAGCGGCAGCGAAGATCCAGGCCCGTGTACGACGAGCTTCTGCAGTGGTGCCAAACGTACCAATCCCTCGAGCCACCGAACTCGATGCTCGGATCGGCGGTACAGTATCTGGTCATCCGTAAATTCCCCCCCCCGGTCCTGATGGCGTGACCCAGAGTCCCGCAGCCTCGTGCAAGCGCAATCAAGCGCGACGACGGAGGTAACGGACATGACGCAGAAAGAGTGGGCATCAGAGCTTCAGATTCAACTGGCCGCGGCGAATCGCGCCGGTGCTGGGCGACCGTTCCCAGAGCAGTTGCGTCGAGCGGTGGTCGACTTCGCAGCCGAGGCGATCGCCGAGGGCGAGAATTCCGAGGAGGTGAGTCGGGAGCTGGGCATTAGCGCGATGAGCGTCAAGCGTTGGACCGTACCTATTCGAAGTGGCGTCGTAAAACGTGAGCCTTTGCGCGCGTGCCGGCGGACCACGCGGCTGTCCGGATGCGGCAGGGCGAGGACTTACGGATGATGAGTCCATTCTGCAACGGAGTGCAATGGTTGGATCGCACACGCGCGAATGAACTCGTCACGCCACGAACACGACTCACAACGTGTGACGAAGTGACCACGCCAACCGCCAACCGCTGGACGGCGAGCCGCGAATCCTACGCCTACAACCCCGACCAACCATACGCGTGACGACAAGCTCGAACTTCCAGATACCGGTCCAGCTGCCCATTCATCCTTGCGAGCGCGTCGGGTCTGATCCCGATGAGGTTCGCGCGTTCGTGCGGGTCCGTCTCCAGATCGAACAGCTCGGTTCGACCGGTTCTCAGGTTCTGAATCAGCTTGTACTTTTCGTCGATGATAGCCACGAGCAAGCGCCCCTGGCCGACCCGCTCCACGATCACTGCACCGTCGGTCGCAGCGAGTGCGGGAGCGAGGTGCGACTGGATCCTACTCGACGCGGCACCAGCAACCGAAGGGTTCCCGTTGAGCATGACCCAAGGAAGGACGTGGCCCGTCGACACCGGGTGGTGAAACTCGTCGCCCACCGATCCCGGGACCCACACCACGAGCGGAACCCGAACGACCTCTTCATACAGCGTGGTGTTGTGATACCTTCCTCCGTGTTCCCCGAATTCCTCGCCGTGGTCGCCCATGATCACCAGCACCACTTGCTCGAGCAACCCCGCAGTGGACAGGTAGTCCACGATTCGGCCAATCTGTTGGTCGACATGAGCCAGAGCCCGGCGATACCTAACCATTTCTGGTTCGGCCACAGAAGAGGTTGGAGCGTAAGGCGTGTGGGTGGAAACGAAGAAGGACCACCCGAAGAACGGTATCCCGAGGGCAACGCTCCGTTGAATGGCTTCGATGGTTCGCTCGGCGATCTCACCGTCCGCTTCCTGGAGCGACACGGCTGACTCCCACGACATCCCGACGGACTCTACGAGTTCGAATCCGCGATCGAGTCCGCGGAAACACGGCCTCGACGCGTCCTCGTCGGATGGATGGTAGGTAACTCGAAAGGTCCCGTAGCCTGCGGCGGAGAAGATTTCAGCCACCGTCGGGGTCGCGGTTCCGAGTTCACCGCACCAGTCGCGATGGTCCATGCGAACCGGCGCGAACGAAGGGAGCGTGAGCGTGTGCAACACGGACACGGCGTGCAAGGTGCGGCTCGATGGCGAGTAGGCGCGATGAAACACCCACGCTCCACGATCGCGAAGTGCCGTCAAGGTCGAGGTCGTCGGGAAGGCAGAGGAGGCGAAGCTGGTCTGGTCGTACCGCATCGTCTCCACAGTGATCAGCAGAACGCTCGCCTGACTCAAGTCTACTCGGCCGTCACCAAGGCCGGAGGCTTCGAGGAACACGCGCCGAGCTTCGTGTTCCCCCATGGTCTGGGGCGAATTCGAACAGGGTCTCTCGCGAAACCCCTGCTTTCCGGTGTCACCGCCCGGACCTTGCTCTTGCGTGAGCGTCTGCAGATAGGGTTGGAGTTCCGGCGGCGTCACGATCACCAAGCTCCACACCGGCAGCATCACGGCTCCAACGGCGCAGGCACCCGCGACCACCCCGAACGACCTCCGCCACTTGCCGGTGACGATCAAGGAAAGGGCCAGCAAGCTGGCCTGCAAACTCAGGAAAGACATCTCGAAGAGATAGGCGTGAAGCGTTCGGTAGTAGCCCACGTAGAGAACGTGGTTCGCATACGTGAGGGCCACGGCGGCCGTGAGGTTGACAACCCCAGCTCCAACCGAAAGCCAAGCACTCCCCAGCTTGCCTTCCCGCCCAATCCCGGCGCCAATCCACAAGGACAGGGCCTGAAGTCCCCACAGGACCAACGTGCCCATGATGAACGGTGCGTACCCCCAGAACCGCGGATACCCCACAAGCGTCACGTACGCCGATCCGGCCATGACAGCGGCGATGCCGCCAAGAATTACGTGCATCCAGAACCGACGCTTGCTGTGTCTAGCTGCCCACAGCGTTGCCGCACCGAGCACCTGGCCGATGACGGCAACGGGTAGCGAGGTGACAGCATCCGCCGTGAATGCTGACCACACCTGAACGAAGGGAAGTAACCGCGGCTGCCCCGATGTTACTTCTGACCAAGGCAGCCGGAGCGAGCTGAAGGCTGTCAGGATCGCGAGGGCAACTGGTGTCGTGACGAGGGGAACCACCCACGTGGTTCCTGTCGAATCCGGACCCTGCACGTTTGCGGAAAGCGGAACCACTATCGGGACAGCATTTCAGATCCGGTCAACAGCCGCAATGGGACCGAGCAAGCAAGCCTCCCCCCAAACCTCACCCCACCATCCCCCCCAAACACCCCTCCAACTCCCGCCACCGAAACCCGTACCCCAGCTCCTCCGCCCGCTTCGGCACCACCCGGCTCCCCTGCAGCAAAAGCGTATCCCCCATCTCCCCGAACATCGCCTTGATCGCAAACGACGGCACCGGCATCACGGTCGGCCGCCGAATCACTTTCCCCAACGTCTTCGTGAACTCGCGGTTCGTGACCGGCGTGGGCGCCGTGGCATTCACAGCACCTCGTACGCGATCGTCCACCAGCGCCAGGCGAGCGAGCCCGACGACATCCTCGAGCGCCACCCAGCTCATGAACTGCTTGCCGTCGCCCAGCACGCCCCCTGCCCCGAGTTTGAACGCTGGCAGCATTTTCGCGAGTGCGCCTCCCGACACTGCCAGCACGATCCCGATGCGAAGCTTCACCACGCGAATGCCCGCTTGCTCCGCGGGGTCGGCCGCTTGTTCCCATGCGCGACATACTTCGGAAAGGAAGCCGTCGCCGGGGGCGCTGTCCTCGTCGAGGATCTCGTCGCCACGCGCGCCGTAGTAGCCGATGGCGGACGCGACCACGAACACCTTGGGCTTGGTCTTGAGTTTCGCCGCCGCGGTCGCGAGGGTCTTGGTGCCGTTGACGCGGCTCTCGAGGACCTTGCGCTTGCGCTCCTCGGTCCACCTGCCTCCCGCGATGTTCTCGCCTGCGAGATGAACGACCGCGTCGACCCCCTCCAGCGCGTTGGTGTCCACGGTCTGGCCCTGCGGGTCCCAGAGGATCTTTCCCTGTCCTTTCCCAGAGGGGTCGCGCACCAGACGATCCACGCTGTGGCCCTCGGTCTGGAGAACCTCCACGAGCCGGGACCCGATGAGCCCCGACGCACCACTCACCGCCACCCTGAGGTTTCGATCACCCGCCATCTCGACTGCCCTCCCCGTAGCGACGCAGGTACTCCTGCAGTCGCAGCTTGCGTCGTGTGCTCTCGGACGTCATGTACCGCACCTTGCCAAACACGGGTCGTTCGGGTCCCCAGGCGCGGTCGTAGCGCCCGAGCACCCAGAAGATGCCGCTGACGGAGTTGGGGTCGCGACCATCGAGCGCGTACTTGTTGTTGAGCTGGGTCATGAGCGCCAGCGCCGCGCGCGGGCTCTCGGACCACGCGAGGATGTTCTTGCCCCAGAGCATGCGGAGGTAATTGTGCATGCGCCCGTCGCGAACCAACTCGGTCTGGGCCGCGTTCCAGATCGGGTCGTGGGTGCGCGCCTGCTCGAAGGCCGCGATGTCGTAGACGCGATCGCGCGGGTCCGACGCGTGCTCTTCCAACGTGGTGCGCGCCCAGGCGGGAAGCGAGAGGTACTGGTCGTGGTCCTCGCGTTGCCAGGCCATGTTGAAGCCGAGCTCACGCCATGTGACGAGCTCGTCTAGAAAGGACTCCGACGCGGCAGACAATCCCCACCAGCCTTCCTTCGCGCCGTTGGCCTTGTCGCCAAGCCGATCGACGGACCACCCTTCCGCATCCCACACGGCGCCTGCCACTTGATGGGCGCTCACGTGTCCGAAGTGGAGGTAGGGAGACAGCCCGCTCGAGGCGTCGTCGTCCGGGTGATTTCGATCGAGGCCATAGCGTCCGAGGCGCTCTCGCAGAAACCGCTGGAGCACGCGAAGGCCTTCCTCGAAGCCGCCCGAAGCCGGTGCCGGGCGTACGCTATGGTCAATCGGTAGGCGAGAGACGACATGCTCCGCACGCTCGAGATCGTCGTGACTCGCCATGGCCCAACGGTCGGTGATCGGGGTCAGGTCGATCGGATCCTTCGGCAAGTCGAACAGCGGGTCCGCGACAGGCACCGTCCTCAGGTGGGGGGCGAGGTGTTTTTGCAGGAATCGTCGGAAATCGAAGGCGCGCGCGAACACGCCGCTTGCCGCGCGCATGGGAAGGAGCCCGTTGCCGTCGACCCCTTCCATGCGAACCGGGATCGTCCTCGAAGCCGCGGCGACCATGCGCGGAAGAAAGTACGTGGGGTAGTCGTCTGTGACCACGAGGCACGCTCCGCGAGCCATCTCACCGAGCAACCCCTTCCCTGCCCCAGCCGCGGGCTCCACGTACGGCAGGTAGGTCACCCCGTGGCTCCTGAAGTGCCTTGCGTTCGCCGCCATCCCCTGCATGACGAAGGTGTGGAGCCGGTCGCTTGCCCAGGGATAGGCGACGCGCAAGGGCTCCAGTACCACGAGCGGCTTGCCAAGTTGCCGGGACCAATCGGCCGCACGCTGCAAGGCGAAGCTCCACCCTGCGCGTCGCGCCGCGATCATCCAGTACAGCACGAAGTCCCCGTCGGGTCGGACGGGAGCAGGTTGCAGGGTCTGGATACGGAGCGATGGGACCATTCGGAGGCTTGGATGCGTAGCGTAAGGGGGTGGTTTCCCGGGCAAGGTTCGGGTTGTCGGCGACGCCGGAGGCCCCTAGTATGCGCTTCTGACGGCGCCCAGCGATCGCAATCGCGCCGCAAGGAGAGTCCGATGCCGACGAAGCCGACGAAGGCCCCGAGCAAGACGCCGAAAGAGCAGGTCATCCAGGTGTTGAACAAGGCGCGAGCGGACGAGATCGCCGCGATCCTTCAGTACATGGCGGATCATTACTCGCTAGACGATGCCGATTACGGCTCGGTGGCAGCGAACATCAAGCTGATCGCGCTCGACGAGATGCGGCACGCGGAGATGTTCGCGGAGCGCGTGTACGAGCTCGGAGGGATGCCGGTGGCGGGTCCGAGCATGGCGGCCAAGCGCGGGCAGAAGATTCAGGAGGCGCTGGAGTACGCGATCGAGCTCGAGCACAAGGCCATCGCGGACTACAACGAGTTCCTCGAGGTGTGTCGCGCCAATCGCGACGCCGTGAGCGCCAAGCTGTTCGAGCAGATCATCGACGAGGAGCAAATCCACCTCAAGTACATTGACAACGTGGCGGGGCACATCCGTGAGCTCGGGCCGGCGTATCTGGCTCAAATCGCCGGTGGAGCAGCAGAAGCGCCCGTCCCTCGGCGTGGCTTCGTGGCTTCGCAGGGCGGAGCCGCATAGCTGCCGTGACGCACGACAAGATTCTGCCCCCCCGCATTGGGGAAGGCTCCCCCACCGGCAACTGCGCCGGCGCTCGAACCGCTGTCCTCGTTGGGACGGGCATGACCTCCGTGGGCAAGCTCACGCTTCGTCCCACCATCCTGATGCGACGAGCCCTCGAGCTCGCGTTGGCCCAAGCCGGCATCGCGCTGCGCCAGGTCGACGGGCTCATCGCGATCCCTTCGCTCGCCGACCCGCACTTCATGGAGGCACACTACTTCGCCACGCAGACGGGCCTCCTGCCGCGCAAGGATGTGCTCGTTCGCACCATCGACACGGGTGGTGCGGGACCGGTCACCGGTCTCATCGAAGCCGCGCGCATGATCGAACAGCAAGTGTGCGATGTCGTGGCCGTCGTGGCGGGCGACGCAGTTTCGTCCTTGCCCAGGGACGAGTTCCTCCACCGCGCGGACCAGACGTGCCGCGATCCCGAAGGAGAGCTTCCCAGCCCCGTGATCGTCCACGCGTACGATCGCGTGGCGCGCTGGCAGATGGACACCTACGGCGTCACGCGCGAACAGCTTGCCATGTGCAGCGTGCTCATGAGCCGGCAGGCCGCCAGGCACCCGCTCGCGCTGACCCGTACGCCCCACGATCTCGCGAAGGTGCTCGACTCACCTCAAATCGCACCCGTCACGAACCTGCTCGAGTGTGCGCGACGGGCCGACGGTGGCGCGGCGCTCGTCGTGGCATCGACCCGTTTCCTGGAGCGCAATGGCATCTCCGGTCGCGGCGTGCGCGTGCTTGGGGGAGGAGAATGCTCGGGGCCGCTCTACCCTCCCCCCGTCATCGACGAAGACATGTTTTCCTGCGAAGAGGCGTGCACGACGGCATATCAAGCGTCGCAGCTGAACGTGAAGGACATCGAGTTTTTCGGTCTCTACGACTGCTATCCTATCTGTCTGATCCGCGCGGTCGAAGCGGTTGGGATCTGCGGCAAGGGCGAAGGCGGGGCTTGGATCCAAGCCAAATACGAGGAGACGTCGGGAGCGTTCGCGCCGCAAGCGTTCCCCGTCAACACGCACGGCGGGCTGCTCGCCTTCGGGGCGCCTTGGGAAGTTCCTGCGATGTACAACGTCACGGAGGCCTTCGCCCAGCTCACTGGCAGAGCCGAAGGCCGGCAGATCCCGGATGCTCGTAGGGCCCTCGTGTACGGTAACGGCGGGATCTTCTCGGCGAGCGCGGTGGCGATCCTGGAGACGGTTACTTAGCAGCTACGCAGAAACAAGTGACGCCATCCCCGGTCGGGCTCGGGCTCGATCCGCGTGGGTTTGCTTCGGCCACCCCTCCGCCATTCGTGCAGTGAAGCTCCGCAGCACCCCCCCCTTCTGTGCCTTCTGCGTCCTCTGTGGTTTTCCGGGCTCGGGCTCCATCACTCGCAAGCCGAAGGCTGCGGCTCCACCTTCACCGCCTCTTGCGGAGGCTCCACCTTCACCAGCTCGAGCATCAGCCCGATCGATTGACGATCACAAACAACGGCAGGGCTCACAAAGTTCGGGCTCCCCGACGCGAGGTCCCTCCCGGGCAGAAAGTAGCCCGCCAGCGCCTTGTCCGCTAGCTCGGTGTTGCAGTTCGTGGCTTCCAGTACGCCCCGACGCAGCAACGCTTCCATGTCGTTGAGTTGTAGGACCGCACTGAGCATCCCGTGGAGAGGCTTCTGGTGGGCAGCGTCTAGCTGAACCGACAAGGTCGCCGTGTCCATGTTCACCTCGGCCACCTCGTCGAACAACATCATCGGCATCAACGCGGGCGACACGTTGAAGTCACTGCTCACCCACATGTGATCGCGTACGTAGCCATGCTCGATCTGGTGCTTGGGCTCGTCCGCCGAACCGATTACATGGTCCTCGTCCACGGGAAGCACGTCGGTCCCGTCCCACAAGGGCGGGAACTTCGTCGGCGCGCTCACCCAGATGCGCGCAGGCACGTAGGGATCGTCGGGCCCGCCGCCCAGGTCCATCAGCTGAATGATCAACGTCTGGGACTGGCCGCTGATCGTGCGCGTGTGAATCGCGCGTTCAAAATCCGTCGCGGAGAACTTGAGCACGTCCGAGACGAGGCGGCCGACCGTGTTGTCCCGACACTCATCGCCGTCCTCCTGACACAGAGCCGTAGCCCCAGGGGGCTTCTTGCACACCCCAGACGCGCCGTCCTGGGATTGCTTCGCCGTGGTGCACATGCCGTCGATGTCGTATCCGAACTGCCGCCACGCCTCGAACGTTCGCTTGTCCGTGTCGGGGTCGATCGACCCGAAGAAGATCCGCCTCGCGGCGAAGGTGAGGGTCTTGCCTCCGCCATCGGCGGCGTCGGCAGGCGCGTCCAGCGCTGCGTCCGAAGCCTCCGGCAGGCCACCGTCCGGTCGGTCCGGGGGGGTTCGAGGGTAGCGCGGGGAAGCGTCGACGCCCGCGTCCGGCTCGACATCAAGCGCGGAGTCGCCGACGACGTCCGGCGCTGCATCGTCTCCCGAGGCCTCCTGCACGACGTCGACGTTCGCGTCGGTGCTGCCACCGGTCGACGGGTCAAGTTGCTTGTCCTCGATCCCGGCGATGCTGTGGCAACCAAGCACACCGTAGACATACAGCGTGAACATCCAGAGGAGGGGCGGCCTGGTCATGTACCGAACAAACATACCACCGAAAGTCCTGCCTCGCCGAACCCAAGGACGCCGGGACCGGGACCGTTCGCTTGGTTCGCTCGCCTGTGTGCTCGGAAGCGCTTGTCAGCCCCCCTCAACGCGCTTCAAAGTAGAGACGGAGTAGACATGGGATCCAAGATGACGAAGCACAAAGCCCAAACTATCACGGCAGGGCTAATCCTTGCCGCAACCTCGTGGACCGGTCTGGCGACGGCACAGGTCGCGTTTCCTGGCGCAGAAGGGTTTGGCGCCATGGCCACGGGCGGACGAGGTGGGCGTGTCGTCAAGGTCACGAACCTCGACGCCGACGGCGCAGGCAGCTTGCAGTGGGCGCTCGACCAGTCAGGACCTCGCATCATTGTGTTCGACGTGAGCGGCGTGATCGAAGGCGACATCACCATTCCCCACGGCGATGTGACCATCGCAGGGCAAACGGCCCCGGGCGGAGGCATCACGATCCAAGGACGCCTCTGGGCGGAGTACGACGAGGCCGTGACGAACATCATCGTGCGATTCGTCCGCGTCCGGCCACCGCCGCTGACTAGCGGAAGCGACGGCGACCAGTACGACGCGATCCAGTTTTCTTTGAACGCGCGCTTCATCTTCGATCACATCTCGGTGTCGTGGGCGTCGGACGAGGTGATGGATCTATACGAGGCCGACGACGCCACGATCCAGTGGTCCACGATCGAGGAGTCCTCCACCGAAGGCCACTCCGAAGGTATTCACAACTATGCTCTGCTCCAGGGCCCCGACGGGTACCGCATTTCGCTCCATCACAACCTGTTTGCCCATCACCTGAGCCGGTGTCCCGCGATCGCGAACGGTCCCGCGGAGATCCTCAACAACGTCATCTACGACGTGCAGCACGGGTTCGTTCACCACAACGACGCCTCGGGTTCGTTCAACATCGTCGGGAACTACTTCCGCGCGGGGCCATCCGCGGACCTCTTCCCGTTCTACTTCGACGGCGGAGGCGAATCCCGATATTACTTGAGGAACAACTACATCGACGACCCGGCTGAGTTCACCGGCATCGTGGACGATCCGTGGGAGTCCATGCAGCACTCGAGCTTCGAGCGCATGGAGGGCGATGGGCAGGGCTCGTCGGCACCCTTCGACTTCTCGGCGGAAGCGACCAGGGTGCCGGTGACGACGGAAGACGTGCTGGACGCCTACGATTCGGTGCTCGCGACTGCGGGCGCATTTCCCCGAGATGCGGTGACGCGTCGGACGGTGGAGGAGGTCAGCAACCGCTCGGGACAGTGGGGCGCGCGACCGCCCGCTGATCTGTTGGAAGGCCTCCACCTCGAGTCGCCCCCGGTGGACACGGATGAGGACGGCATGCCCGACGCGTGGGAGACGGTCTGGGGGCTCGACCCGAACGACGATTCGGATACCGCCACCGTGATGCCTTCCGGCTACACGGCGATCGAGGACTACGTCAATGAGCGCGCGCAGGTGCTGCTCGGAGGGTCCCCGTCGGTGCCCACGCCCGGCGCTGGGGGAACTGGGGGAGCGGGCGGTGGCTCGGCGACCGGGGGAAGCGCAGGTTCCGGGCCTGGGTATGCACACACGAGCGACGACGCCTCGGGATGCGCGTGCCGCGCCGCGAGAGGCAACGGGACGGAAGGGTGGCTCGTCGCGCTGCTGCCGCTGGCGGGGTGGGTCGCTCGCCGTTCGAGGCTCAGGGAGCGTACGCGCTGAGAGGAGCGCGATTTTGGTGGTGGATCCACCAGCCCCCGGGAACGAGGTCTTGCACGTGTCGGTCCGCGCCACGGATGTTGTCGTGCGCGGCTTTGTAGGCAACGTCGTCCACCTTCTCGAACCTCTCGACGTCACCAATGTCGCGCAGGACCGCGGCCGCATCGGGGGTACTGGCGAAGGCGATCATGGCGTTCACGAAGAGGTCGCGCTTGGCGGCGTCCAGACCTGATCGGAAGAAGATCGGCTCGTTGGGGATCGGGTCGGTGGTGGCGACGACGCGCAGGGAAGCGTCGCCTTCCACGGCGTGGATGAACGTGGCCGCGGCGTCCACCTTGCCGGAGCGAAGCTGCTCGAGGGCGGCTTCGTGCGTGCCGGCGAACACAGGCTTGGGCTGCACGTTCGCCTCACGCAGCAGCTTGGCGGGGTACACGAAGCCGGAAGTCGAGTAGCGGTCCACGAAGGCGATGGTCTTGCCGTTCAGCGCGTCGAGTTTGTCCACGGGGCCATCGGCCCGGCTCACGATGACGCCCTGAAACGTGCCAGAGCCACCTTCGCGGATGAGGCGAAGGCCCGCGTGCGCCCCGTACTCCTGGTGGCAGAACAGAAAGTCGAACAGCGGGAGGAGCCAGGCGTCGGCAGCATGGGATCCCACGCTGGCGACAGCGTCGGCCTGAGACTCGGCGACGCGGATCTCGAGGTGCAGGCCCGACTTCTCCTCGACGAACTTCTGGAGACGGTCGAGGTTCGCGGGCTCGGCGCTGTGAGAGGGGGAAAGGACAAGAACGAACGGGGTACCAGCCTCACCGACGTTCTTGAGGTCCCGGCCCTTGCAGGCGGGGGCGGCGCCGGAGATCCAGAACGCGATGGGGAGCAGTAGCAGGAGTCGTCTTGGGGTCAGCATGGCGAACGGGCCGGGTCTAGCCCGAGAGTGCCGGGGTCGCAACCCTGCCGGTGGAGGAATTTCGCCAAAGCGTCACCATTGTCGGAGGTGCGAGCATGGAACGAGCTTGGACTCGGAGTTCAGCGTCACGATAGCCCGTTCGGACTTTCCACCCCACACGCACACACGGTCTCCGGGAGTGAGGGAAGAAGACCCGTCCTCGTCTACGAACGCCTCGAACCACACCGGGCCGCAAGGCGTCTTCAGGGGATCGGAGGCGACCCGCCCCGCCTCACCTGCTCTGGGAGGCACCACCGCCTGGAGGACCAAGTCGTCGACCGGAGCCCAGCCCGTTCGAATCACGAAGGGACCTCCGATGGGCCCGGCAACCGCCACCCGCACGGGGCAACCGCGAAAACGCAAGACGGAAAGGCGACCGTGCTCGTGGACCACCTCGTAGCCGCGGTCCGCGAAGAGTTCTCGCTCGCTTCCGAAGCGCGAGAGCAGGATGACGTCGTCGTACGCCGCGCCGTACCAAGCGAAGCGTGTCAACATCGCGGTGGCCTCGTGCATGGCGCCCCTGCCAAGCGCATCGAGCCAGGCCCTTCCCATGGTGAGGCGCTCGGGCGCGCGCGGAAGCCGATCCCGCCCCTCCTCCGAAAACACGAAGACGTGAAGCTGCGCGTTCGCGGTGAAGGTGTAGGGTACGACACCGCCTTGCTCGACCGCGTAGAGGGCGCCGATGTTCAGGGCCGGTTCGTAGAAGGCGTAGGGGGCTTCGCGCCAGTCGAGCGGCAAGCCGGCGCTCGGGTCGAGCACGATCGGCAGGCGCGGCCCCGTGGTGGCTACGCTCGCCCGAAGGCCCTCGTCGACATCGGCCATGCGGGACCGGAGGTCCAGGTGGAACCCTATCGTCCATACGAGCGCGGCCACGACGAACACGGACTGTGCGCACGTCACCATGGTGCGGCGCGTTGAGGACAGCTTTTCCCAAGGCAGCAAGGGGAGCAAACAAGCGGCAGCCATGGGTAGGAACCGCGGCGAGAAGAACTGCCAGCCTGGCATGTCCAGAGGTGACGCAAAGAACAGCACCAAGAACACCCCGCCCGCCATGAGCAGGCCGCGTTCCTCCGCGCGCAGGGTTCGCCAACGTGCGACCGCTTGCGCCAAGGCCGCCAGCATCACGAGCAGAGGAGGCCCGGCGCGCCACCACGGCCCGCCGAGAAAGGTTCCTCGCAGCAGGGCGATTCGCTCGCCAAGGTCGGGATGGGTCGCTTCCGAGCGCGGTTCCGTCTCCGCACCCCACAGGAAACGAGCCGCAGCGTACCCCACGAGAAGGAGGACGGGCAGCCCCATCAACACGAGAAGAGCGCCCTCGCGCAGCCATCGTTTCGGCGGAGTCCGCGCCAGGACGAGGGCCACGAGCACCACGGCTGTGACTTGCGCCCCGAAGACGTGAAGCAACCCTTGGCTCGAGAGCAGCACGAAGATGACAACACGACGTCGCCACGGCCACGTCGGCTCGCCTCCACCGAGGGCCACAGCGATCGTTGCCAACCCGAGCACCGTGGACAGGACGTAGGAGAAGAAGCCCATGTACAGGGCCCATTGAAAGGCGATCACGAAGGCGAGCGCGGCGGCGGGGAGTCGGGCGGGTTGAAGGCGTCGGGCAATCGCCCCCAGGCCCACGGCCCACCCGATGACGACGAGGGTAAACACGGCCTGGACGGCGCCGCGCCAACCGAGCAGCGCCTCGAGGGGAGAGAACAGCAGTGTGAATCCCAGCGCCGACAGCGGTTGGCCGGGCACGTAGTACTGGTCGTAGGGGGTCGCGCCGTCGCCGAAGTGATTGAAGATGTGCGACGCGTAGATGTGCTGGGGGCCATCGTGCGTGGGGATGTAGTCGACCACGTGGATGGCGACGAGGGCGACGAGTGCGGAGAGCGCGGTGGTGACCAACGCGGTGGTGTTGAGACCGGATGCGATGGGTTGGCGATTCATAACGTCCTACCCGCACCCGGGGACGAAGGCTCCCCCAGAACCGTGAGCTGCTGGTCCTCGACAAGGGTTGTGCACAGCAGACCGGTCAGCGCGCCAAGAGTGCATTAACTGGATCTTGGTGCCCGAAGTCGCCACGGAGGTCAAGGACGCAAGAGGAGGCCCGCCTTCAGTTCTTCCCCCTTGCTTGTTACTATTGGCTGCCATGGGAGCGGCGCACAGAGCGAGTGAATGGGGTCCGAGGATCGGACTCCTCGCGCTGCAAGCCGCAGGGATGGCCTGGATGGTCAGTTCAGTGCTCCCCACGCCAGGATTCCCACTCGACGATGCATGGATTCACCAGGTCATCGCCAGAAACCTCACGGAACATGGCCTATTCCGACTTCACCCACAATACCCCGCCCCCGGGTCGACGAGCCCAGTTTGGACCGTCCTTCAAGCCATGGGGCGTGTGCTGGTCGGCGAGCACCCGGTGCTGTGGTGCGTGTTGCTCAACGTCCTGCTGTTCGGTTTGCTGGGACAGTTGGTGTGGGAGGTAAGCAGGCGGTCGGGTCTGGACCGGGTCGAGTCCTTCTTGTTCGCAACGGTCGTCGCGCTGGGGGGAAATGGCTTGTGGTTCGTGGTGAGCGGGATGGAGACCATCGCACTGGCGACCACGGTAACCGCCATTCTCCTTGCGTGGCACACCCACCCGGAGCGTCGTCGAATTGGCATTGGTTTCCTCTGCGTCGGGATCGTGGTCCTCATCGGCATTCGCCCAGAGGCAGCGATCCTCGTCATCGTGATGGCAATGACGTCACGTCCCGCGCACCGATCCCGAGCCGAAGGACTCGCCGTGGTGGGCGTTGCGACGGCGACGCTGGCACTCCTCGCCGGAGCTAACTTCTGGAGCACGAGGTCGTGGCTTCCCGTCACTTTCCTCGCCCGACGCTGGGCCTTTGCCGGAGAGACCTGGGACATCGGGAACGCCATCCGCTTCTTCCACGGGACCCTTTCCTCCGCCGCACGCTGGCAGCTTGGATCACGGCACATCGCAGTCCAACTGGCGCTCGGGGCGTTCCTCGCCGCTGGAGTCCTGCGAATACTCCAATGTCGCTGCGCACGACATCGCCCGTTCGTTTCGCTCGCAGCTAGCCCAACCGTGTTGCATTCGCTGCTGGCTTTCGCGATGGCCCACATGATCTTCTACGCTGCAGTGCTCCCGGTGCGGGGTCACGGGGGACGTTATCAACCCCTTTCGCCCTTGTTGCTCCTTCCGCTCGCTGGGCTTGGCTTGCTCGCCACCGCACGGTTCGTCGCGAACCGCTGGTTCCCACGCCAGGGACAATTGCCGAATCTCGCCAACGGTATCGTTCTGCTGGTGTGTCTGGTTGGAGCGGCAGCGTCGACACACCGCTGGGTCCGCATATCAGCTTCGGGCATTGCCCACATTCAGCGCGTTCATACGGCAACAGGACGTTGGATCGCCGAAAATGTCCCTGCCTCCGCGACTGTGGCGAGTTTCGACATCGGCGCCGTGTCCTACGCCGCTCATCGCCCAATCCTCGACCTGGGAGGGCTCGTCGATCCGACGCTCGTTCAGGCCCTCACGGACTACAAGGCTTCGCAGTACCTGCGATTCAACCATGTCGACGTGATCGTTCTGCCGGTTGCCCCACGATCCGTGCCGCCTGCGTGGAACTACGCGGTTCGCCTTGGGCTTTCCAACCCGGCCACGGTTCGGTTGTTGGTCGTCCAGGAATTCTCGACACCGCTGGACGATTGGGTCGAAGCCGCCGTTGCGACGGGACACGCTGCCCCGGTGCTTATCGTTGCCGTTCCTGAATGGCCCGAGCGCTGATGCCTAAGGAATCGCGCCTATGCCGTCACTTCGGAGGAGTAATCGTCTCGCACCCGATCTCGATGTCGATCGCACCGCTATGTTCTTGCATGAACTTGCACGACTGCGGGCACAACAGGATCTTGGTCGGGTCCCCCACGTTCGGGTCCACGTCGTAGTACCAACCGCCCTGCGTCGGGTCGCACGCGCCGAGGGAACCCACGTAGTACACCGGGAACTTCTCCCCGTTCGGCGCCGTGTACATGACGTTGACCTCGTCGTAGTCCATCGGGATTCCGGGGTTCGGGACCTGGAACTCGCACTGCATGAAGGCGCCACGGATGGCCTCGAGCGCCGCCTTGAACTGCGCCGTCATGTCCTGGTTGGCCTGCACGATGAACGCCTGGTTCGTGCCACCCGACTCGGCAATCCCGTTCAGCGAGCCACCCAACGTCCCCATGCCGGCCGGGATGACCCCGATCACGAACGTGCGGATCGAAGGGCTTCCGCTCACGCCCGCCGCGGCAACCGCCTTCACCTCGTTGATCGGGAACATCGCGTCCCCGGAACACGCCGTGGGCTGCCCGTCGGTGGCGAAGATGACGATGGTCGTGTGGCCCGGATGCTGCGTCGCCCAGGACCGAGCATGCTGGATCGCCCCCTCGAGAGCCGGGGCCGACGGCGTCATCGTCAGCGGTTCGTGCGCGTTCAGCGACGCCAGCAGCGCTGCGTTCACACCCGGGATCGCCGCGATGGGCACCTCGGGCGTGGCGTACGCGGACACGTCGCACGAGTCGTTGCTGCAGAACTTCACCGTCCCCCCACTTCCATCGTCGAAGCTCATGCACTCGGATACCGAGGGGCAGTTCGCGTCGCTGGAACAACTCGACATGCAATGCTTGCCGTTGTCGAGGGTCGCGCAAATCTTGCCGGTCCCGCAGTCATTCGGACCGCTGCACGTGAAGGTTCCCCAGGGTTCGATGGGCAGCGGGAAGTACTGGATGCCCATGCTCATCCCGGTGGGCGTCGCGGGGTCGTTGAGGAAGCCCACGAACGCCTTCTTCACCGCGTCCCACTGCGTGTCCCCCAGCGGCTGCATCAGGTTGACGGGCGCCCCCATCGACCCGGACTGGTCCATCATCACGTACATGTCGAGCGGAAAGGGCTCCGCCTTCGCCGAGGTCTTCAAACACGAATCGCCGTCGGGAACGAAGACGTCCGTCGCCGCCTCCGGGTTGACGGGCAACGTGTCCGGCACGTTGGCGTCAGGCAAAATACTGCCCCCGTCGATGGTTCCCCCCGAACCGCCGGAGCCCCCCGCCGCCGAGGACCCACCGCCTCCGTAGGGCGACTTCTCATCCGATCCGGCGCTGCACGCGGCGACCGACAATCCGAACGCGAGGCAAGCAAGAATCCCTGGGCGCATCTAACACCTCCGAGCGAAAACGTATCACGTCCGGGGCCGTTTGCGACCCGGGAGGTCTGACAGACAAGCTGCTCATCCGTACAAGCAACCAGAGCCATCTGCGGCCGTCCGCGAAATCTGCGGCCCACACGACCGCCTCGAATTGCCCTGACCGAGCCCCTTTGCTTTCCCCCCCGCCTCCTGCACACTTGCCTCGATGACTCCCGTCGCCAGGCACCGCTACCCGACCGAGCTCACCACCCTGGCGGCAACGTTGACCGTGAGCACCGCGCTCATCTTCGCCCTCTCGACCCTCACCGTCGGCGGCGTGGCTGTCGTCGTCCTGCTCGGGTTCCTCTTCACGTACGGCATGGTCCAGTGGAGCACCTGGAAGCTGAAGCGCGCCGCGCTGCCCTCGGAGAAGGTGCCCGCCGTCCACGAGGTCGTCGAGCAATGCAAGGGGCGGCTCGGGATCCGCGATGGCGTGAGGGTGTACGTCGTCGATGCGCCGGTCCTCAACGCGTACGCGGTCGGGTTCCGGTCCCCCCAGTCCATCGTCCTGTACTCCGGTCTCGTAAGCGCCCTGGACCGAGACGAGCTTGCGTACGTCATCGGTCACGAGATGGGACACGTCCTGTTTCGGCACACGACGATCCACGCGCTCACGGGGCAACTCGGGCTGCACACCTTCGGCATCCCGGTGCTCGGCTACTTCCTTCGCTACATCTTCTACTTCTGGATGCGCGTGTCGGAGTTCTCGGCGGACCGGGCCGGGCTCATCGCCTGCGGCAAGCTCGACAAGGCCCTGTCCACCCAGCTCAAGCTCTCGGTCGGACCCGCGCGCGCCGACCAGCTCGACGTCCGCTCGATCATCGAGCACTACCAGAAGCACGACGTGGGCATGGTGGATCAGCTCAAGGACGTGCTCAGCACGCACCCTGGCGCCCAGACGCGCATGGACAAGATGGTCGACTTCGCCCATTCGGGCGCGGTCCCGGAGCTCGCACGGTGAAAGCGCTTCGCACGGTCCCGTTCGCAGTCGTGCTTCTCTCCGCGTCGGTGGCGTTTGGCGAGGCGCCCACGTCCTCGCCCTCGCCCTCGGACTCGGCCGAGACGGAGGAGGATCGTTTCGCGAGAGAGGACCGCGAGAAGCGGGAAGCGCAGTACGCGCGCAACCGGTTCGCCATCCAGGTCGGCTTCGGGCGAGAGATCGTGAAGGCGCGACACGAGATTACGGGGTGGTCTGGGAGAACCGAGCTCGCCATGCTGATCCCCTTCGAAGATGGGGCCGCGCCGCTGGTGATCGTCCAGGTCGGTTTTTCGGGGTGGTCGAGCGCGGAGGAGGACCGGTACGGTGAGAAGCCTTGGGGGTTCGGCTTCGTGGGCGGCGCGGGCTATGGCTACCGCACGCCGTGGCTCATCGGGTATGCAGGCCTCTCTTTCGGCGCGGGCTTCGACCACGGAGAGGAGCCGGCGGCAGGCGCGTACGGGGGCTTCGCAAACGCTGGCTTCGATCTCATGGGGGTCCGCCTGCTCGGCGACGTACGTGCCGAGTACCGTACGATGAAGGCAGACGGGAGTCGCTGGCACCTCACCTACGGTGGTCTGGTGTCGGTCGATCTGTAGCGACTCGAAGGGGGGATGTCAGAGCGTCATTGGCCGGAGGCGGCCCGAGAGGGCGTGAAGGTAGGCAGGGGCGATTCGGAGCCCGGTGCGAACCCGCAATCGTGGGGGCAGCCGTACGCGGACTCACCGCACCACGTCTCGCAGAGGTAGTTGCCGCACACGCACCAAGCCAGGCAGTCGGGCTGGCACGTGTTCGCGTTCTCGCCGCACTCGGGCTGGCAGGCGCCGTCGCCGCACATGCAGCTCGACCCGCAGTCGTAGGGGCAAGACCAGGAGTCCTCGCAGAAGGGGTCGCAGTAGCCGTCGCCGCAAATGCAGCTCGACCCGCAGTCCTGGGGACAGGACCAGCCGTCTTCCCCGCATTGCGGCTCGCAGACGTAGTTGCCACAGAAGCACTGCTCCTGACAATCGGGCGGGCAGCTCCAGGCGTCCTCGCCGCACCAGGAGTCGCAGACAAAGTCGCCACAGAGGCAGGCTGACCCACAATCGAAGGGACAAGACGAAGAGGTCTCACCGCACTGGGGCTGGCACGCGCCGTTTCCGCAGTCGCAGGCGAAGCCGCAGTCGGTGGGGCAGGACAGGCTCGTCTCCCCGCACTCGGAATCGCAGTACGCGTCGCCACAAATGCAAGACGTGCAGTCCTTGGGACAGGAGGCCGAGGACTCGCCGCACTGGGGCTGGCAGGCGCCGTTGCCGCACTCGCAGGTGTAGCCGCAATCCTGGGGGCACGTGCTGGTCGACTCGCCACACGCAGCGTTGCAGAAGGCGTCGCCGCAAATGCAGTAGGCACAGTCGACAGGACAGGTCATCTCGTTCTCGCCGCAGGCAGGATCGCACGTGCCGTCGCCACAGAGGCATCCGGACCCGCAATCCTGCGGACAGCTCATCTGGTTCTCACCGCAGGGCGGCTGGCAGAGGCCGTTGCCGCAGATGCAGGTGACCGGGCAATCCTGCGGGCAGGTGGTCTCGGTCTCGCCGCACGACGGCATGCAGGCGCCGTCGCCGCACTCGCACTCGACGGGACAGTCCTGGGGACAGCTGTCCGACGACTCTCCGCAGTGAGCCTGGCAGACGCCGTTTCCGCACACGCAGCCGGTCGGACAGTCCTTGGGGCAGCTGCCAGGGGTTTCGCCGCAAGCCGACTGGCAGACGCCATCGCCGCAGACGCAGATGGGCGGGCAGTCCCCCGGGCAGGTGGTGGAGGACTCGCCGCAGTGGGGCTGGCACTGGCCGTTGCCGCAGATGCACTGCGGGCCACAGTCCCAAGAGCAGGAGCTCGCCGTTTCGCCGCACTGGGGCATGCACACGCCGTCGCCGCAGGCGCAGGTCGAACCGCAGTCCATGGGACAGGTGTTGGGGTCTTCCTTGCAGGCAGGGTCACAGATGCCATCGCCGCACATGCAGGCCTGCCCGCAGTCGTTCGGGCAGCTGTACATGTTCTCGCCGCACCAATCCTCGCACATCCCATTGCCGCACCAGCACGAGCTGCCGCAGTCGTTCGGGCAGCTGTACATGTTCTCACCGCACCATTCCTCGCACATCCCATTGCCGCACCAGCACGAGCCGCCGCAATCCCAGCTGCAGTTGTAGCTGTTCTCGCCGCACCACTCCTCGCACATCCCGTTGCCGCAGTAGCACGAGCTGCCGCAATCGTTGGGGCAGTTGTAGCTGCTCTCCCCGCACCACTCCTCGCACATCCCGTTGCCGCACCAGCACGAGCTGCCGCAATCGTTCGGGCAGCTGGACGTGTTCTCGCCGCACCAATCTTCGCAGACGCCGTTACCGCACCAGCACGAGCCTCCGCAGTCCCAGCTGCAGTTGTAGCTGTCCTCCCCGCACCACGACTCGCAGACTCCATTGCCGCAGGCACACGAGGTGCCGCAATCGTTCGGGCAGTTGTAGCCGCTCTCGCCGCACCACTCTTCGCAGACTCCGTTGCCGCAGTAGCACGAGCTGCCGCAGTCCCAGCCGCAGCTGTAGCTGTTCTCGCCGCACCACGACTCGCAGACGCCGTTGCCGCAGTAGCACTCGCTCCCGCAATCGGACCCGCAGCTGTAGGCGTTCTCACCGCACCACGACTCACAAACTCCATTGCCGCACCAGCACGAGCTGCCGCAGTCCGACCCGCAGGAGTAGGAATCCTCCCCGCACCACGACTCGCAGACTCCATTGCCGCACCAGCACTCGCTGCCGCAATCCCACCCGCAGTTGTAGTTGTCCTCCCCGCACCACGGCTCACACTGTCCGTTGCCGCAGTAGCACTCGCTCCCGCAATCGTTTCCGCAGCTGTAGGCGTTCTCACCGCACCACGACTCGCAGACACCGTTACCACACCAGCACTCGCTGCCGCAGTCCGAGCCGCAGCTGTACGTGTCCTCCCCGCACCAAGACTCGCAGACGCCGTTGCCGCACCAGCACTCGCCGGTGCAATCCCAGCCGCAATTGTAGGCGTCTTCCCCGCACCACTCCTCGCACACGCCGTTGCCGCAGTAGCACTCGCTCCCGCAATCGTATCCACAGCTGTAGGCGTTCTCACCGCACCACGACTCGCAGACCCCATTGCCACACCAACACTCGCCACCACAATCCGAACCGCAGCTGTACGAGTCTTCCCCGCACCACTCCTCGCACACCCCGTTGCCACACCAGCACTCGCCGGTGCAATCCCAACCGCAGTTGTAGGTATCCTCGCCGCACCACGTCTCGCAGACGCCGTTGCCGCACCAGCACTCGCCACCACAGTCCGAAGGGCAAACCGTCGCGTCCTCGCACGAGGGGTCACAGACGCCGTCGCCACACGTGCAACTCGGCCGGCAGTCGTCGGGACAAACCACCTCGTTCTCCCCGCACGACGCCTCACACACGCCGTTTCCGCAAAGACAGGCGGGCGTGCATGTCTTGTCGAGCGGCGAGCACACCATCGAGTCGGACTCCGTGCAGTTCGCGCAGGTCAGGCCTTGGCTCCCACATGCGTCGTCCCTCACGCCATCGACGCACGTCCCTTTGGCGTCGCAGCAACCGTCGGGACAGGTGGCGGGACCGCAGGGACCTGTGCCTCCTCCGGACCCGCCGGTGCCGTAGTTGAAGGGTTCCTCGCCATCCAGCAAGCTGCGCCCGCATGACAGCGTCATGAGCGCCGCAGCCATGACGGCAATTACCTGCTTCGCCCCGAACCAAGGCCTCGACAACGACGTCATGCGAACCTCCAAACGAAAAGCCACGACCGCATGGCACAATCCTGCCGTTCGATGCACCAAGCATACTGCATGCCACGCACGCAGGCCCATTTCCCTGCGATTTTGCGACCTTCCCTACGAGCCTGGCACAGGGTGAGCCAGCTCAGACCGATCGATCGATCCGGCTCACCCCTTGCGTGACCGTCGCCTCATCAGCCACCACGCAAGCCCCAGCCACCAGACAGACCCGCCGCGCCCCGTCCCTCCCACGGTCAAGCACGCGCATCCCTCCGCCTCGTCCGAAGACCACGCTGCCGGGCCTGCCTCAGGCCTTCCCGCCTCCGATGCATCGGGCCCCACCTCGCTCGCATCGTCAGACGCATCCTCGACCGGAGCATCCGGCTCGGGTTCGCTCCCAGCCTCCGGCGACGGCTCCGCGGGGTAGACACGAATGAACTGGACGGCGTCGAACGCGATCATGCGCTTGGCGTCCAGCGACTCGCCCGTGTTGTCGTGCAGGGCCACGAATTGATCTCCACCTTCGCCAAAGGGGAACACGCCCAAGCTTCGCCACCCCTCCCCCGCCGACTGGTCGATCACCAGTTCGGAATCCTGCCCGGCGTGACGCACGACGTACCGAACCGCCTGCGACTGCGCGTACGCGGCCACCAAGTTCACCTGCACCTCGTAGTCCCCACCCTCCTCGAAGTGCGCCAACCATTGCGCCCAGTTGCTCGGCGCTGCGCCGTCGAAAGCGTAGGTCCAGCGAAGGTTGCTCTCGTTTCCCGCGTCGGTCACGACACGCCACGAGGCCGCCGGCCCGTACAATCGGGCGCACGGACCGGAATCGTCGAGAATGCCGCCGGGAGGCGGGATCACCGCGCAGGGTTGCGCTGCCACCCCGAGCAGCTCTTCGTACGAAGCCACCAGGGACATGTACGGCGACACGGGGGTGTCCCCGATCCCGCTCACGTTCTGATGAATCTCAAAGTGCAAGTGAATGGTCGTCGGGGTCCCGTCGAACGCGTTGGATACCCTCCCCAGCTTGTCACCGCGCTGTACCGTATCCCCCACGGACACCACCAGGCTCGACGGCTCCATGTGCATGAATCGGTGGCGCGTGCCGGTCGTCGTGGTGAGCGTGACAGTATAGGTCCCGATGCTCGTGATGGTTCCGTCGACCGTGGCGAGTACCCAGTGCACGTCCTTCTCACAGGTCGAGGGGCGGATGTCCTCACCCTGGTGACCTTCCCCGGTAGGGCACATCGGCGTGGTCCAGGAGCGGGTCTCACAGAAGTTATCCCACCACGGATAGCTGTAGTTCTCGGTGTCGCACTGCCCTCCTCCGGGACCGTTCATGCCGCCGTGGCCCCATACCTGGGAGTTGACGTAGGCCGGTGCGACCTCGATCGGGAAGCGCATACCTGGCGCGTACACGGTGGGGTCGGTGGCGCCCTGGCCGCTGCCTGGAACGAGATCGCCGGGCGGCTGGTACGTGAAGGGTTGAGCCATGGCTGGCACGCTTCCGAAGAGCACGGCCAGCCCGCCCGCGAGAGCGATCCACGCCCTCATGCCCCACCTCCTGCCACCGCGAGGTCCGCGGCGAGGGAGCGAACATAGTCGTCTCGGGTGCAACGCGGGTCCTCGAACGGACGCTCGCACTCGACCTCGACCGCGTAGGACGCGCCAAACGCTTTGAATGTCGCGGTCACCACACCCCGGCTTCGGGACACGAGAAGGTCGAAGTCGGGCCGAGGGGTCACCCGGTCGGACACGCCGGGGACGAACACCTCCGCGTGGTTGCCCGACACGGAGACGACATGCCCTTCGAGAGCCATGTACACGGAATACCAGGAGGCTCCTCGCATCGCCTTCGCATGGACCAGGGAGGCCTCTCCGCGCGGAACCAGCGCAGGAACGGGCGACGCGGACAGGGTCGTGCGCAGCGACAACGGCAACGCCGACGACGGAACGCGAGGATAAGTGGCCGCAGCGTTCCAGTCCACGACCGCGAGGTTCGGACGAAGCTGGCCTGGGATCGGATCGCCGTGCCGCAGGACGGAAGCGCGTGTCGTCTGCGCCTCCCCCTCGTCCTGCGCAGCCTGGCTACATCCAGCCGCGAGGGCCGCGAAGGCGACCCAGTGCATCAACCCTTTCCCGCATGTTCCGACCATGGCTCACCTCGCACGCAGGCCTGAATCCTACCACGGTAGGGGGATCGTCAACGGGCGTGATGTCAGCTAGGATAGCGGACATGAGTCGGACCAAGCTTCTACAAGTACTTGTGACCCTCGTAGCCGTGCTGGTGTTCTCGGGGTGTTCGAAGCCCAAGGCTCCCACGCTCACCCCCGAGGCCACCCGGGTCGCGTCCGTGACGCCCCAGGGCATCGGCATCCGGGTGACGCTCGCCGCACTGAACCCCAACGACTTCGACCTGAACACGCAGAAGATGGTGGGAACGATCAAGCTCGGCGACAAGGTCACGCTCGGCCCGATCAGCAAGCCGCATGGGATCAAGCTCGCGGCAAACAAGAGCACGAACATCGACCTGGACATCGAAGCGAGCTGGGAGCAGGCGGCACAGCTCGCCCAGCTCGCCGCGGCAGGACCGACGGTGCCCTACGAGGTGGAGGGAACGGTGACCGTGGGAGGAGAGCGCCTGAACGTGGACCTGCCGTTCAAGATCAAGGGCGAGGTCAGCCAGACGCAGCTGGTCGCGGCGGGGCTGAGGGGGCTGCCGCCGATTCCCGGACTGCCGACGTTCAAGTGATCAGTTGCAGCGCATTCCGAACTGACGAAGCGCGGCGTTGACGGCCGCGGAGTCGTTGTTCCTCGCCGCCGCTTCGCACGCGGCAGCGGCCTGCAGCATGAAGCCGGACTGGGGAGGAGGCTGGGACTTCGCGTTCTGAGCAAGCGCGCGACAGCAGGCGATCAGGTTCGTGGGGCCTCCGGTGCCGGTCTTGACCTTCGCGACGGAGCGCATGGCTCCGAACAGCGGGCTGCGATCCGCGCCTTCGTCCCAGGAGCCGAGAGCGAACAGCCCCTCGGCCGCCATGAACGCGGCGCTCACCTGCGCACCGCTTCGCTGGCAAAGCCCATCGGCTGCCTGCGCCATCAGCTTGTCCTTGCCTACCGCGAAAGACTGCGTGGGCTGCCAGGTGCATGCCGAGAGCCCGGTTGCCGCGGCGGCCTTGTCCAGCGCGGCCGTGTGGCCCTCCGTCCCGTAGCTCGCCAACGCCATCCGCGACTTCTGATCGGCTGCGGTCGCCGTCTGTACGTCAGCCTTGGCCACCGTCCAGTCGTTGGGAACCTGCAGGCTCGCCTTGGCGCCCGTCACGGTGACGGCCTTGCCGGTGATCCCATCCTCGCGGTCCTCGAGCTCGGGACGAACGATCTCGCCTGGCTTCGGAGGATCCACGGTGGTCAGCGTGGCAGGTGCGGTCGGCTCCGGCGCGACAGTCGTGGCCGGGGGCAAGGGCGGCGGCTCGTCCGTCTCCTTCTCGCAAGCTTTGCAGCTGGGCAGAAGGGGCAGCACCGCACCAATCAGAATGTAGGGAAGCAATCGCATGTTTTCCTCCGAGACGACGTCGCGAAGATGATCTGGGCCAGATTCAATGCGCGAACGACGGCGATGTCAACGTTTCAGTGTCCTTCCCAACCTCACGCTCGGGCCTCACTGACTGTCGTTCGCACCCTGGGGAGACACGGAACCCGCGCTGCCGTTGGGTTTCGGACGAAGCTCACTCCAGCGCCAAGGACACCGTCGCGGGCGCTACCCCGATGGCGATCGCCGACACGCTCTCGGGGTCCCGGTCGGCAGGCGCCGAGAAGTAGAGCATGGACACATCGTGAAGGCGCAGGACCGACGGTCCCCGCGGGTCGTGGTCGTTGCCGAGCACCCTGCCGTAGGCACGTTGCAGCGCGGTCTCGCCTTCGTAACGAGCGGCCATGCCGAGAGACCAGCCGCCCAAGCGGTTCGACCCTGCGTAGTACACCCGTAGGATCCTTCGTCCGAGCGCCGAGGTTTCCACGAGCGCGTGCGGGTCAGCCACGGACACATCGTCGAAGGGCTCGTCCACCGAATCCTCCTCAGGGGCAGGCCCCGGCGGAGCGGGCACGGGCCACAACGCCGGCGCGTCCGCGATGCGACGCCAGTGGACTCCGTCCTCGGAGACCGCCTCCCCGATCCCGACACCAGCTTCGTAGAACATGCGAAACGAACGTTCGCCCAGCATCACCACCGACGGGTCCGAAGGGACGGCCCCCTGCTCCCAGGTTGCTTCGTCGGAGACGCCCACGACCGGGTCCTCGCGCTTGACGAAGGTCGTGCCGTCGGTCGACACGGCCATCCCGATGCCGCCCATCGCGGCATAGTACATCCAAATTTCCGCACCGACCCGCAAGACCGATGGGGCATCGACCACCCCGCCCTCCCACGATGCGCTGGGTTCGAGCACGATCGCGTCGGGTTCCCTCGGAGGAAACGACCTGCCGTCGGCCGCATCGAATCGAAGAATCTTCACGGGGGGTGCGCCCGGTTCGAGGCTCTCGCTCGATGCCACGTAGAGCCTCACGGAAGCTTGGTCCTGCAACGCACAGGGGTTGCTCGTACCCTTGCGGCGGATGGCGAAAGGAAACACGCGATCCTGGGGCGGCATCTCGCCCTCGCGAAGCACGCGGAAAGGTCCAGCCTTCGCGTTGGGCAGGTTGTCGTCGCCCCCGCTCGGCGGCGCTTTCACACCGCACGCCACAGAAACGACAAGCACCACGGGGAGCGTGAAGCGCCTCATCGTTCGAACTCCACGGCAAGTGTGGCCCCCACTGTCAGCATCCTTCCCTCCGCTTGGTAATCGCCCACGAAGTCCGCCGCGTTGGCCTTGTACGTCTTGCGGCTAGGCAACACCGAGTAGGCCCCATGCAAGTCGAGACGCAGCTCGCCGGGAAGCCATTCGGAGGGACGGACCCACCGCAGCCCCGCGCCGGCGCTCAACACATGACGGTCCGTGTCCACGGAGTTCGTGTTACCCGTCTGCGGGGGCACGGGAGAACGCTCGAACAAATACCCCACGCGCAAAGGCAGATCTCCCCACGCCCGGGAGATCACCAGCCACTCCGCCCCCACGCGAGGCTGCACGCGATCCTCGAACCGCGGATCCGCACCCACCGTCGGCTTCGGACTCGGGGGAATCGCCAGCGGCAGCCCCTCCACGTCGACCGTGAGATCGGAGCGACTGTTGGAGATCGGCCGCTCGTAGGACGACCAGTCCACCCACGTGAGGTCGAGGTTGGCACGCAGCCGCGCAGCGAGCCTCCAGCTCATGCCAGCCACCGCCTGACGCGGGTGGAACACGTCGAACGTCTGGGACTCGAGCGTGTACGTCGCCGGGACGCGAATGCCAGCGTAGTCGACTTGGCCGTGGAGGTACGCGTTGAACCGTAGGTCGAGCTTGGACTCACCGCGGTAGGCCAGCCCGACGGCAAGGTCCTCGGACAACCGGGCGCGCAGGCCGGCGATTGGGAATCGCACGGTGGTCAGGTCCCCGTCGACCTCGTGTCGGAGCTGCGACTCGTACGGATCGCCGGGAGGAATGACAGCGGTCCCGGAGATGTCCATGCGCGCCTTTGTGGCGGCGAGGTACGCCACACCACCGCCGACGTCGAGCCACGAAACGGGACGCAGGGCGACGCTGGTGGAAAGAAACAAGAGCTGGGAGCGATTGTCGTACATCTCCCAGCGAGGGGTTTCGTCCTTGAGGGAGTGCACGCGCGAGAGGCGGTCATCGGGGAGGTGCACGGCCACGCCGATGGCGAGGGGCAAGCCGAGGAGGCGGCCCGGTGCGACAAGGCCACCGACGATCCCCCGCACTGGGTCCACACCGTTGTCGCGGCCGTTGATGGACAGGCGCTGGGACGAGTGGAAGTAGCCCACGGCAAGCTCGGTCCCCTTGGCGGACACCAGGCCCGCAGGGTTGTAGTACCCGGCGGCGAACGAGTGGGTGTCCGCGACCATCGCGCCGGCCATCGCGGACTCGCGGGAGCCGAAGCCGAAGGTGTCGAGGGGATTGGCGAAGGCCGAGCCCGCAACGGAGGCCATGCAGGCAACGACAGCCGCAGCGTGGAGGCGGGAGCTCACAAGCCCACCCCCAGGACCAAGCCTCCCACGAGCACGCGTCCGCCTGTCGACACCGACGGCCACCCGGCGCTCTCGGGCGGCACATTTTCGTCCTTCTCGTGCCGACGCTCCGTGAGATGGTGAACCTGCGCGAAGAAGTCCAGCCAGATCGGGGCGTAGGGCGCGGCAAGGTGAACACCGTAACCTGCCGTGAGCACGTGGCGCGTGTTGTCGTAGAAGTTCATTGTGCCGCGCTGTTCCGGGACGGGCGACGGCTCGAGCGCGTATCCTCCGCGAACGTGCAGGGACACCCCGTCGTCGGGGACGAAGACCCGCTCGACGCCGGCTCGGGGGGAGAAGGTGTCGTGAAGGTCGAAGGACGGAGGACGGAGGGCACCGCATTCGGGGTGGTCGGGAGGGCACAGGACGGTAGGTTCGGGGGGACCGGCGTACGCGCTCCAGTCCCGCCAGGTGACGCCCGCCGCGAATCGCCAGGGGCCGCGCACGCGGGCGAACTCGAGCTGAAGCTGTCGCGGGTCGTACTGCGCGAGGCCGGCGATGTTGAAGGGAGGGACCTCTAGACTCCCGAGGTCGCGCACGACGATCGTCACGGCGAAGCGAGCTTCGAGCACGCCTCGGTAGGTCGCCCCCACGCGGTAGGATTCCCCGAGGTCGTAGGTTGCTCCCGCGATGGGCGCATAGGAAGCGACGAGCTGATCATCGACTTTGGTTCCGACCTGCCCCGCCTCGTTGGTGGCCACGAGCACGTCGCCCGCGATGGCTGCGAGGGCGGCGAAACCAATGCCGGCGCGCACGCCGTAGCCGAGGTCCGCGCCTGCGCCAGCCTGGATCGCGACGGACTGGGACCGGTCTCCGAGTAAGCTGAATTGAGGCCGCTCTGGGTAGAGGATGCGCCCCCGGACGACGAGGTCGGTGGGGGTGAAAAAACCGAAGCCGACGGTGACTCGATCGGTGAGAGGGCCTCCGAAGCCGAGAGGCAATGTGGCGCCGATGATCGCGCCCTTCATGGACTTGATGTCCATGGTGCCGGGGGCTTGGTCACCGCGAGCGTGCAGCTGGTAGTCGGCGACCTGAAAGCCGAGGGAGAAGCGACGGTCGCGGGAAGCGGAGAGCAAAGCCGGGTTCGAATGGACCGTCTCGAAGCCGCGCCCGATGGCGGCGCCGGTCATGCCCATGGCCTGGGACTGCGGACCGTAGCCGAAGAGATCTTCGGGCGTGGCGCCAGCGGGGCGTGCGGCAGCGCTTGCGGCGAGCAACACCGTCCCGACCTTCCAGAAGCGACCCCTCGTGCGTCCCATGGGAAGGGGGAACCATACGCGGGTTGTTCACGATTGTGAACAGAGGTGAGGAGTCGAACTCGTCCTGTGCTCGTCTACCTCTGCTGCTGGCCTGCCAGCTCCAGGAGCAGGTCAATCGGGTTGGGGTCGAGCGAGGTGGGGTGACCGGACTGCCAGGACTTCGGCGACAGGATGTACGAGATGTGACCGGCATGCGGGTGCACGACGTGACGGTATCGCTTCCCGAACAGGGGCATGATTGGGTACGCGGTGCGGTCGGGGATCATGGCGTCGCGACCGCCGAAGAAGCCGATGAGCGGCAGGGGGGTCTCGTCGAGGATGGTGCGCAGGGACAGTGGCTTTCCGCGGTAGGAAGCGGGGAGCTCGCCGTCGGGTCCGATGCCCTTGGTGAACAAGCGGGAGGCGAAGCGAACGAGGTCGAGCGGCAGGGCGAACCTGCGTGCGCTCTCGGGGGAGATCCAGTACGCGCCGGTCAGGTCCCTGCGCTGACGCTTGGAGAGGTCTTGCACGGTGCGAACCTTCGCGTAGTCCGTCTGGTTCCAGCCCGCGGCGACGTGAGCGAGGGGCGTCTTGTGGAAGGTGGTGCGCAGCCCGAGGTCGAGGGACATTCGCATGCCATCGCCGGGGACGTAACCGCCGCCGACGAGCTTCGCGATGGCGAAGGACAGGTCCATGAGGGACTCGGGCATCAACGAGGGGAACTCGGCGAGGACCTGGCACTCTCGGCCGTCGAAGGGGGAGACGAAGGTGGTGGCGGCGCACATTCGCTCGCTTGCCTCGCGGGGTTTGGCGGCCACGAACGCGAGGGTCTGCATGCCGTGCCCGCAGTATCCCTCGAGGACCATCTTTCGGTGCTCGTTGTGCTCGAAGGCGATGGCGGACATGGAGTCCATCGCGTCGATGAGGCGTTCGAGGGTGAGGCCGGCGTAGTCGACCTGGTTGCGGTCTCCGCGCAACTCGACGGCATAGACGGGGATGCCGCGTTCGAGGAAGCGACCGTAGAGGTTGGATTCGGGAAGGAAGCGGAAGATGCGATCGCCGTAGGGCAAGCCTCCGCCGGCGTGGAAGATGGCGATGGGTGCGCGGGGCACGTTCAGGCTCGGGGGAAGGTAGGAGAGCTTGAGGAAGGGGTCCTGGGAGAGGACTTGCTCACCGTCGAAGGTTGCGGAGCCGTAGAGCTGCTTGCCGAACTTCTTGACGAGGCGTCCGAACTTGGCGGCGGATCGGATGCGGTCCACGCTTTCGCTGGCGACTTCCCGGACCTTGCGCTCACCGCGGAGGGCCGACAGGACGGAGCCGGACCAAGCTTCCTGCATGCCGAGCACGGCTTCGAAGGCAGGGAACACGCTACCCTCGAGGGTCTGGTGGGTGGCGTAGCTCATCATGCGCAGGACCTTCAGGGAGTCCCGGGTGTTGCGGAAGGTCAGCTCGGTCGAGCCGGCCATGAGGTCTCCTGCGATGGTCAGAGCGGTGGGGGTACGCGGGTTCGAATCGGACATGGGCTCCTCTCGCGGGCATTCTCAAGATTGTGCGTCGCACAATGCACCATCAACCGTCATGCTTCAGTGATCCATGGGTTGTCAAGTTCGTGAACGTGTCACAAACCCAGCCAATGGTGCAGCGCAAGACCGTCCGTCCCTTGACCCGTCGGATCGACTGCGAGTACGACGCCCGCCGAGGAAGCGCCTGACGCCACCGTGTCCGACCCGTCGCCCCTGACCCCCACCGAAAGGGATGCTCCCCCCGAGCGGGCCGCTACGCGAGAGCCTGGGAGGGAAGATGTCGCTGCGTCGGCGCTGCTCATGGTGTTGGGGGCTGGATTCTTCGTCGCTCTCGCCGTGATGGTGAAAGCCGCCTCGGACGAGGCCACGCCGATGCAAGCGGTGCTGTACCGGTCGGTCTTCTCCGCCCTGCCCCTGCTGGTCATCATGCGCGTGCAAGGGATACCGGTCCGCGGGACGCGCTGGACGCTGCTCGTGCTCCGGGGCGTGTTGGGGTTTCTCGCGCTGTATTGCTACCTCTGGTCGATCGCGCACATCCCCATTGCAGACGTTCTCGCGCTGCAGCAGATGAGCCCCGTCTTCGTGGCCTTCCTTGCGGTGTGGCTGCTGCGGGAGCGTCCCCGACGATCCCACTACGTGCTGGCCGCGGTGTGCATGGCGGGGGCGCTCCTGGTCGTGCGTCCCACGCGCGGCCTGGCTTCCCTCGACTCGGCGGTGGCGCTGCTGTCCGCCCTGTTCTCCTCCGGCGCCTACGTGGCGGTCCGCGCGCTCACGAGAACCGAGGCCACGCAGCGCATCGTACTGTGGTTCTCCCTCGTCGCCGCGTTGCTCTCCCTGCCCTTCGTGGTTCCCGGGTGGCAACCACTTTCCCTGCGATCCCACGGGCTACTCGCCGGCGCAGGCGTCATGGCCCTGGCCGCCCAGACGCTCATGACCGCGTCGTACCGTCGCGCTCCCGCGCACATCGCGTCCGCGTTCTCGTACGCGAGCGTCCCCCTCGCCTATGTTGCGGGGCTCCTGCTATGGGGAGAGCGTCCGGACTGGGTGTCGAACCTGGGGATCGGTCTCATCGTGGCGGGTGGCGTCGCCATCGTGGTGTGGGTGCGACCGGACAAGGGTCCCTTGCGGGTGAAGTAGGAACCGCCGACCTCTGCACCAGCCCCAACCCCCTTCTGTGGTTTCTGGGGTACGGACCCGGGCCCCGGTCAACCTCCGCACGAACCCAACCTCTTCTGTGGTTTCTGGGCGCGGCGGTGCCGCGCACAACGCTGGACTCGGCGGTGCCGAGTCGCTACGTCGGCGAAGTTGTACCGGCCCGGGTTTGCATCCGATTTGCTGACCTCCGCACCAACCCCAAACCCCTTCTGTGCCCTCTGCGCCTTCTGTGGTTTTCTGGGATCCGGCTCGGCTTGACTATCCCGATAGGGACTGTCTCTTCAGGTCGCGACTTCTCGCTTCAGCTCTTTCTTGAGAATCTTGCCTGCCGCGCTGTGCGGCAGCGACGCGCGAACGATGACCTCCTTCGGCGTCTTGTACTTCGCGATCCTGCTCGCGCAGAACGCGAGAAGCTCCTGCGCGTCGAGCGGCTGACCTGGAACGGCCACGACGAAGGCGATCGGGACCTCGCCCCACTTCTCGTCCGCCTTGCCGATGACGGCAGCTTCGGCCACGCTCGGGTGCTCCAGCAACACCTTCTCCACCTCGGCGGGATACACGTTTTCGCCCCCCGAAATGATCATGTCTTTCTTGCGATCGACGAGCGTGAGGAACCCGTCCTCGTCGAGGAAGCCGATGTCGCCGGAATGAAACCAGCCGTCCCGGAGCACCTCGGCGGTAGCCTCGGGTCGGTTCCAGTAGCCCTTCATCACGTTGGGCCCTCGGATCACGACCTCACCCGCCTCGCCCGTAGGCAGCTCCTTGCCGTCTTCACCCACGATGCGAACATCCACGTAGGTGCAGGTTCGGCCGGCCGTTCCCGACTTCTTCAGGCATTCCCCGGGGCCCATACCGGTCACCCCCGGCGACGTCTCCGTCAGCCCGTAGCCCTGCCGGAACTCCAAGCTGCGCTCGTGATACTTGCGCGTAAGCTCTTTACCCAGCGGCGCTCCACCGGAGATGAACGCCACGATGGACGACAAGTCCGTCGTAGTGAACTTCGGGTGATCATAAAGCATCTGGTAGATGGCCGGCACGGCCACCATGCCGTTCACGCGCTCACGCTCGATGGTCTCGAGCACGTCGCCCGGGTCGAACTTCGGGGAGAGGATGACGGTCGCGCCGATGTGGATCATTGGGGTGACGCACCCGTTGAGGCCACCCACGTGGAACATGGGCAATATCACGAGGGCGACCGTGTCGGGGCTGACGCCCAAGGCCCAGCCGTTGACGGACTGCCAGAAGCAGTTGGCGTGCGTGAGGATGACGCCTTTCGGGCTGCCCGTCGTGCCGGCGGTGTACATGATCAGGTGCGGGTCGTCGCCGCCGACCGAGGGGTTGACCGCATCGCTCGGGCTGCCGGCCTGAAGGAACGATTCGTAAGAGGACGGTCCACCGTCGTGCGCGACCGACAGGACTGGGGCGACGGACGCGCAGCTCTTGGCAAGGGCAGACGCTTGCTGCTCGAACATGGCGTGGTGGATGAGCGCCTTGGGGGAGCAGTCCTTCATGATGAAGGCGAGCTCCTCCTGGCTGAGCCGCCAGTTGAGAGGGACAGCGATGAGACCGGCGGCAGAGCACGCGAAGACGGCCTCCACGTACTCGGACCCGTTGAGCAGGTACAAGGCGACGCGATCCCCTGGCTTCAGTCCCGCCACGGTCAGCGCGTTCGCCAGACGATTCATGCGATCCGCAAGCTGAAGGTAGGTGAACGCGCGCGCGCCCGTCTTGGTAGCCACCTTGTTCGGATAGATCCTGGCGTTCTGACGGACCCAGTGCCCGATGTTCACGTTCAGCTCTGCCATGCTCGTTGCCTCCGTCCTTCACCCGTTCAAGCCTGTCGTACCCCTATCACGGGCACCCTTCGATCCGCACGCGCTCTGGACCCGGATGCCGCTCCCGATCGCTGGCGCCAATCCCCAGTTGTCCTTGCTCGTTCGAGCCCCAGCACACCACGGCGCCCGGTTCGATCAAAGCACATACGTGCACTTCACCGGCGACCACCTGCGTGGCCCGCGACGGCACCTGCACGCGCACCGGCGTGGCGCTGTCCTGCTCGGTCGACCGCCCGAGCTGCCCGAAGTCGTTGAATCCCCAGCACCAGACGCTGCCTTGGTCGTCGATGGCGCAGTTCTGCTTTCCACCAGCGCCAATCCCCGTCACCCCCTCGGTCGCCAGACGGACCGGACGCTTGATGCCGAATCCCCAACCGTAGACATGGCCGTCTCGGGTGCGCACGAACGTGGTCTTGTCCCCCGCTTCCACCTGTACACACGGCGGGAGCGACGGGACGCGCACTGGGCGAGCTTGGGGCTCCCTGTCCGACCGGCCCTGCCCCAGCTGGCCGTACGTGTTGTCGCCCCAGCACCAGACGGACCCGTCGCTCGCGAGCACCGCACAAGAGTGCGCCGTTCCGGCGGAGATCCAGGTTGCAGGCGGCAGACCTTCCACCGGGGCCACCAGCGCCGCGTCTCGCGTCGTCGTCCCCAACTGCCCGCGATCCTCCTCGCCCCAGCACGAGACACCGCCGTCGTTTCGCAGCACGCAGCTGTGGCGCCCGCCACAGCGGAGGTGCAACACGTCCGAGAGGCCAAGGACCAGGGTGGGGTGGTCCAACAAGTCTTTGCCCCAGCAAGCCACGTTCGTGTCGCCCAGCACGGCGCAGGCATGACGATTGCCGGCGGCCACCTCGACCGACGCGTCGAGCCTTGTCACCTTCGTCGCTCGCGGCACGTCCTTTCGCCCGCTCGCGATCTGCCCAGCCTCGTTGCTGCCCCAGCACCAGACACTGTGGTCCTCGCGAAGGGCGCAGGTGAAGCGCGCGGCAGGACCCGAGGCGAGGGCGGTCACCTGATCGAGGTGAGGACAGTTCGGGGTGGCGGAGGAAGCGACGACCGCTGAGGCAACGGAGGAAGCGGCCGAGAACGGCGCGCTCGAAGCCGCAACGGGAACGCCTTGCTGGGTAGCCGCGTCGGGCCGGGTTCGGAGGTATCCGACAACGGATAGCACTGCGACGAGGCCGGTGAACGCCAGGATGAGGGGCAACGGGCCGCTGGGACGAGGAGAGGGGGGAAGGTTCCCCGAGGCCGCGGGGGTGACAGCCGAAGGAGACGTGCCAACCTCCGGCTCGATCGCGAGCGGCGGAGTGGAGGATGTCTCGACGGGGGAAGACTCCACGGCGGAGACGCGGGCGCGGAGGGCCTCCACCTTGGCTCCGGCGACGGACTCGAGCCAGGCCGCCACCTGCGCACCGGAAGCCGGAGATGCGGAGCGTTCGAGCTCGAAGGCCATCTCGGAGGCGGTGGCGAACCGGAGCTCGCGGTCCCTCGCAAGTGCTTGGAGCGTGACGGCGTCGAGCGCCGGGGGGACGTCAGGCGACGAGAGGCTTGGAGGCACGACGGGATGCTCGAGGATCTTGCGGATCGTCTCCTCGACCGTGGCGCACTTGAAGAGCCGCGTTCCGGTGAGCATCTCCCAGAGCACGACGCCCGCGGCGAAGACGTCGACTCGCCGGTCGATCTCGAGCCCCTGAAGCTGTTCGGGGGCGAGGTAGCCGAGTTTGCCCTTGAGGAGGCCTTCCTGCGTGCCGTCGGGGGCGTGCGCGGCGGCCTTGGCAATGCCGAAGTCCAGCACGCGGGCGACGCCGTCGGCTCCCACGACGATGTTCTGCGGGGACACGTCGCGGTGGACGAGACCGAGCAGGGTGCCGTCGTCGGCGCGGGTCTCGTGCGCGGCGTGCAGGCCTTGGAGGATGGGCACGAGGATGCCGGAGGCGATGGGCACGGGGACAGCGAGGCCGCGCGAGGCGAGGGCCCCGAGCAAGGCAGAGAGGGAATCACCGAGCACGAAGTCCATGATCAGCGCGACCTCCCCCTCGTGCTCGACGACGTCGATGATGGACACGACGTTGGGGTGGCGGACGCGGGCGGCGAGGCGAGCTTCCTCGAGGAAGCGGGAGGCGAAGTGCGGGTCGCGCGCGAGGTGGGGGTAGAGGCGTTTGACGGCGACGGTTCTGGAGAAGCCGGCCGGGCCCAAGAGGCGACCGACGTGCACGGTGGCCATACCACCGGACGCGATCTCGTCGAAGACCGCGTAGCGCCCGAGGCGAAGCGCGCGGCTGCTCTCACCACGACCCATCGGGCGCAATCTACCAGAAGCGGGTTGGAACTGCGAAGGAAGGCTCGGGCGTGCGCGGGGCTCTCCGATGCTGCGTCGCACCAGATCGGGAGGGGTCGCCCGGCGCCTGACCGGAGGAAGGCGAGGATCGCCTGATGGGAATCAGGTATGCGCTCTCGTGCCATGACTTCCTCGGGAGCGCCAAAGTAGGCCCCCGGGCCGGGAAGTCAAGCCGAGAATGTTGCGCCGCACAAACGAGGAACGCTCACTCGTAGACGGTGAAGGAGCGAAAGTCGACGTTGGCGCTGTAGACACGCACGCCTGCCCGCCCCGTCAACGACCCTGGCGCCTGGTAGGGCTGCGTACGAGCCAAAGCCCCCTCGCTGTTGCGGAACTCGCAGGTGATCCGATCACCGTCGCGGTAGGCCCGAAGCCAGCGAAGAACTTCTGCATCTGTGCTTGTCGGCTCCACGTTCGTGGCCTCCGCTCGGATCTCGATCGAGGTTCCGCTCCCTGGGTACTCCCACAGCCCAAGACTGCGACCCGTCCCGCGATTCAGCAAACAAGCCCACCAGGACGACGAGCTCGTGCCGTGCGCGATCGTTACACCCGCGTAGCCCCAGGAGTAGGGCACGTACACCAGCGAGGCCTCGACGGAATACGACGTGAAGTTCACAGGCTGCTTCCACAGGGCGTCGGCACCGCACCCACCAGGGCAGGACTCGTCCCTCGCTTCGAGCAGGTCCACACCGGCATCGTATTCAGGCTCGAGATCCCACCCCGGCGCCCAGCCGTCGAACGCAAAGGATTCGAAGTGGAGCACACGAGAGAGTAGGTCCGCATCACCCTCCCGCTCGCACGCGTCCCCGAGCCCGTCCCCGTCCGCATCTTCCTGGCCCGCGTTGCCGAGGGACGGACAGTTGTCACAAGCGTCGTCGACCGTATCCCCATCCTCGTCGTGCCCGACAGGTGCGCAAGGGGGCGGACCACCACCCGTACCGCCGGTCTCTCCCGTGCCGCCGGTCCCCCCGGTCTCTCCGGTACCTCCCGTGCCACCCATGGCGCCTGTACCGCCGGTCTCTCCCGTACCGCCCGTACCGCCTGCGCCGCCCATGGCGCCCGTGCCGCCGGTCTCTCCCGTGCCGCCCGTACCGCTCGTACCACCGGTGCCGCCCATCGCGCCGGTGCCGCCGGTCTCTCCCGTACCACCCGTTGCCCCTGTGCCGCCCGTCGCGCCCCCCGTCGCGCCCGTTCCGCCTGTTGCCCCTCCCGTTCCCCCGCTGCCTCCCGCACCGCCGCTTCCCGCAGCGGGAACGTTGTTCTCCTCGAACAAGTTCCCCGCGTCATCACCGCAGGCAGCCACCAAGACGGGAGCTGCCAGCACCATCACCACCGCAATCCAAGAAGCCTTTCGCATGGCTCGTTCTCCTGAGGACATCGCGTAGAACGTTGCACGGACAATCTTGAAGCATAGCGCGCGAGGAGGGGTTCTCCCACCCTTCAATTGCGCAGCACAGGGTCCGTCGGCGTGGCGTTCCGACTGCCGTACGGGCAATTTGGCTCGCTCGGCCCTACAGAGACCTCGCCAAGACGTAGGCGAAGATGCCGACCGCAACGGTGAGAACGATCAAGGACGCGACGAAGAGCGCCACCAGGCCGCGGGGCGCGGCAGGAGCGACCGAAGGCGCCGTGCCCAACTGGGGCTGACGAACGGAAGGCACGTTGGCAAGCTGGGGCCGCGGCACAGACACCGGCGCCGGGTCGACCAGGGGTTTGGAGCCGTCGGGGCCTGGCGGAACGCGGCCGTTTGCGGCGCTGGCAATCATCGAACCGATGGGAGGCGCCACATCCTTGATGGTGTCCTTGCCGAACTCATCGATGGCAGGACGTCCGGGGTCCGACGGCGGCTCGGGGGCCGCGGGCTGCTGCGAGACGGGCGGAGTCGGAAAGAGCGCCTCGGCTGCGTCCGCCCCGCGCACCTGTTCGACAAGGGCGCGCATCCGGGCGGGGGAGTAGACGGAAGTGGCTTCCTCCGAGGGCCCTCCGGCGTTCCAGGCCTCCTCGCGGATGGACCCTGCGGTCACCTGGGCTTGCGGGTCCAGCTCCTTGATCATGTCGAACAAGGCGGTGGCCGCCGTGGTCGACGCAAGCAGCGAGGCTGCCGGAAAGAATGCGCCATCCCAGGTGCTCACGTGAGCCTGCCACACCACGCACCCTTGCTGGAGTCGAACCAAGGACGCGAGCTCGACCGGCCCCGTGGCAGACTCCGCATGCAGGTCGAACGTCTCGGCGATGCGGCGCGCCGCGCGGATGCCTGCCACGCGGGCGAGAATGAGCGCTTGGCCGTCGAGGAACACGCTCGAGCCCAGACGCTCGAGGGCGTCCTCATTCGCACGTACTTCGCAGTGCGCGATGGCCCCCGACCACAGCGTTCGGGGGTCGGATGGCGCCTTGCCGAGGGCCGCCATCAGCTCGTCGTAGGCGCGTGCGAGCAGACGAGAGTTCGCGGCGAGGCTCACAAGCACGGCGCGGTCGACGGCGCGCAGCAGGCGCCAGTCGACGTTCGAGAGGGGTCGAGCGGGGCCGAGCGCACGGGCGACTTCCGGCGGGACCGCATCGGGGTTCGGGTCCCGAGACTTCGACACGAGCTTCAGGTGCCTGGGCGGGATCTGCTGCGCCAACTCACGGACCGCGGTCACGTCCACCACGCCGTCGAGCCCGAGCCGAGCTAGCGCGACACGCGTCTCCACGGACAAGGCGGTCCAGCCTCGCGGCGACGGGATGATGCCCGCAGTGAGCAGCGCACGAACGGCGACGAGGGGCGGTCGCGGAAGGTCATCGGAGAGCTCCTCGAACTGATAGAGGATCGGGTCGTTCATGCGGGATCCCTGACTTGGGCATCGTATGCCAAGAAGCATCGGTGGGGAAGCAGCACCCACCCACGCAACCGGAAGGACAAGCGAGGATGCTCGCGTTGGGGATCGCCGGTGGTCCACAACGGACGCGTACGAGGCCCCGCGACGCCTTGACAATCCCGCACGGGATCGCCACCCTCCGGCGCCGATCCGCACCCCACCGATGAAACCATGACACCCCCGCGAGTCCAAAGCCCCTCCCGACGTCTGGGTGCGCTCGCGTTCGACGTAGAGGAGAGCGCCGACCTCGTGCGCGATCGGGTGGCGATGATGCTGGGCATCATTCTGGGCATCGCCGGGCCGTTGTGGGTCGTGAACGCGCTGCTCAACGCCTTGTTTTTTCCCGCCTTCGAGCCGGGAAGGGTCTCCTCTCCTCGATCCATGCTGCATGGCGGCGCAGTCCTCGTGCTCACTGGGCTGTGGGTGGTGGCCCGAAGGCACCCCGTGCTCTCCGTCGCGCGGCGCATCGAGTGGCTCGCGATGGTGACCCTGGGACTGACGATAGCCGGCATGGTGAGCCTTTCGAACGCCGCGTACCGCCCCGAACTCATCATGGCGCTGGCCCTCGGACACTTCCTCGCCTTGCGTGCGGCGGTCGTTCCGAGCACATGGAAGGCCACAGCGGTCGTCGGAACGCTGGTGGAGGTGCCGACCGTGATCGCGGCATGGTACGTCCACGCGCTGGACCACGGAGGGGTCCTCTCCCCCGCGAGCGCCGCAGCCGCGTCCGCCGTCTGGGCCGGCCTGACCGTGGCGGTCACCTCCCTCATCTCCTTCGTGATCTATGGCCTGCACCAGCGGGTTCGAGCGGTCGCTCAGCTCGGACAGTACGTGCTGGAAGCCAAGGTCGGGGAAGGAGGAATGGGGGTGGTCTACCGAGCCCGGCACGCCATGCTCCGCCGCCCAACAGCGGTCAAACTCCTTTTGCCCGAGCGCGCGGACAAGCGTCACATCCTCCGGTTCGAACGCGAAGTGCAGCTGACCGCCAGCCTCTCCCACCCCCACATCGTGGCCGTCCACGACTTCGGCCGAACTCGCGAGGGCATCTTCTACTACGCCATGGAGTACATCGACGGGATCGACCTCGACAGCCTCGTCCGCTGCGACGGGCCGCAGCCGCCCGGACGCGTGCGTCACATCCTTCGCCAGGCCGCAAGCGCGCTCGCCGAGGCCCACCGCGTCGGCCTCATCCACCGCGACGTGAAGCCCGCAAACGTCATGCTCTCGGAGGGCTCCGTCGACAAGGACCGCATCAAGCTGCTCGACTTCGGTCTGGTCAAGGACTTGTCCGACGGGCGCAGCGACGTCACCGACCTCGGACAGATGCAGGGGACTCCCCTGTACATCGCGCCGGAAGCCATCAAAACGCCGCAGTCCGTCGACGCGCGCTGCGACCTTTATTCGTTCGGCGCCCTGGGCTACTTCCTCCTCACGGGGTCCCCGGTCTTCGAAGGGACATCCGTGGTGGAGGTGTGCGCGCGACACCTGCACGACAAACCGGTCTCGCCATCCGACCGGCTGGGGTCACCCATTCCCCCCAGCCTCGAGGCGCTCTTGCTCGCTTGCCTGCACAAGGCGCCGTCCGAAAGGCCCGCGAGTGCAGAAGCCATCGTGGACATGCTCGACGAGGCAGCCGATTGCCCGGACTGGTCGCGCGAGGACGCACAGCGCTGGTGGCGTGACCGCGCCCCCGCGGTTCGCTCGCAGTCCGAGCTCGCAGGTCTCGGCGAGCAGCGAACCCTGGCCGTGGACTTCCGCGACCGCAATTGAGGCTCGCTGGCAACGCGCCAGACTTCGCGTACGATGGGGGCATGCGCCTCCATCCATCGCTTCTTCTCGTCGCGCTCGCCTCCCTCTTTGCGCCCGTCCTGCTCGCTTCGTGCGGCTCCGACGACGGCGGTTCCGCCTCCAACGCAGGCGGGTCGTCGGGCTCGGATGCGTCCGCGGATGGCGACGCAGGGGATGCCAGCGTCGATAGCCCGACCGGCGACACCTTCCCGCTGGACAGCCCATCCGGTTGCACCACGGGAGAACCGTGCGGCGACGGGGGCATTTGTGCCGGAGGTTCGTGCTGCGAAGCGGAGCACGCGTGCGCAGAGTCCTGCTGCGACGCGGGAGAGCTCTGCTCGTTCGGCGCATGCGTCACCCCAGGCGCGGAGTGCATGGAGTCGTCCGACTGCGAAGAGGGTGAGTACTGCGAGTACGCCCTGGGAGCGGCCCCCGACGGCGATGCTGGGTTGGACGGGGGGTCGCCGGACGCAGCCGAAGGGGGCGCCTGCGTGGGAGGATCGCAACTGCGAGAGGGACGATGCCTGCCAAAGCCGCCCATCTGCGAAGATGCGGACGGCGGCGCGCCCGACGCTGGCGCCATCAACTGCCTTCAGCCCTGCGAATACCGCCCTGATTCCATCCCCGTCGACCCTGAGCTCAAGTACGCGTGGGGCGGGATGAACACGCCTCCCTGGGAGACGGACGTCATGATGACGCCGATCGTCATGCAGCTGGACGACGACGACTGCGACGGGGCGGTGACCGCCAACGACATCCCGGAGATCCTGTTCACGACACATGCGAACGCGGCGTACCAGAGCGCGGGTCCGTTGCACGCGATCTCGATCGTGCAGGGCCAAGTCGTGGAGAAGTGGACGGCGCCGAACATCCAGCCGAGCGCGCAGCTGGCGGGGGGCAACATCGACGCGCAGCCTGGCAACGAGGTAGTTGCGTGCGGCATCGACGGCAGCGTGGTGACGTTTCACGGGGACGGGACACCGCTTTGGACGAGCGAGCCGATCCTTTGTTTCGCGCCCGCCATCGCGGACCTCGACGGGGACGGGACTCCCGAGATCGTAGTGGAGGGTGGCATTGTGGACGGCGTCACGGGCGCCATCGAGGCCACGTTCACACCGCCGATGTTGGGTACGTTCTTGGTCAGCGATCTCGACGGGGACGGCGAGCTCGACATCGTGACCAACTCCCAAGCGTATCGTGCGGACGGGACGCAGTTCGTGGACACGGGTGTGACGGGGTATGCCTACGCGAACGCTTACTTCCAGTCGGGGCCGGCGATCGCGGACCTCGACGGAGATGGCAGTCCGGAGGTCATCTCCATCTACTTCCTACAGCATGCCATGGCCGTGTGGCGGTACGACCCGGCGGCGCCGACGAAGGCCACGTTCCTCCGGACCGGGATCGACATCAATGGTCCGATGTCGCCCACGCTCTGTCCCAGCGGGTCGGCGGGAAGCCAATGGGGCGGCGGGCCGGTGACGGTGGCGGACTTCAACGGCGACGGCACCCCCGACGTGGCCCTGGCAGGGGGTGTGGGCTACGCCGTGTTCGACGGCAACAAGCTGATGGATCCGACGGTCGCGGACCTCGACACGTTCCTGTGGATCAAGCAAACGCACGATTGCTCGTCGTCGGGGACGGGCAGCTCGTTGTTCGACTTCAACGGCGACGGCAAGGCGGAGGTCATCTACTCGGACGAGTACTACCTGCGCGTCTACGAGGGGGAGACGGGCGAGGAGCTCTTCCGCACGTGCAACACCACGCACACGCTCAACGAGTACCCGGTGATCGCGGACGTGGACAACGACGGGCAGGCGGACATCGTGGTGGTTTCGAACGCGCACAACACGAACATCCAGTGTGAGGGGACGCAGCAGTCAGGGGTGCGGGTGTACGGGAGCGCGAGCAGGTCGTGGGTGCGGACGCGCCGGGTGTGGAACCAGCACAGCTATCACATCACGAACGTGGAGGAGGACGGGACGATCCCGGTGCACGAGCCGCCGAACTGGCAGGAGCCGGGGCTCAACGACTTTCGGCTGAACAAGCAGCCGGGCAACGAGTTCGCGGCGCCGGACGCGGTGGTATCCGTGGTGGCGGGGTGCGTGATGGCGGGGGTGAACGTGGTGGTTCGCAACCTCGGGGAGGCAGCGTTGCCTCCCGGGGTCGAGGTGACGCTGTACGCGGGGTCGCCGCCCGGAGGCACCGTCCTCGCCACCGCTGCCACGACGGCGCCGCTGTACCCATTGCAATCGGAGGTGATTCGCTTCGAGGTCGCCACGCCACCGGCTGACGTCGTGTCGGGGGAAACGTCGCTGTACGCGACGGTGGGCACCGATCCGAGCGTGCACGAGTGTCGGCCGGAGAACAACACGTCCGAGCCTGCCAGCGGGAAGTGCAGTGGACCCAGGTAGGGCCTAAACTGGTGAGCTGGGAACCGGGAGCCGGGAGTTGGGAATGGGTGTGATGGCCCGCAGCGAGTGACCGGGCTCGGTCGCACCGAGCGATCGGCTCAGGTCGCGTGAGCCGGTACACATCCGGAACCGTAGCGGCGCGACATCGTAGCGCCCAGTTCGAGCACGGCAACGCCGTGCCACGCACCCACCACGGATGCATCGAGAAGGTTCTACACTTGGGATTCGCCGCCAAGTCAGGCCGCCGGCTCCACGTCCTGGGGCCGGCGAGGCACGAGCATGCGAAGCGCCGACAGACGGTGCCGGTACCAGTTCACCCCCGCATGCCGCGCATTGATCGCGAAGATCTCTGGCCGCTCCTCCAGCAACGCGAGGGCGTCCCGCAGCGTGAACGATGGCTCGGAACCGCTGCAAAGCTCGTCGTACACGCACCGCGCGAGCTCGTAGTCTTCCGCACGTTCCACGACGAACCGGTGGGACGTCGAATAGTCCAGTCCGGTCTCCCATCGCACGTTGCCGACCCAAAACCGGTCCGTGCCGTCCCACAGGTAGGACGTCACGCAGTCCCGGTCGTTCGGCGCCGTGGCCTCGAGAAAGGTCCTCTCCAGCGCATCGAACTGCATCACCTCCACGTCGTTGCCGTCGGGCCATGTCGCGGGGTGCAAGTTGCTGAGGTAATCCCAGGGGAAGATCTGGGTGTCGTAGGCATTGAGCACGCGCTGGATCGCCTTCGGGTCGATGAGCGGGCACTTCGAGGGAATACGCACGACGACGTCCGCGCCCCATTGCCTCGCGGCATGGTAGTGGCGCTCGAGCAGGTCCGTCGGGTGGCCGCGAAAACAGGGCACGGAGAGCTTGCGGCATAGATCGGCGACGGGATCGTCGAAAGACAGGTAGGAGGTCGCGACCACAATGGGGTCGTCCGTGGCTGCGCGGACACGCTGGAGGGTGCGTTGAAGCAGGGGCTTGCCGGCGAGGGGGAGCAGGGCCTTGCCGGACAGATGGGGCGAGAGCATGCCCGCCTGCATGACGATGAGCTTCTTCATGGGGGCATGTTTGCCGTAGCTCGGAGGAGGTCTTCGGGAGCGCACGTGAACTTCTTGGCACAATCGTGCGACGCGTAGGTTCACGCTCACCTTCGTTCGGCAGTGGGCAGTGATCTCTTCGATCGCCATGATCGATTCGATCGCGGGCTCGAGCCTCCAAAGGGCGCTGCAGCGCGAGGGTTTCCCTGGCACGAGTGCTGCTACTCCCTCGGGCATCGCCTTCCTGGGCGGAAAGGAAACCCGTGAGACATTCAATTTCCGTGAGCCTCGCGACAACGATTGGGCTCTTCGCCTGCCTGGTGGCCTGTTCCGACGCCGCCTCGGTGCGAGATCCGCTTGGCATCCCCCACAGCCCCGACCAACCCACCCTCGACGCGACCTCGATCGATGATGGGGGGTCGGGCGATGAACTAGGCGACAGTCCGATAGACGGTAGTGCGGGTAAGGCGGGGAGCACCGGGTCGGGTGGTTCGGGAGCTGAAAGTGAGCCCGACGGCGGTGAAGACTCGGCGCACGAAGACGGTGGAAGCGACGCCGGGCTTTCGCCCCGCGACCGCGTCCTGCACTACCTTCGCAGCATGTCTGGGACGAAGACGCTCTCGGGCATCCACAACCGGCACAACACCGACCCGGATCAGTACACCGGACAGATCCACGACGTGACTGGCAAGTACCCTGCGATGTGGAGCGGCGACTTCCTGTTCGAGCAGCAGGACATCGATGCACGTCAGGGCATGATTGACCAGGCGAAGACAGAGTGGAGCCACGGCGCGGTCGTCGGCATCATGTATCACGCATGCCCACCCACGCAGGGAGAGTCCTGCGGGTGGGACGGTGGCGTGTTGAGCCACCTGTCCGACGCGCAATGGAGCGATCTGGTCACGGACGGCGGTGAGCTCCACGCGATCTGGAAGAGCCGACTGGACATCATCTCCCCGTTTCTGCAACAGCTGAAGGACGCTGGCGTTGCACCGTTGTTCCGTCCCCTCCACGAGATGAACCAGGGAGCCTTCTGGTGGGGTGGCCGCCCGGGTCCGAACGGGACACGTCGGCTCTTCCAGCTCACCCACGACTACCTCGTCGGCACCAAAGGGCTCGACAACCTGATATGGGTCTGGGACGTCCAAGACCTGAGCTGGGACTTCGACCAATACGACCCTGGCCCTGGCTACTATGACATTGCTGCGCTCGACGTGTACGGCGACGGCTTCACGCAAGCGAAGTACGACGCGATGGTGGCGGTGGCGGGCGGCAACCTGATCGCGATTGGGGAGTGCGCGCGGCTGCCCCGGGCCTGGGAGTTGGACAGCCAACCGGGGTGGACGTTCTTCATGAGCTGGTCCGAGCTCACCTTCTCGGACAACGCGGGGCAGGAGATTGTGGACCTCTACGCCTCGCCGAGGGTCCTGACGCTGGACGAGATGCCGGGCTGGGATTGAGGTCTGCTGGGGATGCACGTTGGGCCGACCAGGGTCAGCAGACCGACCCACCGCTCTACGCCGTGCCCGTGGACGTGCGGCAGGCCCCTGTTTTCTTGGGGGAGCATTTCGATTACCCTTCGCTCATCATGTTTCAGCCAAGACCGTATCGAATCTTGCATCCATCTCCATCGCCCAGGGCGCTCGTCGCCCTAACCATCGCCGCCATTCTGGTGGGGGCTCCTGCCTGCTCCTCCGACGACGCGACGGACCCTGCGGCGCCGGGCCAGGATGCGGCGCCAGACAACGATCCCCCCGGAGACGCCGAGCCCAACGATGGGGGTCAAGACGGCCAACCCGACGATGGGGCCGAGCCTGGCGACACTGGCACCGATGCCGACGCGTCAGGAGCGTGCCCACAGGGCCCGGACGAGCCCGACATCGTCAATACCGAGCTGGGACCGGTGCGCGGCCAACTGTCCAGCGATGTGCTGCGCTTTCTGGGGATCCCCTTCGCCCTGCCGCCCGTGGGCGCGCGGCGCTGGCAACCTCCCGAGGCGACGGGCTGTTTCGACGGCGTGTACGAGGCAAGCGAGTGGGCGCCGCCGTGTATCCAGTTCAACAAGGAGGAAGCCAAGGTCATCGGGTCCGAAGACTGCCTCTACCTCAACGTTTGGGCGCCCACCAGCGCGTCCAGCGTGCAGCGTCCGGTGCTCGTGTTCATCCACGGCGGGGGCAACGTGTTCGGCTCTGCGTCTGAGCAGAACAGTGGCATCTACCTGTACGACGGGGAAGATTTGGCTCGGCGCGGAGACGTGATTGTCATCACCCTGCAGTACCGGTTGAACATCATGGGCTACGCCGTGGACAGCGCATTGGACGAGGAATCCGCCTCCGGAACGTCCGGTAACTACGGCCTGCGCGACCAACTGGCCGGGCTCGACTGGGTACAGCGCAACGTCGCGGCGTTCGGCGGCGATCCCGGTCGCGTGCTGCTTTTCGGGGAGTCCGGAGGGGCCTCGGATGTTTGTGCTCTTGTGGCGTCACCGCTCGCCACCGGCCTCTTCACGGCAGCGATCATCCAGAGCGGCGGTTGCGGAGGCCTGCGCCGAGCGGATGTTCAGGGCTGGACCGATGCGGCCTTCGAGGCGGCGGGCTGTCCGAACGGTGCCGATCGTTTGGAATGCGTTCGCGGACTCGAGGGCACCACGCTGGTCGAGACCATTACCGAGGAAACCACGGGGGGCGGCGTGGTCCGAGCCGTCGCGGGGCCGACGATCGGAGATGATGTCGTGCCCAAGTCGCCCCTCGTCGCCTTCCTTGCCGGTGAGCACAACGACGTCCCGATTGTCATCGGATCCAATGCCGACGAGACCGCCACGCCACTTTTCGGCATCCCCATGCTCATGACGGCGCAGCAGTACGAGACGAACGTGCAAACGACCTTCGGTGCGGATGCCGACGCGGTGTTGGCTGCGTACCCGTTGACCGATTACGACACACCGCGGGACGCGTGGGTGGCCATCACGACCGACCTGCAATTCACCTGCCCGGCGCGGGTCTACGCCCGAGCCTTGGCGAACAACCAGACTGCGCCGGTGTACCGCTACTTCTACACGCACGTCATGGACGGTACGGCCGCGTCCACCAGGCTCGGCGCGGGCCACGGCATCGAGTTGTTCTTCGTCTTTCAGACCCTGGACAGGTTGTCGACCTACCCGACCGACGCAAGCGACCTTGCGGTCGAGTCCACGATGGGCGGCTATTGGACGGCGATGGCAGAGGGCGACCCGAATGCCAACAGTTCCGGCCTGCCGGTCTGGCCGAACTACGACGCCGCCTTGGATACCTATCTCGAACTGGCCGACCCCACCGTGCCCGGGCAGGGAGTGCGCACGGCCAAGTGCGACTTCTGGGAAAGCCTCTGACTTGAGGTTCCACTCCGCCTACAAACACATCAGCGTCGAACGGATGGTGCGCAGGGCCTGAAGGATGTTCGCCTTCCCCGCGTTGGCGGTCACTGTCAGTGTGCCTCCCGACGCCGCCGGAACCTGATTCCACCACTCTTGGTCTTCCGACGTCGAATCCGTGCCGACCGCGATGATGTGCGTGACCACGGAGGGGGAGCCCGTGTATCCGGCCGTAGCCGCGGCCACCGCCTGCGCGACGGTCTCCGACGCGCACGCGAAGCCCATGCCCCCATCGTTGATCATCACGACGGCGCCGGGCGACGTGGGCTGTGCGGTGGTCGCCCACGTTCGAACGATGCCGATGGCGCCATCGAGGGGCCCGATGATCACGCTCGCGTTGTCCGCCTCCTTGCCCGTCATGCTCGCCACGATGGGACCCGCGTTGGCAGGCAGCAGCGCAATCGACACGTCCGGTGCCGCGTAGTTTGCCGCTTCACACAGCGCGTAGCCGTTGCTGCTCGTGCGAGGGTAGTACATCACGCCCACGCTCAATCCCGCCGAATCCGTGTCCTGCACGAAGGTCTCCACGGCGCCCAATTGCGCTTGGAACCGCGTCTCGGCCCCCGACGTCGTGGACATGGATCCCGATGTGTCGAGCAGAATCAACATGCCGCTCGGGGTGCAGTTCGGGCACTGACCCCCGACACACGACCCAAAGGAGCAAGCGTTGTTGCACAGCCCGCAGTGGTCCTCGTCGGTATTCGTGTTCACACAACGATCCCCGCACACCGTAGGTAGCGCGGGCGGACAAACACAGGTTCCCGCTTGGCAGGTCGCACCCGTTGGACACGCTTGCCCACAGCCTCCGCAGTGGGCAGCGTCGGTCTGGGTGTTCACGCAAACCACGCCGCACGCCACCTGCGACCCAGGGCACTCGCAGACGCCGTCGACGCAACTGGCGCTGGACGGGCAAGCGTTGTTGCACGCTCCGCAGTGCGCCTCGCTCGCGGTCTTGTCCACGCACTCCGATCCGCAGGTGTTCGCGGGGGGGCATGCGCAGCCCCCGCTCTGGCAAACCGTCAGCCCGGGGCAAGGCGCTTCGTCGTCGACGGTGCCGTCACAGTCGTTGTCCTTCCCATCACAAACTTCCGTCAATCCCGGGTGCCGGTCCGGGTCCGAATCGTCGCAGTCGCCACCCCCACACACGATGGGAGCGTGCTCGTCTCCATCCTTGTCCAGGAGGTCGAACGTACACGTCGCCGTGGCGTCGTCGCACCGGACGTAGGCCTTGCAGGGGTCGTTGCCCCACAAGGCGAGACAGGGATCCACGTTTGCGCAGACCGGGCCGCTGATGCAGCCGGCCACGAGGTCGCAGATCAAACCGTCGGGGCAAGGTCCCAGCGCATGGGCGCACACGCCGTGGACGCAGCTATCGATCGTGCATTCGATCAAGTCGTCACAACCCGCGGGGCACTCGGGCGTGCCCGTGCCGCCCGTCCCACCCGTCGTGCTGCCGCCGGTGCCGCCCGTCGTGCTGCCGCCGGTGCCACCTGTGCCCGCGGAGGCATCCGTGTCGGAGGTCCCTCCCGTCCCCGCCACGCCGGCGCCGCCTCCCGTCGCGGGCGGGCTCTTGCCCGAAAGCCCGGCGTCGTCTCCCCCGCCGCAGGCGGACGCCACCCATCCAGAAAGAACCAAGCCAAGAATGCGCGCGAAGGACATCGATACCTCCTCCACCATGGTACGCGAAACCTTCGTGCGTCCACCCATGTTCGTCAGGGGCGCGGTGATTGCAGCTCCCTTCGCATCACGAGGAGGAACGCTCCCCACGCGCCCGCGTGGCAAGCGCCAAGCCGACCACGATGATCGCCCCTGCGACCATCACGCGACCGGTGGGCAGCACACCGAGCAACCACCACGACGCGAGCGCCGCGATGGGCGGCTGGGCATAGACGTAGGTGGCCACGAGCGAACTCTCCGCGCGGGACAGCGCCCAGGCGTTGAGCAAGTAGGCCCCGACCGTGGGCCCGAGCACCACGAACACGATGGAACCCGCCGCCGACACCGGCAGCGCGAACCAATCGACGGCGAGGGTGGGACCGAGCGTGATCGGCAGCGCCTCGAGGGCGCCCAGGAGCATGACCCACGCCACGGTGCGCAGCGAGCCGAGCTTCGCGATCGTCCTTCCCGCGAGCACGAGATACAGCGCGTAGGAGGCGGTGTTGGCCACGAGCATGGCGTTGCCGACGAAGCGGGCGTTGGAGGCGTCGAAGCGTTCCGCGCCGACGAGGACCGCGCTTCCGGCCAGGGCGATGCCCACGCCGGCGAGCCGCTGCCATCGGGGCTTCTCTCTGCCAAGCAGCAGGGCGGCGCCCGCGGTGAAGGGCGGAATGAGCAGCACGGCGACGGTGGCGTTGATGGGACCGCTTCGCGCGAGACCTCCGACGAAGAGCAATTGATTGATGCTGACGCCGAGGGCAGCGAGGCCGGCGAGACGCGCGAGGTCGGAGAACGCGGGGGGCCGTTCGCGGTGCAAGCCGGCGAGCAGCGCGAGAATGGGAGCACCGAGGGCGAGGCGAACGCCAATGAGGGCAGCCGGCGTCATGTGCTGAAGCAGAGAAGCGCCCGCCACCGGCCAGAGGGCAAAGAGCAGCTGCACGGACAGCAGCGCCACGTGCACGCGGGCACGGTGCTCACCGTGATCGGCAGGGGGCGGCGTCGCGGGCATGGGGGTGGCCCTCTAGCACCGCGGGCTCGACTTCGACAGTCCCCCTACCCCGGCCCAACAACCTGCCCCCCCCTACTCTCGACGCTTGAAGCGTGCTTCCAGGATCGGATAGCCCTCGTGCATCGGCGCGATCACTTCCAGGATCACGCGCCGCATCCACCTGCGGACCGCGGCGTTCGTCGACGGGCCGTCATCACCGGAGACGTCGATGCTCGGGCTCTCCCACTGTGCCCTTCCCTTCCCGACCTTCAGCCCCAACCCGTTCACCCGGACCAGCACCGCACCCAGCGTCGCCGCATCCGGCACGCCCCGCTCGTCCCGGAACCGCACCACGACGCGAACGGTACAGGTCGACAGCGGCTCGACGCGGAGGACTTCCTCGTACCCCTCCACCGCGAACGCGAACGACTTCAACCACACGAGCTCCCGTCGAACGGCACGCCTGCCGAGAGGATATCGCAAGAAGATCCCCGTCAACGTGGTTGCCACGGCGATCACGCCTCCTGCGATTTGCAGCGGCACGGAGGCAACGAGAGACACGACCGCCACGCCTCCCCCGCCCCCGACGAGAACCAACACGACCATCCAACCGATGATCGCCCCGTCGTCCGCCGCGATAGCGTCGCGCAGGTGCGCGTACCCATCGTCGCTTTCCTCCTGATGCCGTTTCGTCTCCTGCAAGGACGACTCCGCGGCCCCGCGAGCGGCGAGCGCGGCAAACTCGGCTCGAGCGCGGTCTCTACGCTCTTGCTCGGGAACCTCGGGGGAGCGGCGATAGGTCATTGAGGCCATCCTATCGGTCACCCAATCCGCGCGCCACTCGCCCCTCTTTCCCTCGCGCCAAGCAAACATCGAAGGGTCGAGACCTCCCTTTTCCTTGAGCCAAGCAAACACCGAAGGTGTCCAGCCCTTCCTTCCCCTTCACGCAAGCAAACATCGAAGCGTTCAGCCCTTCCTTCCCCTTCACGCAAGCAAACATCGAAGGGTCAAGGCCTCCTTTTCCCTTGAAGCAAGCAAACCTCGAAGGGTCGAGACCTCTCTGCTCCTTCACGCGAGCGAACGTCGAAGGGCACTGCGCGGCTTGCCGCGCACGACGCGGGACTCGACGATGTCCATCCGTGGGGGCGCTGACGGGACGAAGTTGTCACACGACGGTCACACAGATGAGCCTGAACATCCGTTGCCACGTGTTGCAGTTCCCGTTGCGCGGCATGGACGCGGGCGTAGACTCGGCGTTCACCAAGGAGGGCAGTTCGCATGGCGAAGCCGAAAGCTCGTGATTCGAAGTCGAAGAAGGCTGCGAAGGGGCAAGACGACACACTGACCGGATCCGAGGCCGCGTTCGAGGAGTGTCTGCCGAAGGCGTTGTCCATCGAACCGGCGGACGTGGTTCCGATGCGTGCGGACCCCAACCTGGCGCTTCACAACGTCCAGGTCGGGTTGAAGGCCCTCGAGCCCCACTGGGCGGAGCTGAAGACAGCCTTGCCGAAGCTCGATCAGAAGTCCGTGCAAGGACTCGAAGAGGTGGCCCTCGCGGCGGTATTCGCGACGAGCCGGGTGGATCGAAAGGCGGGGGCGGGCAAGAAGCTGACGGCGCTGCTCGCCAAGGCGCGGGCCCTGCGCGCGCTGTTGCTCAGCACCGCGGACGCGATGGAGAAGGCAGGATTGCTCCCCGCCTCGACAGCGAAGAAGATCCGCAAGGGAAGAGGCACCATGGACGCGGCGGACGACCTCGTGCAGCTTGCCGCGCTGTTCCGAAAGCACACGGCGAAGCTCAAGAACAAGAGCCCCGTGAGCGCCGAGCTGATCAAGGAAGCCGCCACGATCGGGTCCGACTTGCTCGCCCAGCTCAAGCCCAAGCACGCGAAGCGCAAGACCGTCGTCACCCCGGAGATCAAGGACGCCGCGGACGCCCGCGATCGTACGTGGACCTTGCTCGTGCAAGGGCACCGGGACCTGCGCCGGGCCGGCATGTGGGTGTGGGCCGACCAGGTCGACAAGCACGTTCCGCCCCTGCAGTCGCGAGCCGCCAAGCCTCGCAAGAAGGACAAGAAGGAAGAGGGCTAGCGGCCCGAACGCGGTCGGAACCGCCTCACGGCTCGGCGGGATCCACCACGGAGCCGTCGATGCACTCCTGCAGGGTCGCCTGCTCCGGCTCACACCCCGCCACTCGGGTCTCGTCCTCGGGAGCGCACGAGAAAACGCCGCGGCTTGCGGCGCAGCTGACCAGCAGCAGCATCTCCGTGGTGCAGAACATCCCCATGGTCTGATTGCACTGTGACTCACAGGTGGCTTGGTCTTGGTCCACACACGAGAGAGCCACGTACTTCTGACAATAACCCTTGCAGGCAGCTTCTCCCGCCACCGCGAAGCAGGCGTTCGTGGCGCCCCGTTCGGCCTCGCACCCGCCCACGAGCACACCACCCGTCGGGTTACAGGCCACCTCCCCCTCGTTCACGACGCAAGACAAGGCCGATTCCCACTCGCCAGCGCAGCTGGGGATACCACTCCCCACGGCGGTACACTCCGAGTTGCACTTCGAGAGGCCTTCGGCGCTCGTGCAGGGAAGCGCATCCGCCTTGTTGCAGTACGACGAGCAGGCGGCGGTCAGCCCCGGCGACGTCGATGCTCCTCCGCCCGCGCCGTCGTCGTCGATGGATCCCCCGCACGCGACGACCCACATCATCAGAACCGGCGCCCACAGGGTCGCGCACCTTCTCATCGTCTGTCCTCCTAAGGTCGGCAAGAGAGCCCTCAGGTTGCCACAATCGACGCCTTCGTTCCTGCCCAATCGGGGATGGTTACTTCGGCTCCCATGCAGCGGACCGGGCGTTCGTTGGCGTGGCCGTTTCCGATCTGCCCCGTCGCCGGGGGCGGAGCATTCGCTCCCCCCGTTGTCAGGTCTCGCTCCCTCGCGGCGTAGCTTCACAGGAACCTCAAACAAAGGGACACGCCATGAACCACGTACGACGCGCCACCTTGGCATGCTTGATTTCCATCGCGACCACGGGCGCCATCGGCTGCGCCGCCGCCGACGATGCGGACCCGGAATCGTTCTCCACGGCCAGCGAAGCCATCAGCACGAAGCCCCTCCTTCCGGTGGGAGAGGTGTGCAAGATGGAGTGGGTCGGCAAGGACCCTCTGGGCGCGCGGACGTTCTATCGAACGTTGTTCCCGAAGTGGACGTTTTTCACCCCGTTCGAGCACGAGGGGCGCGTGTTCACGCCGTGGGAAGACGGCCCCGGGCCAGGCGGCGATTGCTACAGGCCGCCCGATCCCTTGGAGATGCCCCCGGACCCCATCGATTCGGCGTGGCGGCCTCACGTGAGGGTCGCCCAGCTGTCCGCGGCGCTCAGCCAGGCGAAGGGCCTGGGGGCCAGCATCCTGCTCCCGACGACCCCTTACGGTCGAAATGGAGACACCTTTGCCGTCATCAAGGACCCGGCCGGGTCAGTCATTGGGCTTTGGGCGTCCCCAACGGCTTCCTACGAAGGAGGCGAGCTCGACGTCAACGCCTTCTATCACATGCGTCTGTATACGCCCGACGTGGCCAAGGCGAAGTCGTTCTACGCGGCGCTCTTTCCCCAATGGAAGTGGGCTGCGCCGGTCACGATCTCGGGTCGCGTCTTCGTGCCCTGGGACGGGGGCCCCGGGCCCGGTGGAGACATCGTCAAGCCCACGGCCAGCGAGGTCGCGGGATGGCACGGGTTCGTGCGCGTGGGGCAACTCGAAACGGCCATCCAGACCGCGACGCGAAACGGTGGTCGCATGGTGACGCCGCCTACCGTGCACGGGACCTGGGGTCGTTACGCGATGGTCACGGACCCCGGCCACGCGCGCATCGGATTGTGGGAAAAGTAGCGGCCGACGACGAAGCCGAAGGCGCAGCCCACAGAGAACGGTGAACGGCCTGAGGGGGTTGTGAACCCGGCGTCGAACGTCCACAGCGCAGCCTACTTCCGCACCAACCCCATCCCCTTCGGTGCCTTCTGCGTCCTCTGTGGTTTTCTCGATCTCTCCTCCTCGCCTGCGTTGGCGCATGGCTCGGTTGCGCGGTAGGCTCAACAGGTCACGGGTTGGGGGACCGGCAGGAAGGGGGGAGCCATGCAGACGCGAGTCCTGGTGGGCACGGACGGGTCCGTTCATGCGAGTTCAACCATCTCCTACGTAGGTGCGATCGCGGCAGATGTGCCCACGATCGTCGTTCGTGTGCTGCACGTCATGGCGCCGTACGGGGTAGCGCTATGGGTGCATGACACGCGTGCGTCGGACGAGCCGCACATGGATAGGTACCCCGAGACCTATCTCGGGAGGCTCGAGACGTGGCGAACCGACCAAAGCAAGCGCGCGATACGGATCCTCGAGCAGGGCCGGGCGTTGCTCGAAGAGGCCGGCGTGCCCGCGGATCGCATCGAGACCCGGACGGTGGAAGGGGACAGTCACCGCCCAAGCCGTGAGCTTCGACTCATGGCGGAGCGCGAAGGTTTCGACACCATCGTGGTCGGACGCCGCGGCGTTTCCATGTGGCGTGAGTTCGCCTTCGGCGGGACCACGGAGGACCTCTTGCGATATCCGATCGGCCACCACCTCTGGGTGATCGAGCCCGACCCGTCCCAGGGCAAACGCGAGCTGTTGCTTGGAATCGACGGCTCGGAGAACAGCATGCGCGCGGTCGACTACGTGGCGGCCACGATCGGCCCCTGTCCCTGGTTCCGCGTGGTCCTCGCGCACGTCCCGCGACGCAGGTCGATGGAGGAAGCGCAGCAGATCCTCGACGAGGCCTGTGACCGACTGCGCAACCGTGGTTTTGCCGCCGGACGCCTCGAGACGAGGATCCTCGACCCGGCGCTGGACACGGCCGAGGCGCTGGTGAAGGACGCCCGGGACAACGACTGCGGGACGATCGTGATCGGCCGTCGGGGACGATCGACGCTGCGGGAGTTCGTGTTCGGCGGCATCACCGAGCGGCTCCTGCGCTATCCGATCGGGCGCAGCGTGTGGCTCGTGGAGTGAGGGGTCAGGGGTGTCATCGACCTGTCACAGGCTCGCCTTCGAGGCGTCGCGACGGGGCAGTAGCGTGCTTGTTTCGGAAGGTGCTCGGACGTGGAGGCGGAAATGATCGAGAACGCATCGAACGGGTTCGCGCTCGCGTTGCTCGCGACGCTCGCCGTGCTGGCGATCGGGACGGCCGTGGCGTTCGTTCGAGATGTGCGATCCGGGCTCTCCGTCAAGCATGCGCTCTTCGGGTCGGGCCTCGCCTCCGAGGCGAGTGGGTCGCGGGCGTGGATGCTCGCGCTCGTGCTCACGAGCGTGATGTCGCTCTTGCTGCTGTTGCTCCGGGTCCGCGGGATGTGGTGACGTGTTTTCGTGGGCGTCACGCCGCACGGCGTGCGCGCAGCGCGTCGAACACGGTGGTGACGGAGGCGGAGCGCCGGTGATGAACGCGGCGCAGGTGAAGGGTCGATAGGACGACCACCGCAATCAGAAGGACCGTACCCAGCAGGGGGCCGGCGAGGTACGCCACGGACGCCGCGAGGAACGCACCGACCGTGGCGAGCGCGCCGGTGACCAACCACCCGCCCATCACGGACAACAAGCCATGGATGCGCGCCGGGGCCACGTCCGATGCCCATTCCCGGTCGGCCAGCGCCGCCCCCATGGCGACCATGAAGGTCACGTAGGTCGTCGACAGAGGAAGCTTGTTGGCGGTTCCGATCGCGATGAGGGTCGTGGAGATCGTGAGGTTGACCGAGGCGCGCAGCAGGTCGTAGGGAGGGGCCTGCGGCGAGCGACCCGGGGGAAGAGTTCGTTCGTGGATGGCTTGCCGCACCCCGCTCGGAAGCACATGCCCCGCTAGCGTGAACGCCGATTGGGCAGCACGGAAGAGCCACGTGGAGGCGCGGGTCGGTTGGAACCTCTCGTGCCCGGATGCCGACGACGCGAGGCGCACCTCGGTGTCGGTGACGGTGCGGGCCTTTTTGGAGAACCACAAGGCGAACCCCATCACGACCCCGCAGACGAGCAGGGCCCAGCCAGGCGAGGCAACCTTCCCCGAAAGATCCACACCCTGGTCGAGGACGGCGTGCCCCGCCGCGACCGTGGGACCGATGAAGTTCACGAGATCGTTGCCCGCAAAAGCCATCGCCAGCGACGCGGTCCCGAGCAGAATGAGCACGCGGAACACCGTCTCGTGGCGTCGAGAGAGGAGCGCGGCCGCGGCGGCGCTCACGGTGAAGATGCCCCCGAGCAAGGGCCAAAGATGATCGTTGGCGAAGGCAAGCACCTCCGCCCCCAGGAACGGGGCGTGCTTGAGGCCCTTGAAGACCACGAAGTAGCTGAGGGACGACGCCGTGAGACCCGTCCACAGCCATCCCCACCTTCGGAAGCCGTCTGCCAGGTTCCAGGTGAACAGAAGCCGCAGCAAGAACATCGAGCCCGCACCCGCCAGAAACGCGACCGCCACGGACAGGAAGATGGCCGAGTAGATCGCCGCCACCGACGCCCCCTGCACGATGCCGGCGGCTTGCGACACGTCTCCCCCCGAGCGAAAGAATGCTACGGCCACCGAGGCTCCCAGCAGCGCCGACACCAGGCTGACCGTCGTCGACGTCGGCAGCCCGTAGGTGTTGAACGCGTCCAGCATGACGACGTCGGTCACCACGACTCCCACGTAGATGGCCAGAATCGCAGGAACGTCCAACGTGCCTTCCGTGTAGAAGAACCGCGGGTCGAAGATTCCCTTGCGCGCGACTTCCATCATGCCGCCCGAGAGCAGCGCGCCGAGGACGACGCCGACCACGGCGACCCCGAGAATGGTGCGCACGGTGGCCACGTGAGCCCCCACGGCCGAGTTGATGAAGTTCACGGCGTCATTGGCGACACCGACCCACAGGTCGAGGCTAGCCAGTACGATGAGCGCGCCGAGTACGATCAAGAAGACCGTTTCCATGAGATTCCTCTCCAGGGTGAGGTGACGCGTTGCCTTCGTGTCGGCGGGCTTATTGTCGGAAGCCGCGGCCGGATCAAGGCAGCGAAGCCGTTGTTACGGAGATGCTTCGGGGCTGTCATCGAGGTGTTGCTTGACAACGGATTCAGTCCCAATTTCATGATGGGACCCTCAGCCAGCCGGGTTCGCGCGCCTCCAGGCGCCTTGTTCCGCGGGCGCGTGGTGAAGGCGGGTGCCTGCCCCAATGCGCATGCGGTGACCGCGCCACGTCACGGTCGTACGAACCGCGCCCACCGCCCAGAGGCCCAGCGTCAGCACGTCCTTCACGACGAGCCACGGCAGGGACGCGAGGCCGAACCCGACGCCTCGCAGCCGTCGGGACAGCACGTGGTCCGCCACGGCCTTGAGCGCGATGCCCATCGCCGAGGCGACTACGAGCGCGCGCGACGACACGAACGCATCTTCCGGGAACGCGAGCACGGCGACGAGCACGGCGATCAACCAGGGCACGGGGTAGAGGAGCGGTTCGGCCACGTACGCGAAGGGAGCGACCCGCCGGCGCATCTGGTTCCAACGAAGATGCCGCGCGAGGAAACGTCGCACGCTCCAGTTCTCGTTGACCGTGGGCAGCACGTGTCCCGAGAGGGCGACGCGAAGCCCGGCGGCATGGAAGCGCTGGCCGAGCACATAGTCCTCCGCGAGGATGTCGCCCACGGAGTCCCATCCCCCCAGGCGCTCGAGGTCGTCGCGACGCATCAGCATCGACTTGCCGATGACGCACGGGTGGCGGGCCACTTCGTTTCCGGCACAGACCGCGGCGACGATGAAGGAGTTGAGATGCGCGTTCTCGAGCAGGGCACCCACGGTGGCCTCGCCGGTGCCCGCGAGCATGCTGGAGACGAGCCCGACGCGAGGGTCTTGGGTCTCGGCGGCCATCGCACGAAGGTAATCCGGCCTCGCTCTCACGTTCGAGTCCGACACGAGCAGGTAGGGGTGTCGCGCCACGCGGGTCATGGCGACGAGGTTCGCGACCTTGGGGTTGAGCACGGGCTCGTCGGACACGAGAATCCGAATCGGGACAGCCGGGTAGGCGCGCTTGATTCGCCATGCCACCCGGAGCGCGGGGTCCCGCGGGTCCTCGGCCGCGAACAGGATCTCGAAGCACGGGTAGTCTTGCTCCGCGAGGGAACGCAGGTTCTGCTCGAGACCGTCGTCGAGCCCGCGCAACGGCTTGAGCACCGAGATGCCCGGTGTAGGTCCGGGTCCGTGGGGCTTCCGGCGCAGATTCCGGCGCAGCTTCCAGTGCGCCGTCCCCTGCAACAGCAGGGTCAGCACGAGGGAGACGGCGGAGACCCCGACCAGCAGCATGAGTAGCCAATCCATGTTCTTGACCTCCGAGGGGCCAGGGCCCCTCTCACTGCGGAGACGCGAAAAGCGCCCGGCCCGCCCCGGGACCGCCCACCAGCGCCGTCGCCGGATGCTTCTCCGCCGGGTGAATCACCTCGGCCAGCACGGCCCCCGACCCGATCTTCGGGGGCAATCCCACGAGCGTCATGACCGTCGGCGCGATGTCCGCGAGTCTCCGCTCGCCCCCGCTCTCGACCGCGCCGAGAGCAGGCACGCGCCCGCCCACCGCCGCCATCCACACCCTCCCGGACTCGACGGACTTGCCATGCCCCACGAAGTCCCGCGACCGGCCGTGATCCGTCGTGACGATGAGGGTGGTGCGAGCCCCGTAGCTGCCCATCATCTCGAGCGTGTCGAGCACGCTGCCCACGAACGTGTCCGCGAATCGCAAGGACTGCAGGTACGCTTCGTAGTTGTCGGTGTGGGCCCACTCGTCCGTGTCACCGAGACCCACGAACAGGAAGCGCGGACGGCGTGCCCAGAGGTACCGCAGCGCGACCGCGGCGGTGTAGTAGTCGGGGCGGTAGTCGCCATGGCCTGGGTGGGGCCCCACGTCGGCGGCCACGTCGAGAAGTTCGGAGAGCACCGGGTCGGACCGCAGGGACTCGCGCGTGGCGCCGCCCGTTCGTCCCGTGGACAAGGCGACGCCGGTGGGATCGGTCACCGCGGCTCGCTCGATCTTCTCCCAGGAGCTGATCACGCCGACCGATCCCCCCTGTGGTGCGTAGGCGTCGCGAAAGGTGTCGACGACAGTCTTCCGTCGTGTGGCCGGACATTCGTTGCTCGAGCAGTCCGAGGACGGAGCGCCGCCGAAGATCTCCATGTATCCCGGAAGGGATACGTGGTTCGGCCCGCTCGCGCGCATCTCCGGTCCCTTGCCCGGGGCACCCAGCACCACACCCCGTGCGAACACGCGACCGTGCAGGTTGGGCAACAGACGGTGGGGGGGAAGGATGAAGGCCTCCGGAATGGCCTCGGCTTCCGCCATCGACCGCTCCACGCCCTCGAAGACCTCTTGCCAGCGGACGCCGTCGATCGCCACGACGATGACCGACTCGGTGAGGGGGCCGGAGGCGTAGCTCACCACCGGCTTGGGCTGCACGGCGACGGGCTGCACCGTCGGGGGCAGCGCCCCCTGGGGGCTCTGGCATGCAGCGAGAACCACTGCAGCCAAGAGGATCGCGACAAGGGGTCGACGGATCTTGCTGTCGCTTCGCTTCGTCTTCTTGCTCATGAACGGCAGCATGAAGAGCGCGCGCGACGAGACCATGAAAGCCATGGAGCTTGTCGGCAACGTCCTGGTGAAGACGTCGTCGTCGGCTTGTCACGCTCTTCGCCAGTCGGTCACGCGGGTGTCATGGAGCGCACCGAAAAGCCTTGGCGGACGCAGCGCGCGTCACGGCCGCGGGGTTGTGGGGCGACTTCGTTTCCCACGAGGTGACTTCGTTTTCGTTGTTGCTGGTCGGGACGTACGACTGATCGGCGCGGGCCGCTTCGGGTCACGGTGCCGTCATCAGGCGTTCGTGGGGCACCGCTGGAAGCACGCGTGGGTTCCAAACAACCTCTTGGCAATCGAAGCAAGGTTGCGGCCTTGTCGCTGGATTCTTCCGGGCGACAGCGAGCCCAGGTTTTCCTTCGAGGGACAGTCTGGCCTCGAGGCGCGGCAGCGCCGCAGGCTTCCCAAGCAGAAAGCCCTGTCCGAAGGCAACACCCAGCTCCGAAAGAACCTGCAGGTCCTCGGGCGTCTCGATGCCTTCGGCAATCAGCGCGCGACGGCTCTTCCGGCAGAAGCAGGAGATTCCCTCCACGAGGGCCCGGCGGAACGGGTCCACGGACAACCCGCGCACGATCTCTTGATCGAGCTTCACGATCCCGGGGCGCAAGTGCACGAGCGACTGCAGCGACGCGAACCCGGAGCCGACGTCGTCCAGGGCGATGTGGAAGCCCTGGCTCTTGTAGTGAGCGAGGAGCGCGCCCACCTTCGAGAGGTCTCGCATGGCTCCGGTCTCGGTCAGCTCGAAGACGAATCTGTGGGGGGGGAGTCCGCGCGCGGTCAGCAGGGCATGCGTGGTGCCGGGACGAAACGCAGGATCTTCGAGGATGCGCGGGTCCACGTTGAGGAAGAAGAGCGTGTCCCGGTCGACCGTCCAGTCCGCGATCATCGCGATGGCAGTTCTCCGCCATGCGTGTTCGAGCCGGAGGAGCCATCCCTCGCGGTGAGCGAGCTCCACGAGGTCCGCGGGAGACGAGGGCAGCCCTCCGGCGACGAGATCAACGGGGGTCCGCCCGAGCACCTCGAACCCGAGGGGCTTTCGGGTCACAAGATTGAAGATCGGCTGAAAGGCGACGGGGAACCGCTTGGATTCGAGCCAAGGTGCGATCATGCGACGCAGCTTGCGCTCACTTCATGTCACGTCCGGGGCAGCCATGCGAACGTTTGGCGGAATCCATGTGCCGAGTCAGAGCGATTCCATCGCTCAGCGGATTTCGGTGGAACCCTTCGGTTCAAAGGGCGCAGGCGTCCGCGGGGCTGCACTTGTCGCTGGCGCAGTTCGCGCTGTAGCACTCGTCATCGTTGGCGCAGTCGCCTTCCAAGCGCTGCATTTCCTGGCAGACTTGGTTCGCGTCGCACACGTGGTAGGGCTGGCACCTCACGCCCGTGGCCACAGACGCGCACGGCTCACCGTCGCCCGGCGACGGAACGCACTTTCCTTCGAAGCTGCCCGTGGACTGGGGATCGGCGTCGCAGTACTCGCCTGGCGGGCATTGATTCGGGAGACCGATGTAGCAGGCCGCCCCGGACGCCACCGTGGGCTTGCAGACCGCCTCCGGTCCCGCCGCCGTCCAGTTGACCACCACGCAGGACAAGCCCGGTTTGCACCATGCGCTCGACAGGTCGCAGGTTTCGTCCTCTTCGCCAACCAGTAGCTCGGAAATCTCCTTGCACGTGCCGGGCTGTGTGTCCTCTTCTTGATCACAGTACAGACCCAACACGCACGCAGGCTCCCCACCGTTGCAGGCGTCCCCGGCCTTGCCTGGCACCGCGCACTGCTCGAGCTCATCGTCGCAGGTCAGCCCATTCTCGCAGGCGTCCGCGCTATCGCACGTGGCGCCTTCGCTTTGGCGGGCAGAGCACGTCCCTGGACACGCGTCTTCGATCTTGCAGAACAGCGGGCCTTTGCACTCCATGTCCAGCGTGCAGTCGCCGCCCTCGTCCACCGTCCCCTCCAACGCTTCTTCGCAGATCTCGGGGGCCCGGTTCGTGAACATGTCGCATCCGAGCGCCGCCCACGCATCGAAGCACGCCTCGACCTTCTCGCCGTGATAGATGACCCGGCCTTCTTCCACGGCATCTTGCATGTTCGGCCAGTCGCCGTCCTCGAAGGCCCGGCCAAAGTAGCTCTCGCACTCCATGCCAGGGAGGTAGATGTTCATGATGTCGCCAGCGCATAGCATGATGGCGTCGCATTGCAGCTGGACGATCATGTCGCGAATGTCGTCGAACGGGACGCCCGAGCTACCTCCTGAGCCACCCATTCCGGCGCCGCCCGACGTGCCGGCGCTTCCCGCGCTACCTGATGTGCCGCCGGTTCCTGCGTTGCCGGCGCTGCCGGCGGTGCCACCCGAGCCTCCGCTTAGCGAGTCGACACTCTCGCCGCCGCAAGCGGGCAGCACGAGGGCACAGTTGAGAAGAGCGTAACCAATCGTTCTCATTCGCATGGGACTCTCCCTTCACAACGAGCGTACCGACGATGGTTCAATTTGCCGAATCCTCTGCGGTTCGCAATGTGTTTTCCGCGACCGGATGCGAGCAAGAAGAGCAACTTGTGGACCAAAGCGCTTCCTGTGCCGGGGTGGAAGGCTTCAGGGTCGCGATCGCAGGTCATCCTGCGGGAAGGTTGGCTCCGAAGCGGGCGCGGCCAGACACGCCCCGACCGCGTCGAGCCCGAACTCGCTCGCCACGTCCTGCAACACCTGGCTCGCATCCACACCCGTCCCCTCCCCCATCCCCACGTCGACCGGGTTGATCAGGTTGAGGTAGCACGGGCTCACGGGGGCATCGACCGCCTTGCCTTCGTCACGCCACCAGTAGAACAGCGTGCGCGCGGTCCACAGGTAGGTGAACTCGTAGGCCGTGGGGTTGTCCCGCCATCCCGCGATGCGATCGGCCGGGACCCGATACCGCTTCTCGCGCTCGAGCACGATCTCCTGCGCCTCGTCGAGTGCATCCCGCGCCGTCTGAAGGCGCTCGAGACGCCCCGCCGGGTTGAAGTCCCAGACCATGTCAACGTAGTCGTACAGGCCGTGGACTTGCCGGGCTCGAAGGGCCGTCACGCGCGCCGCGTCGAACAGGTCGTCGAACAGGTCTCTTGCGGGGGCGGGAATTTGGGACGCGAGCGCGGCGTACCGGTCCGACAACGCCCCGAAGGTGAGCTCCATCTCCGCGAGCAAGGGGTCGACCTCCGCCGAGTAGCCCGGCGGATCGTGCAAGGGGTTACGCATCTCCACCAGCCCAAGCCGATCGGGCTGCGTCATTTGCACGGCAGCCACGGGTAGGGCCGTCCCAAGATCGCTGACGTCGTCCCATGTCTCGACGCCTTGCAGGTAGGCCTGCCCGCTGCGCCGCACGATGTCGGCCGGAGCCTTTCCTCCGACGCGTCCAAGAATCAGCAAGTCATGCTGCGCGATCATCGTGTCAACGAGCAGGTCCAGCACGTCTTGCGCGACCGCTCCGAACGGGCGCACGACAGGCGCAAGAAAAGCGCGCAGGGCCTGCTCGTCGTCGGGGGACTGCACCTGAGGGTCCCAGGCGGCGCGCGCCGCGACGACGTCGTTGAGCCAGTAGCCCCACTCCCACCCGCTGGAGAACACGAATTGGCCGTCCATGCGCGAGCCGGCGAGGGAACCGATCCCCATGCGGCCGGCCTCTTCGTCCGCGGCGAGCAAGCGCAAGTCGCGCACACGGCGGTGCGCATACACCGGCAAAAATAGAGGAACGTCGATATCGAAGGAGACCCAGTACGCCGTCTCGGGGTGCCAAACGACCTCACGACGGCCCGCCTCGCTGCGGATGAAGTCGGCGATGTAGCCGAAGTCCGTGTTGCCGTAAGTGGGCGCCGGGTCGTCGAGCGAGTAGTGCTGCACGGTGTGGGGCTGCACACCGAGGCGAGCGTCGGCGAAGTGAGGGAGAAAGTTGAAGTTGATGTCCTGGCCGGTGACGGGGTCGGGATACCCCTCGGCCGCGAGGCCCGTCGAGCAGTGGATCTTCATGTAGGCCCGCCGGCCGTCGTGCTGCTCGTCGAGGTGAGACGCGAGCTCGTCCATCCACGCAAGCATCCGCTCGGGCTCCGGGTGCGTGAACTCGCTGGTGCCACTCTCCGTGGCAAGATAGTCGAAGCCCGCATCCATGAGCCAGTCGACCGTGGCGCGTAGCTGAGCGAGTTCGTCGTCGAGGTCGCCGGTGTCCGTCACGAGACGGAAGGCGTGCTGCTGTTGGAGGGAGATGGGGACGTCGACGCCCACGGGCATGCCTGCCGCGTGCGCCGTGTCGACGAGGGTCGCCAAGCGATCGAGCCGCTGCGAACCGCGGGCGAACTCGCCCCAAGAGTCGGATTCGAGCAGCACCCAGTGGACGCGATTGAGACGGTTCGCGAGGGCCCACTCGAGGTACGTCTCCCACTCCGGAAGCATTTGCTGCCAGCCTTGCGCATCGTCGGGCCCGCCGGGGCCCCACCCGTTGAGCAGATCGGTGAGCTCGAGGGGGTGCATCGTGTGAAGCTGCATTCCTCGCAAGCGCCATCGCGGACTCTCCACGAGGTTCAAGGCAGCCGCGGGCGGCACCAAGACGTCGGGAAGGGTCGGTGCGAGCGGGTGGAGAAAGGCGAAGCCGAGTTGCTCGAGCAGTGCGTAGGCGGCATACGAGGCGCCACGATTGCCCAGAGTGAAGGGCTCGTCAGCGGGCGCCCCCACCGCCACCATCAGGGTAGCTTGTTCGAGCTGACCCGACCTCACCACGAACCCTTCCGAAGGCAGTGAGGAGGACTCCCCCTCAGGCACGAGAGTCCGCGCCGTGGCGCAGTCTCCGAACCCGAGCACCAGCGACGATGGATGAAGGTCCGACGGAAGCATTTCCGGCCCGACTTGCACAACCGGGTGGGGCGCGGTCTGCTGAACGAGATTCGTGACGCGATCGCGAACGAACGGGGCAAGGTCGTCGCCGAACTGAAGCACGACCGCCGGTTCGGGTGCGGGCAAGTCAGGCGCTGCGTCCGGGCTCGCGTCGGCATCGGCTTCCGAGACGGCGTCAGAAGGAGCGTCCACGCCCGCGTCGGAACGAGGAGCGGAGTCCGTTCCGTCACTGTCGCCACAACCCGTCATGAGGAAACCGAACAGGAGGCAGAGGAGTCCTGCTTGCTTCACGATTCTTCCTTTCATTGCCCTGCAGCCTCCGTGCAGCGGGGAGTGTGACACGGCCATCGACGGGCAACCATTTGGCGCCATCCTCCGAGCCATCCTCACCGATCTGCGGCTTGCCCGTCTTCGGACACCGAGACGCCGAACCAGCGTCGGAGGATGCCCAGCAAGCGGGCAAAGGAGCGATCCGAGCATCGGTCGAAGCTGATAGTCTTGGCGATAGCAGCGAAAACCGAAGGCGAATGGGCGCACCTCGCCAGGCGAAGCGCCGCGTTCAGCGCCTTCTTCGGATCGCTTGGCTTCACCCCCCGCCGTTCGACAAGACCTTCTGCCACGAGCCAGGGCCAGAGCCCGGGTTCCCTTCCGCGCCACCCAAGCGCTGCCTCGACGTGAGGGGAGTCACTGAAAGCCCACACCTCTACTTCCGGGGCGATGACCACCGCTGCCGCCCTGTCCCCCCATCCCACCTGCGCCAAGCGACGTCCCAACTCCAACTCGACATCCTCCGGGGATACTGTCTCGGCTCCACTCCCGTCGTGGTCAAAAACCACCAGCGCGTGCTCGAACTGCCCGAGCTGGGACCTGAGGATCTCCGGCGCCTTCTGGTAACAGCCTGCATCGTGTCCCGAAGCGAACACCTGGACTCTGGACGTCACGGGTCGAATCCCCACACGCCGGTGCTGCGCGAGGATCCCTTGCACGGCGGCTTGGATGTCCTTGCAAGCTGCAAGCACCACGAGATCGCTCATCCCAACACCCCGGACGCGAACAGGTCCTGTATCCCCACTTCACCCTTCCAGTTGCGAAGGCTCGGGTGCTCCCTGCCGACCACGATGTCCGTCGCTCCCCCGGGGGTCTTCGCGAAACACATGATTGAGTCCAGAGTCGCCAGGCTCAGAATCACGGGAGAGTGCGTCGCGATGAGGACTTGCGCATCGTAGACCGACGACAGGGATTGAAAAACCGTCTCGACGGCGGAAGGGTGGATACCGTTCTCCGGTTCCTCCACGAGATAGATGCCCTGAAGGTCGGAGATGTACGCAGGGATCGTGAGCGCCAGGAGACGCAAAGTGCCGTCGGAGGCGACCCAAGACGGGACCTCGAGACCACCACGGTACTTGATGACGAGATACCGGTGATGGTCGTCCTCCCGCTCGACGGTACGAATGCCTTCGATGTCCGGCAGAGCCGTCGCCAGGTGCTCGACCCACTGGCGGAACCGGTCGGGAGACTTCTTCTCGAGCTCGGCGATCACCCAGGGGAGATTGGACCCATCGGGTCGAAAGCCACGAGGTTGTCCGGGCGGCGATGCCTTGCGGATGAGCAGGCTGTTCAAAGCCAGGGACTGAACTCCGTCCCGGAGCAGTCCCTGTAGCCAGAGGGAAGCGGGAAATTTGGATTCGTCCGCCGGCAGATTTCCCAAGGTGGACTTGCGAGGCCCCAAGCGGATGGAAGGAAACCACCCCTTGCCGGACTCCCTGTGGCTCTCGGAGTAGAAATTGTCATTCCCACCAGGGATCTTCGAGGCCACACGGCGCGCCCCCTGCTTCGCATTCTTCGGCGTCATCAAGGTCTCGGGGGCCGGCCTCCCTTCAGGGAACTGGAGCCGCTCCTGACTCCGCTCCTCTGCGTCAGGCTTCAAGAGCACGGCCTCCTGGTCGATCCCGAACTCACCGTTGTCGAGCACGCCACAGACGAGCTCGTATCGAACCGTTGTCCATCTCGTGTCTTCGAAACGGTCGCGAATCGCGTCCGGAATCCTGGCCTCGACGGCAAGCTGGAACTTGCCCGGATTCCGCCCCCAAATGAGATCGCGTACGTCACGCGCTCGGTTTGCGATGGCAACGTCCGGACCGGAGGACACCACGTCGCCGAGGAACGCAAGGACGTCAAGGAACGTCGTCTTACCACTGGCGTTGGGACCGACGAGGACGTGGAAGGCCCCCATGGGCCGCTGGACGAACTCCAGACATCGATAGGCAAGCGCTTCGACTCGAGTGATCATGGGGACGCCCATCATAGCGCAGAACCAGCGGTCAGGGTCGCTTCGCCCCTGATCGACAGGGCGCTTGCGGGGACAAGCGGTCGCAGCGCTCAGTCAGAAGTTGGGCCCCCGCGATGTCGGACCCGTTGGTCGCGGTTCCGTAACCCATGGAGTCGACCCGATCTCCCGCTGCATCCCGCAGTTCCAGGCCACCCCCAGCCGCCGCGAGCCCCCCGCTCTCGAATGCGAAGGCTGGGTCAGATCCCGAGCACGTTACGCATCACGCGATGGATGTGCGTGTTGTCGACCAGCTTCGTACCGGGGTGCTGCACGCCCTCGAAGAGTTCGAACCCGTCCGCCCCCGCTCCGATGGCATACACCGACACAAGCTCGTTCGTGTGCCCTGTCGTCCCGTAGGTCACCTCGCCGTCCGGGTAGACGAACCTCCCTGCGGCGTCCTTCTCCTGCCTCGGAAGGTCCCCCGGTCCGAGCTTGTCGTGAATGTGCATGTAGGAGTTGCCGTGATCCGAAGTCACGATCAGCAGCGTGTTGCTCCAGTCCACGTCGTCCCCCGTCGAGCTCACGAACCCTACCGCCGCCTTAACCGCGTTCTCGAGGTCCCACATGGTTCCGATCATCCGACCGTAGTCGTTCGCGTGGTTCGCCCAGTCGATGTCGCCCTGCTCGACGACCAGGAAGAAGCCATTGGGGTTGGTGGACAGGACCCGGAGGGCCTGCATGGTGGCTTCCGCGAGCGTGGGGTTCTCCGTCGTCGCGCGAAGCACTTCAGGAGCACCCGGCGCGTCGACGGGAACGGGGGACTCGAAGTTCCCACCGACCCCGCCGTAGAGAGCGAAGAGACGTTTGCTCTGCTGCATGGCAGCCGTCGTCTTCTCGCGCAAGACCGCGGAAGCATCGACCCCGGCCGCGCGCTCGACCAAGATGTGCTCGTTGCCGTTGCGCAGCTTTACCAGGAGGGATTCGGACAGGTATCCCTTGGTGGTGTCGAATTGCGGGTTGTCGAGCATCGGGTGGCCGCCCCCGATCACCACCTCGGGCTGGGTCACCTCGACGATCTCATCCGCGATGCCCACGCCTGAGTAGCCTTTGTAGCCCGTATACAGGTTGTTGCGGCTCGTGTTGTGCGCCACGAAGCTCGCCGGCGTTGCATGGTTGAAAGGGACGGTGGAAACAACGCCGATCGACGCCCCTTTGCCCGATCGCGCCAGCTCCGCGATCGTCGTGAGCGCACCGTGGGGACCGTCGTCTGCGGCCCACGCGATGTTTCCGTTCGTTGTCTTGCGGCCAGTGGCGAGGGCGGTGGCGGCAGAAGCCGAGTCGGTCGCTGGCACTTCCTCGCTCGTGGCCCCGTGGCTTCGCAGAGGCGTCAGAAAGTAGCTGTCTGCCCACGATGGGTACTCGTCCGGATAGGCCCTGCGGCCCCCCAGCATCGGGTCGTAGCCGACCGACGGGTCGAACGCTTGCGGGTCGAAGGGAGAAAGGCCGAGCTTCCAGGCGTAGCGATCGTAGGTGTCGACGTCCCAGGTGGTCGCCGCTCCCTGGTAGGGGAACTGGTGGAAGACCAAGCCCCGGTCTTGGCCGTAGAGATACCTGCTTGCCGCGATTTCGTGGGCGAGCTGCATGCCGTCGCCGACGATGAGGATGACGTTCATCCTCAGGGAGGCGGGAGCGACGGTCCAGAAGAAGGCTTCTTCTTCGGAAACGGCGGCACCTGCGGCGGCTCGCACCTCGAAGTGGTGAGGGCCTGCGTCCAGTCCGGTGATGAGGCAGGGCGAGGCGCACGACGCCCACGAGCCACTGTCGAGGCTGCATTTGAACTCGCAGGTAGTCACATTGCAGGCGAATTCGAACGACGCGGCCGGCCCGCTCGGGTCGGTCGGCGTGTGAACGAACCACACCTCGGGTGCCATCTCTCCCGCAGCGCCGTCCGTTCCGTCGGTCCCAGGGGGGCCCGGGATCCCTGGCGCCCCGTCCTCGCCAGCAGGGCCCGTAGGACCCACTTGCCCGATTGGTCCCTGCGCGCCGTCACGTCCGCTCTCACCGTCAGCGCCGTTCGAAGCGCTGCAGGCGACGAGGGAGACCACGCAGGAAGCAGCAAAAAAAGATCGCCATCGCAGGTGCCGTCTCATTTCGTCCTCCGCAGGCGGACGACGCGCGACGTTCTGCGCGTCCGATCCGTGCCCGCCTTCTAGAGGGCCCGTTCGACGCCCTGCGGACGCCCAAGCAACGTTTCGGTGAAGGTCTCTATCCTACGCCGTGACCCAATCCCGAAGGACAGCGTCGATCTGCGCCTCCGTCAGCTCCCCGCTATCCGCCATCTCCTTGATGCGCGTCGTGATGGTCCGCAGCTCGGTCTGACCGAACTCGAGGCCCAGCTCCCGCGCACGGTACGCGATGGCATGCTTGCCCGTGAGCCGGCTCCCGACGATGATCTTGCGGTCCATGCCGAAGAGCCCAGGCGGGATAATCTCGTAGGACCCGGGGTTCGACACCATCGCCTTGAGGTGGATTCCCGCCTTGTGCGAGTACGCCGTATCCCCCGTGAGGTAGTTGTTGAACGGGATGTCCACCCCCGCGATGCGCGCGATCCGTTGCTCGAGGGACCGGAGGGACTCCAACCGATACCGCGACGTGACCGACGCGGGGTCGATCGTGTACATGCGCGCAATGAACCCACCCAACGGCGTGATGCCCACGCGCTCCCCGATCCCGAGGACCGACACGTCCACGTGGGTCCCGCCTGCCTCGACAGCCTCGTAGGCATTGGCGATCGCGCAACCGGTGTCGTTGTGCCCGTGGAACCCGATGCCGCAGGACACGGCAGCGCGGACCTCGCGAACGAGCGCGTACACCTGCCTCGGGGTGGCGATCCCCACGGTGTCCGCCAGCCCCACGCGGTGCACGCCGAGCTTCTCCGCTTCCCGGTACACCCGCAACAGGTCGACCTCGTCGCTCCGGAAGGTATCCTCCGCGGAGAACCGGACCTCGAGCCCCTTCGACAGCGCCAACTCGATCGGAGGCGCCATCGCGTCGATGATCTGATCGATGCTCTTGCCGTGCGAGGATTCACGAAGAATCCGGCTGGTGGCGAACAGCAAACCCACCCCCTCCACCCCCGCGTCGATCGCGGCCCGCACGTCATCCACGTGACAGCGCGTGTGCGTGATCACCCGCGCCGTGAGCCCGAGCTTCGCGATCTCGCTGGCATCCCGCTGGGAGAGCGGCGATGCCGCCGGGCTCGTCACCTCGATGATCTCCACCCCGAACTCGTCGAGCGCCCGCGCGATCTCGATCTTGTCCTGCGTGCGGAACGACGCCCGCGCGAACTGCTCCCCTTCGCGCAACGTACTGTCGATCAAGCTCCACGTCATCCTGCTCATGGCGAACTCCGATGGCCTGCCCGATGGTCAAACATCTTTCGCCCCACGATCCCGGTCGATCGGCTCCGTCCGAAGGTCACGCACGAGCCCCCCAAACCGAGCCTCTGGGTGAAAGCCGAACCGGAGCAGGTACTCGGGCCGGAAATACCCCGTCGTCACCTCCTCCACGCCACGGCTCTTCATCCGCTTCATGAACTCCCGCATCAGCCCGTCGCTGATTCCCTTCTTGCGATGCCTCAAGGACACCACGATCTTCTCCAGGAACACCCTCTCGGGCGCGACACGCCTGTGGAACAGCCCTCCGATCACGTGCTCGTCGTCGTCCACCGCGAGGAGGAACTCGTGGTCTTGCTGGAACGAAACGACCATGTTCGCCCGGTGAAACAGCCCCAAGAGGCTGCCCACGTCGCGCGGGGACATGGGCCCCCTCACCCGGAAGGTCCCGCCATCGGCATCCCGCAACGTGACCACCACGTCCGCCACCCTCGTCTGCCCTGACGGCAGCGAGATGAGCGACGCCTGGTCCGACGGTCTCAGGTGGCGGAACGCCATGCGCGCAAGGAAGTAGTCTTCCTCGTGGTTCGGGTTCGCGGACCCGCGGACCGCCGCCACCTGCTCGCTCAGGGCCTGGCTGTCGACGGTCTGCTTTCGTACGTGCGCCATGAGGCGATCGAGCTCGGATGCGATCTTGTCTCTGGCTTCCTTGAACACAGTGTGGCGGAAGAAGCGAATGCGCGTGTCGGGGTAGCGCGCCTCTACCTCGTCGAGCCGGTAGGTCTCCCACAGCTCGCGAAGCATGTCTCCCCTCGCCTCGATGGTCGCTTCGGGGTTGATGCCGATCCAGCGCGCGTATCGCTGGGAAGCGAAGTACACCTGCTTGGGCGTGTAGCCGCGCGCCTCGATGGCCTCGAGGAAAGCGGCAACGTGCTTGCCGTAGGCTCCTTCCGTGGACCGGCGGAGCAACGCGATCCCGCCGTCGAACCCGAGGGTTTCCACGAATGCGGAGAGCAAGATGACGGGGGATATGAGGTTCGCGAGCGCTGGCGTGCTGGCCACCATGGGTTCGATGAAGGACCGCTCGAACCGCTGCAAGAGCTCGTCCAGGCCGTCGCAAGGGACGCGGTCGGAGATGGAGATGAGGCGAGCGCCTACGTGGTAGTCGTGGGAGGGAATGATGAGGTTTCCCGGGGACGGGGCGGCCAGGGCGATGGTGCCCCCGGAGCGGTCCCAGAAGTCGACGTGAGCGCCCAGCGCGCTCCAGACGAGGAACGGCCAGAGGGTGCGAAGCCGGTCCACGGACCCGACGCGCAGGAGGCGCGCCACTTGCCGGTCCACGGTGTCGCCGTGGATGAACTCCTCGGTGAAGATGCCGTATTCGGGGAAGTACCCACCGAACAGCTCGACCAGGGGCGGGTCGTCCCCCGCGGACATGAGCCAGCGGATTTCCTCGCGCATCTCCGCCACGGGAAGGGACTCGGCGAGGTTGAGGGCCACGTCGAAGGACCCGCGAGACCGCGTTTGGATCGACAGTCGGTAGACGGACTTGCCGTGCTTCGTGCCCAGGTGCGAAACCCAGAGGCTGCCCTGGGGGATCTCGCCGAGGCTCAGCAGCACGCCCTTGCCGAAGAGGAACACGGACTCCCGCACCATCGTCGTGTTGGTGATCGCGCGGAGGATGAGCTCCTTGTGTGCCGGGGGAATGTCCTCGTCGAACACCACCACCTCACCCCACCCGTATTCCTGCCCGGTGGCCGGGTCGAGGGCGCGGCGCACGTTGGTCCCGATGCGCACGCGGAAGCCTAGCTGCAGGAGATCGAGCTGCTCGCCCGCGTGAGCGGACACAACGGGGTCAGCGTGGAGGGTCAGCCTCGCGAGCGGGAAGCGCACGCGCGCGAACCAGGAGGGATGCGCCACGGCGTAGACGGTCACCACGCGCATGATGCCGACGAGGGCCTCGCGCTCGGGCTTGTCGAGCGAGGGCTGGCTGGCTTCGCCGACGCGGGCCCGTGCGGACAGGCTGTCCACGAGCCTCTGTACGTGGGCATCGGGCAAGCCGGAGTCCGCCACCGCCTCGAGGTCCTCATCCCGCAGCAAGTGAGCACCGTGGGTCCCGAGAAACCGGAGCACCGTGTGGAGTAACCGGTCCTCGGATTCCCCTGCCAGCAACGCCCGCAACGAAAGTCGAACGACGTCGGGGTCGTCAGCGTGGAGGGTGCGGTGCAGGACGGCACGGCACAGCTCGGGAATGTCGGTGTGAGCGCGGCTCAACCCGCTCTCGAGGTGTCGGACGGCGTCGGCGGCTTGCGCCCCTCGGGCTCGCAACAGAACCGCCGCGGCGTGCACCGACCAAGGGGTGGGCTCACCCGAGGCCATGGCCGAGGCCAGCACGCGCACGCGCTCCTCGTCCGGCGCAGCTCCGAAGGTGGATACGAGTTTGACCCGAGAGCGAGGCTCCCTACGACGGCTCACCAGGCCGCTGAACTGCTCGTCGCCAAGAAAGCGGCATAGCTCGTCGTTGCCGAGCCAGATCGCGGGGTCTGCGAGCAGCGAACCGAGGTTCAGGGAGGGCTCGTCGGCGCGGTAGAGCAGGTCGCCCACGCGCAGCGCGCCGGGATGGCCTGGGTCGGTCCCGAGCGTGAGGCGACGATCCGCCGCCCACAGCACGCCTGCGCGAAGCGCAAGATTGCCCTTCACCATGCCCATGTCTCGCAGGATCCAGTGGGGGAACCGCACCTCGTGCCCGTCCACGTCGAAGGACGTGTGGCGGTCGCCGTACATGGGTTCCCACAAGTCGCGGAAGCGGTCTCGGACGACCTGCCGCTTGAACGTCAGCTTGGGGGTGAGCTCCCCTTGCTCCTCGGTCAACGCCCGCGGCAGCAGAGCGAACGCGACCACGCGCTCGTAGGGGGCCAGAAACCGGTTCGCGGACACCACGAGGGAGCCGAGAAGGTCTCGCAGCTCCCCCTCGGGCTTCTCCCGAAGCTCCGGGTGCCCGTCGTAGTTCGGCCACAGCAACAACGTGTTGTACTCGAGCTGATCCCCGATCAAGAACGCCTGCGACACCACGTCGAAGTCCCGGTACAGGTTCTCCACGCGCTGCGGAACGATCGTCTGGCCCTTGCGGTTCTTGTAGATCTCCTTCTTGCGGTCCACGAGCCGGTAGTGTCCGTCATCGTCCACGGAAACGATGTCGCCGGACGGGAACCAGCCTTGGTCGTCCACGCCGCGGTTGCCGTCGTCCGGCTCGAAGTACCCGGTCATCACGTAGGGGCCGCGGATGAGAAGCTCCCCGTCGTCGGCGATGCGCAGCTCGATGCCCGGCAGGGCGCAACCGATGGAGCCGTCGCGGTATCCGCCCGGGGGGGTCATGGTGATGCCGCCGGTCGCCTCGGTCATGCCGTACCCGCTGCACAGGGCGATGCCCGCCCGGTTCATCGCGCGAAACACGACGGGGTCGAGGTATCCCGCGGCGGATAGGCCGTGGCGCATGCGTCCCCCGGTGATGGCGCGAATGCGCTCGGGCACCTGGTCTGAGTCTTCGGATCCCGCCTCCCTCACTGCCTGCTCGTACAGCTCCGTCCACTTCTTCGGCACGCTGATGAACACGGTCGGGTGCTCGGTCTTGAAGTCCTCGATCAGGGAGGCCTGGGAGGGGTTGCGGGCGAACACGTAGGTGGCTCCCCAGAACAGGGTCCCGACGAGCTCGAGCCACCTCCCAAAGGTGTGGAACAGGGGCAAGAAGCTCAGGAACACGTCCCCTTCCCCGAGCTGTGGGAGCGCATAGGCCCTGCAGAACCGTTTCGACACCGCGTTCAGCTGGGAGAACATGATCCCCTTCGGAAGACCGGTGGTCCCCGAGGTGTACATGATCGTTGCGAGGTCATCGATGCGAGCCTCGGCGGCGCGTCGCTGGCGGAGCCCGTCGTCCACGTCGCCGGCCTGGGCGACGAGCTGGTCGAGGGAAAGAAGGCCGTGGCGTTCGGCGGCCACGCGGTCGATGACGACGATGGACCGAAGGGCGGGAAGCTCCTGCAAAGCGGGCAGGATTTTCAGGAGCTGTTCCTCGCCGGACACCACGAGCACGCGGGATCGGCTGTGGCGCATGATGTACTGAGCCTGGTCGCTGGTCGCGTTGGCGGGGATTCTGACGTTGACGATCCCGTTGGTCAGGCAACCGAGGTCACAGAGGGCGCTCTCGAGGGAGTTCTCAGCAAGCAGAGCCACGAACGGGGTTTGCACGGCGGTCGGAGAACCATCCACGCCGTTGCCGTTCTCGAGCAACGAAAGCAATCCGCGGGCGATGCTCCGGGTGCGACGGGCCAACTCCGCCACGGTCACGTCGCAAGCGGCGGGACCGAGGACGCGCAGAGCAACGTGGTCTGGGTCCGTTTGCTCGCGCGCGAGAAGAAGCTCGGGCATGGTGTAGTTGGCGCGTCGGACCACGCGAGCGACGAGCTGCGCCCATGGCTCCGCGAGCTCCGTGGTCATTCGCTCGACGAAGCGGCGGCGCCTCACGTGATCGAGAAACGCGAAGGCGTCGCAGCGTGCGTGCGGGCCGACGCGGGGGTGACCGAGCGTCTCGCAGAGCGGTTCGATGACGGAGGCCACGTCCTGCAGGTCGGAAGGAGCCATCGCTTCCATGGCTTCCTTGAACTGTCGATGTCGCGGGTCCGGGTCCAGCTCCTCGTTCCAGGCCTGGGCGAGGTTGCCAAACCGGTCTTTCCAGCTTCGATTGTCCGCCTGCATCCAACGACCTCTCGTGGTTCTCGCCTCGTCGGCCGGGGTCTGGTCCGGTGTCGAAGGCCCGCCCGCATTGTCCGTGGTGTACCGATAGCCCGGGCTGATACGCCGGCATCCTGACAGATGCCGGTCCGGGCCAGCAGGTAGCGAGGTCACCACCCGATGCCCGAGAGCCCGGTCCGGGGTAGCCTACAACGACCTTGCACGCCTTGGGGGGCGACGAATGACCGGACGTCGTCAACCCGGGCGGCTTGACGGACCGGGTAGGGCGCACAAGGTAAGGGACGCTTTGTCAGAATCGCGCCATGCACCCCGCTTCCGCCGGAGCGGCGCGCGTTCGGCGCAACCGCAGGACCGCAAGGAGACACAGACGACCATGGCAATCATCGGCTCCCTGATGCAGACCGAGATGGTCACCGCGACCCCCGACGAGAAAGTGAGCGACGTGGCCCAGCGCATGCGTGACAACCGCGTCGGCGCGGTGCTGGTGGTCGACGGAGATACCTTGGCGGGGCTGTTCTCGGAGCGAGACCTGCTGATGCGGGTGGTGGCGGAAGGGAGAAACCCATCGGCCACGAAGGTATCCGAGGTGGCGACGAAGACCCTGGTCACGGTGAGCGTGGACACGCACGTGAGGGAGTGCGCTCGCATTTTGAAGGAGAAGCGTTTCCGGCACTTGCCGGTGATGGCGGGGGGCAAGGCGGTGGGCATCCTGTCGGCCCGGGACTTCTTTGAGTACGTTGTGGACGGGCTCGAGCGATTCGTCGACGAGATCCGGTACAAGCAGCAGCTGGAAGACGGGCTCGATCCTTACGATCGGTTCGGCGGGGGCTACGGGGGATAGGTCGGCGCCCTCCTTCGGTTTCGCAGTGAAGGCGAAACTATTTGATGCCGGCACTTGAGGACGCGCCCTTGGTGCGCTACTCCGAGGCAGGACTTTCCACAATCCGTGGCTGCGAGTGGCGTGGCCGGATTGCAGGAGGATGAGCATGCGTACATTCAATAAGCTTGGGCTGGTCGTAGGACTCGGGATCGCGATGGGCGTTGCTGCCTGCGCGAGTGACAGCGAGGAGACGGAGGGCCCGTCGGGCGGGTCGGGCGGAGCGACCGGCGGAACCGGCGGCGCCACGGGCGGCACAGGCGGAGCGACCGGAGGAACCGGCGGAGCCACGGGCGGCACAGGTGGAGCGACCGGAGGAACCGGCGGCGCCACGGGCGGCACGGGCGGCGCGACCGGAGGAACCGGCGGCGCCACGGGCGGCACGGGCGGCGCGACCGGAGGAACCGGCGGCGCCACGGGCGGCACGGGCGGCGCGACCGGAGGAACCGGCGGCGGAGCGGGTGCGGCAGGGGCCGCAGGCACGGGTCCGGTCGACTGCAACGCCACCCTCGCCGACCTTCGGACCGAAGCCACCGGTGCCACGGACAAGGCCGTCAACCTCGAAGTCTGCGACGTCGTCGTCACGTATGTCACCGGCAACGGCTACTTCATCCAGAAAGACGCGACGGGGCCCGCCATCCAAATCTACGAGGGCAGCTCGTGGACCGCAGACGTCGCCGTGGGTGACGTCATCGACATGCGCGTGACCGAGGTGACGAGCTTCAACGGCCAGGAAGAAGTCTCCGGCCACGAGGCGGTGGTCGTGAAGTCCCAGGCGAGCGACATCAGCGGCCTCATTCAGGCCCTGACCGTGGCCCCTTCGGAGGACTATGAGTCCGAGTTGGTGAAGATCACCGGCGGAACGATCGTGACGCTGAACGGAAACGACGGGACGATCGACTACGGGACGGCGACGGGCGTGGTGCTGCGAGCGCAGAGCACGGCTGGGCTGTGCGTCGGCGCGACGTTCGACCTGCTGGCGCCTGTGTCGGAATTCCAGGCGGCCCACCGGATCCAGTCGTTTTCGCTCACGGACTTCACGAACATCGACACCACGGCGTGCGCGACGGGAGCAGGCCGAACGCCGGTGGTTGGCGAGTTGGTGCTCAACGAAGTGCTGGGCAACCCGCCGCTGACCCTCACGGGCGACACCAACTGCGACGGCGCGCGCGACGCCGCGGACGACGACTTCGTGGAGATCGTGAACACGACGGGTGACGTGCTCGCGCTGGGCGGAATCACGATCTCCGATTCCCAGACGGTGCGCTATACGTTCCCCACGCCCACGGATCTTCCCGCCCACGGCGTGGTCGTTGTGTACGGCGGCGGGGAGGCGAAGTGCACCTACCCGGCCAACGTCATGACCTTGGTGTCAAGCGGGCTGAACCTGAACCAGACGGGCGACACCGTCACGCTGGACCTGGGCGCCACCGAGCTCGCCACGATGACCTATACGGGAACGGCGGCCCAGGCTGCGTCGTGGACACGGAACCCGGACCTGACCGGCGACTTCGTGCTCCACAGCACGCTGGGCGCGGGCACGGTGCTGTTCACCCCGGGAAAGAAGAACGACGGCACCGATTTCTGAGTCGTCGCTTCCCCTCCTTTCACGGTCCTTCCCCGCCTCATAAACATCACGTTCGAGACTCATTTGTGCCATGGTGCCGGCGCAAGATGAGGCTCATGCCATGAAGTCAAAGGTGTTCTGCATCATCATGGGCGGTGGACGCGGGAGCCGCCTGCGCCCCTTGACGAAGCTGCGGGCCAAGCCGGCGGTACCCCTCGCGGGCAAGTACCGGCTCGTGGACATCCCGATCAGCAATTGCCTGCACAGCGGACTGAATCACATCAGCCTGCTCACCCAGTTCAACTCCGCCTCCTTGCACCAGCACATCCAGGACACCTACCGCTTCGACGCCTTCAGCGGCGGCTACGTGGACATCCTCGCGGCCGAGCAGACCATCGAGGGGACGACGTGGTACCAGGGCACGGCGGACGCGGTTCGGCACAACCTCCGCCACTTCCACGCGAACGACGGGGACCTGTTTCTCATCCTCTCGGGCGATCAGCTCTACCGGATGGACTACCAGGAGATCCTGCGGCAGCACCATCGCACGGGGGCACGGGTCACGGTCGCAGCGAAGCCCTTGTCCTGCAGCCGAGCGGGCCAATTCGGTGTGCTGCGGGTGGCCGACGACCTGTCCGTGGAAGCGTTCGTGGAGAAGCCGACGGACCCGGAGGTGATCCGGCAGATGCGCTCCTGGGCCCCCCGGGCTCCCGATGGCACTGCCTCGGAGCCGTCGATGTGTTGGATCAACATGGGCATCTATGTGTTCGAGAAGCGGACGCTATGGGATGCGCTGTCCCAGCCTGACCTGGGTGACTTCAGCAAGGAGGTGATCCCGAGCCTGGTGGGCAGGGTGCCCATGTACGCTTTCCCCTTCGAAGGCTACTGGCGCGACATCGGGACGGTGCGGGCCTTCTTCGAGGCCAACCTCGAGCTCACGGACCCTTCCCCGCCCTTCAACTTCTTCGAGCCCGGTCGGGTGATCTACACGCACCCCCGCTTCCTGCCAGCTTCCCGCATCCAGAGGTGCACCATCGACCAGGCCATCGTCGCCGACGGGTGCATCATCGTCGACGCCGTGCTGGAACGCTGCGTGGTCGGCATCCGGTCCATGATCCATGCAGGAACGCACCTGAAGAACGTCGTGATGATGGGGCAAGATCAGTACGAGGCTCCCGAGGTCGAGGAGGACGCGCGGAAGCGCGGGCTCCCCCCCATCGGCATTGGCACGTCCTGCTTGATCTCGAACGCGATCATCGACAAGAACGCGCGCATCGGGGACGACGTGCACCTGTCTCCTGCGGGAATGGCCGACGGGTTCGAGCAGGGGGACGTGGCGATCCGCGACGGCGTGTTGGTGGTGACGAAGAACGGCGTGGTCCCGTCCGGCACGCGCATCGGGCTGGACTGAGTACATCCGGACTGGCTCGGGCTCGGGCTCGGGCTCGGGCTGACTCGGGCTCGGGATGAGACGATCCTCGCGAGGGGCCGAAGGACAAAACACCCCTCTGCCTTCGGTGCTCTCTGCGACCTCTGTGGTTTCTCCTCCGGTTCGGGCCACGCGGGGGCTACCCACCACCCGGCCGTCGTACTATGGCTGAAGGCGAATTGACCATGCAGGAATACGACGGTCTCCTGGTGGAGACGATCACGAACGGGCCCTTTGTCGAGAACTGTTTCCTCGTCGCGGACGCCGTGACGAAGCGGGCGATCTTGATCGACCCCGGGGACGAAGAAGAACGCATCGCGGCAGCGGTGGAGCGAGCAGGCGTACAGGTCGTCGAGATCGTGAACACACACGGCCACATCGACCATGCCGGCGCGGTCGCGTCGCTCAAGAAGATGCTGGGCGTGCCCTTTGCCATTCACCCTGGGGAGAAGGCGTGGCTCGAGCACCTGGGTGCCAGCGCGGTGGCCTTCGGGCTTCCCTCGCGGCCCACACCCGAGGTGGATCGGGACCTCGCGCACGGTCAGCCACTGCAGGTGGGCGAGGTGACCGGCAAGGTGCTGCACACGCCTGGACACACGGAAGGCGGGTGCTGCCTCTACTTCCCTGATCAACGGGTCGTGTTCGTGGGCGACACGCTCTTTGCGGGGTCCGTGGGTCGAACGGACTTGCCGGGCGGGTCGACGTCGGCGTTGATTCGATCGATCCGCGAGCAGTTGCTCTCGTTGGAAGACGACGTGGTGGTGTTCTCGGGGCACGGTCCGGAGACGGACATCGGGACCGAGCGTAGGACGAACCCGTTTCTGCGACCTGGGGCGAGGCTGTAGAGGGTCGCCTACCGAACGAGCTTGCCGAGCACGTCGTGGGACAGCTCGGTGGCCGCGGCCAGCTCAGTGAGAAAAGCCATCTCGGACTGGGTCACCTGGTGATCGCTCTTCACCATGGCGAACGCGAGCTGGTACATGATCTTGCGAGCGGCGACGCTGTCGACCTGCTGCACAATCTCCTGGACGGGGACGCGCTGTCGGAGCTCGAACGTGAGCTGCTGCATTTGCTGCACGCTCGCACCGAGCTTCTGCGCTTGCCCCATGATCGTGGTCTGCTCGTGCGGGGCGACGTGCCCGTCGGCCTGGGCGGCAGCGGCCATGATGCGCAGGATGGCCCACTCGTCTTCCTCGAGGCCTTCGAGTTGGGGAGGCGAGGGCGGTTGGGGCGGAGGCGCACCGTAGGGAGCGGGTGGAGCACCGTAGGCGGCTGGGGGCGCACCGTAGGCGGCAGGCGGTGCACCGTACGCTGCCGGAGGCGCACCGTAGGTCGGGTGGGCAGGGGGTGGTGCGGGTGGCGTCCGGCCAGCGGGTGGCTCGGGTTGCTTCGGAGCCTCGGGCTTCGCTTTGGGGTCCCGCCACATCTGGGCCCCCTGGGCAATGAGCTTGATCGCTTCGCCCCGATTCCCGCCCAGCACCGAGTTGGCAAGCCCCACGATCTTGTCGACACGCACGGCACGTTCTCCTTGAGATATCCCGTGTGACTATAGACGAGAAACACAGGCCCCACCAGCCCGCGAAACACGAGTTTTCCGGGCGTCTCAGCCTCTGACCTGCGCCCTTGCGTCGCCGAAAAACGCAACGTGCCGTCGTTGAGCGGTCGTGCCGTTCCCTCGAAACCCTCTGTCCGCAACCCCGTCTCTGTGATGAACTCGGCCCCATCATGCGTCTGGCTTCCCTACTCCTCCTCGCGCTTCTTCCCTCCTGTGCCGCCACGGCCACGCCCCCCGCCGAGCCCCCGCCCGCCGCTCCGGTGCCTCCGATCCCGCCGCCCCCCACCCCGATCATTCTGTCCATCGTCGGGACCAGCGACCTGCACGGCCATATCGAACGAACCCCCATGCTCGGTGGCTTTTTCGACAATCTTCGCGCAAAGCGCAGCGCCGACGGGGGGGTGGTGCTCGTCGATGCCGGGGACATGTTCCAAGGGACCATCGCGGCCAACGAGACCGAAGGGGCCGCGGTCATTCGCGCCTACAACGCGCTCGGGTACCACGCCGCCAACGTCGGCAACCACGAGTTCGATTACGGCCCTGTCGGCCCCGCCGCCATTCCCAAGAGCCCCTCAGACGACCGTCGAGGCGCCCTCGCGGCCGCGGCGCGGCAAGCTTCCTTCCCCCTGCTCGCCTCCAACTTCGTCGACAAGGCCACGGGCAAACCCGTGCAGTGGCCTGGCATCTCGCCATCCACCCTCGTCGAGGTAGCAGGGGTCAAAATCGGCATCGTAGGCGTGAGCACCCTCGAAACCCTCGAGACCACCATCGCCGCCAATGTCGACGATCTGCGGATGGCTCCGGTCGCCGAGTCCATCGAACGCGAAGCGAAGCGGCTCCGTGACCAGGGGGCCGCTGTCATCATCGCCTCGGCCCACGCTGGCGGGTCCTGCAAGGCCTTTCAGGACCCGGACGACCTTTCTTCTTGTGAAGCGAGCGAGATCTTCGAGGTCGCAAGGGCCCTCGACCCTTCGCTGGTGCAGGTCGTGATCGGTGCGCACACCCACCGCGCCACTGCACACCGCGTCAACGGGATTGCCGTCATCCAATCGTACGCTTACGGCTCGTCCTTCGGCCGTGTGGACGTGCGTGTGGACCCGTCGACCGGGGAGGCCGTCGTGCTGCGCGTTCATCCCCCCCAGGCATTGTGCGAGAAGCGCGAGGGGGACTCGGCCGCCGAGACATGCGAGCCTGGAACCTACGAAGGGGTCCCTGTCCAGCCGAGCGCTGCGGTGCGGTCCGCCGTGACGGAAGACATCGAGAAGGCGGAGATCAAGCGTCGGGAGCCCATCGGAGTGACGTTGCCAGGGGAGTTGTCGCGGCGAGGCGCCCCGTCCTCTCCGCTTGGGGACCACCTCGCAGCGTGGATGCTCGAGGCCCGGCCCCAGGCCCAGATCGCGATGGTCAACGCGGGAGGCATCCGCGCCAGCTTGCCCGCCGGCCCGCTCACCTACGGCACGGTGTACGAGATGTTCCCCTTCGACAACCGGTTCGCTTCCATCCGCGTGAAGGTCGAGGTCGTGCGCAAGTTCGTGAGAGGCAACCTGCTCGGGGCGGACGGCTTCTCCATCGCAGGCGTGCGGGTTCAGGCGACCTGCAAGGGTTCGGACCTCCACGTCGACCTGCTGCGGGGCGGCCGCCCCTTGCGGGACAACGAAGAAGTCGTCCTTCTGATGAGCGACTACATGGCGATGACGTCGCGTCTGAATGACGCGGGGATGCCGAGGGAGGCGTTCGCGTACGAGCCAGACCCGCCGATCCGCGAGGCAATCGTGGAGCACTTGCGAAACAAAGGGGCATCCGCCACGTCGACGAAACCGAGTCCCTTCGCGATCCCGAGCGGGTGGCCAGTGGTGTGCCCCGCTCCTCACGCGCGTTGAGCACCTCGTAAAGCGATCCCGCACGGCACCGGTGGCCCCAGCGGACACGGGGTTGTGGCCGTCGAGCCGCGTGATCGGAGCAAAGGCCTCGAGATCGCGCACCGCGGGGACATGGACCGGAGCTTGCTCTACGCCAGGTCATGCTCGCTCCCGCTGTCCTGTTCGCCACGCTACTCCTGTGGACCGCTTCGATTGGCGCCGCGCCGGTGCCATCCAGCCTACCCGCGGGGCGTGTGCTCGATCACGCCGACCTCAACGGCGACGGTTCCCAAGAGTTGATCGTCGCCCTGCCCGACTCCTGCGACGAGGAGGGCTCGTGCCTCGTGGCGGTCTACCAGCCGGAGGGCAGCGGGTACCGTGTGGTCTTGCCGCCGTCTGTGCTGTGGGACCTGACCCCCTCCTCGGTCGCCCCCACCGACGCTGACGGGTGGGCGGATCTGGTGGAGGCCCGCCGCGAAGGCCCGGCGCCGGACGACGTGACCACCGTGCTCTGGCGGTACGACGGGCGGCAGTACCGTCGGGTGGAGTCGACTCGCAGGCGGCTCCCATCCACCCCAGACTGGGTTTCTCGCACGGCGGGTCCGGGTTGTCCCACGACGACGATCGGCTAGGCTGGGGTGATGGCTGCGCCGATCCCCTACCCTGTTCTTAGCGTCCTCCGGCGTTGTCACGAGCTCGAGTTGCTCATGGGCAAGGTTTACTCCGAGCTGGCGACGAAGCATGCCGCCCACGCACGCGTCTCGGCCCTGTGGACGAAGACCGCCGCGGAAGAAGGCAATCATGCGTCCCAGTTCTCTCTGGCCTTGTCGTTGAGCGGAGACGTGATGTCCTCGGCCAAGGCGGAGGTGGCACAAGTCGATGGTGCCATTGCCTCGGCCAACGCATTCCTGCGGCAGGTGCGCGGCGGTGCGGTCCAGGTCGACGAAGCGCTGCGCAAGGCGATCGAGCTCGAGGAGCGGATGGCGGCGTTTCATCTTCACGTGGCCGTGGCGTTCGCGTCGTCCGCGCACGAAAAGCTGTTCCGCGCCATGATGGCGGCGGACAAGGGGCATATTGCCGCGTTGCGACAGGAGCTGGACACACTCTCCGGCAAGCGCCCGTAGCGCGAAAGGAACCGTTCTCGTCGTTGGGGCATCCAAAATCTTCAGGAGTCGAAACGTGAACACCCCCCTGAGGAAGAGAGCGTTCATCGTGGCGCTCGCGGCGGCGGGCGGAGCGGGCTTGGGCTGGTTCTACGCCGTTGTCATCAATGCCTGCGGCGGGACGTGCTTGGTGGGAGCACAACCCTGGCTCGTGATGGGCGGGCTGGCGGCGGTTGGGGCGTACTCGGCCGTCGTCGCTACGCGCCCTCAGCCGCAATAGGCGGATCGCCACGACCTTGCGCTGTTGCGGGCAGCCCGCTAGTGCTGCGAGCCCGAAGCCCCTACCGGGTTGAGGCCCAACTATGACAATGGACGGATGAGGGACATCAACTAGGAGCTGAGAACACGGAACACGGAACAGAGAACCAGGAATGGGCAGAGTCAGGCGCGACACGCACGGCCTACCTCCGCACCAACCTTCTGTGCCTTCTGCGTCCTCTGTGGTTCTCCGGGGTGCGATCCCGGTACTCACTTCGGGCACACGGTACTAGAGACGTTGGCGTGCGAGCTGTCGTCCGAAGACCGGTGGTGGAGCGCAGGCGTCATGCGTGAGCGCTGGGCGGAAGAGATCGACGAGCGTGCTCGGTCCCACTGGACGCCCGAGCGGACCCAGGGGCTGCTCGGGACGAAGAACCTCATCCTTCCGCCGGCGGAGCATGGCCCTTTGCTTCGCGCGATCGGGTTGCTCAAGGCCGATGCCTCCATGGGACCCGAGTCGGTGCGCAAGTACATGCAGATCAGTCACATGCTCACGCTCATCGAACCGCAGCTGCGTGACCTCGCGCAGCACGAGCCCGTGGTTCGCGTCCTCGACCTGGCGTGCGGCAATTCCTATCTGACCTTCACGATCGCCACGAGCCTCCGTCATCGGCTCGGCCACCCGGGGCGCGTGCTCGGTGTGGACCGCAACGCCCGGTTGATCGAAGCCAGCCGCGAGCGGGCGTGGCGACTCGGGCTCGAGGACCTGCTCCGTTTCGAAGCGTCGAACATCGATCGGCTCGACCTCGACCAGGCCTGGCAACGCGCGTTTGGCGAGCCCACCACCGCGCCCATCCACCTGCTCTTGGCCCTTCACGCGTGCGACACGGCGACGGATGACGCTCTCGCCCTGGGGATTTCCATGGATGCCCCTTCCCTGGCCGTGGTGCCATGCTGCCAGGGGGAGCTGGCCAAGGTGTGGTCCGCGTGCGATGCAGAGGACCCCTTTACGCCGATCCGGCAGTGGCCTCACATGCGACGCGAGGTGGCTGCCACGATGACGGATGCGTTGCGCGCGTTGATCCTGCGGGGCTGTGGCTACGACGCCACTCCCATCGAGTTCGTCCCCTCGTCGCACACCCCCAAGAATACGTTGCTGCGGGCGAACCGTCGCGAGGGAGGGCGCCCTGAGCTGTTCCGCGACTACGTGGCCCTGCGAAATGCGCTCGGAGGGGTGGGCATCCGGCTCGAACAAATTCTGCCGGAGCCGCATCGCTCGAACCTTCGCGCTCTCCTGTGACGCGAGAGGCGCCTCAATCCGGAACGCACACGCCGTGCGTCGCGTGCCCGACATCGTGACAGTCGGCGGCGTCACAGAGCGAGTCGCCCACGCCAAGCTCGCAGATGGAAGAGCACACGCCGTCGTAGCACTGGTAGAGGGTCCCGCATTCGTCGCTGTCGGTGCAAGAGGTTCCCTGGACGCCGCAGAGCGTACCGAGATAGCAGGACTCGCACCGTCCCTCCGTGACGGTGGCGATGCGGCATCCGATGTACGGATTGCCGTAGCAGAAGGAGCCCACGTCGCAGGAATCACCGGACGGGTCGGGAAGACCGAGCAGCGGGTCGAGCCCGCCGCCGCCGGTGCCGCCTGTTCCACCGGTCGCGCCGCCCGCACCGCCTTGGCCAGCTTGCCCCGCCGCCGCTCCCGTTCCGGCCCCGCCGCCCGTTCCCGACGTTCCGCCAGCGCCTGCCGTCGCACCGGTTCCCGCCTCACCGCCTTGCGCGCTCCCACCGACGCCTGCCGTTCCCCCGGAGCCGCTCGTTCCTCCCGTGCCACCACTGCCGGCCGTGCCATCGCCCGACGGGCTGTCCAGGGGAGCGTCGCCCCCAGCGTCTGCGAAGGTCCGCGGCGAGCTTTCCTGGCCCGCGGCACACGCCCATAAGCCCATTGCGCCGAGCACAAGGCACAAGCCAAGTCGTGGGAACACGTCTCGCATGCCCCGCAGTCTACGCCTCGGGTCGCGCCCGGCAAGGGTCGTCCCGCGTGCCCTGCCCGTCAGTTTTCGACCGGGATCACCCAGCAGGTCACCGTCTCCGTGACGCCCTCCACGTGCCGGATCTTGTCCAGCACCAGCCTGCCCAGCTGAGTGAAGTCCGTGCTCTGCACCACCGCGACCAGGTCGTAGGGTCCAGAGACCACGTCGACCTGCTGAACCCCGTGGGTACCCCGAAGCTTCTCGTAGACGACCCGCGCCGCACGCGCCTCGACATTGATCAACACGACTGCTGTGGAGACCATCATCCCCTCCCCCCGGCCGAGCGTCGATTGTTTCCCGCGATTCCCCCCGTGGAAATGCGTGCCCGACCGGCAATGAGGCTAGCACCACCGCAGGGGTGGATCGACCCGCAAGAACACGAACCCGGAAGTGCGCCCGCGACGGACGTACACCGATCCCTCTCACAAGCTCCGGGTGCGTGAGCGGAACGAACGCGCTGGCGTGGGTGGAAGATGGGTGCGGCAACCTTCCCCCTTGCGCGAACCTTGCCCCGTTGGTTTGCTTGCGCCCTGGCCCGAGAGAGGACGACGTATGCGACGCGAAGAGATGCTTGCTCGAGTGGAAGACCATCGAGACCCCTGGGACATGGTGTTCGTGGGAGGGGGAGCCACGGGTGTGGCCGGCGCGCTCGACGCTGCGTCCCGGGGCTACGAGGTCTTGCTCCTCGAGCAGTCGGACTTTGGAAAGGCCACCAGCAGCCGCAGCACCAAGCTCGTTCACGGCGGTGTGCGCTACCTGCAGCAGGGCAACCTGCCCCTGGTGATGGGCGCCCTGCACGAGCGCGGCATCATGAGGCAGAACGCACCGCACCTCGTCCACGACCTCGGCTTCGTCGTTCCCAACTACACGTGGTGGGAAGCCCCGTTCTACGGCATCGGCATGAAGGTCTACGACATGCTCGCGGGCCGGTACGGCTTCGGCCGCAGCCGGATCCTCAGCATCCAGGAGACGGTCGAGCGCATCCCCACCATCTCCCTCGACGGGTTGCGCGGCGGGGTCGCCTACTACGACGGCCAGTTCGACGATGCGCGCATGCTCTTGAACATGGCGCAGACCGCGGCGGAGCAGGGCGCCACCTTGCTGAACTACGCTCGTGTCATCGCGCTCACCAAGAGCGGAGAAGGCTTCGTCGACGGGGTGGTCGTGCAGGACCAGGAGAGCGGCAAGGAGTGGACGATTCGTGGCAAGGTGATCATCAACTGCACCGGGCCATTCGCGGACGAGCTGCGTCGCATGAACGATCCCGAGGCGCGAAGCATGATCGCCGGCAGCACGGGTGTCCACATCGTGCTCGACCGGTCGTTCCTCCCGGGCGACAACGCGATCATGGTGCCGCGCACCGCGGACGGCCGCGTGCTGTTCGCCATCCCTTGGTACGACAAGGTGCTGATCGGCACCACCGATGTGCCGACGTCGGACTACCAGCTGGAGCCCTGGCCCACGCGGCAGGAAGTGGACTTCATCCTCGAGAACGCCGAGGGGTACCTCGACCGGTCCCCGGGCCGCGACGACATCCTCAGCGTGTTCTCCGGCATTCGCCCGCTGGTGAAGGCCGCGGACGACGCGAACACGTCGCAGCTGAGCCGGGACCACACGATCACGGTGACCAAGACGGGGCTCGTGACGATCGCGGGGGGAAAGTGGACGACGTGCCGTCACATGGCGGAGGACCTGGTGGACAACGCGATGGTCGTGGCGGACCTAGAGCCCAAGCCGTGCGTGACCGCGCAGCTTCGCATCCACGGCTACCACAGGCACGCGGAGAAGTTCGGGGATCTGGCCTTCTACGGGTCGGACGCCCCGGCCATCCAGGACTCGCTGCGGCGCCACCCGGAGCACGGCGAGCGGCTTCACCCTCGTCTTCCGATCGTGGCAGGGCAGATTGTGTGGGCTGTGCGGGAGGAGATGGCGCGCACGGTCGACGACGTGCTCGCGCGGCGCACTCGCGCGTTGCTCTTCGACGCGCAGGCTGCGATCGAGGCCTCGCCGAAGGTGGCGAGGCTGATGGCGGTGGAGCTGGGGAAGGACGAGCTCTGGGTCGCGGATCAGCTTCGGGATTTCTTGCACGTGGCGAAGAGGTATCTCGTGTCCGAGGCGCGGGAAGCGTGATCCGAAACAGCCCGGCGTGGATGCGGGTCACAAGAGCTACCGTGCAGTCGAGCCGAGCGACCTCAGGGAACGGTCCACGTTCCCTCCTTATCGGTGCACGACTCCTGCATCTCCGCGGCCGTGAGCGGGTTGCCCTCGTAGTTCGTCACGGACGAGCGGGAGCCTGACGACGCCTCATGGCAAGTGCCAATGGACTTGTCCTTCGTGCATGCAACGCCGATCGTCTGCACTCCGCCAACCGCGCAGCCGGACGAGGCAGCCGCTGTTTGCATGTTCTCGCACAACGAGCCAGCGTTCGCATCGCACTCGAAGGTCATGCACCAGAACTGGTCCGGGAAATCACACGACTGGACGACCTCCCACGACTCTCCACCTCCGCCGCTGCCGCCCGTCGCAGCGCCTCCACCGCTGCCGCCCGTCGCGACACTGTCGCTGTCGTCCGACCCGCAAGCCGCCAGCACCCCCGTCAACAAGGCGAAGGCTCCCACCATCCACACGTTGTGCATTACTCCGTCTCCTTTGCTCTCGCGCGCCGACCGTTTCGACCACGCGTTGTGTTTGCCTCTTTGGGTCCAGGACTCCCGCGGCGCCGGGGCAAGCCCGACCCACATTCAGCATGCAGCGGCTTGATCGGGGTTCGCTTGACCAGGTCGAACTGCCCGCTGAGTCGTTGCATGCCGTCCAGCCGTTGATCGTGTTCGCGTTGCCGAAGTCGGACGACTTCAGCGGCACGGGCGCCATCGTTACGGGCGCGATGACACTCCCCTCCGAGATCGTCGTCGTGGAAAGCAAGCGGTACAACGCTAGGCGAGGCCAGCGCATGCGTCCATCGAATGTTCGCGCCGTCTTGGGTTGCCAATCGAACTTGCACCTGCGCTGTCACGGGATGTCCGTGCACACTTCGTTCGGGTCCGGCTTGCACCAAGTCAGCGCATTGTCGTCACAGTACAGCTGGTTCTGCGTTGAGAACCCTGAGACATAGCACTCGCGAACAAGCCAGCTGCAGCAACCGCTCCAGGACCATGTGCCGTCGGAAATCGTGATCTCAGGGTAAGAGCCACCCTGGCAGTTCTGGTACGGGCCTCCCGGCAGGGCGGCCAACTCCGGGGACACCCCGAGGGTCGTGCACGCCGCAGGTTCGACCACGCAGACCTCGTAGGCGAACGTTCCTGACCAGCCCGACCATTGTCCGTCGAAGCAGAGACGTGCCTGGGTCTCGCTCTGACAGGTCTCGCCGTAGGGAACCGACGCCGTCGCGTACATCGTTCGGGTGTCGACCGTACCGCTCGGGGAGCCGTCGCAGGAAGCGCAGAGGCCGCAGTCGTCCTCGCACGTAGCGCACGTCTCGTCCCCATCGCATTCGTCGTTTCCACAACCGGTCCCCCCGCCGGTACCGCTTCCGCCGCTGACCCCGGTGCCGCCGGATCCTCCGATTCCTGCACTGCCGCCGGTCTCGCCTCCGGTGCCGCTTCCGCCGCTGACGCCGGTGCCGCCGGTTCCCCCCGTTCCTCCGATGCCCGCGACGCCACCGGTGCCGCCCGTCGGACTTCCGCCGGTGCCGCCCGTTCCGCCCGACGCGATGGAACCCCCGCTGCCACCTGTCTTTGCGAAGCCACCCGAGCCTGCCTCGCCTGCTGCGCCCCCGGTCGTGCTCCCTCCGGTCCCGCCAGCGGTGTGCTCGAAGGGTGCGTCAAAGTCGATGGCGCATGCAGAAGGCAAGACGGCAGGGCAGAGCACGAACATCGCGGTCCGAAGGAGCCGATTCATCTGATTGCAGGAAGTATACAGCAGGCCCGTGCGCAACGCTGCTGGGCGTTGGCGACGCGGGAGAGGAGGCTGACGGGAAGCTCAGGGTTCGTAGCGGACGGGCAGGTACTCAGGGAACCACATCGCGCCCTTGACGGTCTCTTCGAGGTTCTCGAGGATGTCTGGGTCCGCGACGTCTTCGCTCACTGCGCGCCGGATGGTCGCACAGGCCACGGCGTGCGAGCACTCGCGAATCCGCGTCAGCTGGGGATAGACCGCGCAGGCTTCGATGTCCTCGGGAGTGACCTTCTCGGCAAGAGCCTTCGCGGCATCCAGGAACATGTTGTTGGTCACGCGCCTGGCGCGACTCACGGCCAAGCCAAGGCCCACGCCCGGGAAGACGAACGCGTTGTTGCACTGGCCGATCCGGTGCTCCTTGCCCCGGTAGGTAACAGGGGCGAAGGGGCTTCCGGTGGCGACGATGGCACGGCCGCCAGACCACTCGATGGCTTGCTCGGGCGTGCACTCCGCCTTCGACGTCGGGTTGGAGAGCGGGAAGATGATCGGCCGCTCGTTGACCTCGGCCATGGCCTCGACCACCTCTCGCGTGAAAGTTCCGGGCGTTCCGGAGGTACCGATCAGGATGGTCGGCTTCACGTTTCGCACGGTCTCGGCCAACGAAATTTTGCTGCAATCACGGCACTCCCAGCGCTGGACCTCGTGCGTGGGGCGCGCGTACGTGGCCTTGAACTCCTCGAGGTTGGACCTGTCCTTCGTGACCAGCCCCTTGCTGTCCACCGTCCAGATGCACGCCGTGGCGTCGGCTTGCGTCATGCCCGTCTCGCAGAACGCCGAGACGATCAGGTCGGAAATCCCCTGCGCCGAAGCTCCGGCGCCGGCAATGACGACGCGCTGCTCCTTGATCGCCTTCTTGGTGATTCGAAGGGCGCCGAACAGCCCCGCCACCACGACAGCGGCCGTGCCCTGGATGTCGTCGTTGAACGTGCACAGCTCGTCGCGGAACCTGCGCAGCTGCTTGATGGCGTTCTCCTTCAAGAAGTCTTCCCACTGCAGCACCACGTTCGGGAAGACCTTCTTCACGGCGGCCACGAACTCGTCGATGAACGCCTGATACTCTTCGCCACGAACGCGCTTGCGTCGCAGGCCCAGGTACAGCGGGTCGACGAGTCGCTCTTCGTTGTCGGTTCCCACGTCGAGGGTGATAGGCAGCGTCCCGAGCGGCGACACGCCGGCGCAGATCGTGTAGAGGCACAGCTTCCCGATCGGGATCCCCATGCCGCCCGTGCCTTGGTCGCCGAGTCCGAGGATGCGCTCGCCGTCCGTGACGACGATGACGGACGGGTTCTCGAGGCCGGAGTTGCGGAGGATGGTTTCGATCTCGCCACGGTCTTCGTAGCTGATGAAAAGCCCTCGCTCGTCGCGGTAGATGTGCGAGAACTTCTGGCAAGCCTCCCCCACGACAGGCGTGTAGACGATGGGCATCATCTCGTCGATGTGCTCGTACACGAGCCGGTAGAAGAGCGTCTCGTTGCGGTCGTGCAGGGCGGTGAGGTAGACGAACTTCTCGAGGTCCGTGGGCTGGATGGAGAAGTTTTCGTAGGTGCGGTCCAGCTGCTGCTTCATCGAGCTCACAACGGGGGGAAGCAGCCCGGTGATATTGAGCTCACGGCGTTCGCGCTTGTTGAACGCGGAGCCCTTGTTCGTAAGAGGATTTGCGAGGATGGCTTTTCCATTCTGCTGGACTGCCATGTATCGCTGGCCGCTGGCCGAGTCGATCTTGATGCAGAAGCTCACGGGTACTCTCCTTTTCGTGGCGCCAGGAACGCCGCGAGCATGAAAAGGCGAACGGCCATCGCGGCCGTCCGTGGGCCGGACCATACTGCCGCGGATCGCGTTACCGCAACGTCCCGCTCGGCAATCGGAGCGTTTCGCGCTTCCTTCCGTGGCGAATCCGTCACGACGGCTCGTTTGGTTCCACGAGTGGTTGGACCGATGCGGAACCGAGAGCACCCGACGCTTCCTCACGATCCGCCGTGACGTTTGCGGCGATGCGATCGTTCACGGCATTCACGAGATCACGTGGACCCGCACCGCCTGCGCCGATGCCTCGGTACAGATGGTAGGCACAGTCCGGTCCCACCAGGGCGCGCGCGGCACCCAGCGAGAGGCGCAGCTTGCCTCGCAGGATCAGGGTCCGATACCGGTAGCGACGGCGTAGCTCTTCGGGATCGGTGGGTCCGGTCATCGGCACCCATCACGGTAGCATGGGCGTGGCCACTGCGCGCCCGTGCTACACTGCAAGGTTCATGAACAGCTCGAGGAGTTCCAGCATGCGCGTCCTTTCATGGGCCTTGATTGCGTCGGTCGGGTGGCTGGGCTGCGGGGGTGGAGAAGACGTCCCGTTCCCGACGGGAACCGGCGACGCAGGCACCGCGGCGTCGAGTGGGAGCGGCGGTACCGGCGGCGATGGGGGAGCCGCGGGGATCGCAGGACAAGGCGGCACGGGTGGAGCCACGGGCGGCACGGGTGGAGCCACGGGCGGCACGGGTGGAGCCACGGGCGGCACGGGTGGAGCCACGGGCGGCACCGGTGGAGCCACGGGCGGCACGGGTGGAGCCACGGGCGGCACGGGTGGAGGCACGGGCGGCACGGGTGGAGCCACGGGCGGCACGGGTGGAGCCACGGGCGGCACCGGCGGAGCCACGGGCGGCACGGGTGGGAACCTCGGCCCCGAAGACTGCACGAACGGCGAGGACGACAACGACGACAGCCTCGTCGACTGCGCCGATCCCCTCTGCAAGCCGGACTACACATGCGTGCCGGCTGCCCCCGCCGAGTGGGGTTCGATCGGATACAGCGTCGAGCGAGACGCCTCGGCGGCCGCGACCGATTGTGGTGCACTCGCGCCGTCAGGACTTTCCCTCCATCGCGGGCTCGAGGCATCAGGCGACGGATGCTCTTGCATGTGCGAGTCCCCCACGGGTGCCGTCTGCGCGGCAAGCGCGGTCCTCTGGCAGAACGGCACGTGTACAGGGGGCAGCTCATCCGTCGAGTCTGGATGCTTCGACTTCTCGAACACCTACCGGATCGGCGGCGTGGCCACGGTGAACCCGACCTTGGCCCAGCCAGGCGCGTGCGCTGCGACCGTCGCGGGGGCGCCAGCTGCAGCGTCGTGGAACAGGACGGCCGACTTCTGCGAAAGTCCGACTACGGGGGGCGGCTGCAGTGGAGGACAGGTTTGTGTCCCCCGGGCTCCCGCTCCACTCGACGACGTGGCGTGCGTCTCGCGCGAGGGAGAGCACGCGTGCCCGGCGAGCTTCCCGGACCAGCGCGTGTACTTCAGCACGTTCGACGACGATCGCTCGTGCACGACCGACGCATGCTCGTGCGGTGCGCCTGCCGGAGAGGTTTGCGAGGTATTCGTTGCCCTCTACGTGAACAACTCCTGCTCGGGGACCCCCGCCAACACCTACCTGCTGGACGGTACGTGCCACGCCACCGGGCTCGGCTACGGGGACCGGGGCTCGGCCAGGTTCATCGGGGGTGTCACCGGGGGCGCATGCCCCGCGGCAGGATCAGGGGTGGAGGGAGACGTCGCGCCGGCGGAACCTCACACGGTGTGCTGCGTGGCTCCGTAGGTTCCACGGTGCGGACGCAGACTCACTCGTTCGGGACTACTGCCTATCCAACGTGTACATCACGATCTGCCCTTCGTCGTCAGTGATCCTGACCTGGGCGGTGTTGCCTGTCACACAGTATTCGGCATCGTCGGGAGTGCCGCCCTCATCGGTCAACGTCAGGGTCGAACCGCTGGCCGTGTAGGTGCCCGATTCGACGTTCGTCTCCTCCGGCTGGGTCTCGGTCATCACGCAAGAGCTCCAGGGGGCTCGGATCCCACGGATCTCACTGCGCAGGCTTGCTGCCCCGGAACTTCGTCGCACCCTCTCGCACCCTCGCAAGCCCGCGGTACGACATTCCTCAGGTCTGCAACCACAATTCGCACGGATCGGCGCATGGCACGTGCGTTGCTCCTCTCTCGTTGTCCCATGCTCACTCGCTCCCTCCACGCCGGTTGGTCTCCCCTGTCCCTGATCGCCCTCCCCTGGCTGATGCTGCTTCTCATCGCGTGCGGGGACGCCGGGCAAGACCAGGCCTCCAATCAGGCTCCCCTCGATGCCGCCACCGGCGAGGCTGCCCCCGACGCGCCCGACCCCACGACGGACGCCGAGGTCCCCGAGGATGCCGCCCAACCGGACGCGGCGGACGCCGGCCCGCCGTCGCCCTATCGCGTACCCGACACGCCACCTTTTGCGAACCCGACCTTCGGGGACGAGCCAGGCGTCATCTTCCGCTGGCGCTCCGACGGCGTGTCGACCTCGCCCGGTGTTCTGTCGGCGGGGCTCGAGGAGGTCACCACCGAGCGGCCAGAGCCGTTCAGCTCTTTTCGCTACGTGGTATTCGACCCACCCCCGGGTTCGGCCAGCGGCTACCTGGGCGAGAGCGCGATTGCCACCCAGCCCACAGGCTTCACCATCCAGGCTTGGTTTCGGGCTCGCTCCGTGGACGGGACACGGACACTCTTCTCCAACACCGGTGCCAGCCGCGGCCTGTGCTTCGACGTCAAGGACGGCTACCTTCAAGTCGCGCTGAGCACCTTGGATGCGGGGTCTCCCTACCGTCACTGGGTCCGTGACGCCTCGACGCCCATCCAAACGGGTCGGTGGTACCACGCTGCCGCGTCCGCGTCACTGCGCACCGACCACTGGCGCGTTGCCTTCTTCCTCGATGGCGAGCCCGTCCACGAGCAGAGCCTTCCCTTCGACCACGGGTCCGCGCTCGTCCACAGCACCGAACGACCTGCCGTCGCGGCGGAACCCGGCGCGGGAAATCTCGACGGGGAAGCCTTCGATGGCGACATCCACGCCGTGGTCGTGCACAACTACCCGCTTGGGGACGACGTGTTGGGAACGAGGCAGATGCGAGAAGGAGGCCGTTACTTCGGCGCTCCCAGCTACCATGACTACCTGAAGATTCCCGAGCCCGCGGGGACGGCCGAGGCGTCGCCCCCCTACTCGGACCGCAGGTACAACTTCGCGCGCCGCGTGGCACTGACCAACAAGGACCGACGGTTCGACGGCCTTCGCCCTGCCCGCGTGCGTCTCGGTCTGCCGTTCCTGAATGATAGGTACGTGCCGAGCGGCGTCGCCGTCTCCGGTGACGGACGAACCCTGTGGATGGGCTTTCACTTCGTCCATGACGAAGGGGGCAATCCCGACGGGAATGGCACCTTCGTAGCCGAAACCGACCTTCCCTCGTACGAAGTCAGAAGCGTGTATCGGTTGCAGGACGTGGACGGGACATCGTGGACGCGCGCCGTCGGCGGGATGACCTGGGCGCCCGGGGGCCTGTACTTGACCCTCGGCAACCGCGTCGTGCGGTTCGAGACATCGCGCGCGAAGCTCGAAACCCCGCCCGACCCGGACCTGCCAGGCTCGACGTCGTTCTACACGTTGCAAGCGACGGACGCGTTCGAGGTGCGGGACTCCGACGCGGCCATCTCGTACGACCCTGAGTACGATGCCCTTTGGCTTGCGGGGAACGCGACCTCCGCCATCGACAGGTACGACTTGTCACCGGAGGGGACGATCGAGCAACCGTCGTCGACGTCGTCAGACGAACACCTCGCCCTTCCAGCATCGGTGGCGTTCATCCGCGGCGTGACCCGGCTTCCCGTGGACGGCGAGCGTTGCTTCTTGCTTACGTCGTACGACCTCGGGGACGTGGCCGGGGCCCATGCCAGCCGTCTGTTTCGGTGGTGCGAGGGGAGACCCGCCGCGGCGGCGCGGCTGGACATCAGCGGGGCGGCCCAAGCGCTCGCGCTCGGTCCCGACGGAACGGTCTGGGTGCTGCCCCAGAGCGGGTCGCGTCACTTGCAGAAGCGGACGCAGAGCCGACCTTGGTACGACGTCCTCACGCCGTACCTTCTGGGGTACGACGCGTCGGAGCTCGATCCGGCGACGGTCGGGTGCCGGACGGAGGCGATGTCGGCGTGGCTCGGCGATCTTCACACGCACACGTCGTACTCGGACGGCACGGGGCTTCCGGCGGAGATGTTCGCCCTGGCCCGGGACACGGTGGGGCTCGACTTCCTCTTCGTAACGGACCACGTGGAGAAGCTGACGACGGACGAGCTGTCGAAATGTCGCGCGGCGGCGAAGTCCGCGACGCAACCGGCGTTCCTGGGTTTTTGCGGCTTCGAGATTTCAACGAAGTCGCCCGACGGAGACAGGCTCGGGCATGCGAACATCTTGTTCCCCGAGGGCATGCTCGGGCCTTCCACGTCCTTGGCGGGCCTGTACGACAAGATCGCGGCATGCGACGGGTGTCTCGCGCAGATCAACCACCCGGCGAGCACGGACTACCCATGGACGGGGGATCAGGTGGCGGCGAAGGTGGACGGCGCGATGGCCCTCGCGGAGCTCAACGGGGCGACCCAGGTCGCTGCGCGGGCGCGGTACTTCGAGCTTCTCGACGGAGGCTGGCACGTGGCGCCGTCGTGGAACAGTGACACACACGCGAGTGATCCGGCCAAGGACGGCAGGCGCACGGGCTTGTTCGCGACGTCCCTGGAAGAGGCATCGATCGCGACGGCAATCGCGGAGCGTCGGACGTTCGCCGGCAACACGGGCAACGGCGGGTCCCTCGCGCTGGACGCCCAGGGTTGCTGGATGGGTGTGCGTCTCCAAGGCTTCCTCACGGCGACCTTCCACGTGCGCGCCGTGGATGCTGCGACGGGGTTCTCCAGCGTGACGCTCCGGTCCGTGGGAGGCACTGACATTCACACCTTCGACTGCGCTGGACAGACAGTGTGCGAGGCGACGGCAACGCTCGATGTCGACCCCGCGCAGCGATACGTGGTGGCGTACGCGACGCGCACGGATGGCAAGTGGATGGTGTCGGCCCCGGTGTGGATCGAAGATTGACGGGGCTCGGTGTCCCAAGCTTGCCGTTGACACCCTCGTCCCCCGGGGCTAGCCCGAACCCGCCATGAGGGTCACGTTCATCCGCCCAAGCTTCGGACATGCCCACGGGCGGACGTACGACTCCCCGGCTCGCATGGAGCCCCTGGCCCTCGGCATCCTCGCCGCACTCACGCCCCGCGCCATCGCTGTCACCGCCATCGACGAGCGCGTCGAGCCGATCCGATTCGACGCGCCGACCGACCTGGTCGCCCTGAGCGTGTGCTCGTTCTCCGCCAAGCGCGCCTACGAAATTGCCGCCCGCTATCGCGCCCGCGGCATCCCCGTCGTCATGGGCGGGTTCCACCCCACGCTCGTGCCCGACGAGGTCGCCGACCACGCCGACGCCGTCGCCATGGGCGACGCCGAGGCCGTCTGGCCCTCCATCCTCGCCGACTTCTCGCGAGGCAAGCTCCGGGCTCGCTACGACGGCACCGGCTCCACCGACGTGCCCGCCGTGGCGCCCGACCGCTCGGTGTTCCGTCGCAAGGGATACCTCCCTATCCGTCTCGTGCAGTTCAGTCGCGGCTGCCATCGCGCGTGCGAGTTCTGCTCGATCCGCGCGTTCTATGGCGGCAAGCACGTCTGCCGTCCTGTGAGCGACGTGGTCGAGGAGCTTCGCTCCCTCGGGTCGCGCCGCGTGTTCTTCGTGGACGACAACCTGCTCGCGAGCCGTGCCCGCTTGCGCGGCCTGCTCGAGGCCATTGTCCCCTTACGATTGCGGTGGTCCAGCCAGATCGATCTGGCCGTCGCGGACGATCCCGACCTGGTTCGGCTGCTGACGCGAAGTGGTTGTCAGTCGCTCACGATCGGGTTCGAGTCCCTCCGCACCCGCAACCTCCAGCAGATGGGAAAAGCCTGGAACGCGGCCGCGAGCTACAGCCGACGGCTCGACACCCTGCGTCGCGCAGGCGTCATGATCTACGGCACCTTCGTGTTCGGCTACGACGAAGATGACGCGAGCGCCTTCGACGAGGCGGTCGACTTCGCGATCCGCGAGGGCATGATGATCGCGAACTTCAACCCGCTGCAGCCGCTGCCGGGAACACCGCTGTACCGTCGCATGGAGGCGGAGGGGCGGCTGGTGTTCGACCGCTGGTGGCTGAGCGAGGGGTACCAGTGGCACATGGCCTTGTTGAAACCGCAGGGCATGACCCCTGAACAACTCTCCGAGGGGTGTCGCAGGGCGCGGGAGCGGTTCAACGGTCTGCGATCGGCCTGGTCGAGATTCCTTGCCTCTCCGGCGCACCGTCGCTCCGCCGACAACGCCGCGATCTACTGGGCTTCCAACCTGGTCTCGGCCCGTGACATCCGCGCCAAGTCCGGACTCCGTCTGGGGAAAGGCACGCCATGAGGATCCTCTTCGTCAAGCCCAACATGGGCCTGGTCGACGGCAAGCCCTATCTCGACCGCGGCCGGATGGAGCCGCTGACGTTCGCGGTGCTGGCGGGCTTCACGCCACCCGGGCACGAAGTGGCGTTGTGCGACGATCGTTTCGAGCCTGTGCCCTACGACGAGCCATGGGACGTGGTGGGCATCAACACCGAGGTGTACACGGCGCGGCGTGCGTACGAGATCGCAGACCGGTTTCGCGCGAAGGGTGTGAAGGTCGTGCTGGGGGGCTATCACACCACGATGGCGCCGGAGGAGTCGATGCGTCACGCCGACGTGGCGGCGGTGGGGGACACGGACCGGCAGTGGCCCGAAATCCTCGACGACCTTGCGCACGGTCGCGCCAAGCCGATTTACCATGCGCCCCCGTGCGCGAACCCCATCGAAGGCTTCGACACGCGTTGGGGCATCTTCTCCGGCAAGAAGTACCTACCGGTGGCGCTCACCCAGTTCTCCCGCGGCTGCTCGGGTCGGTGCGAGTACTGCGCGACGGGCAACATCTACAAGGGCCGGTACGCGTACCGTGACCCGAAGGAGGTCGCGCGAGAGCTCGAGCGCGACGGGCGCAGGTTCGTGTTCTTCGTAGACGACAACCTGATCGCGTCGCCGGAGCGTGCGAAGGCGCTGCTGCGGGAGCTGATTCCCTTGAAGCTGCGGTGGACGGCGCAGGCCAGCCTCCAGTTCGTGGCCGACAAGGAGATGATGGAACTGATGTGCAGGAGCGGCTGCGCGGGGCTCGTGGTCGGCTTCGAGACGCGGGACGCGGCCAACCTGGCGGCGATGAACAAGTCGACGAACCTCGCGTGCGGGGCGTACGACGAGGTCGTGGAGCGGATTCGGGACGCGGGGTTGCTGATCTGGGCAGCGTTTCTGCTCGGCTACGACCACGAGACGGTGAGCTCGGTCCGGGAGACGGTGGACTGGGCGCTGTCCAAGCGGTTCGCGTTCGCGGCCTTCAACATCCTCACGCCGTACCCCGGGACTGCCTTCTACGCGCGGATGAAGGCGGAAGACAGGCTACTGTACGACGGCGCCTGGTGGTTGCACGACGACTACCGCTTTGGCTACGGGGCATTCCGACCCAAGCGCATGACGGCGGATCAGCTCGCGGAGGAGGGGCTGCGGGCGCGACTTCGACATAGTGCGGTGTCGCAGATCTTGCGTCGGGCGGGGGACCGGAAAACGAACAGCAAGGACGTGTGGAGTCTGCTCACGTACTTCGCGTACAATCCGCTGTTTCGAGACGAGATGCTCAAGAAGCACGGCATGATGCTGGGGTATCGAGGATACGAGCGGGAGGCTTCGGGGGTTCGGGCGGGGCGATGGGGCGACATGAAGAGCGTTGCCCTGGCCGGTTCGCGCGCGGCGATGACCCGCGCGGCGGACCTCGTGCAGCGACGCGGGAGCCCTTCGTGACGGATCGAAACGACGATCGGCGTTGCACCCGGTGCGTCCTTCCGGCCACCTGCGCCAACATCGACTTCGACAGCGAAGGAGTCTGCAACTTCTGCCGCGCGCACGACCGGTACGGCCAGCGCCTCCGGGACCGCGCGCTCTTGCCCCTGCTCAGCCAACGACTCGACCGCGTACGCGGCAAGCACAAGTACGACTGCCTTGTCGGCCTGTCCGGCGGGAAGGACAGCTCCTACGTGGCCTACCGCATGACGCGGCACCACGGGCTGCGCGCCTTGCTCGTCACCTACGACAACGGCTTTCTCACGGACTACGCCCGCGAGAACATCAAGACCATGGTCGAGCGACTCGGCCAGGACCACGTCTTCCTCTCCCCTCCCCCCGCTTTCCATCGATCCATCTACCGCGCATGCATGAACAAGTTCGGCATCCCGTGCATCGGCTGCACCTTCCCCGGCATGCTCATGTGCATCAAGCTCGCCGTCGAGCAGGACATCCCCTTGCTCGTGCACGGCCGGTCCCCCGCCCAGATGTTCAAGGAGCTCACGGACGGCACCCACGACCCGTTTCTTCAGGTCATCTGGGGCAACCTCCGTCCGTACGACGCCGAGGCAAACAAGCGTCTCGTGCTCGCTGTGGCCCGGCGCATGATGCGCCTGCTACGGTCCTTCCTGCCCGACCGCGCGCTGCGCCAAGCGAGCAAGGGGGTGTTCCACCCCGACCTCGCAGCTGTCAAGGCGTCCGAGCACGCCCCGGAGTTCCTCGGACTGTTCCTGTACGAGCCGTACGACGAGCTCCGCATCATGGACGAGATGGAGCGTGAGCTGGGCTGGCGCAGACCGGCCACCGCATCGATCCTCACCCACGAGGACTGCCGCGTTCACCACGCCGCGGCGTATTGCTACAACCACGTCTGCGGGCTGCCGATCGTCTGCCAAGAGCTCAGCACGATGGTGCGTCGCGGCGAGATCGAGAGAGGCCAGGCCTTGCAACGTCTCGAGCGTGACCACGCCTCGGTTCTCTCCGCCTTCCCTGCGGACCAAGCTGCGGTCCTCGCGACCATGGCCGGCATGTCCGACGACGAGCTGCGCGAGGCCTTGCGCAAGGGACGCAGGAACATGAGTGTGTTCAAGGCGCTGCTGCGGGTGCGCAACACCGTTCTCCCTCGCAAGCGTCTGCCGCTGTGATCTGCTCGAGCCCCGCCAGCCGCCCGCACGTGTCCCACAGCACCTGAGAGTCCGATTCCTTGCCGCGCGTCCACGGGACGACGTGCTTGCGTCGCGTCGCACGGTCGAACCACAGGCAGCCGTTGTGGCGCAACGCTTCGGGACTCGTCGCGAGCCACACGGCCGTGTCCGCCCCTTGCTCGTCGCTCCGCAACAGAGGCGCCAGCACCTTGTGAAACGAAGGCAAGGAACTGCGGACGCCAGGGGTGTCCGCCCACCCGGGGTGCATCGCATGCACGTGGACTCCCTCGGGTCCCAGGCGCCGAGCGAACCCCTCCGTGAGCATCATCTGCGCTCGCTTGCACCGGGCATAGGCCTTGACTCCATCGAACGGCGCCCGCCGCGACTGCAGGTCGCCCGGGTCGAGCGCCGTGGTGTACATGCCCCCCGACGTGACCCAAATGACACGCGAAGGCTGTGACCGCGCGAGCATGCCGCGCAGCAGGTGCGTCAACGCAAAGGGACCGAGCACGTGGGTCGCGAACGTGGTCTCGACTCCGTCCGAAGTCTCCGAGCGCTCGTGCACCAGCACACCCGCGTTGTGCACGAGCACGTCGAGCCGTTCGTGGCGAGCGGAGAAGCGCGCTGCGAAGTCTCGGACGGAAGCCATCTCGGATACGTCGAGCGCTTCGACGGCCACCTTTTCGTTGCGGGTTTCCGTCACGATGCGCTGCCTGGCTTGCTCTCCCTTTTCGAGGTTGCGGCACGCCATGACGACGCTGGCACCGCTGGATGCGAGCGCTCGCGCGGTGGCGAAGCCGATGCCGGAGTTTGCTCCCGTGACGACGGCGACCTTGCCCGCCATCGACGGGGTCACCTCTCCTTCCCACAAGGGCTTTCGCAAGGCGTGACCGACGGAGGTGTAGGAGAGCACGACGGTGGCGTCGGCCATCTTGTCGACGATCCTGCGCAGGGTGTGCATGGTGGGTTGGATGCCTGCGGGAGGGGAAGGGTCCCTCCGCTGGCGGCGTGCCGGAAGATGCTACCGGGTTGAGGCTCGACCACGACAATGGGCGGAGAAATGACATCAACTAGGAGCTGAGAACACGGAACACGGAACAGAGAACCAGGAATGGGCGGCAGAGGCAACGCGCGCCACCCAGCTCCGTACACACCCTTCTGTGCCTTCTGCGTCCTCTGTGGTTCTCCGGAGTGCGATCCCAGTACTCACTTGGGGCACACGTTCACGGTCCGCGGCGCAGCGTCTCGAGACACGAGACGAGCTCCTCGGGCAGCGGGGACGAGAAGCGCATGCGCTCCCGAGTCACGGGATGGACGAAGCCGAGCACTCCCGCGTGCAGCCAGTGTCTGCCGAGCGCTTGCTCCGCCAGTCGAAGCAGCGGGTGCGAAGGCCTCGGCCCGTAGAGCGCGTCCCCCAGCACGGGTGTTCCCCCGGCTTCGAACAGGTGAACCCGGATCTGGTGCGTGCGCCCGGTCTCCAACCGACACGTCACGCGCGTGGCGAGCCCGCCTGCGAGCGCTTCCTCCACGACGACGTGGGTAACGGCGCGACGGGCGGCGGCGGGGTTTCGGGTCGTGAACTGCAGGCGATGGGTCGGGTGTCTTCCGTGGGGCGTGTCGTAGGTGGCGGTGGCGGCGCGACCCACGACGACGGCCTGGTACTCGCGGTCGATGTCGTGGCGCGCGAACAGGTCCTTGAGCCCCTCCCTCGCGCGCCCGGTGCGTGCCACGACGAGCACACCGCTGGTGTCCTTGTCCAAGCGGTGGACGATGCCGGGACGCAGGATCGCGTCGGGGTCCGGGTCCTCGCCATCGACCACCGACGGGTCGAAGCAATCGAGGGCGAGCAGACCGTTGACGAGGGTTTTGTCGAGGTGGCCTCGAGCCGGGTGGACGACGAGACCGGCGGGCTTGTCGATCACCAACAAGTGGTCGTCCTGGTGGAGAACTTGGAAGGTGACCGACGTGTCTGGCTCCGCCCCGGAAGGAGGCGGGGGTGCGGGATCGACCTCGATCGTGGCGCCGACCGCCGGGCGGGACGCGGCCTTCGCCGCCACGCCGTCGACGAGCACGCGATCCTCATCCATCCACTGGCGAAGGGTGCTGCGGGAGACCTCACGGCCGGCGTCGCGAAGCAGGCTCACGACCACGGTGTCGAGGCGTTGGGATCGGTGGGCCGGGCCGACGACGAACGTGAAGCGACCGGCGGGCTTGGACATGAAGGGGGTGGCAGCTACCAGAGCTTGGAGGGCACGTGTCCCTTCGACCGGACGAGGATGTCGACGATGGCGCGGTCGTACAGGTTCCGGCCGTAGAGCTTGGGGGAGACGCGGCTGTTGAACAGGGCGCGACCTTCCTCGATCTCCTCCTCGAGCGCGTCGAACAGGTTGTCGTCCTTGACGCCCTGGGTGATCTTGTCCTCGTTGTACAGCGAAAGGTCGCTTGCGATCGCGCGTGCCAGCCGGCGGGCGGCTTCCTCTGTCTCGATCACGGGCATGGGGCGGTCTCCTTGGGTCCGTCAGTATCCCCCGGGGAGGCGAAAGCTGTCAAAGGTTGGGGGATCGTGAGGGGCCAAGTGAGACGATTCAAGGCATCCAACGGGTACCGGTGGCAGAGGGTGATGACCCATCGGACCCGCCCCAGAGGATGATTTCTTTGCCGGACCCAACCCCAACCCCGTATTCGTGCGGGTTGGGCGGATCCCAGGCGATCGCTTGGCCCCAAGCCAGGTTGGGGCCCGCGTCGGGATCGTACAGCGCCAGGTCCGTCGCCACCAAGTCGCCGTCAACTCCCCCGGCCACGAGCATCCGGTCGCCGGCCCAGGCTGACCACCCGGACCGGACAACGCATCCACGAACGGAAGGGGGTTGGACCGCGCTCATGGCGGTCCACGTCGATGCATTCGGATCGAAGGCGGCGCCATCGTTCAGCCCGACGCGGTTCGGCTCCAAACCTCCCCACACCAGCAACTCGTTCCCCGTCCAGACCACGAAGGGATTCGACCGGCCCGAGGGCGCACCATCCACGGTGATCGCCTCCCACGTGTTCAGGGCAGGGTTGTAGCGGTGAAACGCGTTGGTGACCTGGCCATCCCCATCGTCCCGGCCCCCAAACGAGTAGAGCACGGTGCCGGTCCACGCCCACCCCTGTTCTTTGTTGTTCTCCGGCGCAGCGCTCGTGGAGATCGGTTCCCACGCATTGTCGACGGGGTCAAAGAGGGCACCGGACATCTCCTGCGTGCCGTCGAGCTTCTTTCCGCCCCACAACAGCACCCGTTCTCCTGTCCAGAGGCCGATCCCTCTGATCCTGGGGCTCGGCTTGTTGCTGTCGCTGAGGCTGGACCATGTGTTGCTCGACGGGTCCCACACCGCACCGTCGTCGAGAAGCGTCGCAGCGTCCGCACCGCTCCACACGAACACGCCCCCGTCCATCGCAACGCAGGTGGCTAGCTCCCGAGGACTGGGCGCCCCATGGGTGTTGACGGATCGCCACGTATCCGTGGTCGGGTCGTACGCGCCTCCCGAATTCACGAAGTTGCCCTCGCCGTTGACGCCTCCCCACACGAACATCTCCTTGCCGGTCCATGCAGCGCAGGCCCGCAGACGCGCCGTGGGCGCGCCGTCCGTCGCGATCGTGCGAAAGCCTCCCTCGCACGAACCGCTGTTGCATGCGCGTCCGCTGGGACAGGCGTTGCCGCAAGACCCGCAGTTGTGTGCGTCGGTCATCAGACTTGTGCAGACCGCTCCGCATCGATCCGCATCGCAGGGTCCCGCCTCCGCTTCTTCCATCCCATCGGGAGCCTCCGCCTCAGCCGATGCGTCCGCGTCTCCCGCGTCTTGGCTCCCCGTGTCGGAGGTTTTTCCGTCGAGCTCACTGGAAACGAGCAGGGAGCAAGCCATCGGCGTGAAGGAGACCGCGAGGATGATAGTCGGGGAGAAACGGTGCTGCATGCCTCGAGACCTCGGAGATGGAAAGCGCTGCAATGATCTTGCAGGAAAACCGAAGGACTCGTGCAAGTCAAGACGAGCCTCCGCGCGCCGATCGTCCAGCACAGCTTGGGGAAACAGCGCTTCCCCGGGTGCAACCCCTGCTGCCTCGGTTCGGAAGAGAGTTTCCCCATTCCCCCGGGCTCCGTCGACGCGGTACCCTTCGCGCCATGGTCGGAGACGATCGTCACAGCGGGTTTCCCGGTACGCCCAGCAGGCCGCCACCTCCAGCCGTGCCTCGCCACAGCTATCGGCCTCGCATGTCCGTATCCGACGAGGTGGGGCTCGCCATGCTCGCCCTCGCCAAGACGTCGCGCAGCTTCACGCTCTACGACGCACACAACGACGCGGTGAAGGCGCTCATCAGCGACTACCGCGAGAAGTCGATCGCGCTCGCGCGCAACGCGCCCGTGGAGGTGGAGGTCTACCCGTTCGAGCTGCGGTTCCAGAAAAAGACCGTGTACGAGGAGCTCGATCGGGAGCGTTCGCTCGCGTTTCGGCTCTTCCGCGACGGGGTTCGGAAGATGCGCTTCGAGCCCGGGCTCGGGTGGGACGACCTCGTCTCGTTGCTCGAGGTGATGTCCGTGCGCTGCAACGGCGTGCGCCAGCAGGAGGACGACCTCATCACCTTGTTGCGCAAGGCGCGCTTCCAGTGCATCACGATCGAATCCGTCGAGGGCTACATTCCGGACGAGGAGATGCCGGAAAACGAGGCGCTCGCTCCGATCATCGACGAGTCCGAGTCCGCGGACCCCGTGCAAGACTGGGATCAGCCGTTGCCAGCGCCGGCAGGGGGCACGGTGCAATACGAGCCTGTCGACCCGAATGCGCTCGACGCCCTTTGCGCCGAGGAAGCACCCGAGTCGGTGGCCGCCCAGGCTGTCCGTTCGGTGTACGAGCTGTTGCAGACGGCGAACTCCCTTCAGGACCCAGACTTTCTGCAGCAACTCGTCCCCTTCGTCGAGGAGGTGCAGCACTACCTCGTGGTCGAGAGCAACCTGGACGAGCTTGCGCGGCTGGCGGTCATCTACCGCGACGCTTTCGGGGTCGGCCGAAGGCTGCCCATGCTCGCCGAGGAGCGGTCGTTCGAGCGCGTCTTGCGGATGGTCAAGGACGACGCGGAGGAAGTCCCTCCCTCGCTGTACGCGTTGATCGGGGCGCCCACGCCCGACCTGGTCCCTCGCGCGTTGGACATGTTGCTTTTCGGCACGCGAGGGGCGCGTCGCAAGGCCTTGCTCCAGATCGTGGCTCATGGGGCAAGCCGAGACGTGACGGAACTGGTCAGTCGGATGGGCCACACGCCGCCGGACCTCGCGCGGGACCTGTTCGGCATTCTGGCGCAGATCGCGCCGAGCCAACGGGTGGACGTGGCCTTCGACCTTCTGGCGCACCCTGACCCCGAGTTCCAGCTCGAGCTGCTCAGCGTGATCCTCGATGCACCACCAGGGCTCCGTCTCGCGCGGGGGTTGCAGACCCTCATGGGATCACTGCACGAGCCCGTCCGTGTTCAGGCTGCTCTCGCTCTCGGACGCGTGGGGGGATCCAAGGCGGTTCCCTTGCTGGCCGAGCACGCGAAGCGCCGCGCGGCCGCCGGCATGTCCTTCGAAGAGGCGGAGGCGATCGGAAGCTCCCTCGGGCAAGCCTCCCCCTCAGATGCGCTGTCTGTTCTGCTCGAGTGGGCCGACGTCAAGTCAGGGTTCCGGTCGATCCTGTCCAAGATCCGCAAGGACGCTCCGGGCGACCGCATGCTCGCCGCGGTAATCGCCGCAGGGCTCGCCCATTGTCGCGACTCCGCGAGCGCCGAGGCGCTGCGCGGACTGCTCGCACGATGGGCCAGCGACGCGGAAATCACCATCCGCCTCCAGCAAGCACTCGACCGGCTCGAGAAGGGGCAAGACCATGGCTGAGCCGAGCATCCCCCCGGGGGACGAGTTCAACGTCGTCCAGAACCGCCTGGCCCTCGCCATGGAGCGAGCGCGCGTCGGGGAAGACCGGCAGCTCGCCCAGGAAGTGCGAGAGCGGGGTGAGCAGCTCGCCAACATCCTGTTCGGTCTGCTCAAGACCAGCCGCATGCACGAGGCCGACAACCAGGCGTTCGACCGGCCGATCGCGGACTTCCGAGACTGTCTGCAGTCGCTGACGCACGTGCTTGGCGTGGTCAACCTCGTCACGGTCGAGGACCAGGTCTACGTCAACGACGTGCGCGTGCGGTTCGGTGAACGGTCAGGCTCACCGGGGGCGCTGGGGCAAGAGCTGCACAAGCACAACGTGGGTGGGGTCACGTTCCACGCGACACCGACGGACGAGGAGGCGCGGGCCCTGGTCACGGGATTCGCGCGTCCGCCCGCGGGCTCGTCGCCGCGCATGGCGCTTGCCCGCTCGCTGTTCAAGAAGGGGGTCAAGCAGGTCGAGCTCGTCGGGATCTATCGCTATCTGAAGGCCGGCGAGACGCGCAGGCACGAGGAGGGGGCCACGGTCGACCTGTTCGAGCGGGCCCAGCGCACGGTCGAGCAGACCTGGAACAACGCCATCTCGGGCCGCGTGCTCAACGCGCTTCCCTTGCGACGCCTCGTCGCGGAGATCCTCGAGGTGGGCCCGGGGTCGGAGGCACTCTGGGACAGCTTCGAGGACGCGCCTCCGCACATCGCCCACGCCATGCGTGTCAATCACCTCGCGCTCGTTCTCGGCACGGCGATCGGGCTCGAGCTGTCCGCGTTGCAGGACCTCGGCGTCTCGGCCCTCCTGCACGACCTTGGCTACGCCGCCCCTCCCGCCCTCGCCGAGAGCGTGGCCCGACTCCGCCACACGCTCGGCCACACCGTGCTTGGTTCGCGCATGCTGGCTTGCCGTCGAGGCTTCCACGAAGCGAAGGTGCGACGCGTGCTCGTGGCCTTGCACCATCACCGCGACTACGCGAACCGATCGGGCTCTCCCCCTCCCCTGTTCGGTCGCATCGTGCGCATCGCGGAGGACTACGACAACTACAACCGGCCCGACGCGGGAGGGCTATCGCCGCCCGAAACCTTGTCGGCGATCGTCGGCGGGTCGGGTACACGGTACGATCCCGTGCTGGTGCAGACGCTGGTGAACGTGCTCGGCCGGTTTCCCCCGGGCACCTTGCTCGAGCTCGACGATGGCCGCACGGTGCGCACGCTCTCGGTGGTGCGCAGCGAGGACACGTTTGCCGCCCCGCGCGCGTTCGTGGTGGGAGAGGAAGGTGGATGGGTACCGGACTACCCGGCGGTCATCGACCTGGCGGAGGAGGGGCGACCGGTGCGGGTGCTGCGAACGTTCGCGCCTCGGCAGCGGGTGTATCGGTAGGACGTGGCGGGGATGTACTTAGAGGATCGGTTGCGGCGGGGGTCAGAACGTAGGCCAAACCCGAGGACACCAAGCACCGGCAAGCACGACCGAGCGAGCCGCAAGCGCCGTCGCCGACCAAGACCACGGACGTGTTGTCCACGCTTGCGGGTTCGTCGCCGGCCCCGGGGCCCGAGGCCGAGCGAACCTATCGTGGGAGCGTCGCGGCCGCTGGTACGTACGTGGACTGGGCTACTCTTCTTCGCCGTGTGTTCGACGTGAGTGCTCTCGAATGCCCGATGTGCGGCGGAACACTTCGGTTCATCGCCACGATCACTGGTTGAAGGCCACAACGCTGCTTGCTGCGCCCGGAGGTAAGCCGACGCGCGAAGTGCGCGGTCCGGTGCTGGTCGAGCTGCTGCTGTCGATCAGCTCCGGCGCCGTCTGCCGAACAGGATCGCAAGCGATCCAAGAAGCGCGAGCATCCCGAATCGCAGCTCTCCGCCAGTCGGTTGTGTGCGGCAAGCGCACCCGCTGGATTCTTCCTCGGCCGGTTCGGCGGCTGCTCCCGGACCGGTTCCGGAAGACCCCGCAGTGCCGACTCCGCCGGTGCCGGACTGACCCGAACTCCCAGCGGTGCCGGCGGTTCCACCCGTGCTTCCGCTCCCACCACTTCCTGCGTTGCCCGCGGCTCCCGCGCTGCCGCCGCTCCCGCTGCCGCCGGCCGCGCCGCCGCCTCCGGGAATCTCATCTTCGTAGACCGATCCGTGCACCAGCGTGTTCACGCTGCGCGCAGGCAACGTCAACGAAGCCGTCGACGCGGTCCCGATCAATTCACAGTCCTGGGTCGCGGATGTGCGGTGCCGAGGGCGGTTGTTCGGGAAAGTTTCATTGCGAAGTCCTCGATGGGTGTCAGCAGCCGGGCCACCAGCACGTGTTCTGGTTGAATTCGACGGTGGCCTCCCACTTCGGCGACGTGCCCTGGGCGATACTCTCGAGCGCGCCCCAACTCCCCCATTTCGAGGGGGCACCGATGTCGACGAAGTGGACGAAGAGCGCGCCCCCTTCATCCTGCCAGCTGGTGAAGTTCTCGAGGTAGCGCTGCTTCATGCGAGTGTCGCGATTGAGCGCGATGTGAAAGTCGATGAAGTCTTGATCGTCCTGGATTGCGTGTCCGTTGCCAGTGATGTGCTGCCCACCTTCGTAAGCAACCATCTCGAGCCCATGCTGATCAGCGACCTGCTTGAAGTAGGAGTAGGTGTCCGCCATGCCGGCCACGGACCATTCGCAATCGAAGTGGCGTGCGTCCTCGAGCTGTTCCATGCCCTTGGTCAGGCCCCCGTCGGCATCGTTGAACCAGCTTCGAATCAGGTCGGTCTCCGTCTGCGAGCCGCCGTGCAGACAACCGTTGAAGTAACCCGTGATTCCGATGGAATCGATGCCATGCTCGTAACAGGCTGCGTTTCCCTCGGCCTGCCAGAGCGGACAGTTCAACGCCGGATCCTCGAGCCCCTGCCAGCCGGCTTGTGTGCCCAACACGCAGTGAACCCGCTGCAGCCCAGTCGTGAAAACCTCCTGCTTCCAGATGTCGCAAATCTGCGCCGTGCGCATCCCGTGCCACTGCATGAACGCGTCGCCGTGGTCGCCCCAGCGCGCCTGGCCTTGTTCCAACGCGTAGTGCGATTGGGCAAACCCCCAGTTCCAGACCTCGTTCGAGTGCTCGACATACGCGATCAAGTGGGGCGCGAGCGAGTCCCGCACCACCGTCGCGAACTCACGCACATAGTCGTCCGTGGCTTGATGCGGCATGTTGAACCACGGGTCCGCGTTGAGCTCGTTGGCCAGGGCGACCATGATCTCCACCGGCACGCCCGCGCGCGTCCAGGTTCGTTCCGTCGGCTTGGGTCGATCTGCCCAACCCTGCTGCGCGGACCCGTTGGTCTGCATCCAATCCATGAAGCGAATGGCGCGGAAGTCTTGAACTCGCGAAATCCAATCCGGATTGAAGACGCTGCCCGCGTCGAACGCTGTCACGTGCTCCTCCGGCACGATGGTGATGTCGCGGATGTAGTCGTTGGGATCGGTGGTGTCGATGCGCAACAAGCAAGACCCTCCTCCGACCTCGATGAGGTCGCCCCCGTGGGAGGTTCCGACTTTTTGCGCGCCCCACTGGTAGGACAGCGTTCCTTGCCCTTGCCACCGCACGACGAAGCGCGTGTAGGGGATCGGCCCCGCGTCGGGATTGGTGAGGAATACGGTGCCGGCTGATTGCCCACCAGCGAGGGATTGAACCCAGCCATCTTCATCGATGGTGGTGACGTCGACGCCGCCGTTGGACCAGTCCTGCCAGCCGCGAGACCACTTCATCAAGTCGAGAAAGGGAAATTGGGTGGACCAATCGGCGATGCCATTGAGGCCCATGCCCATGCTCGTGGTCTTGCGCGTGACGCCACCGGCGCCCGCGGCGCCGCCCGTCCCGGAAGCGCCCGCGACCCCGCCCGTCCCCGAGCCGCCCGCGACTCCACCAGAACCGCTCTCTCCCGCGCTGCCCGCGGCCGAGGTTCCGCCGGAGCCTCCATTCGTCGACGTCCCTCCGCTGCCCGACCCGCCTGACGTTCCCCCACTCCCACCCGCGCCGCCAGGCGACGTATCACTCGCATCGTCGCTTCCGCAGCCTGCTGCCAAGGTCCAGGCACATACACCCAGCATTGCCATCCACGCACGTGGTCGATATCCAGGGCTCATTCGACGTTCTCCTCTCGATTCGATGCCTTGGGAGCAATGCGTGTGCCAGGCCCGCCGAGTGGGCGCTCGTCCCTTGAATTCGAGGTGCTTGAGTCGAATGTGCCGAATCATTCGGAACGTTCCGTGTTCCGAGGTGCGCAGCAATGAACCGGGCGAAACACGGCCAAGCGGACGACGTCTGCACTCTTGCTTGGCGGTGCCATCTTAGAGCAGGATCGGCCGCGACTGGCCCCATAGGTAGGATATTGGCGAGGAGCAGGCACGCGCCGCCCGGAGCCAGAGGAGACTCCCGGAACGGGGAACGTTCCTTGTTCGCTCACGAGCGACGGGCGAGTCGCGTACGAGATGAAGTACCCACGGCGGGGCAAGACCCATCTGCTGATGGACCCTGTGCAGTTTCTTGCGCGTCTCGCCAGTCTGGTGCCCCCACCGCGTCATCCGTTGGTTCGGTACGTGGGCGTGCTGTCGAGCGCATCGCGATGGCGTGAGCACGTCGTGCCCAAACCCGAGGACACCAAGCACCGGCAAGCACGTCCGAGTGAGCCGCAACCGCCAGCGCTGACCAAGACCACGGACGTGTCGTCCACGCTCGCGGGTTCGTCGCCGGCCCACGACCCTCACTCCTGTTGCAGCACCGCATCGAGGACTCGCACCGGGCTGACTTGGTTCTGACGGGCAGCATCGGCCAGTGTAGCCTCGTCTGATGTGACGCGAACGCCGTGACGGACGAGGCTGTCACGCAGCTGCTGCGGCGTGCGCCGCGTCAGCTCGGCCACTGTCGAGATGCGGGCCCGAAGCAGGAGATCCGCTGCCTTCCTGCCGGTCACCTCCTGCCCGTGGCCGTGCTCCCGTGCGTGCTCTTCTGCCTCTTTGAAAGGTGCGATAGAGAAGGCCAGCAGCGCGGCGAAGAGCCCCACGATGACGATCCCGCGTGCCCGCGACAGGTTCGCGCGCACTGCGCCCCAGTTCAGCCAGATGTGCAGGCAGGCGCCGACGACAAAGATGGGGCTCAGCCATTCGTGCGCGACAACGATGAGGCCGCTGCGCACCTTGAAAAACATGAGGAGCCCCGTAACCCCGAGCAGCAGGAAGGAGCCTATGGTGATCGGCGTCACCCACGAGCGCAGCTTCTTCATGGCCTACCCAGCCTTCCTTGCGGCGTATCCCATGTAGGAAGCTTCGAGGTGGTCGCTCTCCTGAAAGTCGAGCCGTCGGCCCAGCTCCTTGAAGGTGATCTTGCCCTTCGCACGTCGACGGAAGTCGAGCAGGCTCGAGATGGGATTGCGCCGTGAAACGATGCCTCGCATCTCGCCCGGTGCGAGGCCGTGTCGCTCCAGCAGCGCGGTCAACTCCCCGGGCTTGATGAACTTCTCAAAGACGTGTGAGTTCGGCGCGGCGAATGCCGTCGAACGCCACTCCTGCATGACCTTGATGATTGCGATCTTGCTGATGAGCGTCCGGTTGATCGTGTCGTAAAAGAACAGACCGCCAGGTTTGAGCACCCGCGCGATTTCGCCGATCACACGATCGACATCGTCAACGTGCTCGAGAACATCGCAGCAGGCGACGTGATCGAACGACGCCTCCGCGAAGGGCAGGTGCTCGCCAACGCCGGTCTGATACTCGATGGAGAAGCCTGACGAGGCTGCATGCGCGCGTGCCGTGTCGATGGTCTCCGGTGCCGGGTCGATACCGGTGACCTCGAACCCTAGGCGAGCGAACTCCTCGGCGAGCAGGCCGCCACCACATCCGACATCCAGGAGCTTGCGCTGGCCGAGAGCGAGCGCCTGCTCCCGGTCGATCACGCGTTTGAAGTAGCCGAACCTGACCGGGTTGATCCAGAAGCGTAGCGTGCTGAACTCGCCGACGTCGTCGTCCCACCAGGCGTGGCCTAGGCTCCGGTAGATCTCGTTGTTGACGTTCTGCTCTTGCTTCATCTGCTTCCCGGTCCTTTCTCAGCGGCGGCTCTCGACGAAGGTGCGCAGCTTCATGAGAACTATGGCCGCGCTGCGCATCTCCTCGACGCCGAGCACGGACGAGAGTGATCGTTCGAGCTCGTGGGTGCGCGTGTGGATCTCCTCGAACAACCTCTTGCCCTTGGGTGAGAGGCCGACGTAGCTGCGCCGGCCGTCCTTGCTGTCGGCATGCCGGCGAATGAGCCCTTCACGTTCCATGTCCTGTACCTGCCGTGTGACCGCGGCTGGGTTGATCCCAAGATGGCGCGCTAGGTCGGTGATCCCGGCGTCCTTCTCGGAGACGGCCAGAAGACGCATCAACGCGAAGCGCGAGGCGGGCATCCCGGTCTCGCGTGCGAACCCTGACATCAGCACCTGGTAGGTTCTGAGAACCTCGCGAAGGAGGTGCGGCTCGTCGCCTCGATGGTGCAGCTCATCGACATCATTGGTCTTCGGATCCGTCATGACGAGTAGAGTAGCGCCGGTCGTTGTAACGGTCAATGACCGATACAACTACATGCCGAGGTGGCAGTCGCTTCCCGCTTGACCCTTGCCGTTCGTCCCCGAAACGGAGATGCCTGGTAGCCGTTGCGGGGCGAAACGGCAAGTGAGCCGCTGTCCCCGTCCCGCACTCGACAGGCTTTGCCCTCCTGGGAGACCTGAACCCCAGGAGGAGCCAGAACCATGTCCAACAACATCACCTGCCCCTCGGGCCTCGTCGGCCGAATCCGGGGAATGAAGGCTCGCGAGGAGCGCATCCTCGCCGACCGCAAGCTCGCCCGCAGCGGCGCCCAGCTCGAGCAGATCCTGGCCGCGTGCTGGGAGGAGACCCTCGACGCCGGGCCCTACGACTTCGGCGAGCAGCCGATCGCCCGTGATGGCCGAGGACCTCGCGCTGTCGGCCGACGGGACGATGCTCGGCACCCTGCCGCTGAAGGTCCCCGCCGCGGAGTGAACCGAACCACGCGCACCGCGGTCGCCCCTCAGCCGGCGAACATGATGACGGCGGACGGGCGCCGCGACCGGGCCGCGCGGGCGACGAAGCGGTGGGCGCGCGCCGCGAACCGGCGCACCTGCGTCTGCCAGTGCTCGTACTCCATCGGCGCGCGGGCGGCGGTCGGGACCGGGGTGGTGGGGTCGATCGTGAACCAGTGCGCGTGGAGCTAGCGGTACCAGGCGATGAACTCGGACAGCGGCGGCGCGGGCTGGGTCGCCGCCCGCTGGTAGAGCGCGGCCACGCGCGAGAGCGCCTCGGGCCGGTGCCAGCAGGTGCGCTGCGCGAGCACCGCCACGGGCGCGCCGTCGATCTCGAGGGGCGAGGTCCCGAACAGGAGCGCGTCGACGTCCTCGTCACCCGGTGCGCCGATGACGAACGGCCACACCTCGCTCGTCTCGACGATCGGGCGCCGCGCCGGGTCCACCCACCACGGCAGCCACGCGAACGGCCGGGTCACGGCGAGCGTGTGGTGCAGGCACGTCTGCAGTCCGTCCTCGAACAGGGGCACCTGGCCCTGCGACAGCGCGCCCAGCAGCGTGCCCGCGGGATCGACCCGCACGCGCAGCGACGCCGTGACGTCATCGGACGCGCCCTTGGCCTCAAGCCTGGCGAGCCGGGCCACGAGGCTCGCCCGCGTCTTCGCCGGTGGGGGCGGCGTCGTGGCTGCCAGCTCGGCCAGCGCCTTCATCGCCGGGTGCTCGGGCGCGAGGGTGAACGCGGGCGTCGCCGCCGCGGTGGCCGCCCGGTCCGCGCGGACCAGCGCCTCGAAGCGCTGCACGTCCACGTGAAACAATGCGCGGACGCCCTGCATGGCGGCAGCCTACAGCGCGACGCGCGCCGACGCGGCCTCATCGCGAGATCGACGATGGCGGTGCCGAACTTTCGATTCGCCCGGTAGCGATACGGGGGGATGGACTGGTACTGCGCACGGGATTCTCGCCCTGGAACCTCAAGTACATGCGGGCTTTCGCGGAGGCATGGCCCGACGAGGCGCTTGTGCAACAGGCTGTTGCACAAATTCCCTGGGGCCACGTCGTGGGCATCCCCGACAAGGCGGACACCCCCAGCCAGCGCCGATGCCACGTCGAGAAGGGCATCGAGGCGGGCTGCAGCCGCGACATCCTGTTGGCTCAGATCGACAGCAAGCTGTTCGAGCGGCAGGGCAAGGCCGTCACCAATTGGGGTCCCAGAGCCTGACTATTCCAAAGTTCCGCCTTGCGGAACCAGGATCGACGGAGATAGCCTGATGAAAACAGGGGCCTCCAAGACGGATCTCACAAGGGGACCAGAGATGAGCACGGTGAAGCGAAGCGCGCTGGCGTCCATGACCATCCTAGTATTGATGGGCTCGGCCTGTGGCGACGACACCGAGTCGGGTGCTGGCGGCGCAGGAGGTTCAAGTTCCGGAGGAACAAGCGGCACCGGAGGCACGAGCGGATCTGCCGGCACGAGCGGCACCGGAGGTACGGGCGGATCTGCCGGCACGAGCGGCACCGGAGGTACGGGCGGCGGCACCGGAGGTATGAGTGGTTTTGGGGGGACTGCTGGCACGAGCGGCTCAGGCGGTATCGGTGGAGAAGGTGGAAGCGGCGGTTCCCTGACGTACGGTGTCCCAGGCCAATCCTGCAACGACATGACCGGAACAGAGTGCCAAGGCAAGAGTTGTTGCTCGAGCATCTTGGTTCCCGGAGGGACCTTCCCCATGGGCAGAAGCGAGAGCGGGACCGATGCCTATCTCGCGTCCGCGGACGAGCAACCCGAGCATGATGCGACCGTGTCGAGCTTCTACCTCGACGAATACGAGGTGACGGTGGGTCGGTTCCGTCGGTTTGTGCAGCAATTCGACGGGACGTCACCGCCGGACCCGCTGATACCCGGGAGCGGTTGGCAGAACAGCTGGAACGGTTCCATGCCGTCATCGCAGGCGATGTTGACAAGCTACCTTGACTGCAGTCCCGGGCTCCAAACGTGGCGGTCTACGCCAAGCGGAACGGAACAGCATCCCATCAACTGCGTGAGCTGGTACGAGGCATTCGCGTTCTGCGCGTGGGACGGTGGTAGGCTTCCGACGGAAGCGGAATGGGAGTACGCGTCGGCTGGAGGGAGTGAGAATCGGTTGTACCCCTGGGGCAGCGCAGCGCCGAGCACCACGCTGGCTTCTTGGAATTGCGAGTACTTTGGGACCTTGGAATGTACTTTCGAGGACATCGCGGTGGTCGGGGCGTTGCCAGCGGGAGCTGGCCGATGGGGACATAGGGACCTTGCAGGCAACATGAGGGAGTGGGTGCTGGATGGGTATTTCATGTGGTGGTACAGCGGAGGTGGCAATACGTGTAACAACTGTGCGAATATCACGGATGTTTCCACCCGGGTGTTTCGCGGTGGCAGCTACATGGACAGCAACGACCTTCTGCGCGCCGCGGTCCGCCCCTCACTCGATCCGACCTATCGCTACGAAACGGGGTTCCGCTGCGCGAGGACCCCTCAATCGTAGGGGGTGCTGAGCTCCAATCACAGCCACCTCGTGATCGGCCCTTACTGCTACATCAGCACCTCCTGATGACCCGAACCTGCGTGCACACGGGTCCAGATTGGTTCCGACGAGCCGCCCCTTCGTCCTCGATCCCGTCCCAATCCGCGGGCCACTCCTCGGACAGCGTAACCGCCGGCCAGGTGCAGCGGCGGATTGGCTTCCACGATGTCGCCCAACAATACCTCGTAGCGCTCATCCCAGCCCGACGTCTCCGCGCGCGCGCGCCCGACCCACAACAGGACTTCGACCTGCTGCTGTCCGTGGCGTAGCTGCTGGTCGAGCGACGCACCGGTGCGTCCTGGGAGCCCTTTCGCCGCATGGATGGTTGCTGGTTCCGTCGTCTTTGCGCGACCGAGCTGGCGACCGACGTCGTCGAGGTCGGTCTTGACTTGCGAGTCGCGTTCGAATTTCCTAACGGCGGTCAGCCCGTGACAGTCCCACGGGGGGTTTGAGACGGCCTCTCGCAGCGCACGGCAAGGTACCGGGTCGACCCCGATCCCAAGCCGGGGCGTTCCGTCGCGCGCGACTAAACTTCCACAGCGACTCAGGCCGCGTGCCTGCGACGCCTCGAGGCCGCGAGCGCCAAAGCGCCAGCAGCGATGAGCCAAGCCGTTGAGTGATGGGACGGTGCCGTCCTGCACCCGCAGCCTGTCCCATCGGCCTGTGCATCTGCACCCGCCATTCCGCCGCCGTCCGTGCCCCCGAAACCGCCGGCCCCCGCGGACCCAGCGTCGTCGCTCACGCATGCGCCAGCTTGGCACGTGCCTCCCGTGCACGGGGAGCCGTCGGACTTCTCGGGATTGGAACAGGTCCCGGTCGATGAATCGCAATTACCTGCTTCGTGACATTCGTCGGAAGCAGTGCAGGTGATTGGATTGCCGCCGATGCATACGCCCGATTGGCAAGTATCGGCTTGGGTGCAGCCATTGCTGTCGTCGCAACTCGGACCGGTGAGCAAGGCACACGTCCCGTCGACGGAGGCGCCGGAGGCCACCGAGCAAGCATCGCAGGGGCCAGCGTCGCAAACAGCGTCGCAGCACACGCCGTCGACACAGAACCCGCTGTCGCACTCTCTTGCTGCGGAACATGAGTCGCCCGGACCCTTCAACAGCGTGAAGGCGTACGCCGCGCCCCCAAAGGTGGCCTTTCCGGGCGCGCCGACGATGGCGGTCTCGCCCAAAAGGCTCAGCGAATGGCCGAACCCGTCGCCCTCGGCGGCGTCGCTCGCGGTGAGCTTGGCCTGCGCCGACCAACTGCTGCCGCTTCGCGCGAACACGTAAGCCACGCCCTTGGCGCTGTCCTTTTCGCGCGCGCCGACGATGGCGGTCTCGCCCGAAAGGCTCACAGAGAAGCCGAACTGGTCGTTCGCAGTGGCGTCGCTTGCGGTGAGCTTCGCCTGCTGCGACCAGCTACTGCCGCTTCGCTCGAACACGTATGCCGCGCCTGTGGAGCCCTGGTACGCCGCCCCGACGACAGCGGTCTCGCCCGAAAGGCTCACGGAGCTGCCGAGCCCGGCGCCCTCAGCGGCGTCGCTTGCGGTGAGCTTGGCTTGCTTCGACCAGCTAACGCCGCTTCGTACGAACACGTATGCCGCGCCTTTGGTGTTGGCCTCTCCAGCCGCGCAGACAACGGCGGTGTCGCCTGAAATGCTCACCGAGTAGCCGAAAAAAGCGTCCATTGCGGCGTCGCTCTCGGTGAACTTTGCCTGCTCGGACCAGCTCGTGCCGCTTCGAACGAACACGTATGCCGCGCCCGGGAAGGCTCCGGGCGCGCCGACCGCGCCGACGATGGCGGTGTCGCCGGAAAGGCTCACAGAAAAGCCGAAGGCGTCCACATCGGCATCGCCTGCGGTGAACTTCGCCTGCTGCGACCAGCTGCTACCGCTTCGAACGAACACGTACGCCGCGCCGCTATACGAATGGCTGGACCCGGGCGCGCCGACTATGGCTGTGTCGCCAGAAAGGCTCACCGATCCGCCAAAGTGGTCGTGCGCGGCGGCCTCGCCCGCGGTGAGCTTGGCCTGCTCGGACCAGCTACTGCCGCTTCGAACGAACACGTATGCGGCGCCCCTGCCGGTGGCCGTCTGGTACGCGCCGACGATGGCGGTGTCGCCCGAGAGGCTCACGGAGACGCCGAACCAGTCGCCCGCAGCGGCGTCGTTTGCGGTGAGCTTGGCTTGCTGCGTCGCGACCAACGGATCGACCGTGATCGGATACGCAGCGCTGCTGTCCTCTACCACGAGCCTTATCGCGCCCTCATTCACCTCCATCCGCGCCGCAAGGTCTCGACCCTGCGCGTCCACCACCGCCAGGTCGTGGTACGCCGCGCGCGTCTGGCCTTGCTGGTCCACGAGCCTCACGACGCTCGCTTCACCCGCGTCAAGCTCGGGCTCGAGTCCGTCGAATCGAACCTCGATCTCCAGCTCGCCTTCGCCTTGCGGCCGCGTCTCGATTTGGTAGCTCTGCTCGAGTCCCATCGGCCCCGCCAAGTACCGCTCCTGCATCCCCGCGCGCTCAAGCACAAGCTCTTGCCCCTCGGCCCGGGACCACTCGAGGGTCGGCACTTCGCGCAACGCGCCCCGGCGCCCGATGCGCGCCGTGTGAATCCCGAGCTCGAAGCTTGAGTCCTCGGGAACGATGGTGACGCGCCCTGCCTTGATTGTGGCGCGCGCGTCGTTGCCGTCGGCTCCGATGCGCGCCGAGAACACGCGGTCGTTCTTTGCGAAGTCGTACCCGGGCGCCTGCTGCATCGAGCGAAGGGCCCTCATACGTAGCCCCGCGGGAAGCTGTGCGCTGGAACTTTGCGGAGCAGGCGTCGGCGCGCCCGCATCGGCCCCGATCGCGGACACAAAATCATCGGTCTCGGGCGCTTCTGCTCCGCATCCACCGAGCACGATGAAGAGCACGAAGGAGGCCAGCGCCACCACGGCCAGCGACACGGTCGCGGGTCGATGTGGCACGTGGAGAAGCCCACCGGTGAAGCGGGAACGCATATCCATTGTGTTGTCTTTCTGAGCGGATTCCACGAGGCCGGTAGGTAAATCGAACGCCCTTCGCATGTCAAGACAGGCTCCGGGTCACGTCGTCATGTCCGCGTGGAGGCTCGCGGTGGTGAAGGATGCGGTGGCGTCCACGTTGTCAGTCTCCAGGGTCGAGGACGTCGAGGCGTTGGCGGATGAACCACACTTCCTCCGTATCGATGTAGACGAGATCCGCTGGCCTGACGTCTGCCGGCGATGGCACAAGCCAGTGTCTTGCGTCGCGCTACGATCGTCACTCCCCCGCGTTCGAAGGGAATGCTGCCACTCCGTCAGGCGAGCAGCGAAGGAATCACGCTCAACGCCTCGTCTCGTACCTGGTCAGGACCACGCCGCCCTGAAGCCTTCCCGTCCGATGAAGACGAACACCGCAGGCATACGACCCGATCAGGGCTGGTGCTTCGCTGACGATGTCCGTCTTCGGATCGCCCGAGTCCGGGTTGTCATAGTCGATCCCTTGTTGCAGTAAGCGCTTCCTTCCACGTCTTCGAGGCGGAAGGAGTCGGAAGCCTCCTCCACAGTGGGTGTGCCCATCAGCTTGCCGCGCCTCAGCCTCACGAGCGACGGGCGAGTCGCGTACGAGATGAAGTAATCACGGCGGGGCAAGACCCATCTGCTGATGGACCCTGTGCAGTTTCTCGCGCGTCTCGCCAGCCTGGTGCCCCCACCGCGTCATCCGTTGGTTCGGTACGTGGGCGTGCTGTCGAGCGCATCGCCATGGCGTGAGCACGTCGTGCCCAAACCCGAGGACACCAAGCACCAGCAAGCACGACCGAGTGAGCCGCAAGCGCCGTCGCCGACCAAGACCACGGACGTGTTGTCCACGCTTGCGGGTTCGTCGCCGGCCCCGGGGCCCGAAGCCGAGCGAACCTATCGTGGGAGCGTCGCGGCCGCTGGTACGTACGTGGACTGGGCTACTCTTCTTCGCCGTGTGTTCTCCGTCGATGCGCCTGCGTGTACAAAGTGCGGCGGCAGGAAACCTCACGCCGTAGCGTGAGGCTCTGGTTCATTGCCACCATCATCGAGCAACCGGCGATCACCAAGATCCTCGATAGCCTTGGGCTTGCCTAGAGCCCACCCCTTCGTCGCGCACGCGCTCCGGACCCAACTGGACTTCGACCCGGTCTTTTCCGTGGCGTAGCTGCTGGTCGCGGATGGCACCGGGGTGTTCGCTGCGGGCAAGCGCGGCGACGCATCGGTGCGTCTTCCCATCGCGCTCACACCACCCATCCGCCCTGATTCCGTCTTGACTGTCTTCTTGACTTGCGAAGGGCGTTCGATTTGCCTACTCGCCGTACTCAATTCGGCACATTTCCGACGACCCACGCATGGCATTCCTTCGGATCCGCGCCAAACGTTCGACCAGTGGCTGACGCGAGTTGCTCGACGATGAGCTGCGGGAAGTAGGCCGAGGAGTCCGCGGGCGGTTCCTTCCATCCCCAATCCGCCCGCAACCGTGTCGGGAATCTCGAGCTCAGCAACCCACATAGCGCCAGCAATGGCTTTCGCCTCTTCATGGTCGCGAGCGATCGAATTGCCTCTCTTCGCAGGAACGCGGAGCCATCCGTTCGGGCGACCCGCTCCAACTCACCCACGACACGATCGGTCGGATATCGTACCAAGTCCGCGATCACATCCGACTGTGCGGGTTCGTCGGGAGCCTTGTGCAGCAGGGCAATGAGCTCGGCAGGCGGGTCCTTCCCCGCGAGCTGCGCGAGCACGCGTCGCGCCGCCGCCTCGGCGCTCGGTGGAAACGAACCTGCCAGGTACCGCCGGATGGCAGGCACCGCGCTCCGGTCGCCGATGTCGCGCAGCGCTTCGAGCAGCGTCTTCGTTTCCAGGAGGTCCAGACCCGAGAAGGTCGCGCGCGGATGCCCGAGACGCTCGACGAGGATCGGTACCGCCTCCGCGGCTTTGAGCTTGCCCAGCGCAGCGATCGTCCGATCGTCGTCGATCTTGGCGTTGAGCATGCGCATCAGCACGGGCTTGGCCCGTGCGTCGCCGAGCTCGCTGAGCGCAAATGCGGCTTCGGTCGCGCGGGGGCGGCGGGAGAGCAACGCGATGAGAGCACGAGCCGCCTTGCTCACCTTCATGCGTCCGAGGTCCCGGCAGACGGCGTCGAGGGGGGTGAAGTTGCCTTCGCAGTTGCCGGTGCTGCAGGTCGACGCCTCTGCGGGGCCGTCAATCGCGCCACTTGCAACGGCCTCGATCATCAGGTCCACCCCCCAGGCCTTTGCGGGGTCGCCGCCCACGAACATCTGGACGAGCTTCGCGGCGTTGTTCCGATCCCCTGGCTCCTTGGATTGCAGCACCTGCCGGACGAACGCGCGCGCTTCGTCGTCGCTATCGAGCAGAAAGTATGCAGCACAAAGTCGCGCGTAAAGGTCTCCCTGGGCGTCGAGCATGAGAGCTTTCCACGCGGCGGCATGGGACGGCTCGAATCGATAGCTCGCGTTCAGGCGATGGAGCCGATAGACCACCTCGAGCTCGAACGGCGACTCGTTCCCCATTCCGCCCGTCGTGCCGGTCGCGTCGCGTGCGGGCGCTCTCGCCACGTTCAAAGCCGCCCGCAGGTTGGCCGGCAGCGAGACACTCGCGCGTTCGACTGACGTGAGGCTCTGCGCGGATGACGTCGCAGACGGCACCGCGCTCGTGGTTGGCCTCTCCGTACAGCCTGCTCCGATCGCAACGCCAGCCAGCCAGCAGCAGGCGAACACGGTGTGTCGGATCGTCATGGTCCAATCATCTCACCGCGCTCCGCACTCCGCCAGCCACGCAAGCGGTCGCTCCGCGATGTCGAGCACGCGTTGCACCATCGTGTCGCGATGACCTTTGTGGTGCCCGCGTCTGCTAGCGCGCGAAGCTGACGGCGAAACGAGGATGGTACAGGGCTTCGGGGTGCTTGCCTTGTTGAACTCGCCGGCACCTCCCATTCTTCGATCGTGTGGCAAACCGAGAGCGATACCTTTTCGTTCTGATCAGCCTGCCTCTCCCGCACGGTTTGCCAACCTGGCTCGGACTGTTCTACGACTCCGGCATGCCCGACTTGCTGATTCGCGATTGCCACGTGGTCCGGTGCGAGCCGACCGAGGTACAGGTGCTCGACCACCACGACATTCTGATCCGCGACGGCCGGATCGACTCCATCGCATCGACGGGTTCGGTTGCGGCCCCCGGCGTAGACGTGCTCGAAGGGCGCGGACGGGTCGCCATGCCCGGGCTCATCGACACCCACGCCCACGTGCCGATGGTCATCTTCCGCGGGCTCGCCGAGGACGTGGACCTCGAGACATGGTTCAACCAGTACATGTGGCCGCTCGAGAGCAATTTGCAGGAGCGGGACGTCGAGAACGGGATGGCCCTTGGGCTTGTCGAGCTCATCGAAGGCGGGGTGACGACCGTGGCGGACCACTACTTCCACATGGATCGAGCCGCCCGGATGGTGGAAAAGGCGGGCACGCGCGCGGCCTTAGGCTGGGCCGTGTTCGGCAGCCAGGGCGCCGAAGGGCTCGCGCGGTCGGCACGGTTCGCCGAGCGTTGGAACGGCGGCGCGGACGGTCGCATCACCACATGGTTGGCGCCCCACGCGCCGTACACTTGTGACGACGACTTCCTGCGTGCAGCGGCGAATTGGGCAGGCAAGCTCAGCCTCGGCGTCCACATCCACGCTGCCGAGACCCGGGGGCAGACCGAGGCGAGTGTGGCCAAGCGGGGCATGACGCCCATCGAGGTACTCGAAGCCACAGGCATCCTCGAGCACCCCACGATCATCGCGCACGGCTGCGGTCTGACGGAGCGCGACATCGCGCTGCTGGCAAGGCGCAACGCTGGCGTCGCCCATGCGGCCAAGACCTACCTGAAGCTGGCGATGGGAACGACCCCCATCCCCGCGCTGATGCAAGCGGGCGTGCCCGTGGGGCTCGCCACGGACGGCGCTGTGAGCAACAACACCCTGGATGTGTGGGAGAGCATGCGTTTGATGGCAATGGTGCAGAAGGACCGCACCGCGGATCCCAAAACCTTGCCGCTCGCGACGGTGCTTCACATCGCCACCCGAGGCAGCGCACAAGTGGTGGGTCTCGGCAACCGCATTGGGCACTTGGCCGAAGGATTCGAAGGCGACGTCATCCTCGTCGACGTATCGGGCGCGCACTGCCAGCCGTTGCACTCCATTGCGGCGACGCTCGTGTACGCCACCAGGGCCAGCGACGTGCAGTGCGTGGTGGTCGGCGGTCGCGTCATCATGCGCGATCGAAAGCTGCTGACGCTCGACAAGGCGGCGGTCATTGCGGATGTGCACGAGTCGATGCAGCGGTTGTCGCGTCGTGTGCCGGAAGCGAGAATCCAAGCGTACGAACCATGAGCGTGGGTGGGACTGTGTCTCGGCGTTGACTACCTTGCCGAGATGCTGGCTTTGCCGAGGTGCGCATGGCGAGTGTGGTGATGCAGGCTGCCGCCTTCCCCGATGAGGCCGCCACCCGCTCGGCCGAGGCCGAGCTCGTCTTGCTTATCGAGCGCTACGCGAGCTGACTTGTTCTCCTTGAAGCACGCATGGGCAAGGGTGGCCACACCGTGCTCGGGTCGCGCATGCTCGCGTGCCGTCGAGGCTTCCACGAAGCGAAGGTGCGACGCGTGCTCGTGGCCTTGCACCATCACCGCGACTACGCGAACCGATCGGGCTCTCCCCCTCCCCTGTTCGGTCGCATCGTGCGCATCGCCGAGGACTGCGACAACTACAACCGGCCCTGGCACACGCTTCGCCATGGCATCGGGGCCATGGCTCGTCCTGCACCCGACGTGGTTCCCGAACGGCCGCACCTTCGCAAGCAATACGTGCGTCACGAGCCCGAGTCCTCCGTGTTGTATCAGGTCGTGCAAGCTTGGCTCGAGACGTTCCTTGCGATGGCGAGCGAAGCGTACCTGCGACCGCACCTGCTCGCGCTCGACGGCGTGTACCACAACGACGGCTAAGCCAATTCCTGGCATCAAGCCCGGGTCCCGATGTGATCGATGGAACCGGGATCGATCGAGGCCGGTGGCAACAATCCGTGCATCACATCGTCCAGCATATCGAATGGTGCTATTCATCGTTGGTCCACATCGCTTCGTGGAGGCTCGAACGATGTCCACGGGCTGAAGCTACCGGAGATCCATGCAAACCCAGCTGACAGCGTTGGTCATCACGGTGGCAATCGTTGCGGGTTGCGACTCCCCAACCGCTTCGAGCGTCACACCGACCGCCTCTTCGGCGCGCGCATCGCCTTCCACGGCTTCCGCGTTCCCTTCCGCATCGGCGGCTCCGAGTGCGACGAGCCCACGGGTGCCACCGTCGGAGGGCCTCATTGCCGCATCACAGATTCTGATTTCCTACCGGGGAGCCGATGGCGCGCCGCCCTCGGTGGTCCGCACCAAGGTCGAGGCCAAGCGGCTGGCCGTACGAACACGAGAGGAACTGCTTCGTAGCAGCTCCTTTGAGGCGACAGCCCGAGCCCTGTCGGATGACCCCCTAACCTCGTCACAGGGCGGGGCCGTCATCGGGCCCGCTCAGCGTAATGCAATGCCCTGGGACTCCCGCACGGTGCTGCTCGGACTGAAACGCGGCGAGCTTTCGTCGATCATCGAGACGCCGCTGGGCTTTCATATCGTGAGGCGGGATTGAGCGTAGGCAAGCCCATGTGCCTGCCAGCCGCCCCTTCACGCCGTCGATTTCGCCGGGGCCAAGGCCGCTCCTCGGCGCCGCTGTCGTCGCGTTAGCAATCGGGCATGGGGCGTCTATGCAGTCCCATTCGCTCGGGCTGGACTGGAGCCGCTTCATGCGTGGATTGCGAGGAGGCAGGCCCGTGCTGTGACGGTCTCGAGGACCTGGGCAGCGATTACGTGGCGCCTTCCCCGACGGCACCGACGGCACCGACGGCACCGACGGCACCGACGGCTTCGACGCCTGGGAGACCTGCCGCAGCGCCAACTGCAGTGCGGAATGCGAGGTGCTCGGCGCGCCCGCTCAGAACCCGACCTCGCTGCCGACCACGAAGCTCATAAGGAAGACTCAGTCTGGGTCTATCGAGTAGTCGAAGGCTCAGTCTTCACCGAGAAGGTCCCACTGTCCTGGTTCCATGACGCGGAGCAACCGGGAGGCATCCTCACGGCCCGGCGTAGTCTTCCGGGAGCTTACGGCGCCGTTCCATCCTCTCTCTTCTCGCGAGCGCTTCCTGGATAAGGGAGCGGTCGGCTGCTGCGCTGGGCAAACCCAAGTGCTTCGCGTGTCGTGACAGCCGGCTCATGGTGTCATCGTCCAGCATGATATTGACACGTGGCAAGTGGGTTTTGTGACACGCGGCTACCGGGAAAGTGAGCCATCCAGTCTACGATCGGATGATCACCAGCAGTAGTCTCCCATTCCCACGCCATTCGGCATCAGCGTCGTGCACTCGAGTCCGCCACCGCAGGAGCCGCCCGGGGTGCAGGACTCGGTGCACTTCTTCTCGTCCCCGTACTCGACGCAGACGAGGTCGGGAAGGCAAGGTGCGTCTGTCCCACTGCACGTGACCCAGTCGCCATCGTCGGGACACTCACAGCTCTCGCCCAGGGTCTTGCCGCCGGAGGAGCCACCGCCCGTGCCAGAGGACCCGCCCGTGCCAGAAGACCCGCCCGTGCCAGAAGACCCGCCCGTACCGCCCGTGCCCGTGGCCCCGATGCCGCACGGGTAGCTTCCGCCCGCAAAGGCCGGCTCGAGTACCTCGCACTCCGAACTCTCGAGGCACTGAGCCTGCGCCTCGGTCACGTCGAACGCGCACAGCTTCGTGCATTCTGTGGCTGCCATGGACGCCGGCGCGCCACACTCCGTGGCTTTCGACTCGCAACGGTCTTGGCAGTCGCTCGCCATCGCACCGCCGCTTCCACCCGAACCCGACGACCCCGACGTTCCTCCCGTGCCGTCCGAGTCGCTGTCATCCGAGCCACACGCGACCAACAAGGCGAACCCGAGGGACGCCAACCAGAATCGTTGCCCAACCATGGACTTCCTCCTCGTAAGAGATGAACTCGCAAGCACGCTGCAAGATACTCACAGCGTCCGTCAAATGTTCCTCGAGAAACGGGAGCCCCGTTCCTGGCTTCTGGCCCCCAAGAGCGTCGCCACCAACGCCAGCACCACCATCCCGTACCGCCCTCCCCCGAAAAACGCAGCATGCGTCAGCACCGTTGCGCCCAGCACCGCCGCCGTCCCCGACACCGCAAGCGGCGCACGGTCGAGAGCCTTGCCCAGCAGCAGCAGGGCCGCCAGCAACCCGAGCACCCCAACCCACCCGTAGTGCGTGAACAGGAACACGCCGGTCCCCACGGCCAACACCATCCGCACGCGCCGTCGCGGCCCCGGAAGCAGCGCCACAAAAGCCAGCGCCGCCAGCCACACCACCCGCGAATACACCGTCTCTATCACCCCCAACACGACCTTCGCCCGGTATGGAAACGCCTCCGCGCTGGCCTCGTGCAAGTACCACCCCGCAGCCCCGCAATAGTCGAACGTAGCCCCCAGCTTGCTGGGCACCAGGGACACCCAGCCCAGCGGGTCCGCCGCAATCCGCTCCCGCGCAGCACGTCCGAAGCACAGATCCTTCTTGGCCTCGTCGAACACCTCACGGCACGCCTCGGGAACCTCCAGCGGCGCGAACGTCCCTTTCGCCGACGGGTTCGTCCCGATCAGCATGTTCCAGCCGCCGTTGAACGACAGCCCCGCTTCGCCCATCCGAACGTGATTGCGAACCACCCACGGCGACACCACCACGAGGGACACGATCACCGCAAGCACCACGTGCGCGACGCGCTTGCGCACACTCTCGAGCGACGACGTGGCGAGCCACGCGAGCGGGAGCACCAGCAACGCCGTCGGCGGGCGAACCAGCGCGCCCAACCCGAGCACAAGTCCGAGTCCCAGCACAAACGCGGTACGCCGCCGCCCCTCCGCGCGCCGCGCCCACATCGCCAGGGCCACCGCACCCATGCATAGGGCCATCGCAAGCCCTTCCGTCATAAGCGCCGCGGTGTACGGAACCAGAGCCGGGTGCAGCGCCACCAGAATGCCCACCGCAAGCGCCCACCTGCGCGACGACGCCTCCCTTGCGATCGCGTGCGCAAGGACCGCAACCCCCGTTCCCAGCACCGCGTTCGCCAGCATGCCCACCCACGGATGCGCCCCGAACAGCGCATACAGACCGCCCAGCATGGCGGGGTAGCCCACGGGATAGTGCGCCGCATACGTCACCACGCCGTCGGGCCACAGCCACGTATAGCCCAGCCCCTGCGCGATGCGGTTGGCGATGACGTGATAGAACTGCCCATCAGCCGCGGGCGGAATGCGTGCGGCCGCCCAGACCACGACGGCCACGCGCGCCGCGAGGGCAATCCCCGCGACGAGGAGGGCGTCCTTGCGCGGGCCGGGCATCCGCAGAGAGTCGTTCATGGCGGGTAGGCTTGGAGCAGCCCCACACGACGCAACGCCACTACGACCTCGCACGCCGGCAACCCGACCACGTTCGGGTAGGAACCTTCGATCCGCTCGACCGCGAACGACCCGAGCCCTTGGGCCGCGTAAGCCCCCGCCTTGTCGAGCCCTTCGCCCGAAGCCGCGTACCGCGCGACCTCATCGTCCGACAACGCGCGGAAGGTCACGACCGTCCGGACCGTCTCCTCGTGCACGGGCTGGGTCGGATCCTCGGGAATGGCGATCGCGAAGCGGGTGTGCACCTCGTGCGCCCGCCCCGACAGCCCGCAGAGCATGCGGCGTGCGTCCGCTTCGTCCGCGGGCTTGCCGAGGATGTGGTCATCGACCAGGACGACGGTGTCCGCGACGAGCAACCCTCCTAGCGGCTCGCCGTCAAGTCGAGCGGCCACGTCCCGCAGCTTTTCGAGGACGACCCTGTGCAGGTAGGTCGCCGGAGCTTCGCCTTCGTGAACGTCTTCGTCCGCCTGGCCCGGGATGACCCGGATCGGGATCGACAGCGTCTGCAGAATCTCGCGGCGTCGGGGAGAGCCGGAGCCGAGAACGAGAGGAGTGGAGTGATGGATCACGAAGCGGTCCGATCGGAGTTGTGTTAGAAATGGTTTTGGGCCGTGTAGAGCACATCGGGAGAATCCTCAACCGGCTTGGCCCAGGAACGCGGATGAGGGGGTTGCCAAGGCATTTCGGAACGGTTGGGTATGCGGCGCTGGTCGTGGCGCTCTTGGTGTTGTGTTGGCCAGTTTCCGCATGGGCGGACGCCTCGCACAACGCGCTCGAGCGCGTGACCCTGCAGCTCAAGTGGAAGCACCAGTTCCAGTTCGCTGGCTACTACGCCGCGATCGAGCACGGTTACTACCGCGACGCAGGGTTGGCCGTGGTGCTGCAGGAAGCGCCCGGGGACGTGGAGCCCGCCGAGATCGTGCTGCGTGGCGAAGCGCAGTTCGGGATCGCGGCCTCGGACCTGATCGTGCTTCGCAGCCAGGGGAAGCCCGTCGTGGCGCTCGCCCCGATCTACCAGCACTCTCCCATGGTGCTGCTGGTCTCGGAAAAGTCCGGGATCGACAGCGTCCACGGGCTCAAGGGCAAGCGCATCATGCTCGAGAGCCATGCCGGGGATCTGCTCGCCTACCTGCACTTCGAAGGCATCACCAAGGAAACCGTCACCTGGCTCCCGCACACGTTCGACCCATCGGGGATCACCGAAGGGACCGTCGACGCGATCTCGGCCTACTCGACGGACGAGCCCTTTCTTCTTCAGCAGGTGGGCGTGCGGTACAGCACGTACACCCCGCGCTCGGGAGGCATCGACTTCTACGGAGACACCTTGTTCACGACGGAAGAGCAAGTGCGGATGCACCCCGGGCGGGTCCGCAAGTTCCTCGAGGCGTCGCTCACGGGATGGAGGTACGCGCTGGCGCACGAGGACGAGATCATCGACCTGATCCTCGCGAAGTACAGCACGCGCCATTCGCGCGAGCACCTGAAGTTCGAGGCAGTCCAGTCGCGCAACCTCGTGATGGGGGACGTGGTCGAGATCGGATACGTCAACCCCGGGCGCTGGAAGCACATCAGCGAGACCTACGAGCGGATGGGGATCATCCAGTCCGTCCCTCCCCTCGACGAGTTCCTGTACGAGCGGGACCCGCGGGAGATCCCCCGAGGACTGTACGGTGCGCTGTTCGCAGCGCTGGGCGTCATCCTCGTGGTGGCTGGGGTGGCTTACCGCTTCTACCGGCTGAGCGTGCAGGTGCGTGAGCAGGCCGAGTCGCTGCGCAAAGCGATGGCGGAGATCAAAGTGCTCGGCGGCATCATCCCCATCTGCGCGCACTGCAAGAAGATCCGCGACGACCAGGGCTACTGGAAACAACTCGAGGCGTACATCTCGGACCACTCGGATGCCCTGTTCAGCCACGGCATCTGCGAGGAGTGCGAGAAGAAGTACTACCCTTGAATCGGGGTCACATCGAGAGCATGCACGTGGCGAAGGCCTCGCAGCCGTCGGAGGCCTGGCAGGTCTTCATCGCCTCGACCCGGGGAGCATAGGCGGGGTCCTTCGAGAACTTCTCGCACTGGGTCTGCGTGGCCTTCGCCTCGAGCTTCTTCTTGAACCGGCTCTCGAACATCCGAAACTGCAGGTCCTTGTCGTCCCGGCTAGAGAGGTCCGCGCGCACCCGATCGAGCGTCGCCCCTTGGCACGCCTCCGCCCGCTGTTGAAGCGCCTCACAGCTGAACGGCGGCGCCTCCTTCTTCTTCGAGCAGCCCAGACCCGAACCGATCACCGCCACCAGGCCAACGATCGCAATCCAGCGCATGAGATCACCTCACCTGCGACGACGCCAAACCAGGCCCACGGCGAGCCCGACGAGCACCCACCACGACGTTTCGGCCCCAGACGATCCAATCACGGCGCACCCGCACCCGCCATCGCTCGTGGCCGCAGGAGAAGCACCGCTCGCAGGGGCGTCGGGCTTGACCTTGGCGTCCGTGCCCGCATCCACAAGGGGCGCATCCGAACCCGAGGCATCCTGGTGCGGAGCGCCATCCGTCCCTGCATCCGCCGTGGCATCGGGACCCGTCGGGCTGTCGGGAGCGGCATCGAATGGAGGGGCATCGGGACCGGCATCGGGCGGGTCGACGCACACCTCGGCGGTCTTGGTGATCGTGATGCTATCGATGACCTCATTGTCCTGGGGATAGGCTCCCCAGGTCTCGAGCTTGGCGACCTCGTCCTGGATGTCGACGAGGATGTAGTGGTGGCTGCCGGAGCACTGCGCACGCCCCGACTCGGAGCCGCAGAGCACGCCGGGGATGGTGAAGGCGCCGGCGCCGCCGGACACGTAGTAGACGGTGCCCTGATCGAAGTTGTTGGCGCCCACGGAGCAGGCGGAGGCCGAACCGGGCTTGCCTTGCTTGCCGCAGGCCGAAGGCTCGAAGCGCTCGTACCAGTGGTTGTGGCTCGTGAACACCACGTCCACGTGGTGCTTGTCGATCATCGCCACCAAGGCCTCGTTCTGACCTTCCTCGTTCGACGCATGGCTGATGGAGAAGAACGCCTCGTGGGTGTAGGTCGGCTTGTGATACGAAACGAACTTCCACTTTCGCGGGTTGTTCGTGAGGACCTCGTCGAGCCACGCGGCCTGCGTGCCGAAGGCCGGCGTGCCGTCCTTGTAGGTCTCCGTCGAGAGCCCCACGAAGATCGCGTTGCCGAAGGTGAAGAAGTAGTAGTCCTCGGTGCTGCTGCCGTTGGCGCCCAAGGATCGGGGCAGCGCGAAGAGCTGGTTGTAGTTCGCTCCGTCGCCCTGCCCTGGCCCCGTGTCGTGGTTGCCGAGGATGGGTAGGAACGGGGTCTGAGCGGCCACCGAGGCCGTCCAACCGAGGAAGTCCTTCCACTGCTCGATCTCGTCCCCATCGACCACCAGATCGCCGCCGTTGAGCACGAACGCTGGCTGATGCATCGAGGACTGGCCGAGAATTTGAGGCCAGTTCTCGCCTCCCCCGAAGGTCTTGTCAGGTCGGTTGTCCCCCACGTACGCGAACTTGAACGAGCCGCAGTTCTCCGTCTGCACCGGCCCCGTCGTGAAGGCCTGCTCCGCGGACCAGCCCGACGCGTCGCTGCCCGCCACGTAGTAGTACTTCGTCTTGGGTTGCAGACCGGCCAGCGTCACTTCGTGGACATGGCCCAGCGAGGCGTTCGCCACGAACGACGTCCCCGACGCGGTCTGGGTCAGCGCCCCTGACACCGTCCCGTAACGGACCTCGGTCGGCTCGGAACCATCGGTATTCCACGTCACCGACATCGTCGTCGACGTGTTGTCCGTGTACGAGAGCCTGAGCCACTTCGGGGCCGCTTGTGCGAGGGCGGACACGGCCATCACCAGGGCCACCGTCCCGGCGGACAGCATCACGCGGTTGCTCTTCGTACCCATCCAAGCCTTCCTTCCGACCGCAATTCCTTCAGTAAACGAAAGCGTCTTCCCCGTCCGTGACCGTCACCACCACGATCGTGTCGCCGCGCAACGTGTCGTCGGTTTGCTCCCAAGCGGCCTCGATCGAGTCGGCGTAGGAGGCATCGTAGGCGATTACGTGCAGGATCGATCGAACCCACGCGTCTTGAGGTTGTGCATTGGCGGCGCTCAGGGGAATCTCCGAGAGCTTGTCATGGAGCACGATGGTTGCATCCGCAACCGTGTACGGGTCGGTCGGGGGATAATGGAAGGCGCGAACCACGCTCACCCCCACCTTGAGCCCGTCGATTTCGACCAGCACATCGGTCTTCTTGCCTGCCTCGTCCTTGTAGTCCACTTCGTCTTCGGACTTGAGGTACTTGGCCAGCTCGCAACGATAGAGAGCCTCGTAGGCCACGATTTCGGAGTGCAAGGAGCCTGGGTTCAGGTTGCCGTCCGCGAGGATTTCGGCGCCCCCGGGAGAAAGCTCTGCCTCCACGAACCCCGCCGTGCCGAAGTCGATGGAGTTGCGGAACAGGAAGGGGACCGACGCGTTCCACTCCGCGTCGTCGAGCTCACCGCATTGGCCGAGAATCTCCCCCATGCCGTCGAGGGGCACCTCGAGACCAGCGTCGACGTCACTCGCGACGTCCTCGAGCGGCGAATCGGGGGCCGTGTCTGAGGGAGAATCGGGTGGGGCATCGGGTGGGGCATCGGGTGGGGCATCCGGCCCGGCTTCGGGCTGGCCTGCGGTTCCCGCGGAAGCGCCCGTGCCGGCCGCACCGCTCACGCCGCCGCCACCCCCCGAACCTCCCACACCGCCCGTTCCGCCAGTCGAAGCGTCAGGCTTCGGTGCGTCGGGGTTCTCCTGATCGCTTGTGCAAGCGATCCCAACGAGGGCAGCGGACACGATCAAGGAAGACAGCACCCAGCGGGCGTGCTCCGGCAACAACATCATCCCGCCATCATGATGCGATCCGGTTCCGTTTTCAATCCGGTGAACCGGGGCAGGTCACAAACTCCCGCTACCGGTGCGCCTGTTGGGAGGTCATGCACGCGGACAGCAGCAGTTGTCCCGCCCACGCCATGACCACCAGAGCGGAGTTGCCGATGGGGAACTCGGCCCGTCGCGCACTCAAATTGAATGGCGCGCCACATCATCCTGATGGCTTGCGCCCTTCCATCCATCTCTTGCGCACCCACGCAGCCGGCTTCTCGCGGCCCACCGTCGTTGGCCCCAACGGTGCATACTGTGGGAGGGAGTCCATTCCGACGTAACTGCGTCACGAAGCAGACAGGACATACCCATGTTGCGAAGTCTGAAAGACCTCGAGCGCTACGATGTGAGCGCTACCGACGGCGACGTCGGGGTCGTTCTGAACTTTCTCATCGACGACGAGCGTTGGATTGTCCGGTATCTTGTCGTCCAGACCGGCGGTCCGCTCGCCGCGGGTGGACGACGCGTGCTCATTTCGCCCATCTCGTTCCGCGAGGTCGATTGGACCACGCGGCGCTTTCACTTGGCGTTGACCTCGGACAAGGTCCGCAACAGCCCGAGTATCGACCTGGACGAGCCGGTCTCGAGACAGCGCGAGCGAGAGTACTCCCTATACTATGGCTATCCCCAATACTGGGGGAGCCTACGGCTCTGGGGACTCGGCGGTGACCCGGGCTTGCTCCCGACAGCGAGTGGGAACGATGCGCCGGTAGAAGAAACCGACGAGACTTCGGGCGATGTCCACTTGCGGAGCGTCGATGAGGTCCGGGGTTACCACGTTCAGGGGAGCGACGGAGCGATCGGTCACGTCGAAGACTTCATTGTCGACGACGAGACCTGGGACGTTCGCTATCTGGTCGTCGACACCAGCAACTGGTGGCTCGGCAAGAAGGTGCTGGTTGCACCCCAGTGGGCCAACCGCATCAGCTGGTCCGAAAAGAATGTTCACGTCGACATGTCTCGAAACGTGATCAAGGGCGGCCCGGAGTGGAGCTGCGCGGAGGCCATCGATCGCGAATACGAATCAGGTCTCTATGACTATTACGGCCGCCCAGTGTACTGGGGCAGCGGCGATCGGGTGACCTCGAGGCCACCATCGCACTCGGCGAGTGACCGGTGATCCACATCCATGGCCGCCGGGCTCCCCTCGGACGGTTGCGGGTTCCGAAGGCTCACGGGTAGTGGCTACAGAACGGCTCTGCCTCGTCCCGAAGCAAGGTCCTTACGGTCTTGCCCCGGTCTTCCCAATGAATGCCGGAGCGAAGGTCGTGGTGGGCTCCCTCGTGCCCCTCGGGCTCCCCGCACTGAAGCTCCACCCGTTCCTTGGCGACGCTGGACGCAGTCCCGCACATGTCGCGGGTGACGAGAAGAACGGCGCGGTACGGACATGACATGACGCCCATTCTGTAGACGCGGTTGCCGAGGAGCGTCAAGGGAGCCGTTTCCCCGGTCGACGTACCGTGATAGACCACCCGCGTCCCATGCGCCGAAGCCCTTATTCGCCCCACGAGAATCGCGCGATCGCCCAGGTTTTCGCCGTCGCGGCCGTGATCGCGGTCGCCAGCCCCGCCGCTGCGGAGTGCGATAGCGCCGCCCGCCTCGGCACGTGCATCGACGCCGACACGCTGTGGCCCCACCCCGGTCCCGGCCGGTTCCAGTCCGTCGGCGCCACCGAGACCACCGCCCCTGGGGAGTTCTCCCTGGGCTTCGTCACCACCTACCTGCGAAAGCCCATCGTCTTGCGCGCCGCCTCCGCCAACCCCGACGGAACCGACGTGCCCGTCCTCGACCACATGGTCACGTCGAACTTCCTGTGGGGGCTCGGGTTGACCGATCGACTCGAGCTCACGCTCGCGATGCCCGTCACCGTGTACCAGACCGGCACGGGTGTCAGCTCCTTCACGTCGAGCCAGTCCCTGGACGTTCCTGGGTCTGCCCTGCGCGACTTCCGGCTGGGCGCCGCCTATGCCCTCGTCCCGCGGGACCGCGCCCATCCCGGCAATCCCTTCGCGCTCACCGCACGGCTCGAGGTCGGACTGCCCACCGGTGACGAGGAGTGGTTCGGCGGCGACCGCGGCGCCGTGCTCGCCCCGACCCTGTCCGCCGACTTCCGCTCGGGTCCTCTGTTTCTGGGAGCCGAGCTCGGAGCCCGCGTCCGCAAGACCACCAACTTGGTGGGCGCCCGCGTCGGTACGCAGGGATTTGTCGCCCTCGGCGCCGGCTACGACATCCTCCCCAAGGAAATGTTCAGCGCGGCCGTCGAAGCCTACGCCCTCCCCGGTTTCGTCGGACAGGAGACCCTGTCACGCGACCCGGGCAACGGGGACATCATCGCCGAAAAGTCGTCCGCCTCCTTGGTCCCCGCGGAGTGGATGGCCACCGTCCGGTCGGCGCCCACCGGCGACGGCGACGTTTCTTTTTCCCTGAGCGGCGGCTCTGCCCTGCCCCTCACCGACACCGCGATCACCGCCCCCCAGTACCGCTTCACCGCAGGCGTTCGCTTCGCGCCCCTGCACCGCGACTCGGACGGCGACGGCGTCCTCGACAGCGTCGACCGATGCCCCGACGCCCTCGAGGACCGCGACGGGTTCCAGGACGAAGACGGGTGCCCTGATCCCGACAACGACGTCGATCGCATCCCGGATTCGCTCGACCAGTGCCGTGACCAGGCCGAGGACTTCGACAGGTTCCAGGACGAGGACGGCTGTCCCGATATGGACAACGACGGCGACGGCGTCCCCGACACCAAGGACCAGTGCCCCGTCGCCGCGGAAGACACGGACGGCTTCCAGGACGACGACGGTTGTCCTGATGAGGACAACGACGGTGACGGCGTCCCCGACGCGAAGGACGCTTGTCCCAACGCAGCAGAAGACATGGACGGCTACAACGACAAGGATGGCTGTCCTGATCCGGATAACGATGGCGACAGCATCCCCGACGAGAAGGACGCCTGCCCGCTCTCCCCGGAGGACAAGGACGGGTTCCAGGACGAGGACGGGTGCCCCGACCTCGACAACGACGGCGACGGCATCCCCGACGCCAAGGACCAGTGCCCCCTGCAGCCCGAAACGATCGACGGCAAGGACGATCAGGACGGATGCCCCGAACCAGGCGCCACCGATCAGACTCTGTTGCAGGGGACGACTGTGACCGTCGTGAACCCTCAGCGCTTCGTGCCGGGCACCTCACGCGTGAGCCCCCCGATGCAGGCACAGCTGATCATGATGGCGCAGCGCGCCCTCGGCGTGCAACCGCTCCAGATGATCGTGGTGCAGACCTACGCCGATGCCCCGGGCGTCACGGACCGCAACGAGACCCTCGCGGCCGACCGCGCCGACGCCATTCGCCAGGTCCTGATCGATGCCGGCCTGCCCGCCGACAAGCTGACCGTGGCCGTCGGTGACCTCGCCACCAAGCGCCCCCCACGCGCTCCCCAGCTCGACATGACGGTCCAGCGCGGCAAGCACGACTGATCCCCCCGCCACCGCTTGCATTCGGCAAAGCCGGTCCTAGATCCGGCCCATGGACCCCACCCTCATGTACCGCTCCGTGGTGCTCAACGTCGCCCACAACCGTTCGGTACAGCACATCGTCACGCGCCGCGCGTGGGCCCTGGCCCGACGCTTCGTGGCCGGAACCACCGTCGATGAAGCCTTGGCCGCCATTGACACCCTCGAAGCCGACGGCGTCCATGGGATCCTCGACCTGCTGGGCGAGATGGTCACCTCCGAGGCCGAGGTCACCCACTTCACGGAGAAGATCCGCGAACAAATCGTCGCCTTCGGCGCCCGCCCCTACCCCCGTTACGTGTCCGTCAAGCTCACCCAGATCGGGCTCGACCTCGACTTCACGCTCATGCTCGACGCCGCCCGGTCCATCGTGCAGGAGGCGAAACGGCACGACACGTTCGTCCGCATCGACATGGAAGATTCCCCGCGCGTGGACAACACCCTCCGCGCCTTCCGCACCCTGCGCGAGGAGGGCTTCGACAACGTCGGTCTCGTTCTGCAATCCTGCCTCCGGCGCACCGAGAGCGACCTCCAATCCCTCCTCGACCTCCGGCCCAACCTGCGCATCGTCAAGGGCGCCTACAAGGAGCCCGCGGCTGTCGCGTTCCAGGACAAACCCACCGTCGACGCCGCCTTCCTGTCCCTCGTCCGGACCAACCTCGCCGCAGGCAACCACACCGCCATAGCCACCCACGACGAACGCATCCTCGAGCAGATGCTGGTCTGGAACCGGGAGAACGAGATCCCCGCGGAGAACGTCGAGTTCCAGATGCTCTACGGCATCCGCCGCGACCTGCAGCGACGTCTCGCCAGCGAGGGACACTTCGTGCGCGCGTACGTGCCGTTCGGGACCGAGTGGTACCCGTACTTCTCTCGGCGGATCGCGGAGCGGCCCGAGAACGCCTGGTTCGTGGCGAAGGCGTTGCTCGCGGGATGACAGCTCACCCCATCGTGCAGTCCCCCGAAACAAGCCGTATGATGCAAAAACATGGTGCTCCCGAGGACGCCCCTCGCCCTTCCCCTGACCACCGCGGTCTTGTTTCTCGCCTGCAGCGAGGGCTCCACACAGATCTACGGAGCGCCCCCTCCCGACGCCAGCGATGACACAACCGTCGACGTGGGCGCGGACGCGGCGACCGACACGGGAACCGACGTAGCCGCGGACACACACATCGACGTCGCCGATTCCGGCGATGCGTCCCCCGACGTGTGCGACACCGCCGAACCGCCGGACGGTCCCTGCAGTCCGGGCGAACGACAACGCGCCTGGTGCGGCCGGTGCGGGCGCAAACAACGCGTCTGCCCCGCGAGCGGACAATGGGGGGAGTGGGGCGTGTGCGTGGAGGACCCCGACGCCGAGTGCTCGCCTTGCGAATCAGCGACGGCTCCCTGCGGCTTCTGCGGGGAACAACCCGTGTGGTGCGACACGTCCGGCGAGAAGTGCCGGTGGGTGCGTGGCGCTTGCACCGGCGGAGGCGAATGCGCGGCGGGAGCGTACCGTCGCGAGGTCGGAGCGTGCGAATCGGGGCTGAAAGAGACCCTCTGGTGCGGCAGCGACTGCACATGGGGTGGTTCGTCGGGCTGCGGACTCGGCCCGCGGTGGGAGCCCATCGAACCAGCGCCGCTTGCCCCTCGGGTGGACTTCGTCGCCATCGGCTCCGTCCTCTGGGGAGGTTCCAACCTCGCCGGCACGGAAGTGTTCGACGACGGCGCATCCCTGCGCGTCGACCTCGATCAGTGGGATGCCTGGCCCGCGTCGGGTAGCGCGACCTTCCCCGGACGTCGGGCCGCAAGCGTGGCAGCCTGGGACGAAGGGGTCCTGGTGTTCGGAGGCGAGAACGGTCAAGGCGAGGTCCTCGGCGACGGGGCCGTCGGGTCTCAGAACGACCCCTGGAGTCTCGTCTCCCCGCAGGGGGCCCCCTCCCCTCGCTCGGGAGCCACGGCCACCGCCATGTCTGGTCCTTCGATACTGGTCTATGGCGGACGCAGCGGGTTTGGCACGGCGGCCCCGGGGGGCGCGGTGTATTATCCCTCTACGGATAGTTGGTACGCGATCGACCCGTCGCCCCTCGGTGACCGGCAAGAGCACTCGGCCGTGCAGGACCCGGTCTCGGGAAAGGTCATCCTCTGGGGCGGCCGGTCCGGGGAGGGAGAGCCCCCTGCCGCGTCGGGCGCGATCTACGATCCGACGAAGAATACTTGGTCTTCCATGGCCGACGCCCCGATCCGTCGCACGGGCCACACGGCCTTGTGGGAGCCGACGACGAGCCGGATGTTCGTGCTGTTCGGTGAGGATGGCACCTGGCCTGGACACCGCGGCGACGGCGCTTCTTATGATCCCGTTACGGATAGCTGGTCCTGGCTGCCGGACGTCAGCTCCACGGGAGTCGTTCCCACAAGGGGGACAGCCGTGATCGTCAACCGAGGGGCTGTATGGGTGGTCGCAGAGAACCGCGCGGCGCGCCTCGACGCGCACGGCTTGACCTGGGCGGCCGTGCCGGCGCCCCCAGACTCCGTCGCGTTTCGCAGGGGTTGGGCCAGGCCCGACCTCGATGGCAAGGGCGTGGCTGCCGTGGTGTGGGGGCCCCCCGCGGGCCACGTTCTTCTCGACTACCCCTACCCCTTGCCGTGACGCATCACCCCGTGGACGCCCCGCGCTCCGACTTGTCCAACAGCATCGTCAGCGCCCGCGTGGAGACGACGACCTCGGCGAGCAGCACCACCACCGACACGATGAGAAAGATGAGCGAAGCCCCGAACATCACGTGGCCGAGCGTCGTCTGCGAGAAGAACAAGCACGTGGTGCTCACGGCCGCGGCCACGAAGCTGAGCGCCCCCGTAACCTGCATCCACACGATCAACCGAAGGCGCGCCCGCAGCGATACGATTTGCTCGAGCACCGCCGGGTCGCCCCCCTCCTTCCACTCCTTGTGAAGCGCGCGGATGAGCTGCGCCAAGGTCAGGAAGCGGGCGTTGTACGAGAGGTACAGCAGCGACACCGCCGGGAAGATCATCGGCGGAACGTGGACAGGAAGATCCATCGACGCGCAGCGTGGTGCAAGCCATCGACCCTGTCCAGGGCTACGACCCGCGCCCTTTCTCGTGCCGACCGAGGAGGCACCTGACGAATCGCGAGACGCAATGGTGCTACAGTCCTTGCCGGGAGGAACCCCTTGGACACCCATCAGGACGCAGACCCGGGCGCCAGGTCGAAGACGCGCACCTACCTCTTGATAGCCGCCATCCCGGTGGCAATCACCGCCTTGGTGGTGGTGGTCGGAACCACCGTGATCCAGCCGCCCCCGGGACCGCCCCTGGCGACCCTGGACATCAAGTCCGGCGAGCCCTTCGAGCTCTCGTTCGTCTCCGACGGTAACGCCCTGCGGATCTGGGTCGACATGCAGTGTGACCGCTGCGCGCTGCCGCTCGAGGGAACGATCGCCGTGTACAGAGGGGACCGGGAGCTGGACGCCAACAAGGTCATGGCCGGAGATACCCGAGACCGAGCCTGGGGAGGGACCAGCCGCAGGCTCGTACAGCACCCGATCTTCGAGGTGGACGCCCAGCCCGCCGGGACGGAGATGACCGTGAGAGGCAGCTTGAGGGTGGGCACGCCCGAAAAGGACGAGCCGGAAGCACCGACTGCGGAGACCCCGTCGCCCCAGGTCAAGCTGCTGCGCGTGACGGTGACTCCTTGATGACTCGTTAGCTCGCGCCCGAGGCCGGCGGCCCGAAAGACCCCCATCAAAGGAAGAACGACACGCCCACGCTCGTCGAGGGATACCCGATGCGCATCGTCAGGGACGCGTCGTCCGCGAAGTGCCAGCGCCCACCGAGGTACAAGACGAAGGGGTCGAGGGTGTCGTCCCCCGGCGATTGAAAGCGGATGGCCGCACCCGGTTCCCCGAACACGGACCACTGGTCGTGCAGGTAGAAGTTCCACTGCATGACCACGGGAATCCACACGTAGCGCGCGCGGTCGTCCTCACAATCCCGGTCCCGGTTTTCGGTCTTGTGGCAGAGCTCGAAGTGGTAGTTCATCCAGTCGAGCCCCACGCCCAGCCCCACGGTGTTGTTGAGCCCGCTGATGAATCCGGGGTCCACCAGCTCGAACGTCCCGCGAAACCCGAGCCCGTAGCCACCCCCGTCGGCCGGGCCCGGAGGGTCCAACCACCCGAGGACAAGGTGTGGCTCCGCCTCGAAGTCGTACCGCGGGTGCGCGTTCGGCTGCTTGATGACCGACTGCGCGCCCACCGTGCCCGAAAGCGCCAAGATCGAAAGGCAAGCAGACGCGCCCAGCGCCTTCGTACCCAGATATTGTCCGATGCTTCGATGCATGTGTCTTCTTCCGGCTGAAGCTGTTCCGCCCCCTCTCTCTATGCGTACCGCTTCCGGTACGTCAACTCTCTCCTCCCCTCCCGAACTTGCCCACCCCCCGCTTCCCCGGTCAGACTCCCATCATGGCCCGACCGCAAAGCACCGTCGCCTTGATCACCATCCTGCTCGGATCAGCCTTCGTGGCTCCGTCCTCGACGGCCTCCGCTCCCGCAGTCCCGGCCTGCGTTCAGTCCCAAGCCCAGTCCCGCTACCTCGGCTTCGCCTACGACCACATCGTTCTCATCACCAACCGCTGCGACAAAGCCGCGTCGTGCTCCGTCACGACGAGCTCCAACCCCGAACCCATCGACGCCACCGTCGACGCAAATCAAGCGCGCGAGGTGCTCACCTTCCGCGCCAACCCCGCTCGCACGTTCACCTACGATCTTCGCTGCACCCTCGAGCGCTGACCTCAGCGGGACAGCCTACAGCCGCCGGAGCGACGACCACGGAAACGGTTTCGGCCAGAACGGCGTCTGCACCCCGCCTGCGGCCGGGTCGATCGTGAACCAGATCGCGTCACGCCGCGGTCGGAGCACGTGGAAGCTCTGCGCAGGCATGTAGCTCTGCCCGAGCAACGCGACCTGCTTGCCTTCCGCGTCCTTCGCCAGGTCGAGCACCAGCACCGTGTGCCCCGGGTTCCCTGGCAAGATGAGGAAGTCCCCGGGCTGGATCTGCTCGATGGGAACCACCGCAGCCTGCCGCGCCAACGCCACCGTGTTGGACCACGCGAACACCGCGTCCATGTACCTGCGAAACGACGCGTGGTCGTCCTTGCTCGGCCCTCCCCCGGGCGCCCATGCGATCGATTGCCCCCGCTGCACGACGCGCTCTCCCCGCTCCCACCGCGCGTACGGCATGTCCGTCCCGCTGGCCGCGCGATAGCTCATGTCCCTCTTCCCCTTCGACCACACCCATTCGCCGTGCAGCCGCATCACCGCGTCCGCGCACTGCTGAAGGTCCCCCTTGCCAATGTCGAGCGTCGAGACCGCCGCCAGGTGCGGGTGGTCCCCGGGCAAGATGGTGCGGCCCGCGTTAGAAAGGACCGGCGTCCCCGGAGCCGCGAGCGGCAAGCGACGAAGCCACGCCCCGAACGACCCCTCCCCCAGCGACACGCGAACGAATCCTTCGGGCGTCGCCACCCGGCGCAGCAGGTCGTCGTGCACCGCGAGCACGTCGAGCGTGGTGTCCGCATGCCAGGGGTATTGTGCGAGGTCGAGGGGAGGAATCACTTGTTCCGCAGGACCCGCAGAAGCGGAGGCCACCGCGGCGACCACGTTCTCCGTGGGCACCATCCGAGGCGCCGTGCGAGAGGCGGATTGGGAGCCCGTGGGCTCCGTGGGCTCCTTCTTGGCTGACGGACAGCCTGCCAGCACGAGCGCCAAAGGGACCACGCGACCGATGAGATTCCGATTCATGACTTCCTAACGTCTCGCTGGGAGTTCTGATTCGTCACCCTACCCGATGGGGACGGGTCATGGGCACGGCTTCTTCGAGACGCAATTCGAGCAATCCGCACAAGCAAGGCTGTCGAGGTCAGGCGAGAGGCGGCACCGCGAGTCAAAGGGGTAATCCGTGCAACCCATCGCCACCCACCTTTCGTCGATGGGCTTGTGCGCCTTTCAGGTCAAAACATGACCTGCCCCTGCATCAACACCTCCGTAGCCCAGTCCTTTGTCGTCTCCACGTCCACCGCCCCCACCTGCAGCTTCACGTTCGCCTGGTGCCCCTTGATCCAGTAGTTCGCCCCGCCGAACACCCCGACCCGGCGATTCCCCTCCTCCGACGGCTCGTAGTACTCCACCTCCACCAGCGGCTCGATCTTCTTGATCCGGTAGCCGAGGTCCCCCCAGATCCCGAACCCCTTGGGCACCGCCCCTCCCGCCCCGTATTGATGCCCCACGACCGTCGCCACCAGACCGTTCGGGCCGAACGGCACGTCGACAAGGGCGTCGAACGCTAGCGCATAATACGCGTCGTCCCCCGTCTCCCCGCCAACGCCGGGCTCGATGTCGAACGAGAAGCCGAAGGACACCACGCTCTTCTTGCCCAGGTACGTCCCCTTCCAGAAGTAGTCGGGCTCGCTGTCCATCAGGTTCACCCCGAGCCGACCCACCACGCGCGGGTAGTCCCCATGCTCGTTCGGCGCCACCCCGTCCACCACCGCAAGGCGATAGTCGAGAACGTCGTCCAGCACGAGGCCCCGGAACATCACGCCCAGGTCGCGATGCACCGGAATCTTCCCGGTCTTGTCCGGCGCCCCGACGTTGCGCTCGAGAAAAGAACCGTGGAAGTCGATGCCGTGCAATGCCCCCGCCCCTTGCGCACCGTGACGCGAAAACGGCAGCTTCAAGAGCCCCGCGTTGATCTTGAATGCACCGTCGATGTCGCCCTCCATCCACGCATCCCCCAACACCGTCGCGGGCGACTGGTTCGCATCCCGCCCGATGTCCGCCGTCAACGTTCCAATGTAAAACCCTACGTTCTCGTGCACCTTGCCGTCGAACAGCAGCCGCACCCGGCGAATGTACATGTCCTGGGCCACGCTGTTGTCGTCCCCGTCGATGGCGAGGCTGAGGCGAGGTTGCACGAAGGCCGAGATGTTGACGTAGTGATTCTCGTCTTCCACGAGCTCGATGGCGTGGGCGGCGGGAGCGACGAGGAGCAAGCCGGAGAGAGATGCGGCGAAGAGGGTTCTCGGGGTCATGACGAGCGGCCTCCTGACAGGGGGAAAAGGAACGGGCGTACATGGGGCACGCCGGATGCGCGGTTCGAGCCACGTGGGGAGGGCAGGGTTCGCCGGCTAGTCTACATGATTACCTTGTCCAGCCCCGTGGTGTTCGCCATCGTCTTTCTGTTCACGGTGCTCGACGTGGTCGTCATCGCGTGGATCGCGTCCCGCCAGTACATGGCGCTGGTCTCCCGCTCGCGCGAACAGATCGAGGTGCCGGCCTCCAGCGTGCGGGCGTAGACTCCCCCACCCCACCCGGTTGAGGCCTCCTGCCCAAGCTTCAGATCGATTTTGAGTCTCATGCGTACCTGGGTGAGAAGGAGGCCTCGCCGTGCACACCCGTTGGATCGACCCCCACATCCGCACCAGCATCGCCCTCGCCGTGCTGGTCCTGAGCGTCACCGGACTCGTCCTCGCCGACCGCGGAGGAGGCGCGCCGCTGTGGCCCACGTCCCCCGTGGCCACCATCGCCACCACCCCGGCCTCCCACGTCAGCGTTCCCGGTCGGACATCCATGGACTTTCGCGGCACCGGCGCACACGGCCGCTTCGCCCTGAGCCACGGAAGAATCCTCGCCTCGGGCCAGCGCTCCCTGTTCGCCGAGATCCAGGTCTTCGCCGACGAGATGGCCGCCCCCCGCGCCCGCTCCCCCATCGCCTTCGTCCTCGTCATCGACAACTCCGGCTCCATGGCCGGACAGAAGATCGTCGACGCGCGTCGCGCCGCCTCCGCCATGATCGACCAGATGCACCCCGACGATCATGTCGCGGTGATCCGCTTCTCCACGGAGGCGGGCGTGGTCGTGCCCTTGATGCCCGTACGCGACGCCCGGGCCACGGCCCATCGGGAGATCGAGCGCATGAACGCCCTCGGCAACACGGACATCGCCAACGCCGTACGAACCGCAGACAGCCAACTCGCTTACGTCAGCGACGACCGCGCTCGACGGGTCGTGCTCGTCACCGACGGCCGCGACACGTCAGGGGCCCCCCGCGACACCGCGTCGGGGTTGGCCCGCGGGTCGTCCGCCCGAGGCATCACCATCTCCGCCCTCGGCATCGGCGCGGACTACGACGACGCCTACCTGGCGAACCTCGCGGACTCGGGCCGCGGCAACTACGAGTTCATGGCAAGCACCTCGGCCCTCGACCGCTTCCTCACCCGCGAGCTGCGCGAGACCGCCCGGACTACGGTGCAGAACATGACCGCGGTGCTCGACCTGCCTGCCTCCGCACGCGTGCGAGAAGTGTGGGGCGCCACGTGGGACCGCACCGGCAACGGGGTCCGACTGACGTTCGGGGCCATGCACGCCGGCGACGAGCGACGCGCGGTGGTGCACCTCAGCGTGGACGCCGGTCCTGCGGGGAGTTGGTTCACGCTGGGCGGACAGATGAACTGGAACCTCGTCGGCGGGTCGCCCGTGCGACTCGGGTTGTCCGCCCTGCGCGTGGAAGCCGTCAACAACCCGGCCGAGGTAGACCGCTTCGTGGACCACTCCGTCCTCGCCTCTTCCGTGAGCGTGCAAGCGTCGCAGCGAGAGCTCGAAGCCGCGCGGGCCTTCGAGCGAGGAGACCGGGACCTCGCGCTCCGACTCAACGAGCAGAACCGATCCGAGGTCGACGAAGCCGCCAAGAAGGCAACCGGAGAGTCCGCCACACGACTGCGCGCCCAGGGTCAGGCCTACGACGCGAACCGCTCCGTGTACACGACCAAGCCACCGTCCGCCGCCCCCGCGCGCGAGATCGGGGCCCGCGAGAACAAGAACATGACCGACGCCTACGCCTATTGAGGAGTGCCCCATGCGATCGATCGTCGTGGCTCTGGTTCTGGCGGCTGCCCTCGTCGCGCTGATCGCGCTGCAGCAGCTGGAGGCTTCGCGACTGTGGGTGGCGCCCGCGATGGTGCTCATCGGCGTGGCGGCCGCGTGCGTGGCGACGGGCGGTGTCACCTGGCTCGCCGTGGTGTTCGGCTCCCTGGGCGCTCTGTCCCTTGGGTGGCTCAGCGGGTGGAACCCCTCCGTGGCGCTCGTCGTCACCAGCGCGAGCCTGCTGGCCGCCCGCGGCTTTCTCGCGCGATCCCAGCGAGACCTCGTTGTCTTCGCCACGGCCGCCGTGCCCGCAACCATCGTCGCGGGCCTGGTGGCCTCGCACTTCGCGGCAGCGCCTCTCGCCCAGCACCTCGCCGCGTGCGTGTTCGCGGGCGCCGCACTCGCCGTCTCTCACGTCGTGGTACGCGTCGATGATCCGATGACCCACGGGCTGGATCTTGCCGGCAAGGCCATCGAGGGCGAGTCGGGCGAGGCCCTCCTGCGGCTCGTGCAAGCACGCAGGGTCCACGCGCAGTCCGGCAGCGACACGGCCAGCCCCAGGGAGCGTTGGGCTGAGTTGCTTCGCAAGGCCGACGCCCTCGCCGCCCTCCGCGGTTCTTCCGGCGCGGAGGCCGACAGCAAGCGCGCCGGCCTCGACCGCGAGGTGGCGCACACCGCGCAGGACTTGCTGGCAACCCTGTCCGTCAAGGATGCCCCGAAACAGCAGCCGGCCGAAGCGAAGTCGCAGCCGGCTGAAGCCGCCCAGCCACCCACCGAGGCCGCCCCGGAAGAACCCGTCCCGCCCGTCCACGTCGCGAAAACGGTCCCCATGGAATCTCCGGCCGAAGAGCAACCCAACGCGGTCGAGGCCTCTCCCTCGTTCGGTGCGCTCGTTCCCTGAAGGTCCAGCCTGCACGAAGGTATGGCATTCCGTCCGCGGTTGCGAGACCATGGCGCCTTGGTCCAAGGAGGGTTTTGCATGAACCAGGCGCAAGAACGGATGAATGCTGCGGGTGGTGGGTTCGGGCCTCCTCCAGGGGCTCCCCCAGGTGGGTTCGGGCCTCCTCCGGGTGCTCCTCCAGGTGGGTTCGGGCCGCCTCCGGGCGCTCCACCAGGTGGGTTCGGGCCCCCGGCTGCTCCACCAGGCGCGTTCGGGCCTCCTCCAGGCGCTCCACCAGGCGCGTTTGGACCTCCTCCAGGCGGAGCGCCTCCAGGAGCTTTCGGCGCCCCCGCCGGAGGCATCCCCGCCGGCTTCGGCGCACAGCCCAGCTATGACATCCCTCCCCCCTTCGGCAACGGCATCGCCATCGCCATGGGCGTCGTCGCCACCCTTTTCGCCTGCTTACCCGGCGGCATCATCGCCATCATGTTGGCCAACCAAGCCAAGACCCAGCACGCAAACGGCGACTACGCGGGCGCCAAGAACAAGATGCTCATCTCGTACATCATCTCCGCGATCTGCCTCGTGATCGGCCTGCCCCTGTTCGTCCTGTACGTGTCACAGTGACGTTCATGGCGTCCGGGCCGGGTCCGCCGCCACGGTGGTGGTCTTCCCACAGCGAAGCTGCACAGACCGGCCGCCCGCCAACCACCGAACCGTCGACATCCCCCGCGATCCCATCTCCGTGCCGACCCGAAGGTATCGCTGCCCGCACTCCGTGAGGATCGGGACGCCCGTCGAACCGATGGGCTTACCCATCACGTACACGAAACCCGAAGGGGGCCCCTGCACGATGAGAACAGCCTGATCGGCAGGCGCCGCGACCACGGCAAGCCCAGACTTCGCGGGCTCCGGTTCGGGCACCCGATCGTGCGACGGCTTGTCCGGCGTGGTCTCCGCCGGCGTGGGTACGATGGCGGGCAGTGGAGGCGCGGCAGATCCCGCTTGGAATCCTCCAGCCAGCGCCACGACAAGAATGACCGCGGTCGCAAGGACCGGAACGCCGAGCACGGCCATGCGAACGACCTGTCGACGTTTCTGCGAGGCGCGCATCTGGTCGAGGTCATCGTCCACGATCGGGTTGGCAGGGGCCGGCGGGTCCGTGCGCGTGGTCGCAGGAGCGGGGCTGGATGCACGATCCATCTCGCGGACCACCGCGGCAGGCAACGGCGAGACGGGAGTCACACGGTCGACATCGTCGGCCTCGGGGATCAATTCCTGCTCGCCGGCCTCCCGCGCTGCCTCGAGGGCCTCCCGCTCCGCGATCTCGTTCGCTTCGTAGGCAACGACCCGCGGGGATCCATCGGCCGGAATCAGATCGGACAGAGCGCCTGGCACGGACGGCAGACTGGGCCTCGAGCCAGGCGCTCGTGGGATCGCGGTCACAGCAGCTTCCATCCGCGCCGAGATCCGTACGCGATCGGGAAGCGTGATGGCTTCCGGCCGATGGGGCAACGGTGGCGTGGACCCCGGCCGTCGGGACGGAGGCCCCGAATTGGCCTTGCCCCCTGCCAGCTTCTCCACCGCGGGTCCCAACCTTGCGATGGTATCTCGCAGTGCGTGCACGCCATCGCCCGGGGGAAGCCCGGCAGAGATGCACCCCGCGACTTCCTCGCAATGGATGCGACGCTCCTGGGGGTTAGGCATGAGACACAGGTCGAGCGCCGTGGTGACGAGGGCGGGGATGTCGGGGCGCAAGGCGCGCAAGGAATCCGGGTGGCGAATCGACAGGGCCTTGAGGAGATCGAATTCGGACAGGCCTTCCGGGGTCGCAGATTGACGGGTGAGCATTTCCCAGACGATCAACGCGGCGGAGAAGGCGTCCGAGCCCTCCGTGGTCTGGCTTCCCCTCACCTGCTCGGGAGCCACGTAGCTCGGCACTTGAACGATCTCACCGAGCGCGGTCGCATCTTCTTTGGTGTCGCCGTCCTGGGCGGCGGAGAACCCGGTGAGGCGGATTCGCCCGTTCGACGACACGAGGATGTTGCCCGGTCGCACGTCGCGATGGACGACGGGGGCGGACTCGCCACCACCGTCCCCGAGACCGTGCGCGTGAGCGAGCGCTTCGAAGAGGGTGAGGGCGACGTGCCAGGTGATGCGCTCGTCGAGGGGTTCGTTGTTCTCTCGAAGCAGCTCGAGGAAGCGGGCGAGGGTCAAGCCGCTGAAGTGTTCGAGGACGAGAACGACCTTGTCCTCGTGCTCGAAGAAGTCGTGGAAACGGACGATGCTCGGGTGATCGAGCCGCATCAGCACCTTGGCTTCGCGCTCGAGCATCTCGGCCCCACGCAGGTCGGCTCGGTTGCGGCGCGCGAGCTTGAGCAAGCAGATGCGCTCGAAGCCGCCGGGCCCTCGTTGCCTCGCGACGTACTCCTCGGTCTCTCGTGATCGAGGGAACTGCTCGATGAGCTGATAAGCGCCCAGGGTCCCGAGGGTGCCTCCTGGAGCAGAGCTCTTGGGACCGTCGAGGCCCTCCGTGCTCATGGTCGCCCCCTCCCGCTGCTACGAGCGTCTCTTGACCACGCGAGCAAGCACGCGCAGGGGGACAGAGTGCGGGAGGAGCGAATCATGCAACCGTCTCTTGCTCGCACACTCAGCGAAAAATGCAAGCATCGTCGTGGTCGACGTTCGAACGCCGGGTTTCGTGGAGTCGTGAAGGCGTCGCTACCGGGGTACACTCCGCTCGCGATCCTGTCCGCTGCTCCTTCTGTCTCGGCGCGCTGGCGCAGGGTGGCACACGGCTGACAGCACCACCGGGGACACGGGGCTCGCGCGGTCTCGATGCGGCAGGAAAGGCGAGGCGTCACGGCACCGAGAGGCGGGCACGAGCGTTGCACAGAAGGGCCCCCGGAACGTCCGCGAGCGGACGGCCCTCGCTTCCTTACGCTCGACCCGGGGGACTTTCGAACCAACCCATCAGTCCTCCTCCGCGGGTGCTCTCTGGTCATGATGCTGTGGCTGTCCGGGAGTCCCTGGGTCGGGCGCCTTGTTCTCAGTCTCACCTATCCCGAAAAGGATAGTTACCCTACCAAGAGCTGAGCAGCGGCCCCACCGCCCCTTCGACCGCATGAAGCACGTCGCAGCGCTTCACGGACGCGGTCATGCCGTTGTGGTCACGGAACAGCGGACGGTCCACTTCGAGGTGCTCGACGGTGCGTCGCACGGCGCCGTGGGCGGCCTGGGTCCCACGCCCCCAGGAGAAGTCCCGGAAGTCGAGGGCCTGGGCGGCCGCGATGAACTCGATGGCCACGATGCTCTGCGCGTTGTCGAGGATCTGAAGCGTCTTGAGGGCGCCATTCATCCCCATGCTCACGAAGTCTTCCTGATCGGCAGCCGCGGGGATCGACTGGATGCACGACGGCGTGGACAGGATGCGCTGCTCGACGACCAGCGTGTCCGCTGTGTATTGGCTGAGCATGTGACCCGAGAACATCCCGGCCCCCTTCGTGAGGAACGCCGGCAACCCCACACTCAACGCCGGGTGAAGCAGCCGGTTGAGACGTCGCTCAGACAGCACGCTGATCATCGTGATGCCCGCACCGATCATGTCGAGCGGCATGCTGACAGGCGTCCCCTGGAAGTTCGCGCCCGTGAGCACCTCGTCCGTTGCAGGCAGGAACACGGGGTTGTCCGCCACGCCGTTGAGCTCGATCTCGACCTGCTTGCGCGCGTACGCCATGAAGTCGCGCACGGCACCGATCACCTGGGGCGTGGATCGCATCGAGTACGCGTCCTGGACCTTCACCTTGAACTTGCCGGACACCAGGTCCGACCCGTCCACGACCTTGCGCAGGTTCTGCGCACACGTCACCGCCCCCTGGAAGCCCCGAAGGCTGTGCAGCCGCCCGTCGTACGGCCGCATGTTCGCGATCAGCGCCTCGAGGCTCATCGACGCCGCGATCTCCGCTTGCTTGATCCATCGCTCCGTATCGTAGAGCGTGAGACACGCGATCCCCGTGATCAGGTTCGAGCCATTGATGGCGGCAAGCCCGTCACGCGCCTTCAGCCCCGGGATCGGGACCCCGGCCTGCTCCATCGCCGACCGCGTCGGCATGCGCTGACCGCGGTAGAACGCCTCCCCTTCCCCCATCAGGCTCAGCGCCACCTGGCTCATCGGCGCGAGGTCACCGCAGGCCCCGACACTCCCCTTCTGACAAACAACCGGCGTGATACCCGCGTTGAGCATGCGCGCGTAGGTGAGCGGGATCTCGGGCCGCGGCCCCGAATGCCCCTTCGCATGCACGTTGATGCGACTGAGCATCGCCGCTCGCACGTGCTCCACCGGACACGGCTCCCCAATCCCCGCCGCGTGGTTGTAGATCAGATACTTCTGGAACTCCTCCACCTGATCGTCCGACAGCACCACCTCCGACAGCTCACCAATGCCGGTGTTCACCCCATACATGATCTCGTGCGCTTCGACCTTCTGCTCGAGCATCCCGCGACACGTGCGGATGCGCTCCAGCGCGGCCTCCGAAAGCTCGACGTGTTCCCCGTCGCGCGCCACGCGCACGACGTCTTCGATGGTGAGGTCGGTTCCTTGAACAGTGACGGTCATGGCAGACACCTCTCGTGGTCACATGGCTCGGGGCCGGCTCGTCATCTCGAAGTGCAAGCCACTTCGAGGAAGCGTGGGCGCAACCGGCAGGCGCCGGAACAGCGGGCTTTTTATAGCCCCGGGGACCAAGCGCGGGCAAGAGGCACACGCCGGCCCGCCGAGGACCCAGGGCCCCGGGACGCGCAATCTCGTCACCCCCCATCGCTGAATGGCCGGGAAAACAAGCCCCCTTGAACAGATGCACCGACGGCGGAACGCGGCCACGTAGCCCCCTCCCAGCCTCGAGGGCAAACCTCAGGTGCGGTCGCTCGACGGGGATTGGGTGCCCCTATCAACCCGCGGCCGCGTTTGTGCTAGCCTTTTGCCCATGACGCTGGGCCGTTCTTATTGGATCCTTTCTCTTGCTCTCGTGCTTGGAAGCGCAGGCTGCGCGTCGGGAGAAGGCAGTTCACGTGGCGGAAAAGCCGGCAGCGGAGGCACCGATGGCGGCACCGCTGGAGAGGCGGGCAGCGGGGGCGGTACCTCCGGGTCGGGCGCTTCGTCGGGCTCCGGAGGCGACGACACCGACGGGGGATGGCTCGACGACATCTGCTTCATGCACGACTGCGAGTCCGACGAAGAATGCAAGGGCTGCCCGAGCGGGCGCAACGTGTGCGACGAGACTTCGAACCGCTGCGTGAAGTGTGTTCCGGGCGAACCGCCGGACGCGTGCGCTGACGGGGAAGTCTGCTCCCAGTACGGCACGTGCATGCCCGAGGGGATGACGTGCCCCACGGACGCAGCGGGTGAGCCGACCGTCGTATGCGCAACGGACAACGACTGCTTCGCGTGCGACACGATGCATCAGGTCTGCGACACGACGACGAGCAAGTGCGTCGCCTGCAACGACGCGAACGTGTACGCGTGCGACCCCCAGGCGACGTGCAAGGGTGGCGCTTGCCAGGACAAGTGCCCGAGCCCTTGCACGCTGGACGCGGACTGTGCGGCATGCGGTACGATGGTGAATCCGGGGCATGCGTGCAACGAGAGGACGCGCCGATGCGGGGAGTGCTCCGCTTCGACACCGTGCCCGGAAGGAAGCGGCACGGTGTGCGGTCCCCAGGGCATGTGCATCAAGGTCTGCGGCGCCTTGGACAAGCCGAAGGGCGTTTGCCAGTCGGACGACGACTGCCAGGGCTGCGAGGGGGACCTGATCGCCTGTCACAAGCCGATCAACGGGGGCGACGGTCGCTGCGGCGTGCCCGCCAGCGGATGCTCCGACATCCCGGGCAACTTCGCCGTGCTGCCCGAGCCGTGGTCCCAGGTCACCAACCTGTGCTCGGAGGACGGGGACTGCTCCGGCGTGAGCCTCGACCTCAACGTGGGGAAGATTCTTCGGGACCTGACCGGGCTCGACCAGATCAACGACGCCGTCCTGCCGTACGGGATGAACGTCTGCGCGGCGGCGAGCGTCACGGTCATGGGGGAAGACTATGCGTGCGGCGTATGCGTCCCCTGCCGGAAAGACGAGGACTGCAAGTCGATCAAGTTCGACCCGCTCGTAGAGCAGGCCTTCGGTCCCGTGGGTAGCCTGGTAGCGAAGGTCCTGCTGAAGATGGCCTTCGGAGATGCTCCCCACGAGCTGAACATGTACTGCGAGCCCGTTCTCGGCGACTACGGCGTGTGCGCGCCCTGCATCGACTTCCTGCACGAGTGCGCGGTCTCGGACACCACGGGCTCCGGCTGCACCAGCGACTGGGAGTGCGCGGCTGGCGAACGCTGCACGGAGGGCAAGTGCGAGGAATACAAGCGCATCGACTGCTTCGGCGGCGATGACTGCCCCAACGGGCAGGTCTGCTCCTGGAACGGGGACGGCTACTGCTGTCGCGAGCCCTTCCAGGGCACCGAGGGCTGCTTCTCCGATGCGGAGTGCGTTCCCGACGTTTGTGCGTACAACGGGACGTCCTTTTTCTGCACGCCACCCATCGCCTGCGAGTAGGCCACTCTCGCATTTTTGCCACGAACGGATTCGTCCGAACATCTCGCTTGACGAAGGCGGTGCCGCGTGTCATCCGTGTGGGATATGGGGCGACATTGGACCAGTTTGTGACCATGTCGCCCGTCGACGACCCGCGGAGGTCTTCCCATGGCACACGAATTCTCTGACGCATCCACCATCCCCTCCACACTCGACGAACCATCCGTCGAGACCGTGGAGATGGATACGCTCGAAACCCTCGCAACGCTCGACGATATCGAGTCTCTCGACGACGCGGACGACCCCCGCGTCCTGTACACCACCGATGCCGTCGAAGACGTCCAGTGGGTCATGTCCTCGGAGCTGATCGAGCCGCTCGAAGAAGCCGACGTGCTCGAGCTCGACTACGACGAGGAAATGCCCACCCGCGTGGACGGGCGACGACATCAGGACGTGCACGACGCCGACTTCGTGAACGTCGAAAGCGCGGACGAAAGGCCAAGCTTGGTGTTGATCGAGGACGAGCGGGTGGACATCGGTGACGTGATGCGAACCGTACCCGCGGTGCCCAGGGTCATCCTCCCGGAGGTGGTGGCGCCGCCCAGGCGGACCATCCCGCCCGCCGCACCTCGCATGTCCTCCATCGCGCCCGTCGCCATCCCGACCGACTTCGAGCAAGAGCAGCCGGGGGATCTCCATCCTCCCATCGCACGCACCGCATCGCGACGTGGCCTGTACACGGCAACCATTGGCGCACTCGCTGTGGCCGCGGCCACCATCGCCGTGTGGCCGTCCGAAGGGATCCCCACCGGCATGGAACCAGCCAGGATCACCGCAGCCGCCCAGGCTCCCCTCGTTGCCAACATCGCCGCCGAGCCCGTGGTCCACGAGCTCGATGTCGTCATGATCCTCGGTGGAGCGGAGGGAGCAACCGAGTCGACGGTGGCAGCCGAGCCCGTAGCGACCCTGGCGGAGCGACCGGCTTCTCCGATGCGCACGGCACCTGCATGGAAGCCTTCTCCTGAAATTGTGATCGATGACTCCGCGCAGCTGACCGAAGGCGTCGTGTTCCCCAGTGAACCCATGCCCGAGGTGGGCGCACAAGCGGAGCCACCTGCCAACACCACGCTTGCCCCGCCGGCGCCACCGCAAGACGATCCCCTGCCGCCGTTCGAAGCGTCTGCCGCCTCGACCGCACTGGGGGCCGCCGCATCCGCGGCTCAGTCCTGTCGGGTCCCCGGCACCGGACGGTTTCCTGCGCGCGTCTCCGTCACCTTCGCGCCGAGCGGCAAGGTGACGACGGCCACGGTCGACGGCCCTCAGGCATCGGGCACCGCTGCGGGGGGCTGTGTCGCCACGAAGTTCCGCTCCATCCGCGTGAACCCGTTCTCCGGCCCCGCCGTCACGGTCCACAAGACGTTCGACTTCTGACGTCCCCTTCGCCTCGCTACGCGGGGCGCTCCACCAACATCCAACGGTTGCTCTCGACGGCTGGCGCGAATACAAGCGTCAAGGCCAGGGATCGCGATGTTCGTGTCGCACGTCTCGTGTCGGGCAGCGTGAATCGGAAGCCGGTGAGGACCATCATGCACACCAACCATCTCGTCGTGGGGGCCGGAGTGGCGGGACTGACGTGCGCGCGAGAGCTCGCGCGGGCAGGGCACTCGGTTCGCGTCATCGAAAAGGCACGCGGCGTCGGTGGCCGGTGCGCGACGCGGCGGGTCGAGGGGCAGCCCGTCGACTTCGGGCCGGTGTTTCTTCATGGGAGCGACCCGGGGTTCGAAGCCGAGCTCCGATCCATTTCTGCTGTCACGCTGCTCGAGGATTGGCCGACACGACGACGTGGGGCGGGCAAGCCCTGCCAGCACGAGGCGTTCTCGACCACGGAGAAGAGGTTTGCGATCGCGGAGGGGCTCACGGCCTTCCCGAAGCACCTCGCGCAAGGGATCGACGTCCGGCTTCAAACCCGCGTGACCGAGCTTCAGTGGTCGGAATCGACGGGCCTTCGGGTGGTCACCGAGGGCGGGGACACCTGGGACACGATGAGCCTCGTGCTCGCGGTTCCTGTGGAGCAGCTTCTTCCTTTCGTGTGGCCCCTGGCGAAGCAGTCCGAGGAGCTCGAAGCGGTGGCCACGCTGCTCGACATGATGTCGAGTCTCCCCTGCTTGACGCTGATGGCGGGCTACGACCGAAGCGAGCCTGAGCCGGACTGGGACGTGCTCTACCCCGAGCGGACCGAGGCACTCATGCTCGTGTCGCACGACTCGTCCAAGCGGCGCGACCCGAAGCAGCGGGTGCTGGTCATGCAGGCGTCACCGGGGTGGTCCCGTCGTCATCTGGACGCGAAGCCGGAGGATTGGTCTGCGACGTTGCTAGCGGAAGCCGCTGACGTGGTGGGACCATGGGCGGCTCGACCGACGTGGACGCAGCCTCACCGCTGGCGCTATTCTCGTGTGGATCTTGGCAACGAGCTGTCAGGTCCCGTGCGGATCGAGTTGCCCGGAGGGGCCTCGATCGGGATGGCGGGCGACATGTTTGCACCGGGTGGCGGCGCGGAGGCCGCGTACTGCGCGGGTCGAACGCTCGCCCAAAGGTTGCTGCAAGAGGATGGTGGTCATGTCTGAAGCAAAGAAGGCGCTGCTCGATCTGGTGCGGCGCGACAAGGATCATGAATGCCCCGGCTTGGGCGCGCAGAAAGTCTGCGTGCGGATCGTCAGCGTGGCGGACCTGCCGAGTCGCTTCGGCGACTTTCGCATCGTGGCTTTCTGGAACAACCGCGACGCGAAGGAGCACGTGGCCATCGTGCGTGGCGACGTGATTGGTGCCGTGGACGTTCCGACTCGCATGCACTCCGAGTGCTTGACTGGGGACGTCATCGGGTCGTTGCGCTGCGACTGTCGAGACCAGCTCGAGGCCGCGCTACGCAAGATCGGCTCCCTCGATCGCGGCATCGTGCTGTACCTGCGACAGGAAGGACGCGGCATCGGCCTGATCAACAAGATCCGAGCCTATGCCCTACAGGACCAAGGCCTCGACACGGTCGAGGCCAACCTCGCCCTCGGCTTCCGGGACGACGAACGTGACTACGCGGTCGCCGCACACATGCTCCACAGCATGGGTGTCAAGTCCGTGAAGCTCATGACCAACAACCCCAACAAGATTCGCCAGCTCGAGGGATATGGCGTGACGGTCTCGGGACGCATACCGCACTTGCTCCCGCCCAATCCGCACAACCGCTTCTACCTCGAGACCAAGGCGAACCGGTCGGGTCACTTCATCGACTTCAGCGGCAAGCCGCACATGGAAGAGCAGAGCGACCCGGTCGTGGTCGAGGGAATGGACGACCGGGTCTGACCGACGGATCAGATCAGGAACTCAGCGGATGAACATGGGCACGGACCGGCGGGTACGGATCGCGGACCTTGTCCACGGCGGCGTCGCTGCCACCGCTCCGTCCATCTCCACTGCTCCGGTCGTATAGCAATTGCGCTCCGACCACGCACACTCACGAGCACGGCCCAGCGCGAAACGCCTCCACGACGCCGGGCCGCGAAAATCGGCCCGAGGCGAACGGCCCGCGCGTGCGCGCAACGTGCAGGCTACTTCTTCGCGTCGTCTGCCGACTCCTCGGCATTGTCGGCGCTGTCGCTCGACTCAGCAGCGCTTTCTTCGGCCTTGTCGGCAGCGGCTTCGGCGCGGTCGGTGTTGGCCTCCGTCTCCTTTTCGGCGTCTTCCGCGCGTTCTTCGGCGACGGCGGCCCCGGGCTCTTCTGGCGCCGGGGTTTTTCCGCCGCAAGCAGCGAACACTAAGGACAAACCGATGACTGAAGCGCAGCTAATGAAATTGCTCATGGATGAACTCTGCTTTCTGCCGTGAGCGGTTCCAACTTTGGACCGCGAATAGCGCACATCGTATCGAACGATGCGGGAACGTTCTCTGGGAACGACAGGGTCTTCTTATCACGGTTAGTCGGTGAACGCTCTCTCTAAATATTCGAGCTGCGGCACCCCCGGTTCCAATGTTGGTGAGCAGCGCATTCCGGTCTTGTGCCCTCACACCATGAATCCGACCTGATTCCGTCGTAACTGCCTCCTCGCCGACATGACGACGTGCCCCGGGGCTTGTCTTGACTTGCGAATGGCGTTCGATTTGCCTACCGGCGTAGGGTGTGGGCGCACTTGGGACGGCCAGCTCGATCCCGAGGGTAGCGAGCGTCGTGACAGACGCCCGATCTCCGACCTGTGCGGGGCGTCCTCCGCGGCTCGGGTGGGCCACCGCCATCGCCGCGCTGCCGCGGGGCTTCGGGTCGACAGATGGTACGAGGACGTCACACCCCCATGATGCCTTCTCGCTCCCCGAGAGCCGCACGGCAGAGGTGTCGGAACACTTTGCTAGCGTTCGCAGGGGTTACCATTGAGCGTGGGTCAACGGGGTACTGGCGCCGCGGGCTGTCTCCAACGCCACCGGCTTCTGACGTCCTGCATATGCGGTTTGGATCCACTGCAACGGAGGAGAGATGGCGCGGGCTACCATTCCCGCGAATCCCTCGACCAGCACCCCATCCTCGAGATCGTCCTTGGTCCCCGGCCCGACTTCCCGGACGCGGGTGGCGCCGCCGGTGCAGGAGCAGGTGGTGGCGGCGGTGACGCTGGTACGTCGGGCGCCGCCGGATGGTCGGCGACGGGGGGGACGTCAGCTGATGCAAGTGCGTCGGGGGCCGCCGGAACGCCGGGCGCCGCCGGAACGCCGGGCGCCGCCGGAACGCCGGGCGCCGGCGGCACGTCGGGGACGGGGGCCATACCCGCCAACGGAGCAGCCTCAGGAGGCGACGAAGGGTGCGCGTGCTGCGTTGGGGCGAAGCCTTCGAGCCTGGCGTGGCTCATGGCGGCGCTTGCCGTCGCCCTCGGGACGACGATTCGACGCGAGCATCGTCGTGCACGAGCGTCAACTGGGCGAACCCGACCATGAATCAACACGATCCATAGGTAGGTCGAGAGCCCGGTGTTGTAGAAGAGCTGATCGGGGAGGGACGACGAACGTGACTACGCGGTCGCCGCACACATGCTCCACAGCATGGGTGTCAAGTCCGTGAAGCTCATGACCAACAACCCCAACAAGATTCGCCAGCTCGAGGGATATGGTGTGACGGTCTCGGGACGCATCCCGCACTTGCTCCCGCCCAATCCCCACAACCGCTTCTACCTCGAAACCAAGGCGAACCGATCGGGTCACTTCATCGACTTCAGCGGCAAGCCGCACATGGAAGAGCAGAGCGACCCGGTCGTGGTCGAGGGAATGGACGACCGGGTCTGACCGACGGGTCAGATCAGGACTCGAGACAAGCCCAAGGCTGTCGACGATCGTTGGGCCGGTGGGCGGTTGTCTACTGGACTACGCAAATGATCTGCTCGCGGCCAACGCCGTCCTCGTAAGCCGGGTGAAAAAGCAGATAAGGGGAATGAAGTCCTGAGAATCGGACTCGATCGCGATGCCCGCGCGGGGCAGGCGGTCGGTGATTCGCGCGGTCGGCGTTCCTCATGTTCCGCTGCGCAGCGACCCCAGACTCAATCCCGCGGCGTCGGCGCCGTAGTATTCGTGATAAAGGGAGCTGATCAGAACGGGACCTTCTTGCCCTTCTTCGACTGCTTCGTCTGGTGGGGCTGGGGCTCACCTGTTTCCCATTCAGCGATCCCATCAAGGGGCTCGTCCGCCACATCGTTGACGCCGTCGCTATCCAATGCTCCGGACATGCTGAGGCGGTACTGGTACGTGTTCCACCAGTCATCCGGAACCAGCCCTTTCTTGCGGAGCTTCGCGACGGCATCATAGGGCCTCAGGATCCCTACGACTCCAATTTGCTGCACTTGATGTGTGGTGTGGACGATGAAGCCGAGGTCCGAGAGCTTCTTGACTCGATCCCGCCAGGACCGCTTTCACGCTTTGTTCGGGTCCGGGACATTGCTACGATGGGAACATGTCACCTCCAGCCGGAACAGACTGCTCCTACGCTGGCTCCGGGTGGGGACGCTTTGCCACTGCTGGGCACTCGCTGGACGGAACGGAGCCGCCTTCGAGCTGGAGCGCGGACCCTTTCAGGATTTGGGGCACAACGAGACCCGAGGAGATTGTTGGTGTGAACCCGCAATACTGAAAAGTGCCTGCCTCTTGCAGGCACGGAACAACGGAGGAATGCTCATGAAAGCTCGAACAGGCCTATTTCTGCTCGGTATAATTGCCGGCCTTGTTTTGGGTTGCAACGACTCGACGGAGCCGTCATCTCCGATGCCAACGCAGGGTAGTTCGTATCTTCCGGAGCAGACGACGGAAGCCGAAGTCGTCAATCTGCGGAGCGGTGCGACAAACATGCCTACCCACTTCGACACAGTTGTTAGGATTCACGCGCGGCAGGGCAAGCCCGGTGCCGAACTCCTTGATGCCATATCCAAGCAAACGTACTTCGAGTCAAACGGACGAACGATATCCACAGAGAGCAAGCTGTCTTCGGATGACGCCAAGGATGGCTACTTTTACGTGACAATTCGACCGACCGTTCCGCTGACGAAGGATGCTTGGTGGAATCTTGTTTTCGAAAACTCTGACCTAGTCGAGGCGGGAAGAAACGACGGAGCACTTGCCCGGTGGAAGTTCTTCACGGGCAGTGCCCCGCGCATCGCTTTCGTGGAAGTCTCGAAGTCATCTAAGGTAGTCTATATTGAGTACTCTGAGCCCATTGACCTTGGGGCGCTCGACGCGGCGCATGCGCTCACTGTGGAAGGGCAACAATTGAGCAGCTGTATCCTGCAGGGTGATCAGTGTGCGAACTTGCCCGATGGCGTCATGGGCGAATCCGTCAATCTCAAAGTTCCTGACTCTATAGACACTGCGTCGGCGATGGATCTGGTTGTAGCCCTGCCCAAGGGCTTGACCGGACAGGGTCGGAGTATCGCCGAAGGGATCGGCGTCGCTGGCGGACCTGGCGAGATTGTCGACGGCGTGGTTCAATTCCATATAGGTGCAACTGAGTGGACGTCCTGCAATGACGGCGACGCGAAATGTTGGGGGAAAAGGCATGGCCAGCCTGACTAGTATCAATCGACCTTTCGCGAGCGGACCATTGCTCATCCTGTTGCTTGCTGCGATGTCTTCTGCTTGCGGAAACGAAGACGGCGCCCCTGCGGCTTACGTTTGTAGTTTCTGCGGTAAGGCGTTTGAATGCAACAGCCCTTCCGAGAAGGAAACGCTCGCTGTAACTGACGTGCGCTCCACTGAGCGAGGCTGTTCGGGGCTGGCTTCAAACTCGACTGGGCTTCAAGTTGAGGTCGACTGTCAATCGGGTCAGATCTGCATCGGGACTAACTGCAAGTCCGCAACGATTGAAGGCGATTCGCTCTATTTCGACGATGCTACGTGTCAACGAACAGATGACTAATCCCTGATGGGTGCAGACACCACTTTGCACGGTTGTCGGGCTGAATTCGCTGCTGATTCGCTGGGCTGAATGGATAGACAAGGCTCTCGTCATGATGGATAACGCGGTTGTTCAAGACGCAATAACCATCATGAGAGAGCCGGATGCCTACTATTGTCGAAGCGCGATCGAGAGTCCAACGTGAAATGCGTCAACTGGTTGCCCTCGTCGATCGCGAGTCCCCTCAGACGGCGACCGAGGTTGAGCTGGCGCTCTGGTCCGGCGTGCTCCAGTTGGGGGGTGCCCTTGCGGCAACCATGCGTGACCAGGTCGTCCTGACCGTGTCCGGCAACAGTGCGTGAAGCGTCAAGCGGGCGGCGCCAGGATTCCTTCTCGAAGGAGGAATCTCTATGAAGAATGCCTGTCCTGAGTTGGTGGCGCTCGAGCAACGCGTCCAGATGTGGCGCAAGCACCGGGGCCCACGAAGAGAGAAGATCCCGGAGCAACTGTGGGACGAGGTGGCGCGCGTCGCTCGCGTGGCCGGCGTCCACCACGTCGAAGACACTCGGGTTCAATCACACGCAGGTCAAGTTCCGGATGCAGGCGATGCAGGCCCCAGTGCCGGAGAGCCGCCGAGACGATGCGCCTTCGGTACAGCCTTCTGGAACAACCGCGACGCGAAGGAGCACGTGGCCGTCGTGCAGGCGCGGGGGCAACACGTGGCCATACCCGAGGTCTGAGGTCCGATCGACCTTGCCTTCTGTACATCGTGTTGTACAACTCAATCATGGCCAAGGCCGTCAACATTTCCACTGCGCGACGGGACCTGCCGTCGTTGTTCGACAAGGTGACCGGCCGCAGGGGCGAGATCGTCGTCATCCGACGCAGAGACGGAGATCGCCAGGCTGTGTTGGTCGACCGCGAGCACTTCGAATCGCTGGAGGCGGCAACCCGGCGGCTCTCGGCGGGCTGGGGATTCAAGCTGATCGGCAGTGGCGAGGCGACGGGCGACATCGACGCTGTTCTCTCGGAGATCCGGGCAGACGACCGCCGTGAAGCGGAGCGACGCCAAGGCGAGATGTCGCTGCGGGCGCGGCGACTCGGTACGCCATGAGCCTTGCTGTGGTCGACACGCATGCGCTGATTTGGGCGCTCACGGGGCAACAGAAGCGCCTGGGCAGAGCGGCACGCCGTATCATCGAGCGTGCGGATCGCGGGGAGGCTGCGCTCTACGTTCCTACGATCTCGCTGGTCGAGGTGGGGGAAGCAGAGCGACGGGGCGGTATCCGCCTTCACGAAGGCTTCGATCGGTGGGTCGAGGGATTGCTGTCCACGGGACGTTACCACCCCGTCGACTTGACGACAGAGATCGTGCGCCGTGCGCAGACGCTGTTCGCGATCCCGGAGCGTGGCGACCGGTTGATCGCGGCCACGGCGGCGGAGTTGGATCTACCGCTTGTAACGCGGGATCCAACGATAGCTGCGGCGGCCGGAGTGGACGTGATTTGGTAGCGCTTGGGGACGGAGGGCTTCAGCCTTCCCACGGGTGCCGACCGGGTCTGACCGACGGCTCAGATCAGGAACTTGCCGTCGCGCATGATGGCCTTGCCTTCGACCTCGACGGTGACCCGACGCATGACCAGATCGATGTGGGCGTCAGAGGCCCAGGGAGAGCCGGTCTTCTCCGGGTAGCCGTGTCCCAGGGCGATGTGCACACCCGGGAACTTCTCGTCCTGGAGCAGGTTGCCGATGATGCGATCGAGCCCGACGTTCGTCCCGATCGCGAACTCGCCCACACGCTTGGCGTTCTCGTCCTGGTGGATGTAGTCGTTGAGCTCCTTCTCCAGCTCGGGACGCGCTTCGCACGTCAGACGCGTGACGATCCCGTTCGCCATCTCGACGACGACGGGGAACGTCTCGCAAGTCCCGAGCTCGGAGAAGTAGTCGCCGAGGCAGCCGTCGATCACGGCTTTGCCGTCCGCACTCTGAGCGCACGTGAACACCTCGCCATCGGGCAGGTTCTTCCACTGGGCAGGCGTGATGCGACCGTCGGAGATGATCCACTTCCAGTCGGGGTTGAGCGTGACGGTGAAGTCCGTCCCCGCGGGGGAGGTGACGCGAATGTGCCGCGCCTTGTGCACGATGTCGTAGACCTTCGCGGACAGGGCCTGGATCTCGTCGTAGTCCGTCGACATGCCGAGCTCCATCACCTGCTTGGTGATGTTGATCATGTGGCCGTGGCGCAGGTCCGGTTTGCTGTCGACGAGCGACAGCATGGGAGAGCGGAAGGACTTGAGCTCCCCGCGCTTCCCGGAGGCCGCGTAGATGGACACGTTTGCCGTCTCGAGCGCCTTCGCGATGGCCTGGGGAAAGGCGAGCGGACGGCTGCCGTCCTCTGGCCTTTCGCCGAAGTCCTCCATGATGAACGTGGTCACCGCGCTGGTGGTCTCGCGCACCACGTCCTCGAGCTGTTTGCCGATCTCGAGGCATTCGCGGTCCGTGACGAGGACCACGGCTTCCCCAGGTTGAACACGAATGCACTTACGAATCGCTTGCTCGGCGCCGAACCTCAGTGATCCCATCGAACTCCCTTTCAACCCCCCGGGTTGAGAAGTTGCACGCAGCCAGGCGAAAGAAGCGGTCGAGCACCCAAGAGAACCGCGGCGTGCGTACGGTCACGTCCTGGCAGTATCCTCACGCGCACCACGCATCCCGTGATGACAAGCGTGATCCGACCTGTCTTACCTTCCTTCACCCGGGTTCAAGTAGCGCATGTGGCGTGGCTTTTCCACCCTCGAACCTCTCCCATGCTCCGTTCGGTTCGGCACGGCGACGCGTGACAACGTGAGCGTGAGACACGAAAGCTCAGCGACGCTTCGGGGGCGTCGGGTTCCGGTTTCCGGCCCCGCTCCGCTTTCCGCGCTTGCGATCCTCCGACGCGGAGGCCGAGACCTTGGGCTTCGTCTTCGCCACCTTGCTCAGGAGCCAGGCTCGGTAGCGGATGACCTCTCGCGTGGCCTCGGTCGCCTGACACCACCGGTCCTGCCCAGGGTAGTTGCGTCCCTCGTAGCTCGCGAGCCACTGGTCGAACGAGGCGGTCCCCGTCTTCGCCTTGCAGAGTTCACGGTTGCGGGTGATGAGCGTGGCCATCACGCGAATGTTGTAGGCGCCGTCCAGCAGCGACTGCTTCACCGCCTTGCACGCTTCGCTCGGCGCATGCACGGGATCCGGGTCCGCCCGGCACGCCCCGATGTAGCGCGCGCGGATCTGTGCAAGCCCGTAGTCCTCCCCGTCCGCGGACACGACACCGGGCAGCCACCGACTCTCCCGTTGGATGAGTGCGACGCCAGTCAAGGGGTCGAAGCCGTGTTCCTTGGCCTCGTTCTGCAGCGCCGCGGCGTAGCGGTGGGATTCGTCCTGCGAGATACCAGGCCTGGCCAGCTGCAGCGCGGCCACGATGACGGTGATGGGTCGGAACATCGGCGACGGAGGCCTAGCACGCCGAGGGGGACCTCGCAAAAAGACGAACCACGCTATTCGCCCGTCTCCCAGCTTCCACCCACGAATGCGTCACGCCCCTCCAGGGCTTCTCCCCGAGCGATGGAATCCGCCCACCGTTCCACGCGTCCTGGAACGACGACTCGCCACCGAGTCCCGTAACGCGCCCCGAGCAACGTCCCGGCAACGGCCCCAACCAAACCGGCGTCCTTTCCCCCTTGCGCGGCGATTTGCGCGAGAACGCCGGGAGCCGGCTCGGGAGAAAGCAGCGCCATGGCCAGAGCATGCATCCCCCCCAGCAGCACCAGGGAACCGTTGGGATGGGCCGAAACCTGCTTCGAGAAGCGAGTCAACGCGTGTACGCACACCGCATCCCGGATGTGCTCGGCCTGCAGGGCTCCACGACGGTCCGCGGGGAACGAGTGAAACGCGTCGCGCATCGTGTCGGACACGGCGTGAGGCTGCCCCTGGTCCCGCTCCCACGCGGGGTGGCGGGGAGGCGCCCAGCTGTCCTCGACGCCGCGCACCGCACTTGGAAGGACGGTCACCACGTCGGCGAGCTCGTCCCCGTCCACCAGGCGGGCGACCGCATAGGCAACTGCGAACGCAAAGGCGGCGGCGCGCAGGTCGGCGTGAGTGACGAGGGTCGACTCGAAGGCGGCCCGGATCAGGTGCGCCGGATCACGCCGCAGGACGACGCCCAGCGGGCCGATTCGTGCGGCGGGGCCGATGTGTGGCGTGGGAAAACCGACGCGCTCTGGGGGTTCGCCCCGACGCAAGCGCATCAGTGCTTCGTTGAGGAAGCGGTCCCCGTCCCGCCAGACGCCCTTTCGCTGCCCGGCAAGGAGCCAGCACGTCCAGGCGCCAAGGGACCACGGCGGCCGCTGCAGACAAACCCCTGCCAGGGCCAGCGACTGGACCGTCGCCCGCGCTTGCCCTCCCCCGCAGACCGCCTCTCCGAACGCAAGCCCGACGACCGCGCCCTTGGCTCGCTCCAGCTCGGACGGGGCACATGCTTCTTCGCGGGAGGAGGGGCCTGGAACCATTGGTAATTGCGCAGGTTAGCCGTGGCGGCGGCCCTGCGCACGCCGAAAGTGGCCCCTCTCGAACCCGTAGGTGCGACAAGGTGCGCAAACAATGACCTCACTGAGATCGTCGGGATCTCACGTTGGCTGCTGTTCAGCCGCCTGGCGATCCCCGCAACCACGAAATCCGGCCCTCGTGACCGAACGTCCAGCCGGCATGAAAGATGCTACAAGAACCACATCGTCATACCTCCTTGACGTACCCACCCTGAGGACACCCAGATGCAAACCGGGAATCGAACCACGACGGCGCAACGTGGGGCGATCCATCGCCCCTCCCGCGCGCAGCATGCCGCGGTGACCCGCCGGAGCGGCCCCGGTCGCGTGCCCCGCCCGACCGTTGTCCCGCGCCCCGCTGCGGTGCCCTTGCCCGTCCCCCCGGTCGTGCCTCCGCCGCTGACGTTCGCACCGCCGGTACCCGGTCCCCGACCACGGACGTTCGCTCCCCCTGTGCCGGGTCCCTTGCTCCTTTCCGCTCTTCCTCAGAGCCCATCGGACGTGCAGGGCCTTCGACGCGAGCTCGAGGGCTTCGCGCAGCGATGTCGAGCCTTCGCCGACGTGTGCGAGGAGACGTCGAGGAGGATCGAAGGGCTGGTTCACCCTCCGGCCCCGCGCAAGGTGCCTGGGAAGCTGAGGTCGGCGCGAGCCCAGGACACCCTCCCGGAGCTCGGGGCGTTCGACATCGTCGAAGTCGAGGTGTCTTTTGACTGGAGCGACGAGGATGAGCCGACCGCGGTCTGGGTGCAGGCCCAGGCTCCCGCGTTGACGTGGGAGCATCCGATGGTGAGCGAGTCCCGATGCCGCCCCACCGTGCCGTCGCCGGTGATGAGACCGTGCCCGTCCTGCGGCCACGGCAATGGCCTGCAGTACAGCTGCTGCACCGCCTGCGGTTGCCGACTGACCCGCGCGGACGTCGAGCAGCAGCTCAAAGAAACGGTGGTTTTACGGCCGACCCTGGGCAGCCGCGTCCGCAGATGGATCCGCCGGATGGACCCGCGACGTCCCCGGTGGCTCGACCCGGACGTGCTTGCGTCGGTCGAGATGCCAGCGATGCACTGACGGCTGAGTCACATTCAGAGCGTCCCGATAGCCACGTGCAGTGTTGACCGCACCCCGAAGCCGGCGATAGCATGGCCCGGAGTCGGAAGGGGATGACATGACCCGATGGTCCGCGGTCACGCTGATTTCCACGTTGTCGTTGCTCGCTCCCGTGGTTCATGCCCAGGAGGCCGACGCGGACGAGGCGCGCATGCGAGCACGTGCGCTGGCCGAGAAGGGGGACGCCTCGTTCGCCGCAGGGCGATGTGACCAGGCCATTCCGCTGTGGTCCCAGGCGGAGGAGACGTTCCACGCGCCGACGATCCAGCTACGAATCGCGAACTGTTATGCGTTGCTCGGCAAAGTAGTCCAGGCCGAGCGGGTGCTGACGCTCATCGCGAGCGAGCAGTTGTCCGCGGACGCCCCAGACGCATTTCGCGCGGCCCAGGAACAGGCCGTAGCCACCCTCCCGACGGTCCGCTCCCGCATCGCGACGATCGAGGTCGCCGTCCATCGCGCCAGCGCGAGGGCCACGCCGCGCGTGTTCGTGGACGACGAGCCGGTTACGTCGGGATTGGCGCGCGTTCAGGTCGATCCAGGGCGCCATCGCGTCCGCGTGGAGGCCGGGACGGCGAGGTGGGAAACCTCAGTCCAGGTCGAGGAACGCGGGCACGCCCATGTCGCAGCGGCCCTGCGAGAAGAGGTGGCCCCTGCCCCGGCGCGCCCACAGCGAACGGTGGGGTTGATCCTGGGTGGTGTGGGGCTTGCCACGGCGGCGGTGGGTTCGTACTTCGGCGTGCGGGCCCTGGGGACGTCGAGCGACCTGAAGGACGTCTGCGGGCCGCGCCTGGACGATTGTCCGGCCGATCGTCAGGGGGACATCGACCAGGTGAACCGCGACTCGAAGGTCGCAGACATCACGATGGCGGCAGGAGGGTTGCTGTTTCTTGCGGGAGCGGTGGTCATGGTCACGGAGCCGGCGCCGGAGCGGGAGGCGCCTACGCTGCGTATCGTGCCGGTCGGGCTTGGGGCGGGTCTGCGGGGGGCATTCTGAGATGCTCACCCGCCACGCCCTTGCCTTTTGTGTGGCGCTGGCAGGCTGCCAGGTAGCCAGCCACGCGAACGACTTCTCGGTGCGCTCGGAGACGGCTTTCGTGGGGCTGTGCAACGCCTGCCCGGAAACGCAAGACGACCTTCGGCGACCGCCCTGTCCGGAGGACAGCACCGCGCCCGACGACGGGGAGGTGTACACGTTCATCTGGCGATCGATGCTGTTGGGAGCGAAGCAGGAGGAGTGGACGGGACCGAACGCCGACGCGTACGCGGTGGGAATCGACCTCGACTGCTCGACGCGCCCTCTGGGGGTTCCTGCGCTCTGCGCTCCGCGAGAGCTTACGGGAGCGTTGCCCGAGGAGGTGCCGTGGGTGGCGTTGCCGCACGGGATCGACAACTCGGCCGCACAGCGCATCTTCGGACCGCTCATCAAGAAGTCGGGGGGGCTCATCGACTTCGAGGGGCAGATGTCCGACAGCATCGACAAGGGGGGCAGCACGATCGGGGTAACGGTCACGCGCTGGAACGGGACCCCGAACGACCCGCAGGTCAACGCCCGGATGTTCTCGGTTCTTGGTATCTCGGAGAGCAACGGGGGACCGCCGCGCTGGGACGGCAGCGACCTTTGGGATGCCTCTGCCGGTGGGCCGGACCCTGACTTCCCGGAGCACGACATCCCCGACGTGACCTTCAAGACCAACAAGGCCTACGTGGCGGATGGCGTACTGGTGGCCGACCTGTCCCACCTCGGCGTGTCGAGCATGGTGTTGATGAACAAGGGGGCGCGGCTCGAGGTGCAACTCCACGACCTGCTCGTGATGGCGACCTTGGACAAGGTGGGCCTGCACCCGGTCATCGGGGTCGGCAAGTGGTACTACGAAGACATGAGTCGTTCCCAGGATGCCTTCGGGGACTTCCTCGCCGGGTGCAACCCGGGTATCCGCTCGCTTCTCGATCCGCTCCTTCCGGACCTCATCGCGGGCGCCATGGACTTGCCCGTCGAAGATTCCGCGCCTGCCGACGCTCCCTGCAACGCGATGTCGGTCGGGTACGGTGCGCACGCATTCCCGGCGAAGGTGGGAGGCTACCGATCCCCTTCGGCTCTCCCCGGCTGCGACGAAACGGGTGGGGACTAGGTGGCGAGCCTTCGTTGGCAGATTCGTTCGGGCTCGGCAGTCTGGCCCCGCGTGTCGGAAACACGCGCGACCCTGAGCGCTCCCGGACGCCACGCGATTCCCTTGTGCCTGTGCTTGCTCGCGGCGTGCACCACCATCACCAAAGCCGAGGATTTCGCCGTAGCACCGGAGGGCGAGCAGGGGCGCCTTTGCGATCTCTGTCCCCCGGACCCGAACCTGCGTCATGCCCCTTGTCCACCCACGGAAGGGGGTGGCACCGAAGACGTCGTCTTCTTCGCGGTTCGAACGATGGACCTCGGATACCAGCCGGCGGAGTGGGCAGATGGGTATCGCGCCGGGATGGACCAGGATTGCTCCGACCGGCCGAGTGGCACCCCCGTGACCTGCTCCCCACGCTCGCCCGACACGGTCCTGCCGCTGCCTGAGGGCATCGACAATGCGCTGGCCCAGTCCGTCCTCGAGCCCATCGACGCCCAGACGCCCCACAGCTTGCGAGCCGGACTTCTGGAGTCGCTCGAACAAGGCGAGGGTGGCATGTTGCTCATCTTGGACGGGTGGAACAGATCGGCGAACGACCCTCACGTCGGCGCGAGGTGGATGGCGACGAAAGGGACGACCGACGGCAAGCCTCCTCGATGGGACGGCACGGACCGATGGCTTGCGTTTGCCACCGGGTGGGACGCGCAGTTGCCGGGTGTGCCGGTGACCGCCTACAACGTCACGTCGACGGCCTACGTACGGGAAGGACAGCTTGTTTGGGACATCCGCGGGGAGGAGACCCTGCGCATGTTCTTTCAGAGCCGTGGGGCGGTGCTACGGCTGGACCTGCGCGACGGGGTGATGATGGGGAAGGTGGAGGAATCGGGCGTGGGGTCGGTGATCAGGGGCGGGTCTTTCGCGGGGGTGTGGTCGCTGTATGATGCGGAAAGGCACGCCGGTTCGCTCGCCCAGCTTGCGGGGGGCTGCGCCCCTGCGGTTTGGTGCCCGCTGGAAGACGGGGTTCGGGACCGTTTGCGCATCGCTCCGGACATGCACGTCGTTGGGTCTGACAAGGGCACGAGCGACGCGTGCGACGCGATCTCCGTGGGCATTGCGGTCTCGCTGGAGCAGACGGGGGGCGTGGACGACCTCGCGCAAGCGTCTGACCTGTCGATGTCCTGTGCCGGGCAGGCAGGACCTTGCCCTTGATGACCTGGCTGACGGAGGTCATGGTCGGCGGAGGGAGATCCCTCCACACTGGCGGCTGAGATGACGACAAACACGACAGCGCGCGAACCGGCTTCCCTGGACGAGGTCTCGAAGATCCCGATGTTCGATGCCTTGGGCGCCGAAGTCCTCGACGCGGTGCGGTCGGCGTCGGTGGTCGTGCGTTTCGCACGAAACGCGGTGATTGCCATCGAGGGGCAGGAGGCACCGCCGGTGTACTTCGTGCTCAAGGGCCTGGTGCATGGCTACCGGACAGGGGTGGACGGGCGGGCCCAGACCCTCGCGAGGCTGCACCCGGGCGATCCCTTCTACCTGCCCTGTGTGCTCGGTCAGGACAGCCGGGCGCCCGTGTCCGCGCGCGCGATGCGCCCGTCCAACCTGCTTCGCATCCCGTGCGAGGACATGCGTGAGTTGCTGCGCCTGCACCCGTCGCTGGCGCTGGCGGCGGTCACGGAGCTATCGAACAAGATGTCGCACTTCGTGCGGCTTGCGGGGGATCTCGGGGTGCTATGCGTGCGCGCTCGGCTCGCGCGGCTCCTGCTCGAGCTCGCGGAGGGCTGCGACCCGCCCGTCTTCCACGGAACACAGGAAGACCTGGCGTCGGCGGTGGGGTCTGTGCGGGAGGTCGTCAGCCGGCACCTGCACGAGCTGAGCGAAATGGGACTGGTCCGGGTGGCCCGCAGCCAGGTCCAAATCGTGAATGTTCATCGATTGCGTCATGAAACTGGCCGCTGAGAAACGCGGAACAATCGGCTGTTCCGTGACTTCGGTCACAGACCGCGCGGGGGCCACCGCCTAGCCTGCCCGCAACGGTCGGACTGGAGGAGCACGATGAAGCGCAGCTGGGTGTATGCCGCGGTCGTCGCTGTCGCAGCGATGGTGGTGATTCCCGCCCTGGTGTTCGGGCAGGACGGCAAGAAGACGGAGCCGTCGCCGGCGGGCAAGTGCATGACGTGCCACCGCGCGATCAACCCGGGCATGTACCACCAGTGGTACGGCTCGGAGCACGCGAAGCACAACGTGACGTGCATCGACTGCCACGGGGCGAACAAGGGGGAGCCGGATGCCTTCGAGCACGAGGGCGTGCTGGTGGCGACGCTGGTGACGCCGAAGGATTGTGGCAGGTGCCACGAGACGGAGATGCGTGAAGTGGACGGGTCGCATCATGCGAAGGCAGGTTTGATCCTGGAGTCGCAGGATGCGTATCTCGCGCATGCGATCGGGGGCGAGCCGGTAGCGATCGCGGGGTGCGAGAGCTGTCACGGTACGAACGTGAAGGTCGACGAGAAGTCGCCGAACAAGCTGTCGTCGAAGAGCTGGCCGAACTCGGGGATCGGGCGGGTGAACCCGGACGGGTCGAAGGGGTCGTGCACGGCGTGCCATGCGCGGCATGGGTTCTCGAAGGCGCAGGCGAGGCGGCCGGAGGACATCCGGAGCGGGAAGATCCAGCAAGTCTACAAGGACATGTACACGCCGAACCGCAAGCCGGAGTAGCCGATGCTCACGCGCGTGTTCGAGCTGGGCAAGCGGTTCCTTCGGGGTCTGGGGACCACGTGGGTCGGCAAGATCGGCGTGGCCCTGACCACGAGTTCCTTCCTGCTCTTCTCCCTGGCGGAGGTCCTTCGTCTCACCGGGGCCGTCACCCAGGCCTATGTCGGTCTCATCACGTACATGACCTTGCCGGCCACGTTCGTGATCGGCTTGATGATGATTCCGGCGGGCTGGTGGTTGTACCGTCGGCGGATGGGCCGTTCCACGCGGGAGCTGCTGTCGCGGGAGTTCTCGGATGACCTGCTGGCGCCGGCCCCGCTCGGGTCGCGGCTGTTCCTGGTCCTCGCGGTGCTGACTCTCGCCAACGTGGTATTCCTCGGTGCGGGTAGCGCCCGGATGCTTCACTTCATGGACCAGCCGGTCTTCTGCGGGACGGCCTGCCACAGCGTGATGCACCCCGAGTGGATCACCTACCAGCAGTCGCCCCACGCCAACGTCCGCTGCGTCGACTGCCACGTAGGCCAGGGCCCGGAGGCCCTTGCAGACTCCAAGCTCAACGGGCTGTGGCAGGTCATCAGCGTGTCCTTCAACCTCTACGAGCGCCCGATTCCGACGCCCGTACACAACCTGCGTCCCGCACGGGAGACCTGCGAGCGATGCCACTGGCCCCAGAAGTTCTACGGGGACCGCATCAAGAGCCTTGCGCACTTCGCCAACGACCGCGGGTCCTCGCCCATGTACACCACACTCTCGCTCAAGGTCGGTTCCGGCACCGGCCAGCAGCGGGGCGAGATTCACTGGCATGTGGCCGCGGACAACGAGGTCCGCTACCTGCCCGCCGACGCGCGTCGCAACACCGTGCAGTGGGTCGAGATACGCCGCCCCGGGGGCGCGTGGAAACGCTACTCCCACAGCCAGCTTCCGCCCCTGTCTGAGGGCGAGCATCGTCCCCACGGGTCCAAGGAAGTGCGGGCCATGGACTGCGTCGATTGCCACAACCGGGCCACGCACATCTACGAGGACCCGGCCCGGGCCGTGGACAACGCCATGGACCGCGGCGACATCGACCGCGCCATCCCCTTCGCGCGCCGCCAAGCGCTCGCCGCCCTACGTGGCAATTACCCCCCCCATGTCTCGGCTGCCGGGGCCATCGAGCAGGACTTCCGGGGCTTCTATGCCAGGCAGATGCCGGAGGTCCTGCGCGAGCACGGCCGAGCCGTCACGCAGGCCGTCGAGACACTGCAACGCATTCACGCCCGCAACATCCACCCCACCATGAACGTGGGCTGGAACCCCTACCCGAGCCACATCGGCCACGAGAACGGGGTTGGGTGCCAGCGGTGCCACAACCCGTCCATGGTCGACGACGCGGGCAAGGCAGTTCCCTACGGCTGCACGCTCTGTCACTCGATGCTGGCGTACGACTCCCCGACGCCGTTCGCGTTTCTTGGGGAGCCCGACGCGGGGTCGCCACAGTACTCGATGCACAAGTATCTGCGGGACGAATTGGTGCGTTCGCGGGCGGTGCCTGGGTCGCCTGAGCCGACGCTGCTGCCGTACCCTGCGCCCGTCACGGGCAACGAGGAAGAGATGCGGACGACCGACCAAGCAGGGTCACGTTGACGGAGTGCCAACGGCCGGCTTGGTGAGCAGGGGACCGGCTCCTCGCGAGGACAGCCTCACAGCAGGCTCGACGTCGGGTCCCCTTCTGCATTCACGAAGAACACGGCGCGATGGGTCCCTGCCTTGCTCACGAAGGTCGCGAGGACGAACGGGAAAGCATAGGTCCGCAAGGTGTCAATCAAAAACCCGGGCGCCGACCGGACCCGGTGGACGAAGGCGCGGGCCAGCTTGACGGAATCTCCAAAGACGTACCCGTGGAATTCGCGCTCCGCGCTGGCCACTGCCCCCCGATAGGCCGACTGCCCTGAAGGTGACTCCAGGTCGTACGCGAGGCCCTCCGGGGGGTCGACCGTGTCGGGGTACGCGCGGACGAAGGCGTCACGACAAACGCACGGGATGACGTGGTTGGTCTCGAAGGGCTTGACGTTGACGTACCGCACGGTGGCAAGAACGGACTTTGTCGAACCGCCGCATACGGTGCATGTGGCGAAGCCATCCTCGCAATCGAGACAGTCGACCACGCTCGAATTGTCACTCCCCGGTTGCTGGACGACGAGCACGCCAACGCCGGTGCACCGCGGACAGGGGCCCAACCCCGGCCGGATGCGGCAATGCGTGCACGTGATGCGTTCCACTGGATAGTCCCCGTCGATCTGCCGGTAGCCGACGGGGGCCCTGCCTTTCCGTGAGGGTGGCGTGGTGGCCGCGAGGGCCTCGTAGGACGATATCCCCATCTCGTCGCGCCGGCTCCACGCCTCCTGGAACCCTCCGCGCACGGAGACGATCACGGTGGCGAGGCGTTCCTGCGCGGTCGCCTCGACCGAAGGGACCTCGGCAGCCTGGGCGATGGAGTCGTTGTGAGCACCGGCCCGCAGCTCGCCCGAGACGCGGTCGAGCTCACCGAGGATCTCTGTCGAATCGTGCACGGGTATCCTCCTTGCGCGTGAGTTGGGTCACTCAGGCTGTTCGTAGTGGCCAATCGTGGAAGGGTCGTTGCGAACCGCGTCGATGAAGTCCGTTGGGGCCAAGGGGGACACCGGCCCCACGTTGAGCGCCGGCTCCTTCGTGAAGAATTGCGCGAGAGGCGCGAGGCTCGGCGCGTCGATGAGGGCCCCCACGGTCGTGGTCGCGAACAACGGGTCCACGTTCACACTGTTGGTGTAGCTCGTGGCGCTGGTGATGTCCGCGTCGATGCACGCGGGGAAGGTCCAGAGCAGCCCGTGGAGGCAGTGGTCCAGGGGGATGGGCGCACGGGCTTCGCGATACAGCGCGACGCGGTGAAGAAGGGAGAGCTCGTCGCGGCCCGGCATCTCGTGAATGTAGTCGTTGGAGAGGAAAGCGAGGCCGCGAAGGTCCGAGCCGATCCCTTCCTCCGAAACGGCGTATCGTTCGCAGGCCAAGCCGCCGTTGTGGAAGATGTTGCGAAGCCACTCGGCCACGTTGGTCTGGACGGTAGAGGAAGTTCCTGGGGCCCGGACCACCAGGCGGAGTCCTTCGGACCTCGCGGAGCTGAGCGTGGTGCCGCATGCGGACGCCGGCGAGGCGCCCTGCCCAGACAGGAAGTTGTTGACGATATGGCGAGCGGGCGGGCTCGCGGTCCCTGGTTCGTCGTCGACGGTCGCCAGCATGCCGATGCTTCCGTAGCTCGTCCCGCGGGTGTTGAAGCCGCCGAACACGAGGTTGTTGGTGAACACCAGGGGCCACCTGCGCCGGTCGACGGCATCGAGGACGGCGCCGACGCTGAAGGCGTAGAGGGTTGCGTGGCAGTCGGGGTGATGGGAGGCGCCCTGGGTTGGACCGCAGGCCTCGATCAGGCACCCGTTGACCAGAGCGGCGGCCCCTGCGCCGGGGTCCGCCAGGTCGGTCATGGACAGGCCATTCTGCACCAGCCCGCCGGGGACCACGCCGCCGTGCACGCGAACGTGGTCGAGGATGACACCGCTGGTGCCTCGGAGGCTCGCGCCGATGGCGGTGCCTTGCATGTTGGGCGCGGCCCACCCGCCCTCGACGGTGGACCACCCCAGGCTATCCGTGGGGGGATAGGCAGCCACGGCGAGGACGTTGGCGAGAGCCGCGGTGGTGCTCGAGATGTCCTGGATGCCGTAGACGGAGCCGGGGCGCAGGCCGGTACCGGCCTCTGGGTTGCCGGAGACAAAGAGGGAGCCGGTGTCCGTGCCGTTCGCGCGGAAGGCCGCCCCGCGCGCGGGGACCGCCGCTCCCGACGGGTTGGCGCGGGTCATCCACACACCGCGGGCCACGACCCGGGCCGGACCGCCGATCACCTCGAGGGGCGCGACGGCATCGACGGAGGATCGCGCGAGCCGGATGCCCGCGGAGCGGGACGGCAAGTGCGTCGCAGACGTAGCCAAGGAGCCCCGGATGAGGATCCCGTCGTCGAGGGTCAGGCCGTGACCGGCCGTGTAGTCTCCGAAGGCGCGAATCCCGACCAACTCGGCGGTGGGGTTTGCTACCGAAGCCGCAAGAGAGACGTCGCCGCCGTAGATCGTGGAACCGCCCTGGACATGGACCTTCCAGGCGCCTGCAGTGGGAGGCCAGGTGGTCGCGCTGGCGTCCGCGAAGAGACCCACTCCGAGCAAGCCGGACTCGTCGGACGGGGTCACGCCTAGGGAGACGCCTTGGTCGACGCAAGCAGGTTCGCAGCCCTGGATGAGTCCGACGCCCTCGAGCTCCGCTTCGCCGTTCAGGCCGCGCAGGCGAACGCCGGCAGCCACGGACTGCACGGGGGTAGCTCCAGGCGCGGGGCCTGTGACCCGGCCTCCGGTGATGCGCGAGACGTGAGTCACCTTCAGGGAGATGCCCGAGTCGGTCTCGATGCCGGACGAGAGCAGCGTCGAGTCGCCTCCCCGCACGCGCACCTGGGTTCCTGTGGCCGGTCCCGTCAGGGTGAGCTCGCCGGGCTGCGCGCCGGACTGCAACGTCTCCACGTGAATGCCCCGCGCCGCACGCGAAGCTGTGACCCCGGCGCCCGCGCCAGCGATATCCAAATCGGGATATCCTGCCCCCAAAGCTCGCAGGTCCACGGTGGCACCATTGCGCACGTGAACCCCGGTGGCGCGCCGGACGGTGACGGGCCCGGATGCGTCAGAATATCCGTATATTTGGCTACCATCAATGGCGACCGCGCCCACCATGTTGGAGAAGATGCCCATGGTCACGCCTGCACCATGCCCATGAACGAGGCTCTCCGACACGAACAGAGAGTCTTGTCCCTCCACGTATATACCGTAGCTCTCGTCCGTACCGGGGCCTCCCGTCACGGTGCTCGAAAGCACTTCCGTCACGTCCCCTCCGCTGAGCACACCGAAGGTCGCCATGGAAGCGGAGGCATTGCCGAAGGACACGCTGGCGCCGTCGAGACGGACGGTGCCCGTGAACAGCACGGGGAGCATAGGCGACGGCCCAATGAGGACGCCGCCCGATTCCTCCGTCGCAGATCCCGCGATCACGGAGCTGTCCTCGAAGCGGGCCAGAAGGCCAGCCGGCACCGAGCCCGAGTACCACACGCCGAAGGCCCTCGCCGGCAGAGGCGCGGAGATCGTGTCGGTGCGAACGATGCCGTCGACGAACCGCGAGGCGTTGCCCGTCGACGTGAGGGCCGAGACGAGGGGCAAGGCCGTGGCGCTCGAGGGGCGCGCGACCACACAGAGCTTCTGCAGGTCGACGTCGGCGTTGGCGGTGATCTGCCACCCCGCGGCCTCGTGGGTGACGACAGCCACGCCGGCCGGGCTCGTGTCCCACTGGTCGCAGGTCGCCGCGGAAAGCGCTGCGCCGCCAAGGGAGGCATACGCCTCCACGCGCGGGTCGGTCGCCGCGGTCGTGTCGTTCCATAGCAGGGATTCGCCAGGCGACGCGATCGCCACGCCTCCCTTGTGGGTGGTGCCCTGCTCATAGCGGCCCCTGACCACGCGAAGATGGGTGGAGCCGTCGGCGAGGATCTCCGGCCAGCGCTCGTATGCCGCGGTCATCGAGCACCACGGCCGCTGCTCCGTGCCGCATTCGTCGCCCGCCGTGCATCCGTCGATGGAGACCCACGACCCCAGCACGTCCTGCACGACCACGGAGTGCTGGGTGGACGTGCTCGTCAGGCCGTGGTTATCGGTCACTACGAGCGACACCACGACCGCACTCGAGCACGGCACGACGAAGCTGACGGACGAGTTCGTCGACGTTTGCGGGACACCGCCGACCGTCCAGGACCAGGCATAGGACACGACCGTGTCGCCCGGGTCCGGGTCGTACGATGAGGTCCCGCTCAAGGTGACCGCGGATCCGGCAGGCACGGGCGACGGGGACTGGGAGATGACGGCAATCGGCGGGTTGTTGGCGACGACATCCGGAGCCACGTCGGGAGCGACGTCTGGGACCACATCGGGAGACGTGTCGGGAACGACATCCGGCACGACATCCGGCACCACGTCCGGGACTACGTCAGGCGCCACATCAGGCACCACATCCGGGGCTACGTCAGGCACCACATCCGGGACTACGTCAGGCGCCACATCCGGGACTACGTCAGGCACCACATCCGGGGCTACGTCAGGCACCACATCCGGGGCTACGTCAGGCACCACATCCAGAGCCACGTCCGGGGTCACGTCAGGGAAAGCGTCTGGCGCGGCGTCCGGGGTCACGTCGAGAGCGGCGTCCCCTGCATCGCCGAGGGCTCCATCTTGCTCGACATCGTTGGCATCGGGGCCGACACCAGGGGGCAGGTCCGCCTCGGTGCTTCCTCCGCATCCCGGTGCGCTCGCGAGCACGGCGAAAGAAAGCGATGTGAAGGCTATGAGCTTGCCGAAACGCACGCGCATGGTCGTCTCCCTTGGGTTCCAATCCCGCAGGCGAGATTGTACTCGCCTGGTGACCGGAGACCAGGGCTATCCCGCGACTCCGCGTGCTGACCACGGCCGTGAGCGCGCTTATTCATCGAGACTGATCGCGTCGACTCCATCGCAAATACGTGCGCCTGAGCGCATGTGCCAGCCGAAGTCGGAGCGCTCGTGGGAGCCGGAGCGGCGTGACGCCTCGGTCGAGTCCCTCCCCGCGACACTGCGCTTGATCTCCCCCTGTTCGAGGTGGATCCTGGCGGGATGAAGAAGCTCATTCCCCTCTTCGTCACCCTCCTTGCCGTCGGCTGCTCCTCCGAAGACGAGACGTCCGGCACCGGTGGGTCGGGCGGCACCTCTTCCGACGCGGCTTCGGACACCACCGCCGAAGCCGCCCCGAACGACGGTTCTGCGGACACGGCCTCCGATGGCTCGGCACCCGACGTTCGGCCGGACACGATGCCCGACGGGCAGCCCGTGGACTCGCCAGCGGAGGCGGCGTCCGACGCCGAACTGGAGACCGGCCCCGACGCGCCGGCGGACGTGAAGCCGGACATCGGCCCGGTGTCGAGCTGTGACGAGCTCGACACGGTCTCGTGTTTCGCCAACGAGGAGTGCGACGGTGCGGAGCGGTGCGAGAACGCGGGCACCGAGCTCGACCCGGTATCGTGCTGCGTTCCGGGTCCTCGCGGGACCGGCCAGGCGGGGTCCCTATGTGACAGCGAGAATGACTGCGAGAGCGGGGTCTGCATCTCGGGGAGCGGGGACGGCATGTGCTCGAAGACCTGTGAGACGGAGGCCGACTGCCCGGACGGCATGAAGGATTGTACGTACATCGCGTTCAGCGGGAGCGACGACGATTGGTGTTTTCCGACGGGCGACTGAGGCGTGCTACGGTCTGGGAGTGATCGTCGGGCGATGCCCGTGGCTTTGCACAAGGAGAGAACGATGCGAACGGAGACGGCTTTCTTGATCGGAGTGGCGGTGTTTGGGTTGCTTGCGTCCGCGGCTGGCTGCGGGGGCAAGGTCTACGAGTCGGGGGAAGACGAAGGGGAAGGCGGATCTGGGGCTGTGGCCGGAACGGGCGGGGTCGCCGGGTCGGGCGGGACAGCCGGGTCCGGAGGGGTTGGGGGCGCGGGAATGGGCGGAGGGCCATCGGGTTCGGGAGCCGGTCCGACGGGCGGATATGGCGGCACGGGAGGGTACGCGGGCACGGGTGGCTACGCGGGCACGGGTGGCTACGCCGGCACGGGCGGATACGGGGGTGCTGGTGCGGGAGGCGGTCCCGCGGGGGGTGGCGGAGGCCCCGCGGGGGCGGGCGGAAGCCCTGACTGCTGGGGCTACCTTCCCCCCACCACGAGCTGCAGAAAATGCGTGGACACGTACTGCTGTTGGGAAGTGATCAACTGCTTCCAAGACCCCGACGGCTTCTGCCCGACGGCGCTCCAGTGCTTCGAGAACTGCCCGGGCGGTGACCCCTACGCGTGCGCGATGCAGTGCGATGGGGGCAACTACAACGTTGCGTTCAACGACTTGACCACGTGCGGCTCGATGAATTGCATGGATGACTGCATGCAGCCGCCGCCCCCGCCTACTTGCTTCCTGCAGACCGGCATGCCCGCGTGCGACAGTTGCATCAACACGTCATGCGGCGAATCTTGTTCCACTTGCTACGACAACGCCCAGTGCCGCGACCTGCTGTACTGCATCATGGAATGCGAAACTGAGTCGTGCATGAACCAGTGCGTGAACCAGTACCCCGGCGGCATCGACGATCTGATGGACTTCATCGGTCAGGGCGGCTGCGTGGACGCGAACTGCTCCTCTCCCTGCGAGTTCTGACGCCCCTTTTCAGACAGCTTCGGCGAGCAGGCGCTCGATGTCTTTCGAGATCGAGCGAGGGGCGGTGGAGGGCGCATACCGCTCGGCCACCTGCCCCCGCGCGTCGACGAGGAACTTGGTGAAGTTCCACTTGATGTCGCGGGATCCGAGGAGGCCCCGGGCCGACTCCTTCAGGTGCCGGAATAGCGGATGGGCTTCGCTCCCGTTGACATCCACCTTCGCGAACAGCGGGAAGGTGACCCCGAAACGCACCTCGCAGAACTGTTTGATCTCGTCCTCCGTCCCGGGCTCTTGCCCCCCGAACTGATTGCAGGGGAACCCGAGCACCTCGAAGCCGCGATCCTTGAATTGTTGATACAGCAGCTCGAGGTCCGCGTACTGCGACGTGAAGCCGCACTGGCTCGCCGTGTTCACGATGAGCAGCACCTTTCCGGCGTACGCATCCAGGCTCAGTTCCTTGCCGTCGATGGTGGCAGCCGAAAAGTCATGAACGGACTTGGTCATGGGGTCCTCGCTGTGTTTCTCCACCAAGATGGATGCCGACGACGACTCTCCCGTCGCTCCCCGCGGGTTCGGACACGCCGCCCCACTCAGAACGGGCGGGTGAACAGAATCCCGTTCGCGCTCACCCTCACCTCGGATCGGGCGGAGGCGTCCTCGGGCTCAGCCCCGAGCAGCAACACCACACCCGTGGCAGCGGACGCGCCGGCCACTGCCCAGGCCACGTTCGTCCACAAGCGCATGGAGGCGGCGCGGTCGTGTGCGTCGGCGTCCGTGTGCCCGGAATCGTTGAACGTGTCTCGGGCCTCGAGCGCCTCCGACCCCAGGTAGATCGCGACCCCCGACATGACGCCCGCCCCACCGACCGCGACCCATCCGAGTGTTCGGCTGGTGGGCGCTCCCTCCGCTTCTACGACCGCCGGAGTCCGGCCCGCGTGCAGATCCAAGTGCTGCTGCCCGATCACCACGTCCATGGACCGCTCGACCTCGGTCCCATCGTCGAGCACGGCCTGGATGGCATAGGTTCCGGGCGTCAGGAACACCTTCACGGGCGGTTGCGCGCGACGCACGTGGCCCATGGTAATGGAGCTTCCCGCGGGCGCATCGAGCACGACCTGCCCCAGCGTAGGGGTCAGCTTGAGCAAGCGGGTCCGAGCGTCGTGCTCCTGCACGGCCGAGAGACCTCCTCGCTGGAGCGCTTCGTCGAGGGCTTGGGCGGCACGCTGAGGCTGACCCGCGGCTTCCCAGGCGAGGGCCGCGTTGTACACGGTGGCGCCGTGTGGAACCAGTTGGTGGGCCTTGTCGAACGCGGAGGCAGCCCCAAGCGGGTCGCCATGTCGGAAAGCCCACTCGCCCTTGCGGAACCAGCTGGAAGCCTCGTCGAGACGATCGTTGGCGGCGGCTGGGGAAGCGACCAGGAGCGCAGCCAGGAACGCAGCGAGGAGCGAAGATCGAATCACGGTTCGGGGATCGTACCGAAAGAGACCCCTCTTTGGGAAGCGGTACGTCTCTCGTCACTTTCCGTAAGGGTTTGGAGCAAGAGGCGGGGAGGTGTCGGCCGTGCCCGGCTCGGCGTGGGGCGAGCCTCGGGATGGAAACCAAATCTTCATGCGCACCTGCCCGGGCTCCAAACGAATCTTGGCAGTTCGCCCGTCCAACGCCGTCGCGTGACCGCGAAGCGTCTCCGCCCCACCACGAACCTCGATCGTGAGCGAGGCGCAGGGCTCCACAACAGGATGGTCTTCCGATCCGAGAACCAGGCACTTGATCTTGGCGTTGGCCGTAACCGTCACCTGGCGCGTCGATGAGTTCGTCATCGCGACCGCCGGCGCGGACGGCAGAATCTCCGCGGAGGAAGGGGGCGGGGCAACAGGCGGGGGAACAGGCAAGAGAGTTGGCGAGGTGCCGGGATGCTCGTGGCCCGAGGAGTCGCTCGGGCCGGAGCGGAAGAGCAAGATCGGCGCAACGATGAGCGCGGCCACCACGGCCCCCAACGCGACGGCGATGCCCAATCTTGCCGCCACGGGGCGCGCAGAGGAAGCGGAGGGTTGGACCAGCACGCTGTCCGTGGCAGGGTTCTCCGCCGTCGCGACCTGCCCGGACGGAATCTGGGTCGTATCGGTTGGAACGAGCGCGTCCGCGGGCAAGGGCGTGTGGAGGGAAGACCACGGGCCGCTCGAAGGCTGCCGCGGCGCCGTGGTCGCCGCCTCCCATTGCGCCGACGCCGACCCGGCTTGTCGGGTCCTTCGAGCCAGGCTCTCCTGCAAGCGCTGCTCGCGTCGGTCGAGCTTCGCGCCAAGAATTCGGCGGACCTCGCGCGCAACGTCTTCGTGACTGGCCAGCAGACCCGCCTCCTCCGCAGCCGTCTTCAGCCGATCGAAAAACACTTGCGCGGTCGGGCAACGGTGGTCTCTGTCGAGCACCAAGGCAGAGGCGATGGCGCGATCGACGTCGGGCGGAATGTCTGGCACGATCTGCGCGAGGGACGGCGCAGGCTCCGTCGCCACACGAAGCAGAAGAGAGACGTCCGTGTCACTTTCACGCAAGCGACGTCCTGCAAGGACCTCCCACGCGACCACCCCCGCCGAGAAGACGTCGGCCCGCCTGTCCAGGGGCCGGCCGCGGGCGTGTTCGGGAGACATGTACGCGATCTTGCCTTTCACCACGCCCGTCCCGGTGTGCCCGAGGCTTGTCGCCGCCTTCGCGATGCCGAAGTCCGACAACCGCGAAGCGCCGTCGAGTCCCACGAGGATGTTCTGGGGTGTGAAGTCCCTGTGCACCAATCCCAGAGACGTTCCATCAGGACCCGACAGCTCGTGAGCGGCATGAAGCCCGGCCAACCCGTCGAGCACCACACGGAGGCCGACGGCCAAGGACAGACCGGAGCCATCCTTCTGAGCTTGGTGGCTGAGGTTGCCGAGGGTATCCCCGTCGACGTAGTCCATCACCAGGTAGATGCCGAGCGGGTCGTCGCCCACGTCGAGGATGGCGACGACGTTGGGGTGGTGGATACCGGCGGCGAGCTTGGCTTCCTCGACCAGGTGGTGGGCGAACTCCTTCTCTTTTCGGAGGTGCGCGTGGGTCAGCTTGAGGGCGACGTTTCGGTCGACGCCGCGAGAGGACCCGGTGGGCCTGGCGAGATAGACCGTGGCCATACCGCCGCTCGCGATGGGCATGAGGATCTCGTAGCGCCCCACGCGCTCCGGAATCCTGGGCCCTTGCGAGGCGGACAGCGGGATTGGCGTCACGGACATCGCGCGCGAATGATAGCACGATAGCGCGCTCCACCCCGGAGGGGTTTCCCGGTTCGGATTCGGGCCGGAAGGAAGCCAAGATCGTCCACCGGCCGATGGCCCGAGGGAGACCGCGCTTGCCTAGGGTGACATCGCCCCCGTATTCTCGCGATTGCTGTCATCGCGCGGGTGGGTTTCCGGGTCCGGTGCCCTGTTGCCCCTCTGCCCCCCAGAGCCATGCGTACTCTCTTCTCCTTCCTCGTCGGTCTCACCCTGGCAACCGGGGTGACGGTTTCTTCGGCCGAGCCGCTGCGGCCTGCCGTGTTGCCTCCGGAAGCGGCCACGGGGCCGGCGGAGGTTCCGGGGGGATTCGACCCCGTCCTGGTGCTCGATGACGGCCGGACGCCAGACGAAGCGCCTTCCCCGGACCTGGTGCGCCTGCAGCTTCACGGGGAGTACCAGGCCCGAGTCGAGCGCAAGACGGATCTGTCCCTGACGCCTCCCCCGGGGGACCCGGGCGCGGGTTCCCTCGGGCAGAGCACGGCCGTTCGCCACTGGCACCGCATCACCCCCCGCTTCGACTACCGCGAGTCACTATCCGTCATCGGACAGCTCGACTTTCCCTACGGTTTCTTCCTGGGGGACCGCACCCGCTACGTGTCGTCGGCTCGTGAGCCCATGGATGAGCACCATCCGATGCACATCGACCCACGGTGGCTCTTCCTGCAGGTGATGACCCCCGTAGGACTAATCCGATTCGGACAGCAGGGATCCCACTGGGGAACCGGGATCGTAGCCAACGACGGCAACCATCCGCGGCTCTTCGGGGACTACCAGGGAGGGTCCATCGCGGAGCGGATCCTGTTTGCCACGCGCCCTCTCGGCAAGGACAGCCCGCTGGCCGTCTTGCTGGCCGGGGACCTGGTCTACCGCGACGTGCAGGCGGAGTTGTCGGAAGGGGACCACGCGTTTCAGGGCATGCTGGCCGCCCTTCTCGGCGAGCACGCGAACGAGGTCGGTGGGTACGCAGCGATCCGTCGCCAGCGCCACGACGACGAGGTGGGAGCACCGTTCTCCCCCTACACGGAGGAGCTCGACGTCGAGGTGTTCGATGTGTTCGGCAAGTTCGCGGTGCGCGCACCGGACGGCTCGGGGTACCTGTTTGGCGAGGCGGAGGCGGCCTACATCACGGGCTCGACGACGTACGTGCGCACGCCGGAGATGGGGGAGCGAGGCGAGCGAGAGCAGGTCCGGACCTTCGGCGGCATGGCAAAGCTCGGGGTGGTCAGGGAAGCCTCCGACGGGGTGCGACGCTGGGGTGACTTGGTGGTGGCCGTGGAGTGGGGATACGCCTCGGGAGACGCCGACCCCAACGACGGGTCCCAGCATCGGTTCAACTTCGAGCCCAACCACAAGGTGGGGCTGGTGCTCTTCGATCACGTGATGGCGTGGTCGACGGCGCGCGCGGCGAACAACGCGGGGGACCCAACCCTGGTGCAGCGCCCGAACCCGGGACTCCAGTTCTACCCTTCGAACGGGGGCGTGTTCGGGGCGACGTACCTGTACCCGACGTTGGTCATCCGTCCGAAGCACTGGCTGGACCTTCAGGGGGCGCTGCTCGTGGCGCAAGCGACGGCGGACATGGTCGATCCGTATCGGTTCGGCGTGTTGGGAACGGTGAGCAACCTGCGCGGGGGAGACCCGAAGCGCCATGACCTCGGGGTGGAGTTGGATGCGGGGGTGCAGGCGCGTGCGGCGCTGGCCAACGACATGACGCTGCAGTTCGGGGTGCAAGGGGGGGTGCTCTTTCCGGGGCATGCATGGGACGATCAACACGGCAGTGCGCTGCCCACGCAGGGGCTCTGCGTGGGTAAGCTGGGGCTGCAGTACTGAGGGCCGGAGGGAGATGGAGGGAGATGGAGGGACCATGAGCGAGGGTCGTCTGGTTCGAGCCTTGGGGACCGCGGCAGCGGCCGCGGCGCTGCTGGGTTGCGCCGTGGACGAGGCTCCCGTCGGGCTGCGCGCGACGCCCCCCGGGCAGGGCGCGTTGGTGCGGTTCGACATGTTTCACAAGCCCTTGCCCGAGATTCCGCTGCCCAACAACCTCGCCACCTGGCCGGACCCCGCGAGCCGAACGGGCCTTCGCATCAACGCCTCCCTCATCGCGTCGACCGACATCGAGGCCAAGTCCCGCGCAAAGATGAACCAGATCGAAGGTTGGGCGACATTCGGCTGGATCTCGGTTGCCTTCGACATGTCCGACAAGCAGGAGGGCCAGACAGCCCTCGACCTCGACAACATCCTCGCACGGCACCATGGAGACGACTTCGACTTGCGCGACGACACGGTCTACGTGGTGAACCTCCGCACGGGCCTACCCACGCCCATCGACCTTGGGGAAGGCAGCTTCAACTACACCGTAGGCGCCAAGCGGGAGTACTGGGCCAACGACCCCCGCAGGTCCGAGCAGCTTCTCGTCTTCGAAACGTACGACGAGACGGCGAAAGCCCCCGGCACCCGGGACTACTCCCCTGCCCTCGACACGGACTTCGACGGCGTTCTCGATCGCCCGAACCTTGACGACCCGGACGCGTGCCCGCCCCCACCGGACGACCTCGACTTGTCGGATTGGGACCAGCGCGAGCGGGACCGATGCCTCGCGGACCACGCGCTCACGTGGTACGAGCGGGCGACGGACACGTTGCTGGTCAGCCCGTTGGTACCGCTGGAGGAGTCGACGGAGTATGCGGTGGTGATCACGGATCGGCTGCGGGACAGCCGAGGACGCCCGGTCCGGTCGCCCTTCGACTGGGTCTATCACCCGATGCAGGAGCGGGGGATCGCGCGGCTGAAGGAGGTTCTCTCGAGCAGCGAGGTCGCGAGTGCCTATGGCGATATCGGGCAGACCGGTCTGCGGCACGTGGCCTTCGCGTGGACGTTCACGACCCAGCCTGTGTACGACGACATGAAGAAGCTACGGGACGGGCTGTACGGTCAGGGGCCGTTCCGTCGTCTCGCGGAGCAGTTCCCTGCGGACATGAAGCTCCAGCGGGCTGTGGGCCCCCTGAGCTTGGAGTCCGAGAAGGAAGGCTTGCCTCCCGCGGCGGCGGCGGTAGCCGCCTGCAAGGACAAGGACGATAACACGTCGATCGTGCGATACGACAGCCTACGGGCGGACATGGCCGACCTGCTGGAGGCGATCGGGTTCGGCGGGGGCGTGGCGGACGAGATCGTAGAGTCCTACGACGACAGCGTCGACTACGTGGCGATTGGCACGTATCGCTCTCCCTTCTTCCTGGAGGGCGGTCCCGAGGGCAAGGACCCGGGCGCCTCGTTCCGCCTGAACTTCAAGACAGGGGAAGGTGAAGTCCACGCGGACGAGATCCCCTTCGTGCTGATCGTGCCGCGCGCGGACGACACGCACCGTCCCCCTTTCCCCGTGGCCCTGTACAACCACGGGTCCGGGAACAACTCGCTCGAGGCGCTCGTGTTCGGCGGCAACCTCGCGCGGCAGGGGATCGCGACCGCCGCCATCCACGGGGTGGGCCACGGGCTCGAGGTCAAGGAGATGCAAGCGGTCTTCATGCGTGGCATTCTGGAAGGCGCTTGCCTCGGCCCCGCCGCCGACGCGATCCTCGCGGGACGAGCCAGGGACCTCGACAAGGACGGGGTCGTCGACTCTGGCGCCGACCTGTGGACCGCGTACTTTTTCCACACCCGCGACGTCGTGCGCCAGACCGCGATGGACGAGATTCAACTCCTTCGCATTCTGCGGACCTTCGACGGCACTCGACTCGGCCAGGACTACGACGGAGACGGGATCCGGAACCTGGCAGGGGACTTCGACGCCGACGGCGTGGTGGACCTCGGCGGGCCGGATGGCAATTACGCCGTGTGGGGATCATCCTTCGGGGGCATCGTGGCGAGCGTCGTCGGCGCCGTCGACCCCTGGGTCAGCGCGGCCGCCTCCAACTCCGGGGGCGGCGGGCTCGTGAACATCGGTATCCGGAGCCGCGAGCAGCAAGTGGTCAACTCCATCACCCTCGGCCTCGTCGGCCCCCTCGTGGTCGGAACCCGGCGCGACGAGTACAACAGCCCCATCGAGTCCCGGTGCACCTCGAGCCAGATCTCGGTGCGCTGGGTGGTCCCGCACCTCAAGACGTACAAGGAAGTGGAGATCGCGTGCGTGGACGAGAGCGCCTTGCCCGCGGGGGGCGGCACGGTGGTGGTACGTAACCTCGCCAACGGGGAAGTGCGCTGCGCCCGATCGGACGAGCGCGGGCGATTCCGAGTCGGCCTGCCGACGTCCCGCGGCGACGCGGTCAGCCTCGCCATGTACGATCTTCCGGACAATGTCGACGGCTACGGCTCGTGCGGTGTGGTGGACGCGAGTCGCCGAACGCGCGTCGTCGATACCTGGGAGAGCGCTTTCTGGGACGACGGGGACGTGGACCCCGACGGAGTGGAGCTTTGCCATTCCCCGGGAGGCTGTAACCGGTTCCACGGCAAGGAGTTCGGCGTCGGCACCCCGTTGGTGTCGCTCGTCGACGGGTTTGGCTACCACCGGCAGACTCCGTCGTTCCGGCGTCTGGTGGGGCTGGGGCAGACCGCGGTCAACGCGGCGGATCCGATCAACTTTGCGCCCTACTACGGGTTGAAGCCCGTCGTGGACCCCTGGGGCGAGGAGCGGCCCGCACGCGGCATGGCGGCCATGGTCGTGGCGGGAGACACCACCGTACCGGCCTACGCGCAGATCGCCTTCGCCCGCGCGGCAGGCGCTCTGCCCTTCTTGCCTCCCGACGGACAGGCTCGGTTCCCATGGCTCTCCGACTACGTCACCCCGGCCGTGCTTCACGAGGCCCTGGGCAGCCGCACCCCCAACCGCGTTTACATCGACGAGCACATCATCGAGGGGGTTCATCGCCTCGGCCGGGCGCCGGCGGACGCTACGTGCGGCCCCAACGAGCTGCCCCTCTCCGACGAGACCTGCCATCCCGCCTGCACCAAGGACGGCGACTGTCGCTACGAGCAATCCTGCGTGGCGGGTGTCTGTCAACGCACGATCTCGGATCGGCAGTGCGACAATGCGCTGTTCGACATTGACGCGCTGGGAGAAGGCAAGGAGGGACACGGCCAGCAAACGCACGACCCGCCTCTCCGGCTCGCCCGTGTGGCGTCACGTGTCGAGGACATTGGGGCCGATGCCGTCTGGGCGCCCCGCCTCCTCGGCAGCCCCTTTGCTGACGATCAAAGCGCATGGCAAGCCGACGCGCCTGTCACGGCGCTGGTCAACTCGTACCTCGTCCCGTGGGGTGCACACACCTTCATGCTGACGGACCGATGCCAGCGCTTCGACACGGGCAGGTACCTCATCAACCTGCTCGGACAGTACTTCAACACCCGGTCCCACGATCTGCTCTACCTCTCTCACCCGTCCACGCACCACTGCCTCGCGAACGACACCTGCCCTTTCATGACGCGGTGAGTCGTGGGTCCGCGTCGCCGGGCGCCACGGCAAATATCCACTACCGCGCGGGACTTGAACCGGTATACTCGAAAGTCGGAGGTTTCCATGCGTACGTCTCTGTCGAGCAAAATTGGATGGGTTGCTGGGGCCGCCCTGGTGGTGGCAGCGGCCGCCGTCTCCGCGAGCGGCTGCGGGAGCGACGATGAGAATCCTTCGGGATCCGGAGGTGCGGACGCCGGGGGGGACGCCTCGCTCGGAGGCACCGGCGGGGGCACGGGCGGGGGCGGAGGAGAGGCGGGCACGGGAGGCAGCGGCGCCGGGGCTGGCGATGCGGGGATAGACGTGAAGCCCAATTGTGAGTTGGTCGGCGCTACCTGCGCGACCCACAGCGACTGCTGCACGGCCAACTGTGACCCAGACACCAACGTGTGCACGAACCCGACCGCGCCCTGCAAGGCGGGGGGCGAAGCTTGCTCGCTGGCGACCGAGTGCTGCACCACCGTGTGCACTACCGCCGGCGTCTGCGGGGAGGACGTCTGCATCACGGACAACGAGCCGTGCACGGACGACGCCCTTTGCTGCAGCGGCACCTGCGAGCAAGGGGACGGCGGAACGTTCTGCGTCCCGCTCAACCCGGAATGCCTGACGACGGGCAACACGTGCACGGATCACGGCGATTGCTGCTCCAAGTTCTGCGACAACGGGCGCTGCGACCCGAGCCCGTCGTTCTGCACGCAGACGGGCGATGTCTGCTCCAGCGGGGCGCAGTGCTGCTCGGGCGTCTGCACGATCGCAGACGGCGCATCGCTCGGTCTGTGCGTCCTGCCCCTCGCCCCGGGCGTACCGGGCTGCGCGGTGGCCGGTGAGGTGTGCGGCACGGGCGCGCTGCCCAACGGCGACCCACCGGCGTGCGGCGGCGAGTGCTGCAGCCGATCCTGTGCTCCCTACGGGCTCACGGGCGTGTTCGTGTGCCAGCCCCCGAGCGGGTGTCGGCCCACCGGGGAAGCCTGCCGTGACGACGCCGACTGCTGCGGATCGGACGGCATGACTGGGGGCAACGGCTCGGTCACGTGCAGCAAGGAAGGCACCAACGAGCTCGGACGGTGCGACAACGGCAACGCGTGCCGGCCCTCCGGCGCCGTCTGCAAGCTCGCCACCTCGTCGTGCAATGCGGAGAACAACTGCTGCGCGGGCAACGTGAACCAGGACCCGACCGTCTGCCAGCAGGACAACCTCGGAATCCCGCGCTGCACGTACGTGGGCGAATGCGACCCGACGCTCGACTACACGGGTCTCGAGTGCGCGACGAGCGCGGACTGCTGCGGCTTGCCGTGCGTGCCCAACAGCGACCCGAACGGGCCGGCGTTCATCTGCGGAGCGAGTTGCGTGCCCGAGGGCGGCGCCTGCACCACGGACGCGGACTGCTGCTCCAGCATCCCGTGTGTCACTCCGCCGGGGTCCAGCGAGGGTATCTGCGGCTACACGCCCCCGCTCGACGGCGGCGTGCCGGACGGCGACGTGCCCGACGCGGACATCCCTGACGGGCCGGACTGCGCGCTGTACGGGCAGGAGTGCGTGAACGACGAGGACTGCTGCTACGAGGTGCCGTGCACCAACGGGCGGTGCAACTACCCGGTGTACTGATCACGCCTCAACCGCTCGGCGGTGCACCCACCGTGCGGTTGAACCAGCGCGGGGTGGCAACGATGCGCCCCGCGCTTGCTTTTTGTTTGTCCTTGCCTGGCCTCGTTCCGACGACTCAGCGCGGTCGCATGGCCTCCTCGACCGCAACGGCCACGGCGACCGACGCCCCGACCATCGGGTTGTTGCCCATCCCGATGAGCCCCATCATCTCGACGTGCGCTGGAACGGAGGAGGACCCCGCGAACTGCGCGTCGGAGTGCATGCGACCCATCGTGTCCGTCATGCCATACGACGCAGGACCCGCGCCCATGTTGTCCGGGTGCAGGGTTCGGCCCGTGCCCCCGCCCGACGCCACCGAGAAGTAGCGCTTGCCCTGCTCGATGCACTCCTTCTTGTACGTGCCGGCGACCGGGTGCTGGAACCGCGTCGGGTTCGTGGAATTGCCCGTGATCGAGACATCGACGCCCTCGGCGTGCATGATCGCCACGCCCTCGCGCACGTCATCGGCCCCGTAGCATCGGACCTTCCCGCGATCTCCTTTGGAATAGGCCTTCTCCCACACCACGGCGAGTTTGCCGGTGGAGTAGTCGAACTTGGTCTGCACGTGGGTGAAGCCGTTGATGCGGCTGATGATGTGCGCGGCGTCCTTGCCCAGGCCGTTGAGGATGACTCGCAGGGGTTGCTTGCGCGCGCGGTTGGCGCTCTGCGCCAGGCCGATCGCGCCTTCCGCGGCGGCAAAGGACTCGTGTCCCGCGAGAAACGCGAAGCACTGGGTCTGCTCGAGCAGAAGCATGCTCGCGAGGTTTCCATGGCCGATCCCTACCTTGCGGTCGTCCGCCACCGAGCCGGGGATACAGAACGCCTGCAACCCCTCGCCGAGGGACTTCGCGATGTCAGCCGCGCGCTTCTGGTCCTTCTTGATCGCGATCGCTGCGCCGAGCGTATACGCCCAACAGGCGTTTTCAAAGCAGATGGGCTGCACGCCCTTGACGATCTTCGCAACATCGACGCCGCGGCTCTTGCAGAGCTCATCGGCGGCCTCGATCTTGTCCATGCCGATTTGCTCGAGGACCGGGAGGATCTGCGGCATCCGCCGCTCGTAGCCTTCAAAGAGTGCCATGGCGTCGCTACTCCTTCCTCGGGTTGATGGTGCGCACGGCCTCCGCAAAACGGCCGTAGGTCCCCGTGCACTTCTTCAGCGCTTCGCCAGGCTCCTTGCCCGCAGCGATGAGGTCCATCATCGGCCCGAGCTTGACGAACTCGTAGCCGATGATCTCGTCGTTGTCGTCGAGCGCGAGGCGCGTCACGTACCCCTCTGCCATCTCCATGTAGCGGGGGCCCTTCAGGGTCGTACCGTACATCGTCGCGGTCACGCTGCGCAGGCCCTTGCCAAGGTCTTCCATCGCGGCGCCGATCGGCAAGCCGTCCTCGGAAAACGCAGTCTGCGTGCGCCCGTAGGCAATCTGCAGGAAAAGCTCCCGCATGGCGACGTTGATCGCGTCGCACACGAGGTCGACGTTGAGGCACTCGAGGATGGTCTTGCCCGGAAGGATCTCCGAGGCCATCGCGGCCGAGTGGGTCATCCCCGTGCATCCTATCGTCTCGACCAGCGCCTCCTCGATGATGCCCTTCTTGACGTTGAGCGTCAGCTTGCATGCCCCTTGCTGGGGTGCGCACCAGCCAACACCGTGGGTCAGCCCTGAGATGTCCTTGATCTCGCGGGCCTGCACCCAGCGTCCTTCCTCGGGAATGGGCGCTGGACCGTTGTTCGGCCCCCGATGGATGCAAACCATCTGCTGCACTTCGTGGGATACGTCCATGACTGTTCCTTCCGTTCACGGGGTCGAAGACCCCCGCCACAGAATGTCTACTACGGTTCTTCCGCTCATGGGTCGCGATGCTCACGCACGCGTGCGTTACGCCCAAGCCGGGGTTCGAAACCTCAGTGCGATCTGACGCACGAGACCGCCCCCGATCGCCCATTCGTGCGCCTCCCTTCGTGATGTACCGCGTGATCCCTAGTTCCGTGTGCCCGAAGTGAATACCGGGATCACACTCCGGAGAACCACAGAGGTCGCAGAAGGCACAGAAGGGTGTGTACGGAGTTGGGTGGTGCGTGTTGCCCCTGGCTCCGCCCGTTCCTGGTTCTCTGTTCCGTGTTCCGTGTTCTCAGCTCCTAGTTGATGGCCGTCATCCGTCTACTGTCGTAGCCGGGCCTCAACCCGGTAGGGACTTCGGGCACGCAGCACTAGTTCCCGCCCCGTCCGGTTGCTATCCTCCCGGCGCCGGCACCTACGCCGGCAGAAGAACTCCCCATCGCATGAAGCTGCCGTTCGAGTTACTGAACCCAGCCGGTCTCTGGATGCTCAGCGCCCTCGTGCCGCTCGTCGTGCTGTACATCCTGAAGATCAAGCGGCAACGACTGCGCGTGCCGTCGACCTGGCTGTGGGTCGCCGCCCAGCGAGACCTCCTCGCCAAGTCCCCCTTCCAGCGCCTCACCCCGCAGATTCCCCTGCTCCTCCAGATCCTCGCCATCATCCTGCTGTCCCTCGCCCTCGCTCGACCCGCAACCCGCTCCGACGCCATCGCCGGCGACCACCTCGCCCTCGTCATCGACACCTCCGCCTCCATGTCCGCCCTCGACGAGTCGGGCAAGACCCGCATCGAGATCGCCAAAGCTGCCGCCGCCAGCGTCGTCGACGCCCTCGGCCCAGGCAGCGATGCCATGGTCCTCGACGCCGGACACGATGCCCGCATCGCCTCCCCCCTCGAACGCGACCGCCGTCGCCTCAAGGCCGCCATCGAAGTGCTCGACGCCTCCCACGCCGAAGGCGACCTCGGCGCCGCCGTCGCGCTCGCCGTCGATCGTCTTCGCCAACTCGGCGGACAGAGCCGCGTTCTGGTCTTCACCGATGGCGCCCTCGCCCACCCCGACGCCCTCACTTCCGTCAGCATGCCTCTCGAGGTCGTCCAAATCGGCTCGCCCATCGACAACGCCGCCATCGTGCGCGTCGACGTGCGCAGCGGGCGGGACGCCACCCTGAACACCGAACAGGTCCAGACCTTCGCCATGCTCGCCAACTACGGGATGCGCCCACGCGAGCTGTTCGTCACCCTTCGCCAGCACAACGCCTCGGATGTCCTCGCGTCACGAAAAGTCTTGCTACAACCCGGGGAGCGATCCCCCGTGGTGCTCTCCTTCGAGGCTGTCCCGGGCGACATCGGTCAGGGCCTCCTCGTGCAGATCTCCCCCGCGGACGCCATGCCCGTGGACGACGTCGCCTACGGACGCGTGCCCCCCGGCGCGCAGATTCCCGTCGTGATGGCCTCGGCCGGCAAACGTTCCCCGTGGGTCGAGCGTGCGTTCCGGTCCGATCCCCATGTGGAGCTGATGGAGGGGAGCCTCTCGAGCCTGGAGTCAGGGGCCGTCCCCGCGGGCGCGCTGGTGGTGATCGACGGGGCGTGCCCGAGGGTCTTGCCTCCCGGCGACGTGCTCATCATCAACCCGCCCCAGGGCCCTTGCCTGACCGCCGTCGTGAAGGACGTCGTGGACAAGCCTATGATCACGTCGTGGTCCACGGCGGACCAGCGCTTCCGCTTCCTGACCCTCGATGGTGTCTTGCTGGAAAAAGCGCGGCTTCTGCAGGTGGATAGCCCCCGCGACGAGCTCATCCACACGCGCGAAGGGACCATCGCCGCGGACGTTTCCCTGCCCGGGCGCACCGCCACGCTGATCTCGTTCGACGTGAGCGAGACGAACTGGCCTTACAAGGCCTCGTTCGTGCTCTTCGTTCGCAACCTCGTGGAGCAAGCTCGGGCCCACCGAGCGCACGGGGTCGGCGGCGCAGGCAAGGCTGGAGACCCGGTGCGTCTCGCCGTCCCCCACAACGTGGAAGAAGTGGAGATCCTAGGGCCGGGCGACACCAAGCAAGCCGTGAAGGCACGCGAAGGTCTCGCGATCGTCCCCGGCACCAACCGTGCCGGCATCTACCACGCCTCGTGGGGAAAACCGGCCCCGGGGTCCGTCGCATTCGCCGTCAACCTCACCTCCGAGAGCGAAAGCGACGTGAGTGAGAAGCCGCTCAACGTGTCCGCGGCGGGCGCCAACATGACCACCGCGGATCGCGTGTCCAACGCCCACACCGAGTGGTCCTGGTTCCTCGCGGTCTTCGCCCTCACGGTCGTGCTCGCCGACGTCTGGTACATCACGCGCAAGCCAAGAGCGCGCGGACCTGCGATGACACCACTACAGCCGAGGCGCCCGGAAAGGAGCGCCGCATGATCCCCGTGTGGCTGGGCGTCGCGCTGCCCTGGATCAGCCTGGCGCTCGGGCTGCTCGTCGTCGTCACGTACTTCCGGGTAGCCATCAAGCACGTGCAGGTCCACCAGCGGCCCGTGCTCGTGGCGGGCGTGACGGTGGCTGTCTTGCTCGCACTGTACGTGGGCTTGGTGTGGGCAGGGCTGGTTCCCGATCGGTACCTGCGCGTGGAGCGCCCCTTCGGCGTCGTGCTGACGCTGGCCGCCGCGGGCTTCACCGCCTGGCGCCTCGCTACGCTGTCGCGTCGTCAATCGAGCGTGCGACGATCCCTGATGGAAGGATTCGGGATGCTCGCGACGCTGCTCGCGGGCATGGCCGTGGCGGGACTGGACGTCGGTAGGCCGCTCGACAGGCTGACGGTGATCGTGGCGCTCGATCGGAGCCGATCCATCGACCTGGTTCCGGGGGCCGAGGAGCGAATCCGTACTGACCTCCGGATGGCGGAGAACGGCATGCGCGAGCGGGATCGCATCGGGACCATCGTGTTTGCCGCCAACGCGGCCACGGAAGACCCGCCTCGCCCGAAGAGCGACTTGCCCATGCCGCAGCGTGTGGAGATGGGTCGCGACGGCACCGACGTGGGGGCAGCCATCCGTCGCGCTTTGGCCGAGGTTCCCGCCGATTCCGCCGCACGGATCGTGGTCGTCTCCGACGGCGTGTCCAACCGTGGAGATCCCATCACGGCGGCAGCGGCGGCGGTGGCCGCGGGTGTTCCCGTCGACACGATCCCGCTCGACCAGCGGGAGGTGAAGGACGTTCGCGTGGTGGCCGTGCGCATGCCGAGCCGCGCCAGCGATGGCGAGACGCTCGACCTGCACCTCGTGACGGCCTCGTCCACCCCGGCAGAAGTCGAGGTGCGCATCAAGCGTGACGGACAGCTGATCGCGAAGAGCGTGACCAAGATCGAAGCGGGGGAGGACGTCCTTCGCATTCGCGAGAAGGCGCCAGGCCCCGGGCTCCATCGCTACGACGTCGAGGTTTCGGCCACGGACCCCTCGCTGGATCAGGCGCCCGAGGACAACGCGGGGAGCGCGTTCGTGCGCGTTCGCGGACCCGCCACCGCGCTGGTGCTCGATGGGGAAGACGGAAAGGGAGCGTTCATCGCACGCGCGCTTCGCGACGCGAACTTCGCGGTGCAGACTGGCATGGCCAGCACGATCCCCCCCGACATCGGAGGACTCGCGCTGTACGACGTGATCTTCTTCAGCGACATTCCTGCCCACGTCCTCTCCCCCACGCAAATGGACGCCCTCGCGACCTACGTGCGGGACCTGGGCGGCGGGCTCGTGCTGATGGGCGGAGATCGATCCCTCGGCCCCGGCGGGTACTCGCAGACGCCGGTGGAGGAGATCTCGCCGGTGTCCTTCGACATCAAGCAGGACCGCAGGCGGGCCAGCCTCGCCGAGGTGATCGTCATCGACTACTCCGGATCGATGGCGGCGCCCGCCGGCAAGAACACGAAGCTCGAGCTCGCCAACGAAGCGTCGGTGCGCTCGGCGAACCTGCTCGGCCCCGGCGACAGGCTCGGGGTCATGCACGTGGACACGGCAGTGACGTGGACGCTGCCGCTCGCGCCGGTGACGGACCCCGCGGCGATCGCCAAGAAGGTCCGCGCCGTGGGGCCTGGCGGTGGCGGCATCTACGTGGACATCTCCCTGCGTGCCGCCTACTCCGCCCTCGACGCAGAGAAGGTCAACCTCAAGCACGTCCTGGTCTTCGCTGACGGTAGTGATGCCGAGCAGATGGCCGGGTGTCGCACCCTCGTGACCAACGCGAAGCGCAAGGGCATCACGACCAGCGTCGTGGCCCTGGGCCAAGGCTCGGACGTGCCCGAGCTCGAAGTGCTCTCGAAGCTCGGCGACGGGCGGTTCTACCTCATCGAGGATGCGCGACGGCTGCCCACGATCTTCACGCAAGAGACGATCCTCGCGGCGCGTTCTGCCCTCAACGAGATCGACTTCCGCGTGGGGATGGGCGCGAGCTCCCCGCCCACGCGCAACATCGACTTCGGTCAGGCGCCGATCCTCAAGGGGTATGTCGTCACGATCCCGAAGGCTCGTGCCGCGGTCATGCTCACCGGCCCCGAGGGCGACCCGATTCTGGCGACCTGGTCCGTGGGCATGGGACGATCCGCGGCGTTCACCAGCGACCTCAAGGACCGATGGGGCCGTCACTGGACCACCTGGCCTGGCGCGTCTTCTCTTGTTGCCCAGCTCGCACGCGACGTGAACCGCCTCGCGGACGACCCCAGGGTTCGGCTGGACGCGGACACGGCGGGCGGCCAACTCCACATGCGAGCCCAGGTCGTGGACGAGCAGGGAAGAGCGCAGACGTTCCGTCGACTGACCGCGCACGTGGCGGGACCCGACGGGCTCTCTTACACAGTGCCTCTCGAACCGATCGGTGCGGGCGCCTATGCCGCGACCCAGGCGCTCAGCCGGCCGGGCACTTATGTCGTGACGGCGCGGGACGAGCTGGACAACAAGATCGTGAGCACGACAGGGGCCGTGTTGACGGCAGGGGAAGAGCTGCGCCCGACGGGGTCGGACCGGGCACTGCTCGCGCGCATCTCGTCGATGACGGGGGGCAAGAGCCGCGACACGCTCGCTGGCATCTTTGCGGACCGGTCTGCGATGCGGTTCTCTTATTGGTCTCTGACGTCTTGGCTGGCGGGGCTGGGGTCGGTGTTCTTGCTCCTTTCGGTCGCGGCGCGACGACTCTCGGTGCCGTCAGCGCTGCTGCGGATCCCGCAACGGCTGCGGCGGAAGCCAAAGGACGCAAGAGAGCCCGCGCGGTCTGCCGAGGAAATGGCGGCCACGCTCGACCGGTTGGGCAAGGCGAAAGAGCGCTCTCGCGAGGCTGCCCCGCCTGGCCCGGCGGGCCCCCTGCCTGCGGGGCTTGGCAACCAGCGACCGCCCCCTGTCGCGCAGCAGCCGTGGCGTGCCCCTCCGGTGGGACAGCCAACCGCACCTGTGGCGCCCACGGGACCGATTGCGCCGCAAGCCCCTCCGCGGGTTTCGTCGCCTCCGAGCGCTCGACCGCTCACTGCCGCGGAGATTCTGCTGCAGCGACGGCGCGGGCGGCGTCAGTAGGTTCTGCCGCGGGCTTGGGGCTTCGGCTTCTTGCGCGCTGCGAACGACGTGCGCGCCGGAGCTTGCCCCCACCCCCCGCGTGGCGGCACCCCGCTGAGACACATCGCTTCTCAGGTGGGACCCGCCAGGTCCCTCGCGCCCATCGTACGCGGGTGGGCTTGGCCCCGGGGCGGGGAAAACCGCCCGTGGCTTCGCCGCCGGTGGGCCTGGCAACCGGCACACACCTTGCTGTCCGGTTCAGCATGTATCGCCGATCTGTGCACACCCCCCTCCCATCCACGAGCCTTGGCGTTCAGAAGGGGTCCAGTGCACGAAGCGCCCACCCGTGCTGGATTCCCATCCTTGCCACGATGCTATCCTGCCTCGCCTCCGGGTGTGGCCCCGAGCCCGAACACGCCCCCGCCGACACCGTCCCGGCGCGCCCCAATCCCTTCTTGGAAGACCATGCCAATCACGGCAAGGAAGACTCGGCCTATCACAATCCCGACGGCGTCGAAGCAGAAGTCGACATCGAAGGCGAAATCGACGCTCCCGCCCAGGACCGCACCCGCGGGCCCGCGTTGCTCGTCCAATTCGCGCAGACATTCCTCCGCTCCCAACGCGTCATGTACCTGCAGTCGCTCTCCGACGTCGCGGGCTCCCCGAGCCGTATCGAATGGCTCGTGGATGGTGAGTGGCTCTCGTCCTCCAAGGTCCGAGACGTCGATGAAAGCAAGCTCCGTCACTTCCGGATCCGTGCCGTCAACGCCGTGCTTCTGCACGACAACGCAGCGGCCGCCCGCCAGGGAGCAGTCTACCAAGCCGCGGTTCCCCTGCGCCCCCTGTCCCTGTTCAACGAGGTGGGCGGAGCCTGCGCCGATCCGAATTCTCACGTCACCCTCGATCAAGGCGTCTATTGGTACCTCTGGAATCCGTCGAGGCCGGACTGCACCGCGGCGTCGCAGAACCTCACACTCACGATCGCCAGGCTGACTTCGACCTCCGCCACCACGTATCCAGAATACGACCAGCTCATCGAAGACGGCACGGTCACGGCCGTCATGCTGTTCGGGAGAATCGACGACGGGGCGCCTGAGGACTCCGAGCCCGGAGCACTCAGCTTCACAAGAACTGCCACGTGGCTCAAAGAAGCCGGGTTCGTCGAGCTCTCCGATGCTCCTGTGGGACTGCGCTTCCACAAGCCGTTGGGAGACGTGGACCTCCAAGTCGACCTGTACTCGCCCGACGACTTCGCCGGACTCGCCGATTATGCAAACTGGCTCAACTTCGACACCGCGGTGACCCAGCACGAGGTCGTGATCTACCAGGGGCACAGCCTCCTTGGCGCGAGCAACATGTGGGCCAGCGAGCAATACCCCACCACCTACCAGATCTTCCTGCAGGGCGGGTGTCTCGGCTACGAATACTACGTAACCCCCGTCCTCAAGGCCAAGGGCGGATGGGACAAGCTCGACATCGTCTCCAGCGTCGATCCGGTGCCCGCAGACGAATCCCCTGGCGCCGCGTTCCTCGCGAAGCTCTCCTGGTCCCTCGATCACGGCTATGCCGCGAGCTGGCGTGACTTGCTCGGGGCCGTCCGAAACAGCCTCGGCACCTCCGCGTTCGGCGTGTCGGGCGTGCGAGACAACTGCTTCAACCCCTCCGGCGTCTCCTGCCACGGCAGCGTCGCTCCGGCGACCTCCATGCGCTACGAGAACGACGCGGTCGTGAGCATCCCCGACGGCGACGAGGCGGGAACCATCAGCCCCCTGCACGTCCCCGAATCCTTCGTCGCAGAGACCGTGACCGTGGTTCTCGACGTCAGCCACGAATCGATCTCCGACCTCACATTCAGCCTGGAGCACGATGGATCCCAGGTGGTCTTCTGGGACGGCGAAAGCGACGGAGAGATCCTTCGGGACAGCTTCACGCTCGATGCGTTCGCGAGCACGGAGGTTCAGGGGACGTGGACGCTGCATGTGAAGGATAACTGGGAGCTATACACCGGCCGCGTAAACAGCTGGGCGCTCGTGCTCGAGCGATGAAGAAGACCTGGCAGCCTTGAGAGTACCTTGGGAGGTCCCGTGAGACGTGGTTCAATCGCATTCTTGCCCCTGGTAGCCTTGGCGCTCGCACCCGCGTGCGGGGACTCGACGGTCGGGACAGCGAGGTCCGATCCTTCCTGCGAATCTGCACTCCAACGGCTCGACGCGTGCATCGCGGAGCAGTGCACGGACGGCGCGGACTCGATCTGCGAGGTTCTCGCGGGCAAGCGAGGCAATTCGCTTTTTGCTGCCGAGGCGGACCGCTGCGCAGCGATGTCCGCCTCCGACGTGGATCGCCTGTCCGCCGCGAGCTGTGAGCAGATCATCATGGACGCCAGGCTCCTGGCGGCAGGCAAGGCCGACTTCCCGTGCCCGACCTACTTTCCCTGGTGCAACGAGCTGGCTCCCTCCAATACCTTCTACCACGTCAACGTGCTCTCGTCCGACACCTCGGCCGCTTCCCTGGAGGTGCTGGTCGGCGAGGTCGGCACCCGAACGATCCTGCACGACGGAGTCGCGTATCAATCGCTTCGTCTGGACGGCACGGGCTCGGTCGGTGAAGCCGGACGCCCCGATGTGCCGACGATCGCGTTCTATGTTGGCGTGCCCTCGGCGGTCGACACGGTGGTCGTCGATTCGGTCTCGCGGCAGGACGTGCGGGACGTGACGGGTCTCGTCCTGGCTCCACACGCAGACGCCACGGTGGAAGACGTGCCCGCACCACCGATGACGGTGGACGAGGACTTCTACGAGTTGGACATCGAGTACCCCGGCAACGACTACGAGGTCGACCCGGTGTCGACCTGGAGGAACTACCGCGTCGTTCGCATCACACTCCACCCGTTCCAGTACAACCCCGCGGCGAAGCGCCTCTCTGCCGCACGTCGCATGACCGTGCAACTGTCCTTCCTGGACAACGTTGCCGAGAGCGATGACACCGTGGACACCGGGGAAGCTGCAAACGCGAGCGCCTATGGCAGCTCCATCGTGAACTACCCCGAGACGGCCGCGGCGAGCGGCGGGGACACGGAGGCCACCGACGAGCCCCTTCGGATCCGATATCTCGTCATTGCCCACGATCCCCTGGTGGAGGTCATTCAACCGCTCGTCGAGCTCAAGGCGGACCAAGGAATTGCCACCCAGGTCGTCAAGCTCAGCGACGTAGGCGCCGACCCGGAGGCGATCAAGGAGCGAATTGCCCAGGCGTACCGGGACTCATCCATCGAGTATGTCCTGCTCGTGGGCGACGTCGAAGATCTGCCGATGCATGTTTATGAGCTGCCGTGGACAAGCTTCTATCCCGACGGCGACATTCCGGGAGATTACTGGTACGGGCTCCTGGCTGGGGACGACATGCTCCCGGAGGTGGCGGTCGGACGCATGACGGGAAGCGCGGAGGAGCTCGCGATCCAGATCGCGAAGACCATTGCGTACGAGAAAAGCGATCCCCTGGAAGGTTGGCGTTCGAGGATTCTGCTGGTGGCCGACGATGATCAATACCCAAGCAAGTACACGGCCTGCGCCGAGCAGGTTCGAACGAGGCAGTACAGGACCGGGCCGGTGGACTTCCTGACGCTCTACGGCGGAGAGCACGCGAAGGCGGAACAGGTGGTGGCGCAGGTCAACGACGGTGTGGGCATTGTCGCGTATCGGGGACATGGGTCGGCCACGGCCTGGCTGGAGTGGAATGGCGCGGACTTCAGCATCGGGGAGCACGAGCTGGGTAACGCCCAGAAGACGCCCGTGGTCTTCTCCGTAGCGTGCCTCAATGCTGCGGCGCAAGAGCAGCCGGCCTCCCATGGTGAGCAATGGGTGCGGCACCCGGGAGGTGGCGCGGTGGGTTTCCTGGGCGCCACCAAGCGCTCGTGGACCCCGCCCAACGATCTGTTCATGAAGCAGCTGTTCATCGGAATGCTCGACGACGGCGTGACCGAGGCGATGTCCTTGGTCAACCGGGCGCGTGCAGAGATGATCAGGCAATACGCGCACGACGATTCCGGGGCCGACAACGCGATGATGTACATCTGGCTCGGCGACCCATCGCTCCAGGTCGGTCAAGCCTTCCAGTCCCGAGGACATGGGCGTGTGGCCTGGTGCGCGACGCAATCGCCGGACCAGCCGGAGATTGCAGCCGGTGCCCCTGTCACGGTGTCCGGCCAGGTGTGGGCGAGGGGCGTGACGGAGGCGATCGGACAAGGCATGGACATCCGCGCCGAGCTCGGCGTGGGGCCCGAACGCTCCGCGCCGGGCGAAGCCGCATGGTCGTGGGTAGCCGCCGAATACCAGTCGGACCGGGGGAACAACGACGAGTACTCGGCGAGGATCGCAGTGCCTGCTCCTGGTAGCTATTCGATCGTTATGCGGTTCAAGGGCGCGGAGGATCCGGACTGGACCTACTGCGACGTGGATGGCAGCCAAAATGGCCTGGATCCGAACGAGCTGGGCCTCCTCACCGTGCGGTGAACACCTCGACTGTAGGTGGCCGTCCTCGCGTTGCAGCTTCGGACCCAGGATCACGCCGCCACGCGATCGCCCCCGAAACGCCAACGCCCGTGTGAATTCGCCTATGCCTGCCGGACTCACCCTACAGCGCGCACTCGCAACCGTTGCTCAAGTCCGCGTCGCAGTTACCCCAGCCGCTCTCGCACGCGGTCAGGCACCCAAAGGGCCACTCACATACGGGAATCACATGCGGCACGGACGCAACGGTGCATACGTTCCCGCATTGCTCGCAGTTGAACTCGTTCTCGGTCACGTCCGCTTCACAGCCGTCCGAGGCAACCCCGTTGCAGTCCTCGTAGTTACCTGAGCAAGCGAACGAGCAGGCGCCTGCATTGCACAGCGTCACCGAGTGTGGTCGTATCGGGCACGCGTTGGAGCAGGACCCGCAGGTTTCGGGCTCGTCCCGATCCGCCTCACATCCGTCGCCATCGAAGCCGTTACAGTCCATATGGGTGCTGTTGCAACTGGTGATGGTGCACTCGCCGTTCACACACGCCTCCGACGAATATGGCAGACTGCACACGTCGCCGCACTTGCCGCAGTGATCCTCTGAGCTGAGCGTGCTCGTCTCGCACCCGTTCGAAAGGACACCGTCGCAGTTGCCCCAACCCGACTCGCAGGGTCCGAGTGCACACGCGCCGTTGGAGCAGGCAACGGCGGCGTGGGGGGCTGCGTTCACGCAGGGTACGCAACTGACGGGCGTGCAGCCCCAGGCAGGGTCATCGATGTTCACGCAGGCGTCGCCGCACTGCTTCTGTGAACCTTCGCACGCGGCATCTGGGCTGGGCGCGTCGGGCTGGGAATCGTGGGCTGCATCGGAGCCTGCGGAGTCTTCCTTGGTGTCGGTGTCCATGACGTCACTCGGCGCATCCGCCTGCCCATCGGAGAGCTGCCGGTCGGTCTTCGCGTCCTCCCCTACGAACGCATCGGGCGGCTCCTCACCCGCCTTCGTGTCGAAGGGAGCGTCAAAGTCGTAGGAGCAGGCACCGATCGCGGCGCAAAGTGCCGCGAAGAGGTACCGAGGAGGCGAAGCAGCCATGGTAGGTGATCATACCGCGCGCTGGGCTTCCGGATCCAGCTGGATATCCTCGCGCTGATCCGCGAGCTCGACGCACGCCTGCCGGCGCCGGCAATCGGCGCCACCCTCCACTCGCAAGCAACCTACGTGCTCGATCGCAAGGCGTGGCCGGACCTGCTCACGTACATCAACCGGCACTTGAGCACGCCGCTCACGCTTGCGCAGCTGCGGAGTGTGGACCAGGTCGAGGTGGCGGTGCGCGAGGCGGGCGACGCCGACGACTTCCTGGTGAGCCTGGCGCTGCGCGTGCTCGAGCACGCGCTCACACACGCGCTGCCAACGATGACAGTGCGAGAGGAGGATCTGGGCGGCGTGTTCGGGCAAGAGCTGTGGCTTGACCTCCTCGAGGGATTGACGAGCTCGGCGGACAGCGACGTCGCGCTCGCGATCGGGGTTCTCTCGCTGTGGAGTGGGGACGAGGACGCGGCGATCACGGCGCTGCGTGCGGCCCGGCGCGACGATCCGCGAGCCCTGCGCTGGCTCGCCGCGGCGATGGGCGCCTCCCTCGAGGCGAACGCTCCGACGCCCGCGCCAGGCCCCCCGCGCGACGCGCCCCACCAGCACGTCCTCGACGCCGCGCTCCGCGACTCGGCCCAGATCCAGCACCGGCTCGACGAGCTGACGCGCCTGTCCCACGACGCGGACGCGAACGCCGCCGCCATCCTCGCGGCGCTCGAGCTGCCGGGGGGGCTCGATCCGCTGGTGCGGCACCTCGAGGTCGGACCGACGACCCATGCGCTGTCCGTGATGGGCGAGCACGGTGACGTGGCGTTCCTGCGTCGCGCGCTCGATGCGGTCGGGCCGCGCTGGGCTGCATGCCCGGGGCAAGAGCTGCCCGCCGTCGGCACCCTGAAGTACAACCTCGCGTGCCTCGCCGCGCGCGCAGGCGACAAACCGGCGATGCTGCGGTGGCTGCGCGACGCGGCGATCGACGGCGGGGACTCGCGCGCCGCCCTCACCGACTCCGACTTCGCAGCGTGGGATCGCGATCCCGAGTTCCTGGCGGTGATCGACGCGGCGGTTGGCCGCATCGGCCACGGCGACGCAGGTCACGCCACCGCGGTCGACGAGCGGCACCACGAGAAGCTGAAGCTCCCCGTCGAGGACCTCGAGGAGCTCACCCTCCGGACGCTGAACATCTTGATCGGCGCGGGCGTCTCACGCGTCGGCGATCTCGTGCGCATGAACCAGAGCGGCGAGCTGTCGTTGGTCCCGGGTCTCTCGCGCAAGGGCTACGACGAGATCTGTTCGGTGCTGGACGAACTGTTCGCATAGGGAGCGTGACGCCTCCCCCACGCTGTTCGGCTGCCACGCCGCGGCGGTGGAGGCTTGATGGCTGCGTCCAACGCTCGGGGTCGTCGAGGTTCGTCTTGACTTCCGAGAGGCGTTCGAATCTCCTATCGGCTGGACCCCTAGGGGGGCCAGCAGGCAACTGTGACGGAGAGTCCGACGCCCACACCGAACGCTTCGAAAGACCAGAAACAGCATGGCTTCCAACCAACGGTGGCTGCGCACGGGGTGCGGAGCAGCGCTCCTGTTGCTCGCCCAGGGTCTCCACGTCGAGGCATGGGCGTCGGGAATCAGCGCCTTTCGGGTGCGATTGGGCTCGAGGTCTACGGTTTGCTGATGAGTTCGGGTGTTGAGAAAGCGTCTTCGGGAACGTCGGAGGGTGTACGATGGCAAGCCATGGTGAGTCCGGGACTGACAGGCCTCCAAGGACGATTCTAGGGGCCGCATTTTGCGTGGTGCTGGTGGCTGCGGGCTGCCAGCAGGTGATCGGGTTGAGTGACCTCGAGAAGGGTGAGGATCCGGGTGGGTTGGGTGGCAGTGGGTTGGGTGGGGAGGCAGGAGTGGGTGGCGGCGGCACCGGCGGTGATACGGGCGGAACGGGCGGTGATTCCGGCGGCACTGGCGGCACGGGTGGCACTGGCGACACGGGTGGCACGGGTGGCACGGGTGGCACGGGTGGCACGGGCGGCACGGGCGGCACTGGCGGCACTGGCGGCACGGGCGGCACGGGCGGCACTGGCGGCACGGGCGGCACTGGCGGCACGGGTGGCACGGGTGGCACGGGCGGATCGGGCGGAGAAACAGGCGGAACGGGCGGTGGCACCGGCGGAACGGGGGGCTGCCCAGTGCCATGCAAGCCGCTAGAACAGTGCCACAACGGGGCGACTTGCGTGGCCAAACTGGTGAGCTTGCCGGTCGGATTCTCGATCGACGCCACGGAGGTGACGCAGGCGCAATACGAGGCTTGGCTGAACACCGCGCCTTCGACATCGGGGCAGCCTGCGGCCTGCTCGTCATGGAACAACCAGTTCGCACCGACTACCGACTACCCCTCTTTGGGTTGCGTTTCCACGACATGGCCCCCCAGCCCCAGCACGCTGAATCACCCGGTCGTGTGCGTGGACTGGTGCGACGCCCATGCGTACTGCAAAGCGGTAGGGAAGAGGCTCTGTGGCAAGATTGGCGGGGGAGCGAACGCCTCCGAGCCAGCAGACAGCCCGACGAGCCAGTGGTACGCCTCGTGCTCCATGGGTGGCACTCGCCTCTTCCCCTATGGGACTACGTACGACGGACAGGCGTGCAACGGGGAAGACTACGGAGCAGACGAGACGGTCGCGGTGGGAACCAGTCCTGCATGCCAGTCGTATCCTGGAGTGTTCGATCTCAGCGGGAACGTGCATGAGTGGGAAGACGCCTGCGAGGCGAATGCCGGCCAGGACGACTTCTGTCTATCGCGTGGGGGCTCGTTCAAGTCCTGGAATACACTCCTCCAATGCTCTTTTTCCACCGGCGCGGTTCGCCGCTTCGTTTCGGACCAGCAAGGGTTCCGTTGTTGCTCGGACCCGTGAACTGCTGTTCGACGACGAGCCGGTGGACGGGTTGGGTGATGCGCAAGTCGGGGTTGGATCACTGCAGCAGCAAGAGCGCGTCGCCCACCAGGTCACCCGCTTCGGACACCGCGCCCTGGCCGTCGAGTGGCAAGGCAAGGAGAATCTGCTCACGAACGGCGTTGCCTCGGGGAGCGGGCAAGTACTGCGAGTGCCTGAGAGTCATGGCGAATTCTGCGACGCCAGCAGCAAACAGGAACTTGGCGCTGGACTGGTCGCGCCACGTCGACCGGTCCTGCGGCGTGACGAGGAGCTTGCTGACATCGCTGTCGCTGTCCTTGTAGCGGATACGAATCTGGGCCAAGTCGGCGCGTGCCATGGCCGGATACTGCGGTTCGGGTTCGGTGGCCTCCGGGTCGCCCTCCGGAATCTCGGGCACCGTACCCGGGATGGGTTCCGGCATCGACCCCTCCGTCCCGGGAGGGACCAATTCGAACAGAGCCGTCACGCTCATGCTGGCCCCCAACTCGCCCGCGTCCACCCCGTCGTTGGAGAAGTCATTGTTCGACAAGAGCCGGTTTTCGTATCCGATGAGGCGGTATCCGGCAACCCGATCGGGATTGAACTCGACCTGGATCTTGACGTCCTTCGCCACGGTGATGAGCGAACCGGAGAGCGTGTAGATGAATGCACGACGAGCTTCTTCTTCCCCGTCGATGAAGAAGTAAACCCCGTTGCCGTTGTCAGCCAGTTGCTCTGCCACTTCGTCTTGGTAGTTGCCGCCGTCCCAGGCAGAGCCGAAGCCGTATACGCTGAGGAATACTCCGGTCTCGCGTTTGGTGGCAATGAGGTCTACGAGCTCATCCACGTCACTCAGCCCCACATTGAAGTCCCCATCCGTCGCCAAGAGGACGCGGTTGGTTCCGTCTTCCATGAAGTACTTCTCGGCGAGCTGGTAGGCTTTCTGGATGCCCCCTTCGCCATTGGTGGATCCGCCGGACTCGAGCGCTGCCAGGGCTTGGTCAATCACGTCCTTTTGGTCGCCCGTCACACCCTCGAGAACCACGCTCTCCTGACCGGCGTAGGTCACGATGGAGACGCGGTCTTGAGCGCGAAGTTGCCCAGTGAGCATGCGGAAGCCGCGCTTGAGCAACGGAAGCTTGCTCGCTTCGCTCATCGAGCCACTCACGTCCAGCAGGTAGACGAGGTTGGCGGGCGGGGCTGACGTCGCGTCCACCTCCTGGCCTTGAATGCCGATCAGCAAGAGCTCGTGCTGGTTGTTCCACGGACAGGCTCCCAGCTCGGTGTACATGGCGAGTGGAATGTCTGCTTCGGGCTGGGCATAGTGAAAGTGGAAGTAGTTCAGAAACTCTTCGACACGGACCGACTCCGGGTCGGGAAGCACGCCGTCCCGGATTGCCGCTCGCGCCAAGGTGTAGGAGCCACTGTCCGCGTCGATGGAGAACGTGGACACGGCCGCGTCGGCTGTTGTCCAGAAGGGGTTCTCGACGACCGGACCCGCTCCGGCGGAGCCCGGCTGTCCTGCGCTTCCCGCACCACCGGCGGGCCCCGAGCCAGCTTCGCCCCCGGCTCCGGCCGTGCCTGCTTCGCCCCCGGCTCCGGCTCCGGCCGTGCCAGCTTCGCCCCCGGCTCCGGCCGTGCCAGCTTCGCCCCCGGCTCCGGCCGTGCCTGCTTCGCCCCCGGCTCCGGCCGTGCCAGCTTCGCCCGCGGCTCCGTACACGCCACCCGACCCTCCGGTCGCCGCACCTCCGCTTCCGCCTGTGCTGGTCGCACCCCCGGAGCCGGACATGCCACCATAACCCGCGTCCGCCGACCCATATTCTCCCGACGTAGCGTCGGAAGACGCGCCGGTGTTGTTCTTGTAACCAATCAGCGCCTCGCCGTACCCAGTGTTGCCGGGCGCGGCTGGGCCACCACCAGGGGAGGCGTCGTTGGGGGACGAGTCGGTGCAAGCTGCCAGAAGAACGCAGGCTGAGCACGCGAGTTGCCAAGTACGGGGTAGAAAGGTCATGAGTTGTTGCATACGCACCTTCCGTGCCAGCAGAGATGGAGCTTAATTCGCTTCCTGTTGGCCCCTCCCACCGCGGCAGACCCCGCGGGATTGTGTCAACGTGTGTCAAGATGCGCGGCAGAGCCCGCCTCGCTTCGTGCCAACCGGCCGCGTTCAGCGGAGTCGACAAGACCGGGTCGGGACGTCGCGTTCATCTCCCTCCAACCGCAGGGACGACCCCCGACGCACGCGGTCCGTCCCTTGCTCCCTCGATCAGACCATGGCATGGGCAGCGGATGCGTTCCTCGCTCGTCTTGGTCTTGGCTTTCTTCACGGCAGCGTGCGGCAGTAGCTCATCGAGCCCTGGAGCTGCCGGGGGAGCCGCAGGCAGCGACGGCGGTCAGGTCGATCCCGATGCCGCAGCCGACGCCCCGCCGGCAGACTCGTCGGCAGGGACGTCTGACGCGTGCGCTGCGTACATTGCATGTACCGCCGAGACCACGCCGGCTGGGCTCGATACCCTCCTCGTTACCTACGGCGAAGGTGGCAGCTGCTGGGCAGCCGGCGACCCCGAGCTTTGCGAGAAGGCTTGTCGCGTGGGGCTCGTGGGCGCGCACATGGCTTTCCCTGCCGTTGAGGCGTGCAACGTCTGCTGGGCCTCGGCTGACTGCCCGCCCGCACAGCCCGCGTGCGATACCACCGCCGGGCGCTGCGTCGGGTGCGTCTCCGACCTGGACTGTGGCCATTCGGACCGGCCCGCCTGCGAGTCCTCGAGCCATACCTGCGTTGCGTGTACGTCGCAGATTCATTGCTCAGGCGCCGCGCCGGTTTGCGACACGGCTGCGCATCAATGCGTGCGCTGCCTCAACCACAGCGACTGCTACGGCGACACGCCTGTCTGCGATCCGACTGTCAAGCAGTGCTTCGAGTGCCTCAGTGACAACGACTGCGCGAACTCGGCAAAAGGTCAGAAGTGCGATGTAGTTTTCACGCACCAGTGCGGATGCGGATTGTTCGGCGACTGCGGACCCGGGCGCCTGTGCGAGCAGGGCGCCTGCTGCACCCCGGACTGCGGCTCCGCCGTGTGCGGCCCCTCGAATACGCTCGGGTGTGGCTCCGATAACCCATACGCCTGCGGGGTGTGCCCAAACAACGGCACCTGCTATCAAGGTGCGTGCAGCGATCTGGGCGAGGAATGCACGCCCGCTACGTCGCAGTGCTACGACGGGGAAGCGTGCTTCTTCAATAGCGAAGCCCAATCCTATACGTGCCTGACGGACATCGCCGGCGATGACTGCAACAACGTCTACAGCTGCAATGTGGCAGCACACGGCAGCGGCACCTATGTCTGCCCGGCCGGAAAGTGCCGACCGCACTGCCTGAGCGCGACGGAATGTGAGAGCGGCATCTGTGAATCGTGGGGGGCGCCCGTGTCGCCCAGCACCCCGGGCGTCTGTACGCTCCCCTGATCCGAATCCAGGTGGTACGCAATCTCGTGACCCGTGCTGACGTATACTGGGGCGATGAACACCCGTGCATCCAGAACCATCGTGGGTTTGACGTTGCTGCTCACGGCCTGTGGATCGGAGGAGAAAGCGCAGGGCAACCACGGAGGTTCCGCCGGAACGGCTGGGATGGCGGGTTCCTCCGGAATGGCCGGGACGGGCGGCTCCGCCGGAGATCCTGGCTCCGCTGGTGCAAGCGGCTGCCAGCCCTCCAGCACCTTCGGCACCGCGTGGAGTCCCGTCGGCGCCGAGCCCACGTTGTCCCTCGACCCCTGCCCGACCTGGAACTGCCTCGGTACCGCCGACCCCGCCCTGGTCGAACAGCCCGAAGGCACCTTTCACATCTGGTTCACCACGGGCGGCGACCTCGGCGGTCCCGCCATCGGCCACATGACCGCGGGAACCAACCTAGACTTCCAGCTCGTTCCCAACGAACCCGTCTCCATCTCCGACGGCTCGGGTCGCTGGGACCTGCACCGGGAGACCCCATCCGTGGTCTGGGACGAAGCGTCCGGTCGATGGCACATGTGGTACCTCGGCTACAGCGTCAGCTTCTTCGACGACCCGGCCATCGGACACGCGACATCGTCCGATCCGGATGGGCTCACGTGGGATTGGCCGGACGAACCCATCTATCGACCCGAGCCCGGCGCTTGGGACTTCGCATTCCTCACGGGTCCAACCGGTCTTCGTGGACCGGATGGAACCTGGCGCGTCTACTTCACGGGCGCAGGAACTACGGTCGGCATCGGTCTTCTCACATCCCAAGACGCCATCCACTTCACCCCCCACGAGGCAAACCCGGTCTTCGAACGGGACTTCGACGGCTGGGATCAAGGCATCTTCGAGCCTTCCGTGATCCACATGGGTTCAGAGTACTGGATGTTCTACGCCGGCTATCTGGAGCCCCTCGATGTGAAGACTTCCCCCATCGCCATCGGCCTCGCCACTTCCGAAGATGGGGTCGCTTGGACCCGTCGGGGCGACGGCCCTGTCCTGAATCCGGGGCCACCTGGTTCCTGGAACTCCCTGAAGGTGCTTTCCCCATCCGTCATTCGTCGAAGCGATTGCTCCTTGTGGCTTGCGGCCTACGGCGGATCCTTGGACACCAAGGACACGGTTCCCTTCGGCCATGTCGGCATCTGGAAGTCGGAGTAGGGCTGCATTTCGCTGGACGTGTGGGGTTCGTGCTCCGCGAAGCGGTGCCCGTGCTCGGCCAAGTCCCTCAATTCAAGCTCGACTCACCCTCGTTCGCTTCGTCCACCTCAGGCGGGTTGAAGATGCTGTCCCAATTGCGGCGATAGGCCCGCGACGCCACCCTCGCTGGCCCGCCGTGCCCCTTGCCCGTCTCCACGCGGCACTGCACCTTCACGTCCCATAGGAGCGGGTGCTCCGCGCGCTGGCTCAGGCAGACCACCTCCCCGGACGCGAGCGGCACCCCCTGCTTCATGGCCCGCAGTTCCCCCGCCTCCACCTTCCCCTCCCGTGCCCGAAGAACCCGAATCCCCTCCCCGTCCTCGGTACGACCGTGCATCAGCACCACGTCCGCAGGCGCTTTGTCCTCGCTCTTCGCGCTGGGGTCTTTCTCGTCGGCCATCTGCCTCTGTTGTACACCAAGTTCCGCTCCCGAGCCCAAGGTTCGAGCGCGCCGCCGCGCGGTCAGAAACTGGTCCCTTCCGAGCTTCGAATTGTAGTCTCGCGTCATGACGGCCCCCTCGCGACGAGACCTGATCCGCTGGATTGGCGCAGCCGGCGCCTTCCTCGCCCTGGGCGCCCCCACCGACGCTTGGACGAAAGCGAAGCCCAAGACGACCGTGACCTGGACGAGCGTCGACCTTCCCGAGGACAAGCGCAGAGCCCAGCGGGAGCGCACCCTGCGGTCCGTCCTCCGAAAGGAAGCCCGCGACGAGGACTGGGGTGCTGCCACCGGCAATCACCTGGAGGCGTCGGTTCGGGTGATCGAGTTCCACGTGATTCACAAGCCCGACGTCGTGCGCGTCACGTGCACGGCCATGGGTAAGCTCGCGGGGGGCCCCTCCGTGCGCACGCACTTCTCGATCGGAGATCACCCGACGAAGCAGGGCAAGCTCGAGCACATGGTGCTCACGCTCGTGGCCCGCGGCATCGTGACCCGTCTGTCCGCCATCGCCCGCAACCGGGCGGCGCGCGCGGCCAAACCCGACCCTGCCTGAGGACAGCGTCCTGCAGGCACGCATCGACGCGAGCCCGCGTCCGAACCGATCGAGTACGAGCCCGCACGCGCATTGCCAATCTCCGCGCCAACCCCAACCCTTCTGTGGTTTCTGTGTCCTCTGTGGTTCTCCCAACCCACAACGACTCGAAATTCCATGTAGGCTACCGTCTCGCACTCCGACGATAGCGAGGTGGTGATGTTCCTGTTTCATCCCCGTGAGCACCAGCGCGAGCACGCGGACCCGTTCTCCGATCAGATCGTCCAGAAGACCATCGCGTTCTTCGAGAGCAAAGGACTCGCGCGCATCAAGGCCGACGACCAGGCCAAGACCTGGTACGAAGACTTCCTGACCTTCGTGCGCGACGAGAAGCCGTTCGCCGCGTTGCTCACGCCCTCTTCTTACGGAGGCCTGGACTGCCGCTGGGACATGTGGCGCCTGAGCGAATACAACGAAGTCCTCGGGTTCTACGGCCTCTGCTACTGGTACGCGTGGCAGGTGACCATCCTGGGACTCGGCCCCATCTGGATGGGCGACAACGAGCAAGCCAAGCACCGCGCCGCGGCGTTGCTCGACCAGGGAGGCGTCTTCGGCTTCGGCCTGTCCGAGCGCGACCACGGCGCCGACATCTACTCCACCGAGATGGCCCTGCACCCCCAGGCCGACGGCACCTTCGTCGCCCGCGGGAGCAAGTACTACATCGGTAACGGCAATTGCGCGGCCCTCGTCTCCACCTTCGGCAAAATCGCCGGGACCGACGAGTACGTGTTCTTCACGGTCCGCACCGACCACGAGCGCTACCAGTGCGTCAAGAAGATCGACACCTCGGGCGTGCGCCAGGCCTACGTGGCGGAGTTCGCCCTGCACGACTATCCCATCACGGATACCGACATTCTCTCCCGGGGCAAGCTGGCGTGGGAGTCGTCGCTCAACACTGTGAACATCGGCAAGGTGCAGCTGGGCTTCGCGTCCATCGGCATCGCGACCCATTGCCTGTACGAGGCGCTCCACCACGCAGCCAACCGCCACCTGTACGGTCACCCTGTCACGGACTTCCCCCACGTAAGGCGCGAGCTGACCGAAGCCTACTGCCGCCTGGTGGGCATGAAGCTGTTCGCCCTGCGTGCGGCGGACTACATGCGCAGCGCCTCGGACCAGGACCGGCGCTACCTGCTGTTCAACCCCATCGTGAAGATGAAGGTCACGAGCCAGGGCGAAAAGGTGGTGGCCCTCCTGCACGACGTCATCGCGGCCAAGGGCTACGAGCAGGACACGTACTTCGAGATGGCCATCCGCGACATCGGCATGCTCCCCAAGCTCGAAGGCACCGAGCACGTCAACATGGCCCTCATCATCAAGTTCATAAGGAACTACTTCTTCGGCCCGGTGGAGTACCCGGAGGTGCCGCGACGGCTCGACCCCGGCGATGACACGTACCTTTTCCACCAGCACACGGGCAAGCTGGGCTCTGTCCGGTTCCCTGACTACCGCCTCGCGTATCGCGGGGTGGACCTGCCGAACGTGAACGTGTTCCACGAGCAGCTCGAGACGTTCCGCCAGGTGCTCCTGCAAGCGCCTCCCACCGCGGAGCAAGCCAAGGACGTGGACTACATGCTGGCGGCCGGGGAGCTGTTCACCCTCCTGGCCTACGCGCAGCTCATCCTGGAGAACGCTCGAATCTACGGGATCGACGACGAAGTGATCGACACGCTCTTCGCGGTCCTGGTCAAGGACTTCTCGGTCCGCGCGCTCACCATGGTCATCGAGTACGACAACACGGACGACCAGGAGCAACTGTTCCGGGCCATGATCCGCAAGCCCCATCCTGACCCCGAGCGATCGCGACGCGTCTGGCAGGAGCAGGTAGCTCCGCTGTGCGGGTCCTATGTGATGTCATCATAGGGGTTCGACGGCCGGGTCGGGCAATCCGAGAGCGATCGTTCTGGGCTCCCCCTCGAAGGCAAACCCGCGGAGCCCGAAGAACGCCCGGTCCAGGCAACCGCGGGCCGCATCGTCCATCCAGAAGCCGTTCACAACCGCGTGCGAAACCGCGCCGTCCGGCCAGAATGTCAGCACGACTTCCACTTCGCCGTCCCCAAGGCCACACGAAAGCGCATCTCTTCCGGCCAGGATCGCAAGCTCCCTCGCCTCCGCCTCCCGGAACCCGGGCTGGGGTTGCAGGGCAGACGAAGATGGCAACGGCAGGCGAGCCGCGGCCGCCCGAGGAGGCTCGCCGGTGGGCCCCACGCCGTCCATGGCGAGCGAGGAAATCCTCGACGGCAACCACAGGAGCAGAAAGCCCGCCGCGACGGCGAGCCCCCCACCGATAGCCCCCGCGACCCACGGATTCGTGTGGAATCGCCCGGACGCTTGTTCGTAGCCGATGACCGGGGCGAGCGACGATGGCTTGCTCGAACCGGGGGCGGGTCGCTCCGATCCGAAGAGGCCATCCATCCGTGGACCCAGGGCGAACCGGGGAAGCGGAGGCGCCCCCGGAAGCGAGGATGGGACGCGCAGGGTGTCCCGTCGTGAGCTGGGCGGAGGGGGCAGCGGTGCCGGAATCCGTTCGATCATCGGAGGCGGAACCACAACCGGGGCATGGCTCCTCGGAACCGCAGCCCATGAGTCCGAATCGTGGTCGGCTCCGAGCCGTTCATCCATGTCCTGGGAAAATTGCCGCACCCAGTACATCGGAGGGTCATCGTCTCGCGACGGGCCCCTCGCTACGCCTGCCACCACGCGGTCACGCTGGGCTTCCACCAGGTCGATCGCCCACTGCCTCCCCGACAGCCGAGCCAGCGTCCATTCCGACTGGCTGGGTCGTCCCTTCTCCTTGCCCTGAGCCGTCCTGACGCGCGGCATCCGGTCTGGCGATGCAGACCGACCCGCTTCCTTCGTCAGGTCTGGCAGGGTCTTGGGCATTGCTTGGTTTCCAGGGACATGGTGGCCAGATTCACGACCGAACCGATTCGAAAACAAGAAGAAAGGCGTCTAGCCTTGCTCATCGTCGCCCTCCATCTCGTAGGAACATAACCCTACGAGATGTATGACACAGACTTACCCCCGGTCAAGTGCCACCGCAAAGGAAATCGTTTCATGGGCGAACATGGACGACGGTTCGAGGCGTGCCTTCGTGTCCCACAACCCCATGCCAGTGCTCCGGAACCGGCGGGTCGGTGAACTCGAAGACCCAGGCGGAATCGGCGGGCGTCAAGTTCACGCACCCGTGGCTCTGGGTCCGCCCGAAGTTGTCGTGCCAGAACGACGCGTGCAAGGCGTACCCCTCGTGGAAGTACTGCACGTAGGGCACATCCGCGAGCTCGTAGTCGTCGGCTTGGGCGCTCCCGGTCATCGTCGCCGTCACGTGCTTGGACTTGATGGTGAAGGAACCCTGGATGGTGGCGAAGCTCTTCGCCGCGTCGGCAAGCTCCCCCAACCCCGTCGAGACCTGCGCCACGTAGACCGCGCGTTTTCCCACGTACACCACCAAGAGCTGGCTCTTGATGGAGATGTCGATCCACTTGCGGTCGTCGACGGCAAACGAGGGGAACGAGGTGCGGGGCTCCACCATCTGCACGGCGCCCGCCGTGACGTAGGAGCCGTCGCGCACCTCCCACAGGTTCCGGTGCATCTTCCCCGTGAGGTCGACGATCTGGTACTGGCCGAAGGAGCCATCCTTGACCGGGTTGCCGTCGGCATCGAGGACGTAGCGGGGAATGGACAGGGCGCGGACGATTCCTGCGGGCAGGTCTTCCACCTCGCTGCCCTTGCGCGTGGAGGGCCGGATGACTTTGGTGCGGTCGATGGCGATCAGGTCGAGCTCGGTGGTGAGTCCGAACCTGCGGCCTTCGTGGTCGTGGACGGACATGAGCGCGAAGGCGGCTTGCGGGTTGGCCCGGCCCTCGTGAACGTTGTAGCGAAGACGCTTGGTCGCGCCGAACGGGGTCTGCAGGTGCTGCCCGTCGGCGAGAAACGGCGGGACCGGCTCGGGCTCCCCGAGGGCGTCGATGTTCGGGATGCGCTCGGTAGGGCGGGCGGCCACGTAGGCCTCCATCGAGCGTCCCTCCGTGCGGAGCTGATCCTTCTTCGACGGGAGGGTGAAGTACAGGAACGCGTTCCGGTCGCCTGGCCTCACATACTTGTACGGGAGCGGCTCTCCGCGGCGCGGTTGCTTCCACGAGGCCACGACGATCGGGTCGCGCACGTCGAGGGTGGCGCGGTTTCCTCGGCAGATGTAGCCTTCGGGAAGCACCTCGTACCAGCCCTCCGGGCAGCGAACGGTCTTGGCGATCCAGCCCTCGGACCGGTCCACGACGCGGCCTGCGCGAATGTACCCGAGGTAAGGCGTCTCGTCGTCGGGGTAGAGGTGCACCCAGGTCTGCATGGCCTTGGCCGCGATCTTGTGAGGACCGCCGGGCACGACCGTGCGTGGGGGAAGCCAGGCATACTCGGGATCCGCGTCGGGGCCAGCATCCTGGGCGGCGTCGAGAGTGGGCGTCGGCGCGTCGGAGCTCGCGTCCAGATCCACGGGAGGCGAGGACGCGGCTGGGGATGCGGCCGAAGACACAGCTGGGGAAACGGCCGAGGGGACCGGGTCCACGACAAGCCCCTCCGGCGAGGACCGCTCACACCCGGATGCAAACCAGATCGCGCAACCCGCCGCGAGAGCGCGAACCGCTCGAAGCAGGCCTCTGATGTCGCGCTTTCGTCGCATGGCGAACGGAGATGCTCGTTGTCGAGAACAGGGTCGAAGTCAAGGACAAGCGAGGGAAGCGCCCCTCCGAAACAACGAAGCCATCTGCGACGCGCTACCGAATCTGGGGCGAGCACAAACGCCGTCGACTCGACGGCGAACATCTCTGCGTGTACGCTGCCGCGGCGCCCTGGGGCGCGAGGTCGAGACGCATTTTTCGCGGGAGTGCGAGGACGATGAAGAGCACCCGAACCAAGCTGGCCGCCCTGCGGCGGTCCATGCGGGCGCACGATCTGGACGCCTACCTCGTTCCAACGGCGGACGCCCACTTGAACGAGTACGTTCCGGTATGCTGGCAGCGGCGCAACTGGCTGAGCGGGTTCACGGGCTCCGCGGGTGACTTGCTCGTGATGCGGGATCGGGCGGCCTTGTGGACGGACGGCCGGTACTTCCTGCAAGCAGAGCAGGAGCTCGAAGGGAGCGGCATCGAGCTGTTTCGCTCCGGGGAGCCGGGGGTTCCCACACTCGAGGCACACCTGGGCAAGGTGATGAAGAAGGGCAAGAAGGTGGGCATCGACCCGCGCGTCGTGTCCATGTCCCGCGCCCGAGCCTTGCGCGAAGACCTCGCCAAGGTCGGCGTCAAGCTCGAGCTCGTGGACCCCAACCTCGTCGACGCAATCTGGGACGAAGCCCCGGCCCTACCCAGCGCACCGATCGAGGTCGTTCCGCTGCAGAGAGCGGGCGAATCGACCCAGGACAAGCTCGCTGGGTTGCGCGCGAGCATGAAAGAAAAGCGAGCCGACGCGCTCGTCATCACCACCCTCGACGCCGTAGCCTGGACGTTCAACGTGCGCGGGCAGGACGTGGAGTACAACCCCGTCGTGATCGCCTACGGGTTGGTGACGGCCAAGGACGCCACGCTGTTCGTGGACCCGGCCAAGGTCGGCGCGGCCGCGAAGCGCAAGCTCGGGGAGGGCGTGAAGCTCCGGCCCTACGAGGACATCCGCGGTGAGCTCGGCGCGCTCGCAAAGCGAAAAGCACGCGTGTGGGTCGACCAGGACTCGACGAACCAGTGGGTGGCCGAGCTGCTCGGCCCCTGCGACCTCGTCACCAGCCCGAGCCCGATCTTCGAGCGAAAGGCCAGAAAAAACGCCTCCGAAGTTGCGGGGATGCGTCGCGCCCACGTGCGGGACGGCGTCGCCATGGTGCGCTTCCTTCGCTGGCTCTCGGACGAAGTCCCGACGGGCAAGGTCACGGAGCTTTCCGCGGAGCAGCAACTGGAGCACTTCCGCTCTCTGGGCGACCACTATCGCGGGCCGAGCTTCCGCACGATCGCCGGGTTTGGCCCCCACGGCGCCATTGTTCATTACTCCGCCGACGGTCAAAGCAACGCCAATCTGCGCTCCGGAATCTTCCTCATCGACTCGGGAGGCCAGTACCTCGACGGCACCACGGACATCACGCGCACGGTGCTGCTGGGGTCGAAGGCGACCGCGGAACATCGTCGCGTCTTCACGCTCGTGCTCAAGGGCCACATCGCGCTGGCACGGGCGAAGTTCCCGGGCGGGGTTCGCGGCATGCGGCTCGACACGCTGGCCCGCATGCACCTGTGGACCGACGGACGGGACTACAACCACGGCACGGGCCACGGCGTGGGTGCATTCTTGAGCGTACACGAGGGACCACAGAGCATCAGCCCCCTGCGCTGCAAAGGCGCGGCGCTCGAGCCCGGCAACATCCTGTCCAACGAGCCCGGCTTCTACGCCACGGGCAAGTACGGCGTGCGGATCGAGAACTTGGTGCTGGTGGTGAAGGATCCGAAGCTGACCACCAAGGACAAGACGTGGCTCGCGTTCGAGACGCTGACGCTCTGCCCGATCGATCGGTCCTTGCTGGACACCGCGTTGCTCACGCCCGAGGAGAAACAGTGGCTGAACGACTACCACCAGCTCGTCGAAAAAACGCTGGCGCCGCTGCTGGACGACGACCTGGACCGGCAATGGCTGTCGCGCGCCTGCGTTCAGGTGTGACCCCTGGAGGACCCATGATCAGCTTCCCAAATCGTGTCTTGCCTTTCGTGCTCGCCAGCTTCGCGCTGATGGGTTGCCGCTCCACAGCCGGGCCCGACGCCGTCGCCAAGCAGTACCTGGAAGCCGGCTCCCAAGGCGACCTCGAGGCCGCGCGCAAGCTCCTCGTCCCCCGGTGCCACGAGAAAGCCGAAGGGCGCGTGGAGGCCATCCGGTTGATGGGCGTTCCGATCAAGATCGACAAGCTCCAGCTCCACATCACGACCTCCTCGGACACCGCGGCCACCGTTCGGTACGAGGTCACGGGGTCCGCCAAGGGCGAGGGCGAATCCGAGGTGCTGGGGGTGAAGGTCAAAATGGACGCGGTGAATGTCGAGAACGCGACCAAGGGCGGGGACTTGCGGCTCGAGAAGGTCGACGGCGTGTGGTTGGTTTCTTGTGAGTGAGGGGGGAACGGATCACCCCCCAAAGAACCCCGCCACCCGACCACCCACCACCCCGCGAACACAGCCTTGCCCCTTGACGGCCCGAAGCCGTGTGCCGACCCTGTCCGCCATGCGACACTCCCTCGTTGTCCTGCTCGCCGCCGCCCTCGCCTCAGGTTGCGCCGGCCAACCCGAGACCCCGGCCCGATCCGCCGTCGATTCCCCATGCCGGGCCACAGACCTCCCCGCGTGTGAGACCGGCCTTGCGGAATCCCTACGCGCCGCGACGCCCGACACGTGGACGAAGGCCTACCTCGAAGCCCGCGCCGTCGCCCTCGGCCCCCAGGACCCGTGGGTCGCCCTGCACAGCGCCCTGCAGCACCAAGGCTCGGCCGCCTTCGTGGTGCTGGCCGCACCCGGGCAGGCAGACGCCACCCTCAACGCGCTGCGCGCCGAGACCAGCCGCGTGGGCGACGAAGCGGCGAAGGTCGTGGTGGTCGAGTCCCCTGCCCTGCCGAAGCCCGAGAACCTGTCCGAGGCAGAGCTGCTCTTTGCCTTGGCGCGGCTCGCAGGCGCCGAACAAGTGCTTTGGAGCCGCGACGGCAAGCTCGTGCGCGTGCTGGGCAACGACCCGCTCGCACCCATCCTGTTCCGCCTCCCGGCGACCCTCGAGGAGCGTGTGCAAGGCGATGCGACAGCCGCGATGGCGCGCGCGATCCGCTTGGATCACCTTGTAAACGAGGGTCTTCGGCACCTCGCGCGAGGCGCCTACGCCGAGGCCGCGTCCCTCGCCGTGCAACTCGAGTCCATGATCGCGAAGGAGCCGCCCGACAGCGCCGCCACCCTGCGCGCACGGTTCCTCGTGTCCCGGGCCCGCTCCTTCGGCACCGAATTCCCCAAGCGGGACACCGGCGAATCGCAAGAGAACGAGCCCACGTGGTGGGACCAAGGCTCCGCCGACCAGGGCGCCTACGCTGCCTGGTTGCGCGTCACGCTGGCAGGCAACGACAGCGTCGCAGCTTGGGCGAAGCACCGCGCCACCCTCGCCACCGCGTGCTCCGCGGATCGCATGGCGCTGCTCGACATCCTCCACGGCTTCGACCCCGCGACCAACGCCCGACAATGCGACGTGGAGCGACGAGCGCTTCCAGAAGCGGCCCTGAAGGGCGACCCACTGTTCGCGACCCGCCTGGCCCTGCAAGCCCAGCAAGGGACGATCACGCCTGCGGACTGGTCCCGCGCCTATGACGCCCTCGTGGCCGAGACCGAAGCGACGGGAACCTCCTGGTACGTGCTCCCCAGCTTGCTGTTCGAGCGCGGGGAGCTGCCCGGCATGTCCGCCCGCGGATCCCGTACCTACGGGCGCGTCACCCGCCTCGCCGTCGACCACCTCCGCGCCCTCGAGCGATTCCAGAAGACGGCACCCGACAAATACTCCCCCACGGGCCAGCTCACCATCGCGCTGCAGCCGGGCGCGCTCTCGGACCCCGACATCGTGAGCGTGCTCCACCCGCTCGTAGCCGACAACGTCAAGTACAAGCTCGCCCCCGCCACCACCGCCGGCGAGCTTCTCGAAACGTCGGTCGTTCTCGGGTTCATGGGCGCCATGCTCCCGGACCCGATCCGAGGTGCCTACCTCGTCTCCTTGCGCAAGGGCCTGGAAGACAAGCTTCGCTCCGGCTTTGCGAGGGAAGCTGGGTGGGGCACCGCCGCCCTCTACGCACTCAACGTGGCCGGGGCTTACGTGCTCGGCGAGGCCCCCGACCTCGTCTTCGCGGGCGACGGCATTACGCGCGCGCTCGAGGCGTCGAACGACATCCAAGTGCGCCCCATCGCGCTCGTCGCGGCGCGTGGGGTCCACTACGGCACGCTCGCCGCCACGGGGGAGCTCGAGCCGGAAAAGGTTGGCGGCGCGAAGTTCGGCGCCAAACGGCAGGCCGCACGCGAACGGCTCGAGACAGCCCTTCGCGCCATGGCGGACGCCCCAGAACCCGTGCCCGCCGCACCCCTCGGCCAGCTCACGAGCTTGGTCGACGGGCTCATCGCCACGTCCGCTCTCGTGATCGCGAAGTCCCCCAAGGGACAACCCGCCGACGTTTGTGCCAGGAACAACACAGCGAGGTCGCTGCCGGAGGTGCAGAAGAACCTGCGAGCCGTCGCGACGTCCCGTGATGCGCTGCTACGCGACCCGGCGATCCGGGCCGGAAAGACGACGTGGGCGCGGAGAGCTGGCTTGCTCGTGGTGATCGCGTCGGACACCCTCGATCTGCTCGCGGCACCCGAGGGCTCCCCTCCCTCGTTCACGGTGCCAGCAGAACGGGCACGCACGATGGTCGCCTCCGCGCTGGGCGAATGGACCAAGCCCGACGTCGCCACCGGGGCCGCGTCGCTTCACGCGCTGGCTCGCGCGGTGGTCGCAGAGGAAGGCGAATGGCAAACCGTGGCAGACGCACGACGGGACGACATGGCGAAGGTGCTGATGGGAAGTGCCGACCTGCTTGGCGCAGGCCGAGGGTCCAGCCTGGCACGGGTCGTCGTGAGCGAAGGTGCTCGCTTCCTTTCGGACCCGGGCACCCACTCTGTGTCGGAGTCCGCGCCCAAGCTGGTGGACATCGGGCGCGCGCTGCTCGACGCGAACCAGAAGGATCACGGGACGGTCGCTCTGCTCATGGCCGGAGCCCTCGGCGGTGACGCAACCACGATGCGCAGCGCGGCGCAGCTCGCCACGACCCAGAAGAACACGTCGGCCTGGTACCTCACGGCACAGGGAGCCGTTCGAGGTGCGGACGGCAACACGCCGCTTGACGCCACCGTCTACGAGAGGGGACTGCGCGCGGTGACCGACGACGCGTGCAAGGTGGCCCAGGTCGAACCGCTCGTGGAGGTCGCGCACGCCGTGCAGAGCTTCGCGCAGGGAGGCGGAAAGGCCGCGACAGACAGGCTCGACCAGGTGCTCGCCCGGGCGGAGGAGCGAGGACTCTCGGTGCCGCGAGCACAGTACCAGCTCGACGAGATCCTCGAGGGGGGTCGCACGTTGCGCATGAACATGCACATGACGACCGGCCAGGGGTTCATCTCCGAGAACAGCTTCTCGATCGGCTTCGACGTGTTCTCGACCAAGCCCACCTCGGGCCTTCGCGTCGAGATTCCCGCAGCGGTCGACGAGGACGCTGGCCGCTACTACGCACACGTCGCCTCGCTCGGGACGATCTACCACCTGCTCGAAGGACGCGACGGCCCCGCGGCACGCGATGCGGAGCGCATGCTGAACGCGACCCTGCTGGGTGTTCGACTCGGCAGCGTGAACGTGGTGCCGACGGATCAGGGGCGGTGGGTGTCGGACCTGGATCCGAGCCTGTACGTGGCCGCTGAGCTGGCTTCGCAACGAGGGCACGTGCTGCTGGCGGGAGGCCTGTGGAGCCTGGCTCTTGGCTCGCAGGAGAAGCGCCCCGTGGGCAAGGCCTTCACCGCGCCCGAAGCAACCTGGGACGAGAAGGACCTCCCCGTGGGGCTCAGGTCGTTGCGTGGTGTGCGAGACCTGCAGGGCCCCATCCACGAGAGCCGTTCGCTCGTGGAACAGGCAGCCACATGCGACCCGAAGCAGAGACCCGCATCCCCCACCAACCTGGACACGTGCCAGGCGTTCCGCCGCTCCATCGCCCTGTGGCACGCCGGGGTCTTCGAAAAACCCCCGACGATGCGCGCAGGAGCCCGAGAAGCGTGCACCCGGGAAGCCGCGCTCGTGGGGATCCTTCAGGATCTCTCGTCTACCGGTCCCCTGCCGCCGCGCATCCAGGACACCGTCGCGGAGTTCATCTCCACCACGGCCAAGCGAGGCTATTCGTTCGACGCCCTGGTGCTCCTGCGATCCATGCGGGACCGCGGCGTGTGCGTCCCCAAGCTCGTGAGCGAGGCCCGCGCGATCGGGCGAGGCGAGCACATCACTCCCCACGCTCGCGTCGACTGGGTCGGCTACGCACTCACCTGCCCGGGGCGGCAGCCAGACGACACGGTCTGGGAAGACCTACGCCTGCTCGCCGAGTCCTCCCGCAAAATCGGCGACGTGCAGATCCCCTACCGCGTGCACACGGCGGTCGTTCGGTACATGGTGAACCAGCAAGCCTGGGCCAGGCTGGCAGAGTTCTCCCGGGACCCAGGCTTCGTCCAGCTGATGAGCCAGGGTGGCCCCTCGGGGGCGGCCATGTCGCTGCTCGTCCAGCACACGGCGGACACGCTCGCCGGTGCCAAGCCGAACATCGCGGGCACCTTGGACACCTACGACATCGCCTGCGTCCGCTACGGCAACTCCGGTCGCGAGCAAGTGTGCCGGGAGCTCGGAACCTTCCGTAACCGCGTGGTGAGGGAGCCGGGAGTCGACCTCGCCCCGGCGGCCGAGCAGCTGCTCAAGCAGGTGGTCGGACTGTAGAACGTCCCTAGCTCCGTCCAGACCATCGCGCTATAGGGGCCGCATGAGCCAGCAGGATCAAGCCGCGGAACGGGAGGAGTCCATTCGCTCCTACTACGACGAATTTGCTGCCCGCTACGAGGATCAGCGACGAACACGGCGCCCGGACGGGTACCACGCGCTGATCGACGATCTCGAAATCGACTTCGCCCTGCGCTACGGGGCGGGAGGCGATCTCCTCGAAGTGGGCTGCGGCACGGGCCTCATCCTCGAGCGTCTGGCGGCGCACTGCAAGACCGCGAAGGGCGTCGACCTGTCCCCGGGCATGCTCGAACCCGCCAAGGCGCGAGGCCTCGACGTGCAGGTGGGGTCGGCGACCTCGTTGCCGTTCGAGGACGAGCAGTTCGATGTGGTCTGCTCGTTCAAGGTGCTCGCCCACGTGCCCGAGATCGAGCAAGCGATCCGGGAGATGCTGCGGGTGACCCGCAAGGGCGGCTACGTGCTGGCGGAGCTGTACAATCCGATGAGCCTCCGCGCGCTCGTGAAGCGGCTGGGCCCGGCAGGAGCCATCAGCGACAAGACCAAGGAGAGCGCGGTGTTCACGCGCTTCGACACGCCGTGGGCAGTGAGGCGGCTCGTGCCCCACGGGGCGCGCATCATCGATTCACGTGGGGTCCGCATCGTCATTCCCACCGCCATGACCATGCGCGTTCCGGTCCTCAAGAACGCCTTGCGACGCGTGGAGTGGGCGCTGTGCGACAGCCCCCTGTCCGTCTTCGGAGGCTTCTGGATCGCGGCCATTCGCAAGGGCGATTGACCGCCCGCACGTGACCTACTGCGAGAAGAAGGCGAACGGGACGCTCGCCTGTGAGGGTCCACCCGACGGCGGGAACTTCCAACCCCTCACCCTTCCGGCCACGCAGCTCGCAAGCCCAGGGAACCCGTCGCCACCCGACGCCGAGGCGCTGGAGACGTTGCCGCTCGCGCCGATCCCGATGGACACGGTCACTTTGGCGGACTTCGGTGCCTTCGGGTCGCGCACGGCGAGGGCGGGTTCCCAGCACCCTCGCTTGACCGACGCACGGTGGGCATTGACGACGCGCTCGATGTCTGACTGATCGAGCTGCTGGGGGACGTTGCCGCCGGAACCGGGGGTGGGACCGCCTACGGAGGGGCCGTCGATGGCCGGCGATGCGCCGAGTCCTACCCGTGGCGCCGCGCCTTTGTCATCGGTCTTGGGCGGGTCGTCGCTGCCGTTCGTGGGCTTGTTGTCGGTGCTGGCGGGACGAGAGGCCGTTCCTCCGCGAACGTCCGGGGGGAGGTCCTCGGTGTTCATGGCCACGCTGGTAGCCCCGGTCGGATCGGTGCCTGTGGGAACGACCGGGGGAGCCGTGACCGTCACGACCTGGATGGTCGGCGGCGGTGCGGGACCGCGATCGTTGGAGAAAAATACGATCGCCCCTGTGGCGCCGAACCCGAACGCAATGGCGATGAGCACGTACGCCGCCGGATGCATGCGCACTTGCTTGCGAACACCGACGGCGATGTCGTCCACGATGGACCGCCGCCCCGAGTCGTCCTCTGGGGGCGCGAGGGCGATGGAAGGGGCAGGTGCCTTGGGGGCGGCGAACGGGTCCGCGGTGACCTGCCCCAGAACCGCGATCGCGTCGGCGCTGGGCGCGATGACGGTGGCGGGTTCCTGGTCGGGCTCCGCCGGCGGAGGAGCGGGGGCAACAGCCGCGAGCGGAGCGGGAGGGGGCTGGGAGATGCGCCGCGGTTGCGGCGGCGGGGGCAAGTACGAAACCCTACCCCCAGCCTCCTTGGCCTCGCGAATGAGCAACAGAAGCTCAGGGAAGGTCCTCAGGGGCAACCACTCCTCGAACCCGGCGCGCCACACGAGGGACTCCTCGTTGATGGCCCCCTGCTGGGCCTTCTGTCGAAGCGTGGAGAGGCGAACGGGTCCGAGGGGCACACCGTTGATGCCCACGTACCACTCCTCCCCCGCGCCCGCGGAGAGCACCTCGATGGCTGCGGACACGTCGCTCGGCTGGGGCTCACGCACACGCAAGGAGAACGCATCGGCCAGACCGCCGGCCGATGGGGGCTCACTCGGGACCTTCACCGGAGGCGCGGCAGGCGTGGTGCGTGGAGGAACGGGCCTCAGAGCAGGGGAAGGCCTCGCAATGTCAGGGCGACTCGGAGCCGACAACCTCGCACCAGAGGCCATGGGGGGACGCGGGGCGCCTGAAGGCGACACTGCGCGCACGGCGGGAGGCCGCGGCGGAGGGGACGGAGGTAGTGGCCTGGAAATCGACGGGAGCGAACCCACGCGGGCCGGCTCAGGCGTGGACGACGGGGGCTGCGCCGGGGCGGGCGTCTCCCCGGATGTGGGCACCACGGGCTTGGCAGGCGAAGGGACGTCGATGACATCGCCGCACTTGCGGCACTTCATGCGGACCGCTCGGCCCTCGAGCTTCTCGTCGGCGATCTGGTACTTCGCCTTGCATTTCGGGCAGAGGAATCTCATCGAGGATTACCGGGCGACATCTCGGTACGTGGCGTCCTTCGTTGCATGGGTTGCTTCGGTTAGAGCAAGCCCAGCAGCAGCTCTTTGATCGATTGTTTCGTGGCCTCGTCGGGAGCGACGGCGATGGCGCGCTCCCAGGTTTCGATCGCCTTGTTGCGAAACCCCGCCTTCTGGTAGAGGACAGCGAGGTTTTTCATGGCGGGGAAGTGGCGCGCGTTGATGTCCAGGGCCCGTTCGAGGTGCTGAATGGCCTCGTACAGCATGCCCTTCTTCCCACAGAGCAAGCCCAGGTGAAAGTGAAGACGGTAGGCCAGGGGATCGATGTTCACTCCCCGCTTCAGATGCTCGATCGCCGCATCCAGGTTGCCTGCTTGGTACGCAGCCACCCCCGCGGCAAGAGCCTGCTCCGCTGCCTCGGACACCTTCTCGCGGTCGGTGACAGCCGGCTTCGCGGGGGTCGCCTTGGCCGCAAATTCATCGATCGCCTTGAGAATCTCCGCGATCCGGAACGGCTTCTCGATGTAGGCGTCCACCCCGTAGCTCGCCTTGATGTCCTCGGCGTACCGCCACCCTCGATAGACAGCGGAAATCATGATGATCGGAATGTGCCCGTACCGCTGGCTCCCCTTGATCCGACGCGCGATCTCGAAGCCATGCACTTCCGGCAGCATCGCATCCAGAATGATGATGTCCGGGACTTTTTCCTTCACGAGTCGCAGCGCCTGCAATCCTCGGTCTGCCTCCAACACGTGGTAGCCGCGGTCCACCAGCAGCCGAGATAGCATCTTGCGAATGTCCACCTCGTCGTCCACCACGAGGATCGTTCGCGCGTTCGGACCAGCGGCAGGACGGGAAGACGAGGGGGGAGTCTCAGGCAGGTCCGTGACCACGGAAAGGTCACCCGACGTGTTCGGGAAATCGGCCTCGGAGATGTCCGTACGAGATGCGGCCTTGCCCGTTGCGTCGTCGACCACACGTGGAGGTTCCTGTGGCTCGGACACACGCCCCGCCGCCGGACCCATGTCCAAGTCCGAGTCCTGCGGCAACGCCCCCATCCTTCGCAACGTGTCTTCAGGACACCGCGGGCCGATGTAGAAGTCCTCCCCCCGATTGCGAAGATCGTAGGCAGCCTCTTGGGCCCGGGCCAACGCCCCGGGAAGGGCGACATACGGATACACCTTCTTGCCCGTGACGAACTCCAACTCGTCGATGACGTGCTTGTCGCCGGGAGACACCATCGCCACGAAGACGCGGTCGTCTCGTACCAGCACGGGCAGGATGCCATGACGCTGCGCGATCTCGCGCGGCAACAAGTCGAGGTCCTGCAAGCGTACGCAAACTTGCGTGAGGTCGATGCCAGGCACGCCGTGCTGCTCGGACAGCGCCTTGAGTCCCTCCAGGTCGACTTGCTCGTCCTCGACCGCACCCCCTCGCGATTGCACCGCTCTCTGCTGGAGTGCGATCCGACCAAGCGCTTTCTTGTCGTCGGAATCCTGGCTCATGGTGACACTCGGAAGCCAATCACGTGGCGACACCTCGTTCGCGGACCACGATAACGAACGGCGTTAGGTCCGACAATACTTTGGCGCGAGAGACGACAAATTCGGCCGAAAACGTCACTTGCTTCCCTCGTCCTGCACCGTGCAGGTGTGGGACGCGTCGAGGAACGCGCGGAAAAACCCATCGTAGCGCCCTTCCAGGATCGCCCGGCGCGCCTCGGCCATGATCTGACCGTACAGGTACAGGTTGTGGACGCTCAGCAGTCGCAACGCCAGGATCTCGCCGGCCACGAAGAGATGGCGCAGGTACGCTCGCGAGTATCCCCCCGCGCAGCACGGACAACCGCAGGCTTCGTCCAAAGGCCTGGGGTCGCGACGATACTTCGCGTTCTTGATGACGATGCGACCGTGCCGCAGGAGGGCTTGCCCGTTGCGTGCGTTGCGGGTGGGCATGACGCAGTCGAACATGTCCACGCCCGCGGCTACGCCATGCACGAGGTCCAGCGGGGTGCCGACCCCCATGAGATAGTGAGGCCGGCTCGGGTCCAGCTCCGGCCCGACCTCTGCCAGCGCCGCATGCATCTTCTCGATCGGTTCTCCGACCGAGAAGCCACCGAGCGCCAACCCGTCGAAGGGCAAGCTGGCGATCGCTTTCATGTGCTCGCGACGCAACGCGACATCGGTGCCCCCCTGCACGATCCCGAACACCGCCTGGTCTTCCCGTCGCGCCCGAAGACAGCGCTCCGCCCACCGGGACGTCCGGTCCATGGCCGCCCGCACGAGCGCCGACTCCGCGTTCCCGGGGGGACAGACGTCGAGCTGCATCGCGATGTCCGCTCCGAGCAACCCTTGCACGCGCATCGCCTCTTCGGGAGAGAGGTGCATGCGTGCGCCATCGAGGTGGGAACGAAACGAGAACCCGTCCTCCGACAGCTTGACCAGGTTCGTGAGCGAAAAGGCTTGGAAGCCGCCGGAGTCCGTGAGCATGGCGTGAGGCCAACGACTAAACCGGTGCAAGCCGCCCAGCTCCGCCACCACCTCGGGCCCCGGACGAATCCAGAGGTGATAGGTGTTGCCGAGAACGATGCGCGCCCCCGTGGCCGCCACCTCCCCCGGCGCAAGGGACTTCACCGACCCCTGCGTCCCCACCGGCATGAACGTCGGCGTCAACACCCGCCCATGCGGTGTCTCGAGCACGCCCGCCCGCGCCGCCCCGTCGCAAGCCTCCAGGTGAAACGAATACCCCTTCGTGGGAAGCGCCGTCACGCCAACCCTTCCTTCGCTCGACGCAGGATCAGCATCGCGTCACCGTAGCTGTAGAAGCGATACTCTCGATCGACCGCGTGCTTGTACGCGCCCAGAATGCGCTCCCGGCCCGCCATGGCGCAGACCAACGCAAGCAGCGTGGACCGAGGCAGGTGGAAGTTCGTCAGCATCCCGTCGACGACGCGGAACGGGTAGCCGGGTTGGATGAGCAAGCGCGTGGAGCCCCGCCCGGGGCGGACCAATCCCGGTCGTTCCGGGTCCGCCGCGGATTCGAGCGCACGCACGCACGTCGTGCCCACCGCCACCACCGGCACGCCCCTCGCCCGCGCCGCTTCGATGGCCTTGGCCGTGTGGTGCGAGACCTCGTACCACTCTTCGTGCATCGGGTGAGCGTCCAGATCGTCCGCCGTCACCGGCTGGAACGTCCCCGGTCCCACGTGCAACGTAATCGTCGCCATCTCGAAGCCTCGGGCACTCAACGCCCCGATCAACCGGTGCGTCAGATGCAGCCCGGCCGTCGGAGCGGCGACGGCTCCGTCTTGCCTGGCGTAGACCGTCTGGTATCGCTCCGCGTCGGTCTCGTCGTCCTCCCTGCGGATGTACGGCGGAAGCGGCACGTGGCCGATGTGGTGGAGTGCCTCGGCCACGCTAGAGCCGTTGGTGCTCGCCAAGGACACATCGAGCAGACCGTCGTCGGCGCGAGACCGCAGCACGGCCACGATGCTGGGCGGGTCGCCGAACAGGACCGTGGCTGGAAAGCGGAACGCCTTGGAGGCCTTGCCCATCGCTCGCCACTGCTCGGCGGCAACGGGTCCGCCGTCGCCCTTTTCGTTGCCGATGCGACGCACGAGCAGCAACTCGACCTTCCCGCCGGTCTCGGCTTTGCGGCCGATGAGGCGCGCACGAATCACGCGCGTGTCGTTGACGATGACGACGGCGCCGGAGGGCAGCAGGTCTGGCAGGTCATAGGCATGGCGGTCGAAGAGGCTGTCGGTGGGGGGGTCCAGGACGAGCAGCTTCGAAGCATCCCTGGGCTCGACGGGATGCTGGGCGATACGCTCGGGGGGGAGGTCGAAATCGAAGGCATCGATGCGCACGGTGGCGGTCGCCTAGCACAGGTTGACGAAAGGGAGGAGGGCTAGCGCGATCTTCGCAGGTCAGGACGCTGCTTTGGTGCGCAGAAACGCCACGAGCTCGGACATCTGGAAGGGCTTGGGCACGAAGCCGATGGCGCCGCACTGGGCTCGCAGAAGCTGTCGCTCGCTCAGGTGATACGCGCTCGTGAGCACGACCTTCAGGTTGGGAAACAGCGTACGGAGCTGTCGGGCGAGGTCTAGACCGTTGATGCCGGGCATCATCAGGTCGACGATGGCGAGGTCGCAGGGACGGGAAGAGAGCGCCTCGAGCGCGTCGGTGGCCGAAGCCGCGCAGGCCACGTCGAAACCGTCCAGGCGCAGCGCGATCGACAGCGTCTTTCGCAGCGATTCCTGGTCGTCGACAATGAGGATGCGGGTGCTTGCCATGGGAACGAGAACCCTGTGGGTCTGTTCACCATTGTTAGCAATATGTGCGCCACTGCCCTTTGAATATTTTCTACTTATAGATTGGGCAGTTGACCACGGTCGATAGAACGGCAGGGCGTGAACTGTTGCAGGGGCGAAGGAACCGCATCGCAACCCTGCAATGAGACGAACGGGTTGCTCGCGCGGACGAACGTCGGCAGGTTCAGCCCGAACGAGACTCGTACACGATGCCGAGCCGCGTCATCTTGCGCCACAGGGTGGTGGGAGAGATGGCAAGCAGTTCGGCGGCTCGCTCACGGCTCCCGTCACACTCGCGCAGAGCGTCTTCAATGGCCTGCTTCTCGGCCGAGTCCACGACTTCCGCGAGAGTTCGGCCGGTGGTGCTCTGGGGCCTGTTGATCCGCATCTCGACATCGTCGAGACCGACGATGCCCCCGCCGGACAGGGCGACTCCCTGCTCGATGAGGTTCTCGAGTTCGCGGACGTTGCCAGGGAAGTCGTGCTGACTGATGGCCTCGACCACGCCTTCTCCGAGACGCGCCTTGATGCCGTTCTTGCGGTTGTACTTCTGGAGAAAGAACTCCGCGAGCAGAGGGATGTCCTCGCGTCGCTCCCGCAACGGCGGCAGCTCGAACCTGGCGACGTTCAGGCGGTAGTACAGGTCCTGCCGGAAGGTCTTGTCCTCGATCGACCGGATCAGGTCCTGGTTCGTGGCGGCGATGATGCGAACGTCGACCTTGACGGGCTTGTTCTCGCCCACGCGCCGGATCTCGTTCTCCTGGATGGCCCGCAACAGCTTGGCCTGAAAGGACAAGGGGGTTTCCGCGATCTCGTCGAAGAAGAAGGTGCCCCCGTCGGCCTCTTCCATGAGGCCTTTGCGAGCCCCCACCGCCCCGGTGAACGACCCACGGGCGTGGCCGAACAGCTCGCTTTCGAGAAGGGTCTCGGTGATCGCCGCACAGTTGACCGTGACAAATGGCTTGGTGTTGCGACGGCTGTTGGCATGGATGGCCTTGGCCACAAGCTCCTTGCCCGTACCGCTCTCGCCGGTGATGAGCGCGGTCGCGTCCGAGGGGGCGATCTTGACGATTCGCCCGAGCACGTCGCGCATCGCCTGGGACCGGCCGATGATGTTCTCGAAGTGGTAGCGCTCCTTGAACTCGTTCGCGAAGAGCTGGACCTGACCGGTGAGGCGACGGTTGTCCACGGCGCGCTGCACCTTCATGAGCAACTCTTGCTCGGTGAAGGGCTTCTGGATGTAGTCGAAGGCGCCCAGGCGCATGGCCTCGACCGCACTCTCGATGGTGCCGTAGGCCGTCATCACGACGACCTCGGTCATCGGCATCTTCTGCTTGATGATGCGGAGCACCTCGATGCCGTCCACGGTTCCCATGCGAAGGTCCGTGAGGACCACGTCGTAGGCACCCGTGGCACCGAGTTCCGCGCCCTTGGTCCCGTCGCCAGCTTCGTCGACGTCGTAGCCCGAGCCACGAAGCATCATGGCGAGGGTGGTACGCATGTTGCGCTGGTCGTCGACTACGAGGATCTTCGCCATCTGCTGTCCTGCACTTCATGGGGGAGCGCCTGATGCGACGCCCGCCCACGCTCCGAGCACGTTGTCCTGTTACCGCCTGCTACATGGACAAGCCGCCATCGACGTCGATGCAGCGTCCGTTGAAGTAATCGCACTCGATGACGAAGCGGACGGCCTGCCAGATGTCCTCGGGCTCGCCGATGCGGGCGACGGGAATCATGGCGACGAGCGCCTCGCGCGCCTTGGGGTGCATGCCTTGGGTCATGGGGGTTTCGACCATGCCGGGGGCGACGGCCCCGACGCGGATGCCGAAGGGAGCGAACTCGAGCGACCAGGTCTTCGTGTTCTGGGCGATCGCGGCTTTGGCGGACACGTAGTTGGACTGCCCGCGGTTGCCGTGACGTGCGATCGAGCTGATGTTGACGATGACGCCGGGACGCTGCTGCTTCTCGAGCATCTTCGCAACGACCTCACGAACCATCATGGTGGCGCCCGTGAGGTTCACGGCGATGACCGCGTCCCAATGCTCCCGGGAGAGCTTCTTGATCTCGCCGGTCTTGCGGTCAAGCTTCACCAGGAGCCCATCCCGCAGGATGCCCGCGTTGTTCACGAGGGCGTTGAGCCCCCCCATCTGGTCGCAAGCCCACGCCACGGAATCGATGCACTGCTGCTCGTCAGACACGTCGAGCTTTCGCACGAACAGCTTGCCCGCGCCGCCCTTGCACTCTTGCTCCAGCGACCCGAGGCCTTCGTCGTTCACATCCGCGGCCACGACGCTCGCCCCTGCTTCTACCAGGCGCTTGGCGAAGTGCCTGCCCATTCCCTGGGCGCCTCCCGTGACGATCACCTTGAGCTGTTCGAGTCGCATGTTGCTCCGACCTCCTCGAGCCTTCGCTCGCATCGCTTTCGTTCCCTCGACGCGAGCCACCCTGATGCCCTTGCGACATATCACGGCGGCGGCCGCGGCTGTCAGCGAAAGCAACGACTGCGGGTCAGATAGCGGCCGGGTCGGAGTCGGCGTTGCACCCGGACGCACGCAACGTCTGGGACAGCCCGTTTCGGAACTGATCGAGCAAGATGCGCAGGGAAGCGCCGGCCTCGACCGGCAGCGTGTTGACCGCCACGGTGAGGTCGTGGGTGAGCGATGCGAACGCGTCATCGGCGAGGCGAACTCCGTCCGGAGTGATCACGGCAAGGACGGCCCGCCCATCCACGGGGTCCGGCCTCTCCTCGATCAACCCTCGGCTCTTCAACCGCGCCAGCAACTTCGTGACGTTGGGCCTGGACACGCACAGATAGTCGCCCAGAACGCTCGGGCGCAACCCCACCCCCGCCTCCCGCTTGAGCAAAACCAACGCGTTGAACTGAGCATGGTGAAGGTTGAAGGGGGCCAGCGCCCGCGCGACAACCCGGTCCAGCAGGGCGGCCGTCCGCAGCGCACACAGCACAAGCTGCGGCGCACTGTTGCCCGTCTCGTGAAACACGTCGAGCAGGGGGAACTGGTCCTGCATTTCGCTTGGATTTGTCGATGGAGTCACTTGATCACCATAACCGACATCACCGGCCCAGAGTTCAATAGGTTTCGCCCACTACGCCCACCCGTTCGGTCATGGGGCCCGCTCCCCCCAATGACCATGCAAATTCGTATGTTTTTGTTGCCCCTGTCGGTCTGCGCGGACGCTTCTCGCAATCAATATTATTTTCGAAACGCAGATACTAGAAATGGCGTCCGCGACACGGCAAGCCTCAACCACCCCGTATCACCTCCGCAACATGACGCAACGCGAGCCCACCCGCCACGTCGTTCGCGAACTGCATCCCGCCCGCGACAGTGCTATGAAACGAAATTCTCGCGTCGCCTTGCGACACGGGACGATTGGTGGCGGGCAGGAGCCGTGACCTGAGAGGTCGACTCCCTCCGTCGGGATTTCTGTCTCACTCGCTCCGGGAGCCGCGCGCTCCCGCCACGATCCGTTGCTCTGGGGGAACTCGGACGCCATGACCTCGCCGGTTCAATTGCCAAGCTTCGCTGGTCTCAAAGCCATGCTCGAGGCGTTGCCCGAGCCGGCCATGATCATCCACCTCGCAAGCCAGCGCATCGCAGCCGCCAATTCCCTCGCCATCGCCTCCCTCGGACCCTCCACGGCGACGCTCGCGGGCACCGATGCCTCGCGCTTGCGGGACGACCTGGATCGGGCTGCGCTCGCCAGCGCGCTCCACAAGCTCGCCACCGATATCGACGGGGCGTGCGCCACCATCGAGGAGACGTTGTTGCGGTCGGACCCCAGCGGCCTCCCCGTTCGGTCGGAGTTTCGCGCGTTCCAAGTCGACGGTGAGCGGTACGCGCTGCACGTCTTCCGTGAAAGGATTGCCCCATCGACGACTGCGGATCGAACGCGGGTCCAGGAGCTCGAGCAGGAGCTGCGTGCCCTACGCGAGACGGTCGAGCTCGACGCGCGACGCAAGGGTGAGTTTTACGCGTCTCTGTCTCGCGAGCTTCGCAACCCGTTGACGTCGATCCTCGGTTACCTCGACTTGATCGCCGACCCGGAGAGCCCGGAGCGCGAGCGTCCCGTGTGGCTCGGCCAGATCCGCAAGAGCGGCGAGTCCTTGATGGGCTTGGTACAGGACCTGGTCGACCTGGGGCAGATGGAGGCGGGGACGTTCAAGCTCGAGAGCGACTCGTTCTCGACGAGCCTCGCACTGGCCCACGTACTGTCCCAGGCGAGGGCGCGAGCCCAGCTCCAGGGGCGCGACGTGATCGCTCGCTACACCACGCCGGTGCCGCGGACGGTGACCCTCGATCCCGTCCGCTTCCGCCAGGGTCTCTCGACCCTGATCCACTTCGTCATCGAGAACACGTCGAAGGGCGATGTCACCCTGCAGACGGCGGTCATTGGGGATGGGGAGGAGCGCCGTCTCGCGTTCGATGTCTCGGCGTTCTGCCGGGAGCTCGACCATTCCGACCTCGACCCACTGTTCGACCCGTTCCGGCCGACGACGTTGCGCGCGCGCCCTTGGAGCCTCGCGTTCCCCGTGGCGAGACGGCTGTCGGAGATGATGGGGGGGACGATCGAGTGGGGGCTCGACACAGACCGCGTCTGGTTGCGCCTGACCATCCGACCGACCCAGGCCGACTTCGTGCACATGGCGCATCTCAGCCTTCCCGACGAGAGGGAGACACCGCCCTCCACGCACCCGCCGGTACGCTTGCGAGGGACGGTGCTGCTCGTCGAGGACAGCGAGTCGGATCGCCTGCTCGTGGCAAAGATCCTCGAGCGGAGCGGACTGCAAGTGGACTTCGTCTCGTGCGGCGCGGAAGCCCTTGAACGCCCCGTCCAGCGGTACGACGCGATCCTGATGGACGTGGAGTTGCCGGACATGGATGGGCTCGAGACCACGAGAAGGCTTCGCGCGGCAGGGGCCACGGTGCCCATCATCGCGCTCACTGCGTCCGTGCTCGTGGGAGACCGCGAGCGGTGCCTGGACGCCGGGTGCACGGCCTACGTCACCAAGCCCATCGATCGGCCGATGCTCTTGCGGACCCTCGATGGGCTGATCAGCACCACGGAAGACCGCCGGGTCATGTCCGTGCTTCCGCCGGAGATGGTGCTGGTGGAGCCGTTGCCTTCGACACGGGAAGACGACCCTTCGGTGCGGCAAATCCTGCCGCAGTTCGTGATGCGCATGACACGGTTCGTGGACCACACGGCGCGGTCCATCCGGGACCTCGACCTGCCGAGTGCGACGAAGACGGCCCGCTCGCTGGGAGCGACGGCGGGAAACTGTGGGTTCGCGCTTCTGGCGGAGGTGGCCAACGCCCTCGCGGATGCGTGCGAGACCCCGCACGTAGACACGGATGCCGTCGCGGACCACCTCGAGAACCTCGAAGCGGTCGCCAAGCGAATCCAGGCGGCCTACCCGAACTCCGTACGGCCGAACCCCTAGTTCCGAACGCGCCGGAGCCCGTTCACCATCCCCGCGCCCCTCGTCATGCGGGGCACCGTCACGATCGGGTACCAACTTGCGGACCGGTGTACTAAGCCGTTCCCATCCGCTTTCCCCGTTCGCTTCGAGAGCCCCATGACCCAGGACCGGATTCCCGTCGTTCTTCACGCCCACTTCTACCAGCCTCCCCGCGACAACCCCTGGACCGAGTCGGTCGATCGCGAGTGGACAGCCGCGCCATTTCACGACTGGAACGAGCGCATCGAGGCCGAGTGCTACGGTGCGAATACCCACGCCCGGGTCTTCGGGGAATCCGGACGCGTCGTGGACATCGTCAACAACTACGCTCACCTTAACTTCAACGTCGGCCCCACGCTCTTCTCCTGGCTGGAGTCCAAGGCTCCCTACACCTACGCGCGCATCCTCGAAGCGGACCGCGCGAGCTGTCGGTTGCACGACGGGCACGGTGGAGCCATCGCGCAGGCGTACAGTCATGCGATCTTGCCGCTGTGCAACGACAGGGACCGAGACACGCAGATTCGCTGGGGGATAGCGGACTTTCGGTACCGGTTCGGGCGGGCTCCCGAGGCGATGTGGTTGCCGGAGACGGCTTGTGATCTCGTCACGGCCGATGCGCTGGCACGGCACGGCATGCGTTACGTGGTCTTGTCGCCCCATCAGGCGAGGCGTGTGAAGTATGTAGATTCGGGCTCGTGGCGAGACGTTTCCGACGGGTCGATCGACCCGCGACGGCCGTACCGTCTGGCTCTTCGGGAGGGTCGTTCGATCACGTGCTTCTTCTATGACGGACCGATCGCCCATGCCATGAGCTTCGAGGCGATGCTCGACACGAGTCGGGGCATCGCACAACGGTTGCATGCGGCGGCGTCTCCCGGTCGCGGAGGCAACCAACTCATCCACGTGGCGACCGACGGCGAGACGTACGGGCATCACAAGCGTCACGCGGACCGGTCGCTCGCGTACTTCATCCGCAAGGAGGCGGAGGCGCACGGCTTGCGGCTGACGACGTACGGGGCGCACCTCGACCGTGTGTCGGTGGACGACGAGGTCGAGTTGAAGGATGGCGAGGGGACGGCGTGGAGCTGTGCACACGGGCTCGGCCGCTGGATACGGGATTGCGGGTGCAACGCGGGCAGGCAACCGGGGTTCCGGCAGGGGTGGCGCGGGCCGCTGCGAGAGGCGCTGGACGGGCTACGGGACGACGCGGCACGGGTCTTCGAGGATCTCGGCAGAGACTGGCTGCGTGACCCCTGGGCGGCTCGCGACGAGTACATCGAGGTCATCTTGCGCAGTACCCCGGAAGCGCGGGGCGCTTTCCTCGCACGTCATGCGCGCCAGCAACGGTCGTCGGAGGATCGGGTGCGGGTGTTCGAGCTGATGGAGGCGCAGCGAATGACGCAGCTGATGTACGCCAGCTGTGGGTGGTTCTTCGACGATCTTGCCGGTCTCGAGACGACGCAGATCATGAAGTACGCCGGCATGGCAGCCCGGTTGCTGGAGAGTGCGTCGGGGCGCCCGACCCTACCCGCATTTCTCGAACGGCTCTCTCTGGCTCGCAGCAACATCCAGCAGGAGGGCAATGGCGCGGACATCTTCCTTCGGCACGTGGCCCCCGGCGAGGTATCCCCCAAGCGGCGGGTGGCGCGCTTCGCTTCGAGCACGCTGTTCGGAGGGACGCCATCGCGCGTCAAGGATCCGGCTTACGAGATCGAGACCCTGGACCGCGTGGTCTTCGCACAAGCCTCGCATCACATGGTGGTCGGGCGGGTTCACCTGCGACGCACGCGGTCGGAGCGGGCTACGGCGTTCATCTATGGTGCGGCCGCGCTTCCGGAGCGGGACATGCACTGCGGCGTGATCGCGTCGGGTGACGAAGCAACCTTCGAGGCGATCCTTCGTGACGCGCAGACGGTGTTCGAGCAGCCGTCGACGCCGAGGGTCATCCGGTTGATCGATCGTCATCTGGGGCCGGACTTCTTTTCGGTGCGCGAGCTGAGCGACGCGGGACGCGCGGAGTTCATCGAGCACATGGTGACGGACCTGATCGAGCGGTTGGGAGCCACGTACGGGTACCTGTACGACGAGCACCGACGAACGATAGAGGCTTTCGAGCGGGCCGGGGCAGAGGTCCCACGGGAGCTTCGCATGGTGGCGGAGTACACGTTGGCGCGGCGTCTGGACGCAGCGGTCATGGAGGCGGCGGATCCCACGGACCCGAGCCTAGTGCGCACGGCAAGGGGGATCTCGCGCCAGGCGCGGGAGCTCGGCATCAAGCTGGCGGCCCCGCGGAGCGCGTCGCGGCTGCAGGAGCTGCTTGCCCAGGCGGCTGAGCTGATGCAAGACGACTGCGACGTCAGCCAGGCGGAGCACACGATCGCGCTGCTTTCCCTCACGGAGGTGCTTGGAGTGCAGGTGGCGTTCGACCGGTTGCAGGATGTCGTGCTCGAGTTGCTTCGGGGCAAGGCCGTGGCGTCGTGGCCGAAGGAGTTGCGTGACCGCCTGGCGCGACAAGTCGGCGTGGAGGTTGCCACGTCAGACGCAACGCGTTGACGATTTCGCGCAACCGGTTCGAGGGCGCGTCCGAAGAAGGAGACGGAGGCGCCATGATCACGACAGTCAGGCTCGGAACCACAAACCACATCCTTCAGCTCGCACGCAAGCACACCCACCAGGACAGAGGCGTCGAGAGCGACGTCGCGCACGACGTGGCGCTGCGTCTGGCAGCCGGCGTCTTGCCCCCGGGGTACCTGCGAGAAGCTCTGCGGCAACGAATGGACGTCTACCAGGCGGACGCGACGGCACGTGAGCTCATCGAAGGAGCGCGGGACGGTGTGATGGAAGAGGTGGCCGAGGAGGCGGGCGGTCTCGACCTCGCGCGTGAGCTGTACGAGGGCAACGCGCTCGACGGGATCAGGTTTGCCCGAATCCGGGGTCTCGTCGCCCACGGAGACATCGAGGCGTACCGGCGCGGCAACCCGTCCTTCCGTCAGCGGTTCGAAACGGACATGGCGTTCCACCATGGCGTCCTTGCGGGCGTGTGGGGCAACGGGATGAGCGGGCCCCTGTGAACCGTCACCCTCGATGAGAAGACCGCATCTTGTCGCGTCAGTCGTCAGCCACCAGGCGGAACAGCGTGTCGCCCGTGCCCTGGTCCGAGGCCACGAAGAAGTCCTTGGAGCCGAGCACGACGAGCCCCTCGGGGTTCTGCGCGCGCTTCGGGACCTTCCAAGCTACATCGACGCTGATCTTCGAATCGTCATCGGGGTCGAGGTCGCCGTCGATGCGAGCGAGCACGCGGGCTTCCCCACTCACGACGTAGAGGAAGCCGTCGGGGCCGACGGCGAGGTCGCTCATGTCCGGGAGCAGGTCGCGTACTTTGCCGCGGAACTCCCACACGGCGAGGGGAACGACACGCGACGAGTCACCTGCCGGAAGGGGGAACGGAAGAGAGCTTCGAAGCTCATGGTCGTCTCGCCAGTACCCGAGGGGCGGGTCGTCCGGAGGACCGAACTCCACGATGAGCGATGCCCGTTTCTCCTTGAGGACGAGCAGGTGACCGCCGAGGCCGAGCACGAGACCTTCGCCGCGGGAGTTCGGCTCTTGGTCCCAGTCGTCCGCGAGATCCCCGAGCCATCCCTCTCCTCCCGAGAGATCAAACTCGAAGGTGTGGAGTCGTTCGTCGAGACCGCGGGACAGCACGTGCACCGCGCCCGGCTGCTCCTCGAGCACGAAGACCTTGCCTTCGGCGTCGACGTCGATGGCTTCCCACTGCGAAGGAGCGGTGCCGGAGGAGGCGAACAGCGCGGAGACGTCGTGCCGTGCGAAGGCGAGTTCGGAAGGGTCGGCGTCCTCGGAGAGGGCGGCCACGGCCACGACCCACTCGGTATCTCCAATGGCGAGCAACTCGGCGCCCTCGTCGCCCCTGCGCAAGGCGAGTCCGGAAACCTCGTCCAGGGGGACGGCCCCGTCGTTGCCGACGGACGAGAGGGTATCGAGCTTGCTGGCGGAGGGCACGGAGTCGAGCTTCCCGTCTTCGAACGAGCTGGGGTCTCCCTGTTCAGGGGCAGACGACGATGTGTCTTCGGAGGCGGTCCCGCCGCAGGCGGCGAGGGAGACAAGCAAGGGGACGAGAAGAAAGGAAGGTTTCACGCCCCGGCGGACTTGCAACATCAGAGCCAATGTAGGGCAATGCGCCACCCAAATCAATCTACAAGCAATTCATAGACTTGTACGCATTCACAGCTCCGCGGTCCGGCACGAAGCAGGGCCGATCCGTGCTCACCTGAGAACCCGTGGATCGCATGGGGAGGGGATTCGTGACATCGGCGCGCTACTCGTCGCCCTTCCAATCCTGCTCGAGCTCGTCGAGCAACTCGTTGGCGCGCTCCTCGCTGAGGCCGACGGCTTCGGCGAACGCATTGAGGAGGTCGTTTTCCTGGTCCTCGATGACCTCGTCGGCAAAGGCAACGGCGGCGGCGAGAACGAAGGCAGACTCGCACCCGGCCTCGTCGTCGCCGAGGCGTCGGGCAATGTCCTCCACGCGAGCCTGCTGACCTTCTTTCTCGAGCGCGTCCTTGTAGCCCTCGAGCAAGACGTTGAGGGTCGTGGTGCGAACGTAGTTTTCGGTGAGCTCACGGACGGCGCCGCGGATGACGTTGTACTCGTCCTCGCCGACGGTCCCGTCGGCAGCCATCATGAGGAACATGGCTTCGACGACGGGGTCGACGGCCTGCACGGCGGCTTGCTCTTCGGGGGGAAGGAGGCCGGCCTTGGCGAGCACGTCCTGACCGCTGGAGACGACGATGCTCGGGCGAGCGCCGGTTTGCTTGAGGCGATCGCGGAGTCGGGAGACGGTGCTGGGGCGAAGGTTGATCATGAGGGTTCTCCGCTCGACAGAGCTTGGTTGATGAAGCCGAGGCAAGACCGTCGTCGGTTTGCCGCAGGTGGACAGGCTACAATTTGGGGTCAACGAGGACAACCGGGACGTGGGCGAGGAGGGCGGATCGCTGCAGATCAAGCGGGCCGAGGGACGAGCACGGCCCTGTTCGGCTTGCTGGGATTCTGACGCTAGCGACCGCGTGTGCTTGCGCTTCGTTGCCTGGCAACGTAGGTACACGTTCCCCATGGCCAAGCCCCCCTCCCCCGCCCGAGGGTCCGCCGATGCGAAGCGGTCTGCCGGTGCGGTGAAGCACGACCGAGTTCTGCCCTACGGGCCCACGCTGCGTGTGACTTGCCACCACCTCGACAACGGCCTGCGCATCTTGCTGCTGATGGACCGCTCTGCGCCCGTCATTTCCTACCACACGTGGTTTCGCGTCGGGTCGCGTCACGAGCGCCAAGGCAAGACCGGTCTCGCGCACCTGCTCGAGCACCTGATGTTTGGCGCGTTCGAAGGCCTCGCCGCCGGTGAGTACGACCGGCTGATGGAGGAAGCGGGCGCGGACATCAACGCGGCGACCTGGCTAGACTGGACCTACTACTATGCAAACGCACCGTCGTCCCAGCTCGACCGCGTCATCGACCTGGAGTCTCGCCGCATGGGCACGCTGCTGCTTCACCCCGAGCCCTTTGCCAGCGAGCTGGAGGTAGTGACCAACGAGCGACGCATGCGCGTGGAAGACGACGTGGCGGGCTCGATCTCGGAGAAGCTCTACGAGACCGCCTTCCAGACCCACGCCTACCGTCGCCCGACCATCGGGTGGCTGGAAGACATCACGGGACTGACGATGGAGGACTGCGCGTCGTTCTATCGGACGTTCTACGCGCCGAACAACGCGACGGTGGTGGTGGCGGGGCGGTTCGACGAGCGCAAGACGCTCGACAAGCTAGCGAAGGCGTATGGTGACCTCGAGCCGGCGGAGTTGCCGGTGGAGGACACGCAGCCCGAGGCGCCGCAAACCGAGCCACGGGCGGTCGACATGCAGAAGCCGACGTCGACGCAGAAGCTGGCGGTGGCGTATCACGGGCCTGCCCTGGGGGACGTGGATCATGCGCCGTTGGCGTTGCTCGTGGACGTGCTTTTCGGGGGCCGGGCCTCGCGAGCCCACCAGTCCATGGTGCAGAAGGCTGAGATCGCGAGTGACGTGCGGGGTTGGGTCGGGCCCTTTCAGGAGCCGGGGCTCATCGAGTTGCAGGCGACGGCACGGACGGGGCGAGATGCCCAGGAGGCGCTCGACGCGCTGGATCGGGAGATCGAGCGGGTGCGCAGCGAGCCGGTGATGGGCCATGAGCTCGACCGCGCGAAGGCGAGGGCGGAGCTCGGCCTGGTGCGATCGATGGAGACGTCTTCGGGGCGTGCGGAACAGATTGCCTTCTACGACGCCGTGCTTGGCAACCCGGTCGGCGCGCTGGAGCGGGTGGAGCGGTTCCGGGGCATCACGCGGTCGGACCTACTTCGCGTGGCGCGCCGCTATCTCGCCGCGGATCGGAGGACCGTGATCCGGGTGTGTCCCCTGGGCGCAACGAGCAAAGGGAGCGAGTCATGAGCGCGCGTTTGCTCCTCGAAGAGTGTCACGACCTGCCGCTCGTGAGCATCATGGTCGGGTTTCGGGCCGGAGCCACGCTCGACCCGGAGGGCAAAGAAGGGCTGACGCGGCTCGCGGTGCGGATGCTGCGCCGTGGGGCTGCGGGTATGGACATGCCCCAGCTGGCGAGCGCCGTAGACAGCATCGGGGCAGAGTTCGCCGAGTACGTCAGCCCGAACGCGGTGCACCTGCAGATGGAGACCATCACGCGTTCCTTCGACCGCGCGGTCGATCTGCTCTGCTCGATTCTGGGCCAAGCGACGTTTGATCCCGACGAGCTCTCGCGACTGGTTCGTGAGACGGAGCAAGAAATCGTGGAGACGCGCAACCACGACCGTGCGCTATGCGGGCGCGCCTTTCGGCGGACGCTGTTCCAGGGGCACCCGTTCGCGCGTCGCATGTCGGGTTTGCCGGAGTCGCTGGCGCGCATTGGCCATGAGGACGTGGTGCGCCACGCCGGGCGTGTGTTCTGCCGTGACAACCTGGTGGTAGCGTTCGCGGGGGACGTGACGGAGCAGCAGGCCCAAGGTGCGGCGGAGCGCATCCGGGCGGCCCTTCCCGAAGGATCCGCCGCCGAGCGCGTGAGCCGCGACGCGGTCTGGCCCCGAGGGCGACGCATGGTGTTCGTGGACAAGCCCGAGCGGACGCAGACGCAGATGCTCGTGGGTTGTGCGGGGACGCACCCGCGGGACGAGGACCACACGGCGTTCGTGGTCGGAAGCACGGTGTTCGGCGGAACGTTCACGAGCCGCTTGATGACGGAGGTTCGAACGAAGCGCGGGTGGTCTTACGGGGCGTACTCGAGCGCGCCGATCGATCTGTGCCGTGAGTCCTTCACGGTGTGGACGCACCCGGATGCGAAGGACGTGGCGCCGTGCCTGGCGCTCGAGATCGAGTTGCTGGAACGCTGGCATGCCAAGGGGGTATCGGCGCGGGAGCTTGCGTTCGCGAAGCGCTACCTGACGAGGTCGGCCGCGTTCGAGGTGGACACGGCGTCCAAGCGCGCGCAGCGCCGGCTGGTGGAGGCGCTCTACGACCTGCCGGAACGCTACTACGACGGGTTCCTCGACCGGGTGCGCGCGGTGACCGTCCGTGACGTGAACGAGGCGGTTCGGCAGCGGGTGAACGTCGGGTCGTTGCTGATCGCGGTGACGGGGACGCACGATCGGGTGGGGGAGGAAGTGGGGCGAGCGGTGATGGGGCTGGAGGTGGTGGAGCGAGTGCCTTTCGACGTGGAGTGACGCTTGCCTATTTCGGGTCCGCGCAGCAGCGGAACCCGACGCTGGCCTGGAAGTAGTAGGGACCGTGTCGCGTCGTGACGGGTCGGCAGCGAGCACGGCAGTTGTGCAAGTAGTGTCCGCCCTTCAGGTTCGATATCTTCGAGTCGTGGAAGTCGAAGCTCTGCACCCACTCGTCGATGTTGCCGGTGAGGTCGTAGATGCCGTAGGGCGACGCGCACCGACTCATCGAGCCGGAGGGCAGCAAGAAGGGGTACTTCGGGTCTCCGGAGGCCCGGTCCACCATGTCGAGGTACTTTCGTTTCGCTGCCTCGGACGCTCCTGGCATCTGCGTCGCGACCCAATCTGGCTCGGTGTAGCAGGCCGGCCGGGCGGCGTCTCTCTTGAGCAAGGGATCGTACTCCGTACACCGGCCCCTTTCGTCCCGGTCTTCCTGCAGGCAATTCGAGTAGCAGCGGCTGATGTTGCACCCGTTGCTCGACTCCTCGCTGTCCGCGGTCCAAGTGCCGCGCGCCCACCCGGTCGGGTAAGGCTGACGCTCCGGCCCCTCGCACGCCAACGTCCACTCTTGCTCCTCGCAGAGGCGCTTGCCAGCAGCTTCGCAGGCTTCCTGCGCGTCGTACCAACTGTGGAGGCGAGCCGGCGTGGCGCCTGGCTGGTTGGGGTACTCGTACCGATCCATGCAGAACGCGAGACGGACGACCGGCGGACAGTCCAGCTCCACGATGGATCCCGCCGCTGCCACGCCGCGGCCGTATCCCCGGACCCGTTCCACCGTGCAGCCGTTGACCACGTCGCCAGCCTTTGCGCCCAAGAACTTCTTCCCAAAAGCGTGGGCAGGATCAGCCCGTTCCTGATCGTGCTTGTCTCCCGGGACGACCTTGAGGTGAACCGACACCTTCTTGCGCGCAGTGCCGCATTTCGCGGAGCCAGGAACGTACGAGATGCACTGGTCGTCGAAGCCCAGCGCCCCCGTCGCCGTCTTCTCGGCAAGGCTGTCGGAACACTGATGCGAGACGGTCATGCAGTAGTCGCCTTCGACGTACACCATGCCGTCGGCGCAACCCCCGGCGCTCTCGGGAGGCACGCCAACCCCGTCGCCCGCCGCACCCGGCACCGCACCCGGCACCGCACCCGGCGTATCCACCGTCGCCCCCGCGGAGCCACCGGTGATGCCGCTTTCTGCCGATGAGCCAGGGCCTGCGGCCGCCCCCGACGTCACCTCGGGGTCGAGCATCGGGTCATCATGGCCGTTACAGCAGATGGCGCAGGTTGCTGAGAAGCAGATGGCGGCAACCAGGATGCTTCTAGCCACCTGTCTGCCGGTATGTGTTCTAGAGCGCAAGGGGAGTGTTTCCATGGCGAATCCGAAGGAGATGGCGCCGAACGTACCAAGGATGCTTCGCCGAGTTAAAATAGCGGATCAAGTTCATGGGACGGGCCGTCCCATGACGTGAACTCGCCCGCAGCGCGCTTGTCGTGTCCCCCGTATCGAGGACATGCCGAGGCAGGTTGTGGCAAAGATGGGTTTTCGATTTCCTCCCGCTGGCCTAGAACCCACCCATGGCAACGGTGATCGTATCCGCCCCCTTGCCCGGCCCCGCGCTGGGACGACTCGAGACCGCAGGCCACCGCGTGATCCTCGGCGAGAGCCCGAGCGGTCTCGGACGCGACGGGATCCTCGAGGGCCTGAAGGAGCACCCCGACGCGTCGGCGTTGGTCGCGCTGCTCTCCGACCGGGTGGACGTGGACGTGCTGGACGCGGGCAGGTCGCTCCGCATCGTGGCCAACTACGCGGTTGGGGTGGACAACCTCGACCTGTCCGAGCTGAAGAAGCGCGGAATCGCCGCGACCAACACCCCCGGCGTGCTGACGGAAGCGACGGCGGATCTGTCGATGGCGCTGTTGCTGGATGCCTGTCGGAACGTGACGCGCGGCGACAGACTGGTGCGCGAGGGCAAGTGGGAGGGGTGGTCCCCCACCCTGCTGGTGGGACCGCGGGTCACGGGGGCGACACTCGGGATCGTGGGGTTCGGCCGGATCGGGCAAGCGGTGGCCGCGCGTGCACGAGGCTTCTGCATGCGGGTGCTGTACACGCAGCGCAACCGCGTCGTGCCGGAGACGGAGCAGGCGCTCGGGGCCACCTTCGTTTCGCTGGACGGTCTGCTGGCGCAGAGCGACATCGTGTCGCTTCACTGTCCCTTGACGGATAGCACGAGGGGATTGCTGAACGAGTCGCGGATGCGGCGCATGCGGCCCGGCTCGGTCCTCATCAACTGCGGCAGGGGCCCCTGCGTCGACGAAGCGGCGCTGGCGAGAATGCTCCAAGAAGGGCACCTCGGGGCCGCGGGGCTCGATGTCTACGAGCGAGAGCCCGAGATCCACGCGGCGTTGCTGTCCCTGCCGAACGTGGTTCTGGCCCCGCACCTCGGCAGCGCCGACGCCCCCACGCGTGAGCGCATGGCGGAGATGAGCGTGGGCTCGGTGCTCGACGTGCTGGAGGGACGGGAGCCGCCGAATCGCGTGGTCTGATTCTGGCTTGCGTCAGAGGTCCGCGCAGCAGCGGAAGCCGTGCTGCTCGTAGACGAAGTCGCGTCGAGCCATGTTGGTGTGGTCACAGCGGAGCGGGGCTTCGAAGGTAGCGAATGAGCCCCCTCGCGCTCGACAGAAGTCGTCCGAGCCGACGTGCTGGTCACAGGAATCCTCCCACTCCACCACGTTCCCGCTCAAGTCGTAGACCCCTGCGTAGGACTGGCACGTTGGAAGGGTTCCGACCGGCACGGCCGCTCCTGCGCCGTAGTCTTCCCCGTTGCAGGCCTGGCCGTTGTACGTGCTTCCATAGGGGAACGCCTGCGTTCCGGCCTTCGAGCACGCGACGTACCACTGGCTTGTAAGACTGTCTGCCGGTTCGAAGTCGCCTGTTCCGCCTCCAACCTTGCCACATAGCCGCTTGCCCACGCCCTTGCAGTACGCATGAGCGTCGCACCAGTCCACGCACACGACCGGGCGATCGAGAGTGCCACTGGCTGGCGGCCAGCTGCCCGCGGTGCAGCCAAGGGATTCGTAGTCCGTCCGGGGAACGAAGCTGTCGTTCCACGAGCAAGCATCAGGCTGTCCCGACATCGAGGGGTTGTCGTCGAGCCACGCGAGATACTGCGACTTCGTCACTTCCGTGCTGTCAATGCAGAAGCCTTCGGGAGTGGTCACCATCGCCGGTCCCCCGGTCCCGGGGCAGCCCGCGCCGCCCGTGCCGCCGGTTGCGCCTCCCGTGCCGCCGGTTGCGCCGCCAGTTCCCCCCGTACCGCCCGTGGCACCTGCGGTCCCGCCGGTTGCGCCGCCCGTGCCCCCCGTGTCGCCACCGGTCCCGCCGGTTGCACCGCCCGTGCCCCCCGTGTCGCCACCGGTCCCGCCGGTTGCACCGCCCGTGCCCCCCGTGCCGCCGCCCGTACCGCCCACAGCTCCACCGGTGCCACTCGCGCCACCCATGGCGCCTTCTCCCCCTGCCCCCCCAGTGGCCGCACTACCGCCTGCGCCAGCCGGGTCCTCCCCCTTCTCGAGGTCACTCAACCCGATCACCTGCTGGCACCCGGCCGCCACCAGGACCCAACCGATCCACGGAACGACAGCTAGAATCGTCCCTGGAAACCCGCCATGCCGGGACCAACCGTCGCTTGCCATGTCACGTCCTCCGACCCTTGCGAAGAGTCTAGCTTATCACCCGAACCCGCCAGCAGGCCGTACAGGCCGACCCCGATTCCGACCAGCCCCACACCAAAGGAAACGTTCGAAACGGTCGCCAGACGGTTCGCTGCGTCATAGTCCCCGTGAAGCGACGGCGGGCACACCGAATTCTCGCACTGATCCTGCAGATCCGACGTCTTCGAGCTGGCCATCCACCCCGTTGCGGTTCCTGCGATGAACCCCACCGCTCCGATTCCGAATCCCACGTAGACGAGGGGAGAGGTCGCCGTCCCCGAGGTTCCCTCTTCGGCCGGAACCACCGCGTCCTGGGGGTCTGGTGCGGCGACAAGCTCCACTTCGACGTCTCGGGCCTCGCCCTCTTCCAGCACGACAACCTTCGTGGCTGGCAGGATGCCTTCCCCGCTCACGGTGACCGAGACGCTTCCCGGGTTCACCTTGCGTGGCAACAAGGCCGCGGCTCGCGGGAGCGCCTTGCCATCCATCTCTACCGTCACGCCGCCGGCAGGGACGGCTCCCCGCAGCTTCACCTGCAAGGACGGGATCCGAGGCTCGAGCTGCTCCGCCATCCGCTGCGCCTCCGCCCGCGCATCCACGAACACCGCGTGCTCTCCTGGCTGCGCCGGCATCCGCGCCACTTGCAGCGCCATGTCGCGCGCCTCCACGAGTCGCTTCATCCTCACAAGAACCCGCGCCACCGCAATCCCTGTCGTAGGCACCGACACCAGCTCGTGCGCTCCCCGGTACAGCTCGAGCGCCTTCGCCCACTCCCCCTTCTCGAACTGATCGTCCCCTTGCTCCATGAGCCCTCGCGCCGTCTCCCTGTCCGCGGCGCCGGCCTGGGCCTGCGCGTCGGGCGCCAGACCATGCACCAGAAGCAGCAGCGCTATCCCGAGACCTCTGCACACCCCCTGGCGGTCAGAACCCATACTCTTTCCTCTCCTTCGTGGCCGTGGGCGGTGGTGCCGGCGGACTCGGCGTCACCGCGGGCTTGCTGGTATCCACGGGCACCAACGTGCCCGGAGGGGGCGGCCCCGGCTTCGTCTTGGGCTTGACCGGCGCCTTCGGCAGGTCCTCCGCGGACATCGCTTCCCCAACTCCTTGACCGTCGGCGCCTGCCTCCGGAACATCGACCGTCCCCACCCAAGTCGCAGACTCTACGAGCCCCGTTTCCGTCGTCTCCGGCTCCTGCCCTCCGGACAGCGCCAGGGCGGTCACAATCCCAGCGGCTACCGTGAGCGCTCCCAGACCTCCGACCACGGCTACGCGCGCCTTCGGCCACGGTCTTCTCGCACCGATCGCCCCCGCCGCGTCGGCCGTTCCCTCGAACGTGTCGGCGGGAACGAGCGGGCCGATGGTCTGGGCAGGGACCGATGGATCAACGGGAGGGTCCGGGACCGGCGGACCGATAGCCTCGGTCGCGTCGGCAAGCTGTGCGACGACCGGCAGCCCGTCGGCCACGGGCACGCCCTGCGGATCGTCCCAGGTTCGGCCGGCCGCCGCCTGCTCGAAGCTGGCCGCAAGCTCCTTGGCGGACGCAAACCGCACCGACGGGTCCCTGCAGAGCGCCCTTTTGAACCACGCGTCCAGGGAAGGCAACAGCGCGGGATTGCGCACGCTTGGCGGGTCGAAGACGCCCCGTTCGATGGCGATGAAGACGCCAGCCACGGTCTCGGCGTCGAAGGGCACCCGACCGGTCAATGCGTGGTACGCCACCACCGCCAGCGACCACAAGTCCGCGTCGGAGCTCACCAGCTTCGCGCTCAGCACCTGCTCCGGACTCATGTAGTACGGCGTCCCGATCATCGACCCCGTGGACGTCATCGAGCGAGCCTCGGACCTCGCCGACGTCTCCTTCGCGATGCCGAAGTCCAGGACCTTGACGAAGATCTCCCCGTCGAGGTCCGTCAGGAAGAGGTTTTCCGGCTTGATGTCACGATGCACAAGCCCCAGCGCGTGAGCCTTTCCCAACGCTTTGCTGGTCTGGTTCACCACCCGCACCACGTCCGGCACCGGCAGCGAGCCACGACGGAGGATCGCGTCGCCCAAGTCCTCCCCTTCCAAGAGCTCCATCACGATGTAGGGACTTCCCTCGAGCGTCACGCCGTGGTCGAAGACCTGCACCACGTGGGGGTTCTTCATCTTCGCGACCGTCGTGGCTTCCCGGCGAAAGCGCTCGAGCACGGACAAGTCGCCAGCGAGGCCGAGGGACACGAACTTCACGGCCACCTGCGTGTGCAGGGTCAGGTGCTCGGCGACCCAGACGCTGGCCATGCCCCCTTCTCCCAGCTTCCTTACCAGGCGAACGTGCGCGCCTACCATCGTGCCGGGTTGGAATTCCACGCCGTCTTCTTCCGCTCAGCTCGAGATCGAAAGCGAAGTATGTCTCCGGGACGCCACCTTGTCCATGCCGTTGTCCGAGCCCCTCGGCGTGGATCGGCGCAAGCCTGACGGCGTCCTCACCATCGGTTTCCGTCGAATTGCCTGTTCGCATCCGCGTCCCAGAATGGTACTTCGTCGTCTCATCCCAGGTCTTCCATGTCCGTCGCCCCCCCCCCCCATCACCTCGCACTGCCCTCGCGGCTGGAGGTACGTCGCAAGCTTGGGGAGGGCGCGTTCGGCAGCGTCTACGAGGTCTACGACCGCGAGCAGCAATGCCGCGTGGCCCTCAAGTGCCTCGAGCGCCTCGACGCCCACTCGATCTTCCGGTTCAAGCGTGAGTTCCGCGAGCTGGCGGACATCCTGCACCCGAACCTCGTTCGGCTCCACGAGCTGTTCTGCTTCGACTCCCGATGGTGTTTCACGATGGACCTCATCCACGGGGTGAGCTTCCTCGATCACGTTCGCCCGGGCTTCGCCTATCCGAACGACGCCCCCACCGTCGACTCGGGCCAGCCTGCCGGGTCCCCGTACGCGATTCCCTCCAGCCCACTCGGCACAGTGGATGCCATGCGATTGCGCTCCGCCTTGCTTCAGCTCGCGGAGGGCGTGGGAGCCTTGCACCGCGCCGGCAAGCTCCACCGCGACCTCAAACCCCACAATGTCCTCGTCAGCGAGGAAGGGCGCGTGGTCGTTCTCGACTTCGGCTTGCTCGCGGACATCGGGGACGCCCCGCCCAGCGACGGCGCCCACGAGATCGTCGGAACGCCAGCCTACATGGCCCCGGAATCCGCCGCAGGAGTGGCCGATGGCCCCGCGTCCGATTGGTATTCCGTCGGTGTGATGCTCTACGAGGCCCTCACCGGTCAGCTCCCGTTCGAGGGCAAGCCCATCTCGATGCTCGTTCGCAAGCAGACCTCTGACCCCGTCGACCCGGAGCCGCTGGTCGAACCCCACCTGCGCTCGCTCGCTCGGCTGAGTGTCCTGTTGCTGTCCCGTCGGCCCCAGGACCGTCCGAATCTCGAGGGAATCCGAACGGTGCTGCAGCCCGGGTCCTCCGCGGTAGCCATGCGCGAGAGCGATCCTTCCCGCGGCGACGAGCCTGATCCCCTCCTCACCCGCCAGCCCGCCGAGTTCCTCGTGGGACGCGAAGTGCCCCTCGAGCTCATGTCCTCGGCGTTCGAGGACGTCGTTCACGGCGAGGGTGTGATGCTCCGGGTGTTCGGACGGTCGGGCATGGGCAAGAGCGCCCTGGTTCGCTTCTTCGTCGATGACCTGCGCCGTTCCAAGCGCGCCATCGTCCTCGTGGGTCGATGCTTCGAGTGCGAGTCCGTGCCTTACAAGGCCCTCGACTCTCTCGTGGATGTGCTCACGCAACGGCTGGTCGCCATGTCTTCGGACGATGTGGCGGGTCTGCTGCCCAAGGACCTGTTGCCGCTCACGAAGCTATTTCCGGTGCTTCGCAGGGTGCCGCTGATCGCGGCGGCAGGGGGCGACAGTGGGCTCGAGGGCTCGGACCCTCACGAGGTACGGCAGTCGGCCTTCGCCGCGTTGCGCTCGCTCCTTGCGGAGCTGTCCCGCCGCAAGCCCCTGGTGCTGTGGATCGACGACCTGCAGTGGGGGGACGAGGACAGCGCGTCGTTTCTTGTGAACCTGCTTCAGCCACCGGAGGCGCCCCGATTGCTCCTGATCCTCAGCCACCGTTCCGAGGACACGGAGACCAGCCCGATCTTGCGGCACCTCATGGCGTCGCTCCCACGAGCAGGTTTTGCCTGCCCCGAGGTGGAGGTGGGCCCGCTCGCACCGGCGGCATGCGAGAGGTTGGCCTCGCTGCTGTTCAGGGAGGAAGACGGTCGGGAGAGTCAGCCTCCTCCGGACGTGGCGGGCGAGTCGGGGGGAAGCCCGCTGTTCCTCCTTCAGCTCGTTCGGCACGCCTCCCGCCTCGGAAGCGCTGCGCCCCACACGGCGGACGTACGTCTCGATGACGTGCTGTGGGATCACGTTTGCGCGTTGTCAAAGCCCGCGCAGCACCTCTTGCGGATCGTCTCCCTGGCAGGACGGTCCATCGAGCTTGCGGTCGCGAGGCGCGCCGCAGGCCTGACCGAAGAACTGCGCGACGCCCTCGATGTGTTGCGCATGCAGCGGCTCGTGCGCACGCAAGGTTTCCGAGGGGCGGACCTGGTGGAGCCCTACCACGACCGGATCCGCGAGGTGGTGACGGCGAAGCTCGATCCCGCGGAGCGTACCGCGCTGCATCTGGCGTTGGCCCATTCCCTCGAGGCCAGCGGTGCGGACCCGGAGGCCCTCGTCGTCCACTACCGAGGCGCCGGGGACCGCTCCTCCGCGTGGAAGTACGCCATCGTCGCGGGAGACCGAGCCGCCAGCGCCCTCGCGTTCCGTCGCGCCGCCGAGCTGTATCGCGAGGCGCTCTCCCTCGACTCCGAGCGCGACGGTCACGCCACGCGGATCAAGCTTGCCGACGCGCTCGCCAACGCAGGGCACGGAGCTGAAGCGTCCACCACCTACCTCGAGGCATTGGCCACCGCACCGCACGAGGACGTGCTCGAGATCCGTCGCAAGGCAGCGGAGCAAGCGCTGCGCGTGGGGCGCGTGGACGAGGGGCTTTCCCTGCTCCAAGACATGCTGGCTGCCGCCGGCATGAAGCTCACCAGGACACCGCTTGGGGCCCTTCTGTCTCTGCTTCTGCGAAGGGCCTGGCTGCGCATTCGTGGGTTCGGCTACCGAGGCGCGTACCAGATCGACCGCGAGGCGCTGCGCCGCATCGACATCGGCTGGGCCCTCGCCATCGGCCTTTCGAACAGCGACGCCATCCGCGGGGCCGACATCCAGACCCGCTCCCTTTTGCTTGCCCTCGCCACCGGGGAGCCGTCGCGCATCGCCCGGGGGTTGGCCCTGCAGGCAGGCATGCTGGCCGTTTCCGGGCCGAAGAACCACGCCCGCTGCGCAACGCTGCTCGCCGCCTCCAGCGCCCTCACCACGAAGCTGGGCGATCCCTTCACCCTCGGGTGGTACCACGTGGGCGCCAGCGCCGTGGCCTACTACGAGGGCCGGTTCCAAGACTGCATCGACGAAGGAGAGGCGGCGCTTGCGGCGTTCGCGCGCTGTCCCGGGGTGTCCTGGGAGCGCACGACCCTACGCCACTACGCGATCTGGTGCCTCATTTGGCAGGGAAACGTGGGGGAAGCGTCGCGTCGGATCCGTGCCCAGCTCGAGGCCGCCTTCGAGCGCGGAGACCTGTACTCCGCCACGGACTTGCGCCTCTTCACCAGCAACATGGCGTGGCTCGCGGACGATGACCCGGAGGGTGCGCGGCGCGTGGCGGATGAGGCGATGGCCCACTGGTCCAAGCGCGGCTTTCACGCGCAGCACTACTACGCCCTCTACGCACACGGGCAGATCGACCTGTACCTGGGCGACGGAGTGACTGCGCTGGACCGCGTGGAGCAAGCCTGGTCCCCGCTTCGCGCGTCCATGCTCATGCAGGTGCAGAGCGTGCGGCTCGAGACGCTGCACCTGCGCGCACGGTGTGCTCTCGCGGCGGCACGGCAGGACCCGGCGCAGGCGGGCCAGTACGTGCGCCTCGCGAAGGCCGACGCCAGACGACTGGGAGGTGAGAACTCCCTGTTCGCGCTTCCGATGGCGGAGATCACGCGGGCCGCGATCGCCGTGATCGAGGAACGCTCACCGGATGCCGCGGGTCACCTTCGTCGCGCCATCGAGGGCTTCGATTCCGCGGGCATGCGCCAGTACGCCGCGGCGGCGCGCCGACGGCTCGGAGACCTGGAGGGCGACGTCGCGATCTCCGAAGAGGCGATTCGCGCCATGGAAGGTGAAGGCATCCGAGACCTCGACCGGTGGACCCGGATGCTCGCTCCGGGGTTCGATCCCGCGCCGCTCGCGCTCATGGCTTCAACGACGTGATCTGATCCCGGATCTTCGCGACGCCCGGGTCCTTGCCTCCGAGCTTGCCGAGCGCGTCGGCGCAAGCGACCACGTCGCCCCGCGCCCCGGCCGCGAGCGCCTCCATCGCCGTTCGGGCCGAGCTGTCCTTTGGCGCGAACCCTGCCACGCCCTGCACTGTATCCGCGATGCTCCCCGACGCGATCCCGCTGGCGACCTTCACCGCCGCCGCGATGTACCCGTCTTCGTCCAGGAGAAGCAGCATGTTCTGCGGCGTAGGCAGCATCATGGGCTTGGGCATCATGCCGAATTGCTCCAGGCGCTGCTCGAGTTGCCCCACCGACGTCCACAGCGGGTGATCGCGAAGCCACGTGTCCATGTCGGAGACGGCTTCGTCGAAAGCCTTGCGGAGGACGTCCGAGGTCGACGCTTCCCCATGGGCCGACACCAGGGTCATCAGAAGGACCATGGATGCGCGCCAGCGGTTGATCGCGGCGTCCGCCTCGGAGGCCAGCATCAGGCCGAGCTCCAGGTCCTTCAGCGACTTTTCCGGCGGGCGGTCCGGGATGCGGGGGTCCGCCTTCTGCCCCATCTCCAGCCGCTTGCGCACCACCAGCGCCTCGAACGTATCCTTGCGCACGAGCGCCCCGAGCGTGTTCATGCCGTTGAGCTCGTAGGGAATGCCAAGAACTGCCTGCTGTCCCTTCTCCACCACCTGGGGGTCCAGGCCGTCCGGGCTTCCCTCCACGCGGAAGCCGCGCTTCTCCCCCTCGGGCTTCACCGTTGGCGCCGGCTGTGCACCGCTGGCCGAGGCGCGCTTCTCGTACCGAAGCACGACCGACAACCCCGGCACCACCAGGCTCTCCTGCCGGACCGTGGTGCCGTCGAACGTCGCGCCGCCGAGGTCGTAGTCGTCCACGGTCACGTCGAGCACCACCCGCTGCCCGCTCTTCTCGAGCGCATCGAGGTACGTGATCAGCGCATCCTTCGTGAGACGCAGCCGCTGCGTGGCGGACGTGGCCAGCCCGGACGCGAGGTTCTCGGACTGCGCGCCGTAGCGGAAGGCGAGAGGCTTGGCGTCCCAGTCGAGGGCCCCCGGTGTGAACTGGCTTTGAAACTTCGCGCAACCGGCCGCGGGAACGACCGAGAGACCCAGCGCGCCCAGAAGGAGCGTGCGACGCCGCATGGGAACCGAGTTGGTCATGAGGGCCCGATACCGCGGGCATGGAACTCCGGCAAGCTCACGCCCGGCGGTGCCGCGCACAACGCGAACCTCGGCGGTGCCGAGTCCCAACGTCCCGTGGTCTCTGCGTGCTCTGTGGTTTGCCAGGCTGACTCCCCGGCTCCTGCCCCGTCGCTCCGATGCCCGTAAGTGCCCAGACCCACGCCGATTCCGGCTCGACACGGACCAGGCGGGGGGTGTGCCTTGCCCTGCCGCAAAGAACGTGGTTTCTTCTCATGGTGGCTCATCAGGAGGGGATACTGGGAACATCGAGACTCGCCTTCTCGGGTTGGTCGAGCGAGGACCTCGCCATGCTGTTCCTCGCGAGCCCTGCCCCGATGCTCCTTTTCTCCGTCGAAGACCGCAGGATTCTGGCCTGCAACGACGCGTTCACGGATTGGGCGGACCGCCCTTCGTCGACCCTGTTGGGGCAAGACGTGCAGAACACGCTCGCGGTCGACCTCTTCGCGATTTGGCAGCATGCGGGGCCGAAGCACGAAGGACGAGCCACGGTAGAGGTGCAGATGGTGCACCCGTCGGGCGAGACCCGGATGTGCGTGTGCAGCATCGCCTCGATCGAGGTGAGCGGGCAGGCCTGCCACCTCATGAGCCTGCTCGACGTGACGGACCGAGCACGTGGCGAGGGGGCCTCGCGGGAAGCGAACGCGGAACCCCGGGGCGAGCGAGCCATGGCCGAAAGCCTGCTCGACGCCATCCCCGACGTGATCGGGCTGCAGGATCGGCATCACCGGGTGTTGCGGTACAACGCCGCGGGCTACCGCTTCCTTCAGATCACCCCGGAGGACCTCGGCGACCGCAAGTGTTACGAGCTCATCGGTCGCGACAAGCCGTGCGAGGTCTGCGCCACGACCCAGGCCATCGCGACGGGGCGCCCTGTTCAACTGCAGAAGTACGTGCCCGAATTCAACGCGTGGCTGGAAGCCCGCGCGTACCCGATCCTGGACGAGTCGGGCCGGGTGTCGATGGTCATCGAGCACCTCAGGGACATCACGGATCACCGAAGGTCGGTGCAGGAACGCGAGCAGCTCTTCAGCATGTCGCTGGACCTGTTCTGCGTGGCGGGCTTCGACGGCTACTTCAAGCAGCTCAACCCAGCTTGGACGAAGGCGCTCGGCTGGTCTGTGGACCAACTGCTGGCGCGGCCGTGGATCGAGCTCGTCCACCCGGAGGACCGCGCCGCCACTACGGAGGCGGGCAAGAGGCTCTCGTCGGGCGCTACCGTCCTCGCGTTCGAGAACCGCTACTTGTGCCGCGACGGCTCCTACCGGCTGTTGTCCTGGAACGCCTTTCCTTTGGCGCCCGAGCGGATCATCTACGCCGTGGTGCGCGACCTCACGGAGACGCGGCGGATGCAGGAGCGCTTGCAGCACATCGAGAAGATGGACGCGATCGGGCAGCTGGCCGGAGGCATCGCCCACGACTTCAACAACCAGCTGGTCGGCATCCTCGGCTATTCGGAGATGCTCTCCCGCAACCTCACCGACCCCAAGCTGCGACGGTTCGCGGAGGGAATCACCGCAGCGGCGCACCGCTCGGCGGACCTCACCAGGAGCCTGCTCGCGTTCGCGCGAAAGGGAAAGATGCGCGCGGAGCCCGTCGACCTGCACGCCTTGTTGCACGACCTCGTAGGGCTGCTCGACCACACCCTGGGCAAGCACATCGCCATTCGGTACGACGGGAAGGCTGCACAATCCATCGTCCAGGGGGACGCGACGCAGCTGCAGAGCGCGCTTTTGAACCTCGCCCTCAACGCACGGGACGCCATGCCCGCGGGCGGTGAGCTGGTGTTCTCCACGAGCATCGAGCGGCTCGACGAGGAGACCTGCGGTTCGTACTTACCTGAGGTTCTTGCGGGAAAGTTCCTCTGTATCGCGGTCACGGACACGGGAGTGGGGATGGACGAGGCGACGCGCAAGCGCGTGTTCGAGCCGTTCTTCACCACGAAAGGCTCGGGTCATGGGCTGGGACTCGGGCTGGCGGCCGTGTACGGGACGGTCCAGAGCCATGGGGGCGCCGTGACCGTGAGCAGCGACGTCGGCTGTGGGACGACGTTTCGGGTGTACCTTCCGCTGCACGAACTGGCCGTGGGTTCGCGCCCTCCCGACCGAGAGGCCCAGGTTCGGCAGACCCCTCGTGCAGGGAGGGTGATGGTGGTGGACGACGAGCAGGTCGTGCGGGACGTGACGGCGACCGCGCTGCGTGAGGGGGGCTACCAGGTCGAAGCGTTTTCGTCGGGGCCTGCAGCGATTGCTCACTACGAGCGAGCGTGGCGCGAGACGGACGCGGTGATCCTCGATCTGGTGATGCCGGAGATGAGCGGACGGGACGTGTTCCGGGCCTTGCAGAAGGTCAACCCGACGGTTCGGGTCGTCCTGGTGACGGGGTTTTCGCTCAATGGAGAGGCCCAGACCATTCTCGACGAAGGAGCCCGGGCGTTCCTCCAGAAGCCGTTCCGTGTGGAGGCGCTTCTCGACGCGGTGGAGCGTGTGCTGAGTTAGGTGCTGTGTTCGATCGAATCCGCGTCAGTGGCCCACCATGCCGCCACCAGCACCCGGAACCATCGTCCGCCGCGCCAGCTCGACCTCGTGCATCCGCATCGCGTTGGCCATGGAGTCGATGAACGACAGCGCTCCCGAAAAGCACAAAAACGGCCTGTCGTACAGCGCGTGTCGAAACGCAGAGGGGAACCCGAACTCCAGGATCGCCCCCTCGGCCCCCATGATTCCCATGTTGTTGGTCACCAGCAAGTGCACCTCGTGGTCCAGCGCACGACGGGTGACGAACCGCATCATCTCTTTCATCTTCGGGTAAACAAGCAACGCCGACGCGTCGAGCGCGACACCCTGAACGTGGTGCGCCTGGTTGGTGATCACCGCGTAGTCCAGCTCCGCACCGAGCATCGACACCATGTCTTTCAACCCCGCAAGCACATGGGGTTCTCCTAGAAAGGCAATGCGCCGGTTCTGGAACACGAACGGCACCACCCATTCGAGCTTGGGGATGACGCGGGACAACTCCTGGTCCACGAAAGCGTCCGCCCTCCCCTCACAACCGAACGCGTCGCCCAACCCACGCACGAACCGCTCCGACGCCTCGAGCCCGAAGGGCAGATCCACCTCCAGGAGGCGGGCCCCGGTCCTTCGCGCAAGCTTCTTCGCTGCCTTCCGGGCATAGGGGAACGACAGGATCGTCCCGGCGTCACGGACCTTCGCAAGATCACCGAACCGGGAACCGTCCAGCCACACGGACACGATCTCCACCCCAAGCGCTTCGAACACGCGACGCAGCTCACGCAGGTTGCCGGCATGGTCCTCCTCGTTTCGATCGAAGAGGTACCCCACGATCGCCACCTTGCGGTCGTCGCGACGACCTCCCGACAAGTCCAGCTGGGAGGCGAGCGCGAGGAGCGCCTCCGAATAGCCGTCGAGCCAGTCGCCCGAAAGGGACTTTCCCGGGATGTGAATGGCGGTCTTGCCGGTCGCCTTGTGGACCACGCGGGTGAGCCGCTCGTAGTCGGCGCCGGTGATGAACGCCATGGGCATGGAGGTCAGGGCCACAGCGGGAACGGCATCATCCTGCGCGATGCGCAGCAGCACCTCCTGCACGCCCTCCTCGCGTGAGCCGGTCATCTGCGAAGGGTGCAGCGCGGTATTGGCCACGCGGTGGAACCCGGAGACGCTCGTGAGGGTGGACATCCAGTCGTGGTTGCCCTGCACGTACTGGGTCTTCATGTGGCTGCAGTCCGGGCCTTCCACGAGCAGGAACAGGTCCGAGATCGCGTTGACCGCGAGGTAGACGCCGATCATGTACGTGAAGGTGACGCGCTGGCTGTAGTCCGGCCCTGCTGGCTCCTGCGCCAAGCGTTCCAACAGCTTCTTGACGTCAGTCACGGGAGGCGCCCTCCTCTCGCGCGGGGCGCAACCCCTGCTCGGTGCGACGCAGGTACTTTCCGTACTTCGGATAGAAACTCGTCCGACACACGCTCAGCAGTCGCGCGAGGGTGCGAACCGCACCGGGGACGCCCATCTCGAAGTGCTGAATCGAGAAGCTCGCCTTACCTGCCTCCGAGAGGCGCCAGTCGTAGAAGTGGTAGGAGAGAAAAGCGCTCGCCGGACAATCCTTGAGTCTCTGCCGCAGGAACGGGAAGCTGTCGAAGGCGCGCACCGAATGCCGCTCCGGCTGCTTCATCTTCTTGCGGATCGCGATCGCCGCTTGCTTGGCGGTCTTCGGCTCACTCACCCCCACGAGCACGTCGATGCCGAACCCCATCTCCTCGACCATCTCGATCAGCGGCACCCCCCACGATGACCCGGGAGTGGTCAGATAATAGGCTTCTTCGTCGCGCACGACGAAGCCAAGACGGTGCTCGCTCGCCCGCTCTCGCAAGGTATCCCAGCGCTGCTGCCAGGGCCCCAGGAGCGACGACCACGCCCTGTCGAGGAACGCATCGTCCGGCTGGGACACCGCACGGGCCACCTCACGAAGCCAGATGCGGGTGGCGTCGATGCCGAAGGGCGCGGGCGGGTCCACGGCTCGGGTCCTGCTGCGATCCAGGATCTGATCGTACATGTGACGCCACAGCTGGTTGGGGAACAGCACGTTCGTGCCGGCACGAGGCAACGCCTCGACCCGATCGTCGCTCAGGTCGGGCAACAGGTACACGTTCACGCGCACGTCGAAGGCGCGCAGGGCGTCCTCGAGGTCCTTCGCTCCTCTTCCCCCCGCGAACCCAACGAGGTTCACGGCGCCCGGGTCCGCGGGCCCCGCCTTCGCCTCCGTCTCGAGACGTCGATCGACGAGCAGCCCTTGGAACACGTTGGTCATCGAGCGTGGGGTCACAGTCAGGTAAAGGATATCCTTGCCCGTTCGCGCCCGGGCCCGCTTGACCACGGACTCGACGTCCTCGCCGATCACCGTGGGCACGCAGGTGTTGCTGACGAAAAGGAGCTTGTCCCCGGACGACGGCCGCGACACGGCGTAATCGATCAGGGAGGCGAGCTTGCCGGGGTTGCCGAGGATGACGTCGTCCTCGACGAGGTCGGTGGTCACCATCCCCTCCTCGACGAAGTCCCTGTCGGTGATGTTCGCCATGTTCTGGCTGGCCGGGCGCCCGGGCTCGCGCACCCGGTCGTCCCAGGGGTAGTTGACGAGCGTGACGATCGATCCGACCGAGTGCGGATTGACGTATAGGCACTCGGCGTCGCAGTGCTGGACGAAGTGGAAGAGCTTCGAGGGGTCGATGGAGTCGAGCTGGCTTCGGGCGATCTCGCCCCCGGCGAAGAAGTCCGCGTAGCTGTCGGTTGCCCCCCAGGTGTCGAGCAGGGAGCGGGGGCGTTTGGCCTCGTCGCGCGCGGGCGGCATGGGGAGTCCTGGCGACCCGGACTGGGGGTCCGAGGCGATCAGGACGGCCAGGTGATCGACGGACCAGCCTGCGAGGCCGGCGGCCGCCTGCTGAACCCGCTCGGCGAAGGACAAGGGGAGGCTCTTGCCGCGTGCGTAGACGTTGAGCAGGTCGGTCCGGACCAAGCCTTTCGACCCGGGCTCGACGCGCTCGACGCGAAACACGTGGGGTTGGGGTTCGGCGGCGACGGCGATCTCGACAGCGTGGTCGACCCAGGCGACGGCGGTAGCTTCGTGCGGTTCGAACCCGAAGAGGGACGCTACGGCGGCGCGGGCGGCGGGCCCTGCGGCAACGACTTTGCCACCGAGGGCGTGGGACTTGTGGTCGGGCGGTCGCATGAGGTCGTGAGGATTGGTCGCACGACAGGGGGCCTGGGGCAACTGGTAGTGCGACGTCGGGAGCGGATGCTACCGGGTTGGGGCCCGGCGACAACAATCGACGGATGGGGCACATCAACCAGGAGCTGAGAACACGGAAGGCGAACACGGAATGATGAATGGGCGGACATTGCGTCAGGGGCAGCACGCACGGGCCTGCGCGAGATAGAGGTAGTTCTTATCGGGATAGTGGCGCGAGCCGTCGCCTTCGGTCAGGTCTGTCCGTCGGCGCCTGCGTCCGGTGGTTTCTCCATCTCGCCAAAGCAGGCACCGTCCACGCACTCGTGATCCGTCCTTGGACAGTCGTCGGTCGTCGAACACGGCATCCGGCAGGACTTCGCGGCGCACGTCAACCCGTCCTTGCAGGGCTGCGACAGGTTGCAGAAGGCGTCCGAGGCGAGCTGGCACCCGAAGGGGCCCGGACCGATGCACACGGCTTCCTGCGGGCAATCATCGTCCGTCGTGCACGGGATGCGGCAGTATCCCATGACGCATGCCCCGTCCTCCCCACAGGCAGGGTCCCCGTCACCTTCGCACGGTGCGCCCGTGATGATGTCGGAGCTGAGCTACCAGGGCATCGTCAAGCCTATCCGAGCCGAAGGAGAGGTGTTTGGGGGGTGGGCCGCGGTGAGCGCGGCGACGGGGCTTCGCGAAAGCCTCCTGAAAAAAACCTAGACCCAAAGCAGCGCGGAGCGCTTGATTTGGGTCTAGTGTTCATGCTCTACGATTTGGAGGCGACCGTGCATACCGCTGCGTTCCATGGCCAGACTTCAGGCTTCGGGCTCGACGGCTCGGGGTGCGACTTGCTTGGTGCACTCCCATGGTACGTGCCCGTTCAACCCACGCGTGCAGCCACCGAGAGCGGATTGGGGTTCTGATGATCACCAGCTTCAAAGCGCAGAACTTCGCATGCCTGAAGAACGTCGCGGTCGACCTCACACCGGTGCACGCGTTCATTGGCCCCAACGACAGCGGCAAGAGTACCCTCCTGCATGCGGTAAGAACCGTTTGCCAGCTTGCTGGACCTGGCTTCGCAGACGGACCCGACGCAATGCCGTTGCCGTTTGATCCATGGGCACCGTGGGCCGAAGGAACGTTGCTGTCAGCGATGGGACGGGGTTGGCAGTATTCGGTCGAAGCCGGGCCGGCTGAGCTTGCCAGGCGCAAGGAGCTTCGTGAGACGGTGAGGTCGCCCGGAGGCACTTTCCAGCACGAGAATCGCGCGCTGATGGGCCCCAGCGTTGTGTTGGCCAAGCCCGAGCTCGCAGCGGTGCTCACCGAGCTTTCCGGTGTTCGGCTGCTACGGCTCGACGCAGACGCGCTACGGCGTCCCAGCGGTCTCATCCCCGCGGATCAGCTCGATTCGCTCGGATTCCTTGATGACAGGGGCGACGGATTGCCCAGCGTCTTGTACGGGGTGCGGGAGAGGGACCACGAGGCCTTCACCGCGCTGGTCGACGCGATGCGAGCGTTCTTCCCCACCCTCAAGACCCTCCGATTGCCGGCAGCAACGCCATCCACGCTCACCCTCGAGATCGAGCTTGCCGATGGAACCCGCGTGCGTCCCGATCGCATGAGCGAGGGGCTGCTTCGGTTCTTGGCCCTCAACACCCTGCAGTTCCTTGCCCCCTGCTCGGTCGTGCTCGTGGAGGAGCCGGAGAACGGCCTCCACCCCGCGCGGGTGGCGGAGGTTGTGCACGCGCTGCGTGCCTTCTCTTCCGCAACGAATACCCAGGTCCTGATCGCAACCCATAGCCCGCTGGTCATCGACGAGCTTGGGTCCGACGAGGTCACGGTGCTCATTCGTCCTTCGGCGGAAGAAGGCACGCGGGCGATTCCCATCAAGAACACCGAGAACTTCGAGAACCGCGCGAACACCTACAGCCTCGGCGAGCTGTGGCTTGCCTACAGCGACGGCAACCAGGAAGGGCCCTTGTTCAGCCCGAGGGTTCGATGATGCGCGTGTTTCTCGGTGGCGAAGGGGTCGACGAGCTGGGCCGTTTTGCGCACGCTCCCGCGTACGCAGTCGAGTCCGTGCGGGGGCGCGAAGTCTCCAAGGAACCGGGGATCCTCGAGGCACTCGTGGAGCGGTTGAAGAAGCACCCTGTTGAGCTCGTCGGGGGCCTGACGTGGCGCAGGATCCCAAAGGGCCGGAGAGTCGTGGGCATCGGCCCGGCCGAGGTTCGGAACGTGGTCGGCCTCGTGACGGACGCCCAGGGCGCCGGATGCGACGCTGTTGTCTTCGTCCGAGACCGCGATGGTGACGAACGGCGCGAAGCCGACATCGAAGACGGCATCCGCGTCGCCCGGGAGCGCTTTCCGGACATGCGGATCGTGGGAGGTTCGGCCGTCGAGGAGATCGAGGCCTGGCTTCTCGCCATGCTCGGAGAGCGCAAGTCCGAGAGCCTCAAACACCCCAAGGAAGAGTTGCGGGAGCGTCGTGGCGTCGTCAACCGGCACGACAAAACCCGCATCGTACAGGAGGCCAGGTTCGACCACCTCCCCGACGATGCTGGTTCCCTGCACCGGTGGATCGACCGCTTCAGGTCCGTGAGCGAACAGACCATATCGTGATAGGCCGGCTACCGCGGATTTCGAGCTTCCCCCACGCCCATCGCGCGGCGGTGTAGCGCCGAGGTATCCTTCACCCTCCCGCTCGCCTCCCGAACGCGATGCCGTGCTTGCACAGCTTGTTGCGGAGCGTGCTGGGGTTCAGGCGCAGCAATTCGGCTGCGCCGCCCGGCCCCTCGATCCGCCCGCGGGTCGCGTCGAGCGTTTTCCGAAGGTGATCCACGGTGATGTCGTCGAGCGCGGTCGACGCCGAGACGCTCGACGGGCGGAAGACCTCTTGTGCGCGAGGCCCCCCGGCTCCGAGCCCCGGGAACGTGAGCGGGCTGGCCCCGGCTCAGGATGAGCGCACGCTCGATCACGTTCTGAAGCTCGCGCACATTGCCCCGGCCAATCGTAGGCCAGGAGCTATCTCATGTGACAGTCCCGGCTCCTACGCCGTGGCGCCGGTCATGGCCGGATGGACGAGCGCTGGCGGCTCGGTCGCTGGGGGGCCGGACGTCGGACTTGCGGGCCCTAGCGTGCACCTGCTGATCGGCTTCGGTGGCATGGGGCCAGCGAAATGACGGGGCCGAGAGGAGACCTGCCGTGAAGTGGCTCCACGTGATTCGCGTTCGCGCAGCGACGGCATGCGGGACCGAGATGCTGCAGGCCGTCGAGTCGCTGACGGACGAAGCGCGACGACAGCTCGGGGTCAAGCAGGTGAGCGTGTACGCGCACGGTCAGATCCCCGGAGACCTCGCCGTACACCTCCTCTGGCAGTCGAACGACCCCGCCCTGTCACTTCCCGTCGGGAAGCTGATCGCGGACCGGTTGCGAGACTTCGGACTGGTGGACTACTCGATTTGGAAGCAGGTGGCGTGAGCGATGATGTCCGCCTCGTGGCCGGCCGCGCGGCGAGCTCATCTGCGACGAGAGTCGCTGGGGTCGACTGCGGCCCCGGCCGCGAGCGCGGCAGCCACGCCGCCGAGGATCGCCACGGCGTCGGATTCCTTCCAGTCGGTACCCCGGACCTGCCGCGCCCACTCGTCGATATCCTGCTCCGGCCGCTCGACACGGGAACGGCTCCACCTGGCGCGGTCGAACGAGCGCATCACACGCTGCATTTCGTCGCAGTCGAACCAGGTCCCGTGCTCCGGGCAGATGTCCACGTCGACCGTTGCCTCGGCCACCCGCGTGCGCTGCATGGCCTGCCCGCAAACCGCGCACGGGATGCCGGTCTCCGTCTTCTCGACCGTGTGCTGGGCACGCGACGACGCGCAGTCGGCGAGGTCGAGGGCGACGGGTTCCATCCGCTCGACCACCACCTTGGACGCTGCGTTGTCCAGCCAGATGCCTCCACACATGCCGCATCCGTGGATCGTCATCGCACCCGTGTTCGCACCGAAGAGCTTCCTGTCGCAACGAGGGCACAGCAGCACCCCCGGCGCAGGCGTTCGTGGCGCCCGGGGCGCGGGCCGCGGGGCATCCGTACCCGGTCCCGACGGCGCCTGCACCACGACACGTTCGACCACGCGCTCGATGACATGCACGGGTGCGGGCTTCGGACGCGGCACCACGACGGACTTGCAGTAGGAGCACTCCACCGGTGCGGCAGCGGCGGTCATGGGCAACGCCGCGCCGCAGCGGGGACACTCGAGGGCTTCGGGGGGAAGGGCGGACATGACGGGTGTAGTCTAATCGAGTGTCGGACGTCTGAAGTGGACAAAGGGGGCCGCGAGGGCGCCGGATGCTCGGTACGGGTCGAAGAATTGACGCGCGACCGAGACCGTGCGCATGCGGGTCAGTCGGCGTGGGGACGGGGTCGACGACGCCACCTGAGGGACCTTGATGCATACGAAATCCACACAATCTTGGGTTCTCATCCCCCTGATGGGCGTGCTGCTCTCCTGCACCAACCGCTCCGACGACACTCCGAATGCCGCGAATAGCTGCGATGGGCTCGCCATCGGCGATTGCGCCGACGCGGGGTGCTCCTGGAACCCGGCGGCCGGTGCATGCCAACAACCCAACGCCGGGTGGACACCATGCCCGTCGGAAGGCTGCCCCTCGCCCGAGTGCGCCGCTGTCCCTATCGACGGTCGAGAGGTCTGCATCTTGGCGCCTGACTGCGCCGGACTACCAGAATCCGAATGCGCCAGCACGATCGGGTGCGTTCCGATCACAGGCAAGCAAGCTCCTGTTACGGCAACATCGAAGGAAGCGTACGTCGGATGTGGAGGTCCCAGCGGGCCCCCCGGTGCCACCATCGCGTGCACCGCACCCGATGCCGACGGCCCGTGTTGGGTCGTCATGAACTGGTGGGCGCCGGACGGCTGGGAATTCTGGGCTTGCCCATCCACGACGCCAACGCACGAGGAGTGCATGTCACAAGGGCCCTACTCGACAGCGAAAGAACGCTGAATCATAGTGCTTGATTGCGAGATGGACAGTCAGCCCCAGGCCGACATGGACGGGGACGCCCAGGTTTCCTTGCGAGAAGTCACTGACTGGGTGACCCCCCGCGTCACGCGGGAGGCGAAACGCGAGGGCCGCGAACAAACCCCGACGCTCATCGTCGGGAGTGGAATCACGGACCCCCATCACGTGGTGGTTGCCCACGGAGTGGCGAAATAGACGCGTGGGTAGCCCGGCCGCGCCTCAATCCATCGACCCGTCGTCGTCCTCTTCAGACTCAGTCTCCGCGCCAACCTTCGCCCGCCGCCGCTCCGCCAGCCCGAGGGAGATCAGGTAGTCCCGACGCGTGATCGTCTGGCGCGCCAGCTCGCGCCACTCCCTGAGCGAGATGTGGAACTCTTGCCCGGCATCCTGGTACTTCTTCTGCGCTTCCGTCGTGGGCGTGGCAGTAATCTCCGGCGCGATCGCCTTCGCCTTCGCCAGGTGCACGCGGTAGGTCTCTTCCATCGCGGGGCTGAGCACGCCGCGAGCCGCAAGCACTTGTGCCGCCTTCTTGTCCTCGTCGCGCTTGGACGCACGGGCGGGATCGGTCCCATCGCGCATCGCCGCTGTGCGGTCCACGAGCTGCTGGACTACGCCCACGGACTTCATTCCCTCAGACGCTGTGAGCCCGGCCGTGGCGTATTGGTACTGGTCGGGGTACCGCGCCTCCAGCACGGCCTGGAACGCGCGCAGCAGCGGACCGTCGGCGTTGTCGAGGAAGCTGAGGGACGCGAGGTTCTCGCTCGACCCTTCGGTGGGAGCTGGCGCCGGGTTGTACCCCATGAGGACCAGCAACAGCCCCCAGAGGCGCTGGTGCTCCGACTCGGTGTACCCGCGCGTCGCCAGGGCCGCCCGTATCTCGGGACGCGTGCCCAGGGCCCGCAAGAACTTGCCTCCACGCCTGACGTCGCGAGCGATGACTTTCTCAGTGATTTCTTCAACAGACATAGCAACCTCCAACCCCGGAGATAAGGGGATGCGACCCCCGCGCCACCCGTCCGGGACGCTAAGAACGGATGTGCCGGTTGTCAACTCGAAACGAATCAGGAATAGACCGAGACGACGTGGAGGCAAACCAAGCCAGGCCGATCGCACAACTGCATATTCTGTAGGGGGGCGGAGCTTCGCCAACGGCCGCGAAGTTTGGTCCACGACCGGGAAGCTAGACTCGCCGTCGGGAGTGCTTGATTTTTCGCTGGATCCGCTCCGCCACCCCAAACTGAACCCACGCTCGTCGAACCACGAGCCTCGACCGGCGACCGGGAAGCCGCATTTCGTGGGCTTTCGTGTCGCCACAGCCGTTGGCGAAGCTTCCAGACCGCGAATCGAGCTTCCCGGCGGCGAAAGAAGCTTCAGGATCGGCGGACCAAGCTTCGTCCACCACGGACCAAGCTCCCCGGCCACCGGACCAAGCTTCCTGGCCGACCACCGGAGCCTCCGGCCGACGGGATCGAGCTCCCCAAGCGGTTCGACGGGCTGTCCACGCGCGAAGTCCGATTCAACCAGGACGGCGTCGCGCGTTTGCGCTTCGAGGGGCTGAAGGGTCGCTGGGCTTGGGGACGCCCGAGCCGATCGACGTACTGTCTTGCCCTCATGTTCTACCCCGGGCGATACTCCGAGACCCGTTCCGCAGTTTCCGACTCAAGACGAGGCGCGGGGAGACGGCGCCATCAACCCCACCGAGGAAAGCGACCAGTGACGACAACCCGCTCCCCGGACTACTTCCTCGGGCTCGTGCAGGAACTGCGCAAGCTACCGAAGGAGACCGAGTGGGTCGAGTTCAAGGAGAACAAGGCCAACCCGACCGAGATCGGCGAGTACATCTCGGCGCTCTCCAACGGAGCCGCCCTCGCCGGCAAGGTCCACGGCTACGTGGTCTGGGGCGTCGAAAACGAGACGCACGCCATCGTGGGCACAACCTTCTCCCCGCGCCAGGAGAAGATCGGCAACGAAGAGTTGGAGAACTGGCTGCTCCGGCACCTCGAACCGAAGATCAACTTCCGGTTCATCGAGGTCTCGCTGGACGCAAAGCGCGTGGTCCTTCTCGAGATCGGCCGCGCCTTCCGGCATCCGGTGAGGTTCCAGCGCGAGGAGTACGTCCGCGTCGGCTCGTACAAGAAGAAGCTCAAGGACTTCCCCGAGCGTGAACGTGACCTCTGGCGCGAGCTCGACCATACCCCGTTCGAAAAGGGCATCGCGGTCGAGCATGCCACCGCCGACGACGTGCTCCGCCTCCTCGACTACCCCGCGTACTTCGACTTGCTCGAGCGGCCGCTCCCGGACAACAAGGAGGGCATCCTGGCCGCTCTCGCCCAGGACGATCTCATCGACCGGTGCGACGCGGGCGACTGGAACGTCACCAACCTCGGCGCCCTTCTGTTCGCCAAGAAGCTCGAGGACTTCCGGACCGTCCGTCGCAAGGCGATGCGGGTGGTGGTCTACAAGGACAGGGGACGGCTCGACACGCTGAAAGAGCAGGTCGGCGCCAAGGGCTATGCCAGCGGCTTCGAGGGCCTGATCGGTTTCATCAACGGGCTGCTTCCCGCGAACGAGGTGATGGGCCAGGCGCTTCGGAAGACGACCCCGATGTACCCGGAGATCGCGGTCCGCGAGCTCGTGGCCAACGCGCTCATCCACCAGGACCTCTTCGTGACCGGCGCCGGACCCATGGTCGAGATCTTCTCGGACCGGCTGGAGGTCACCAACCCGGGCGAGCCCCTCGTCGATACGGCCCGCTTCCTCGACACCCCACCGAAATCCAGAAACGAAACCATGGCCTCGTTGATGCGGCGTTTCCGCGTCTGCGAAGAGCGTGGCAGCGGCGTGGACAAGGTGGTGGCCCAGACGGAACTCTACCAACTCCCCGCGCCGCTGTTCGAGGCGCCTGAGGGCTTCACGAGGGCCACACTCTTTGCCCACCGGCCCCTCGCCGAGATGGACAAGAACCACCGCGTCCGCGCCTGCTACCTGCACGCTTGCCTGAAGTACGTGCAGCGCGACTACCTGACGAACACCTCGCTCCGGGAGCGGTTCGGGATCGACGAGAAGAACCGGGCCATCGCGTCCCGCCTGATCCGGGAAGCGGTCGACGCGGGCGCGCTAGCGCCCCATGACGGGGGTGCCGCTCCCAAGCTCATGAAGTACGTGCCGTGGTGGGCATCGACCCCCAGGCAGTCGCAGGAGGCGCCGTGATGGACCGGCCCCGTCCCCCCGTACTTGACGGGTACTTGATGGCCCCCCCAGTCCAGGAACCGGCACGCGGTTCGATTATAATGAATTCAATGGGTTGGCGGCCAAGAGGCTACTTGATGGGCACTTGATCGGGGCTGCGAGATGACCACCGACACCAACGACCAGAGCCCCCTTCACCCCAAAGCCACCAACACAGGCCCCTCCCCAACTCCCACCTTCCTAGGCCCCTTCGCCACCGCTTCAGCCACCTTCCGTCGCTTGCGCCTCGGCGCATCCTTCGGACCCAACGCCTCGAGCCGCGCGGTCAATACCTCGTCCCCACTCGCGTACACCTTGGCATAAGCCAGTGCTCGCTCGGCCAACCGACGAAGCGCATCCTGGCTCTCCCCCAACTCCTTTGCAGCGGCGTCGAGCAGGCCGCGCGCGGCCATCACCGCCTCCGCCTTCCCTATCACCTCTCGGGTCGCGGCACGCAACGCCTCGAGGTCCACGTCCGGAAACGCCACGTCCCCGAGGTCCTCCTCGAACAACGCTACAATCCTCTCGATCTCCGGGGGGACCTCCGTGGGCGCCTGAAACGGAAGCCCCATGCTCTGTTGGCTGTTCATGCGTTCAGGTATACCCCGCCCCTGAACAGCCTGTCAATCACATCCGCTCGGGCGCCTGAATCCCAAGCAACCCCAGCCCGTGACCGATCACACGCGACGTCAACACCACCATCCGCAGTCTTGACGCGCGAAGGCCCTCGGGCTCCGCCTTGAGCACCGGACAGTCGTGCCAGAAGGTGCTCAGCGCGCTGGCCACCTCGAACAGATAGCTGCACAGCGTGTGGGGCTGCAGCGTCTCCTCGACCTGGTGCACCACCGAGCCGAATCGTAGCAGCGTGAGCGCGAGGGCCCGCTCCGCGGGGTGCGTGATCTCGATCGTGCCCGCCAGCGGCTCCTGCCCCGCGTTGCGCAGGATGGACCGACAGCGCGCGTGGGCGTATTGCACGTAGCCGCCCGTGTTGCCCTCGAACTTGAGCATGCGGTCGAAGTCGAAGACGTAATCCTTCACGCGATCGCTCGACAGGTCCGCGTACTTGATGGCCCCCACCCCCACCTGTTCGGCCACCCGCCTGCGGGTCTCGTCGTCCAACTCCGGGAACCGCGACGTCACCTCGGCAAGCGCCCGCTCCACGCCCTCTTCGACGAGCGCGCTGAGCTTGACCGTGTCGCCCGCGCGCGTCTTGAACATCTTGCCGTCCGCGCCGAGCACCGACCCGAAGGCCACGTGCTCCGCCCGCGCTGGCGGCGTGAGCCAGCCCGCCATCTTCGCGGCCTCGAACACCATCGCCAGGTGCTGCTGCTGCGGAGCGCCGACCACGTACAGCAGGCGCGTGGCGCCGAGCGTGCTCGTGCGATGCCGCACCGCGGTCAGGTCCGTGATCGCGTACCCGAAGCCGCCGTCCGTCTTGCGCACGATGAGGGGCAGCGGGCTGCCGTCGCGTGCCGTGAAACCAGGGACGAACATGCACAGCGCGCCCTCGTCCACCTTCGCGAGCCCGCGCCGCTCGAGCTCCTCCGCCACGCCCGGGAGCATCGGGTTGTAGAAGCTCTCGCCGCACACGTCGTCGTCGGTGAGCGTGACGTCGAGCTGCTCGTAGATCTTTCCGAAGTAGCGTTTCGACTCGTTAACCAGGCGCAGCCAGAGCGCGCGGGTGGGCTTGTCGCCTGCCTGCAACTGCACGACCCGGTTGCGGGACCGCTCGGCGAACGAGGGGTCTTCCTCGAACTTCTTGCGCGCCTCGCGATAGAACGCGCTCAGGTCGCCGACCCCGAGCTCTTCGGAAGCCTTCTGCTCACCAAGGTCCAGCAGGTGCTCGATGAGCATGCCGAACGGCGTCCCCCAGTCCCCGAGGTGATTCTGACGGATGACCTTGTGGCCGAGCGACGCCAGGATCCGAGCGAGGGCGTCGCCGATGATGGTGCTGCGCAAGTGGCCGACGTGCATCTCCTTGGCGACGTTGGGGGCCGAGTAGTCGATGACGACCGTCTCGGGCGCGGGGGCAGGCACGACACCCAGGCCCGAGTCTTGGAGCTGCGCGCTGACGCGGTCGCTCACGAAGGCATCCTTCAACGTGACGTTGATGAAGCCGGGGCCGGACACCTCGAGCGACTCGCAGAGGTCGTCGACCGCGAGCTTTTCGAGCAGTGCGTCCGCGATCTGGCGGGGAGGGCGCTTCAGGCGCTTGGTCAGACCGAGCGCGGCGTTGGCCTGAAAGTCGGCCCGGTCCGACGGGCGCACCATCGGGTCGGCATCGGCGAGGTCCGGTCCGAACGCGGCGACCATGGCCTCACGAAAGCGGTCGTGCAGGATCGATTGGGGATCGAACATGCCCTCGCTGATAGCGCAGAGACACGCCGATGTCGCGCGGTAGGTGCACGGCAGCCTTCGTATTCACCACGGAGGCACGGAGCCACGGAGGACGCGGATGGCCGTCAGAGAGCCGATGGGATGTACTTCATCAGGCCATGACGTCCTCGGGAACGGCCGTGGCGGGGTTGTTCGCCTTCACGGTGCCGTACCGCTTTCGCAGCGCGCGGGTCTCGAACAGCAACGCCGACCCCAGGCTCCACGCCGCCACCACGCCGAGTATCACCGCCGCCTTCGTCCAGGGAACCCCCACGGCCATGCGCACGCCAGCGATCTCGTACGCCGTGAGGATCCACTCCACCGCGCTGAAGACCAGCACGGCTTGCATCACGCGTGGCACCCACCGTCGCTTCACGAAGAGCAACGCGGGCACCGTCAGGCAAAGGACCACCACGACGAGGCTACCGGCGCGAAGGTAGTGGGCAGCCAGCAAGACGCAGGACAGGACGACGGGGAGCAGGCGAATCGCGTTCATGACGCAGTAGGTGTAGCGTCGAGACCGTGCGGGGCCATGACGGCGGTCATGGTGACTTTTCACTGCACCCAGATGGCCTGCGCAGCCCCCTTCGTTCCCTCCGCATACGTCTTGCCCGCATCGTTCGCCGACGTCCACCCCGCGCCGTCGCTCCCGCACAGCGTGATGCCCTGGTTGGCGGTCATGCTCTTGCTGAAGTCCCACCCGGAGCCAAGTTCCGTGTGGCCTTTGCAGTCCGCCGGGGCCCCCGGAGGCGTATTCACCTGGCCGACCCCGTCGTCCGTGAACGCCTTCTCGCCCGCACACCACGAGATTCCGGTCGCGTCTTCGTACAGGAAGTAGCCATTCAAACCGAAGGCGATGCGCAAGCGGGAACGCGGGATCGGCTCGCTGGAGAAGGTCTCCACGCCGTTGTCGTAGACGGCCAGCCGCAAGGACACGTACGCGAAATCGTTCAGGTCGAGCCACCCGTACCGCGGCACATTCTCCAGCGAGCAGTCCTCCGGCCTGCGCGCGAGGTCCGCCACGTTCTCGTCCGACGCGCAGAACCCCGCGTACGTGCCCACGTGCTTGGAGTTGACGACCAGTCCGAGGGTCCACCCCCCGCCCTGCGTTCGCTGGTCGCACGTCACGTTCATGGTGGGACGAGGGCCATCGACGTCGGGGTCGATCGGATAAGCACCGGAGATCCCGTGCAGTCCCTGGTTCCAGACCGACTCCGTCTGCATGTAGGCCTGGCACGACTCCTGGGGCTGCACCGGGCCCGCGTCGTTCGTGGAGCAGACGACCCACCCCGGGATCGACACGGTGGCTTGGTTGTCGTCCCAGCGGCCCCAGAAGCCGCACGAGGCGGAGTCGTCGATGCGCTTCAGCCCGTGCGCCACGTTGTTGTTGCCGCTTGGCTCGCCCCCTTCGCAGTCACAGTTGTTCGTGTCGGACATGTAGAAGGAGCACTCGGCGCCCTGGCAGCGCCCCACGAAATTCTCGAGCCCCTTGTCCCCGTTCTTCTTGGGGTAGACCCCCACGAGGTTCGGAGGCTTGCCCAGCCAGGCCACGATCGCGCGCGCGTGAGCGCGGGACCGCGGCACGATCAACTCGAGGCCGTGCGCGGCGCACAGCTCGCGGTAAGCATCCTGGTGGTCCAGCAGCCCAGGGTCTTCGAAGTGCGCCATCGTGTACCCGACACCTCGGTCACTCGTCATGTCGCAGAACACGAACTCGTGACCGCTCGGACCGTCCCCGTCCGGGTCGATCGTGTACTGGCCGTCGAGAAGACCGGGCGTGGTGCGTGCAAGCTCCGCGCAGGACATCGGGAGCCGGCATGCCTTGGCGTCGAGCACGAGCCCCTGCGAGCAGGCGCACGAGAACGTTCCCGGCTCGTTCACGCACGAGGCGCTGTCGTCGCAGTCGTCGATGTTCCTCGAGCACTCGTCGACATCCACGCAGAGGGCCCCGGACAAGTCCGGCTCGTAGCCGTCGAGACAGGTACATTGCACGCCGCCCTCGACATCGACGCAGGTGGCGTGGTCACCGCAGGGGTTCTCGTCGCACGTGACGGCTGCATCTCCGGCCTCCGGCCCCGCCTCCTGCACATCTTCGCCACCGTCGGGTGGGGAGCCGCTTGCGCCTGACGCATTTCCGCTTCCCGCGACGCCTGCCGAGCCGCTGATGCCCGCCGAGCCGCCGATGCCCGAAGTGCCCCCTGTGCCCGAGTCGGCGCCGCCCGTACCGCCAAGACCTCCGGTGCCGTCCGGCTGGCCCGCGTCGGCAGGCAGCGTTCCCGTGCCCTCGGTGTCGAGGGTACATGCCACCGCGAGAAGCGCGAAGCTGAGGACGGTGCCGGCATAGGTTGACTTCATGCGGGAGCCTCGATCTTCAGAGCCTACCACGGCAGGCCGCGGGCGCCGCAGCCGCAATCGCCTTTGCCTGCGCGCCCGAAGCATGCTGTGCTTCGATGGAACGTCCTCCAACTGCCACGCAGGGAGTCCCATGCGACGAAGCCACACGCTCTGGTTTTTCATGATGGTGCTGGGGAGCTTCGGTTGGAGCTTCGGTTGCGAGATCGGGGAGGCGGAACCGGGCCCCGACTACTGGGCCGACGCATCAGCGGGGTCCGGGGGCGCCAGCGAAGGGGGCTCCGGCGGCGGCGAAGGGGGATCCGGCGGCAGTGCGGTAGGCGGTTCAGGAGGGGGAGTCTCGGGTTCGGGAGGGGGGTCGGGCGGAGGGACGACCGGCGGCACGTGCTCGCTCGAGCTAACCGGTGCGACAGGCAACGAGCCAGGCGGGCAGATCCCCGTCTGCTGTGCCCCGACATCGCCTGAAAAGGCGGAGATCGAAGCTGTGTTCGCGCTACTGAACGAGCATCGGGCGAACAACGGTGTGCCTGCCCTGGCCTACGACGACAAGCTCGAGGCAGCGATCCAGGGGCATTGCATCCACATGGTCCAACACCCGTTCTTCGATCACAGCGCTCCCGAGTCGGAGGTCTCCAGCCCGTGGACCCGCGCGGAGATGTGCGGCACCTCGGCGAGCGGCGAGAACATCGCGGGAGGGCAGAGCAGCCCACAGGACGTGATGGACAGCTGGAAGTCCAGCTCCGGCCACAACGCCAACATGCTCGACGGCAAGTTCAAGCGCGTGGGGATCGGAAGACACGGGTCCTACTGGGGACAGATCTTCGGTACGTGAGGCCGAACCGATCAGCGCGTCCCGTCGACCGCTGGGTCAGGACTGGAGCCTCCCGCCCCGTGCGTGCCTTCCGATGCCGCAACGAACACACCAAGAACGGCGATGAGGATCAGCAACCCGAACGCCCACTTCTGAAGCACGTACAACCGGGTGAGGTTCCCCATGGCCGACATCAAGTGCGCGATGTCGTTGCCGCGCGTCGTCACGATGGCCGTCACGTGGCGCGATGCCTTGATGGTCCAAGCGCCGATCACGAAGAGCAGCACCGCGATCGCCGTCGTGGAAATCGCGGCGCCCACATCCTTTCCCTGCAAGGACATCACGGCCGAGCCCGCCTGAATCAAACCCGCCACCGTCGCGATCACCCCCACGAACCGCATGGCGTCGCCAAGCTTGGAGAAGACCGCGTTCTGGCCCTCGGTGAACTCGTACTCAGGGGCATCCGTCGGCTGTGTTTCCGACCGGTCGTTGGCTTCGGTCATGCTTCCCTCGCCGCGCAAATCAACGCGAACTAGTCGTCAGATGGTTGCCCGGCCAGAGGACCACAGGTCGACTTCGATTGTCCAGCCTTCCCACGTCCCACTCACGACGCGTCCTCCCGAAGCAGCGTCCGGATCGACAAGTCCAGGTCGCTTCGAATCAAGCGAAGGATGCTCTCCTGCTCGGGACCGCCCACGGCGAGCCGCTCCGTGAGCTCGCGACGTGTCTCGATCACCAACCGCTCCCGAGCATGAGCAACCCACCGCGCCGCCGTGGCCCGGTGCACGCGGTAAATGGCTCCCACCCGATCGACGTTGAGGCCGTCGATCACGGTGTAACGAAGCAGCGTGCGCTCCCGGCCCGTGAGGTTGCCGAGGGCGAGACAGAACGCTTCTCGGAACTCGGTCTTGTACAGCGCCTTCATGTAGCGCAACTCGGGGTCGTCGCCTTCGGCGCCCACGGCTTCGAGCGCGTCGTCGATGGTGGGCTCGAGCCCCTTCTTCTTGCGAACCCGGACGGCCTCGCGAACGGTGATCACGCGCAGCCACCCGCGCATCTTGCCTTGCCCGGAGAACTGCGCGATGCCTGGGGGACGATCCTCGGTCGCCACGAGGAGCTGCTGTTCCAGCGTCTGAACGACCTCCTGGGCAAGCGCCGCGGGCAGGAGCCGCTCCGCCAGCACCCGCATCTCGGCGCCGTGCACGCGGTCGAACGTGCGCAGGGCCGCATCCACCCCGCATGCACAGCCGAAGGCGAGAAGAAGCTCATCGGCATGCACCCGATCGAGCGACGCAATGTCTGGGGTGTGGGACGCGACGTGTCGCAGAAACGCGAGGTCATCGACAGCAAGCTCGGGCCAGACCGCGCGGGCGTCTGCCAGGAGACCCTCGAGACGCTCCTCCAGACCCGCACGGTCCAGGGAGCGGAGAGTCTGTTCCGCGGACTGGAGGAAGGCGTCCGCGAGAGGGGTTCGTCGTGCGTTCATGAGGTTCCGGACGGGGATGATGCGACCGACGGGGCTTGGAGGCAAAGGGCAAAGGGATCACCCAAATCCGGAGGCACGCCCCCATCCCAGCCTTCCCCCGAACCGTTCACCATGGGTGGCTTCGCAACAAGTGCTCGCGATTTCGTGCGTCTCGCATCTGGCGGCGATCATCAAGCAACTGGAGAGATGCGGGAAAGGCCTTGGGGCACGGCGTTGCCGTGCCGGGCTGGACTCGGCGTTACCGAGTCGCCACGGAGGCGGATTTGTGACGGTACACATCCGAGACCGTGGCGGCGCGACATCGTCGCGCCCAGCTTCGCGCACGGCAACGCCGTGCCACCTGCCAAAATCCCTTCGCCACAGACCGGCCTTGGGCGCGGCCTAGCTTAACCAAGGAGGACCTTGGGAAGACGGCAGCAATAGGGCCGCAAGAATTGCCTTCCTCCACCATGGGAAGGAGCCCTCTCACGCGCCGCCACCTTGTCGGTGGCGGACCACCTTGCCGTTCGTTGAGCAAGATTCAGAGGCCACTGCCTCGGTCCGTCGCTTCGCTCCGGCTCAGGGGATCACGGGGCGCCCGACGCGGCCCTTCTCTGTTTCAGGTAGGCGCGCGCGGTTCTCACGTAGTCCAGCAAGCTCGCGGCATCCGCTGGCTCGGTGGATTGCATCTGCGTGGCCATCCGTTCGACGTCGTTCAGCTGCTTGTCGGCCGCACCGCGAAGCTGGCGAGCGACGGCGCGGTGGGATGCGGCCGCACCAGGGTCCTTGGCCGATCTCGCGCGCTGGTCCGCGGCTTCGGCTTGGTCTTCGAGGGAAGCGAGCGCGGCCAGACGCATGCTGGGGAGCGGGGGCTTGGGAGGCCTTGGCCCGGTCGACCCCGACGGCACGCTGCGGGGCGGCACTGGCGGCGCTGACGTCACGGGCGCTGACGAGGCCGCACCGACCGTCTCGGAGGAAAGCGGTGGCGCGGATGCCCCAGGTGCCACGGCAGCGGAAGCGTGCTCACCCGCGGCGCCGAGCGCGGGAACCGCATCGACCCCGCGAGGCATGCCCTGCCAGCCTGCGAACGCGGCCACCCCCAACAGCACGCCCACGCCAACAACCGAGAAGACCACCACGCCCGGTCGCACCGGTGTGCGTCGCGCTCCCGAGGTGGCCGCCGAACCTGCGCTCGCCAGCCGCGCTTCCGGCGCGCTGCCAGGATCGATGGACACCCCCGCTCCCCACGCCTGACCGGGTCGAAGGCTCGGCAGCGCGAGCATGCGCTCCAGCACGGCGAGCGCCTCGGCCACTTGCTGCATCGAGAGACGCTTTGCTGGCTCCACATCCAGGCATCGGACGAGCAGGTCCTCCACAACCGAAGGGACGTCCACGCCTGCAGAGCGGAGCGCGTCACACGCCGCGGAAGCACGCGCATCGCGACGGGCGACCTGCGCCACGGAGAACGGCACGTGTCCCGCGATCATCTCGAACAGCAACACGCCGATCGCCCACACGTCGCTGGCGGGAGTTGCGGGGGCGGCCTCCCACTGTTCCGGGGCCATGTACGAGGGCGTTCCCTGCACACCGGTCTGAGACGCCGCTTGGTCCGACGATCGGATCGTGGTTTCCGCAATCATCGACGCGTCGGAGCGAACGAAGCGGGCGAGGCCGAAGTCGAGGGTACGCACACGGCCGTCGGCGCCGAGCAGGACGTTGGACGGCTTGAGGTCCCCATGGACGATGAGATGCCGGTGGGCCTCTTGCGCCGCCTCGGCGACGGCCCGGGCGATGGGGATCGCGGTCGCTGCGACCAAAGCACCGGCACGCAGACGCTCTTGGAGCGTCTCGCCTTCCACGTATTCGAGCGCGAGGTAAGGAACCCCACGGGTGCGACCGATCGCGTAGATCGTGACGATGCCCGGGTGGTTGAGCCGCGCCGTCACGCGCGCTTCGCGCACGAACCGCTCCGCTTCTAGCGGCGAACCGATGCGGTCCTCTCGGATGACCTTGATGGCCACCCGCCTGCCAAGCTCGGCATCCTTGGCGAGGTAGACCTCGCCCATGCCGCCTGTGCCCAACCGGCGAACCACCACGAAGGTGTCGAGCTGGTCGCCCGGGGCGAGTAGACCTGCCCCCGAAGGCTTCGGCACGTCGTCCGATGGCGGAGCCTGCTCAGGACGCAGTTCCGACGAGGCGACCGGACTGGTTCGGGGCCCCAGCGAACCTCCGAACGCGACGATCTGACGGCACTCCGAGCATTCGTCGAGGTGGCGCTCGAGACGTTCCGCTTGCTCGGGTTCGAGGTGCCCTTCGAGGAAGGCCGCGAGGTCGTTGGGGTTGGGACAGGACATAGGATCGCCCATCGGACCATCCTACGTTGGGCCCGAGCGGGTCAACCTGGAAGGCAGCAAGAAAACGTCGCGGCGGTTTTCCCCACGATGGCGAGTGTGTCAGAAATGCGCCATGTCAGCGGGAGATGTGGCCCGCTCGCAACAACTCTTCCGCCGATGCAGCGTTGATCGCGGGACGTGTGAGGAACTCCGGATGGCTCGGCGATTGCTCCTCGTGCTGGCATGCTCCACCACGCGTCGACGCGCCACGCTCTCTCGGCCCTCACGCTCACGCTGCTTGTCGCGTCTGCGGCGGCCGGACAGACGCCTTCGACCAACGAGTCGAACGCACCCGTCGTCGACGCCGCCCAGCTCCCTTCCCCACCGTCCGCTCCCTCCGGTGCCCAGCCCTGGAGCGCGCCCGGGCCGGCGCCGTACACCAATTCTTCCTTCGATTCACCTGTCGCTCCGCCCGCTGAGCCGGACTTCAATCGGTGGGAGAAGCGCCCCGTCGCCTTTGAGGGCGTCCTGTCTCTCGGTAGCCCGGTGGGCATTCTGGGGTTCGCCATCGACTACGCTCCCACTCCGATGTTCGTGCTCAACGCGGGCGTCGGCGTAGGTAGCGGAGGTCCCCAGGTGGCGGTGACGCCCAGGTTCCGCATCCCTCTGGGGAATATGGTGGGGATCGGCGTGGAGGGCGGTATGTCAGGCGGTCCCTACGAGGAGCTCTGCATCATGTGCGGTGGGGAGGGCCGTAGGCGGGTCCCCTTCGCTCTTTGGGCGAACATGGGCGGGGGCCTGGATTTGCGGACGGGCGGGGGATTCCACTTCCGTCTCTTCGCGGGACGCTCGTGGCTCCTCAACCCCGGCGGTTGCCAGAACACCGAAACCGGGGCCCCCTGCAAGCTCACCGAGCACAGCATCCCCTACGTCGGCATGGCCTTCGGTGGCGCGCTCTCGCTGTGGTGATGGCGACAGGAGCCATGTCGAGCACGTGGGTTTCCAGGGCAGACGCGAGGCAAACACCGCGCCTTGCGTTCACGGGAAGGGCCAGAAGCAGAGGTGGCCGCAGATTCCCCAGAGAAGCGCAGATGGTTTCATGGCTCGTGCGGAGGTGGGTAGCTGCGTGGCGACGGGTTGTGCGTCCGTGTTGCGTTTTCGGTTGGCGGTGCCGTAGTCTGCTCGGAACGATCTAGATGCACCTGACCCTGCACCTGACGAATCGCTGCAGCCTGCGATGCTCGTACTGCTACGCCAGCCCCGGGCACGCGGACATGACGATGGATACCGTTCGCCAGGCCGTCGCGTGGGCGATTCAGAACCGTCCCGGGGATGCGTCGAACGAGAGCGTGGGGGTGGTGTTCTTCGGCGGCGAGCCCCTGCTCCGGCGTGACCTCATCCGCGAGACGGTGCGGCACTGCCAAAGCATCGAGCAAACGTCTTCGGTCCGATTCCACTTCAAAATGACCACCAACGGCCTGCACCTCGATGACGAGTTCTTCGAGGACCCGGACACCGGTCGGGTATTCGTCGCTCTCAGCCACGACGGCACGAAGGAGGCGCACGACGCCCATCGCGTCGACGCGACAGGCTGTGGATCGTACGACCGCCTGGTTCCCATCGTACGACGTACCCTTGCTCACAGGCCCAACACGCCGTCGCTGATGGTGGTGACGCCGTGCACCGTGCATTCCTATGCTGATTCCGTGCAGTCGCTGTACGCAGCTGGATTCCGCTACATCCTGGCGACGCTCGACCATGGCGCGGCGTGGAACGAGCACCACGTGGCCGCTCTCCGCGCGCAATATACGCGGTTGTCCGCGTGGTACTACGAGGCGATGCGCAGGGAGGAGAAGTTCTTCTTCGGCCCCTTCGAGGTCAAGATCGCGTCGCACGTGCGGCCGACCGGCCTGCACCAGGAGCGCTGCGACCTGGGCCGTCGCCAGGTTTCCGTGGCACCGGATGGCACCCTGTACCCTTGCGTGCAATTCGTGGGTCAGGAACCGTGGTGCATCGGCGACGTCGTGGGAGGCATCGACGCCGAAGCCATGCGCCGGCTCGACCGCATGCGGGCGGCGGAAGACAAGACGTGCGCCTCGTGCGCGGTTCGCTTGCGGTGCAATCACCGTTGCGGCTGCGTCAACGTCCGCGCGACAGGAACGCTGTCAAACGTCCCGGCTTCGGTCTGCGCCCACGAGCGCATCGTACTGGAGGCGGCAGACGAAGTGGCCGCTCGCCTGTTCCGTGTGCGCGACCCGATGTTCCTTCAGAAGCACTACAATGACTTCTATCCGCTCGTCTCTGCGGTGGAGGACGCTACGGGCCCGTCCATGGATGGCCCCACCGATCTTCCTTGATAGCAGGGAGTGCCCGCGGACACTCCCCTCACTTGCACTCTCCCACGGATAGCCCTGCCACAGGCGAGCGGTCGATGCACTCTTGCGCAGCGTCGTCGCACGTATTCTCCTCCGCGTTTGGGTCGCACAGCTCGCGGCAGACGTTGCTCGAGTATTCGCACTGATACCCTCGGGCGCACGTTCCAAAGTCGCTGCACGGTTCGCCGGCCGTCCCTTCGCCAGTATACCAGCACAGCGTCACGCCGTTCCCGACCCAAATGCACGACGCCTCGTTCTCGCAGTCCTGCGTCACCGGGGAGCAACCGTCGCTCTCCAGGCAGTATCCATCCCAGCTCGTGGTCGATTCGGCCACGCACACGCTCCCTGGCTCGCAGAGCACAGCCGAGGAACAGAACGGTCGACATAGGGCGTCGGAGGCACAGACCAGAGCGTCGGCGCACTCCCCCTCATGCAGGCAAGCCTCGCCTTTCTGCAGCCCCGTCACGGGCTCCACCACGAGGCTGGCGGACTGGGATTGCGACATTGCCTCTCGGTCGACCTCGACGCCGCCGAGCCACACGCGCTGAACGGAGCGCACCGACGCGATGTCGTCGGCAGGATCGCCCGCGACCACCACGAGGTCCGCGAGTGCTCCGTCCTCGAGGCGGCCAAGGTCGCTCGCTCCCAACAACGCTGCGGCGTCACGCGTGCCTGCCGCCAGGGCTTGCGCCGGCGTGTACCCCGCTTTCACGTACAGGGCCAGCTCACGCAGGAGCCCGACCCCATAGAACGTCGCCGGGTTGCCGGCATCCGTTCCCGCCGCGATCCGAACGCCCGCCTCCCGACACGCCGCCAGGTTGAACATCAGATTCTCTCGCCAATTGCCGTAGAACGCCGCGTGCGCAGCGGTCTGCTGAGGCTCCATGTACGACGGATCCCGCAGCGCCTCGAGCACCTCCGCCGGCACCTCCTCCTCGAGCCCCTCGAGGTCCAGATCGTCGGTCGCAATCCGCGCGAGCTCGTCATACACCTCCGCGGTCGGAACGACCGTGACTTGCTCGTCGACCATGCGCTGCAACACCTCCGCGGGTAGCCGGTCCGCGACGGGCATGTGAGCGAGCACGCGAATTCCTGCGTCCATCGCCTTGACCACGTCTTGCGTCTCATTGACGTGAGCGAACACCGACAGCCCAGCGGCCTGGGCGGCCTGGCTCGCGGCGAGGAGCCCGTCGTCTGGTATCTCGGGCAGGGGTCTGCCCTCCGACCCGGACTCGATGATCACCTTGATGACGTCAGGGCCGCTAGCCAGCAGTCCCTGCACCGCACTGGTGCCCTCGGCCGCGTCGTCCACGAAACGGCACGCGTCGCTCGGGGGCGTGCCCGCGTAGCATGGATGGCCCCCGGTGGCCGTCAGCATGGGGCCCGCCGCGAACATGCGTGGTCCCACCAGCTTGGCGTCGCGGATGCGGTTGCGAAGCGCGAAGCTCATCGCCGCATTCGTACCCAGGTCCAGAAACGATGTCACGCCATTGCGCAGCATCGATCGCAAGTTGGCGTCGGTCTGGGAAGTTGGGGCGTAGTACCCATAAGGCCCCGCAGCCCCCGGGGTGTGAACGTGCAGGTCGATGAATCCAGGGAGCAGGGTAGAGCCTTCGATGTCGATGATCCGCCCGGCCACCACCTCGACGGGTTCGAAGTGGACCGACTCGATGCGGTCTCCGCGCACGACGAGCGTGCCGGGGCGGGTTTCGCTCCCGTCGAAGAGCTGCCCGTGAACGAAGACGAGACAGTCCTCGCAGCCAGCCTGGCCGACTCGTACGTCGGACGCATCGGGCTCAGCCTCGGGCCCAGCCGCGTCGGTGACGTCGTCCGCGGGGCCCGGCGCAGCAGAGGAGTTGTCTGAGCCGCAGGCGGGGAGAATCCAAGCGGCGAGGATGGGGACAGCGGCTCGAAGGGCGGTGAGGCGAGCGGACATGCCAAGCCCGGGCAGCAAGAGTCGTGCCGTCAAATCAATGCGAAATTCCGCAAGGCGGACCACCTGGTGTTAGCTGTTTGACAACGTCGGGATGACGGCGCGCCGACATGGACGGGGGGCGGATGGGCTGCTCGCCTCAGACTGGGGACCCGGCGACGGCACGGTCGAAATGACTCATCGATCCGTTCATGTTGACTCCCGGTCGAGCTCGAACGTTGGGAACGCCTTACGAATTCCCGCACAATCCGTCACAGGTCACGTTGGCCCGAAAGCCGCATGGCAGCCAGCCAGGTGGTCAAGACCCTGAGCTGAGTTGGGCCTCGACGCGCACGAACACGCCGGCTTCCGGCCTTTGACACGGGATGGGTTCGAGATGAATCAGATACCGATCGCTTTGAACAAGAGGATGGGTGTTGCGGCGTGCGCGGCGCTCGTGAGCCTGGTTTTCATGACCGCTCCGACGACCGCAGCAGCCCAAGGACCAAGCTTTCACCTGGAGCCTGGCTTGGCGATTCCCCTGACCGCCCCGCAGACGGACGCTTACAAAGTCGGAGGCGGGGAGTCGGTCAAGCTCCTGTTCGGCCTCACGCCGTGGCTCGACATCGGTCCCAACGCCTCCTTCCTGCTCCTGCCCGCCAAAGAGGAGAACGCGGAGTCCGGGATTGTCTGGGGGTTCGGCGGTGGCCTACGCATCAAGCGGCCACACGACGCCAGGAGCTTCTCTGGAATATCGCCATGGTTCGACGCCGACGCTCTCTACATCCGAACCGGCGACCTCAACCGTCCGGGCTTCGACGCTGCCCTCGGCCTCGCCGTTCCGGTGGGCGAAGCACGCGCTCTTTGGGTCGGGCCCTTCGTCCGCTATTTGCAAGTCATGCAGCCGGAGCGCGCGGGGTTCGACAACGGGGACGCCCAAATTCTGTCTCTCGGCGTCAGCTTTGAGGTCGGCCAGGGCGTCAGGCACCCCTCGAAAGAGCCCCGCGCCTACATCCCTGAACCGATCGTGAAGATTGTTTCCGTATGCGGCGACCGCGACAACGACGGCATTGCCGACGACCTCGACCGCTGCCCCGATGTGGCAGGACGCAAGGACACGCATGGCTGTCCCCCGTATGAGAAAGTCGTGGTTCAGCCCGACAAGATCGAGCTCAAGGAGAGGATCTACTTTGCTTGGAACGAGGCCAAGCTCGAGGACGCCTCCCTCCCGGTGCTCGATGAGGTCGTCCAGGCCATGAAGGACAACAAGGGCTTCCGCGTCAAGATCCAGGGACACGCCGATTCCTCTGGCGGCGACGACCACAATCAAACCCTCTCCGAGCAGCGGGCGCAGGCGGTCATGGACTACCTCGTAGCGCACGGCGTCGCCAAAGACCGCCTCGTCTCAACGGGCTTCAGTTCATCCGTGCCGACCTCCACCAACGACACCGCCGGCGGAAGAGAGGACAACCGCCGGGTCCAATTCGTCGTCCAATTCATCCTCCTGAACGATGGGAGTGCCCCACAATGAATCACTTTGCAATCAAGACAGGACTCATCGTCCTGCTATGGTCTTGTCTGCCCGGCTGCGGAGGCCGAGTGGTCGAGTTCGCTCTCGATGGCGGCAGCGAGGCCGCCGTCGACGCCGGTCCCGACGTGAGCGCGGACGCGGTCTTCGATGCGACCGACGCTGACTCTGATGTAGCCGCCGATGGCGCCACCGACGCTACGACGGACGCCGACAACGACGCTACGACGGACGCCGACAACGACGCTACGACGGACGCCGACAACGACGCTACGACGGACGCCGACAACGACGCTACGACGGACGCCGAAGTGCCGCCGACCGTCATTGCCACGACACCGATGGACGGCGCGATCAACGTCTCGATCGCCACGAGGCCCACTGCCACCTTCAGCAAGCCGATGAACGCATCGACGATCGACGAGCTCACGTTCACTCTCATGCAGGGGTTGACGCCGGTCCTGGGCACGGTGGACTACGATGGGCCGACCAACAGGGCGATGTTCACCCCGTTCAGTCCGCTGGGGGTCAACCTTCTGTACGAGGCGGAGATCACCACCGGTGCCGAGGACATGGGCGGACTCGGGTTGGCGGCGAACCACACCTGGACCTTCACGACTTCCGCTTGCAGCCAGGCGACCGTCGTTCTCGGCTCGGCTGCGAACTTCGCGGTCCTGGCCGGTTCCACGGTCACCAGCACCGGCCCTACCTCGATCAACGGAGATGTCGGCGTCAGCCCCGGCACCGCGATCACGGGCTTCCCACCTGGAACCGTCGTGGGAGCGCAGCACGCGGGCGATCCGACCTCGGCGCAGGGCATCGCCGACCTCACCATCGCGTACAACGATGCCGCAGGACGGACGCTGTGCCCGGTCACCGTGGCTGGCAATCTCGGCGGGATGACTCTGCCTCCTGGCCTCTACAAGTCCACTTCGAGTCTCATGATCTCCTCCGGGGATCTCACACTCGACGCCCAGGGCGACGGCAACGCCATATTCATCTTCCAGATGGCATCCACGTTGAGCACCACTTCCGGACGTCAGGTCATCCTGGCCAACGGTGCGAATGCATCCAATGTCTTCTGGCAAGTGGGCACGTCCGCGACCTTCGGGTCGACCAGTGTCTTCCACGGCACGGTCATGGCGGACCAGGCGATCACCCTCGAAACCGGCGCCACGCTCAACGGCAGGGCGCTCGCTCGGATCGCCGCAGTCAGCCTGGACAGCAACTCCATCGTGACGCCCACGCCATAGCGTCGACCCCCTCGAAGAAGCCCTCCAGGGCGTGGTCCTGGCCACTGGGAAGTCCTCGCACGAAGTGGCAGGGGCTCACTTCGCTCGAGGTCGCGTATCCGAGCGCACTGCTCCGGGTCGGTTCAGCCCGCGGCATCGTATCAAGTCGCAGCACCGGGCCCAAATCAAGCACTGTTCCCCGACAGAATCTTCCCATGTCGATTTCCGTGCGACGCCCCGCAATCGCCCTCCTCCTCTGGCCATGAAGGCATGGCCCCGCCTGGGCTGGGGTCAGGAAGGTGTCACCGTCGTGCATCGAAACGCTCTATTGGTCCTCATTCCGCTGTGTATTGCCCTACCTGCGTGTGAATCGCTCGGTATCAAGGCGAACATCACCTCCTTCAAGTCGATGAACGGCAAGACGGAGGTCAAGCAGAGGGAGGCCAAGAACTGGGCCGAGTTCGAAGACGCGATGGGAGAGGTCGCCACGGACTTCTCGGACGTCGCCAAGGAAGCCGGCAAGACGACCCACCAGCTGGCCAAGGCCCTCGTCGAAGCCCCCCCTCCGGGCACCGTAAAGCTGGGCGACATCTCTCCCGACCTGCAGAAGTACGAAGGCAACGAGCGCTTCGACTTCGTTCACGCCGCCCGGCAGAAGCCTGACGTCCCCTACGACTTCACCTACGTCCGTATCGGGGTTGCCTCCTACGACGACTTCTTCCGGACGGCAGCCGAGCTGTACGCCATCGCCTTCCAGATCCAGGAGACCACGCGTCGGCTTGGCAAAGCCCGCGAAGCAAAGATGGACCAGGAGGAAGGCGAGGCAGGCGCCTACTTCAAAGACCTCGAAACACTGGCGCGTCTCGTGGGCGCTCAGGGCGCACAGCTCGTGTCCAAGACCGCCGAGCTCGTGTCCCGGGGCCAAGCGCTCATCGCCTCGGCTCCCACTTCCATTCTCAACCCGAAGACCGTCCTGCACATGGACCTGATCGTCGAGGGCTTGGAGCAAAGCATCGGGCTCATCAAGGAGAGCGCGGGCCTGATCGGCGAGGCGACGGGATAGGGTCGTTGCGACCCGAGGCCGCGTCTGCCACGATCACCCCTGCTCGATGGTTGATCACACGGTACTCGTTTGGCAGATGCCGGGAGGTTTCTCCGGCGAGGACCAGCATCGACTCGCCCACCACCGCCTCGGTTTGATCCTCAGGCAACGGATGGGCAGCGCGGCGCCACGGGTCGCTCACGAGACCGGACCCGTCGATGAGGTCGTGGCTCGTTGCACTTCCCCAGCCCGTCGCCCGTCCGCGCTGGTACTCCCCACGTTTCGCGACCATCTGTGGCGCTCCCTCGAAGCGGTCGAACGGCTCGCGACGTGTTGCCCCGACCTTCCGATCCTCCTGTCCGGGTGGGGCTCGGACCCCGACTACGTCGAGGCCGTACTGCAAGGACGCCCGATCGCTCACCCGCGTGTTGCGCTGGCCCGAGGCGAGGCGGAGGAAGCGCTGGTGGACGGGGCCGGGCTGGTCCTGGAATCGGGAACGCATCCCGTGGACGCGCTCGAAGCGGCGGGACTGGCGATCCCCTCCCCAACCGGGGGCTGGCGCAGCCGAGGCGCCTTCCGCACCGTGAAGGACCTCGGCCAGCTTCCCTCTCCCTATCTCGACGGCACCCTCCGCCCGAAGGACTTCGGCGGCTGCGTCCTCGTCGAGGTCGCCCGCGGCTGCCTGTTTCGCTGCCACTTCTGCCTGTCCTGCAACTACCCCGAGCAACGCCCCCGCCCCTTCCCTACGTCGCGCATCCTCGAGGAGATCGCGTTCGCTGCCGACCATCACGCCGAGAGCGTAGGACTGCTCTGCTCGGCCTTGAACTACGATGTCGACGTGATCGAGGCCGTGGCGGGCGCCCTCGAGGGCATCCCGCCGGAGAGTCGCCCGGTGGTGGAGTCTACCGTGAACCCGGCCCTGCTCGACGAACGCAGACTTCGCGCCGTGATGCGCCTCCCGTGGCGGCGCATGATCGTCGGCCTGCAGAGCACGAACCCCGATGCCCTCGCCGTGATGCACCGCCACGTGGACCTTGCGGCCTTCAGGTCGAGCATCGAGCAGATCGCGAGGGTTCACACCCCCGTGGTGGAGGTGATCCTCGGGCTGCCGGGCGACACGCACGACGGCTTCCTCGCGACGATGCGATTCGTGCTCGACCTGCCGGTGGACGTCGAGGTGTATCCCTTGCGACTGGACCCGGGTTCGGTGTTCATGCGGGACCGCGAAGCGCTCGGGATCGAAGCCGACTTCTCGAACCAGGGGCGCGTGATGCAGACGGCCACCTTCCGTCGGGAGGGCTTGGAGCGAGCAGAGCGAACGCTGCTCGAGGTGGGGCGCCGACCCTGGCGGTACCGCGCGCGACGCCTCGGTTTCGACTTCGCGCTCGTGCATGACACCGGGGAAGGCCGCGGGGATCGAGCGGTTCGCGGCCGGCCACGGACGAGGTAGACGGCGCGAAAACTTCACGCCCGTTTCACGGGATGTACGCCCATGCGTGACCGTAGATCGCACTCGGCGGTGGAGAACGCTCCGTGAACGACTGGTTCGCCAGGTCGCATCGCCCGAACGTGCTCCCCCCTCCTCCCACCCCGCTCCAGACGTACGCGATCCCGTCGTTCGCGTCGTAGCTCATCACCTGGGCAGGAGCGAGCCACTCGACGTCAATGGATTGGGTCACGGGATCGTACACGTGTGCGTCCGCCAACCCGCTCACTGCGTACAGCAAGCCATCGACACGCTGCAGGTCCTGGAATCCGTAGGTGGTCGAAGGAAACGTGGCGAGCGAATCGCTCCACGCGTCCGAGGACACATCGTATCGCCGAAGCGTCCAGGACGACGCGGACAGATGGTAGATCTGTCCGTCAGCGTATTCGAACGAGTCGAGCTGCCCGCGATCGAGGGGCATCGCTGCCGCCGTGGCCCAGCTATCCGTAGAGGGATTGTACCGGTACACGTCCTTGTCGTTCGCGAAGTAGTAGACATTGGCCTCGCTGGCCACAAGATGCGCGGGAGAGCTCGAACCGGACGGTGCATGCGACAGGGTAACCCAGCTATCCGTCCCGGGGGTGTAGCGATAGAGTGCCACATTGTTGTGCGCGCTCTTCGCGTACAGAAATCCCCCATGGGCCGTCATCGCGTGGGTGTCCAAGGGCGACGGAGCCTTCTCCGACCACGCGTCCGTGTTGGGATCGTAGACGAACAGGTTGGCGCTGTTCGGCGGCGAGTAGTAGACGCGCCCCGTCTCGACCGCGGTTCCCCCCGAACCGCCCGTGCCCCCGCCCGTGCCCCCGCCCGTGCCTCCCGCTTCGCCGGCCGAGCCCCCGGTAGCACCGCCCGTGCCTCCCGCTTCACCAGCCGAGCCTCCGGTAGAGCCGCCCGCGCCTCCCGCTTCACCAGCCGAGCCTCCGGTAGCACCGCCCGCTCCTCCCGCTTCACCAGCCGAGCCTCCGGTAGCACCGCCCGCGCCTCCCGCCTCGCCGGCCGTGCCTCCGGTGCCACCGCCCGTGCCCGCTTGCCCGCCCGCACCGCTGATGCCTCCCGACCCTCCCGAACCTCCTGAGCCACCCACGTCGTGACCCGCCCCTCCCGTCGTACCCGCCCCTGCAAAGGGCGCGTCGAAGTCCTCCGTACAGCCTGAGAACGTCAACGCCAGGGCGCACGAGAGGCTCACAACGGGGTGGTGCGTTCGCTGATCCTTCGTTCGGTCCATGGCATCCTCGAGACCAATCTACCACGATGGCAATCTCCGCTTGCCCTGGTCTTGGGGATCGACGCACGCACGGGTTCTCTCGCTGCCTTCTCGTCCGTCCGTTTGGCGGTCGTTTCCCATCCGGGTCCCCCATGGTACTGTCCGTGTTCGACATGAGAACCGTGTCCCTTCTTGCCGTCCTGCTCCTTCCCTGGGTCGTCGCGAGTTGCTGCAAGGACAAGCCAACCGGTGGCCCGGCAGGCTCGCTGCCCACGGTGCGCATCAGCGAACCGAAGCCGTTCCTTCTGACAGGCCCTTCGTCCCACCACCTGCTTGCGGATCGATACCCAAGGTCCGGCGTGCGGATCGAGTTGGCGGTTCGGTATACTCAGCCAGGCGCCATCTTGGACACGGTCGGGATCGCGGCGGCCAAGACCGGCTCCTTCGCGATCCTGATTCTGCCCACCGGCCACGTGCAGGCCCAAGTCTACGACCCAGGCCAGTCGAGCGCCGCCAAGATCCCCAACGGCTGGCATGTGATGAAGTCCGCGACCACGATTCCCAAGGACAGAAAGACGTCCGTGGTGTTCGAGACCTGGAAGGGGGACATGGCCCTGTGGGTGGGCGGAAAGCTAGCGGCAAGGATCAACCTTCCGACAGAGCTTTCGGGGGACCCCGTCTACCTCGGCGACTTCCCGGGAGACGCATCCTTCGCGCCCCGCTACAACACCCTCACCGGGATGACGGGCGCCGTAGAGGTGCCTTACTTCGGCAAGCTCGACCCGAAGACCTACGTTGCGGACCGCGGGCTGAAGGTGGGACCATGACCCGTTCGACCCGACCGAGTTGGCTCGTTCTGGCTGTCGCGGTGCTGGCAGTGTTCGTGACCCCGCTGGACGCGGTCGCCCAGCGATCGAGAACGGCTGCAGACGTCGAGCGCGACATCGCGGAATACAGCAAGCTGCTCGAGCAGATGCGAGACGAGTACAAGAAGCTCGAGAAGCAGCGCGACGCGGGCATCGGCGCCATGGTCGGGGCCGGACCCAAGTACCCGGGCGCCCCCTCCGGCTGGGACGACTTCAGCATCTGCGTCGACGTGAACAACGACCCTGGCTCGGCGATCGTGCACTACCAACACGAGATGGAGATCGCGAAGGCGCACGTGGACGAGGGAGAGCGCATCGTACGCGAGCTTCGGGAGGAGCTGCAGCGCAAGCGCTCTCCGGTCCCCACCCCGGCGGGAACGACGCCCCCTTCCACCGGGACCGCACCGACCGGCACGACCCCTCCCGTGGCCACGGGCACCCCCCCTGCCGCGACCGGCACGGGCACGCCCAAGAAGGACATGAATTGCCTTTGCCGCTGCTCCTGCGCCGCCGCGGGGTTCAACGTCAACAACGTACGGAGCTACTACTCCACCTCCCCCGTCCACCACACGAACCCCAACGGCGCCGTCTCCGAGAGCTGCATGAACCCGTCCGAGGGACCCTGCGTGTGCCAGGGTAACGTCTGCCGCCGGGCCTCCCTCGTCAGCACCGGTTCCTGCGCCGACGGCTGCGCGAGATAGCCAAAAATGTGCGCCCGCCCGCTCACCGTCGTCCTCGTGGGGGCGTCCGTGCTGCGCGAGACGGAGTTGCCAGGGTTCGAAGCGGTCTCCGACTTCGCCTCCGAGAGCTACAATCTTGCGATTGCCTCTCTCAAGGCGTTCGTCCTGCAAGCGCCGGACCTCGCCGACAGCGTGAACGTGCACTTGATCGACCTCGACGTGCCCCAAGGCGTGGGCTCGTTCGGCGAGCACCTGGCAGAGAAGATCATCGCGCTCCACCCGGACGTCGTCGGTCTGTCTTGCTACTGCTGGAGTGTCGACGCTCTCCTCGCGCTCGCCCAGCGGGTTCATGACCGAAAGCCCGAGCTCTTGATCGTGGCGGGAGGGCCCTCCGCCGGTCCCGACGCCCCGCAACTGCTCTCCTCGCACCGGGCTGTGCAAGCCGTAGCGCGCGACGAAGGCGAGAATGTGCTGATCTCACTCCTGCGCTCCTTGCGACGGGGAGCGACGCTCGACGATGTCCCCGGGTTGACGTGGCGCGATCGGGAGGGTGCGATTGTCCAGAACCCCGATGCGGAGCCCGTCGACCTCTCGCGCCTGCCATCCCCTTACCGGCTTGGCGTCCTTCAGCCCCCGCGCTCGTCCCTGCTGCTCGAGACCAGTCGGGGGTGCAAGTTCCGGTGCCGCTTCTGCTCCTGCATGGGGGGCAGCCGACAGCTCCGCTACGTGCCTATCGAGCAGGTGGAAGCAGACCTTCGCTGGGCCGTGGACCACGGCATGACGGGCGTGAAGCTCGCCGACACGGCCATCAACTTTCACACGGAGCGCCTTCAGGACCTCGCCTCCGCCATCCGTCGCGCAGACCCGGAACGTCGCTTGCGATTCACTTACTTCCTGAAGCCCGAGCTGTTGACCCCCGACCAGGTGGACGTGCTCGAGGGGATCCCGTCGGACGAGATCATCATTGGCATCGAGAGCCTGACGCCGGCGGCCCGCAAGGCCGCGGGCAAACCTCCTTTTTCGCCCAAGGCTTTCACCGAACAAGTGCTGTGGTTGCAGCGGATAGGTCCAGTCACCAGTTCGTTCATTCTCGGTCTCCCGGGTGACACGCTCGAGGGGCTCGACCACACGATGTCGTGGATGTCCGACTTCGATCGGGAGCACCCCGGCTGGCTCCACGTCATCTGCCTGTTCTGGCTTGCCCTGCTCCCCGGGTCTGGACTGCACGCCCGCCGCGACGCCCTGGGTTTTCGCTGCATGCCCACGGGGACCCCCTACGCCCTGCAGAGCCACGAACACGACCCCGACACCCTTCTGTGCATGGCGCGCCGGTCCATCGAGCACCACTACGCACACCCCACCTTGCGCGTGGAGCACTTCCACAAGGAGTATCTCGCCCAGGACGCGCCAGCCCCCGACCGCACGCTGGTCATCCCGCGCCGCGCCATCGACGACCGGCCTTGTGTGCTTCTCCTGGGCGAGGTGGACGACGCGTGGCACGCGTTCGGCCTGGAGCCCTACAACCTGTCGATCGCTTGGCTCAAGGCGTTTGTCGAGAAGGACGATGCGCTGCGCCGTTCCTTCCGCGTCGAGCTTGCGACCGAGAAAGAAGATGTCTCGGCCCTGCTGGCGTCGCTGCGTCCCCGCTGGGTCGTGGGGTCCTGCCTTCGCCCTCCTCTCCCCTCTTCACCCTGGCTGGCGGCCGTCCTTTCGGGGACATCGCAGCCATCTGTGGTGCTGGAAGGCGCCCGATCCATGGCCGAGGCGGAAGCGTGGTTGCGTGCCATTCCTCAGGCCAACGTCGCCACGGTGGGAGAAAGCGAGAGGACCTTGTCTGCCTTGCTGCATGGCCGTCTGGACGCCCCCGGACTCGTTCGCAGGGACGGCGACACCCTCGCAAGCACTGGGTTGCCGGAGGTCGTTCCGCACCTGGACGACATTCCCTCTCCCTTCCAGTGGGGTTTCGTGAGGCGGCCCGGCGCCACGATTGCGATGCAACTCGGCCGCCAAAGCCCCCCCCGATGGTGGGGCAGCGAGCGCATCTTCCGTGACCTGCGATGGGCCATCGAGCAACGGCACGACCACGTGGTCTGGCTGGACGACACCCTCCCTGCGGACGAACAGACGCTTTCGAGCTTCGTGGACGCGGTCCGACGCGCCGATCCCGACAGCAGGGTCCGTCACTCGTACCGGTTGGATGGCAGTCATTCCCAATCCGCCCTGCAAGTGTTGTCGGGTCTGCCTGCTCACACCGTGACCCTGAGCGGCCGCTCGCTCGATCCTTCGTGGGTCAAAGACATCGAACGGGTGGCCAGTGTCTGGGGCGCGAGCATCCGCAAGGAGGGGGCTCCCCGCGCGCTCACCACCGATCGCTTGGTGGCGAGGCTCCAGCCACTGCGACGTCCGGGAGCCCTGGCAGGCTGGTCGTTCGTGGACGCCGGCGTGAAAGAGGGAGTCGCGGAGGCGACGTTCGCTTGGGCTCCTGAGGCACGGGTAAGAGTTCGCTTCGCCGTGATAGGCAATTCCGTCAGAGCATCCGTCGAAGTGTGTGGCACCGCGAGCCCCCCGGAGGAGCAGGTCGCGCGGTTGCGCCGGGCGGTGACGCTTCTGCTGGAGCGACGGCGGTAGGTCTTGTCACTCCCGCCACTGAAGGCACGTCCCCGGGGCGTCGTCGGTGAGATAGCCGTAGTGACGCGCCATCCAGTACGTGATGAGGTAGTCCACGCCGGGATACAGGAAGTTGGGAGTACCAGGGTCCTGCAGCTTCCAAGGGTTCTTCTCCCAGAGGAAGGACTCGGGCACCCGGTCGTCCACATCGATGGCCACCGACGACAGTCCCTCGCACTGGTTGTCTGCGGGATAGCTGGCGGTGTTGTCGACCGGCCAAGCCCACAAGGGAGCCGAGGGGAACAGGCGAAGTTGGTCGGTATGGAAGGTGATCGCGGCGCTCGGGTCGTCGGTGGGGTGGGCCTGGGACCCGTAGATGTACGCGAAGAAGACGTTTTTATGATCGAACACCGCAGGCCACATGGCGTCCCGCAACAACTGGGTCTGAAGGACAGCCTTGCGGGCGGGGTTCGATTCGAGCTTCGCCCAGACGTAGGCGGGCAGGAACGCGATGTTCAGACCGTGGTAGCTGTCACCGCAGTTGTTGGTGTCCGTCCAACCCAGCGCGATGTTCATCCACTCCTGGACGTTCGCCTCGTAGTGCTGGAGAAGGGCCTGTCGTCGCGCCGCGTAGGCCGGCACGCCATCCGAGACGTGAAGCGCTGCGGCAAATGCGGCCGCAAGCTGGATGGCCTGCCCCCTGAGGTAGATCGTCGGCAGGAGACCGAGACCGGGGATCTGCTGCAGGTACTTCTTCGGGTCCGGCCAGAAGATCGTGAACCCGTCGTCCACGAGCTCGAAGGGGTTCGTTGTGATCGCCAGCGTGGGTACGCCACCCGGGGTCTCGTCGTCGGTGTACACGGCGTGCCCCAGATTCATGTCCATGGTGAAGCCCGTACCGTTGACGCTGACTTGCACCTGGCGGGTCTCGTGCCTCATCAGGGTCTCCGCGAACTCCACCACGTTGGAGCGCACGATTTCCTTGAGGCTCGCGTCCGTCGTCACGTCGTAGGCCAACACGTAGCCCATCAGCACGCCCTGGTACTGATCCCGGCTGATGTCGCCTTTCCAATGCCACGTCGACCCTTGGTAAGCGTAGTCGCGGTGGTTCTCGTTCACCGCGGGGTCGAAGATCTTCTCGATCACCTCGGGACTGCTCGCCGGCGCGACGAAGCGCGCGAGATAGCCCGGGTCCCCCGAGATGTTCCACCAGAAATCCAGCGTGCGAACTGTCTTTTCCATCTGCTCGGCCGCGTCGGACGAGCCCGTGACCTCGTGCCGAAGCGCCTCGGCCGCCAAGTAAATGCCGGTCCAGATGGGCGCGTCGCGCGTCCCCCCATAGCCTGCCACCTGGGCATAGGTCGAGTCGCTGTACCACGCCCGCATCACGCCGCCCTCAGGCATCATCTTCGATCGCAACCATGTGGTGTAGTTGCGTGCACGGTTGTGCATGTGCCCCGGCCCATCCTCCCACCCATCGACCCACGCCATCGAGACGCTGTCCCAAAGTTGGCAAGACTTGCCTTGCACCGCCGACCCTGCCACGCACGCATCCGCGCACTCCCCTGCCCCCACCACCTCGTCATCCCGTCCGCTTGTACACTGCGGGTCCGCCGCGTCCGCCAACCCGTCCCCGTCGTTGTCGATCCCGTCATTGCACCCCGCCGTACCCAGCCCCACCTCCCCCGTGGACACGTCGCAGTCCGGGTCCCCATCGTCGGTCCACCCGTCCCCGTCGTTGTCGATCCCATCCTGACAAGGTGTGGGCTCGCAAGGGGGCGCAAGGCACACACACTCGGTTCCCCCGTGCACCACGCACGTCTCCCAGGGCTCGCACGCCGGCGAACAGACGTTGTCGGCGCACACGCCCGCTTCGCAGTGCGACCCCGCCGCGCACGGCGGATCGCAGACGTCCACGCAAACGCCCCCCTCGCATGCCTGGCCCTGCCCGCACGGCGGGTCACACGCATCACCCACGCAAACGCCCCCTTCGCACTGCTGTCCTTGCCCGCACGGCGGCTCGCACCCGTCACTCACGCACGCGCCCGCCTCACAGTGCTGTCCTTGCCCGCACGGTGGGTCACAGGCGTCACCCACGCACACGCCCCCTTCGCAGTGCTGTCCTTGCCCGCACGGCGGCTCGCACGACGCGGGCTGGCAGACGCCCTGGACACAGACCTCGCCGGCCGCACAAGCGGGGACACATCCGGAGGCCGGGCCCGAAGCGGACTCGTCGCCACCGCAGCCGAGAAGGGAAGATGCCGCGATCAGCGGGATCGCCCACGCTTGGGGGAGGATGGCGTTCCGAGCGTGGGATGTTCCTCGATGCATGGTCTGGTCTCCTCGGGTGGCGTCTGGAAAGGTGTGCCTTCCCAGAGGCTAGATCGGCTCAAGTCGCGGCACGGCGGTTTCAGTCGTTCTTGCGAATCAGGTCCACAAGGGCCGTCACGAGCCGGTGCTGCTCCGGTTCGTCATGCCCAGAAGGCAACCATACGAGATCGAAGCGTCGGGTTCGAGCGAAGGGCCGAGGTTCCGCTTCCCGGGGCCGAACCTGGAGCAGCACACGGTGGGAATCGGGGCCCTGCAGCACGACCACGGGCCACCCGTGGCGACGCTCGATCGGCCCCACCCGCCAGGGCCCCCGCAGCGCGCGCCCCGGTACGAGGGGACGGATGGCCTGCAGGACATCGTCGTCCGCGATCCGGGCGGGCGCGCGTCCCCCGATGTGGTCCCCCCCGGAGGCGAACATCGCCGGCAAGGCCGGGTCGAGCATCCCGAGCGGTTCAGCATCCTCCCACACGAACAGGTCGGAACGGGGGTGGTCTCGCAGGACGTGAAGCGCGGCCACGAGGTCGTGCTGAGGAAAGGTCGAGGACCCAAGGACGTAGGGGATTCCCGTCTTCGCAATCACAAGGCCGTGGCGATCCGCGCGCGCCCACATCTCCGAGCCCGGCGCGATGAGCATCCAGTGCACCCGAGCCATCCGGACCCGCGGCTTTCCCGGACGCTCGGCGATCTCTGCGATGAAGTCCAGCGTGCTTCGGAAGCCGTCGAGATCATCCCCCGGCATCCCGAGCATGATCGACAACGTGGCGGGAGCCACCTCCGAGAGCCTGTCCATGGCGCGAACGAAGGCGTCCCGATCCACGGGCTTCCGACCGGCCGCCTTGGACGCACGGGGATTGACGGACTCGAGTCCCACCGTGATCTCGTGCGCTCGGATGCGCCCGAGGGCCCGAACCTGAGCGTCCGTGAGGAAGGCATGGTTGACGAAGTAAGAAAGCGCGAGACGTCGCCCCGGGTCCGCGGCGGCAACGTGCCCTGCGATGCAATCCAGACGCGCGTCGTCGTTGTTGATCGCGCTATCGATGAGAAAGGCATGCTCGTACCCACGCTCGACGGCCCAAGCGATCTCGTCGCGGACGCGCGCCTCGGGGACGAATCGCATCCCGGGGCCTTGGCTTTTCCACGCACAGTACGTGCAGCGATAGATGCAGCCACGGGAGAACTCGAACATGAGATTCTGGCGCGGGGGGACGAGGACTCCGTCGAGCAGGGGGGAGGCCAGGTCCGAGAGGTCCGCCATAGGACGGTCTTTCTCCTGAACCACACCGCCCGCCTCACTGCGCCAGGTGACGCCATCGATTCCCTCACAGCCGTCCGCAGCGAGCAAGTGGCGCAGGGCCAATTCCCCTTCCCCGCGCACCACGGCATCGAGGCACGCGTGCTGCTCGATCAACGCCGACGCCTGAAAGGATGCGGAAGGGCCCCCGGCTACGACCCGGGTCGCCGGGCGGTTCGACCGGACGCGCTGGGCGAGCGAGAGGAGGGGGGCAATGTCCCAGCAGTAGCAAGAGAGTCCGAGCCATTCGGGGTCGGTGGCGAGAACGGCATCGACGGCGTCCTGGTCGAAGTGGGGCCGGTCGAGGGAGAAAGGGAGGTCGATGCGCTGGACGTCGACGGAATCGAGGGCGGGGTCGGCGCGAATCGCAGCGTGCAGGTGTGCGTTGGCGAGATTGTACCGCAGCGCCGACTCATCGACATGAGGCAGGGTGATCCCGGTTCCTACCAGGGTGAGTCTTCGAGGGCGTGATGCCACGTGGCAGGAACGTACGGTGAGCAGAACCGCGGGTCAAGGGATGGAAGCCGCAACGGAACTCACAACGGAGGCGCGGACGCGAAGAGGGGAAGCCTCCGAGGTGGGCTCGACGCGTCACGCCGACGGCGTGGGTTCGCCCTTGCGCAAGGCTGGCGCGGAAGCCCGGAAGCTCGCAACGAGCATGGCTCCGAAGGCGAAGAAGAGCAGCGCCGAAGCCATTTCGAAGTGGATCGTGCGATCGTCGGTCTTCGTGGTCCAATACTGCGCGATGCAGAGGAAGAGGATGGGCAGCCACACGGACACCTCGCTCCAGGTCGGCGTGGCCCGCTTGTCCTGGGACGTAAGGGAACAGCCCAGCAGGGGGAGGATCGTGATGAAGTGGATGTAGTAGTTGGCGGGGTTGAAGAGCACGGGGATGAGGAGACAGCCCAGGATCGCCGCCTGATCCAGGCTGGCACGACGCATCCAGGCGATGATGCCCGAGGACACGGCGACGGCGACGGCAAGGAAGCCGAACAGCGGCCAGCGGGCGCGGACGATGGATTCCTGGGGGAAGTCCGTACCGCCGACGAAGGCCTTGAGACTGACCTGATTGACGTGGGGCTCGGAGTCCAGGAGGGTGACCTTTCTGAACCACTCGGGCCAGGCGTTGAAGGAGAGGATCAGGGAGGCGAAGAGGAACAACACGAGACCGCCCACGATCGCGGATCCCCACACCCGAAACGTCTCTCGGTTGTTCTCGATCCAGGAAGCCCGGGTGGGCCACGCCCCCGTTCGCTTCATCTCCCAGTACAACCACCCGAACATGGGGAACGCGAGGCCGACGAGGGCCAGCGCCGGGAAGGCCCGCTGTGCGGCGGCGAGCGCCAGAAACAAGCCGCCTATCACAGGCTTCTTCATCCGCAGCGCCGCCATGGCGATGAGCAAGTAGGCGAGCCAGTCATGCCGGAGCGTCGCCCCGGCCCAGTTCGACCCGAGCATGACGAAGTCGTTTGCGCCGAACACGACCATGCACAAGAGCGACGCCCTCCAGCCGTAGGCGCGCGCCACCGCGGCGAACGCGAGCAACAACAGCGCGGGGTCGAGCAAACCGCCAAGCACCAGCGTGGTCTCGTCCGCATCGGTCATGGCGAAGAGCAAGTAGGCCTGCGCCAACCACACGGGCGTGGCGTTGGCCCCGTGATCCACCATGCTCCCCAAGTAGTCCGGGCCCATGGTCAGGCGGAAGTACCGCATGTCCTTCAGGAAGGCTTGCCACCGCTCCGGAGAAAACCTCGCCTCCATCGCGAGGACCTGGTCCCACGCCTCCCCCGCTCTCACCATCCGGTGGGTCTTCAGGTCGCGGAACTGCACCTTCTCCATCGTGGCCCGCGTCGTGCCCTGCACGTCCGCCGCGTACGCCGCCACGCTCGCCAGGTACAGCCCGTCGAATCTCAACTCGTGGAAGTACTTCGCCACGGGATAGTACACACGCATGTCGAACGTGTGCACGAACGTGGGACGGTCCTTTTCGCTATCGTGGAATTGCAGGCGGCCGAGGTTGTAGAACGACCCGACCGCAAGCACCCCCGCAAGGGTGAGAGAGCACAGGACCGCGGTGCGGCTCGCCGGCCACCGCACCGGCGACATCACTTCCCTCACCACCGCGAGCACCGCAATCCCCGCGGATAGGGCCCGCGCCATCGATACGACGGTATGGTCCACCGGCCACTCGTTGATGATCGACGCCACCAACACCGCACCGGCGGTGACCGGTGGGACCGCGGCCGCGAGCTTCCACTTCCAGGAGCTCTTGCGACAGCTTGCAAAGAGCATCAGCCCCATCGCCAGCAAGAAGTGCAGGAAGTGGCCCCGAACTCGCTCGCCATCGGGAAGGCCCCCCCGCAGGGTCACCCGCGAGGGGATCTCGTCCGGAACCTTGTCGAACAGCTGCACCTCCCCCAACGCGTACAGGTTGTCCCCTCCCCGCGCGGCGATCCGAACGTAGCGGCCTCGCCCCGTCAGCTCGGACGACGATCTCTCCTGCATCCCGCTTCCCGACGCAGGCCCTGCACGCCACAGCGGCTCGTACGTGCTGCCATCCTCCGACACCGTCAGGACGTATTCGTCGTTTCCGTCCCCCACGAGGTAACCCGCGCGGATGTCCTTGGAGGCTCCCAGGTCGAACTCGATCGTGGCCCGCCCCCGGAACGTCGAGGTCAAGTCCGTGTTCCAGGCGTCGCCGCGACGGGGCCCCACCCCGTCGGTCAGGACACCCACCCGCTTGACGCCCGCAGCCTGGGACGGCGCCAGGCCGTGGATCAGGCTGTCGCTGGAGGTGGACGCAGTCGGGCCCATGAGCTGAGTCGCGAGCCACACGGACCAGACCAGCCCCACCAGCAGAAGGACCGACTCGGGTCGTTCGCGGAGTCGCTGCCCGAAGGCGAGCAACGTCGCGGGGAAGTTGAGCACCATGCGGGCACCTATACCCTGGTCCGCGGGGAGCGGGGAACGGGGAACCGAAGAGGGGGCAGGAAACGCGCGGAGCGCTTGATTCGGGACTAGCCCGCCGTGTCCGGGTCGCAAAGTTGGCCGGTCCCACCCAGCCCAGGTAAGGACATGTACGACATGCGACATTGGAAGGCCATCGCTCTCGTCCTCGCAGCCACTGCCGGCGTCGCTGGCGTGGGTCACTACCTCACGTCCGATGCCCAGGCGGCCAACGCCAGGCTCGAGCATGGAATCCCGACCAACCCGGAGTCCCTCGACCCGCCAGCGTTGGACGGAATCGACCTCACTCGGATGGTGTTGGCGAAGACCGAGACGACGGCGCCGGCAGCCGACGGGCGAACGGCGCACCTGTCGGTCGACCCGGACCTGCAGCGCACGGTCCAGCAGTTGTTCTTGAAGCGCGGGGTCACGGAGGGGAGCGTGGTGCTGATGGACCTGCGGTCCTCGCGACTGCTGGTGTACGCATCGATCAACGAGGGGGCGCGCCGCGACGTGAACGTGGAGGCGAAGGCGCCTGCGGCGAGCGTGTTCAAGATCGTGACGGGCACGGCCCTCGTGGAGAAGGCAGGGCTGACCATCGACCATGAGCAGTGCTACCAGGGCGGGCTTCACGGCTTCGAGCTTGCGGACCTGATCGAGGACGAGAAGAGGGACAAGTGGTGCGCCACGCTCGCAGGGGCGATGGGACGGAGCCTCAACGTGATCATGGGTCGGCTCGCGCTTCGGCACCTGGACCCGGACTCCCTCGGGTCCGTGGCGAAAGCCTACGGGTTTGGTGCACCCATCCCCTTCGACGTCCCGGTGCAGCCCAGCACCGTCAACTTGCCGAAGGACGACGATCTGAAGTTCGCGCGCACGGCGGCGGGGTTCTGGAACACGACCCTGTCACCCATGCAGGCGGTGATGATCGCGGCCACGGTCGCGCAGAAGGGAGCGGTGACGCGCCCCGTGGTGGTCAACTCGGTGACGGACGAGCAGGGCGAAATCATCTACCGAGCTCCGGCTGCGCCGCAGAAGCTTCGGCAGGCCTTCTCGCCGGAGGTGGCGGACGCGGTGCGCGACATGATGGCGGAGACCTTCAGCAACGGGACGGCGCACAACGAGTTCTTCGACAAGCGAGGCCGGGCCTACTTGCCCGACATCAAGCTCGCGGGCAAGACCGGCACCCTGACCAGCAAGTCCCAGCGCTTCTACACGTGGCTGGTGGGCTTCGCGGGGGCCGAGGAGCCCGAGGTCGCCTACGCGGTGCTCGTCAACAACGGGCCGAAGTGGCGAACCAAAGCGCCCTTCCTCACGCGCGAAGTGCTTCGCGCCTACTTCGCTGGGCACGGCGCGCCCGGCGTCTCACCGCCAACCCTGCGTTGATTCTCCAAGAGGGCCTGGCACTCCCTGGCACCCCGCCGTCGGCACGACACCAGTGTCAGGCTTTCGCACCGGATCGCCCCTTCAGCCCGCCGAATTTTGCGTACTTCCGGCACGTTCCCCTTCCGGCACGAAGCTTGTAAGAGTCAAAACCCGCTGGTAGATCGACGAGTGGAGGATGGTGATGAGAAAACGACCACGCGGGATCGTCTTGGCGGCGCTCGCAATGGGGTTCGCCGGTCTCGTGGGGGGGCTGATGGCGTGCGGCGCGGACGCGGCGACCGACGAAGCCATGGGCGCTCCGCCAAGCTACCCCGGACAGGATGCGTACCCGGACGCGGGAGCGACGGGAGGGTCGGGGGGCGGAGCGTCGGCCGACGCGGCCCTGCCGCCCGAGCAGGAAGTGGAAAGCTCCTACGAGTCCCCCGTCGCCACGGGACGATTCGTCTGGGTCGCCAACCCCGTCAGCGGACGGGTTGCCTACGTGGACGCCGCCACCCTCGAAGTGCGCACGGTACCGGCCGGCAACAGCCCCCGCTACATGGCAGCCATCCCCGACCCCGAGCGCGACGTGGCCGTCGTGATCAACGAGCTATCCGGCGACGCCACGTTGCTGCGCGCGGACGCCGCCGGCAACGTGCAGGTCTCGACCTTTGACGTCGCAGAGGGCGCGAACGCGTGGGCCGTGTCCCCGAGCGGACGGTGGGCGATCGCGTGGACCAACGTGGCCTCCTACCCGAATCCGGACCCGGTGCAGGGCTTCCAGGACGTCACGGTGGTCGACCTGCAGACCGAGAAAGCCACGCGGCTATCCGTGGGCTACCGGCCGGTCGCCCTCTCCTTCTCCCTGGGGGACGAGCACGCCTACGCGGTCACCCAGGACGGCGTCTCCGTGATCGACCTCACACTCCCGCAGGGGCCCCTGACGGCCAAGCTCGTCCCGATCTCCGAGGACCCCTTCGACGACCCGGGAACCCGCGACGTATCGATCACGCCTGACGGTTCGCTCGCGTTCGTGCGTCGCGACGGGTCGAGCCAGGTGACGGTGGTGTCACTCGCCGACGGCGAGCTGGTGCAAGTCCAGCTGGCGGGGGATTGCACGGACCTGGATCTGAGCGCGGACGGCACCAGGGCGCTGGCAGCCGTGCGGGACCTAGGGGAGATCGCGATTCTCCCCGTGCCGGAGATCGCGTCGGCCCCGGAGACCTTCCAGGTGGTGTCCGTGCTGAACGCGACGGTCGGTTCCGTGGCGATCGCGGCGGAGGCGCCGGTCGCTCTCGTGTACACGAACGCTGCGCAAGAGCCGCGAATCACGAAGATCCTGTTCGACACGACCCCGCCCGCCGTTCGCACGCTTAAGCTGCACGCTGCGGTGCTGGGCGTGTTCCCGTCGCGGACGGGGGCGAGCGCGGTGGTGGTGCACCAACCGGTCGAAGGGGCGTTGGGCTCGTTCAGCGCGCTCACCCTCGCGCCGGAGTTGCCGGCGAAGATCGTGGCGACGCAAGCGCCGGTGACCGCGGTCGCGCTGACGCCTTCCGGCGACCGGGCCATCGTGGCGGAACGGGGCGACGCCGCGAAGAAGTACGGAGCGTACCTCGTGCGCAGCGAGAATCAGCAAGTGGATCGGTATCCGCTCTCCAGCCCGCCCATCGCGGTGGGAGCGGTGGTCGGTGCCAAGCGTGCTTTCGTGGCGCAGGAGCACCCCGAAGGACGCCTCACCTTCATCGACCTGGACACGGGACTTTCCCGCACCTTGACGGGCTTCGAGCTCGCAGCACGTGTGATTGACGGGAGCCAACCATGACGACACGCCTCACCCTTTTCGCCGGAGCCGCCAGCCTGCTCTTCCTTGCCGGCTGCGGTGACCTCATGGATGACATCCGCGGCGACCGCCCCGACTCCTGGGACACGCCGCCGGATGTCCGCTACGACATCGGCCTCGAGGGCTCCTTCGCTCTCGTTGACGAGTCCTTACACGCTGTCCACCTCGTGTCCGTGGACGACGAGCTCGGCCTCCCGCAGGCCCGCCGGGCCACAGGCAAGAACGTGGTCAACGCGATGTCCTCCCCGAACGGAGACCGGCTGTTCGTGCTCACCGAGGGGGACCAGCCTCGACGCAAGAGCACCGACGAACGCCCTGCCCTGTGGATGTACGACGGGAGCGGTGCGGGAACCCTGTTGGCGAAGTACACTCTGTCGGACCCGCTCAACGGGCTCGCGATGGATCCCGAGGGGCGCTACGTGGTGGTCTACTCCGCCGGGTCGTCCAGCGCCTTCGTGACCAACCGCAACGAGCTCGTGGTCATCGACACGACGCTGCCCGCGAGTGACACGAACCCCCTGCCGCGCACCATCCGCAGCTTCGGTGGAACGCCCCAGCGTCTCACGTTCACGTCGCCCTTGAACCTGCCTGCCGGAGAGCGACGCCTGCTGCTGGTCGAGACAGACCAGGACCTCTCGATTCTCGACCTCGATCACCTCGATCGCAAAGAGGTCACCGTACGCCTGAGCAACGACTACAAGATCGTCCCGGCGGGCGTGACGTACACGGACGGGCTTCCGAGCCGCAACGATGACGCGCGCGTGGCCGTCCGCACGACCAAGGAGAACAGCGTGTTCCTCCTCACGTTCGTGCCGCAGCCCAGCGACACCGCGGAGAACGACTTCGGCCTCACGGTCAACATCATCGGGCTGACGACCACCCCGAGTGACTTCGCCTTCGTCAACACGGACGGCGGCCTGCGCCTCGCGATGCTCGAGCCGGGGCAGCGCATGGCCACCCTCGCGGACCCGGACACCACCACGATCACACAGGTCGAGATGCCCGCGACCTACGGCCGCATCTCGCTGGTCACCCACGAGGTCGCCGATGCGCCCGCGAGCGGGAGTGACGTCGCGATGCTGTGGGGAGGCGCGTCGTCTGCCGCCGGCGTGGCGTTCTGGTCCCTCGGAAAGTCCGTGGGCCAGGCGTACCGGAGCATCGAGGTCTTGCCGGACGTTGCGGCCTCCGTGGGGGAGGTCGTGAGCGTACCCGCGCCCAACCAGTCGTTGAAGATCCTGGTGCCGAGCTCCTTCGGCTCCCAGGGAGGGCAGTTCCACGTGCTGGACCTGGCCCATCGCACCGCATCCCCCCTGCAAACCAAGGCCTCGAGCCTTTCCCTCACCGTCTCCGCGGACGGACAGCGCGCATGGTTCTTCCAGCGCGGTGCCCGTGACGTCGCCGTCATCGACCTGGTGACGATGCATCCGCAGAACCTCGTGCTCGACTATCCCATTGCCAACATCTACGACGTGGCACGCACCGGAAGCGGTCGGGCCATGGTCGCCCTTCACCGCGACGGGAACATGGGAGCCACCGTCATCGACGCGTTCTCGCCCGACGAGGCTTCCGCCCAACTTCACGTCGGCCTGCTGCAGGGAGGCTTCTGATGCGTGCGCCTTGTGTCTTCATTCTTTCGGTCGCCGCGCCGCTGCTTTTTGCCGGGGTCTGCATGGCCCAGGGGGCTGAGGAGCCTCCGCCCGCGCCACCCGAAGCCGGGGAGAACCTCCCACAACCCGAACCCGCACCGGCTCCAGCGCCAGCGCCCGCACCGGCTCCTGCCGCAGCGCCGGAAGCCAAACCGCCCGCCCCTCACGCGTCCACGGGTGTGACCTGGTATCCCGGCGCAAGCGGCCCAGCCGGAGCATACGACCCACCGCCCGCGGAGTCTTCCAGCCCGTCCGAACCCTCGCGCGACATGTCCCGCGACTTCTGGCAGGTCCACCTCGGCCTGCGCATGGGCTGGGTCCGCAGCGATGCGTACGACCCCTTCGACGACAACGATATCTTCTCCCAGGTCTCCGTGGGAGCGACGCGCGCCTTGGTGCTCACCGATTCGATCTCCTTCGCTCCCGGTCTGGTCTGGGAGTACGGACAGGTCGAGCAAGAAGCCCGCGGCGCGGCCAGCGAGCTCGCCGTCCACAGACTCGGCGCGGTCGCAGAGGGTCGCTATCACCTCGGTCGCGACGTCTACGTGCTGGCCAAGCTCGTGCCCCAGGCGGTTCACACGCGCGCGTACCTGGACGAGCGATCGTCGACGGATCAGCTGCAGCAAAAAGCCTGGCGGTTCGGGGTGGATGCCACGGCAGGCGCGGCCTGGAACCTGCCCCGCACCCTTGGGTCGGCCAACGTGATCCCGCAGTTCTGGCTCGTGGGGGAAGCTGGCTATGGCTGGTCGATGAGTCAGGACCTCGAGCTGTCACCGGACGTGGACGAGGATGACCCGCGCGCCGAAACCACACTCGACCTCGGCTCGCTCGCCATGCGCGGCGTCATGATGCGTGTGAGCGTGGCGATGACGTTCTGAGCCCCAGGAGAACGCGATGCGACAGCGACGATGGTACGGTTGGTGGACGGTGGCGGGCTTGTTCGCGGCGGCCTGTGCGGCACAGGATGACGAGGGCGCGGGCAGCATGGCCCCCTATCCGAACGAAACCGGTGGAATGGCCGGGAGCGGAGGCTCGACCGTGGTCGGCGGTTCCGGCGGCGGTTCCGGCGAGCTTCCTCCCGAGCAGGAGGTCGAGAGCGCCTACGAATCCCCCGTGGCTACCGGGCGTTTCGTTTGGGTCGCGAACCCGGTGAGCGGCCGCATCGCCTTCATCGACGCGGTCACGCTCGAGGTGCGCACCACCGAGGCGGGCAACGGGCCCTCCCACCTCGCCGCCGTACCTCACCCCTCCCAAGACGTCGCGGTCGTCATCAACGAGATTTCGTCGGACGCCACGCTGCTTCGTGCCACGGCAGCGGGAACGATCGACAGCGTGACGCTTCCGATCGCGCAGCAGAGCAACGCGTGGGCGGTGTCCGGGACGGGGCGGTGGGCGATTGCCTGGACGGATGCGCGATGGATCGAGGGGACAAACGCGGCGCAGGGGTTCCAGGACCTCGCCGTGCTCGACCTGACCGAGGGCGCAGAAAAGGCGACGCGACTGTCCGTGGGGTATCGCCCCGTGGCGCTGCAGTTTTCGGCGGACGAGATGCACGCGTACGCGGTGACGCAGGACGGGATCTCGGTCATCGATCTGTCGGCAGCGAGTGGTCCAGCGGCCATAGGGCTGGTGCCCCTTTCGGACGACCCGCTGGAAGACCCAGGTACGCGCGACGTGACGATCACACCGGATGGCGCCTTCGCGCTGGTTCGGCGGGACGGCAGCGACCGGGTGACGGTGGTTTCCCTTTCGGACGGGGAGCGGACGGAAGTGCAGATGTCGGGTGCGGTGACGGACCTCGACCTATCCCCGGACGGAACCAAGGCGGTTGCGGTGGTGCGTGATCAGGGCGAGGCGGCGGTGCTTCCCATCCCGGGAATCGCGGACGCGCCGACGGTGTTCGAGACCGTGAAGATCACGAACGTGCTGGTGGGATCCGTGGCGATGGCCTCGGAGGCGAACGTGGCGCTGTTGTATTCGAACGCGAGCGGGGAGAGTCGCATCGCGAGTCTTCGCTACGACAGCGCGCCGGCGACGGCGGAGGCGTTGAAGCTGCACGCGCCGGTGCTCGCAGTATTTCTGGCACCGAGCGGGGCAAGCTCGATCGTGCTTCACAAGGCGATCGAAGGCGAATCAGGGTCGACGTTCCCGGGCGCGTTCAGCGTGTTGAACCTGGCCCCGAAACTTCCGGCGAAGATCGTCGGGATGGCCGCTCCCCCCACCGCCGTGGCGCTCACGCCCTCGGGCGAATACGCTGTGCTCGCAGAGCGCGACGACGTGAAGAAGGTGTACGGGGCCTACCTCGTGCGGATGGCGAACCAGCAGGTGGATCGCTACGAGCTGGCGAGCCCTCCGATCGCGGTGGGAGCGCTGGTGGAAGCGAAGCGAGCCTTCGTGGCGCAGAAGCACCCCGAGGGCCGGCTCACGTTCGTGGATCTCGAGACGGGTCTGGTTCGGACGCTAACGGGGTTCGAGCTGGGAGCACGAGTCGTGAGTGATTGAAACAACCACTCCATTCAGAATTCCCGGTCCCCGGTCCCCGGCTCACCAGTTTGCCCGCTAGCGCAAACCTCACAGCCTCTCCATCGCATCCCCGGCGGCCTTGATCGTGGCCTCGATGTCCGCTTCGGTGTGCGCGGAAGAAAGGAACGCGGCCTCGAACTGCGACGGCGGCCAGTACACGCCGCGTGAGAGCAGGCCCCCATGCCACTTGGAGAACCGCTTGGTGTCAGCCTTCGACGCTTCCGCCCAGCTCTCGACCGGTCCCGGGTGGAAGAACAGGGTGAGCATCGACCCCACGCGCTGCACGCAACCGGTCACACGACGTTCCGTGAGGGCCCGTCGCAACCCGCGCTCCAGGATGTCCCCAAGGTACTCGAGCCGGTCGTAGGTCATGTCGTCGAGCAGCTCGAGGGTGGCAAGCCCCGCCGCGATCGCGACCGGGTTCCCGCTCAGGGTTCCCGCCTGGTAGACCTTACCTTCCGGTGCGATCACCGACATGATGCTCGCCTTTCCCCCGTAGGCGGCGAGCGGCATGCCCCCACCGATGACCTTGCCGAGGCACGTCATGTCCGGACGCAGGCGGTACCGCTCCTGCGCTCCTCCCGCCGCGAGTCGGCACCCCGTCATGACCTCGTCGAAGATCGACACGGCCCCGTACTTCGCACACAGCGACAGGATACCAGGCAGGAAGCCATCCTTCGGGGGCACGCACCCCATGTTGCCCACCACGGGCTCGACGATGACGGCGGCGATGTCCTCGGGGCGCTCCGCGAACACCTTCTCGAGGGTCTCGAGGTCGTTGTAGGGAAGCGCCAGGGTGGTGGCCGCAATCCCTGCCGGGATGCCGGCTGAATCGGGCACGCCTTGCGTGGCCAGACCGCTTCCCGCCTTGACGAGCAACGAGTCCCCGTGCCCGTGGTAGCAGCCCTCGAACTTGATGATGACGTCGCGCCCGGTGAAGCCGCGTGCCGCACGCAACGCGGACATCGTGGCTTCGGTGCCGCTGCTCACGCACCGCACCTTGTCGATGCTCGGGTAGCGCACTCGGATCTGTTCCGCGAAGATCACCTCCGCCTTGGTCGGGGCGCCGAAGCTCAGCCCCCGCGTGGCGGCCTCTTGCACCGCGCGAACCACGGTCGGGTGCGCGTGGCCGATGATGGAAGGTCCCCATGTGCAGACGTAGTCGATGTACTCGGTGCCATCGGCGCCGAGCATGTGCGACCCGTGGGCCTGCTGGATGAAGATCGGGTTGCCGCCGACAGCACGGAAAGCGCGGGCGGGACTGTTGACGCCTCCCGGGATGGACATCCGGGCGCGTTCGAAGAGCTCTTTGGATACGGTGTCCATGGAGGGCGGGTATAGCCCGATTGTGCCGGAAGGTCGAATCCTTAGACGATTCAGCCCGTCCGGTTCCAAGGCTCGCGGGCCGGCGCCACACGCGGGGGCGCCCTTGCGCCCTTCCGCGCTGGACGCAACGCATCCTCGCGATCCACGTCGACGGTTCCGCTTGCTTGACCCGGAGCACTACGGAGAAGATGCCCCCGGGGCAAGGGCCCTCTCATCGCCCACCCAGACCTCGGCGTGATGCTCGCCCCTGTCGTCGCGCAGCGGGATGGTCCGCTCCGGCTGCTCGACCCCATCACAAACCACCCGACTCACCCCCTTTCCTCCGGCGACAGGCCCACGCACGTGAATGTGGTAGACGGTCTGACGATGCCGGTAGTGGACGTCGAAGGACTCCCAACCGGCCGGGAGGAGGGGTTCGACACGCAGGTGATCGATCTCGAGCTGCACCCCGAGGAGCGACTCGATGGCAAGCCTGTACATCCAGCCTGCGGATCCCGTGTACCAGGACCACCCTCCGCGCCCGGCGTGCTGCGGGTTGGTGTAGACGTCAGCGGCCACCACGTAGGGTTCGACCTGGTACCGCTCGATGGCAGCCTCGCTATCGCCGTGGCGCACGGGGTTGATGAGCCCGAAGAGCTCCCAGGCTTTCTCGATGTCTCCCGCAGCGGCGAAGGCCATGACGGCCCAGACCGCTGCGTGCGTGTACTGCCCACCGTTCTCTCGAACGCCAGGAACGTACCCTTTGACGTATCCGGGCTTCGCACTGGAGCGATCGAAGGGGGGGTCGAACAGCTGGATGAGCCCAAGCTCGCGTCGGACAAGACGCTCGTCGACCGCGACCATGGCTTGGCGCGCGCGCCCCGGGGCGCCTGCCTGGGAGAGCACCGCCCAACTCTGCGGCAAGGAGTCGATCTGGCAGTCGATACTCTCCGCGGAACCGAGGGGATCGCCGTTGTCGAAGTACGCGCGCCGGTACCACGCCCCGTCCCAGCCGTGAGCTTCGATGTTGTCATGCAGCGCCGCCGCCGCCGCCACGCAACGGTCGGCGAAGACACCATCCCGCTTGAGCCTCGCGATCGCGGAGAAGCGCACCAGCACGTCGTGCAGGAAGAACGCGAGCCAGACGCTCTCGCCCTTGCCCTCGTCCCCCACGAGGTTCATGCCGTCGTTCCAGTCGCCGCTGCCCATCAGGGGCAGCCCGTGCTCGCCGAAACGCAGCCCGTTCTCGATCGCTCGCACGCAGTGTTCGTAGACCGTACCCGAGTCCTCCGAGCGCAACGGAAGGTCATAGTAGCTGTCCTCGTCGGGCTTGACCGGACGGCCCTCGAGGAAGGGGGCCCGCTCGTCGAGCACACCGGTGTCCCCCAGCGTGCTGACGTAGCGACACACGGCGTACGGAAGCCACAGGTAGTCGTCGGAGATGCGCGTACGCACGCCCCGGCCCCCCGGGGGATGCCACCAGTGCTGCACGTCGCCCTCCCGGAACTGCCGGGAGGCGCAAAGCAGAATCTGCTCGCGCAGGATGCCGGGGGCAGCGTGCACGAGCGCCATCGCGTCCTGGAGTTGGTCTCGGAACCCGAACGCGCCACCCGACTGGTAGAACCCGCTTCGGCCCCACATCCTCGCGGCCAGCACCTGGTACAGCAACCAACCGTTGGCGAGGAAGTTGAACGACGCATCGGGCGTCTGCACATGAACGGCGCCGAGCGTTCGGTTCCAGTACGCCCAGACACCCTCGAGGGTAGCCCGCGCCGCACCGACCCCTCGGAACCGGTAAATGAGCGTGCGCGCGTCGACGAGGTTCATTCCTGACCCGAACGTGAACGCGATCTCCCGCTCTTCCCCGTCGGCCAGGTCGATCATGACCTGCATCCCCAGGCAGGGGTCGAGCGCTGCCCCGACACGACCGGACAGCCGTTCGGCTCCCATGCAAGCCGGGGAGGCCAGGATGCCGTTCCGTCCCAACATCTCCAGGCGATCGCCGCTGAGAGAGCGCTGCTCCTCACTGCAATCCAGGAACGCAACGCGCGCAGCGAACTCGCTGGAGTAGGCATTTCGCGCCAGGATGGCGCCGCTGCCGGGGTCCACTTCGGTGACCACGTGGGGCAGATTGCTCGCCCGATTCTCACCCAGCACCATCTCGAACAGACCCGTCAAAGACAAACGGCGCGCACGCCCGGAGCGATTCTTCAGCTTGAACAGCATGAACTTGAGGGGGGCGTCGGTCGCCACGAAGGTGCGCAGCTCGCTCTCGATTCCTTCCTCGACGTGCTCGAAGATGGTGTAGCCGAACCCGTGGCGCGTGATGTACGGCTCGGCCCCTCCCGCTGGCGAAGGCGTGGGCGACCAGAACCGCCCATCGTGCTCGTCACGCAGATAAAACGCTTCCCCGCTGGGGTCCGTGACCGGATCGTTGTGCCACGGCGTGAGCCGGTAGTTGCGCGCGTTCTCGCACCACGTGTACGCACTGCCGCTCTCACTGACCACAGTGCCGAAGTACGGATTGGCAAGCACGTTCACCCACGGCACCGGCGTGCGCTGCTCGCGTGTCGTGCTGATCACGTACTCTCGACCGTCGTTCGTGAACCCGCCCCGGCCGTTCCACCCGGTCAGGTCCGGACGATCGACCAGCACCGCAGGCGCCGCAATCTCGCTCCGCCGCTCCTTTCCCGAGAACAACGGCAGCTTCGCCTCCACGGGACGGTTGCGCTCGCGCCGCTCCTTACCCGAGAACGACGGCAGCTTCAGCTCGATGGGGCGGCGGCGCTCCCGCTGCTCCTTGCCGACGAAAGCCGGCATCTTGACGTCCACCGGGCGACGCCGGTTGAGCTGCTCTGCCAGGGTGCCTTCGCTGTCGACGACAATGAGCCTGGCGACGGTCTGGAGCAGGACCTTGTCCTCCTCGGAGATCTGGTCGGTACGACGCACGAAGATGCCGCCGGGCCGGTCGAGCAGGTTGGACTCGCCCAGGGCGGCGATGACGCCCCCGATCTCCTCGTGCAGCACCTGCCGATAGCCTGAGGGGTCTTCGTTCCAGATGACGAGGTCCGCGGCCAGGCCTTTCACGCGGAAGTAGGCATGCGCTTGCACCATCTGCTTGACCAAGCCCAGGTGCTCATGACTCCCGATTCGCAACAGGACGATGGGCAGGTCTCCCGAGATGGCGTAGGCCCAGAGCGCCGACTGGCAGCGCTGGTTGCGAGCGATCACGCTGCGCGGGGCGCGCATGGCCCGACTCGCGTACAGAATGTGGCTTGCAAGACGCTCGTACAGCTGGCTGTCGGCCTCCGTGGCATCGAGGCGTCGCAGCAACACCTGGCTGTGTGTCCACGAGAGCTCGAAGAGCCGGTCGGCTGCGTGACGGTCGCCGTACTTTTCGAGCAGACCAAGCGCTCCCTCCCGGGTCTCCGCTACCCCCGTGACCAGGTGCACGCGCACCGTCTCGTCGGGCTGGATGACAACGGCGTTCCGAATCGCGACCACGGGGTCGAGCACGGAGCCTTCGCTGTCGGACAAGGCCGGCTGATGCATGGCCTGGGGGTCCACGGCCGATCGTCCGCGACCGAGGAAGGCGGCGCGAGAGGTCTCGAAGGACGGCTTGCCGGCAAGCTGGCCTCGTACGGACATCAAGTGAAGCATCCAGGGTGTCTTGTCACTGCCTGATCGCGGCCGCCGCCTGCAAAGGATCGCGTGGCGGTCGCGCACGATCTCGGTCTGCACGAACAGGTTGGAGAGCGCGGGATGCGCAGTGTCCGAGGCCTGCGGGGCCATCACGACCTCGGCGAAGCTCGTCAGCTCGAGGGTGCGAGCCGTGCGCCCTCGGTTCGTCACGCTCACCCGCCGAAGCTCCACGTCGTCTTCCGGCGAGACGCTCATCTCCACATGGGTGTCGAGCTCGTCGTCGGTGCGACGGAATTCGGCCTTTCCTTGCGAGAAGATCGCCTCGTACCGGGAAGCACGAACGAGGGAAGGTTGATGGGCTGCCGACCAGAAAGTGCCCGTCGAAACGTCGCGAACGTAGCAGAAGCTACCCCAGCCGTCGCCCGTGGGGTCTTCGTGCCAGCGAGTGACGGCGAGATCGCGCCAGCGGCTGTACCCGCCGCCTGCGTGGGTGACCATGACGTGGTAGTTGCCATTGGACAGGAGTTGCACCTGGGGGGAGGGCGTGTCGGGACTGGAGAACACGCGCACGGGCTGCTCCTCGCTTGGTGTCGTGTCCTCGGTGGCTGCCAGAACCTCGGTGGGATGCGGGAAGATCGCGGGACCGCGCGGCACCCGTTCCTGAAGCAGCAAGTCGGTCGCCCGGAAGGCAGGCTCGGCCTCGAACCGTCGTTGCATCGGGCGGTCGAGCAGCAGGTAGGCGAGGGAAAGGAACGTCATGCCCTGGTGGTGAGCCATGTAGGAGGCCACGGTGACGCTGTCCTTGCCGTGGGGCAGACGGGCAAGCGTGTAGTCGATGGCCTCGTAGAATCCGTGAGGACCGAGACGCCCCTCGCGCGCGAGTCGGCGCAGGTTGTCGCAGGCTTGCTTGGGAGCGACCATCAGGGCCATGGCGCTGGCGTAGGGGGCAATCACGAGGTCCTCCGCGAGCCCACGCTTGAAGCCAAGGCCGGGCACGCCGAAGGCCCGGTACTGGTAGTTCAGAAGCGCATCGGTCTTGTTGTATCCCGACTCGGAGATGCCCCAGGGAACGCCCCGCTCGCGTCCATACTCGACCTGACGGCCCACCATGCCGAGATAGGTCTCGTCGAGGATCGTGCCGGGATAAGTCGGCATGATCAGAAGCGGCATGAGGTACTCGAACATGGACCCACTCCAGGACAACAGCGCAGGCCGGCCCCCGGAGGTGGTGAGCAAACGCCCGAGGCTGAACCAGTGCTCCTGGGGCAGCTTCCCCTGGGCAATGGCGACATAGCTCGTGAGGCGTGCCTCGGACGCGAGCAAGTCATAGAAGCTCGCGTCGAGCCGATGGTCGGCCACGTCGTAGCCGATCGAAAGCAAGCGCCGGTCGCGGTCGTAGAGGAACCCGTAGTCGAAATCGCCCAACTCCGTCGCGCGTGCCGCCACCTCTTCCAACTCCGAAATCCGGCTGGCCGCACGACGCGCCCCGAGCAGCACGGCCCCTCGCAACTCGACCAGGAATGCGTCGTCTGCGAATCCACCGCGCGCGGCCTCGAGAACGGGGGCAACCGTGAGGTCCAGCGTCGCCGCCTTGCCAAGTGTCATCAACTCGTCCAAGAGCGCAAGCTCGTCCCGCAATCCAACGGACTCCCGCCCCTTCGCAAGTCCCAGCCAGGGTGCGACGTAGGCAAGCTCGTCGATGGCGCGGCTGACCTGGGTGTCGAAGGCGCGGGCCCAGGAGATCAGCTCCGGGTTGGCGCGTTCCTCCGCGATGCGAAGGAGATCGCGGGACGCCGGTCGGAGGCGATCCAGCAGGAAGAGCGCGCCGGAGAGGCTACGAATCGGTGTGGGCAGAGGGGCACGGAGCCGAGCCAGTTCGCCTTGCACGTCCGCGTCGTCCGGCGCGACCTCCCCAATCACGTCCAGCGTGTCGCGCAGCCCATCGAACGTCGCGAGCCGGAAGATCGGCTGCCCCACCAGGTCCCTAAGTCCTGCCGCGAGCGTGAGCAGGTGCCCGGCCAGGTTGCCGCTGTCGACGGTCGAGAGGTACACCGGGCGAAGCGGCTCGAGCGTGCGAGTGTCGTACCAGTTGCAGAAGTGGGAGCGGAAACGCGGAAGGCGATCCATCGAGGCGAGAGTCAGCTTGGTTCGCTCGAGGACCTGGCCGGCGGGGATATAGCCGAAGTCGTAAGCCGCGAGGGTGGCCGTGAGAGACAACCCGATGTTGGTGGGAGAGGTGCGGTGCGCCTCGCCCTGGGGCGGGTCCTCCTGGAAGTTGTCGGGGGGCAGGTGGTTGTCCGCGGGGCCCACGAAGGTCTCGAAGAAACGCCACGTGCGTCGCGCCACGACGTGCAGGAAGGTCGTGTCGTCGGCCGTGAGGCGGGACCGACTGCGTGGGTTTGGACGGCTCAGCCAGTAGGCCGCCCCAGGGGCGAGCGCCCAGAGCGCGATAATCGGTGCGGCCACGGGCAAGGCCAGAGGTTGCGCCATGGCGAGACCCACAGCAGTCGCAATCGCGGCCACCGGTGCGATGACCATGACCCGGTAGCTGTTCAGCACGCCAGGGCGGACACCTCGCTCGGCGTCACTCGCCGTGCGCCACTCGAGCAGCTTGCGATCCGTGAGAAGCACCCGCCCGCCGGTGCGCAGAATCGCGCTCGCGCTAACCAGTGCGTCGTAGGGCAAGCAAGCCAGAGCGAAGGTTTCGCGCGCCAAGTGCAGCGCCAGCTCCGTCATGACCTCTCGCAGGTGGCGACGCACGGGCAACTCGGCCCGACGGGCGAGCGATGCCAGCGCGACGAGCAGGCCGGGCAGCACCACGATCGAGAGAACGACGAGGGTTGCCGATCCGGCCACCCCGCAAGCCCAACCGAGCACGAGCAGCAGCAGGAGGGCGATCGGCATCAGGCTTCGACGAAGGTTGTCGAGGATCTTCCACTGGGAAAGGAGAGAGACCGGGTTGCGCACTCGCTTCGCGCCAGCCCCGGGCACGGTGCTCCGAAGCCACGCCATGATCTGCCAGTCCCCTCGCATCCAGCGGTGGCGACGGCTCACCTCCACTGAGTAGTCCGAGGGGAAGTCCTCGAAGAGGAGCACGTCGCTCACGAGCCCGGCCCGCGCGTACGCGCCCTCGAGCAAGTCGTGGCTGAGGATGCGGTCTTCGGGCAGCTTTCCGCCGAGGGCTTCCTGGAAGGCGTCGACATCGTAGATGCCTTTGCCGATGAAGGAGCCTTCGGCGAAGACGTCCTGGTATACGTTAGAGACGGCGCGTGTGTACGGGTCAATGCCGGGCTCTCCGGCGAACAGGCGAGAGAATCCGGAGCGGCGCGCGCTCGCCATGGTGATGGCGACGCGAGGCTGAAGGATGGAGTAACCCTCCACGACGCGTCCCAGGCGGGGGTCGAAACGCGGTTGATTGAGCGGATGTGCCATGGCGCCGGCCAGCTCGCGCGCGGCGTCTCGCGGTAGCTGGGTGTCGCTGTCGAGGACAATCACGTACTTGACGCTGCGAAGCAGGGCAATGTCGCCAACCGCCGTGTCGAAAAGGCCAGGCTTGCCTCGCAGGGCTTCGTTGAACTGCTCGAGCTTGCCCCGCTTGCGTTCCCAACCCATCCAGACGCCCTGGCGCTTGTTCCACCGACGCGCGCGGTGGAAGAGGTAGAAGATCGTGGTCCGGCCTTCGCCTGCGTGCCTGGCATTCAGCGCCAGGATGCCCTCCCGCGCGCGCTCTAGCAACTCGTCGTCCCCGTCCATGTGCTCGTGCGGGGCATCGCGGAAGTCGCTGAGCAAGGCGAAGGACAAGTGGGCGTCCCGATTGGCGAGGTAGCGAACTTCGAGGGCGTCGACGAGGGCGTCGACCTCGGAAACCTCGGAGAGAAGGGTAGGCACCGCAACGACCGTGGCATGCCTCGCGGGCAGACCGTGCGAAAAGTCGAGTCGCGGCACGAAGCAGGGGCGTGCGAACAGCATCGTCGCCCAGTGGACGATGGCGACACCAAGCTGGCTGAGGACCCCTGCGAGCAGCGCGACGGCCAGCGCGAGTTCCATTCCGCCAAGCCCCTGCGCATGCGCCAGCCAAGCCAGGCCCAGCGTGCAAGACAGGACAATGCCCGTGACCGACCCGGCGTACGCGACAAGGCGGAAGCGACGGACCAACCGCCGCAGGATCATACCGAGAGATCGGTGCATACCGACAGCCCGCTCGAGGGAGGCCCGGCCGTCATCGATGAGGAAGTATCCGACGTGGGCACGGCGTGCGACCTCTCGCCGCGCAAGGTCGACGGCCGCGCTCGCGACTTCGTCCTCGGAAGAGGCGCTCCGCTTGGCGATTTCTTCGACCACATGGCGGTAGCGGTCGCGGGTCGCGAAGTCCATGGCGGAGTAGACGCCTGCGGGGTCCTGGGCGAGCGTTCGTTCGACGACGCTCATGGCTTCGACGAAGTCGCGCCAGTCGGTGGCGCCGAGCAGGCGCAGGCTTCCGATGCTGTTGCCGATGGAGACCTGGTCCGCAGCCTGGCTCTGGGAGGCGAGCTGGAAGACGTGGGCGAGGGTGTGGCCGCGCTCGGCAAGGCGTTGTTCGAGCCACGACACGGGGAACACCAAGGCGGGCCCCAGCCCTTGCAAGCGACTCGCAAGCTCTGCCACGAACGCGGTGGTGAGAGGAGGTTTCGCCTCGACCATCTCCGCCAGCACGAGCACGACCTTGGCGGGCGAGGTCTGGGCGATGTCGACCATGCGTTCCACCCAGTAGCCAGCGGATTCCCGTTCTTCGCGGCCCGCGGTCACGCTAGCCACCACCCGTCGCAGGTTCTCCAAGAGCGCGAGGCGCAGCATGATGGGAATGGCCCACAGCTCGCCGAGGCGCAACGCCTGAACCGATTGGTACGACGCAATGAAGGCGCGCAAGCTCTCGATGTCGAGCCTTCCGTGGGAGTGGGAGATGAACTCGAACACGAGGTCGTAGACGCGCGGAATGCCGGCGGAGAGGTCCTTGGCCAAGCGGGGCAGCTCTCGGTTGTAGCCACCGGGAAGGTGGCGGCGAGCGGTCCGGATCTGCTCCTCGATAATGTGGTAGTTGTCCACGAGCCACTCGGCAGCAGGAGTGATGCGACGCCCTCGCCGCACGGCCTCCGTGAGCAACGTATGCGCCTTGCGCAACTCGATCTCGTTGGCGTCGAGGCGGGGCAGGATCCGGTCCGGTGCGAGGTTGCGTGAAGGACCGAGCTCGTGCCAACCCGCAAGGGTGCGCGCGTGCTGTTCGAGCTGGCTGACGGAATAGAGCTCGGATCGCAGCGGCGACTCTTGCAGTGCGCTGAGGTGAGACGTGTCCTCTTCCCCCGAAGGGGGCGGAGAGGAGAGCATGCGGAAGGGCATTCTTGGTGTCATGGGTGCCCCGGGCGAGGGACTGCCTTGTGAGACAAAGGAAAGCGGAAGCACCATCCGGGCCATCGCAAAAAGCCGCAGGAATTGACGTTCGCGCGCCGTCCCTCCCCTTTCATCCATCAGAATGAATGGGTGGGGTCGTCAGTTCGACGGCACACCGTTGAACGCGAACGCAGCCGCAGCGCGCGGCCGGCCCGTTGGGCTGAACAACCGTCGTCGCAGAACCCAGTTTGGCGCTATGCTTCCGCAATGATCCGTTCGCACGGCAGGGTTTGGGCCTGCGTCATTGCGGCTGTCATGGCATGCCTCGCGTGCGATCCCCCTGCCGCAAGCCAGCCCCCCCGAGCCTCCTCGTCTCCTCGAACCGCGGACGCGGCAACGAGCCCGCCCCCCTCGGCCGTCGCATCCCTTGCGCCCGCGCCGGTCGCGTCCTCCTCTCCCGAGCCCGCTCCCCCAGAGGAGCCCCGTCTGACGGTCCACCTCGTCCCCATCGGTCCCATGCCCCCGGACACCATGGAGCAGACCGCCAAGGGACTGGAGGAGCACGCTCCGGTGCACGCCGTCATCCACGACCGCCATGGCTTCCCCAACCGCGCGAAGTCGTCGCGGGCCGGGGCCTACCAGGCCCACATCCTCCTCGACTGGCTGGATTCTCTATCCCTGCCGCGTACCGGCAAGGTCATGGGCGTCACGGAAGCGGACATCGTCACCCGCAAGGGACAGCACGCGGTCTGGGGGATCCTCGGGATGGGGTCCATCGACGGGCGCGCCTCCGTGATCTCCACCCACCGCATGCGTCGCAAGTGGGAAAGCGGCGGGGCGCCGGAGGCCCTGGTGCGGGAGCGTTTATGGAAGATTGCTATTCACGAACTCGGTCACACCCTGGGCCTCGAACACTGTCCGAGAGTCGGGTGCATCATGGAGGACGGCCACGGCACGGTGAAGACCATCGACCGAGACACCGCCCTGTGCGACGATTGTGCCTCTCGATTCGAGGCTTCATTGCGTCGGAGTGCGAGCCGCTGAGGGGGTGAATCGTTCGGTTGGCACCCATGACGGACCGACCCCCGCGCGACAACGCGGTCTCTTGCTTGGCGCTGCCTTGGCGTGCCGTGCGCGGCAGCCGGAGAAGGCGCGACAGTCTTGATTCCGTGATCTCGCCCCGCCCTCGTTCCCAGTTGTCCCTGGGCGCACGCTGGTGCTACAAGTCCGCCGGTCAACCCACCTCAGGAGTAGGACATGGCATTCAACCTCAAGGGTCGCAGCTTCCTCACGCTGCTCGACTACACCACGGAAGAAATCCGCTATCTGCTCGACCTGTCGGCCACCCTCAAAGCCCAAAAGCGCGCCGGCGTTCGGGGTCGCTCCCTCGAAGGCAAGTGCGTTGCCCTGCTCTTCGAGAAGCCGTCCACCCGCACCCGCTGCGCCTTCGTCACCGCCTGCGTCGACGAGGGCGCCCACCCAGAGTACCTCGGCAAAGCCGACGTCCAGTTCGGGAAGAAGGAAACGGTCAAGGACACTGCCCGCGTCCTCGGCCGCATGTTCGACGGCATCCAGTTCCGCGGCTTTTCCCACTCCACGGTGGAGGAACTCGCCCGGTACGCCGGCGTCCCCGTCTGGAACGGACTCACCGACCGCTTCCACCCCACCCAAGCCCTTGCCGACGTCCTCACCCTGAAGGAGAACTTCGGTGAAGTGAAGGGCCTGGCCTGGGCATATGCCGGTGACGGCCGCAACAACGTCGCCAACTCCCTCATGGTCATTTCCGCCCGCCTCGGTATGGACTTCCGCATCGTCAGCCCCAAGGTCCTGTTCCCAGAACCTGAGCTTCTGGCTCGCTGCCAGGGGATCGCCAAGGAAACCGGGGCGACCCTCACCGTCACGGACGACGTGGCGGCGGGAGTGAAGGGGGCACGGGCCATCTACGGCGACGTGTGGGCTTCCATGGGCGAAGAAGACAAGATTGCCGAGCGAATTGCCTTGCTGCAGGACTACCAGATCAACGACTCCATGTTCGCGAAGACCGGGCGTGACGACGCCATCTTCCTGCATTGTCTGCCCGCGTTCCACAACCTCGAGACCGAGACCTCCAAGAAGTACCCCAAGATCTGCGAGGTGACCGAGGAGGTCTTTGAGGGACCCCGAAGCCGCGTGTTCGACGAGGCAGAGAATCGCGTACACACCATCAAGGCGGTCATGGTGGCAACCCTGGGAAGGTGAGCCTGCGTCCCCCTGAACACTGTTCAGATTCGCGGGCCATCGTCCAGCCGCACAAGTCTTCTCCTTCGCTATCCCCCCCGCGCTCCAGACTCGTCACGAAAAAGTGACGGTGCAGCCAGACTGCCGCTTGCAAACCCCTCCCAACGGTGATTGAACCGCCATCCGAAGGAGTACGTGTGCCCTATGCGACGAAGCGTGTACCGCGAACTTACGACTGCACTGCTTGCGGACTGCCGGTCAGCCGTGGCTGAGTTCACGGCAAGTCACCACAACACGCAAGTCTTCGCCTTCGCCATGGACTGTGACCCTTTCCATGGCGACCTCATCCTCGGTGTCAACACGGAGCCCGGACTCCAGCAGGTCCTATCGTCCAAGTTCCCGAAGGCGACCCCTAACGAGACCGACGGCCTGCACGGTATCCGGTTTCGTTGCCAGAACTTCGCCTTCGCTGACTTCGGCCTCTCGGAGGAAACCTTCCTCCTGCTCGACGAAATCGCCGCGGCCCAGCACGACGCACGTACCGACAAGACCGCCGAACGCCACGCCGACACGTTGATGCTCACTCTCGCCCGCGTCGTCCTCATGCTCGAGCCCGAGCTGGCCACGCTCGATCAAACGGACGATTTCGTCGCTTTCGTAACCGAGCGCGATGCGACCGAAGCCTCACGCATCGCCTTGATGCGAAGAACCATCTCGGCCGACACGTTCGATCGCGTCTTCCCCGAGGTCCGAGCCTTCGACGAGAAGCTCGACCGCATCGCCCATCTCCCCTTGCCACAGCAGGCTTCGTTCTGGACCACCTCGGCCCAAGACGTCGCCCTCGACCGTCACACCGCGGACACCAAGCGATTGCGGGAGACGGGTGTCACGGTGGACGCCATGCTCGGAACCCTCGTGAAGCTCGGGTCCGTCTCCGTTCCGCCGCTGCTCGACGTGCTCGAAAAGACCGCGACCGCCCCTCCGTTGCAGAAGGGCAAGGGCAAAACCGCAGGCTCTCCCACCCCTGCATACGACTTCTCCCTGCGCACGCTGGACACGCTCCGCACCATCCGCCTGGTGGACGAGGAGTCCGTGGGCCGCTTGCAGAAGCTGCTGCACGCCGCCGGCAGCAACGGCAAGACCCCGGGCCCCCTGCCCCTCGAGCTCGCCAAGCTGCTGCACGAGCTTCGCCCCGCGATCTTCCCTGCCCCCAAGGCCAAGGGCACCACCCTCGCCAACGCCGCAGCCTTCCAGAAGAAGAGCTAGCGCGCTTGGGTTTGGGGCTATCCGAGCCGAAGGCGAGGCGTTCTGGAGTGAGCCGCGGTGAGCGCGGCGAGCGAGCTTTGCGAAAGCCCCCTCAGAAAAACAGCGTTTGATATGGGGCTAGAGCAGCTCACGCACTCGAGCCTCCCTTCCCCGCCCCCCGAGCAAAAAGCCCAGCCGCGTCGAAGCCCTCACGGCCGGCGCATGCTCGATTTCGGCCCATAAGCTCGCACTCGCAGCCGAGCCCCCCCCACGCTCCTTGGGCAGAGCGTGCGAGTCACGCTTCCGAGATCAGCCAATCCCGATCATACTCCCCGCGATGCATCCCCGTTCGCACAGGTGGCCCCGAGCCCACCAACAGAGGCAACCGTGAGCGCCCCTCGCGCCTACGTCGTTGGCGGCGGCTCCGACAACGTCACCGTCATCGACACCGCAACCCACGAAATCGTCGGCCAGGTCTCCGTTGGCGACGAGCCCATGCTTCCCGCCCTCTCCCCAGACCGCCGCCTGCTGCTCGTCACCAACCGCGACAGCATGAACGCCTCCGTCGTCGACACCTCCACCCTCACCGTCGTGCACACCGTCGACGTGCAGGACGGCGCCTCGGGTTGCGCCTTTTCCACGGACGGCTCCCGCGCGTTCGTCGCCAACGAATACGCTCACACCGTCTCGGTCATCGACACCGCCACCTGGCAGGTCACGCGCCACGTTCACGTCGGCTATGGCCCTTGCGACCTGCAAGTCACGCCCGACGGCAACCACGTGGTCGTCACCAACGAGGAGTCCCACAACGTCGCAATCCTCGACGCCATCACCGGGGAACCTCTCCACGTCATCCCGACCCCACAAGGACCGCTCGGGCTCGTGGTCGACCCGCGGGGCGCCTTCGTCCTCGTCGCTTGTTTCATCTCGAACCACGTCTACGCCATCGACGCCCGCTCCTGGCAGGTCGTCTGGAAGCTGCCCGTCGGCTCCTGCCACGTCGGCATCTGCCTCGCCTACCAAGGACGAGTAGCGCTCGTCACCAACGCGGACCAGGATCACCTCTCCGTGATCGATCTCAAGCGTCGAAAGGAAGTGTCTCGCATCCGCGTCCGCGCGAACCCCGCCATGGTTCACATGCTCCCCTGCGATTCCCTCGCCTACGTGACCGACCGCGGCGCTGACTCCGTGTCAGTCGTGGACGTGCGCGCCTGCAAAACCCTTCGCACCATCCCCGTGGGCAGCTCTCCCCTCGGGCTGTGCGTGGGCTGAACAGAGGACCCATGGTCTGGTTGACGCAACCCGTGATCGTTCCCCTCGGAGGCCCGAGCAACACCCGGTACGTGGGAGTCGACCAAGCCGTGAGCGCGCTCCCTGAGCGACCTCTCGAGCACGTCGAAGGTGACCTCATCGAAGCGCGGCGGCTCGGGGCCCGCACGGCGGTGCTCGCGGGGGGCGAGCCGATGATGCGTCGCGATCTTCCCAGGATCCTGCAGGCTCTGCTCACTCAAAAGCTCGTCCCCGCCCTCGCCACCAACGGTCGGTTGCTCGTGTACGGCAAGCTCCGGCAGTTGCTCGTGCGCGCGCACGTCGGGTACTTGCGCGTCGAGCTACACGGCCCGGCCGAAGTCCACGACAACCTCGTCGGCGTCCCTGGCGCCTGCGACCAGACGCTCGAAGGGCTTCGCGCCTTGTTGATCGAAGCTCCCCCATCCCTGCGCATCGACGTCGCGTGCACAGTGCTCGCCGGCAATCTCCCCCACCTGACGGCCTGGGTAGACACAATCGCCACCTTGCCACGCCGAGGCCCTGTCACGCTCCGGTTCGTCGCACCCATGCTCGTCAGCACGTCGTCCGAATGGCCGCACTCCGATCAGATCACCACGCACGTCGGGGGAGCGCTGGCTCGCGTGCAGCAAGCGGGTGCAGACCTCACGGCGGCGTGGGAAGGCTTCGCGCCGTGCCTTCTCGAGCCACACGCGCACGCGAGGGACGAGCTGTTGCGCTGCGGCTGCTCCGTTCTCGGTCCTCGCGAGGCACCCTTGTCCTTCCCCGTCGAACCGCCCGGGTCGCGCCTTCACCCACTCCCTTGCCAGGACTGTATCCACCAGCCCACGTGCCCCGGCGCCCCGACGAGCCTTCTCTCCCGCGAAGGCGAAACCGCCTTGCGCCCCACCCGCAGCCTGCGCGCCAACTCCTTCAACTTCGAGAGCGTCCGAGACATCCACCCGTTCCACCTCGCACCAGGGGCGTGCACGGCACGCACGATCGCGCTGCAACAAGCCCCCGCCCGGTTCCTCTTCCTCGCCCAGGACGACCGCGTGACCCTGTACGAATCCCCCACCTCGGACTTCACCGACGCAGAGATCGCTCACGTGAAGGACGAGCTCGAACAGGTCTACGTCGATGTCGCCGAGGGCGCCTCGTTGACCGACTTCCTCACCGGCGTGCGACGAGCACGCTTCGATCCCGCGTGCCCCGGCTGCCCCGATCGGCCGCGATGCGGCGGCGCCATGCGCGTGGATCCCGAGCCGCCTTTCGCCCGTGAAGAGCGATGGCTCGCGAAAGAAGTCTCTCGCCTGAGAGGCCGCGTGCTGGACGTCGGCTGCGGGGACTCGCTCTATCGCGACGAAATCCGCGCGCTGATCGATCGCGAGCACATCGAGTACCACGGCTTGGATCCAGACCTCAGAGCGCTCGACCGGCTGCGAGCTGCCGGTATCGCAGGCCCCCTCCATCCAACAGAGATTGAAGCCTTCGACTTCGAGACAGGCTACTTCGACTACGTGCTCGTGCTCCGCTCCGTCAACCACTTCCGGGACATGACCAAAGCCTTCGAGGTGGTCTCGAAGCTCCTGCGCGTCCATGGGCAGATGGTCCTTTGCGACTCCCCTCCTTTCGCGATGCTGCGCACCCCGCGGCAAGTCGCCTACGCGGACGAGCACGCCCCCGTCGGCCACGAGCACTACCGCAACTGGACGAGCCACCAGGTCATCGAGTTCCTCAAGCGCTTCCCCTTCCGCGTGGACGTGCACCGCCCGGTCAACGCCAAGACCAGCAACGAGTGGATCGTCAAGGTCATGCGCATGCCCGACGGCAACGCGGCCGTCCCTTCGCCCGAGACAGGGCGACCATGACGGTCCTGTTCGTCAACCCACCGATCCGACTGCCCCGCGCGTTCGCGCACTACCCCATGTTCAGCACCTTGGGGCTGCTGTCCAACGCCGCGTGGCTGCGCGAGCAGGGCAGCGACGTGCAGGTCGTCGACGCGTTCACTTTGCCGTCTGAGCTCGCGCTTCGGGACGACGGCGGCGGGTTCCGCCACGTGGGGGCGGAGGTGCAGGACGTCGTGGCGGAGGTGCTGCGGCGCGCGGAAACGTGTAGCGCGCCCCCAATCGTGATCGTGGCGCTGACGATGTTCTCGGACATGAACCGGCTGGCGGAGAACCTCGTACCCCAGGTCGTCGAGGGGCTGCGACGCGCCTTGCCCGACGCGTCCCTGGGGATGGCCGACCTGTACGTCTGCGGGATGAATTACTTCCCCTTCGACGTGCCTGGCGTGATGCGCGTGATCCCCGGGGCAGATTGGCTGCTGGTGGGCGAGGCGGAGCCCACACTGCCCGAAGCCGTCGAGCGATTGCGAGCGGGTCGGTCGATCGACGGGATGCCGCGACTGGCCGTGCGGCGCGGAGACGACATCACCTACGACCCGACAGCGCCAGTTGCCCTGCAGAACCTGGACGCGCTGCCGTTGCCCGCCTTCGACCTGCTGGACATGGACCGCTACTTTCGCGTGCAGGCAGGGGCGCTGCAGGCGGACCTCGTGCACGAGTACCACGTGGTAGAGCGCCAGCTTCCGCTCATGACCAGCCGCAGCTGTCCCTTCCGGTGCCACTTCTGCACCAACCAGGTGCTGGGCCTCCCGTGGCGCGCGCACTCGGTAGCGTACATCCGACGCGCGGTTCGCACGCTGCGCGAACGCTACGATGTGAAGCGCATCCTGCTGCTCGACGACAACATCAACGTGGATGCGACGCGATTCCGAGAGCTCGTCGTGGCCTTGAAGGAAGAAGGGGTGCCGTGGGACGCGGTGAACGGTTACCGGGCGGACCGGCTCGACCGCGAAACGGTGCGGGCCATCAAGGCCGCTGGCAACACGAAGGTCACGGTGTCCGCGGAGTCCGGGGACCCGTCCCTGCTCGACAAGGTGATCCGCAAAGGGCTCAAGCTGTCTTCCGTCGTGAACCTCGCGCGCATTTGTGAGGAGGAGCGCATCCCCTTGCAGGTGCACTACATCGTGGGCGTGCCGGGCGAGACCAAGGCGCAGATCAACCAGACCCTCGAGTTCGCGACGGTGCTCTTCCACGAGCATGGTGCGTGGCCACTGCTGCAGCATGCCATCCCCTTCCCCGGAACCCAGCTGTTCCGCGATTGCGAGGACAAGGGGTACTTCGTGGCGCCGCCTTTCGAGATCCCGGGCAGCGTCCTCGAAGTCGAGAGCATCATCCGGACGCCCTCCTTCGAGCCCGGCGAGGTCATCCGGATGAAACGAAACGCCCAGCACCTGCACGCCGCCATGCAGAACCTCGCCTTCGTGAGCGTGGAGCCTCGCTGTGACTGTGCGTGCCTGAGCTGCCACTGTCACGCGATGCCTAGACCGGACCGTCGACCCTCGTGGGAGGAGATCCAGACGCAGCTCGATCGCGCTCGCTTCCTGGGCGCGCGCGAGGTGCTGCTCGGTGGCGGAGAGCCCACGATGCGCCCGGACCTTCCCGAAGTCGTGCAACACGCCAAGGCCATGGGCTTCAAGCGCCTCACGTTGGTGACCAACGCGCACGGGCTCGCGAACCCCACGCGCGCGGCGGAGCTTGCACGGGCGGGAGTGGACGCAGTGGCTGTCGACCTGATGTCGCCGGAGGCGGAGCCGCACGACGGGCTCGCGGGCATGCCGGGCGCGTGGAAGCTGGCGATGATGGGGTTGCGTCACGCGAAGGAACTGGGCTGGTCGATCGACGTACACATCCCGGTGCTGAAAGAGAACCTTGCCGTGCTCGACAAGACCGTGCAGCTCGCCCTTCGGCTAGGTGCGCGCGGGGTTCACTTGCAGATCCCGCAACCGGACGCACCGGCGCTGCAGGCGGGTCAGGTTCCGCGCTGGAACGACGCGGTCGGTCCGATGCTGCAGGCTTTGCGGAAGGCGCCTCGCGGCCTGGCCGGAATCCAGGGGGCCCCGTTGTGCCTGCTCCCTTCCCACCCGGGCGTGTTGCGCCCGTTGCCCCCATGGGCGCTGCAGGCGTCTCGTGCACAGAAGGTCAAGCACCCCGTGTGCAGGCAGTGCGTGGCCTACATCCTGTGCGGGGGATTCTTCCGGCCCGAGCACGAGCCCGACTACGGGATGATGGACGCTGCGGGAGTGGGGACTCCGAGTCCGTCCTCCTACAACGGCGTTCCATAAGCAGTCCGCTTGCTTCAGGCATCAACTGTGCGGCCGACCTCCGCACCAACCCCCACCCCTTCTGTGCCTTCTGCGTCCTCTGTGGTTTTCGGGCTCGGGCTACTTAGGGAACCGCCGTTCCTAGGTTTTCCCCACGGATCAATGTGATTCTGCCTAGCTCCTCGTTCTCCCCCGGTCCGCGAGGTACACAGCCGCGCGGTGCTCGCCGCGACGAACCACCGCGTTCACGAGCATCCCGAGCCGATCCACGGCCTTGCCGGGGACAATCGTTCCGGGCAGGGGATGCAGGCTGACGCGATAATGACTCGGACCTGCAGTGTTCACCAGGAGCCGCACCCGCACGCGTCCGCCGTCTGCCCAGCGAAACCTGAGCAGCGCCCCCTGGCCCGTGTCGCGCATGAGCCCCACCCGCTCTAGCGTCCACCCGTCATGCTCCCGCCCCTCGGGCCAATCCCGAAGGACGATTCCCAGCACGCGCGGCGACAGCCACACCGGCAAGCCGCCCTCCTCGCGCAGCAACACGAGTGCCTCCGCCGCCTTGAGGCGCGCGGGATCTCGCGCGATGCGCCGAATGATCTCTGCCTTGCAGCGCGCAAGCGCATCTCTCGACCACGAAGGGCTCTCGATCAAGTACGGGATTCCATGTTCGCAAGACACCAGCCCGAGCTGGTCACGACGTTGCCACAGCTTGGACCCTCGATAGACCTGCAGCAGGGACACCAGCACGGCCTCGACGGTGCGGACGCCCTCCCTGGGTTCGGTCCACGACAGCAAGGTGTCGAGGGTTTCGAGAAAGGTCTCCTCGTCGTCGCCGGGGAGGCCAAGCACGATGCTCGCGACCACGGGACGCACCGCGTGGGCAAACCCATCAAGGCGAGCGCGCAGGGCGGTCACGTCCACGGCTTGCCGGTCGACAGCTTCCATGCCGCGAGGCGACAGCGTCTCAATGCCCGCCAGCGCCACATGCGTGGGCAAGTCGTGCAGCAGAGCGTGCTGCTCATCGGTGAGAACGTCGTGCCGAATGTTGTAGGTGAACCGAAGGGTGCCGGACGGGTCCGCGCGATGGACGGCGTCCACGAAGGCGCGAAGGCGATCGGTGTCGTAGTTGATCGCGGAATCGTTCAGGGTGACGTGCTGGTGACCCTGGCGCACCGCCCATGCCACCTCCTGGCCGAGTCTCTCCGCGCTGAAGTGCCGGAGGTGCTTGTCTGAGTTCCACGTGCAGTAGCCGCACGCATGCATGCACCCTCGAGAGAGCTCCATCATGACCGCGTTTCTCGCGGGTGAGAGCACGCCCGTCAGCACGGGCGACGGGATCTCGTCCAGGACCTGCACGGACTGGGGAGCGCCCCCCCAGCGCAGGTCGTCCCCATCTCGCCAGAGCACGCCGGGAATCCCCTCGAAGCCATCGCGACGCAGGATCTCGCGAAACGCCAGCTCCCCTTCCCCGACCACCGCCGCATCGATGGCGGGACACGAAGCCAGCAACCCGCGCACGTCTCCCTCGGTGGACCGGCCACCGAGCACGACGCGCACCCCAGGATTCCGCGCTTTGATCTCGGTCGACGCTTGCAGGACGGCATCGAGGTTCCAGCAGTAGGTGGAGAAGGCGACCAGGCTGGGACGGTGTTCGAGGATTCGGTCGATGTCGCCGGACGAGAGACGCGCTTCCTCGCGTTCATCTTCGGGCTCCAAGGGCTCGGCGAGGTCGACGAGGCGCACGTCGTACCGCTCGCACAGGACGGGGCACGCGCTCACGAAGGCCTTGAGGTAACCGTTGGCGAGGCTGTAGGGGGCGGGCGCGAGGTTGTCGACAAACCCTCCCTGGCTGCCGTAGGGACCGTCGCTTCCCTCCGGTTCGATGCTGCGGAAGATGCCCACGAGCAGCACGACGGGTTTGTCGCCGACCGAAGGCGGAGGCGGCTGGCGGGTTCGAACGGGGGCTGAAGCCTCGTTACCCGGGGAAAGAAACGCGGCGGGCAAGCCGGCCGCATGCAACAACCGGTCGCACGCCTCGAGGATTTGAGGCTCGGAGAAGAACTCCGTGCGATAGCCCGGGCGGTGGGGGTCGTCGTCGCGGTAGAAGTCGTCGAGGGTTCGACGCGTGAGCGAGGCTCCGAAGGAGACGGGGTCAAGAAACAGTGGGCTTCCTGGGTCAGCGATCATCGGGCAGACCGAGATGCCGGCGCGGGATTCGGCTCGAATGCGGTGGATCAGCGCGACGCTCTGGTCCACGTCCTGGGGGGTCTCCGTCGGCAGCCCTGCAGAAAAGAAGCAGTGGGCGCGCAGACCGCGGTCCTCGATCGCGTGGATGGCTCGCAGGAGGTGATCGTTCGAGAAGGGAAAGCCGCGCACGCGCTTGCGCACCGCTTCGCTGCCGCACTCGGGAGACAGGATGAGGGTTGACGAGGGAAGGAAGGTGCGAGCCATGGAGTCGAGCAACTGGGCCGACGGCAGGCACCACAGGTCGTAGACGAGACGCAGGGGTTTGCCGAGGGTCCCGATCGCTTCGAACCAGGCCCGGATGGCGCGCCGCGCCGAGGGCGGGTCGAACGAGCTCCGGAGAACGTCTACGCCATGCGCCAACGCTTCTTCCACGTCGCGGATGAGCTTGGGGAGAGGATAGATCAGGGTGCCGTGGCGCCCGCAGATGGCCGCCTGCGCGTGCGTTCCACCGCCGCAGCTGGCGCAGGCAACGGAGCACCCCCGCCCGGCGTTGAGGTAGGCGGTGCGTGCGTAGGGGGCCTCACCGCCTCCTTCGGAGAAGTCCGCGTACAGCGCCCTTCGAACATAGGCGTCGTGGTGACGGAGCAGGTGCAAGCTTCCATGTCGCAAGGACGCGGAGTCATGGGTGTCGAGGAGATACCGCGTCGGGTTGGTCTGAACCACACCACGTGCGTCGCGCCAGAGGAGATTGGGCACATCATGAAGCGGTTGCTGAACCGGTGACGCGAACGAGGCGCATGCTCGGGCCAAGGCGACGGCAGCCTGTTCGCCGTCACCCTTCACGACGGCATCGACGCTGGGGAAGTGTTCGAGGATGTCTTGAGCGAAGAGGGAGGCGGTGAAGCCCCCGAGCACGATGAGGGAATCGGGGGCCAGGGCGCGCAGGGAGCGGGCGAGGTCGAGAACGGGTCGAACTTGCGGGTACCAGTGAAGGGAGAGGAGCAGGAGGCGCGGGGGCGTGGGGGAGAGAAGATCCGGAAGGGAGAAGGCGGGGTTGACCTCACGCTCGATGCCGAGGTGAGCGATCGCGGTCGCGGCGCCGGTTCGATCGGCGACGAGGTTGGCGAGGGCGGGCAGGCCGAGGGGCATGACCATGATCTCGCGTCGGTCCTGGTCCCATCGAGGGGTGTGGAGGAAGAGGCACACGGGCGAGGGCATGGGAGAGCAAGCTTGGGGACTGGCGCGAGTCGAAGCAAGCGCAAGTGGTTCGCGGATGTTCGGACGATGACGTGTTCGCGAGCATGGGGGATGGTGTCAGAGCGCAGCGGGCACCTGGTAACTCGAGCGACCAGATCTGCCCTCGTCATGGACCATGTTCAAACGGAGCGAGGATTGTGTGGGGGTGGATGGGACCTGGGGGCCGTGGAAAGTCCGCGTTCCAGGGGCCGATCCGCGAGAAGGCCTTCCATGAGCGGAAGCGCGTGGGTCGTGTGAGCGGATCGTACGGAGCAACGTGGGGATCAGCGTTCCTGTCGCATAGAGGAATATTTGGGATTGTTGGACTCCTACGTCCACCAAGCGCAACCATCTAACCCTCCGTGTTTCCAGGAAAATTATATTCAGGTTTGTCAAGGGACTTGGAACGCGGTAGGTATTCTTACCATGGTCGACGTTTGTTTGTGCGGCACGCTTCGCGAACGAACGACGACATGGCCTGCACAACCCCGAGGGACATCATGAGCCGACAGACGCAGCCCCTTCAGATCGTACTGGTCACCACGGCCAGGAGGACCGCGGAAGCGTACTCGCAAGCTCTCACGTCCGTGGGCCACACGGTATCCACGGTGGCTTCGACGCAGGAGGCGCGCGCCACGCTTCGCCGGGACGGTTGTGATGTCCTGGTGACGGACGCGGGGGTCGAGCAAGATGCCGATGGCGTCACTTTTGCCGAGGAAGTACTGGCGATGCCGACACGGCCCCAGGTAATCGTGCTGGCGGACAAGCCGAACGTCCGAGACGCCGTGGCGCTGACCAAGAGCGGCGCGTTCGACTACCAGGCGGGCCCGATCTCCCCGGACAAGCTCCGGTCCATGATCGCGTCGGTCGCCGAAACGTTCGTGGAGCACGAGGAGGAGGAAGGGTTCGATGACTTCCTGCGTGCCTTCATGGTGTCGTCGGTCCCAGCGGTCCAAGAAATGGCGGCGCAGTGCCGGAGCGCCGCCGCCCGGGCGGACGCGACCGCGCTCATCGTGGGCGAGACGGGAGCAGGAAAGGGTGTTGTTTCACGGATCATTCACTGGCTGAGCGCACAGTCCAGGGCGCCGTTCGTTCGCATCAACCTTGTGGATATCGAGCCGGCCGAGGTGGAGCGACGGTTGTTCGGAACGGGGGCCGGGGACGATGGGTTGCTGGCTGCGGCGTCGGGCGGCACGCTTCTGCTCCGGGAGTTCTCGGATGTGCAGCCCGAGTTGCAGGACCGTTTGCGGATGTTGCTCGAGACCCGAGTCTACTGGCCGGTCAACGGGACGACCCAGCGCCGCTTCTCGGGGCGCCTGCTCGCAACGAGCACCCTGACGGCAGACGAGTTGGTGAGCGACGCCATGGTGGACGCGGGATTGGTGTACCGCCTGGCGATGGTCACGATTCGCGTGATCCCGCTGCGGGAGCGTGCGGATGACTTGACCAGGATCACCGACGCCTTGCTTGCACAGGTCGCGACGGACGCATCGCGCCCGAATCTTCATCTGAGCGGGGGCGCTCGTCAGTTGGTTCAGGATCACCCTTGGTCGGGCAACTTGCGGGAGCTCAGGAACGTCCTCACCCGCCTGGCGTTGCTCTGCCCCACGGACGAGATTGACTCCGACGCGCTCGCTCGCGCCCTGGGCTTCCCGTCCGCGGAGGCGCGCCGTGCGCACAAGTCGGGCGTGCGAAACCGCGTGCGCACCACGACGCGTCGTCCTCGCAATTCCTCTGTGCCGGTGCCGCGGCTGTCGGGCCTGGTGGCGACCGCGCTCGACGAGCCGGCGCGGGCTGAGCGGGAGCGCATCGAGGGCGCCCTCGAGGCCACCGACGGACATCGGGAGCGCGCAGCTGCCGTGCTTGGGATGTCGCGAACCACCCTCTGGACCCGGATGCGCATGCTCGGCATCGATTACGAGCGATTTCGGCGTCCCAAGGCCATGTAAACGCCCGCTCCCCCCGCCCCGAACGGCTTCCCGCCCCCCTTGCCTGAGGCCTCGTAGCTTTTCCTGGGAATACCCTGCGACTCCCGATTGTCTCGTGCGCGCGAGCGGCTATACATGGCGCCCGGGCCCAACGCCCACCAACCTCCTGGAGGCTCTCTCTCATGCACGACGTACGCGCGCTCAATGAGCTCGTGGCCAAACACAGCGACTTCGCCGAGTCCCTCGTCGCAGAGGTCGGCAAGGTCATCGTCGGTCAGACCTACATGGTCGAGCGCATCCTCATCGGTTTGCTCGCCTCGGGACACGTCCTGCTCGAAGGCGTCCCCGGACTGGCCAAGACCATGAGCGTCAAGACTGTGTGCGAAGCCCTCTCCGGAAAGTTCGCCCGTGTGCAGTTCACCCCGGACCTGCTCCCCGCGGACCTTACCGGTACCGTCGTCTACAACCACAACAAGGGCGAGTTCACCTCCAAGCTCGGCCCCATCTTCGCCAACTTCGTGCTGGCCGACGAGGTCAACCGCGCTCCCGCCAAGGTGCAGAGCGCCCTTCTCGAGGCCATGCAGGAACGCCAGGTCACCCTCGGCGACACCACCTACGGCCTGCCCGACCCCTTCCTCGTGATGGCCACCCAGAACCCCATCGAGCAGGAAGGCACCTACCCACTGCCGGAAGCCCAGATCGACCGCTTCATGCTCATGGTCCGCGTCGGCTACCCCACCCACGAGGAAGAACGTCAGATCATCGACCGCGTCACCGCTGCCGTTCCTCCCACCATCCGACCCGTCGCCTCCCTCGAAGACCTCACCGAAGCACGCAAGGTCGTGCGCGACATCTACGTCGACGAGCGCGTCAAGCAGTACATCGTCGACGTCGTCCACGCCACGCGAGAGCCTGAGCGCCACGGCGTCAAGGACCTTGCCGGGCTGATTCACTACGGCGCCAGCCCCCGCGGGTCGATTGCCCTCGCCTTTGCTGGCAAGGCCCACGCCTTCCTCCGCCGCCGGGGCTACGTCACCCCCGAGGACATCAAGGCCATTGGCCCCGACGTGTTGCGGCATCGCCTCGTGCTCACCTACGAGGCCGAAGCCGAGGAGGTTTCCGCCGAGGATGTCGTGCGCCGCGTGTTCGAGGCGGTCGAGGTCCCCTAGTCGCCCCAGCGAGTCCGACAGCCATGATCCCCAAGGAGTTGCTCCGACAGCTGCGGAAGATCGAGTTCGTCACGGCGAAGCTCGCCAACGAAGAGCTGTCCGGCAGCTACACCTCCGTCTTCAAGGGCCAGGGCCTCGCCTTCCGCGACGTGCGCCAGTACCAGCGCGGCGACGACGTCCGAAAGATCGACTGGAACGTCACCGCCCGCATGAACGAGCCCTTCGTGAAAGTGTTCGTCGAAGAGCGGGAGTTGACGGTCATGCTCGTGGTGGACGCGTCCGGGTCCGAGCTGTTCGGGACCGTCCGCGCTCCCAAGTCCCAGGTGGCTGGTGAGGTCGCCGCCCTCGCCGCGTTCAGCGCCATCCACAACAATGACCGCGTCGGCCTCGTGCTGGCCTCCGACCACATCGAGAAGCTCGTCCCCCCCAAGAAGGGTGACAAGCACGTGCTCCGCGTCGTCCGCGAGATCCTCGGCTTCCAACCCCAGAACCACCGCACCAACCTCGCCATCGCCTTCGAAACCCTCACCAAGGTCGCCCGACGTCGCAGCCTCGCCTTCGTCATCAGCGACTTCTTCGACGAAGGCTTCGAGCGCGCCATGGCCCTCGCCGCCGCCAAGCACGACATCATTCCCGTCATGCTCGTCGACCCCCGCGACGAGTCGCTCCCGGACGTGGGATTGGCCACCTTCGAGGACTTCGAAACCGGCGAGTCCATGACCGTCGACACCGCCGACCCCCGCGTCCGCGATCACTACGCACGGACCATGCGAGCCCTGCGCGACGAGCGCATCCGCATCTTCCGCAAGCACAAGCTCGACGCCTGCGTCGTGCGGACGGACGGTTCGTTCGTGACGCCGCTCCGCGACCTGTTCGCGCGTCGGGCCAGGAGGGTCCGCTCGCGATGAAGCATCCGGTGGTCGTTCCGTTCGTCTTGTGGCTCGTCGCCACCGGCAGTGCTCACGCGCAAGACGCGGCCGAGGCTGGTGTGTCGTCGGACGCCTCCCTGGATGCGGCACGCGACGCCGGACCCGCCGGCGATGCGGGGGCCAGCGCGAGCGCGAAGGACGCGGCGTTGATCGGGGAGGACGCCGGGCGCGTGTGGGCAAGTTGCGTGGAGCACGTGCCGGAAGGCGCTGTGCGGCCGAAGCTCACGAATACGTTTCCCGCGCGAGGTCTCGCCGGCCACGCGCTCACCCTGCAGGTCCAGCTCGAGCACGGGCTCGGAGAGACGGTCCTGCCCAACGGCTTTCACATACAGGGTGACAGCGATGCGGCCCGTGCCCTTGCCACCGCCGGCTTCGTGCTTCCCGACCCGAACGGCGGCTCAGGCCCCTCTCTTTCGCGGCGCGAGGAGCCGGACAAAGCCTTCACCGACGTGCAGGTCCACTTCCTCTCCCTGCCCGAGAAGCCTGGACGCCACGAGCTGACGCTGCCCCCGATCCCCATCGCCGTGTCGCGCGCGAGCGGCGAGTACCTCACGCTCTGCACCACGCCCCACACAATCGTCATCGACGAGCCCATCGCCAACGAGCCGGAGGCGGCCCCCCAGGGCAACCCACCGCCTCGCCCGCAGCGAGAGGTCTGGACGCTCGCGCGAGACCTCACCTATGGCGGGTTGATCGGCGCCCTGGCTGCAGCCGTCATCGCGTTGCTGATCCTCTGGTGGAGAAGGCGGCCCAAGCCTCCCGTGCCGCCACCGCCCCCGCGTCCTGCGTGGGAGGTCGCCCTCGAGGCGTTGCAGGACCTGCGTCGTGCCCAGCTTGTCGCCGAAGGCAAGCGCGCCGAGCACGTCGATCAAGTCTCGGATGTCGTGCGCGTCTACCTCGGGGCTCGCTTCGGGTTCGACGGCATCGAGTCCACAACGGACGAGGTGCTGCAGTCGCTGCGTCGCGTCCACCCGCCGCTGGTGGTGTTCGACGATGTCCGCAGATTGCTGCAGGACAGTGATCTCGTGAAGTTCGCGCGCTGGTCCCCGACCGACGAGGACTGCGAGCAGGTACTCGACACGGCAGAGCGGATCGTGCGGGCGACGATGCCCGTGGTCGGTCCGCCGCCCCCGGTGGCTGCGGTCCACGAACCGAGCCAAGAGGGCGGATCATGAAGAAGAAGAAGCGTGACCCGCTGGCGTCGGCAGGAGGTCCCCGGCAGGACAAGCGCGTGGGGCGCACCGTGGTCCGCGTGCTCATCGTGCTGGCTTTGCAAGCGTTCGTGCTGGGGCTCGCCCTTGCCTATCCGTTGGCGATGCGCGGGTGGGCGTGGCTGGACGTGACCTGGCGCCACCCGTGGGCCCTGCTTCTGTTGCTTCTCGCACCGGTCGTGCTCTGGCGCGGAACCTTGGGCGAGGACGCTCGGTTGCCGCGATTGCGTTTGGGCACCATTCATCCGCTCGCGGCGGGACCTCGGGGCTGGCGGGCTCGCCTTCGTGACTTGCCCGGCGTGCTGCGCGCCACGGCGGTTGCCATGCTCGCGATCGCGCTCGCCCAACCCATCTCTTTGATGCGCCCCGAGAGCACCGACGAGCTCGGCATCGACATCGTTCTGGTGCTCGACCTGTCGGGTTCCATGCGTGCGGTCATGGACGCACCGCCCTCCGAGCTCCCACGTCGCGTCAACCCCAAGGGGCTCCGCCCCACGCGCCTCGACGTCGCGAAGAACGTGGTGCAGGACTTCGTCGCCCTGCGCAAGACGGATCGCATCGGCGTGGTGGTCTTCGGCAAGTCTGCGTACGTCCTGTCGCCGCCCACGCTCGACTACCAGCTGCTCGACACGCTCGTGGGCAAGATGACGCTGGACTTGATCGACGGGACGGCCACGGCGATCGGCGACGCCCTAGGCGTGGCGGTCGCGCGGTTGCGACGAAGCGATGCACGGTCGAAGGCCGTCGTGCTGCTCACCGATGGGGATTCGAACGCAGGAACGATCGCGCCACAATACGCGGCTCACCTTGCCACCGTCGTGGGTTGCCGCGTGTACACGATCCAGATCGGCAACGGCGACGACGTGGACGTGCAGGACGGTGTGGACCTGTTCGGGCACCCGCGCTACGTGCAGCGACGATTCCCAGTGAACCCGGAGCTGTTGCGCGAGATCGCGAAGACGACGGGCGGAGAGACTTACGTGGCCACGGACGCGAAGGCGCTTCGGGAGAGCATGCACGACGTGCTCAACAACCTGGAGAAGACGCGGTTCGAGGCGAGCCAGGCGACGTACGAGGATCTGTTCGTGCTGATCTTGCTGCCGGGGGTGCTCTTGGTGGCGCTGGACGCGCTCGGGCGGGCGTGGTTGCTGCGGAGGTTCCCATGAGATTCGCGGAACCGTGGTGGCTGCTGGGCACGGGCACGGCGCTGCTGGTAGCGGCCCTGCTGGTCTGGGGCGGGTTTGCGCTCGTGAATGCGATCAGGAGGTTCGGGGAGCCCGAGCGGGTCAGCGCCCTCGTGACGGAAGCGGCAGGGAAGCGTCGTGCGGCCAAGGGGGTGCTGGTGGTGTTCGCGACGGCGCTCGCGTTCCTGGCGATGGCACAGCCGCAATACGGTCGTGGGACCCGGTTGATCCCGGCGACGAACCTCGATGTGGTGGTCGTGCTCGACTACTCGAAGAGCATGTACGCGCGAGACGTCGCGCCCTCGCGCATCGCGCGGGCGAAGGCCGAGGTCGCGCGACTGGTCAAGGACTTGCCGGGTGCGCGCTTTGCGGCGGTGGCTTTCGCGGGGGAGCCCATCGGCTTCCCGCTGACGTCGGACGGGATGGCCATCGCGCAGTTCTTCCGCCAGCTCGAGCCCAATGACATGCCGGTGGGAGGAACGGCCATTGGCCGCGCCCTGAACCGCGCGAACGAGCTTCTCTCCCGGGACCCCAAGGCGCGCGACCATCGTCGCGTGATTGTGCTCATCACGGACGGGGAGGATCTCGAAGGCAGCCCCGTGAGCGTGGCCAAGTCCATCGGGGAGTCGGGCACCACGATCCACGTGGTGCAGATCGGCAGCCGCACGCCGGAACCGGTTCCCGAGGTCGACGCCACCGGTTCGGTCATGGGCAATCGCCGCAGTGACGACGGGCAGCCTCTGATGACGGCGCTGTCGTCGGAGGGTGAGGAGCAGCTGGTTTCGATCGCGGAGGCCGCGGGGGGGACGGTGGTTCGGTCCGAGCGGGGCGCCACGGGCATCGACGTGCTGGCGCAGCGACTCGAGCAGATGATGGAGTCCGAGCTGTCAGAGAAGGTCGAGACGCTGTACGCGGACGTCTACTTCTACCCGCTGGGGCTGGCGCTGTTGCTGCTGGTGATCGAGACGTTTGTGGGGCAAGCCAGGAAGCGCAAGGTGATCCGTGTTCGGGAGGTCGAGCCGCGACGCCTGCCGGTGCGGGCGAGAAAGGGCACGGTCGGACATGCGTAAGGGTCTTGGCGCGTGGCTGTTCGTGGGCATGCTGGTGCTCCCGGGGTGTGGGATCGAGCCGGACCGTTTGTTCGAGCGCAACGCGCCGCAGGTCGATCGGGCGATCGATGCGCTGGACGCGGGAGAAGCGGGTCCCGCCGCGGAGCTGCTGCAGGCCTACCTGGGCACGGGCAAGTGCGAGAAAGGGGAGATCGGGGTCACGGACCTCGCCCGCAGCCGAGGAAACGCGTCCTTCGATCTCGGCCTGGCGCTGTTCCTGCTCGGCGAGAAGTTCGGAGCGCGCTTCGGGGAAGAAGAGCTCTCCGTTCGCGACGGCGGTCCTACGGACGAGCAGAAGCAACAGATGGACCTGCGCGGCGAGCAAGTTACATGCGCGCTGAAGATCCTTCGCGCCATTGGGTCGTCGCAGGACCTGCCCGTGGACTTGGCCGCTCGCGCTAGGTATCTGGAGGGAAACCTCGAGTTCTTGCGCAGGAACTATCGCGATGCCGTCCGCGCTTATGACGACGCCCTTCGCCTGGTCCCCGGGGTCGCATCGGACGCGGGGGACGAGGTCGGGCGCGACGCAGCCTGGAACCGCGCCATCGCCCTGCGACGCATCGAGGACAACGAGCGGGATGCGGGGCAGGACGCGCAGGAAGACCAGGATGCTTCGCAGGACACGTCGCCGGATACGGACTCCGGGTCGCCCGAAGGGGGGGAGGACGCGCCGAAGGAGTCGGGGGACGAGGGACAGCAGGACGCACCGTCGGAGGATTCTGGGGGAGGAGATGGTGCCCCGGACGGCGGCGACGGGTCTGCTCCCGAGGATGAGAACAAGCAGCCGGATGCTGGCGCACCGGATGGCGGGAAGCAGCCGCCTCCCGAACCGCAGACGCAGGACGATCGGATCCTGGATATGCTCGAGGCCGCACCGACCGTGCAGCTCGAGGATGCCCGAAGGCACGCGGCCCGGCGCCAGACGCGGGGGATGGTCGACAAGTGACGCGCTTGCTTCGCCTCGTGTCGCTGCTTCTCGCGGTGCTGGCGTTGTCGCTGGCGGCGCCACCGGCGCAGGCGCAATCCGGGCGGCCCGTGCTCGAGACGTCCGTGAGCGAGCGAGAGACTGAGGTGGGAAGGCCGTTCTCCATCCAGCTCAGCGCGATGGTGAACGTGAGCGATCGGACGCCCGGCAGCCCGTCGTTGCCGGTGCCGCCTGGCATCAAAGTGCGCAACGGGCCGTCCATCATGCCCAAAACCCACGTCACGCTGAACGGACCGAATCTCATCCAGCAGATGGGCATCGTCGCGACATGGACGGTGGAGGCGAGTCGGCCGGGGCGGTATCGCATTGGGCCGCCCACCGTGACCTTCGGCGGGAAGCTCTACGCGGGAGCGATCGTGGACGTGGTGGTGCACCCGCGGGGAGCGGGGCCTGCGCGGCCTCGCGCCCGTGACCCCTTCGACCTGTTCGACATCTTCGGCCTGCCCAAGATGCCAGGCATCTTCGACGACCCCATGCGCCCGCTCGGAGAGCCGGAGCTTCCACCCACCGACCCGGCCCTCGCCATGACGTCCGCGCCCGCGCAGGCCGTGTTCTTGAACGCCATGACCGACAAAACGACCGTGGTCCTCGGCGAGCAAGTCACCCTATCGGTGTACGAGTACTTCCAGTACGGCGGGGTTCGAAAGACATCGGTGCAAGAGCCGTCCACCGCCGACTTCTTGCAGTACCCGGTGCTGGACCCGAGTGAAGACCCCGGCGTTCGACAAGCCGACGTCGGAAGCGCGGTGTGGAACGCCCGTCTCGTACGCAAGGTTGCGCTGTTCCCGCTCCGGGTCGGAGAGCTCACGATCGGCCCCATGCGCGTCGGCTATCAGGGCCGTGGCTTGCGCGGCGACGTCATGCGCGAGAGCCGCCCTCTGCGCGTGGTCGTACAAGACGCGCCAGCCAAGGGCCGACCCGTGGGGTTTCGCCCTGGCGACGTCGGGGAGTTTTCGATGAGCGCCACGGTCGAGCCGCGCGAGGTCGACGCGGGCGGCGGGGTTTCGGTGCGCGTGAAGGTCGAGGGCACGGGCAACCTGCCGTCGACACTGACCACCCCATCCAGCAAGGGCCTGCAGTGGCTCGACCCGGACGTGAAGGAGAACATCGAAGCCTTGGACGGGCGCCTGCGCGGCGAACGCGTGTTCTCGTACATCCTCAAGCTGCACGAGCCCGGCACCGTGGACCTGGGACAGCTGGAGCTTCCGTATTACGACCCGCAGCGCAAGCGCTACGACATTGCGAGGGCCTATCTCGGCCACGTAACGGTTCGCGAGAACCCGTCCGCGCCTGTTGCGAAGACCGAGGTGGACCGGTTCGAGCCCCTGGGTGGACCGCGCATGACGCTTGGGGAAGCACCCGTTCGCAGCAAGTTCGTGACCGATGGGCTTCTGTACTGGGTCGCCCTCTTCGCCATGCCCCTGGGAGTCATGCTCGCAGGGGCCGGTTGGACGATGCTCGGAGCGACACGTCGATCGGTGCGGACGTGGCGGGACTCGCTGGACCGACGGGGGCGCGTGTCCTTGCGCGAGGCGAACCGGGCGAGGAAGGAAGGGCGCACGGCGGACGCGGCGGCGGAAGTGGAGAAGGCCGCCCACGCGATGATCGAGGCCGCCACGGGCGTGAAGTCGCGCGGGGTGCTGCGATCGGACCTGCGGGCACGGTTGGTGGAAGCGGGGGCTTCCGAGTCAGGGGCTGAGGCTGCGGTCGCGGTGCTTGAGACGTGCGAGTCCTTGCGTTTCGACCCGGCGGCCAACCAAGAGCAGGTCGATGCGTTGCTGGGCCAGGCGCGCGGGCTGGCGCGTCACTTCGGCAAGGGCCGGAAGGCGGCCGTATGAAGTCGTGGTCCTTCGCGGCGATGCTGCTCGCGGGCCTGGTACTTTGCGGTCCCGCGTCGGCGGACGAGCCGGCATCGAACGAGAAGCTTTTCGAGGACGGCGTGCAGGCCTTGTCCCGGGGTGATCACGGCCGTGCGATCGCGGTGTTCGAAGCGCTGGCGGACAGGGGATTCACGCACCCGGACGTCTCTTACAACCGTGGGATGGCCTATCTGGCGAGGGTGCGGGCCAAGCAGGGGCGTCCGGGGGACTTGGGACGCGCCGCGGCCGGGTTCGAAGAAGCGATCCTGGGGCGACCCGACGACGAGGGTGCCTCGCGCGCGGTGGACCTGGTGCGGGCCGAAGTGGCGCGCACCGGGAAGCGGTCGGGAGGGTCGGAGGTCGAGGTGAGTCCGTCGCTGGACCGCATCATTGCGGGGCTCGCTCCCGAGGCGGTCTGGGCGTGGTCCGCCCTCGTGGCCTCCCTGACGCTCTCCGTGGGGCTCGTGTTGCGGCGCCGGAAGGCCGGGGCGAGGCACCTGGCGGGCACGATCGCTACCCCCATCGGCTTGCTGGCCCTGGTGCTTTTCGCGTCGCTCGCGGCGTGGTCGCGGCATGTTCGACAATCCACGATCCCGGCGGTAGTGGTCGTGGGGGACGCGCGCATCCTCGACGAGCACGGGTCCGCGTTGCCGAGAGAGGATCCCATCCCGGAGGCGGCTCGGGTGGATGTGCTGGAGCGTCGAAGCGGGCTGGCGAGAGTGCGCCATGGGCAGCGAGAGGGTTGGACACACGCGACGAGCCTTCGGGAGTTGGCGATGCCTCGGTGACCTCCGGCAGCTTGAAGGCAACCACAGAAGGCACCAGAAGCCACAGAAGGGAGAGGGGAGGGCCTGTGGGGTTTCTACACTCTCTCACCACGATGCTCGAAACTTCTGTGTTCTCTGTGTCCTCTGTGGTTTCTCCCCAACGGTTGCCTCGGTAGCTCGTCGCCGTTCCAGTCTGGCGGGAACATCGGCCACCCTCGGTTGTCTCCCCCGACCATGCGACGCACCACCGGACGATCTCCCCGGCGGGCAAGGGTTTGTTACGCCCTCGTCCTTGCCGGCACGTTGCTCTCCTCTCCGGCTCGAGCCGACCTGTTCGACTCCACCCGATCGGAGCTACTCCGGGAAGTTTCGCACCACATCGACATCACCGTGGACCGAGGCTTCGCAAGCCTTGTCGTGCGGCGCACTGTCTTCAACGGGGGGCGGCGACACGACCAGGCCATCTTCGCGCTCGACCTTCCCCCGGGCGCGGCAGCCACGGGACTCCGCACCCTCGGACACATCGGCGGGAGACCTTACTGGTTCAAGGGCGAGCTTCTCGAGAGGGAAACCGCCGCCGCGCGCTACCGCGAGCTCACAGGCTTCGGCGACGCCTTCCCGAAGGACCCGGCCCTGCTGTCCTGGCGCTCCCAGCAACAGCTTGCCCTGCAGGTCTTTCCTTGCGAGCCGGGCGCCAACAAGACCGTCGAGTACACTCTTCTCCTGCCCACGGCGTACCACGAAGGGCTCCATCGCTTCCGCCTCCCTCGCCTCGGGACCTCCACGGTCCCCTCGATGGTCAAGGTCCGTGCCGCCCAGCCCGGGGACACCCTTCTGGTCGACGACTCCCCCGTTCGTCCTGGCACCGAGCTGTCCTTCGCAACGGCCGAGGACATGGAGATTGCCATCCAGCCTTCGGCTCAGCCCCCCATCACGGGCGCCCTCGCGATTCTCCCCCTCGGCCCAAGCCGCGTGCTCTCCCAGGCAAGAATCGACATCGCCGCCAAGCTCTCCACCGTCCCGGCTCGCGCCCGCGTCGTGGTGCTGATCGACGCGTCGCGGTCGGTGGAAGAAGTCGCTAAAAAAGCCTCGATAGCGGCGGCCAAGGCCTATCTCGGGCACTTTCCCGATGGCACGGCCGAAGTGATGGTGTTCGACCGTACCGTGCGTCCCGTGCACGGCAAGCTGGTCCCCACAAGCAAAGCCGTGGAGGACCTTGCATCCCTGGTGATCCAGCCTGGGAATGGCAGCTTCGCGGACCTCGCGCTGGAGAGAGCCGCCTCCATGCTGGCAACTTCCCCCGGTGGGGAACGACGCATCGTGGTGTTCACGGACACCCTCACAAGGGATGCACTGACTACCACGCAACTCGGCACGCGGTTCGGCGCTGCGGGGGGGGTGGTCCACGTGGTGGTACCGAGCTTCGGCGGTCCGTGGCTCACGCGGGACGACGAGCATGGCTGGAGCGGCGTCGCGAAGAGCACCGGAGGCCTTGTGTGGCAATCCAGCGCCTGCGACGATCCCGAGACCGCAAGGGTATTCACCGAGCTTGCCCGCCCGGTTCGCCTCCACAACGCACGGATCCAAGGCGGATTCTTGCCGGAGGAGATGACCTCGTTGGACACGATCCAGGAGGGAGAAGGGCTCTGGGACCTGCGAATCCACGTTCCCGCAGGCAACACCTTCAGCGTGGAGGGAGACCTGTGGACGCGCCGTGTGCACAGCACCACCGCCGCGACGGACGAGGAAGCGCGCCGTTGGGCTGCGATGGTGTTCGGGTCGCCCGTGATTGACGAGCTGACCGACAAGGAGATGATGGTGCTTGCGAAGCGGGGCGGGGCGGTGTCGCCTGTGACGTCCTACCTGGCGATCGAGCCGGGCGTGCGCCCTTCCACGGAAGGACTGGCCGACATGGAAGCCAGAGGCATTGGGCTGGGCGCGATCGGAACGATCGGGCACGGCTCAGGGTACGGGACCGCGGGGGGCCGCGTGGACACCTTCGACCCGATGCGATGGCTGCACCACGCCATTTCCATGGCGTGGGCGGCGTGTGGCGCCCCCTCCGGCATGGCGAAGGTCGAGGTGGAAACCACGGTAGACGAGGTCGTGGACGTGCCCGTGCTCACTTCGCCCACTCCCGTGTCCCCTGCCGTGAGCACATGCTTGCGTGAGGCGATCTGGGCGCTCGATCTCCCGACGGGCTTCCGGCAGGAGCGAGCCTCCTACGAGCTGACGCTGGACCAGTCCGGCCGGAAGTAGCAGGCACACCAAGGCATCTGCAGCCTCCCCTTGTCTTCGCGCGGCCGTTGGGATTTCATGGCCCCATGAAACGTGCCCTCGTCCTGCTGGCGGCCTGTGCCCTGCCCTCTTGCGTCGTTCCTTGCCCGCCTCCCGCGGCGCCACCCCCCTGCCCCGCCTGCGCGCCTTGCGAGTGTGCTCACGCGGCCCTGACCGCGGCCACGACGCCTCCTTCCCAACCGGCCCTCGTCGTCGCCGGCGAGCCTCCCCCCGAACCGTCCCCTCAAACCGTCGTTGTCCCCGCCCAGTCCGACTGGCCCCAGTTCCAGGGGGACGCCGCACGGTGGGGACGCTCGTCGGCCCCAGCTATCCGTCGCCCCGTGATTCGGTGGAAGGCGCGGGTGGGAATCCAGGGGTATCTCAACACGCCCCTGGTCAGCGGCCAGACAGTCTTCGTCCCGTCCAGCGGAAACACCCACAATGCCTCGGACCCACGCGACGGCATCCACGCCTTCGATCTGGCCACCGGAAAGCCGCGTTGGCACACGCCTTTCCGATCCGACGCGAACGGCGCGGCCCTTGCCGGGGACCGCCTCATCGCCACGTCGGACGACGGGAACGTCTATGGTTTAGATGCCAGTCGCGGCGCGGTGGTGTGGAAGCGCCGGGGCCAGGGCAAGGTATACAGCCACCCAACGGTCGTCGATGATCTCGTCGTGGTGGGTGATGCACAAGGCTTTGTCCGGGCCTACGCGTGGGCCGACGGGACGGAGCGATGGACGGTGCAGATGAACGGGGCCATCCGGGGCGGGCTGGCGTCGGACGGGACACACCTGTACGCGGTGTCTCAGGGGGGCGAAGTCGCGGCGCTCACGAGGGCCGGGCACGTCCGGTGGCGGAAGAACGTGGACAGGCCTGCCTTCTCGGGCGGCAAGACCGAACCGATCGAGGGGTTCGCGGCCCCCATCGTCACGGGAAACACGGTCGTCGTGCCCTTCGCACGCGACACCTACTATGACGACCCCGCGTTCCTCGCCCTCGACACCGGGACCGGCGCGGTGAAGTGGCGGGCCAAGGACCGGTCGAAGGAGCACTGGGGGAACGTTCGATCCACACCTGCCCTCGTGGACGGCTTGTTGGTCTATGCGGAGCCGTACTCGGGTGACGTCGCGGCGATCGACGCTTCCTCGGGGCGCGTTCGCTACAGGCAGCCCGTCGGCGAATGCTACTTCCCACAGTACGCCTCGGCAGCCTCCGCAGGGGATCTCGTGTACGTGCCTCGTTTCGACGGGAGGCTGTACGCGGTGGAAGCGGCTACGGGGCGGGTGGTGTGGCAGATGTACCTCGGAGACGCGTCGCGGGCGGGCGTGGCTTCACCTTCCCAGCGAGCTGGAACCAACTGTTCGTGGGAGGTAAATGCCGGGTCACCGTTGTACTCGCCTGTTGCGGTGGCGGCCGACGGCACGGTGATCGTGGGCAATGGAGGGGGAACGGTGTTTGCGATTGGGCAGTAAAGAATTGGCCCTTCAGCGCTCTTCGACCACCCCTACGTTCAAGTCGATACTCCCGTCCGCCTCGACCACACCGTACACGAAGTAGACCTCCGCCCGGCCGTTCACCACGGCCTTGGTAGGCTCCCCCGTGGTCACGATCGCACCCGCCTTCATGGACACAATGGCCTGTACGTCCGAGACCAGAATGGGCTCTTCCGTCTCCCAGGACGACGACGAGAAGATATCTCCGCCCTTGTGGCCCACCGAGACGATATCCCAGCCCCGGCGCAAGAGCAGATCTGTCCCGTCGAAGAACGGCTGGATCTCCCCCATCCCGTCTTGGTTCACGGGCGCGGGAAGTGACTGCGGGGCCGTGCCCTGCCCGCCGGGGAATGTCCCGGCCTCGAAGAGAATGGCCCCCAGCCCCCGCTGCTCTTCCACAGTCAACTCGTCGTCGAACCAGAGCTGAACCCGCCCCCCGGGCTCGAGGTATGCCCCCGGGTTCCCATAGTGCCCCTCCTTGGTCGCGGCCACGAGTGTGCCACCAAAGTCGTCCAGTTGGATCTTGCCCCCAACCAGCGAGTATCGTCCCAGCACGATAGGCTCTCCGAGCACGACGTTCTCGAACACGAAGACGTCGGCGTGTGAATCGGTGTTCGGGGGGTCGTTGTCGAAGGGGTCGTCATAGGCCAGCAGCATCGTCGACGGTCCCGCCTCCCCCGCGAGGAACGTGATACCGAAGGGCGAGGCGCAGCCGTCGATCCCATCGAATGCAACGTAAAATGGCTCCGCATAGCTCCCGTCCGCCTGCCTGCGAAAGCCATACAAAGTGTTGGGCGGAAGCGGGATGGGAAGAGACGGGAGGCCGATGGAAGGACAGCCGTGCTGGATGGTCCCGTCGGGCGCCACGCGCTCCGCACCGGGCATGCCGGGTCGCTCGGGCGCCGTGACCGGCCCGCGCGCCTTGGAACAGAAAGGCGACTCGATGTCCGGGGCGCCCCCGAGCAAGCAGCTCGCCGTGATGGGAAGGTACTGGACGAAGAGGAACTCGCCGTCCGCCGTGACGTTGGCGCCATCCTCCCACCCCTCCGTGTTCACCAACCCCTCCACCTTGCGAGGCTGTCCCCACCGCGCCCCCACGCTCTTCATCACCAGAGCCGTCCCCCCGGCAACCTCCTCGCCACGTACCGTCGCCGTCACCGCGTACTCCCCCGTCCCGTCGTCGTCCGCGTGGAACACGCGCGAGAAGACGCCACCGTCCTCCGTGACCTCGGACACGGGAACCCCACGGCTCGCCGTCAGCACGACGTCCCCCTCGGTCAGGGAGGGGTCGACCGACGACGGCCGGAGACGAACCGCGAAGCCCGGCATTTCGTCCGCGTCGAGGCGAACGAACGAGAGCGTGTAGGCAACGGGCACCACCGCGTCGCCGGATTCGTTGACCTCGTCGAGAACATCTGCGGTTGCATCCGTTGCATCAGCGGCGTCAGCGGCTGCGTCGCCGGCATCGCCAGCCGGGGCCCCTCCACCCTCTCCGTCCGAGGAACACCCGCATACGGCAACCAGAGCCACGACAACAACCGAAATAGCGGTCGAGGAACGAACGAGACCACCTGTTACTGCAGCCACGATGATTGCTCCTTGGTCACAATGCGCACAGCCATTATGGCACGAGCACACGCCGAAGCGAGAACGGCCTCGCTCGGCCCGCTTTCTACGCGGGCCGAGGAGTGAGTGTCAGAGAGGGAGAGGGGAGAGGAGCGTCAACGGGCTCGCCGACGGCTACGCAAGCCGAGGAGCCCCGCCAACACCGTCATAAGGCCGAGTCCCAAGGGCGCGCTTCCCGAACCAGGAACGGTGCACGAACACCCTCCCCCTTCGAGAACGCCCTCTTCGTCCGTTCCCGCGTCCGCACCGCCACCGGTGCCCGACGCGCCGCCGGTGCCGCCCGTGCCGCCCGTTGCACCCGTGCCCGCAGTGCCGCCGGTCCCTGACGTACCGCCCGCTCCGCCAACACCGCCAACACCGCCGGTGCCTCCTGCGCCACCAGCGCCGCCGGTCCCTCCGGTTCCGCCGTCCGACTCGGGAATGCACTCCCCGATGGTCTCGTCCACCGAGGTGCACACATCCCCGTCCGGACACCCGTTCCCGTTTTCGCCCCGGCAACCGAGCACACAATTCGTCCCGTCACACACGATACCGCTCGTTGGCCCGCCACACTGCGCGTCGTTTTCACACGGCTCGCCCAGCATGTCGTCCGTCGGATCGTTCGGGTCCCGCTCACCAGGATCCGCCACGCCGTTCTTGTTCGTGTCCTCGATCCCGTCCGAGACCCCTCCGCCGTCCGTGTCCGACAGCAGCGGGCTCGTCGTCGTCGCGCCCTGGTCGCCGTCCGCCACGCACGTCGTCGCTTCGGGATCCGTCGCGTCATCACTGCAGTCCCTGCCGGCTTCCGTCCCGTCGAACAGCCCGTCCCCATCGCTGTCGGGATCGATCACGTTGCGGTCACCGTCCCCGTCCGTGTCCGCGCTGGGGTTGAACTCCTGCCCATCCAGCAGTCCATCGTCATCACTGTCCGCGTCGTTCGGGTCGCTCTCCAGGAACGCTTCGAGCCCGTCGCTGAGTCCGTCGCCGTCCGAGTCGACCACCGTCCCATCGTCCGCGCCATTCCCGGTCGTGGGGTTCGTCTCGTCGGAGTCCACCGCGCCATTCAGGTTGAAGTCCTCCGAACCGTCCCCTTCCCCACCGCCATCGGTATCCCAGAGGAGCGGGGATGTCTTCGTCGCCCCAGCGTCACCGTCCGCGATGCAGTGACCGGCCGTGGCGTCCGTCGCCTCGTCGTCACAGCTCTTTCCCATCTCGGTGCCGTCGAACAACCCGTCGTTGTCACTGTCCACGTCCAGCAGGTTGATCACGCCGTCGCGATCGTTGTCGTCCGAAGGGTTCGGTTCCTGACCGTCGAGCAACCCATCGTCATCGCTGTCCGCATCGTTGATGTCACTCCCGAGGAACTGCTCCAGGGCGTCGCTCAACCCATCGCCGTCCGTGTCGACCACGGTCGCGTCGTCACCGCCATTGCCCTCGGCGGGATTCTTCTCTCCCGTGTCCACGACGCCATTGAGGTTCGCGTCCTCGGAACCGTCCGTGACCCCACCGCCGTCCGTGTCCGCGTCCAGCGGATCGGTCTTCGTTGCACCGAGGTCCCCGTCCGGAATGCACCGGCCCGCAGACAGGTCCGTCGCGGCCCCCGAGCAGCCGTAACCCATCTCGGTCCCATCGAAGAGCCCGTCGTTGTCGCTGTCCGGGTCGAGCGCGTTGATCAGACCGTCGCCGTCCGAGTCGGTCCCGGGCTCGATCTCCTCGCCGTCCGGAACACCATCGTCGTCGCTGTCCGCATCGTTGGGGTCCGTTCCGATGACCGCCTCGGTCTGATCCGACAGCCCATCTCCATCCGTGTCCTGGCACCCGTTGTCGAGCTGCCCGTCGCAGTCTTCGTCCACCAGGTTGCCACAGACCTCCGCGCCCGTGGGCACGCAAGAGCACGTGTTCGAGTCGGTATCACAGGTGGGAGTCAGCCCGCTGCAATGGGTGTCCGACGTGCACTCGACGCATGCCCCGGTAGCGGTCTGGCAGGCCGGCGTCGATCCGCCGCAATCGCCATCGCTCGTGCATCCCACGCAGACGCCCGAAGAACACGCAGGCGTGTTCCCTGCGCAGTCCGCGCCGGTCAGGCACTCGACGCACGTCCCCGAATCCACGTCGCAGAGCAGCGTATCTCCTGTGCAGGCCGACGTGTTGGTTGCGGAGCACTGGCCGCACGCGCCGGAGGCTTGACACGCAGGCGTCGCGCCCGAGCAGTTGCTGTCACTCGTGCAGCCCACGCACGTCCCTGCCGCGACGTCGCACAGCGGCGTGGTGCCCGTGCACTGTGCGGTGTTGGTTGCTGAGCACTGGCCGCAAGCGCCCGACGCCTGGCATGCGGGCGTGGCGCTGGGACATCCCGCATCGCTTGTGCACGCCACGCAGGTGAAGTTCCCATCGCACACGGGCGTGATGCCGCCACAGTTCGCGGCGGTGAGGCACTGCACGCAGACGTTCGGGTTCGGCGCCGTGTTGCACAACGGCGTCGAGGGGTCGGTGCAATCTGCGTCTACACCGCACGCGTCGATCACGACGACCGTGGGAGGCGCACCGGGACCCGATCCGTTGCCGTCCGTCGGGGTGTTTTCCTGGGGCGAGCCCTGATCGCCCTCGGCCGTGATGATGGCCTGATTCTCAATCGTTCCTGACGCATTTGCGTCGAGGATGACCTCGAACTGCACCGTAGTGGTCCCGCCAATCGGCAGGCTGCCCCCCATCGTCCCGTCGGCCCCGTCACCGAGCCGGAAGTACACCGTGTTCGAACCGGCGACGAACTCCGCCTGGTCCGTGTCCGCAGCGTCCGTCTTGGCTCCCGCGTTCGGCCCTGACACGATTTGGAGCGTGCCCGGCCGGAAGCTCACGCCAGGTGGCAGCTGATCTGCCAGCTCCACGTTCACCGCGGTGTCGTTGCCCGTGTTGACGACGTCAATCGTGTAACGGACCACGTCCCCCGGCAGCAACCCGCCTCCGTTGACATCGGTCACGGTCTTCGTGGACGCCGCGAAGTTCGGTTTGTACGTCGATATCGACGTAACGAAGGCTCCGAGGAAGTAGACATCGCCCGTCGTGGTAGCCTGGATGTTGGCGGAGGTCTGGCCGGACACGAGCCGGGACGTGATGTCCACGACGTCCATGTCGAAGCTGCCCATGCTGCGCGACGTCCCCGTCAGCTGCGGAAGGTCACCAGCGTTGCTGACGGGCGATCCGAGAAACGAGCGCGTACTGTTGAAGAAGTTGATCAACGGGTTCTCGTCGTCACTCAGACGGTCGGCGTTGCCGAGGGTTCCCGTGCCGAAGCGGAGCTGGTCCCCATCGATGTTGCCGTCTCCCTCGTACGCAATGACACCGAGCTTGGCATCGAAGCCCGCGAACGGGACAAGGAATCCAGAAAGCGTAGCGTTGGCGGAGGTGGTCGCCACCAAGTCGAGCCCATCGAAGATGGCGAGGTTGCGCGGCGGGTCCGTGTCCAGCTGGTAGAACACCACGAGCGTCCAGTTGGCGAACACGACCTCGTCCGACCGGTTCACGAGGTTCTGCGTCTGGACGCCAGACACTCGATACGCCCCGGAGCCGTGCTGCTGCACGAGCTGGGTCACGTCGGCTACGGACTGGTAGTAGAAGTCCGAGCCCTGCCACGTAGAGGTTGCCGATCGGACGGCCGTGACGTCCTGGGAGAACGCGCCTGGCCTATCGAGGGTCGCCGTCACGTCTGCCTGGTTCCCCTCCGTCGACTCGCCTGCCCAGTACAGGAACGCGTGGGTCACAACGGCACCAGCTGGAATGGAGAGCATCGCCGTGCTGCGTGCCTGGGCCAGCGTGATCGTGTTGTTCGCTGCCGCATCGCCAGCGTCAGCGGCACGCCAGAACACGTCCGGCGAAGAGTCCGTGGTATTCGTTCCGCAATTGTTGGCCGTCCCGACCACCGGACCCGGCACACCCACCGCGCAGTCCTGCGCAAGCGTGTTGCCGATCATCACGAAGTCGCCGGACTGGTCCACCTGCAGCCGCAGCGTCGGCGCCGCATCCGCAACGCCCGCACCCAGCAACGCCCCGGCCACGATCCCTGTGATACATCCTACTCGTTTCATCTGATCCTCCCTCACTTCGTTCCGTCGCCAGGTTTCTCGGCACGCTCGAGGATGTGGAACTCGACACGACGATTGTTCTGCCGGCCCTCCGGCGTGTCGTTCGTATCGATCGTCTTGGACTGGCCCCATCCCTTCGACGTCAGACGCCCCGCGTCAATGCCTCGCGACGTGAGCCAATCCACGACGGCGGCAGCGCGTTTGCGGCTGAGTTGCATGTTGTGCCCCGCCCCACCTCGGTTGTCCGTGTGACCCTCCACGCTGATCTTCGTGATGTCTGGGTACTTCTTGAGGATGTCGAGCACCGCGCTGAGCACGGGGTCGCTCTCGGGACGAATCGTCGCCTTGTTCGTGTCGAACTCGACCCGCTCCAGGATCCGGATCTCCTTGCCCACGATCTCCGCCTTCGGACACCCGTTCCTCTTCGGATCCTCACTCGCAACGCCCGGCTGATCGGGACACGCGTCCAGCTCGTCCAGGATGCCATCCCCGTCTCGATCCTTCGGCAAGGGGCACCCGTTCGTTCGCGCGTCGTTGGTCTTGACGCCAGGCTCGTCAGGACACGCATCCTGCTCGTCCACCACGCCATCCCCGTCTCGATCCTTCGGCGGCGGGCACCCGTTCGTCTTCGGATCTTCGGTCGCCACCCCCGGCTCGTCAGGACAGGCATCCTGATCATCCCACACGCCATCCCCATCCCGATCGGAAGGCAACGGACACCCGTGCTTCGACGGATCGTCGCTGCGCACGCCCGCCACCTCAGGACAGGCGTCGTCCCCGTCGAGAATCCCGTCACCATCCCGGTCGGACGGGGGCGGCGGCGGCGCCTTCTCCACACCGGGGAACCACTCGATCGACGCGAGAACGCGAACCTTCGGCGCGCCAAAACCGCGCGTCAACCCGGGACCTACGCCGGCGCCAACCCGCCACTGATCCCCGATCCGGTAGTGTCCCCCCGCGATCAGCTCGAACGGGGTCGTCTTTCGCGAGAAGAGCCCGTCGCCCCCATCGCTCACCACCGTGGAGCCGTAGATCTCGGGCCCCACGAGCAACTTGCCTTCCATGAGCCGAGCACCCACCGCGGCGCCGAACAGCATCTCGCTGCCGAACGGCTCGTCCGCGAAGTTCTCGTTCTGGGTTCGGAGGTTCAACCCCAAACGCCCGCTGTAGGCCATCGCCCCAACGTCGCCTGCCACGGACAGTCGCGGGACGATCCTCACCTTCCCGTCCCCCGTGAACGCCTCCTGACTGCCCGTCGGCAGGTGCACGTGCACCCCGAACGCTGCCGTCATGGGATCGCCGTACACGCCCACCAATCGAACGTCGCCGCCCAGGCGCAGGTCCCCGATCGTCGCCCCCTCGTCGATCGACGCTCCCCCCACTTCTTCTCCCGCGTTCACCAAGGCGACGGGCGCGCTCAAGCCGAACCGCACGCGATCCCACATCACGTAGCCGAAGCCCAGATGCACGAACAGCTGGTTCTCCACCACCGCCGCCATCTCGTCGCCATCCTTGTCGTACAGCACAAGCGGCTTGTGAGCCCAGTCCGCCACCAGCCCGAACGCCGCCCGGTGCGTACCGCGCAAGTCGAGCGATTCCGTCGAAAACCAGTCGCTCCCGCGCTCCGAAGGGTCGAAGCGGTTGAGCGCGAACCCCTCGCTCGACTGCGCCGAAGTCAACCCCGATACGGTCAGCACGGCAGCCAGCACCTGTACGGCAAGCCTTGTTCCTCGCATCTGTCCTCTCCCAGTAGATAGCCCAAGGACCGTCCCCACGCACCCAACCCAGTCGGTGCATGGATCCGGACTTCGACTACGATGCCGAACGACACGGCACAGTTGCAAGGCATTTTCGTGCAGGACACGTCGAGCTGGAACCTTTCCCCGGACACGCGCACGATACACGGATGAAGGTTTGCACCATCCATGAGATGCATGCCATCGAAGCCCGCGCGCTATCCGAGATCGGCCTGGCTCCGACCGTCCTGAGGGAGAGCGCCGCACTCGCCGCGTGCCGGGTCCTGCGAAACGACCCGCACTTCCCAACCTCTGCTCCCGTGATCGTCGTTTGCGGCCCGGGACCCAACGGCACGACGGGTCTCGCCGTTGCCCGCCAGCTCCATGCGAACGGACGGGCTGTCAAGGTCGTCTCGATCTGCCCGCTCGACGGCGAGTCGGACGAGCAGCGCGACGCATTCGATGTAGCCGTGCGCTGCGGCGTGCCTTGCTCGAAGCTCACCAACGCCGACGACTTCGGCCGTGAGCTCGCTTCTTGGGCCATCGTCGTCGACGCCCTTCTCGGACCGGAGCCAGACGTCTCCGCGCCCATCGCACGCGCGATCGACAGGATCGGTGACGCTAACCTCCCCGTGCTGTCGCTCGACATCCCCTCCGGCGTCTGCGGCGACACGGGCCGGGTGGCTGGCAGCGCGATCCGCGCACGCGCGACCCTCGCCTTCGGGCTGCCCCTGCGCGGCAACCTGATCCCACCCGGCGCGGGCCAAGGCGGGCGCCTCTACGTCACGCACATGTCTCTGCCACCGCACGTCCTCGATCGAGAAGACATCCACGTGGAGCTCGTACGACCCGACGCGCTGCCACCCCGGCTCACCCACGGACACAAGGGGACCTTCGGCGACACGCTCTTCATCGCAGGGGCAGGAACGTACTACGGTGCGCCGGGGCTCGCGGCCATGGCATCCCTGCGCTCCGGCGCCGGCTACGCTCGCCTCGCATGCCCCGCGTCCATGATCCCCACCCTCGCGGCCTTCGCCCCCGAGGTCGTGTTCGTCCCCCAGCGCGAAACCGAGGCTGCAACCCTCGCCCTCGACAACGCCCCTGCGTTGATCTCCCTCGCCAATCAGGTCGGCTTCGTCGTCATCGGCCCCGGAATCTCCCTGCACGCAGACACCCAAGCCCTCGTGCGCGACATCCTCGTCCTCATCACCCAACCCGTCCTCCTCGACGGCGACGGACTGTCCGCGATTGCGGATCACCCCGACGTACTGCGACGGCGCCAAGCCCCCACGGTCCTCACTCCGCACCCAGGCGAGATGGCTCGTCTGCTCGGCACCACCACCAGAGGGGTCCTCGAGGACCCGATCGAGAGCGCACGACGAGCCGCAAACCTCTTGCAGTCAATCGTGGTGCTCAAGGGCTCCCACAGCGTCGTGGCGCTCCCCAGTGGCCACGTGACGATCAACACGAGCGGGAACGACGGGATGGGGACGGCAGGCTCGGGAGACGTGCTCACGGGCACGATTGCTGCCATGAGCGGGCTGGGATTGTCACCGCCCTCCGCCGTGCGAACGGGCGTATTTCTTCACGGAGTCGCCGGGGACGTGGCCGTGCGCGATCTGGGTGCCGATGGGATGACGGCGCGCGACATTCTGGCCGGCCTGCCGGAAGCCGTCCGGATGTACCGCCAAACGCGAGCGGAGATGCTCATGCATCATCATGGGACGTGCACGACCGTGTGACGTCCCACGCGGGCTGAGGAGAGGTGCGAGCGGGAGACCTACCAGGAGCCGTGGCTGCCGTGACTGCCGTGGCTGCCGTGAGACCCGTGGCTACCGTGACTGCCGTGGCTGCCGTGGCTGCCGTGGCTGCCGTGCGACGCATGGGAGCAATGCTGCGCGGGGAAGGTTGGGTCGTTCGGGTCCCCGACCCAGTCGCCGTTGCACGCGTCACGCGCACGGTCGATGCTCTGGCTCTCATCTGCGGAGAGCATGCCCCGCGGGCTTCTCTCGTAACTGGGTGGCGCCTTGCGCTGTGAAGCCATTCCGTTCCTCCAAGCTTCTAGAATCGACCGCTTCGCGGAAAGCGACCTAGCCCTCTACACACCTTCGCACCACGCAGTCGCCGTGGGACTCGAGTCGCGCCCTGAGCGTGAGCAAGCCGTGCAGGACAACCCGGTGCTCGTGGGATCGGATGACCTCGGCGAGCGCCATGGCGGCCAACCCCTGGTCCTCCTTCGTGGGGTCGCTCCCCGCCCCCTCGTTCGCGACGAACAGATCACACAGGTCCGTGCGGGCAGGCGGGACGGGGGCCCCTGGCACGTCATCACGCGCGCAGATGTCGATGTGGAACTTCTCGCCATCGACGCCTGACAGCTGCACGGATACCGCGCCGGCGTGGAGTTGCCCCAACCCTTCGATCCGCCAGGAGCCAATCTGGGATCCGAGCACGAGGGGATGAAGCAAGACAGACGCGGACAGAACCGCAGCGCACGCCGGTTCCGTGGGCTCTTCGAGCACTTCCCTGCCCGCAGAGGCCGCGGCTACGGTCGGTGCGAGAGCGACCGTCGCCCCGATCCACCCCACGCATTGTCGACGGGATACCTTCATGATGAGTAACTCCTGAAACGCATGCGCTGAACCCGTTCCGCCGCGATTGGCCTTCCGACAAGGATATCACCGCGGATCGAGGGGGAGCAAGGGCAGGGAGCGTTTCTCACGAATTCGCCGGGTCAACCTCGTCATGCGTCGTCAACCGAGCAGGGCACGGTGCCACCGAGGGGCTCGACGCTCGACGAACGTCTCCGCCACGTGAGCCACCCGGAGCAACCGGTGTTCCTCCCACGCGCGCCCCATCACGTGAAGACCGATCGGCAAGCCGCGGTCGTCGTAACCGGCAGGAAACGTGATCGCGGGCAGCCCCGTAAGATTCGCGACCCCTGCGAACCGCATGATCTTCCCGAGGAGCGTCAGGTTCGACTCGCCCCCCAGGGCGTCGCTGGGGATAGGCTGGGCAGTGCACCCGGTCGATGGGGTCACGATGCCGTCCACCCGTTCGAGTAGCCGCGCGAAGACCGCGCACAGGTCCGTTCGGTGCCGCTGGGCATGGACGTAGTCTGCCGCCGTAAGCGCGCTGCCGAGGGCGAGGTTCATGCGGGTGTCGAGCGCGTACTCGCGACGGTACGCCCCGCGCGTCAGCTGGGACCCGGCCATTTCTCCCACGATGGTCACGAGATGGGCGAGGCGAGCGAGATTCAGCCCCTCGATCTCGATCTCTTCGATGCTCGCTCCCCGATCCTTCAACCCTTCCACGGTCCGCTCGCACGCTACCACCACCTGCGGATCCGCATCCTCGAACCACGGCCGGAACAGCCCGAAACGGAAGCCTTCCAAGCTCCGTTCCGAAACCCCTCCCACGTCGACCTCGGGCTGCGACAAGGTGTGAACGTCTGCTTCGTCCCGCCCTGCCATCAACGCGTACCCGATCGCCGCATCCCTCGCGCACGCAGCGATCGGACCGAGATGCGCCACACTCCAGCACAACGGCGCCGCTCCCTTCTCACTGACACGGCCGAACGTCGGCTTGAGCCCCACGACGCCACACAGCGCTGCGGGAATGCGCACCGAACCGCCCCCGTCCGCTCCGACCGCCATGGGCCCAAACCCCGCCGCAACCGCTGCGGCACTGCCGCTGGAGGAACCACCCGTGAGGCAAACCGGATCGTAGGGGTTCCTCACCGCGCCGTGATGCGGGTTGATGCCCGTGACCCCGATGCCAAGCTCGTGCATGTTCGTCTTGCCCGACAGGATGGCTCCCGCCGCGCGCAACCGAGCCACGACCGTCGCATCCTCCGTCGCCGCCCTCCGACCAAGGAACTTCGTGCCCACCGTGGTCGGGTAGCCGACCATGTCGACCTCGTCCTTCACCGGCACGGGCACACCGTCCACCACCGACAACGGTTTGCCTTCCGCATACCGCCTCGTGCTCTCCTCCGCTTGACGCAGCACATCGTCCCGACGCGTCGCAATGAACACCCGCAGGGCCGGGTCCGATTGCTCGCTCTTCACGATCGCCTCGATCAGTCGCTCCGCAACCTCCGTGGGCGTCGTCTTCTTCTCGAGATAGGCCCGACGAAAGTCCGCGATCGTCTCGAACGCGAAGCCCGGAGCGCGGTCTTCGGCCTCGGCCATGGCACCCAGCGCGCCCTCTGACACGGGCACGGAGGCCTGCGCGTGGGACGACGGCAACACCGGACCGAACGCGATGGTAGCGTCCGACGAGGCCGAGCGGAACGCGTCGAACCCCAGGTTGGCGAGCATCTGTGCCCGGATGGCATGCCCGACACCGGGGGTCTCGACGAGCTTGACGAGGGCGTGAAGTGCCTTGCCGTGAATACGAGGCATCTCGATGGATGGGAGGTCGTACGCCATGATTCCGCCTTTCGGCTCCTGTATACGGGATCCTGAGGCGGGCATCCACCCGGGAGGCAGGGCCCAGATCCGGAGGCACAACGAATGCTGGCTGAGCGAGGGCGCCGAAGGCCGGCCCGAGCACACGCCGGGGAGGCGGAAGACGGAGTGTTGGGGGG